>Ga0209902_100076_pt1 | contig 196773 bp, 153 predicted proteins | sample FECB27metaG_FD_188304 | JGI IMG/M metagenome (GOLD analysis project Ga0209902, IMG submission 188304) | Cyanobacterial communities from the Joint Genome Institute, California, USA - FECB-27 (SPAdes) (version 2) | ecosystem: Environmental > Aquatic > Thermal springs > Hot (42-90C) > Microbial... | reverse complement strand
TGGGATGATGCTTGCGGCCTTGCTCCAGAGTCTCAAGTTCGTGCTCCTCTAAATGAATAAACTTCTTGCGCATTCAGGAAGATAATCATTTTTGCTTACTTTATATTTCTTTTTGTCCTAGTACTTAGTCATGCTTAATATATCTGGTTTCGGGCAAGTCTGGCCAAACCGATGGTTCAAATCAGATCCATTTTTCTCAATTCATTCCTCAAATGACGAAAAAAGAAAAGGCGACCTGGGATGCAGGACGCCTTTTTCAGCAAAGCAGGTGCCGGTTAAGCTTCTACTACTTTGAAAGACACTTTGTGTTTTACTTCCTTGTGCAGGTCCAGTAGGGCTTCGTATTCGCCCAGCGTCTTTACTTCTGACAGGAAAGAGATTTTTTTGCGGTCCAGGGTAATTCCTTTGGACTTCAGGGCATCAGAAATCTGCAGGGTCGTAACCGATCCGAAAATTTTGCCGCTTTCGCCTGCTTTGGCCGGAATTTCCAGTACGGTGTTGCCAATGGCTTCAGCCAGTGCTTCCGCGTCCTTCTTGATTTTTTCGGCCTTATGGGCTGCCTGGCGTACATTTTCGGCCAGCACCTTCTTGTTCGATTCGTTGGCAATAATCGCGAATCCCTGGGGGATCAGGTAATTTCTGCCGTAGCCGGGCTTCACTTTCACTACGTCGTTCTTGTAGCCAAGCCCCGCAATATCTTCTTTGAGTATAAGTTCCATTTAAATGAAATGTTTATGAGTTGAAGGTTGATGAATAAAGACTTGACTTTTTCTTCAAGTCTTTATTCATCAACTCATTCACTATTTTAAAGAGTCGGCTACGTAAGGAAGCAGGGCCAGGTGACGGGCTCTTTTCACGGCTTGTCCGATTTTCCGCTGAAACTTCAGGCTGGTACCGGTAATGCGCCGGGGCAGGATTCTGCCTTGCTCGTTGATAAACTTCAACAGGAAGTTGGCGTCCTTATAATCGATGTATTTGATCCCGTTTCTTTTGAAGCGGCAATACTTCTTACGGTTTTCGTTTTTATGCAGGGGTTCGTTCATCAGTGTCATGCTTGTACCTCCTCTTTTCTTTCAGTTCTGGCTTCGCTATTATTCGCTTGATTTTCTCTCTTTTTGCCTACCAGGCCTCTTCTTTTGCGGTCATTGTAGTCAATGGCGTGCTTGTCAAGGGCAGTAGTCAGAAAACGAAGGATGCGCTCATCGCGGCGGTATTCGGTCTCCAGGGTGGTAATAAAAGTAGCCGGAGCTTTGAATTCGAACAGTTGGTAAAAGCCCGTGTTTTTATGGGCAATCGGGTAGGCCAGTTTACGCAGGCCCCAGCTGTCTTCGTGAATGATTTCAGTGCCGTTGTCCAGCAGCACTTTCTTGAATTTTTCGACGGCGTCCTTCATCTGGGCATCAGACAAAACGGGAGTTAAAATGAACACCGTCTCATAGTTTTTTAATTCCATAAAACTATTTTGAGTTAAAAATAAATTGAGCCTGCAAAGCTAGGATTTACTGCGTTAATATGCAAAAGAAAACCCGCAAGGATTTTCAGTGCCTGCGGGTTGATAAGAGCGAATAAAGGTTTACTTACTTAATTACAAAAGTGCCGGAACCGATGCGGAAACCATCGGCGTACAGTTCGACAGTGTGGCGGCCCTGCTTGTAAGGAGCTCCTTTGGAGTAGATGAACGAAACCTGCTGACGGGTATTGTCGAAAAGGATTTCCTGTTTGGCGGTATAGTAGGTTTCCTTCCCATCGGCTGTAAAAGTGCCGCCGCCCATTCCGGTATCGTACAAGGTGGCGCCGTCGGGTTCGATCAGGCGCATCATGATGTCCTTCGATTCAATTTTGGCGACGCTGTTTTCAGCCAGGTTGAAGGATATTTTGATTTTCTCCACCTGACGCGCTTTGTATTCACCGCCGTCCCGTTCTTTTCCTTTGGCATTGATGGCATTGATAACCAGGTTTTCAGTCTTGAGTACGGATGCAATGGCTACCTGTTCGGTGAGTTTCTGCTTCTCCTGGGCAATGTTGCTGATCGAATCGTTCAGGCGGTTTTTCTGCGTTTTTAGCGTCGTATTTTCAGTAAATAGCTGGTCGTTGACTTTTTTCAGCTTATCGATTTCCTTGTCCCGTTCAACCAGCAGTGCTTCGTAAGTTCTGATCTTATCCTGGTAAGTGCTGGCCGACAGACGATTGGCATTCCGAAGCGATGCCTTGTCGTTTTCCAGCTGCTCTTTCACTTTCATCAGTGATTCTACGTCTCCTCCCAGCTTACTTACTTCCGCAATCCGGATGTCCAGTTCGTTGGAGATCGAATCCAGTTTGGTAGAAGTGCTTTTCAGTTCTTCGGAGATTTGGGCCTTTTCGGTTTGGGCTACTTCAATTTCGTCCCTATTTTTGAAATTCAGATAAAACAGAATTGCGTTGAGAACAATCAGCGCAACGATAAAAAGGGTAAGCAATATTTTCTTGCTGCCTTGCTTCTCTGAATTATCCAGGTTGTGTTCATCCATTGTCAGTATGAATTTTGGTTTAAGGTCTGCTAAGTTTGTTGAAAATGGTAACCTACTGTACGAATTTTCTATTCTTTCCGTATCACAACGAAAGAAAAAATTGCCAGGTTGTGTGGGCACCCTTCATTTCAACGCAAGATTAACAAATTAACATGATCTAAACCAGATACGGTCTACAATAATGGTAAAAACAGTAAACAGTAAACAGTAAACAGTAAACAATACTATTGAGAAATGAATTAAGGATGGGTAATTGAAGTCAACCCTCTTTTCTATATCATTACGCACTACTCATTCACTCATTTACTTTTTCATGGCTGTCCAGGAAAATCTGAAACGCATCGAATCGCAACTGGCTTCCACTTCGGGCCGACTGATTGCCGTCACCAAGACGCATCCCGTTGAAACGTTGCAGGAGGCGTATGCGGCAGATTGCAAACGTTTCGGGGAAAATAAAGTGCAGGAAATGATGGCAAAGTACGAAGCGCTGCCCAAGGACATTGAATGGCACCTGATCGGACACCTGCAGAGCAACAAGGTGAAATACATCGCTCCTTTCGTAAGCCTGATTCATTCGGTCGACAGCCTGAAGTTGTTGCAGGAAATCAACCGCCAGGCCGCCAGAAACCATCGCGTGATCGATTGTCTGTTGCAGATCCACATTGCGCAGGAAGAAACTAAATTCGGATTATCGGAAGCAGAGGCGAAAGAACTGCTGCAATCGCCCCAACTGGACGAACTGCGGAATATACGCATCGTTGGGCTGATGGGAATGGCCAGCAATACCGAAAACCAGGAGCAGATACGGCGTGAATTCCGGGGATTGAAACAATTGTACGATTCCTTATCTACCTTGCCACCGCGCCATAACGTGGCGTTTCGCGAACTTTCTATGGGAATGAGCGGCGATTATCTCATTGCATTAGAAGAAGGCAGTACGCTGGTCAGGGTGGGCAGCGCCATTTTCGGCAACCGGGGGAACAGTAAACAGTAAACAGTTTCGCTTAGAGATGCTTTCTTTTGCAGTCGGTTGGAAAGAGTCGTGGCGTAAGAAGAGAAAGATGGAATTTTATTAATTACACATTAGCACATTCACCTCTATGCATAAATTATTTCTTCTGACGGGTACCCTGCTGGGCGGGCTTTCGGTGATGATTGGCGCTTTTGGAGCGCACGCGCTTCGGGCTACCCTGGCGGCTACCGGACGAGCCGATACTTTTGAAACGGCCGTAAAGTACCAGTTCTATCACGCCCTGGCGCTGCTTATGCTGGGCCTTTTCCTCTACCGCAGCGACAGTACCCTGAGCGCCGGCACCCGCCTGTTCGACTACGCCGGCTACTGCTTTATGGGTGGTGTATTGATCTTTTCGGGTTCGCTCTACATCCTCTGCCTGACCAACGTTGGCAAATGGGGGGCCGTTACGCCCATCGGCGGGTTGCTGCTGATTATTGGCTGGGCGCTTTGGGCCTGGGGCGTAGCAACGAAGCTGTAGTCTCTGATCAGTAGGCTTTTTAACAAAAATCATCCGTAGCGCAGACGTTAAGCTTGGGCTACGGATGATTTTTATTTTCCCATGGGCTATCTTTTTTACCGCTCTTCGGAAGATTTGGTCAGCACGTTGGACACAATGGCGACCGTTTCCTTGGGGTTGGTGGCGTTGGAGTAGATGGTAATCACTTTCCGCTGCACTCCCTTTTTTCCGGTGCTGTTGAACGTAGCCGAAACTTCGCCCGTCTTTCCGGGAGCAACCGGATCTTTGGTCCAGTTGGTAGCGGTACACCCGCAGGTGGTTTCTACGCGGGACAGCACCAGGGGCTCGGTGCCGGTATTGGTAAACTTAAACGTATAATTCACCTGATCGCCCTGCTGAATGTCGCCAAAGTCGTGCGATTTTTCGGTGAAGACAATTCGGGGGCCATTGGCCGTACTGGCATTTTCCTGAGCAAAAGCCGTCAATTGAGCCAGACAAACCAAAAACAGGCTTGCCATCAGAATGAAATTTATTTTCTTCATCTTGTTATATATGGTGTTTGGATTAGAACACAAATTATGAATTTGAACTATTCGAAGCCAATGTATTGCACGAAGCCGCAAGGCAAAAACAATTCCAATGAATAAATTGACCCAAGGAGTCAGATGTAAAGAAAAGAGTTGATTCCTCATATATGCCGCTCTTTGTTCAGAAAACCATCTTCTTTCCCACCTGCTTCATGTTAGGTTAGGGTCCGGTTGCTAACGCCCGAATGACGGGCATATTTTATTCATTTTTGCTTCCGTACAAAATTGCATTCCTCTTACGGATCACTGGTAGTCACTTGCGCCGGCAAACGGAGGCACATCGGGGAGAAACGCGTATTGTTTTTGCGAATGATGAATGGCCACGCAGTAATACTCCAACCCGTTGGTGACCGTGAGGTAGGGCGCTTTCAGCGTGTGGTTGTACTGCGCGGCCTGATCGAACGTGCTCTGGCTGATGGGTATGTTGGCTCCCTTGCATTCGACCACCATAAACGGATCGCCGCCCTGATCGAAAATGACGATGTCGGTTCGCCTGGCCATGCGGTTGTATTTCAAAGCCCCTTCATTTTTCATCAATGCCTTCGGGTACTGATACTGGTTGATCAGCAGATGCACAAAATGCTGCCGCACCCATTCTTCAGGGGTCAGAAATACGTATTTCCGCCTAAGGATATCAAAAATATATAACTTTCCGTCGATTTCCTTAAGTTTATAATCAAAGCCGGGTAGGTTCAGTGCAATCATAACTCAAAGATAATACAGTTTTCAGGCATATCAGCCCTTACTCTCATACAAGGGCCGGACGAAAGAATAATAACCGAAACAATCCTTTTTTAGGTATAATACCTTAGGTAAAGAACACTTCGCTACTCTCAGCTTATGAACCAATAAAGCAATAAGTGGGAGTTCTGATTAGGCGGTACCTATGAAAACCAAGCACTTCATCGAATATGAAAGAAAAGGAAGAAATTGTCAGAAACTGGCTGCCCCGGTATACCGATACGCCATTGAAAAGCTTTGGTGAATACATCCTGCTCACCAATTTTATCAACTACGTGGAAATGTTCGCGACGCAATTCGACGTAGAAATACGGGGTAAGGACAAGCCCATGCAGACGGCCACCTGCAACAACATCACCATCATCAATTTTGGCATGGGAAGCGCGATGGCGGCCACAGTGATGGATCTGCTGTCGGCAGTGAAGCCCAAGGCGGTGCTGTTTCTGGGCAAATGCGGTGGTCTGAAGAAAGTGACCCACTTGGGCGACCTCATCCTGCCCATTGCCGCCATCCGTGGCGAAGGCACCAGCGATGATTACATGCCACCCGAAATTCCCGCCCTGCCTTCATTTCGCTTGCAACGTGCCGTATCGTCGATGATCAAGAAGCACGAAATGGATTATTGGACGGGAACCGTGTATACTACCAACCGCCGTGTCTGGGAGCACGATACGGCGTTCAAGCAGTACCTGACCGACATCCGTGCCCTGGGCATCGACATGGAAACGGCTACCATCTTCATTGTGGGCTTTACTAACTCCATTCCTCACGGCGCCCTGCTATTGGTTTCCGACAATCCGATGACACCCGAAGGCGTAAAGACATCGGAAAGCGATAGTAAAGTAACCATGAACTTCGCCAAAAAGCACCTGCAGATCGGCGTTGATTCGCTAATCGAACTGGCCCAGTCCGGTGAGTCGGTCAAGCACCTCCGCTTTGAGTAGCAAAATTAGGTCTACTCCAAAAGTTCATTTCCACATATTTTTTTATACAAAAGCAAAAGCGCCGGTCAGTAAACCGGCGCTTTTGCTTTCAAAAAGAAATTTAATCGTCAGATATTTTTGCGCTTCAGCTCTTTCACGGCGTGGTCGCAGGCCCGGGCAGTCAGGGCCATGTACGTCAGCGAAGGGTTCTGGCAGGCAGCTGAAGTCATGGCGGCCCCGTCGGTCACGAATACGTTGGGAACGCTGTGTACCTGGTTATAGGCATTGAGTACTGACGTTTTGGGGTCTCTGCCCATGCGGGCGGTACCCATTTCGTGGATGGCCATACCCGGATACGAACCGTTGTCGTAGGTAGAGACATTTTTCAGACCGGCGGCTTCCAGCATTTCGGCGGCATCGTTCATCATGTCTTTCCGCATCTTCATCTCATTGTCTTTGAATTCGCAGTCGATGGTGAGCGTCGGTTGTCCCCACTTGTCCAGTTTGGACTTGTTGAGGGTCACCTGATTTTCGTGATAAGGCAAACATTCGCCAAAGCCCGTGAAGCCCATGGTCCAGGCACCCGGTTGGGCTGCTTTCTCCTTCAGTTCGGCACCAAATCCCATTTCGGCAATGGTCCGTTGCCAGCCCTGACGACTGCCGCCGCCCTGGTAACCGAAGCCCCGGATGTAGTCACGCTTGTCGTTGCCGATGTTGCGGTAGCGGGGAATGTAGATTCCGTTGGCCCGCCGGCCGTAGAAGTACTGGTCGTCGAAACCCATTCCTTCGGCCGTACCCGAAGCACCTACGCGGAAGTGATGATCCATCAGGTTATGCCCCAGTTCTCCACTGTCATTGCCCAGCCCATTGGGAAAACGGTCAGAGGTAGAATTGAGCATGATAAAGGTGGTGCCCACAGTAGAAGCGTTGAGGAAAATGATTTTGGCGTAGTATTCCGTCATTTCCTTGGTGTTGGAATCAATCACCCGAACCCCGGTGGCTTTTTTCTTGCCATCGTCGTAAATAACTGAGTTCACAATGGAATCCGGACGCACAGTGAGGTTGCCGGTTTTCATGGCGGCGGGCAAGGTAGCGGCCTGGGTGCTGAAGTAAGCGCCGTAAGGACAACCCCGACTGCACAGGTTGCGGTACTGGCAGGAAGCCCGGCCCAATGCCGAATGTTCTGCAGTGGGTTTGGTAATATTAGCTACCCGTCCCATCGTCATGTACCGGCCGGGAAATTTCGATTCAATGGATTTACGGACGGACTTTTCCACGCAATTCATTTCCATGGGAGGCAGGAAGTCGCCGTCGGGTAGTTGGGCCAATCCCAGGTTTTCACCGCTGATGCCCGCAAATTTCTCTACTTTGCTGTACCAGGGAGCCAGGTCTTTATAACGAATCGGCCAGTCAATGGCTATACCGTCTTTCAGGTTGGCTTCAAAGTCCAGATCGCTTAGCCGGTAGGACTGACGTCCCCACATAATGGATTTACCGCCTACGATGTCCGGACGAAACCAGTCGAAGCGCTTTTTTTCTTCGTAAGGCGCGTCTTCGTCGTTGAACCAGTAGCTGGCATTGTACTCATTGTACGGGTAGTCTCGGCTGAGGAAGGGGTGCGATTCTTTCTGTTTCTGCGTAATGCGCCCCCGATACTTGAATTCCCAGGGATTTTTCATGGCCGATTCGTACCCTTCAATGTGCTTCAGTTCGTGGCCTCTTTCCAGCATCAGCACTTTAAGGCCATTTTCGGTAAGTTCTTTGGCGGCCCAACCTCCACTGATGCCGGAGCCTACTACAATGGCATCGTAGGTATTTTGTTCTTGCGCTTTCAGGTTCAGATTCATGGCGGGTAATGGATGAAGTTTTGTTTGGTAATGAAGAGACTGCTTCCCGTTTGGACTGATCTACAGCATGGCCCAGGATTTTTGCCCCGGCTTTAAGGGAACGCAGCCTTCGTATCGGCCAGGCACCAGCACGTATTCCAGCGCCTGGGTAGCTCCGATTTCGGAGGTGAAATACCCGACTACAGTGAGTTCTTTTATCGTGGGGAAAAACAGCAATTCATCCGCTTCTTCCGCGTTGGCTGGTTTATTCTGCCGTTCCTGTCTTTTCTTTTCCCGAAGGGCTACCACATCGCTTTCGGCTTTTTTCAGCAAGGCCACCCGCTCATTTTCCTGACACTCCAGAAAACCTTTTTTATACGTTTTCTTGGCTTCTTCATCCAGTTGGTCTAATCCGGTCAGGAAATGCTCGCGGTCTTTTTCCGTGTAGCAATCCGTCATCACCACGGCAATAAACTCCGGAACTCCAGCAGCCTTGGCACCGGGCGTGTTGGTAGTAGGAATGATAATTTCGGAAATTTCGGCCATCATTTTCCGGTGGTTATCCGTAATGGTGGCCTTTTGGGCGGCACTCTTTTCTTGTTCCTGGGTTTTAGGTTGACAGCCTTCCAACAGGGCAAAGAGGGTAGGAGCGGAGAGGGAACCTCCCATCAGCATCGCCACGCGCTGAAGGGCTTCCCGGCGATCAATTAAGTTCATTGACAAAGTGGATGTAGTATGAGAATAAGTGAATACCAGCCCAAACGAATGGCCCGGCTACTCTAAGTTAATTAAATCTTTAGCGAAAGATGGTTTTTCGTAAGTCGATTTGCAACCATTTGCCAAAATTTGAGAAAGAAAAATGAAAATAGGGAGTGAAGCCGTTTGGGCACAATGCTAATTTTCATTTCGTATCCGGTCCTTTACGGTTAGGCCCAGTTTTTCTCCCGATCGGATCATAAAGTCGTAGGCTTCGTCAAACTCATTCTTGATTTCACCTTCCAGGATGGCTTCGCGAACCGCGTATTTGATTTCGCCCACTTCCTTGCCGGGATCAATGCCAAAGGTCTGCATAATGATTTCTCCCGTAATGACGGGCTGAAAGTTGCGCAGTTTGTCTTTTTCTTCCAGTTCGTGCAGTTTGTGCTCTACCTTGTCGAAGTTTTTGAGGTGCTTCTTGACTTTGTCGTAGTTTTTCGAAGTGATGTCGGCCCGGCAAAGCGTCATCAGTGCTTCCAGATCTTCTCCGGCCTCAAAAAGCAGGCGGCGCAACGCCGATTCCGTAACCGTTTCCTTCACCAGAGCAATCGGGCGGAGGTGAAGCCGCACCAGTTTCTGCACGAACTTCATCTTTTCGTTGAGCGGCAGTTTCATTTTGCGGAAGATATTGGGCGTCATCCGGGCACCCAGTTCTTCGTGGCCGTGAAAAGTCCAGCCCACCTGCTTATCGAAACGTTTCGTGGCGGGTTTGGCAATGTCGTGCAGCAGTGCCGCCCAGCGCAACCACAGGTCTTTTGAAAAAGCCGATACGTTGTCCAGTACCTGTAGCGTATGGTAAAAGTTGTCCTTGTGGCCTTTTCCTTCCAGGATTTCCACGCCCTGCAATTCCACCAGCTCAGGAAAGATCTTTTTGAGTAAACCCGCCTGATACAACAGTTTAAACCCGTAAGAAGGAGTAGGGGAAAGAATAATCTTGTTCAGTTCTTCCGTAACCCGCTCCATCGAAACAATGTCAAGGCGGTCTTTGTACTGGATCAGGGCATCGAATGTATCGGGGGCTATATCGAAGTTAAGCTGAGCGGCGAAGCGCACCGCCCGCATCATTCGTAAAGGATCGTCCGAAAAAGTAATGCCGGGCTCCAATGGTGTACGCAGAATTTTGCGCCGGATGTCAGCCAACCCATCGAAGGGATCGATCAGTTCGCCGAAATCAGCTGAATTCAGGCTGATGGCCAGGGCATTGATGGTAAAGTCGCGTCGGTTCTGGTCGTCTTCCAACGTACCGTCTTCTACCAGCGGCTTGCGCGAATCCTGCCGGTAAGACTCCTTGCGGGCACCCACAAATTCCACCTCCCAGTCGTCCAGCCGGATCTGGGCCGTGCCGAAATTTTTAAAAACCGATACCTGTATCCGACGCCCGCTGTTTTCTTCCTGCCAGGCGGCCGCTACTTTTTCTGCCAGGGCAATACCGTTTCCCAGACAAACGACATCAATGTCTTTGGAAGGCCGCCTCAGCAACAGGTCGCGCACAAAACCACCGATTACGTAGGCACGTACGTTCAGTGCCTTGGCGCTTTTGGCAACTGCTTCGAATATGGGGTTCTGATTTAAGGTTTCGCTAAAATTCATAGGCTACATCAGCTACTGAACGGCCTCAATTTGTCCTTTGCATACGATTATTTACGAAGAAAGATAATCTGCCCGTCCAGTTCCAGACGTACCAGCGTAGAAAGCTGGGGGCTGGCGTTGGTTTCCGGGTTCAAATCTAAGGTAAAATCCACGTTTTTGATTATTTCAGGGTTGAGTTCCGCCAAATTCGCTGCTTTCGGTAGATTCAGGTAGTCAACCGATACGGTAGCCAGCCCTCGGCCCATTCTTCTCACCAGTTGGTACAGTACCGAATTGCGACCATCCGTTTCTTTGACTAGTCGCAGCGCCAGGCTGCCGTCGGAAGCCAGTAAGGTCGGCGCCACATTTTTTCCCTTCGGATAGATGACTGTCAAGGGTTTTTCGGCAAAATCCACCAGGTCCCAGGCAATCTCAGGTACTTTGTCCAGGTATTGCTGCAACTGCCCGATTTCTCCGATCAGCACCACAAACGGCTCCGTCGATTCCGGCGATTTCCAGTTCACCAACCTTTCCGCGGCTGACGCCTGACTGGCATCACAGCCCAGCAACCAGCCTTCTTCCGATGAAAGCAGAATGAGCTGCCCTTTTCTGAGCCGGGTTACGGCTTCCTGAATGAGTTGAGTGTTCACGATCATTGTTAAATAATGCCTGAAAATTCCTTTTGATATTCAGGTAATTTCTGATTCACAACAAAAGCAAATACCCGACACCACGGTCGGGTATTTGACAAGATATAAATAAAACCGGATCAACAAAAACTCCGGCGTAATGCTTACGCTTCAACTGATTATTAGGCCGTTTAGGCGCTAATCATTTACCCGGATCAGGTGATTCTTTCTTCCTTTCTGCACCAACAGATAGCGATTCTGTAGCAGTTCAAAGTCCAACGCCTGTTCTACTGCCGCAATTTTGGTTTTGTTAATGCTCACCGCTCCCCCGGTAATGGCCCGGCGGGCTTCGCCTTTGGAGGCATAAATCTCCGCTCCGGTTACCGTTGAAAGTAGTTCCACTATGTCCTTGGTGTTTTCCCAATCCGTCCGGCTGATTTCCGTCTGCGGTACGCCATCGAACACGGCCAGGAAAGTGGCTTCGTTGATGCTTTTCAGGGTTTCCAACGTGCCTTTGCCAAACAGGATTTCCGAAGCTTTCACGGCCGTTTCGTACTCTTCTTCCGAATGTACCCGGATGGTCACGTCTTTGGCCAGCGCTTTCTGCATCGCCCGCAGGTGAGGTGCTTCGGCGTGGGCTTTCTCTATTTCCTCTATCTCTTCGCGGGAGAGCAAGGTAAAAACGCGCAACAGCCGGGGGGCATCTTCGTCAGGTACTTTGAGCCAGAATTGGTAGAATTCGTACGGAGAAGTCTTGTTCGCGTCCAGCCATACGTTGCCGCCGGCGCTTTTTCCGAACTTCGAGCCATCCGATTTGGTGATGAGCGGGGTAGTCAGGGCAAAGGCCTCACCGCCATCCTTCCGGCGGATGAGTTCAGTGCCGGAGGTGATGTTGCCCCACTGGTCGGAACCACCCATTTGCAGGCGCACGTTGTGGTGCTTGTATAAATGGTAAAAATCGTAGCCCTGCAGCAATTGGTAAGAGAATTCCGTAAAGGTCAATCCTACTTCCAATCGTTTCTTTACCGATTCCTTGGCCATCATATAATTCACGGTCAGATGCGTGCCCGCATCCCGCAGGAAAGTCAGAAAGCTGATGTCTTTGAACCAGTCATAATTGTTGACCAGTTCGGCGGAGTTGGCACCGCAGTCGAAATCCAGAAACTTCATGAGTTGCTGCCGGATACCTTCCTGGTTCAGTTTCAGCACCTCTTCCGACAGAAAATCCCGTTCAGTTGACCTCCCGGACGGATCGCCGATCATACCGGTGGCACCGCCTACCAGGGCGTAGGGCTTGTGGCCGGCCAGTTGCAGGTGTTTGAGCAGCATAATAGTGGCCAGGTTGCCGATGTGCAAAGAAGGGGCCGTCGGATCGAATCCAATGTAGCCGGCCGTCATTTGCTTTTGCAGGTATTCTTCCGTTCCGGGCATCACATCGTGGACCATGCCCCGCCAGCGCAATTCTTCAATAAAATTTTTCATTGTGTGGGTAGCCGTCGGCTTTGGGCGTTCAGCTTTCAGTAAAGGTTACGGGCAAATAGATTAATCTGGCTGCAAAAGTAAGCAGTCCGGTCGTCAATCCAACGGCCCAATGGTTTTTATGGAATCAACAGCGAAGAGTCGCCGTAGCTCAGGAAGCGGTACTGATGGTCAAGGGCTTCCCGATACACCCGCCGCCAGTCTTCACCAATGAAGGCCGCCACCAGCAGAATGAGCGTAGTACCCGGCAGGTGATAATTGGTCACCAGCCCTTTCACGATCTGGAAGGTATAGCCCGGTGCCATCAGAATTTCAGTTTCGCCGATGATTTCGCTGCGTCCATCCTGCTGCATCTCTTCCAGCACCAGCGCAACCGATTCGGATGCCGAAGGCAACGCGTAGCCTTCAAACTGATACGGAAACAACTTGGGAATGCAGAAGTTTTTGCCCCGGTAAGGCGGCTCCAGACTAATTTGTGTTTTTTCAGCCCAGAGCTTTACTCCGTACCAGTACAGGCTTTCCAGCGCCCGCATCGAAGTGGTACCCACTGCGAACACTTGCGGCAGGTGCGCCAGCAACGAACGCAGGTTGGCTTCGGTAAAGACCAGTTGCTCCGCGTGCATTGGGTGCTGCCATACGTCAGTGTGTTTGATGGGCTGAAAGGTACCGGCTCCCACGTGCAGGGTCAGGAAGTCGGTAGCAATCCCTTTGGCTGCCAGGTTTTGCAATACTTCGGGCGTAAAATGCAGACCGGCCGTTGGAGCGGCGACGGCACCTTCTTTCTCCGAATAAACGGTCTGGTACTGTTCTTCATCGGCTTTGCCGGCCTTGCGCTTCAGGTAGGGCGGCAGGGGCATTTCGCCCGCGTGGCGGAGAATGTCGGCAAAGGTAAGCTGCGGCGCATTCCAGCTCAGGCGCACCCGATTGTGCGCCGCGTGAAGCAATTCTGCCTTCAGTTGAACATTCAACTCATTCACTTTTAAACTACCCAGCAATGGCTCGTGGTTGCGCCAGCGCTTTTTATTACCGATGATGCAATTCCAGGTGCAGCTTTCTTTGGCCTGCATCGCCTCCGCCAGAATGCGGCTGGGGGCTTCGGGTTCTAGCAAAAACACTTCGATTACCGCCCCGGAATTGCGCTGAGAGGCGGGTTTTTGAAAATGCAGTCGGGCGGGAATGACGCGGGTGTTGTTGAATACCAGGAGCGTATTTTCGGGAATGAATTCGGGTAAGTGGTCGAAGCGGCTGTGCGTAATCTGCCCTTGCCGATATACCTGCAACTTCGATTGGTCGCGCTGGGGCAGCGGAAAACGGGCAATCCGGTCGTCGGGCAGGTCGTAGGTGTAGTCTGGTAAATGGATGTCCCGCACGGAATAAATGGAGTGGTAAATAAATGCGTCAGCTACTCCTCATCAACCAATCTGCCGGTAGCTAAAAACGTTCGGCAATTGATTTGCAGCGATCATTAAGAACGGGCTTTTCGGCGGTAGAAAAACAACCCCAGTGATGTCAGCCCCAGGATGATGGACAGCACCATAAAGCTGAAACGACCATTCTCCGCCTCTTCCAGGCTTTCCTGCGCTTCTTTCAGCTTGCGGCGTTGTTGTCCCAGTTGCGTGTTCAGCTTTTCAACTTCGGCATTCAGGGCGTAGATCCGGTCGGTAATTTCCCGGCTCTGTCCAATCAGGCTGGATTCTTTCCGCAGGCCCTGCACCCGCACCGTCTCCACAATCTCCGTGTCTTTGGCGATGATGCCTTTCAGCACGTCAATGACCCGATTCAGGTCTTTTTTCGATTGCGTGCCCCAGAAGGAGCTTTTCTGATCGCGGTAGTACACGTAATCCTTGTACAACTTATCGCGTTCAGTCAGCAACGTAGGCAGGTCCTTGGGTGGCCTTACCTGCGCGCAGATCTGGAAAGAAAGCAGGAATGTGAACAGTACTAAAATTCTTTTTTGCATTCGGTAAAGTAATGAGTAATAAAGCCCTTAGCTATCCGTAGTCAGCTTTTAGCTTTGATAATAATTCATTTAAATTTTATTAATCTTCCATCTTCAATCTTCCATCCTTCAATCAAACAACCGGGCGTTTTCTACGATTTCTTCCGTCACTTCGAAGAATTTTTCGTGGATATTAAAGGGTGGATCTCCGTTGCATTCGCAGTGAACGTAGTCGCCGTCTTCCTGCATTTCGTAGGCATTGACATTGTCGCGCAGGTTATAATCCAGGATATGGATGGCCTGCTGCTTGGTCTGTTGGCCGGCCAGCAGAAACAGCGATTCGATGCGGCGGTCGAAACTACGCACCATGATGTCGGCGCTACCGCCGTACACCTTCGGATCGCCGTTGTTGTGAAAGTAATAAATGCGCGTATGTTCCAGGAAATTGCCCACCAGAGAGCGCACCGTTATGTTTTCACTCAGTCCCTGCCGCTGCGGACGCAGGCAGCAGATCCCCCTGACGATCAGTTTGATCCGTACGCCCGCCTGCGAAGCTTTGTACAGTTCGTTGATCACAAACTGATCTTCCAGTGAATTGATTTTGATGACGATGCCGCTGGGCAAACCCAGCCGGGCGTTTTCGGCTTCTGCCCGGATCAGTTCGGTCAACTGCCGGCGCATGTCACGCGGGGCGGTAATCAGGTACTGGTAATGATTGGGTACCGAATGCCCGGTGATTACGTTGAAAAACTCGGAAATATCCTGGGTATAGGTCTCATTGGTCGTGAGCAGACCCAGGTCGGTATACAGCCGGGCGGTGTCTTCGTTGTAGTTGCCGCTCGACATGTGCGCATAGCGGGTCACCCGGTCGCCGTCTTTGCGTACGATCAGCAGCAGCTTGGTGTGGGTCTTGTAGCGGCTAATGCCGTAAATGACGAAACAACCCGCTTTTTGCAGCCGCTGGGCTTCCCGGATGTTGTTTTCTTCGTCAAAGCGGGCTTTCACCTCAAAAAGCACCGACACGTGCTTGCCGTTTTCCGCCGCCTTCAGCAAAGCATCCGTAATGCGCGATTTTTTGGCCAGTCGGTAAATCGTGAGCTTGATGGCCAGTACATCCGGATCTTCGGCCGACTCTTCCAGCAGCTTGAGCACGGGCTCAATGCTGTTGAAAGGGTGGTGCATCAGAATGTCCTGGTGCTTCAGCACTTCAAAAAGCTTTGCGTTTTTGTCGGTCGATTTGAGCGAAAGCGGCGTCACGGGCGGGTGAATGCTGGGTATCTTTTCCCGAAACTCCTTGTGATTGATAATCTGCCACAAGCCGGTAAAATCCAGTAGCTTTTCGGCCATAAACACGTTGTCGTCGTCCAGTTCCCAGCGCTGTTTTAGTACCTTCAGCATCCAGTTGGAGTGGTTGTTTTCCACTTCGATCCGGACTACTCGGCCCGTGCGCCGCGTCTTGATTTTCTGCTTGATCTCATCAATGAAGTCCGCCTCAATGTCGTCGCTTTCTTCCAGCGTAAAATCGCCGTTTCGGGTAATCCGGAACAAGTCTACTGATAGAATTTCGATGTTGCGGTACAGCTTGTGAATCTCCAGCCGGATGATTTCCTCAATGGGTACGAACAGGATTTCGCTGGTCTGGCGACTTTCGGCGTCGGCTTCCCGCTCAATGGTAAAAAAGCGCGGCAGGTTTTGTGGAATCTGTACGAAAGAAAGGCGTTGGTGGTCGGCATCGGGTTTTCCGTTTCCGTCTTCCTGCGTCTTGGTCACCACCCCGAATATCAGGATTTTGTTCATCAGGATGGGAAAGGTATGGTATCCGTCGAACACCATTGGGGTAAGCATCGGGAAGATGGTCCGCATGAAGTAGGCCGACGTTTCCGACCTTTCTTCCTCACTCAGATCGCTGATCCCAACGATCCGAAAGCCGTTTTCAGAAAAAAGCGGCGTCAGTTCTTCCCGGAAGACTTCGTCCTGCACTTTATAGAAATTCTGCGCAAAAGCCAGCAGCACCTTTCGGAAAGGGATTTCACGCAAACCCGAATAATCAATCCTTTCTTTCCCGTAATCGATGTAATTATAAAGACTGCCTACCCGGATCATAAAAAATTCGTCCAGGTTGGAAGCCGTAATGGCCAGGAATTTCAGCCTTTCGAAAATGGTTCGCTCCGTGTTTTTCACCTGATCCAGCACGCGGAAGTTGAACTTCAGCCAGCTCAGGTCGCGGCTGATGTAATTACTCTGTTCTACTACACTCCTCTGTGCCCTATCCTTGATGATCATACCTCAATTAGTTTCATGAATGGCGCAATATAAATGAAAAAGGGTTCTAGTTAGCGGAAAACCGCCTTCCTGAACCCATTCATTTTTCTTTTCCTGGTATTTCTGTGTATTTGAAGAAAACCCGACGAATCCCCGGAAAGGGGAGAAGGCTGCCGAATAAAAATGGCAGCCTTCCAGGAACAAAAAAAGATCAGACGTCCAGTCGGGCGTATTTGGCATTTTTTTCAATGAAGTCGCGGCGGGGAGCTACTTCATCGCCCATCAGCATGGAGAACAGGTGATCGGCTTCGGCGGCTGATTCAATGCTGACCTGCTTCAGGCTGCGTCGGGCCGGGTCCATGGTGGTTTCCCACAATTGTTCCGGATTCATTTCACCCAAACCTTTGTAGCGCTGAATGCCTACCAGGTCTTCGCGGCCTTCGCCGGCCAGTTCGCGTACGGCTACTTCCCGTTGGGCTTCAGTCCAGCAGTAGCGTTCTTCCTTGCCTCTTTTCACCAAATATAAAGGCGGCTGGGCAATGTACAGGTAGCCCCGGTCGATCAGGTCTTTCATATAGCGGAAGAAGAAAGTCAGGATCAGTGTACGAATGTGGCTACCGTCCACGTCGGCATCGGTCATGATGATGATTTTGTGGTAGCGCAGCTTATCCAGATTCAGGGCCCGCTCGTCAAATTCGCCTTCGTCGTTTTTCTTACCGAAGGAAACGCCCAGCGCCGTGATCATATTCTTGATTTCGTCGTTGTCGTAAATCTTGTATTCCTGCGCCTTCTCCACGTTCAGGATTTTACCCCGGAGAGGAAGAATGGCCTGAAAAGCGCGGTTACGGCCCTGCTTGGCGCTGCCACCGGCACTGTCTCCTTCCACCAGGTACAGTTCACAAACGGCCGGGTCGCTGTCGGAGCAGTCGGCCAGTTTACCGGGCAGACCGGTGCCGCTCAGTACGTTCTTGCGCTGTACGTGTTCGCGGGCTTTGCGGGCGGCAATGCGGGCTTTGGCAGCCAGCATTACTTTTTCTACGATGGCACGGGCTTGTTTGGGATTTTCTTCCAGGTAAGTCGCCAGCATATCACTCACGCAGGCGCTCACGGCACCCGCTACGTCGGAGTTGCCCAGCTTGGTCTTGGTCTGACCTTCAAACTGCGGTTCGGCTACTTTCACGGAAATGACGGCCGTCAGGCCTTCGCGGAAGTCTTCGCCGCTTACCTCAATCTTTTCCTTGGCCAGGATTCCCGACTTGTCGGCGTAGCCTTTCAGCGTGCGGGTCAGGGCCATCCGGAAGCCCGCTACGTGCGTGCCTCCTTCAATGGTGTTGATGTTGTTGACGTACGAAAGCACGTTTTCGGTGTAGTCCGTATTGTAGTGCATCGCTACCTGTACCGGGATGCCCTTGTCGCCTTCCATGTAGATGCCCTCGGGAATCAGTTTGGTACGGGTGGAATCCAGGTATTCGACAAATTCTTTCAGACCACCTTCGGAGAAGAATTCATCGTACAGCGGTTGGTCATTGTCGTCTTTTTCGCGGTAGTCAGTCAGCGTCATGCGGATGCCGCGGTTCAGGAACGACAGTTCGCGGAGGCGGGTGGCTACGGTTTCATGCTTGTATTCAGTGGCCGTAAAAATCGTGTCGTCCGGCTTGAAATGCACCGTGGTGCCGTGACGTTCGGTCGTGCCGGTTTCTTTTACAGGAGCCAGCGGATGGCCGATGTGGTATTCCTGCTGAAAGATCTTTCCATCGCGGTAAACGGTGGCTTTCAGGTAGCTCGAGAGGGCGTTCACGCAGGAAACCCCCACGCCGTGCAAACCACCCGAAACCTTGTACGTGTCTTTGTCGAATTTGCCGCCCGCGTGGAGTACCGTCATCACTACCTCCAGGGCTGAACGCTTTTCTTTGGTGTGCATGCCGGTCGGAATACCCCGGCCATTGTCGGAAACGGTGATAGAGTTGTCTTCGTGAATGAATACGTCAATGCGGTCGCAGTACCCGGCCATTGCTTCGTCAATGGAGTTGTCCACCACTTCCCAGACCAGGTGATGCAAACCCTTTACGCCGGTGTCGCCGATGTACATAGAAGGGCGTTTGCGCACTGCCTCCAGGCCTTCCAAAACCTGGATGTTGTCGGCTGAATAATCGTTTCTTGAGGACTCAACTACTTCGTTCGTCATATAGTTAGTTTGAATAAATAAAATTCAATGACTGGAAAGGCTCCAATGGCCTGTGCGTGAGCTATCTGATGACTCAGATTAACCAGTCTATGAAGGGATTTCCAATTTGTAAAAATACGATTTTTTTTGGGTTTTTCCTGCATCCGCTTGCGAATAAATACCGGAATATTTACCTTTCAACTAAATCTTTAGTTGATTGGCGTCCGGGCTGAAAAAAAGCCCTGACGAAACTATCCTATTCTAGTCAAATGAAAAAGTGGGCCTTTGTTTTTGCGGTGTGTAGTACGTGTTTGCCCTTGTATGGACAGGCGCAGGAATGGGCAAATGCAGAAGTGGCCCTGGCCAGCACCCGCCCCGATACCATCCGCTGGCTCGACCTCAGCGGGCAAAACCTGCGCCGAATACCCGATTACGTCTACCGCTTCCGCCATCTGCAGGAATTGAACCTTTCGGGGAACCAGCTTCGCAAGCTACCCAGGCGGCTCAACCGGCTGGATTCGCTCCGGGCGATTTCACTGACGGAAAACGGAACGGCCGAACGCAAGGAAAAGGTAAGACGCATCCAGGAGAACTATCGTAAGTCGGGCTGGTCGTTTTTCGGTGACGCTGAAAACGAGCCGGATTATTTTATGAATAAATCGCAAATGGATTCCGCCCGCGATGCAACGACGGTGGCAATCAAACGCATCGAAGAAACGCCCAATGCACTGGTGCCGAAGTTTGGCCGGCTGCGCAACCTGCGCGTGCTGAGCCTGTCCGACAACGCGGCCAAGCGGGTGCACCGCTCCATCCGGAAGCTGAAAAACCTGGAACAACTCAACCTCAGTCAGAATTTCATGCAGAAAATACCGCCAGCGGTGACCCGGCTGAACAACCTGAAGAGCCTCAACCTGAACTTCAATCGCGTAAATCTGGCTGGGGCGGATTTCCGGCGTTTGGGTCAGCTGGAAAAACTATCGCTGATTGGTAACGGCATCGAAACGCTGCCGCCGGGGATGGTGGCGCTGAAGCAACTGCGCCTGCTGGCCCTGGCACGCAACCGGATTACCCGTATCGGCTTCAATGTTAGCGCCTGTACGCAGCTGAGTTCGCTCAACCTGTACGACAATCAACTAACGGAAATCGACGATCGGCTGTACAACCTGCCGGCGCTGGAAACCCTGGATCTGACGTATAACCGCATCCGGAAGCTGAGCCCGCGGATCGGACAGTTGAAAAACCTGCGTTTCCTGTCGCTGGCTGCCAACGGAATCGATCACTTACCGGAAGAATTGGGCGATTTGTCGCATTTGACGGCTCTTTACCTGGACAGCAATTCGGTCAGTCAGCTGCCCCGTTCACTGGTAAGGCTCAAACAATTGAAAGTACTTCACCTGCAGCGCAACCAGCTCCACTACTTCCCGGCATTTCTCACCCAACTTACTCAACTGGAAGACCTGGACATTGCGGCCAATCAAATTGCGGATCTGCCCATGGAAATCAACCAATTGGTACACCTCCGGCTTTTCTTCCTGCAGAACAATGCTTTTGACAAAGGTTCGGAAAAGTATCGTCTCCTCCATGAAGTGTTTGCCGAAATGCGCAAGCGGGAGACGGTGGTGAATGATTAACACAAAAATATTAAACCAGAAAGGGGCCCCACCGGAGCCCCTTTTTACTTTTTCATATTGTCCCTGTAAGCCAGGCGCTTCCTTTTTGCTTGAAAGCAGGCAGAATACGGTTTAGTTATTCCGGTCGGTAGGAGTGGTAGTAATGTTGTTGTTGGCGTCGATGGCGATGTTGTATTCGTAGCACTGGGTCATTGGAACTACTTTCACGTAATTGATCTTATCCACAGTAATCGTGAAGGTTACTTCTCCGGCTGCGTACGTTTTGTACTCAGAAGAAGTACCCGCCGCTACATTGTTGATGTTTTCAGTATTGCCGTTCGACGTCTTGATCTGCACGCTGGCTACCATCGTACCATTGTTGGTGATACGTGCTCTGGGATCTTCTCCTTTGCATTTTTTGCAACTGCTCAGGCCCGTAGCCAATACAAACATTACCAATAGTGCCAGCAAGGGGGCAGAATACTTTTTTGTGTTCATCTGGTTAAGCTTTCTCATTTGTTTCTCCTTCAGTTTAAATCTTTTAACACCTGCTTATGATTTGATAGCCAAAGGTAGATGGCTTTACATAAACTGTTGATTTAAAAACCTATGAGAACTTACCCGTAAGAGCTATCCATATAAACTGAAGACCCCAAGCAGCAAAAAAATGAAAAAAGCCTTTGCCGGATTTGAAAAGCAATGAGCTTCAAAATCCGGCAAAGGCTTTTCTAAAATCTTGAACCTAAGAGTACTTATAATTGTGCAGAGCTGGCCGATCGGGGAGGATAAGGCTTTGGCTGTTCGCCTTTGCGGTAAAACTGGTACAGCTTTCCGTTTCGGGTATCGGAGATCAAACCGTTTTCAAAATCGTATCTCAGTCCCCTTTCGGCATCATAAATCCCAATCAACTGCCCGGTTCTGGGGTCAATGGGCACCTGCTGAAGTTTCTTTATACTTTTATCCTCAAGATCGATCTCCGGCTTACGGATGGGCATGTCGCTTCTGAATTGGGGAGTTACTTCGCGTACAATCCATTCACCGGGATGCTTGGGGGTAGGCAGTTGCTGGGCCGGCAGCACCGCCGTGGAAGAGAGCACAAGGCCAGAAGAGAGAAGAAACAATCGAATGGCTTTCATAGCAGAGATGTTTATGAAATGGGTTATTCAGATTCGGGTGTTTCTACGGTTGAGGCCACCTCAGTACTTTACGAAATTCATATACGTAAAAGGGGAACTGTTTATTTTACGAAAAGAGCCTCAAAAAGATAGTCAATAGCTGAAATTCCGGATAAATGGCTTGTAAAGGAGTCAACTCAGGTGTTGGAAGTGTTTTGCCCGGATGTCCCGCAGCGATTGTGCCTGCAGTGGCTTGGAAATGAAATGAATCACCTCCGAATAAGAATAGGCTTTCGTAACATCATTGGGATCGGGAGAGGAGGAGAGGACAATGATTTTGGGTCTTCGTCGGAGTGTGGGCTTAATCTGTTCAAATTCATTCAGGAAATCCCAGCCGTTCATCACCGGCATATTGATGTCCAGAAAAATCAGGTCCGGAGCCGGATGGTCTTCCTCAACGATTCTTTTCAGATAGTTGATGGCTTCCTGACCGTTAAAACATTTGACGCATTTTTCCGCGAATCCTTCCTTTTGGGAGAGCAGTTCGCAAAGCAGCAAATTAATGGAATCATCGTCGACAAGTAAAATTTCTTTTAAAAGAGCCATATGCAGTACTGGTTGATAAAGTGCTTTGATTTTAAATATTCAGCTAGCGACGTACCAGGTGAAAAAATTGACTCGCAAAAAGTGAAAGTTTAGAAGCATTCAATAAATGCAGAAAAAATGAAATATGCTGGTTTTTGAAGGAAAAGTATCCGCAAAAGCCCCATTATTTATTCTTTAAAAACACTTTGAAAGTGGTTCCTTTATTTACTTCACTTTCGACTTCAATTTTACCTCCCAGCGCCGTCACCTGCGATTTGACAATGTAGAGGCCCAATCCTTTGCTCTCTGCGTGCGGGTGGAAACATTGGTAAAGACCAAATAAACGTTCCCCGTAGCGGTTCAGGTCGATGCCCAGGCCATTGTCGCTGAAGCTGATCTGTAAATAACCATTGCTGTTTTGGGAGGAGATATTGATTTCAAGGGGCCGGTCAGGTGAGCGGTAACGGGCGGAATTGGTCAGAAAATTCAGAAAAATGCTTTCCAGGTGCGCCCGGTTGTAATGCAGCCCAGGTGCTTTCGTGAAGTTATAGCTCACGTGGGCATGGACGTCTTCCAGGGTGTTTTCAATGCTTTTATGCACTTTTTTCAACAACGACTCCAGTTCCATATATTCAGAATCGACATTTACGGTATTCTTGATCACCAGGATGCGGATCAGGTCAGAAAGCGTGGAGTTGAGCTGTTCGGTAGATTCGCCGAATTTTTCGATCAGAAGCTGGTTGAGCGGGTCGGCCGGATTGTCCCGGTTGTACAGATTGAGTATGCCCATCATATTGGCCACGGGGGCCCGCAGGTTGTGGGATGTGATGTAAGAGAACTGCTGCAGGTCTTTATTCTGCCGCATCAGTTCATCAATGAGCACTTTCTGTTCGTCTTCCTCTTTTTTGCGTTGGGTAATGTCACGCTGTACGGATACCCAGTGGGTATAGTGGCCTTTGGCGTCGGTAACGGGAACAATGGACAGGTGGACCCAAAACTCATCCCGGGATTTGGTGTAGTTGATGAGTTCCGCTTCTACCGGTTCGCGGTTTTCCAGGGCGCTTTTAATCCGGTTCAACTCATGCCGGCTCGTGCGCGAACCGTGCAGGATGCGGGGAGATTTTCCCACTACTTCGGCCATGTGATAGCCGGTCATCTTGGTGAAAGATTCATTGACGTAGATAATGCGCGGTCCCGGGTAATTGATGGGGCTGGCTTCCGTAATCAGCACCGAATCGTTGCTGTGGGTGATTACCGATTCGAGCAACCGGAGGTGTTCTTCCACACGTTTGCGCTCCGTAATGTTCTGGGTGGCCAGCAGCAGCTTGTCAATTATGCCTTGTTCGTTGGCTATGGGTACGGCGCTCACCTGATAATCCTGGTTGCCGTAAGAAATATCAAATACGACTTCATTCCCATCCAGGGCATTCCGCAGGTGATGTTCGGCGTAGGCTTCCACTTCCGGTGATTGCAATTCTCCGTATTTGCGCCCGATTACTTCAGTGGGTTTAATATTGTGCAGTTTGAAATCCTGGCCGTCGGCGTAGACGAAACGCAGGTTCTGATCCAGAAAGCCCACTGAACCATTGGGAAAATTTTCGGCCATAGAACGGAACATCTGCTCCCGTAATCGCAACTGCTCACGGGCTTTGTTGCGCTCCGTTACGTCGTATACCACGACCAGCCAAGCGGTCCGCCCGTCGATTTCGATGGTATGTGAAATGGCTTCTACCTCGATGCGGGAACCGTCCTTGCGGCAATGTATCCATTCGCCGCTTTCGTTGAGCGAAGGACGGCCCAAAGACGCCTGAATACTCATTTTGGCTCTTTCCACGTCTTCGGGGGGCGCAATATCCAGAATGGTCATGGAGAGAAATTCTTCCCGACTGTACCCGTAGTGCTGAATAGCTGCCTGGTTGACCATCAGAAACTCGAAGGTATGGACGTCGAAAGCCCACATGGGAATGGGGTTGTTGTCGAACAGGAACTTGTATTTTTCCTCCGATTCGACGAGCCGGTAAAGGTTCTTTTTCCGCTCAATACTGTAAGTGATTGACTTGGTCAGCAGTTTTTCATCAAACTCCCCTTTGAGCAGGTAATCCTGGGCTCCCAACCGCACGGTCTCAAAGGCCACCGTTTCGTCAGACATACCCGACAACACCACAATGGGTGCATTGGTAAGGGCATAAATCTGGGTAAAAGATTGAATGCCGTAGCTGTCGGGCAGGGAAAGATCCAGCAGAATGATTTCGGGCGAAGCCTCCTTGATAAGCCGAATCGCCTCAGCCAGGGTAGCCGCTTCGTAGATCTGGCTGACCGTCAATCTGGCGGCGACCAGATACTCCTTTACCAGCAGCCGATCACCGACATTGTCCTCAACCAGGAGAATAGAAATGGGATGGTAGGCCATTACTTGAGGGGAGGTAGTTGTACAATGGAGATCCAGAAGTCTTCTATGGTCCTGACGACCTGCATAAACTGGTGTAAGTCAACCGGTTTGGTAATATAGCAATTTGCGTGATTATTGTAAGCCTCCAGTATATCCTTTTCGGCGGAGGAGGTCGTGAGCATCACAATGGGAATCCGCTTGAGCTGATCGTCTTTTTTAATAATCGAAAGCACCTCTTTGCCATCAATTTTGGGTAGGTTGATGTCGAGCAGCACCATGTCGGGTGAGGCAGCCCCTGCGAAGCGGTCCCGCTTGTAAAGGAAGTCAAGCGCTTCCGCTCCATCCCGTACTACCGATATCCGGTTGATAATTTTTCCTTCCAGCAGCGCTTCGCGGGTAAGCAGTACATCTCCTTCATTGTCCTCTACCAAGAGGATGTGGATTTCTTTCATATGTCATAAATGCCTTAAAAGACCAATCGGATCAAAATGCATTATCGAACCTATATCCGTCGAAGTGAAATAAAGGCAATGCAATCGGCCTTTTAATCGTTGAGCATTTTAATGGAATAAATAGAACTATCTAAATATCAGCTACATTATTTTTTCAAGGTAAAATAAAAAGTGCTTCCCTGGCCAGGAACTGACTCCAGCCATATCCGCCCGCCGTGTCGTTCCACAATCTTCTTACAGATGGCCAGCCCGATGCCCGTTCCGGAGTAGGCACTCTTGTTGTGCAGACGCTGGAAGATGATGAATACTTTTTCGAAGAAGGCTTTGTCGATCCCGATTCCATTATCCTGTACCGCAAATTGCCAATGGTCTCCTTTGTCTTCCAGCCCGATTACAATGCGTGGAGGCAGCGTGCTACGGTATTTGAGGGCGTTGCCGATCAGGTTCTGAAATAGCTGCAGCAATTGGGAACGGTTGCCTCTTACCTCTGGTAAAGGGAATACCTCAATAATCGCCTTCGTTTCGATAATGTCCCGCTCAAAAACGGAACGTACGTATTGCAGTACCGAATCCAGGTCTACCTTTTCGTGGGCTTCCTGGTTGGTGCCTACCCTTGAGTATTCAAGCAGGTCCAGAATAAGCCTTTTCATCGTTTCGGCTCCGTCGACGGCAAACTTGATGTATTCATCGGCCCTTTCGTCCAGCTGGTTCTGGTACTTTTTCTGGAGCAGTTGCAGGAAGCTCCGCACCATGCGCAGGGGTTCCTGCAGGTCATGAGAGGCCACGTAAGCGAAGCGTTCCAGTTCGGCATTGGAGGCAACCAGTTCCTGCGCCCGTTTTTCCAGCGATTCATTCAATTCCTGCAACATGATTTCGCTTCTTTTCCGTTCCGTAATGTCCTGCAAAGCGCCAATCATCCGGGTGGCTATGCCCTCTTCGTTCCGGAGCAGAAATCCCCGGTCGTACACGTAGGCATACGTGTTATCGGCTTTCCGGAACTGGTATTCGGCTTCCCACTTTTGCTTATCGCCCGATTGAATCGCTTCCTGGAGGCTTTGCGTAACGCGGTCATAGTCGTCGGGATGCAGGTGGTCGCTCCAGAAGGTGAGGCTGTCGGCGGTTCCGGATTCGTATCCAAATCGCAGATGCAGCCCTTCTCCCCAGAATATTTTATTGCTTATGATGTCCCAGTCGAAGATGGCTTCGTCCGTAACCCGCGATACGATCCGGTAACGTTCGTTGCTGAGGCGGATGCTCTCTTCGGCCTCTTTGTTTTCAATCAGCAGACCCAGAATGCTCCTGGCTCTTTCGATAAGGGTCATTTCCCGGGCGGAAGGACCGCGTTCCTGCCGGTAGTACACGGAGAAAATGGCAACGACCCGCTGCGCAGAGGAAATGATGGGATACGACCAGGCCGACTTCAACCCGTGGGCCCGGGCTGATACCTGACAGCTTTTCCACAGGTAGTAAGAGTCGATGTCGGATAACCCGACTGTTCTTTTCTGATAACCATTGTGGTCAGAAGCGGCGGTGGGGCTGATGGTCATTCCCTGGGTAGCGGCCATGTATTCAGGTGGCAGGCCGGGGGCCGACAGATACTGAAGGTGCTGGCCATCGGGGCTCAGCATCATGATGGCACACACCATGGCCGGATTGATTTCTTCGATGCGCCACAGAAAGAAGTCCGCAATTTCGGCGATCGAATAATTCCCGGAAATGTTCATTTCCAGCACGTCCTTTTCCAGTAGGGTCACCTGTTGCAGCAAACGGCTTCTGGATACGTCCCGGAAATAAAAGGAAAGTGCCTCTTCGGAGGGATAAGCACTGACGTCGAGCCATAGATCATAAGGCGGGTAATAGGTCTGAAACCGGACGGGCTCCTGCGTTTCCATGGCCTGCCGGAATTTGGGGTAAAAATCGGTTTCCAGTGCCGGAGCAAACTCTTCCCAGATGTTTTTGCCTACCAGGTCTTCGCGCTTCCGGAGCATTAGCCTTTCGGCCGTCGGATTTACGTATTCGATGATCCAGTTGTTGTTTACCGTACAAAAGCCATCTGTGATGCGTTGCAGGATATTGCTGATCTGGTTGTTATACATCTGCAGTTGCCTCTCCGACTTCTTTCTTTCCCGCAGGTCGGTAAAGTGAATGATGTAGCCGATCAGTTGGGCTTCATCGTCCCTGATGGCGTTGATGCGCTGGTAAAAATCGATGATTTCACCCGCTTTGTTGTACATCTGCACATCCCCTGACCAGCGTTCTTCCTCTGCGATCCCCTTGCCGATCTCTGTAATTGTTTCCGGATTGATATACAGGGTACTAAATCCGAGTTGCCGTATTTCTTCCGGGGTATATCCCAGCAGATTCAGATAAGCCTGATTGTGATAAATGGGCCTGGTGTGGGCATCGGTAATGGCAATGGCATCCAGGGTATGGTCTACGGCCATCTTGATGCGGGTCAGTTCAGAATCGGCTGTTTTCTTGTCGGTGATGTCGCGGGCCGTAGCAAAAAGGGTACTTTCCTCTGGCAGGAGCGTAAGGGTCCACGACAGCCAGCGGTAACTGGCATCCTTGCACTGGCACCGGGCTTCAAAGTACACGGTAGGCGTATCCAAAGATAGTTTCTCCACTTCCTGCTGGATTGATTCCAGATCGCCGGGATGAGCCAGTTTATACAAGGGAGCAGCCTTCAGCTCTTCGGCCGTATACCCTAGCACCTTTTCAAAAGCCGGGTTGAATTTGCGGATATATCCATCAAAGCCCACAATACTCAGGAAGTCGGGAACCAAGTCGAAGAATCGGTTGAGTTCTTCCTCCGTTTTGCGCCTTTGCATTTCCACGCCCAACTGATTGGCAATCACGTGGAGCAGTGCCATGGTTTCGGTATCCTCCCGCTGAAAGCGCTGGCTGAAAAATACGCCCAAGGCAATGATTTCGCCGTTGTGCCAGAAAGGGATGGCGAAAGCCGATTGGAAATGAGCTTGTTGGGCCAGCTCTTTCCGGATAAATTTTTCTTCCTTACTGATGTCCTCCATCCAGACCGGCTGGTGGGTGTCCCATACGATGCCAGGGAGCGACTCCCCGCGGTTGAGAATCAGCTTGCGGGAAGCTTCGTAGAAAGTATTCAACGACACGGGTTCGTCCGGATAGTTGGCTGAGACGAGCCGGAGGTGTCGTTTATCGTAGTCAGGAACCCATACTTCGGCCATTTCCCAGCCCATATGCTGGCGAATCTGGCCCATTACGTTGTTCATGCCCTCGTGAAATGAGGAGCTTTGGCTGATCTGCGACAGCGTAGCGTAAGTGAGGTCTTTCTGCCAGTGCATCCGGATTTTGTCACTGATGTCGCTTATGAGCACCAGCTGGAGGGTTTGGTCGTCCAGTACTACTTCGTGCGCAATCAGGTCTACGTCGATAATGGACCCATCTTTCCGGATGTGGCGGGCCGGGGCCTGAAAGTTCAGACTGTTCCAGTAGCTTCTGATCGGCTGGCCAGGTTCGTCAGAGATGATGTCGGTTACCTTCATCGCCGCAAACTCTTCTGCCGTATAACCATAATGCCGGATGGCCGCCAGGTTGACGTGCACAAACCGCAGGGTTTGGGCATCGTACGCCCACATGGGGCTGGGATTGTTACTGAAGAGGGCTTTATAACGGGTAGCTCTTTGCTCTAGCTCCTGCTGTACCCGTACCGTATCCGTAATGTTTTTCGAGAGGATGAGCCGGGCTTTCCGATCACCGTAATCAATGGGGTGGGCGGTTATTTCCACCTGTATGATTTCTCCATTCTTTTTCCGATGCCGCCAGGGCCCTTGGCCGGGAGAGGATTCAGACACACCTTTGAGGTCAGCCTCCAACAGCGCACAATCTTCAGCCGGACGGATGTCGAAGAGGGTCATCGACAGAAATTCCTGTCGGCTATAGCCGTATTCGCGGATGGCCATGTCGTTCACCTCCAGAAATTTCAGGGTTTCCAGATCGTAAATCCAGGTAGGGAGGGGATTCTGGTAAAAAAACAGTTTGTACTTGTTTTCGGAAGCTTCCAAAGCACTTTCTGCCCATTTTCTTTCGGTAATGTCGCGGTAGTTGAGTACCACGGCCCGAACCGACGGTTCGTGCAGCAGATTGTGATACACGCCTTCCAGCCAGACGTAAGTCTGGTCTTTTCTTCTGAACCGATGTTGCAGCGTTCGTACCGAATTGGGTTGTTGCACGGTTTCATTGAAAATCCGCCTGACCCTTTCTACATCGTCGGGGTGAAACAGATCCATCCGCTCCTGACTTATCAGTTCCTCGCGGGAGTAGCCAAGCAGTCTTTCTCCGACAGCACTGAGGTCAATCAGAGTGCCGTCGGCAGCCAGCATGGCTATTCCATCCGTACTGTGTTCAATGAGCGCCCGAAAGCGTTTTTCGTTGAAAATAAACGCATTCTGCGCTTCTGCCTTTTCAGTAGTGTCCCGGAAGTTAACCACAATGCCCCGAATGGAAGGCGTCTGTACGTGATTGGTAATGGTCGTCTCCAGATAACGATAACTGCCATCCTTGTGCAAATACCGGTATTCTGCCTTTGTTGACTGACCTGGCAACTGAAAATCGTGCAGTAAGGTTGCCTGGGCAGCCGCCCGATCCTCCGGATGAATGTGCTCAAAGCCAAATCGGCCAAGCATTTCTTCTGGTCGAAAGCCCAGCACGGCTTCCAGTGCCGGACTGAAGTACCGACAAGTGCCATTAGCGTCAAAAATGGCCGTGATATCCGGCGAATGCTCGATGATGGACCGGAAACCCGCATCGCTTACGGTTAAAGGATATTCCCGGTATCCTTCGGAATGGGCTGGTTGACGGGTGTTTTTGGTGTCGGAATGCGCCGTTTGAATCCCATTTCTATCGCACTGAAGTACCAGGCCCTGCCCATCCACGGCGGAAAAGCCAGCCGGCAACGGATTCAGGGCTTGGTGGGTAAGCAGGTATCCGCCGGGGCGAAGGCCGGATGGAAGAACGGAGCCGTTCAGCAGATTGAGCCGGGAACAATAAATCAAATCAAAATCGTGGGAATGCGGAACCGCATTGGAAGGGGAAAAAAAGATGCCTGCCCGAACCAAGGGCAGCACAGTGTACTGGTCTCCTTCCTTTTTCAAAAAAGCTTCTACCCAATGAGCCGGTAGCCGGTCGGCGAATGCCTGAGGATACGTACCACTGACGGCCGTAAGCAGTGCCGTCAGGTCCGTATCCGTCGCATACATCCGGATGGCTCTTCCTGGCCGTTCTCCCCCGGTTGACAAACTCAGGGCGAGCATAGCCAGCCGATACGCTTCTTCTCCGGTACCGCAGCCGGGGACCCAGATTTGAATCGGGTCGGCGAACTGATTGTCAGAGAGGAGTGCAGACAGCAGGCTGGTTTGCACTTCTGAAGCATAGGTATCGGGGAAGCCGTTTTTTGCATTCATGAAATCAGGATCTGTTCTACCAGCGGGTGAACACGGCCTACGAGCAGGAGGGGCATCAGACTGCTACGGAGAAGATGAAATAGAAGTTGATAAAAAGTTCATCTTAACCAAGAAATCCAGCGATCAGCAGAACTGCCTGATAAACCCGATTTCTCAAAATAACAAGCTAATCTGCGCAAGGTGGAGGCTAATATTCGTTTCTGGTAGGTTACTAAATTCAGAATAATTGCTGGCAAATAAAAGGAAATATCGATTTTTTAAGTAAATGCTCTTAAGGGAAAAAGCCTTGAAACCACCCGTGGGTAAACAGGGGCGCGAACAGATGAATGAGAAACGGGGATTTCAATGAACCAGTTGGGCATACAGTCGGGAAAGGGCTTCCTGCGCGTCGGCACACAGGCCCGGGTGAACGGGAGAGGTTTGTACGACCGTGCTTCGGGTAGCCGTTAGCCAGCGGAACCGAGAAGCAATGGGCAACTGCCCGATGGGTCCCCCGGCTGGGCCGCCCGCGCAGATGCGCTCAAAAGCCCGCAAACGCTCTTCCAGTTCCCGAATGTCTAATTCACCCGAAAACGCCCCTAGGCGGGCTTCGGGCAACTCAAAGGCGGTTTTTAGAAAATCCTGCGCCTGGCAATACACAATGACCCCGACGTTGAGAAACTCTTCTCTTTCTACGCGTGGTACCACGCGGATGACGGCGTATTCAAATACGTTTTTCTCTGGCATGCGCTGCTTCTTGGACAAAGGTATGGGATAAGGCCAATCGGGTCTCCAAAAATTGAACGTACATCTGCCGGCCTTCCTGGGCGGTTTCAAAGGCGGCATCCGCCGTGAGCCATTCGTCGGGAACCAGAGAGACAATCAACCGGATGCGCTCAGGGCTGAGCAGGGCGCGAAACGCACGGTCTACGGACTCCAACTGAGTGGCCTGGGGCAGCAGTACGTGGTCTTTGATCTGCGGAAAGGGGCGTACGCTGGCGGGTTCCCAATGGTTGCCGGCGTGGTGAAAGTATAGCGCCGCCCCGTGGTCGATGAGCCACAATTCGCGGTGCCAGATCAGCATATTGGTATTGCGCGGGGTGCGGTCTACATTGGTCGTCAGGCTGTCCAGCCAGACAATCTGAGAAGCCAGCCGGGCATCGACGTGGGTCACCAGTGGGTCGAACGTAATGGCACCAGACAGGTAATGTAAGCCCAGGTTGAGCCCTACGCTGGCACGGAGCAGATCCTGGATCTCTTCGTCCGGCTCGGTGCGACTGAAAACCGGGTCCAGGTGCGCAAATACGATTTCGGGTACCCGAAAGCCCAGCGTTCGGGCCAACTCCCCGACAATCAGTTCGGCAATGAGTGCTTTCACGCCCTGGCCGGCTCCCCTGAACTTGAGTGCGTACAAAAAATCGTCGTCCGCTTCCACAATAGCAGGAAGGGAGCCACCTTCGCGCAAAGGAGTGACGTAACGGGTTACCTGGACGGTTCGGAGTGGAGACTGGCTTGCATTCACAAGGGCAAAAATAGCATAAATTGGCAGGAATCGTTGATTTTGCCTGACCATCCGGTTGATTTAACTCAGCGCAAAGAAGGAAAAACCCGGCTGGTCTGTTCCTCTTTGCGGTTTGTAAGTTCGATTCCGGCTCAGGACTGCCCCGCCTGTTCGTGCAGTTTATTGACCATCCCGCCGCTTTTGTAGAGTTCCTTTACGCTTTCCAGGGTATCGGCATCCAGCATCTCAAAGGTCTTGTATATTTCGTGGGCAAACTCAATCATGGCCGCTCCGTTGGCAGTGATGATTCCATCGGCAGAAACGCAGGGCTGATTTTGGAAGAAGGCATCACCCCGGTAAGCCGGACAGTGCTGCCCGAGATAACCCGCTCCGTTGCTGGTGTGAGCCACCCGGTCGAGAATACCCATCCGGGCCAGCAGAATGGTAGCTCCGCAGATGGCCGCTACGGGTTGGTGTTGTTCGATCAGGGTTTGTACCAGTGGTTCTATTTCCGCGTGGGCTTTTGGATTCACTTCCCAGGCATTGCCACCCGGGATAATGAGCAGATCAATCGTTGCGGCATTCAGGTCCGATAAGGCTTTCCGGGGCTGTATTTGCAAGCCGCCCGCCGAAGTAATTAGTTGTCCGTTAGTAGAAAAAGTCTGGATGGTAAAGTCACTGTACTGATTGAGGCCGGCCACTACCAGTGCCGGCTCCCAGTCGGCGTATCCATCAAACAGGAAAAGGGCGCAGGTTCGGTTTTTCATAATGATGAGGTTTTAGGTTGATTTAATACGGACAGCCAGTTGATTGGCCTGCTACGTTACGAAGATAAAGCGGAGGACTGACAGCCCTGTGTCAGCAGGATAAAAAATAATGTTTCTTTGTGGAAAAGTGGGCTGAAAAGGACTTTAAGTACTTTCTTCGTTCCATTTGTAGCGGATTTGATTTTCAGACCCTTTTTAGACTAAAGATGGCATTTGAATTAAAAAGTGTCGTGCCCTGGGGCAGAAACCTGGAGGAATATCGGCTGATATTTAACCTCACCGAAAAGGATTTAGCCAAAAAGATCATCAGCGTGGGCGATGGCCCGGCCAGTTTCAACGCCGAAATGACCCGATTGGATTACAAAGTCACCTCTTTGGACCCCATTTACGCTTTTTCCCAAGCGGCTCTGCGGCAACGAATTGCGGAAACCCGTGAGGAAGTACTGACCCAGACCAAAAATAACCAGGGCAATTTTGTCTGGAAGCACATCAAAGACGTAGAGGAGTTGGAGCGGATTCGGATGGACGCGATGAATACCTTTCTGAATGATTTTGAGTCCGGCAAGCAAGCAGGCCGGTACCAGGCGCACGCCTTTCCCGAGCCGACTATTTTTCCGAACGATGCCTTTGATCTGGGACTGAGCTCTCACTTTCTGTTGCTATACGCCAATCTGGGCCTTGATTTTCACCTCCGGTCCATTTCCGAAATGATGCGGATATGCCGGGATATCCGCATTTTCCCGCTGCTGGACCTGAACGCGCAGAAATCGGGTGTGCTTAAGCCCGTCGTAGATTTATTTGAGAAGCAGTATGAGGTGCGGATAGTGCCGGTATCGTACGAATTCCAGCGTAACGGAAACCAGATGCTGTGCATAAAAAAGTAGGCATGCATTCTGGCATTTACGCTGGTTACCCATTGTTGCCGGTTCAACAAATGCCGTGTAGTTTTCCTACCCACCTGACCGATTTCCTCAGGTAGTAGCTCTCCGGATGATGGCAGCGGCCATATAACCAATGGCCCGGGTTTTGAATGATTCTCTTCTTGTTACCGCAATCAGGTTTTTTGTACCTTGTTTTAACTTTCATTCTGTTTTATCTTCCTCTGAATGGTCAAGTACGTCCTTTTTGATTTTGATGGCACCCTGGCCGATTCCCGGAAAGTGATGTTCAATCTGCTGAATGCGCTGGCTGTAAAATACGGTTTCAAGCAGATTGAACCGGAGGAAGTGCCCTACCTACGCACGCTTTCCATTGCTGAACGGTGCCGGTACCTGAACTTCCCAATGTATAAGATTCCCTTCATGGCCGTTGAACTGTCACGGCAATACGGGCTGGCTATCAAAGACCTGATCTTGTTTGAGGGAATACGGGAAATGCTGGACGCTCTGGTGCGGGAGGGATACCAACTGGGCATTCTTTCGTCCAATTCAGAGAACAACATCCGGGCCTTCCTGCAATACCAGGGAATCACCCACATCCAGTTACTGTACTGCTCTCACCATATTTTTGGCAAAGACCGGCTGTTGAAAAAAATGATAAAACAGCATCGGTTGCAGCCTGCCGAAGTGCTTTACGTCGGAGATGAATTGCGGGATATAGTGGCCTGCCAGAAAAGCGGAGTAAAAGTCGTTTGGGTGGAATGGGGCTACGATGCTTACGAAGCCGTACGGCAGCACACACCCGACTACATCGCTCAAGTGCCCACCGACATCCTGCGTGCGCTTTCGATCAACCCGCTATAAATGGCGATTTCTCCCGCTATAGCCGTTTGAAATAGAAATGAAAACGGGAATCATCCCGCATTTTTGCCCGGAAGATGGAGCAGAAGCGCGGGACGATTCCCGTGTGGCATCATTGGGATGACGAATCAACTTTTCAGCCGGGTATCAGCAAAATGGCTCATCGCCTGGCTCATAAACTTCGCAAATTCCGGATGCGGCTGGTTGTCAATGCGGGTGTACCGCTCGTCGTGTACGTACAACTGACCGAGCCCCCGATACGCTTCTTGCTGCGGGTCAGCACTGCCTGCCGTTCCCCAGAACTGACGAATCAGCGCATAATGCCGGGCCACCTGGCTCTGGACACGATCGCTGGTGGGGTCTTCATTCACCAGTCCGGCAAGGGTATTCCAAACCTCCTGGCTTTCGGCCTTCAGTTGGGCAAACCCTTCTTTACCCAGGCTGCGCAACGCATTTTCTGACCGTTGTACGGCTTCCTCTCCCCATTTTTGGGTGGCCTCCTGGCGGTATGCCTCCGCTTGTGCTTTGGGGAAGCCCGCGTATAATTCTTCGTCTGTCATCATTGTTTTTTCTCCTTTTAGTTTTGAAATGGTTTGGTCAACCGTAACCAACAGCCTGGCGATGCGATCGTGCCTGGCTTGCAGGGCAGCTTTATGACTTTGGAGCGCTCCCAGAAAGTCAAAAGCCGGATCGTCGAGAATAGCGCTGATTTGCTGTAGGGGAAAATCCAGCTCTTTGTAAAAGAGAATCTGCTGTAGCCGGAGCAATTCGGATTCCCCGTACATCCGGTACCTGGCCTCGGTACGCGTACGGGGTTTGAGCAGGCCCATCTGGTCGTACAGGTGAAGGGTGCGCACGCTCACCCCAGCCATTTTGGCCAGCTTTTTTACTGAATAGCCTTCCATTTTCTCCCTTGTTTTTGATTGACCCTGCAAACATAGGGTATGACGTAAGGGGAGAGTCAAGTCTTTTTTGAAGATTTTTTTGAACAGATGCACAAACGGGTCACCCAGTACTGAGCGCAGCCGGATATTGAACCCCGATCCCGTGGATGGGTTACCGCCGAATTGATGCCGACGGTGAAGGATTTCCCTGTGCATCCAGGGCGATTACCCGGTACTCCGTAGGGCTACCGGAAGTAGCTTCTGATAGATGAAAAGAAAGCAGCGGCGTATAACCAATGAGTTGATCACCCCGGTAAATCCGGTAGCCCAGCACTTTGCGGTCGTCGCGGGCGGCTTTCCAGTGCAGCGTGCGTTTTTCCCGATCCAGACTCACCGCTGAAGGAGCGCTGGGCGCTTGGGTGTCCGGGTGGAGGCGTTGCAGGCAGTTCATCAGCGACCGGCCTTCGTGGTAAGCCGCTTTCCACTGGTGGCCTTTCCGCTCCTTATTGCTGTGCGGTTCTTTGTCCAGACCACCCGGATACCAGCCGCCGTAGGTCGTATCGATAAGGTAGCGCTGCATGTATTGCCACTGTTTCCGGAATTTGTCGCCGTATTTCATTGGGTCGTTCGGGTACTTATCGGCCATGAGCAGCAGGGTATTGAGTCCTTCGGCCTGGGCCCACCAGTTTTTCCGGTCGTCGATTACGCTCATCTGGTTTTCTCCCCTGAAATAATAGCCCCTTTCGTAAAAGCCGCCGACGGAAGCATCCCAGCCGGTTTTCAGGGTGTGGTCCACCATTCGTTTGGTTACCGCTTCGGTGCGTTGGTCGTGGCTCATCCCCAGCACGTGCGCTGCTTCCAGGAGCAGGTAAGCCGTTTCGATGTCGTGCCCAGGCGACACGTGGTCGATGACGAAATGGGCTTTGCGCTGGGCTTCCGTTGAGTCGCGGTAACTGACGGGCTGCCAGTCGGCGGTGAGAAAGAGGGTGAGGTAGCCCCGATCGGTTACGATGGTATCGCGGATCAGGACGAGCATTTCCTGCAGGCGTTCCCGTACCAGCGGATCGGGCCATACGCTGTACAGTTCGGCCAGGGCTTCCAGCAGGTGAATGGAGCTGTTCTGGTCTTTATACATCAGTTCCGGATTCGCTTTCCCACTGGCATCCTGCCGGGCCAGGCTTCCGTCCCGTTGCAGGTTCTGAAAATAGCCCTTCTTGTTCGGGTCGTGGCTGTGCTTTTCCAGCCAGAAGAACGCTTTTTTTGCCAGGTTGAGCGCCGCCGTATCCCCGAAAGTCTGGTAATAGGCCGACAGGGCGTAGATGCCGAAGGCATTGCCGTAAGCCGTTTTTAAGTCGTTTTTGGGCTGCCCATCGCGGGTCACGGTGGTGTAGAAGCCACCGTAGGTCGGGTCCCACATCACATCGCGCAGGAAGGCAAAGCCATGACGGGCGGCTTCCCGCAGGTGCGGCTGGTTGGGATACATTTGCAGGGTTTTGGCCGGCAGCCACGTATGCCGCGATTGCGACACAATCATCTTGTCCTGCGAACCACTGGGTTTCCAATCGTATTCGAAACTGGTGAGAAAGCCGCCTTTTTCCCGGTCAATGACCCGGGGAAAAAAGGGAGCCAGTAAGTGTTGCGTAAAAGACTGCTCCATTTCCCTGGCCAGACGTTGTCGTTCGTTTGCCGGCAGGTTTTGGGCTGTTACGGTATGGGTCAGCCAAATAAACAGGCCACTCAGCAGACAGGCAGTTTTTTTCTTGTCAATCATAAAAAGCAGAATGAAAAAGAGGAAAAAGGAATTGGGCCGGAACGGGATCGTTTGACGGCTGGATTCCGCCCCAATCTACGCGTTAATCCCTGAGTAAATAATGTTATTGCAGTGAAAAGTTAACTCCGGAAGTGATCACGGAAACAGTTTTCGTCTGGTGTGGGGCGAAGTACCTTTCCCTGACCGGTGTTTTTCCATCCCTTTTCGCTGTGCCCAGGCCTGGTTTGCCGGATACGGGTTGGGTTAGTAGTTTCCTGGTGGAAGGGTTGGTCGATCTGGATTGATTGCATAGGATTACGGTTAGTAAGGGAATTGATGCCATAGAGCAATCCGGTCGAAGCCTGCCCTCAAAAAAATAATTTCTCCGGCGGGCATCTCCTTCATCCGGCTGGGTTGCCGTAGTGCGGGGATAAAAGCCAGGAAAAAGTGCCGGCTATGTGCAGAAACCGGTTAAATTTTAGTAATATTACTCTACCTTATCAGGTCATTTTGTAAATGAGGAGTGGCCGTCAGGTTGAGGCCTCCAATCGTTTCTGACAGGGTTCGGATTTTTAACAGGCATAGCAAAGGAAAAGTGAATAAAAGGGTGACAGCGGATTTTCGGGTATATACCAGTACCGGATTTGTATTGTCGGAACATTATAAGTGTCAGAAAGTCAGTTCTATATAGAAGGGGCTGTTATGCCATCACCGCTTACTAATTATCATACGAGTCGTCTATTGATCACGACCGTTCATCAACTCCACCGGGAATGGAATGAGGCAGGAATTGCAGTCTTTTTCGGATGATTATGAAATGTGGCAATCCTTCAAGGCGGGTAGCGAAGAAGCTTTTGACCGTATCTACAATGATCATTTCTCCCGTCTGTACGGATACGGTACCCGCCTGTGTCCCGACAAAGCTCTGGTCAAGGACTGTATTCAGAACCTGTTTGTCGATTTATGGAAAAGCAAAGCCCGGTTGGGCGATGTCCACTCTATCCGGCACTACCTTTTCTATTCCCTGCGACGAAGCATTCTCAAAGAAATCAATGCGGAGAAAAAGTATCTGCATCCCGATGAACTGCCGGCTAACTATAATTTTGAGGTGACCTTCTCCCACGAACACCTGCTGGTGCATGATCAGCTTACGGTCGAAAACCAGCAAAGACTCAGTAAGGCATTTGATCTGCTCACCAGGCGTCAGAAAGAAGCCATTTTCCTGCGCTTCTACGAAAACCTGGAATATGCCCAGATTACCGAAATTATGTCGCTGAAGGAAGTGAAGTACGCCCGTACGCTGGTATACCGGGCCCTGGATGTACTGAAAGCAAGCATACGAAAGCTGGCCTCCATTTGAGTATGCAGACGGGGCTTATTCCCGGGCTCTCTGGCGGAGTGGTACCGGATAACCACCCTGGCGAATAAACTCCTCTCCCTCTTGGGTGAGGTGCATAAACTGTAAATCTCCGGGATCAGATTGGGCATACCCATCCAGCAGGAGTTGCGCTACCAGATCGAAGTAAATGGTCCAGTGTCCGCCAAAACGGGAAGAACAATAGTCCAGGATGTAATCCCCGGACGGTTCCATTGTCAGATGCCAGAGAATCTGATTAAGCTTCTCAAAGTCATTCATGGAATCACTGTTGAGTACAGTATTGGCGAACGCAGGAACTCTATCCATTGTGGTAGGATTTAAGTTTCAGACTTAAGAAAATGTTAGGGTTAAAGGTGTTCTACGGGTTTTCACTAGCTTAGTTGGTTAAACTACCATTTTTATTCAGTTATTTTTTAATTTTTTTTTAATCTATTATTTAATTTCTGCTTTAAACTTTTGATTAATAAGTAAGTATAATATTTTTTTTCTTCTGTTTTTCACCCCTAAGAAATTTTATTTTTTTAAGATTTCCGATCAGGGATACAATTTGAGTGATCTTCCAACCAGCAGCAGGCTTTGGCCGTATTGTGACTGGGTGCGGACTGAAAAACGGCCAGCCTGACAATCACTCAAAGCACTGATCCGTTTGCCGCTCTCACATCGTTTCCTAACCAACACACCCCTTCAATCCTATGGATGCCGCGTTAAACAGTAAATTTGAACAGATCCTGCGCCTTGAGCACAATCCCGAAAAGTTTGAGGATGAGCAGCAAGTAACCCCTTACCTCCGGCTCATCACCGGATTCCGGTATCGCCTTGCGGTTACGACCCACCGCCGTTGGGGCCAGGCCGATGCACCTACGGAGGACGGGCGCTTTTACCAGATTATGCCCGATCAAGTAGACAATGGCTTCTTCGATTGGTATTGCGTAAACCGGCCTTTTCATCAGCACTTTTGTACCGTAGAAATGGCCGTGCTCTATTTTGTGTTTTATTGGCACATCTGGCAGAAAGAAAAAGCCGCTGTCGTCTGAAGGCATTCAGCCCGGTCATCCTATATTAGCGGCCTTGATTTTCCCGATGCCTGCTGCTTGCCAGGGGCAAACGGACCTAACACCCATCACTTTATGTCTTCCATCCTGCACCTGACCGTGGGCGGAGTGCCCGAACACTTTAACCTACCCTGGCACCTGGCCATTCAAAACGGAGCCTTCGGAAAAGAATCCTTGAACATCGACTGGAAGGAATACCCCGGCGGCACGGGAGCAATGACCCGTGACCTTCGCAGCGGAGCGCTGGACGTGGCCGTGCTCCTCACCGAAGGCATCGTTTCGGATATCTGCCAGGGAAATCCCAGTTGCATCATTGCCCCGTACGTCACGTCGCCCCTGATCTGGGGTATCCACGTGCCCGCTGCTTCAGCCTTTCAGCAAGTAGAAGAACTGGAAGGGAAACGTTTTGCCATCAGCCGATACGGTTCGGGTTCGCACCTGATGGCTTTTGTGCACGCCCGGCAGCGTGGCTGGCAGCCGGAAGCCCTGCAACTGGTGCTCATTGGTGACCTGAACGGTGCCCGGCAGGCATTCAGTAAAGGAGAAGCCGATGCCTTTATGTGGGAAAAAGCCATGACCCAACCCCTGGTCGACCGGGGCGAATTTCGCCGGGTAGGCGAATGTCCGACGCCCTGGCCATGCTTCGTGATCGCCGCCCGTCAGGAAGTGATTGACCAGCATGGAGAAGCATTGCAGCGAATGATCCGGATAATCGGGAAAGCCAGTCAGGAATTCAAGCACAACCCCGAAGCCGTAAAAATGGTGACCGAACGCTTCGGCATCCGTGCGGAAGATGCCACCGCCTGGTTCGCACATACGCAATGGGCAAACGGAGAAACCCTGTCGGATGACATTCTCCGCCACGTCATGCAAACCCTGCTTGATCTGAAGATCATTCCTCAGGCCAGGGAAGTAGGAGAGGTGTACCATCCTTTGTGAGAAAACCCTCCACGGTGTACAGCCGGTTGCCCAAACTACCCCTGAAAATATTTTTTCGGGAAGGCTTGCAAAATAAACCGATCGGTCTAATTTTGCTCCGGCATTTCTACCTTACCATGCTCAGCAAAGCAGACAGAACTAAGGAACTCATCGTACAGAAGGCGGCCCACCTGTTCAATACCAAGGGCTACCACGGTACTTCCATGGGCGATATTCTGGCGGCTACCGGCCTGGCCAAGGGCGGGGTGTACGGCAATTTCAGCAGCAAGGAAGAAATTGCCGTGCTGGCTTTCGAATACGCCTACCAGACGGTAATCAACCAGATCCGCATGAAGACCCAGGCCAAAAAGAGCAAGTTGGATAAACTGCTGGCTATTATTGATTATTACCGCAATTATTCCGTTGAGCCACCCATCGAAGGCGGTTGTCCCATTCTCAATGCCAGTTGCGATGTGGACGATACCCAGCCGGCACTGCGGGAGCGGGTAGCCGAAGCCGTTCGGGAAATGCTGCATTCTTTGACGCACCTGATCCGTTCGGGACAGGAAAAAGGCGAATTTCGCGCGGAGCCTGACCCGGCAGAAACCGCCGACCTGATCTACAGCCAGATTGAAGGCGGTGTGATGCTGGCCCGCATTACCAACCAGCCGCAAAAGCTGAACCGCATCCTGGATCACCTGAAGCTGTACGTAAATACGCAGTTGAAAGCTTAAAATTTTTTTACCCTAAAAAAAGACCGATCGGTCTATAAGGCCTATGAACCCACTGGAAAAACAACCCCGTTCTACGTATGCCGTCCGCTTCGGCGACTGCGATCCTTTCGGCCACCTCAACAACAGCCGCTACCTCGACTACCTGATCAACGCCCGCGAAGACCACCTGATGACAACGTACAACTGGGATTTCCGGTTGTACGCGAAGCAGGGTATGGGCTGGGTGGTGCAGCAGCACGAAATCATGTACCTCCAACCGGCGAAAGCGTACGAAACCGTGGGCATCCAGAGTGCGGTAATCGGACTGCACCCCAACTACGTGCAGGTAGAGTGTACGATGTTCGACCAAAATTACCAGTCTATCAAGGCGTTGCTCTGGACCAAGTATTACCACGTAAACATCGCCACCGGCAAGAAGACCGATCATACCCCGGAGTTGATGGAATACTTCGGGCAACTGAAGGTAGAGGGCGTAACCCCGGGGATGAATCTGAAGGAGCGCCTGGCGCAGCTGACCGGACGGACTGCCGGGGTAAAGCAGTGAGTTAGCTGGGGGTTGTGGATCTCCCTCTTTGTTAATTCAGTTCTTACCAGAGGGAGATCAGTTGGTGGCTGACTACCGACAGAGGAATAAAAAACTCCCTTTCCAAGGGCCGGGTGCTTGGAAAGGGAGGGTGATGGCCGCTTTACTCAACGATTTCTCAACAGACTATGACGTGGCATACTGGCCGTTTTCCTGCCATTCTTGAGGCGGTCCACCCAGTGGAGCCGGGGCCGCAAGTCGGGCTACGATGCGCCAGCTATTGAGTGTCCCGACATCGAACCAAAAGGTATCCACTACCCGAAGCTGCCAGGTGCCCTGGATCGGTTTGCCCAGCAAACTTCGCAGGGCAGGAAATTCCTGCACTGAGTAGATTTTGATCAGATTATGGGTCGAGCCTCCCGTATTGCTGTGCAAACTCACCGCCGTACCATCGGGAGCCAACAGATCTACCCGCAGGTCGCCGATGTAGGTGTGGGTAATATCGACTTTGATCCGGAAGTCTGAGATGGTACCCGTATCGTTAATGGTGATCGAACTGGTGACCGGACGGCCCCGGTCGGGAATGGACAGCCCCGGCCTTTCCTCTACATCGGCAGTTTCCTGAGCCATCGTGCCCTGGGCAGCTTTTTCGACCGCGCGGAAAGCGTTTACCTTCCCGTGGCCAAACCAAAGACTAAACCCGTCCGCGTCAAAATCTCCCGGCTCATTGACCATTGTGTCACTGGAAATGTTCAAATTCTTATCCGCGGTTTGCTCCAGCAGCTCCTTTACCTGCTCAGCCGTCAGCGACGGATTGGCTGAGAGAATGAGCCCGCAAACGCCGGCGACTGTCGGGGTGGCGCTGGAGGTACCCCCAAAGTGATCAGTAAACCGTGATCCGGGAGTAAAGTCGCTGTTGGAACCGGCATTCTCATTGTCGGTGGTCGTGATGCCCAGGCCAGTCGGGTTAGTCAGACCCAGGTCGTCCCAATTATCGGACGGCGCACACACGCTGATGTTTTTTCCCCAGGAGGAATAGGCCGACCGGGTCATTCGGGAGGTGCTGGCACTTACAGTAATTACCTTGGGATGGGCCGCAATCCAACGATCGATGGGGCCGGAATAGCGCTGAATGCCAAACCGGGTGCGAAATTGGTAGGTACGGGTATTGTTCAGGTCCTGAACGGGACAGTTGTTGTTGCCGGCTGCCACACAAATGATCAATCCTTTGCCTCTTCGTCCTCCCCTTTCAGTCAGGATGGTGAGGGCATCCCGGAATGTGCTACTCATCGGGGCATTGGCGGGGCCTACTCCCCAGGAACAGGAAACAACGTCGGCCAGGGTGGAAATTTTTTGGAACATGAGTACAAAATGGGCATCCGACATACTGAGCGGAAAACGCACGGCCACCAGGGAACAGTTGGGAGCTACTCCCACTACTCCAGTGCCGTTTCCTTCCGCCACGGCTACGCCCAGGCAGGGTGTGCCGTGGTAGTCGCCGGGTCGGGGTTGTACATTTTCATCCCAATCGATGCCAGCGCTAACGTTGCCCCGCCGGATGGTTGCGTTGAGCCGGGCTACTACTTTTCCTTCGCCCTGAAAATCGGGATGGGTAAGATCAAATCCATCATCGGCTACGGCCACCACAATGTCTCTTCGGCCCCGGGTAATATCCCAGGCATCCGCAGCGAATATCCCTGCTCCGGCAGCCAGGTCCGGAGCCACATCTACCGGCGCATGGAGGTGCCATTGACGGGAGAAAAGGGGATCGGACGGAATGAAAAACCGGGTTAAGCGCCGAACCAGATTGGGCTCGGCATACTCAACGTCCGGTCGGCTGGCGGCGGCATTGGCCGTTCGGATGGGATTGCGCCCGGTCGTGTCGGTGACGCGCACCAGGAAGGTATTGTTTCCCAGGTTCTGCTCCATGACCAAATGCTCGGTCTGGAGATACGCCTGAATATCGCTGTCAGGGGTGCCGGGCTTAAACTTAATGAAAAAGCTTTCGGTAATCAGGTATTCGTTATCGAAATCCTGCGCATCGCGGTAGACGTGATGCACCACCTGGTGATTGTCGCGAAGCTGGGTCATGGCCCGGTCCCGATCGCCCAGGAGGCGTACACTAACCAGGCCGGGAGCCACTGGTCTGGCAACTTCCAAGTCAACCCCAGCCCGTTCGGCTGCCCGCTGCGCGTCTGCTTCACTTTCTGCGTGAATGGTAATGGCGTTTTCGTCAGGTTTGACTTCAATCCTGCGTCCGCCCTGCCAGAAATAGTTTGTTTCAGACATGGTGCTCTCTTTAGAAAATGTGGATTCTGGAATAAGTAACTGATTGTAAGTCGGTTGACTTAGAAAGAAGACCGGTGAGGTCCAACGGGCAGCATTGCAAAAAAATGGTCAGTGGAACGGCGTCTTCGCCGTATCGGATGTAAGCAAGGTAGCAGATTGCATCAAAAAAATCAATACCGAAAAATGAGTATAATTTGAGATCAGGAATGAAACACCTGATCGAAAAAACCACTTCGATATGGTAGAGAACCCCTCCGTGTTTCGGCTCAACCACCGTAGCTCCGCTACCTCAACCCTCCCGGATGAGGCTACACCCCGCTTCGGTTGCATTGTTTTAACAATTCACTCAATCGCTCAATCACCCAATCACTCACTCACTCAATCCATCCTATCCATCTTCCGGTCTCCGGCCTCCAGTCTCCTTTCCTCCCTTCAATCCTTCACTCACCCCGTCTGACTCCTTTCTCCGCGCTGCGGGCGCTCTCCCCGTTGGCCGACAGGCTGCTGACGGAATAGAAGTAGAGCGTACCGTTTTGCGGGGAAGCATCCAGGTAACTGCTTTGTTCGCCGTTGAGCGTTCCGATGCGGCGGGGCGTATTTTCGGTACGGCTGCGGCGGTACACAGCATAGCCCCTTACTTCGGTTTGCAAAGAACTGCCCCAATCCAGTTCGATGCCCCGTGAAGTACTCCGCGCGTTGATTTCGGCAGGCGGAAGCAGGTTGGCGGTGGTGAGGCCGATGGTCGTTACCGGCGACAGCACGCTTTCCGCTCCTTGTACGTCAATAGAGGCCACCGCATACTGGTAAGTACCCGCCGGAACGGTGGTGTCGTCGAAGAAGGGAGCCGGGGCGTTGGCAATCAGTTGGAAGCCGTAGCGACCGGCCGCCTGTGAACCGGGCAATCCGCCGAAATTGGCTGGTTCTTTCGCACTGCCGGTTGGCGCTTTGCGCCGGTAAAGCTGATAGCCGATGACGGTTTCTTCCTGCAGCGAAGCATCATGCCAGGTAAGTCGGATGCGCGTGCCTTCAGCGTAGCCACTGATGCCCAGGGGAGCGGGCGGAGGAGTCGGAATCAAGGGGCGTACCAGCACTTTGTTGGAAAAATCGCTGACCAGCTCACTGCGATTGACCGCCCGCACCGTGTACACGTAATCCGTCCGGCCACTGAGGGTACGGGAAGTATCCAGAAAGGTAGTGGCTTGCAGGGCGGGTGAAACCACTACCAGGGAGTCCTGCAGGGAACGGCCCCGGTAAACGTAATAGGCAAACAAATCCGGCTCGGTAATTCCTTCCCAGTTGAGTCGAACGCCCCTACCTTCGGCTTTTCCGCGCAAGCCGCTTGGTGGCGTTGGTGCCAGCGTTTGGTTGCGCCAGGTGCCGCTCACCGCCGCCGAAGTAGGTTCGGTCCCAGAGCGGATGGTGACGGCTTTCAGGCGGTAGTAGTAGACCGTGTTGGGCAAGGAGCGCCGGTCGAGGTAGTTAGTATCAGTGGCGGGCAGGGTATCGAGCACGACGTAGGGGCCTTGTACATCGCGGGAACGTTCTACCAGGATGCCCGTCCAGTAGGTTTTGGGTGGTAAGGCTTTCCAGGAAAGCAGAATGCCGTTCAGGCTATCGCGGGCAACGACATTCTCTAATAAGGGCACGTTGCGCGGATGAATGGATACCAGCGTAACGGTATCGGAGAGCGGCCCCGGATTGCCGTACAGGTCGGTGGGCTGGATGCAGTAGCGGTAGAGTACTGCGGGTTGTACGTTTTCCTGCCAGGCATACAGCAGGGAGTCGCCCTGCCGGACGGCTAGGCAGCGGTTGCGAAGCAGTTCGAAGGCACCCTGCCCGCCGGCCTGCCGGTAAACGCGGGCAAACGTGATTTCGGGCTGGGGAGTCGTCGATACCCAGGTCATAGCCAGGGTAGAATCGCTTTCGCGGTAGTAATGCAGGCGCGGGCGATCCGCCCGAATCGTCAGTCCGGTACTCACTTCACCTTCCAGCGGGGGCGTGGTGCTGCCGTCGGGTCGGAGGCCCCTAACCTGGTAACGGAAGCGGGAACCGGGTTTGGCAGTCTTCACCGATTCGTCCAGGAAATAAGCACCCAGCGCCTGGCCAAGTCTGAGGTCGAGGGCCAGCAGACCGTAGTCGTTCAGGTTGGGATGCGCCTCCAGGTATTGCCACAGCGCTTCGTCGGAAGGCAGCTTTTTCAGTTCCCGGATTTTATCTACCAGATCCGATCCGGCCCGAGCCCGAAAGGCTTCCAGACTGGCCGGGCGCTCCACCCGGGCGATTTCCTGGAACCGGCTGCTGCCTGCTTCGGCCCGGGAAATGACAAAGGCGATCAATCCCTGGTAGGGTTTGCGCGGTGAAGCTCCTTCGTCGCTGAACAGAAGGTAGGTGCCATCAGGCGAAGAACGAAAGAGAGAGTCCTGGCGGAAGGTGTTCGGTTGGGCCAGGCTTTTTGAACCAGCGAACAGGGCGACAAACAGGAGGACGAAACGGAATTTCATGTTTTCAATTTTTGAAACAGTGCAGTGATGATAGCTATGTCAAGCTTTTAAGGTGTTGATGTTGAAGAATAAAGCGCTCCGGAAACCTGATAGCTGACAGCCAATTACGGCTCACAGACCCATATCTACTTTGAGTCCGGACTGAGAACTTAACTCTACGTTCAGGTTGGCATCCACGCAGATTTTGGCTCCGGTAGGCAGGAAGCATTTTTTGCCCCAGGGCGTCGGGATGCAAGCGGTAGTGCAGAAGCCGGTGAAACAGTGGTTGCCGCAGTTGTAGCCCACGTGCACTTCCAGGTGGCCTTTCGCACTGCCTTTGAATCCCCAGCCGCCCGGCCCTAACCGGGCCATGAAGTAAAGCGAAGCGCCCAGGTTGACGCCGGCAATGCTTTGACTGAAAATATTGACGTCGGCACCGCCGCCCCAGGCCGCACCCATGCTGATGCCGGCATTCCGCGTCGCCAGGTTGAGGTTGGCCTTGGCTTCCGAATCATTGTAGAGCCAGAAGCAGGCCCCGGCTACGTCGGCAATGTCACCGCAAACGGCATTGTTGCGGTGGCGACCCAGGTGCACTTCAGAGAGGAAATGCACGCCGTTGATGGTGGTGCCATTGCTCAGAAATTCATCGTCGACAAAACCGGTGTACTCCCAGAATTCCCCGTGTTTGTTGCGGTTCAGGTTCCAGCCGGCGGCCATGGTGGAATTGCTTCGGATGAAACCCAGCACGTTGATGCGCTGATACGCGCCCACGAACCAGTAGGCATCGCCCGGTCTGCCGCTGGCCGTCAGGATGGCATTGGACTGGGCTTCAATGCCCACGTCTTTCAGGAAGCCCGCCCCGAAGCGCGATTCAACGGTGAAGTACATTTTGGGAATGTTAATGTCCAGCGTTGCGCGGCCCACCCGCTGTGAAAGCACCGTGACATCGGCCAGTCCGCGGATCACCGGTCCTGATTCGACGGTCACTTCCAGCGGGTCCAGTGCCAGCGCCCAGTCGGTGCCCGCCGCCACGGCAATGGCACCCCGCACGGTAATCCGGTATTTTTTCTGGCCGGCTCCCGGGTCGTACGAATAGCCAAAGCCGCCACCCACTTTGGTAATGGCCGTGAGCGGACTGATCTGCATGGGCGGAATGTTGGCCATAAAGTCGGCCCCGAAGGATACTTCACCGGCGTTGGCTTTATTGTAATAAAAGCGGATGTCGCCGCCCATCGGGCTGGAAGCAATTTTAAGGTTACCCTGTCCGCTGAAGCCCTTCTGGCTGGGCGTGTCCTGGAAATCTACCCGCACCTTGATGTCGGCGGCAGAAGCAATATTGAAGCCCAGTTCGAGCCGGTCTACCGACACGCTTCCGCCCGGCCGGAAGTGGATGCCGCCCGCCGAAGCCTTCATGAAAGGAATGGCCGAAAGCGTCATCCCACCCTCTACGTCCACCGTGGGCACCGACTGCCGGTTGTCGAAGCGGATGTTGGTGACGTCCAGCGATGCCAGGCCCAGGAAATCGGTGCGGAAATTGGCGGGAGCCGTCGCCGAAAAGCGGCCGTCGGTCTGAATGGCGAAATTTTTAATGTCCAGTTGCTGGTCAATGTACTTGGGCAACTGCAGCCGGGCATTGCCCGAAACGAAATAAACGCCCGTATTGCCTACCTGCCCGAAACTGATGCGCGGACTGCTGCCTGGTTGGAACGTGACGATGTTGAACACATTGAGCCCGCTGGCTGGCAAGGTGAATTCCCCGCCGAAAAGCTGATCGGTTGATACGAAGAGGTTGGAGAAGGCAAACGTCGATTTGGGAGAAGAGGGGATGGTGACGTCCAGTTGTCCACCCAGCCGGAAACCGTTTTCACTCAGGCTGGCTTGGGTGAGGTTCATCGTCCAGGAAGCCAGCGCAACCGACGGAGCCGGATTCAAACCAACGGTGGCGTCGCGCACGGTGCCGTCGGTACCGATCCAGAGGTGCGCCAGACGGAAAACGGCCCCGGAAAGCAGTGGAATGCCACTTAGGCGAACGTCGCCGCGCAGGTGCAGACCATCGGCTTTGACCGCACTCTTCGACAAATCCAGACCGGCATTGAAGCCGTACAGTTTCAACTGCTGGTTGCCCGCTGCCCCGATGACCAGCGAATCACCGGAATAGGGGAGGGTGCCCGCGGAAGTCAGGAAGGTGAGTTCGGCGGGAGCTGCCGGGCTTTGCCGCAGGTAGTGGGCATCGGGCGTGTCAAATTGCCAGCCCGCCAGGTTGCCCAGGGAAGCCGCGTAGTCGATGCCCACCCGCGCGGCCAGGTAGCCGCCGTCAGCACCGCTCTTTTTTACCACCAGACCACCCGAACTCCGGGCAGTCGCTACCAGGTAGTTAAAAACCTTTAGCCGCACTTCAGTGGCATCGGTGAGTACTTCACTGCCTTCGGGCTCCAGCCGATTCCCGACCCGCCGTACTTTCAGGTCGCGGAAGGGTAACCGGCTGCCGGCTTTGATCTGGAAGAGGGAATTGCCCGGCAGGTTGATAAACGCCCCGGAAAGGCGCATGGTGCTTTCGTTGAAAGCCTCTACCTCAATGGGAAGGCCGAAGATGCGGCTGATATCGGCACCGGTCGTTTTCAGATTGAAATGGACCGTGGTGGTACCGGATGCAAAAGTGCGGGTTTCAGAAGCCCCTACTAAGCCGGTTTTGGCCGCTTTCAGCGTGTATTCTCCCAGCGGAACACCGGCCAATGTGTAGCTGCCGTCGGCACCGGAACGGGCCTGGATGTCTTCGCGTCCGTCTACCCAGATGCGGGCTTCAGCTACTGGTTGGCCGCCTGACCGCACCGTGCCCTTAACCCGTGCTCCCTTGCTCAACTTCACGGTAATACGGGTGGTATCCCCGGCGTATGAGACGGAAATGTTCTGCCAGGGAGTAGCCACGTAGTCGCCGGGGCCGCGTACTTTCAGGGGCACGGTGCCGCCGATGTTTCCACTCAGGTAAGCCTGTCCGTTCGATGCCGTCGTTTGGGTCATTTCCTCTTCTCCGATGACGACAGTAGCACCGGCTACGGCTTCGTTGCTGACGTGGTCGCGTACGGTCACCAGCAGCCGGCCCACCAGCCGGTTGAGTACGAAGGTGCCCAGGTCTTTGGCTGTGGTCACCAGCAGGGCCGTGTCGCGGTCGTTGTGCCCGATTTTACGCAGGGAAAGCACGTCGGCACCGGGCAGGCTGGGGAGACTGAAACGTCCGTCCGGACCGGTAAACACCGGATTGCCCCCCGACTTCCAGCTTATCCGGGCATTGCTGAGGGTCTGTCCTTCGTCGTTGACCACCCGACCGGTGACGGGCACCAGGTTCATATTCACGCTCAGATCCTGTTGCCGCTCCAGTCCTTTGGCATTGAGTAAGACGGTACCGGGTTCGCTGCTTTTTACGTTCTGACCCGTCACGTAGATTTCGTAGGGCTGATCAGAGGGTTTGAGGTCGGCGATGGAATAATTTCCCTCAGCATCGGTGACGGCGGTAGCGTATTCGCGGCCTACTTTGGGTATAGCGTTGATGATGCCTTCGTACTCAATAGTACTGATATTACCCACGGCAGTACTGGCCACCACCCGGTTACCCAGATTGCCGCTGCTGCCGCTTCCGGCCACGTAGCGGGTATTCAGGCTGGCATTTGAAGGAAGTAAAGCACCACTGACGCCGTGTCCGAATACCAGGTTACCAGTCGTCGAATTGACCCGGTAGACGTTTTGCATCAGGGTGCTGTTGAGACTGCCCGCCAGCCGGAGGCTACTACTGCTGCTGTTGGTGGCACTGACCACTGGTAGCGAACCGTAATTGTATATACTACCCAGAACGGTTCCCGCGTGGGTAGTTCCGCTGGGCGTCGATGGCCTGGTGACCACCACCGTCACGCCCGCCAGCGGAGCCTGGTTGTCCGAGCGGGTAACGCGGCCGTACACCCGCGGCAGTCGGGCTTGTAGCTTATACGTCTGGTTGAGAATGATCACGCTGTTTTCGTAGTCGCCCTGTGGCTGGGCGGCCAGCCGGGTGACCAGCGGTTCGTATCCCCTGGCACTCACCCGCACGTAGTAGCGGTCGTTAAAGCCCCCGTTATTGATGAACAGCCGGCTGATCCGGGTACCCGACCCTATTTTGAGCATGGGAAGGCCGTTGACCGTTTCGGGCGTTCCGGAGGTCGTGCTGAAGTTGCCCTCCGGTTTCATGGAAGGTTGTTCCGCGTACCACGATTCGGGTCGGAACACCTCTACCTTCACGTCTTCCATGGGCAGGGAGGCATCCTGATCGTCCTGCACCTGGCTATAGAGGCGGTAGGTTTTGGCAATGCCGGCCACGGTTCCGGCATTGAGCGTAGCGTTTTTCCAGCCCAGCGGTACTTTACTTTCGGGAAAGACAAAGTGCGGATCTTCCACCCGTACGTACACGTAAGCGTACAACGAAGCATTGGCCACGTCGTTGGGATTGACAAAATCGATGCTGAAGCGCCCGTCTTGATCTGTGCGGCCCACCGCCAGCACTTTTCCCCCGCTGAGCCAGTCCGACACGACGATACTCACCTTCTGATTGACCAAAGGAAAGGCGTCTTTGTCGTCGGTAAGCTGGTCAACCAGGCGGGGAGAAAAGCCCGTAGCAATGATGGAACTGCCGGAAATTCCCACCGACTGCGTTTGTCCGCCCCCGAACACCGGAATGACGTTCGATTTGCCAACGGCCGGCGAATTGAGCAGCCGGTTGACCCGGTTCATTCCGGCCGTTAGCAGGCTGCTGCTTCCCACGGGACTCATCATCTTGAGCGCCGACTGACCACCAAACACCTGGCTGTTGACTGTATTGGCCCGGTTTTCGGCATTCGGGTCCTGCAGGGCGGCTTCCAGCGCGGCACTGCTTACGGTCTTCATTGTATGGCTGGTGAGCAGTTCCGAAGCCAGGCCTCCTTTTTCGGTTTTGCGGAAGCGCCAGATCACCCGTCCCGAAATGGTGGTGCGCGGAATGGTATAAACCGTATGCCCCGGTTTATCCAGAATACGGCCAATCAATCCGCCCCCGCCGCCGTTGAAAGTGGATGCCTGGTACACGAAGGAGCAGATTTCGCTGCGCCCCCCGTTGCGGAATACGACTTTGCCGAAAGGATCGCGGGCAGTGATGGCGTAGGCATACCGCCTTCCCGCTACCAGCGTGGGTTGGGCCGGACCGTACAGGAAGGCATTGACCGTGACCGTTTGTTCAAAAAAAGCCGGTTCGGTCGAAGACAAAAAAGCGTCGTTCGGGTTCTTGGTCGGGTCGATCATTTCTACTACCCGGAGCGTGTATTCGGTGGAGGGCGGCGCCCCGGCGGGAAAAGACCAGGTGAAAATCAGGTTTTGCGGCGTGGTACCCGTCAGGGATTCCTCCCCGCACACCGGCCGGATGAGGTAGGGCGGCTCCAGGTTGGTCAGGTTGAGCGGATTGCTGCAGCCAATGGGTTCTTCCGGCGACAGAGGTTCGCCCGTCTGGTAATCCAGCGCCCGCAGACAAATGGTGTAAATGCCTTCGGGAAGTCCGTTTCCGCGAATGAGCGCCGACTTGGAAATGCCGGTCAGAATCACCCGGTCGGCGTCGAAGAGGGCACGGATGGCGTCGGCATTGAGTTGTACAATGGCCAGCGGAGCCAGCATAATGGGCTGCGGCGACTTATAGAGCGATGACATCCGGATGTCGATGCCGTTTTCGCCCGAAATACTGCCGGTCAGTTGCAGTTGCAGCGTTTGCCGGGTGTTGTTGCGCAGTGTAATGAGGGTTTTTTCCGGAAAATCGACGTAGTCGGAGAGGGCCGTGGGGTAGGGCGGCAGGACGCGGATGCTGGCCGTAACTTCGTTCTGTGCGTAAGCAGGGCTGCTCAGGAGACAAGTGAGCATGAGCAGTCCGCTCAACCAAATTCCGATGGCTGGACGGGAGTGATTACGCCTCATTACGGAAGAAACGCAGACGAGACTTCGCAGAATGGCCGGTGAGGACACGAATGGTTTCATACAACTGATTTAAAAAAGGAATTGATAACCCAGTTCGCCGCGGTATTCGGTGTAGCGGCGGTTGTAGTATTCGCTGCCGGGCTGGTCCGGATAGTTACCGATCAGGTTCATCAAGGCGTTGAACCGGTGTTTGGGATGGGCCTGTAAATCCAGCCGGAGGCCGTTGTTGAGAATGGTAGCCGGACCGTAACCCTGGTTGCCCTGCAGGTAAGACGTATTGAAACCCAGCAGCAGTTTGTTCTCCATCATCCGCTTGCTGATGCCCAGCGTGACACCCTTGTTGCCATTGCTGCCCGAAGCCAGTTTCACCTGACTGGAGTTGATATTGAGCGATAGGCTCAGACCGGTTTGGGTAAAAGTGAGCTGATAATTGAAAAATACCTGATCGGAAGTAATGTCGGCCCAGTCGTTGCGGTCGCTGAGTGTCATTCGGTTGTAGGAAAGCAGGAATACGTGCTGTCGATTGGTTTCCGTCACTACGTAGCGGGGCGACAGCGAAAGCGTACGGGTGGTCTGGGCCAGCAAAAAGCTGTCGGCAATGAGTACGGTGCGGGCACGCTGGTTCGTCGAAAAATTGCTGAAACCCAGATCCAGGCCCAAGCGCTCCGTCAGATCGACCGACAGGTTGGCCGAACCGATGACGCGGCGGCTGGTAGCCTGCTTCTGATTCTGCAGGTTGTCGCGCTGGACGCCCAGGCTGCCACTGAAGCGCAGTTTGCCCTGCCAGATCGTGAACGAAGGCCCGATGGTCAGGTTTTCCAGGTCGTTGTTGAAGAAGTAAGCGCCCATCGACTGGTAACCCGGATCGACCCGTCGGTACTGCAGGCGCAGCGCGAAAGTGCGGGTTTTGTAGCCCAGGGTGGTGTGATACGCACTGTAAAAGGCCGTGGAACCGTTGATTTGTATAAACTGCCCCAGCGTACTTCGGAGCAAACCCGGCAGCAGGCTGACCGAAGAGTCCAGCCGGATGCGGGAACCGATGTGGCGGGTGTAGAGGCTGAGTCCGCCGTCGACTTCCCAGAAAAAGTTTTTCAGGAACGTAAGCCGGGCTGAAATGCCGACTACCGCGTTTTCGGCCGGACTGAGGTTGTTTCGCCGGGCACTTTCGGCCGAAGCGCTGCTGCTGTCATCACGGGCTTTCACCATCGACAATTCCACAAAGTTCTTCCGGTTGCCCACGCCTATTTTGGCGGCGTATCCCATGCGGGTGTAGCTGAAGGGTTGCAGGGAGCCCGAAGTAGTGTCGACGGCCGTAGCCCGGTTGAGGCGGCCGTACACAAAGCCGAAGCGGAACAGTCCCGGATTCAGTTCGACGCCCGCCCCCAGCATAGTGTGTCCGGCCAGGGTATAGGGCGAAAACGTGAGGTTGCGGTAGCCGGCGTGAACAGTCACCCATTTATAGGTAGGACTCATGCCCAACTGGTTGAAGGGCTGGCGAAACGCCCGTTCCTGTTCGCTGAAGACGAAAGACAGCGGGATGCTGATGCCGTAAATGCTGAGTACCGGGGCACCAGCCACTACGTACGAAAAAGGCTGGCGGCGGGCTTCGATGCCTTTTGCCGAATAGAAAATGGTCCGTACGCTGATGCCTCCCGATATTGTCAGCGGTTTCTGCTGTCCCAGCGTACCCAGGTCCTGGGCCGACGCCCGCTGCGCACACCACCCACCGATGGTCAGTAGAAGCAGTACCTTCTGAAGGAAATGTAAAAAAGATTTCATTGGATTGAATCGGTTTGCCCTTTGGGATTAGGGTGTGTAAATTTCACAGGTGCCACTTTCGGCAAGCGTACTGGCAATGGCAAGTACCCTTCCGTCGCGCAATCGGATCAGCCCGTGCGCTACCCGGGCTTCGTTCATGTCAGTCCCTTGGCTGAACTGGCCCGTTGCCGGATCGTACAATTCGCAGGACTTGAGGTAGGTAGTGGGATAAGAACCGTAAATCATGCCGCCGCTGATAAGCACCTGGCCGTTGTCTAGCAAGACGGCGGCAAAGTTGACGCGTTCCTTTTCGTGGAGCGGACCGGTAATGGTCCAGCGGCCGGTAGCCGGATTGTAAAACTCACTGTCTGCCGGGCCACCTCCGGCTACACCCTCGATTCCGCCAATGGTCAGGACGTAACCGTTTTCCAAAGAAATGGTCTGGGTAAAATCACGTGGAAAAGTCATTCGCCCCGTTAAAGACCAGGTGCCCGTAGCCGGGTTATAGAGTTCGCAGGTGCTGGTGTAGTCTGAATAGCTTTCGCTTCGTACGTAAATTCCGCCACTGGCCAGCACTTGTCCATTAGGCAACAACGAAAGCTTGAAATTAACCCGGCGCTCAATCATCGTCCCGGTTGTGGTCCATTGGCCCGTTGCCGGATCGTAGATCTCAGCCACGCCAACGGCCAATCGGATATTGGGATTTACACCGCCCGCTACCAGCACTTTGCCATTGGGTAGGACCACCGCCTGGTGCGAATAGCGCCCTTCATTCAGGGAACCAGTCTCAGTCCACACGCCGGTATTGGGATTATACAAGTAGCAGCTCTTTGTTTCTACTTCCAACCCGACTCCGCCAATCATCAGCACCCTTCCGTCGCGCAGCAGCACTGCCTGGTGTTGATTGCTGGTTCGCACGGCACCGGTTTCCGTCCAGGTGCCGGTAGCCGGGTCGTACAGTTGACAGGGGAGGGGTTCGTTGGGTCGGCGGGAACTCACTCCACCCACCAGTAACACCTTGCCGTTATTCAGTAGTACCGGTACGGCGTTGGTACGCGGTGTAATCAGGCTCCCGGTCGGCTTCCAGCTGCGGCTTTCGGGCGTAGTCACCACAAAATCTACCGTGCTGGTAGCCGTTTTGCCCGCCACTGTCACCGTGATTTTACCGGTCGTAGCGCCCATCGGTACGTCTACGATCAAGGTGATACCACCAGCTTCCTGGACTGGGGTAGTGACACCGTTAAACTTGACGGTAATCGCGGCGGGGTCGTTGCCGAAGTTGGTTCCGGTAATCAGTAACTGCGTACCCACGGGGCCTTGTTTCGGGTTGAAGTCGGCGATGGTCGGACTGTTGTCGAGCACTGTGAAGACCGGACCGGTGCCCGTCTTTGTGCCCACTGTTACGGTGACCGGACCGGTGGTAGCACCCTGCGGAACGGTGGCATTCAGCAGGGTAGCCGTGGTAGGTGGTACGACCGTAGCCGTTACACCGTTGAATTTGACTACGTTGTTGCCGGCAACCAGGCTGAAGTTAGTACCCACAATGGCAATCAGATCGCCTGCTTTGCCCAGGTTGGGGTCGTAATTACTGATGGTGGGAGCCGGGGTGTTGTCGATGTAGGTGAAGACCGGACCGTTGGCCGTTTTGCCGTTGACAGTCACACTCACGATGCCGGTGCCCGCCGCTTCGGGAACTACCGCAATCAATTGATTCGCGCGCGCGGACTGTACATTGGCTACTTTTCCGTTGAACCGGACAGTATTGCTCTGAGGTGTAGTACTGAAATTTTCACCGGTGATGGTAACGGCGGTACCGGCCGTACCGCTGGTCGGCGCAATGCCGGTAATGGTGAGCACGGGTTCGTTGGTGCCGATAACAGTGAAGCGGGGGCCGGTTCCTGTGAAGCCATTTACCGTCACGGTGACGGGACCCGACTGCGCGTCGGAGGGTACGCTGACCCGGAGCAACGAATCGGAGGCAGGCGGGAGAACAGTAGCGGTTTTTCCGCCAAATTGCACTGTGTTGTGGGTGGCAGTGGTATCGAAGTACTGACCTTGGATAACGACCTCCGTACCGGCTACGCCCTCTTTGGGGGTGATATCTCTCACAACCGGCGTTTCAAAAAACAGAAACTCAGGACCCTCCGCGGCCAGGTTGCCTACTACTACTTCTACCGGACCCGTTCCAGCGTGGGCCGGCACCTGCGCCACCAGTTGCGTGTCGGTGGCAGCCACCACCGTAGCCGTTTGGCCATTAAATTTTACCTGGTTATTGCCCGGTACCGGACTGAAGTTTTTGCCCGAAATCGACACCCGGGTGCCTTCCGTTCCAAGTCCTGGAGCGACCGCCCGGATGCGGGGTGCCAGCCGCGGACCGGGAAGTTCAAACACTTCCGCGCAGCTCCACGCAAGGGCCAGCACCAGGACCGAAAGCAGGATTTTTCGAAAAGAAGCCAGGATAGCTAAACGGGGCATAAGCGGAAGTGCTTGAACAGAATCAGGAATTAGGTGGAGTAAAATTCCTGATTAAGAGCAAGTGGCGCAATAACCCTTTTTACACATTTGCTTGCCGGGCAGTGGCTGCATCCGGATCATCTCAGCTTCGGAAAGCAGCAAGCAATTTTGCTCAGTGAGTCGATGAAACAGGCTGCATCAGCAACTGTCAGCACCACCCTCTGAAGCATTCCGACGCTTCGGTCCCGGCACTTCGAATGAAACGTACTGACTCCTCAACTGCCGTCTCACGTGTCCACCCTATTGGCATCGGAAGTCATTAAGCATAAACTGAGTCTTCTTGGATGTTTTCTGAATGCCGATGGGACTGGTAATCACCACTTCCTTGATCCAGGCGTTGGGCGCATTGGCCGGGGTGTTGAGCAATGATGCATAAGTGCCGTTGGTCGTGGCATCCATTGCGGGGCAAAGTACGGGTGGCAACGGATTGCCGTTCGCATCCTGCAAACCATAAAAGCCGTTGCCCGGTCCCCATTCCCACACCAGAAAACCGATCTGGTGCTGGTTGCACTGCTGGAGCAAAGTCTGGTAATCAACGGCACCCAAGGGACCGCAGGACTGGGTTTCGCTGGCGTTCGGACCCGGCCAGGCACCCACCGCGCACAGTTCGCCCAAGACCAGCGGCACGTTGGCAGCCACCGCCGCGTTGAACTGGCCGGTAATGAAGGCGGGCGTAGCGCCAAACTGCTTCGGCCAGTAGGGGTGAAAGGAGAACAGCAGGTTGTGCTGAGGGTCGTGGGCAAGGAGGCCCGGCACGGTAGGTACCATGAGTTCCAGGTTTTTACCACAGGCGGGAGCGTCGATCATCAGCGGCGTGCGGATGCCGGCGTTGCGGAGTTGGGTAATGGCATTCTGGTAGGCCGTAGTAAACTGAGTGGCCGTGGTATTGTCATCGCCAGCCTCATTGGCTATGTTGACGATCAGTTTCGATTCGTATTTTTTGACCAATTGCACCACCTCCGGCCGCACCCAGTAGCTCAGTACGGTCGGCAACACTGACAGGTCGCAGGTGGCGTCGTGCAGTTCTACAATGGGCAGCATCTGTTGTTGCAGGCAGTTCCGGATGAGGGTGTCCAGGTGTCCAATGCGGGAGGGCTTTCCCGTATCGTAGGCGGTGCGCCAGACGATCCGCACGTTGTTGGCACCCGTTTTTGCGATTTCAGGAAAGTAGACGGCACCGTAGGGATCGGCCTCATCAAACACACTCATCTTGTTCATGCCCTTCAGAATCAGCGTATCGCCGCAGGGATCGGTGAGAAAGCGGCCTTTTACCTGCCAGGGACTTAGCTGTGCCGTGGGTTGGGTTTCGCGGCAGCCGAACAAAAGCTGCAAGGCCAATGTACTGCCTAAGAAAACGAACTTTTGAAGGGAGGAGGAAATGAAGCGGGTCATACTATGATTCGTGATAAATGAATGCCTTTATTAAAGGATTGTAATTGTTTTGTATGGAAATTATTTAATTTCTTTGGCCGCGTACTTAATCTGAAATTGATCCGTTTTTGCTCTCATTTTTTTGTCAGTAATTTACCCTTAGTTAAATCCATCGGGTGTGAGTAAGGGGCTGAGGTATAACTAACTAGGAAGATTGCTCAGGTGCAGTATTAAAATAAGTGAATTTGTAGCTGAATAAACACCCCTCTTTGATGCGCCGTTTACGCTGAAGTAATCACCCAAATACCAGCTAATATGAAAAAAATGATCCAATTACTGAGCGAAACGCTTCAGCAGCGCTCTTATTCAATTACTTCTCTCTTAAAAGCGCGCAATCTCTACAGCCACGCACTGCTATTGATGATTTTGTTGAGCGTTGTGATGCTGCCCGGTTGTAAAAAAGACAAAGAACCTACCAGTACCCTCAATGCCCAGGACCGGGCTTTCTTCGATAGTGCCGCCCGCAGCAACCTGGCCGAAATCACACTGGGTAATCTGGCCGTCAGCAAAGGGGCCGATAATTCGATCAAGGAGTATGGTCAGATGATGGTCACCATGCATACGGAGCAGACCAATCTGTTGAAAACCCTGGCCGACCGCAAAGGCGTGACGCTGCCCACCGACCTGGCTCCGGCCGACCAAATCGTACGGGACCGGTTAACTGCCTTGGCCACCGGCCCTTCATTCGACAGTCTGTACATCAATAGTCAGGTGCTGGGTCACCAGCGGGCGGTTTCTAACTTCCAACTGGAAATCAATAGCGGACTGGATGCCGAAGTGAAGCAGTTGGCTACTACCAATTTGCCCATTATTCAGGACCACCTGGATGAAGCGACCAGCATCAGGGCCTCCCTGAATTACGATTAATGACCGCGGGCTGACCGAACCGAATTCCGGCTGAAATGCTCAAAAAAAACCCGTCAGATTTGCCTGACGGGTTTTTTTGATTTAGGTAAGTGAGTAGGCAGTTTAAAATATAGAGTGTATGCGTATCAGTATCTGATTATCAGTTATTTGTTCAACAAACCTGCGATAGATGCTTTGGTCCACGCACTTAACGTTGATTATTGGACATTTTTAATCATTCTTTCACTCACCGGGAACCCACCCCCAGAACGTAGCTTCTCTTTTCGGCCCGGCTGAGCGGCAACCCCGAACGCATTTGCTAATGACCCGACTGGTACAGAGGAACGAAGCGCCCTTTCAGGTTGCGGCGGGAAAGTTCGCGTACTTCGCCCCGTCGGGTTTCGCGGATCAGCACCGGATACATGTGCCCTTCTTTATAGGAACTGGCTCCGAATACCAGACTCACCGTGCCGTTCCGGTTGATGAAGGCCGGCGCATCAGATTCGGTGAAGGGTCGGACCGGATACAGAAAAGCGCCCCATATTTCCGTTCTTCCGCCATCAGTCGTCAGGGCCACCGTATTTTTTTGTTCCGTTTTCAGGCCCAGTATCCAGGCTTCGCCGCGGTTGGTGAGTCGGACCGTATCTTTTTCGTTGTTCCACTGCCGGGCAAACAGTTTCCGTCCCTTTTCAATCACGACCGCCCCGTGCAGTTCCACATCCTCCAGATAAAGATCTCCTGCTGCCTCTGAACTTTCATACTTTACTTTGCTGTGCTTGATCACCACCGGTCGCTTGCACCGGTGCCGGATGGTGAGTCCGAAACCCATATGCTCAATAATGAGCGGAGCTGACCCGGCATGGCCTTCCTTCACTTCCAGAATCATCCCTTGGTCGCGCTCTCCGTGGATGCCCGCCCCGAAACCGTGTATCCGCCGCAAGGATTCGGGCGCCTGGAATGTCTGGTTTTTCACCAGGTACGTACCGGGCGTGAAATACGCATTTCGTTTGCCCGAATGGAGTTGCTGATGCCAGCCTTCGGTGCTGCCGGTATGATTGGCCGTCAGCCTAACCCATTGGCTTTCGTCTTCTTCGGTATATTCGGGCGTTTCCCGTACGGGCAGGTAGCTGGCTGGCCGTTGGCGGGAATGGCTGAACAGCGCGGAAGAAGCGCCGCTGGCGTATTCCTTTACTAAAGCCCGGTCCAGGCACTCCGCTCCGTTTTTCAGTACGCCGCGGTACCCCGCACTGCGCACGTTGCGGACGTACACCGTGCCTTTGCTGTTTTCGATGGCGTAAGCAGCCTCTGCCCCGCCTTTCAGTTCGCTGTCGAGCAAGACCACCATGCCGTTGTCGTGTGCATTGCTCACCGCCGGTACGGCATTGTTGCTGTATACTTTGCGCATGCTCACAATGTTTCCGTGGTTGTAGATGCCCGCAATGCGCTGTCCACTCAAATGAATATATTCCATCGTCACACTGTATTCCGACTTGTTGAGCCGGATTCCATAGTCGAACCCGGTGACCGTCACGTGTTTGAGCAATAGCGGACCGGGCGCGTAGCGTTCCATCCGGATGCCCGCGAAGCCCTGTCCATCGCCCGAGCGGATTTCGACGTTGATCAGGCCACCGCTGTTGTTGCTGATAAAGTCAATGCCCGTTGCTCCCGGATTGTCCGAACCGGTATCGATGCTCAGATCGCGGAGGTAGTTGCGAAACTGGTGGATGCCGTCCTGGGTCTTCATTACCGCCATCGGGTTTTGTTTGTCCTGAAAGCGCGCACTCCGGTCTTTCAGCCGGATGGTCGTGTAGCCAGGTCCCTGTCCGATGAGCATGGTCGTCTGTCCTACCCAACCCAGCGTGTCGCTCACCAGGTACGTGCCCCGGGGGAAATAAATGGTTTTGGGCTTGCCGTAAAAATAATCCTTGATGCCCCGCGTGGGTACACCTCTCCGCTGGTGGTCAAGTACCGCCTGGATGGCCTGCGTGTCATCAGCGATGCCGTCGCCTTTCGCTCCGAAATCTCTTACGTTGAGCACACCGATATCCGCGGGATATTGCAGCAGTTGGGCTTCGGCCAGGAAAGGCAGCAGCCAAAGCCAGCCAATCAGAATTTTCATAAACAATGGGTTAATGTGCTGATGTGCTAATGTGCTGATCGGTCTGCTGATGCGGTGCTGAGGTACAATTTTATTAATCACTGTTCACTGTTTACTGACAACTGTTTACTGCTAATCATTCCGGAACCCGGGCGCTGTTGAGAATGATCTGCAGGTTTTCTTCGTTGAGCGGTTTTTCCAGGTAACCCGAAAGCGGGTACAACTTGGCCCGTTCCATATCCCGCTGGGCGGTGGAGGAAGTAAGCAGGAAGATGCGGCTGTTCATCTGCTCTGATCCGGGCAGGGACAATAATCTTTCCAGAAAGCCAAAGCCATCCATGACTGGCATATTGATGTCGAGCAACAGCAGATCCGGCAGGTGGTTGTTGGCTGAGCGCTTGAAGCAATACTGTTCTACGAAAGGCAGCGCATTGTATGGATGGATAAAGGTAAAATACTTGATGCCCAGATTGTGTTCCTGCAAAAGGCTTTTGTTGATAAAATTGACTACCGGGTCATCGTCTACCATAATCACGGTGTGAAAAACTTGCATAGGCCGGGTATCTGGAGGGAAGGAGAGATGTATGTATGAAGTGGCTGATGCATCAAGCTTTCGTACGTTTGTCAGAGTCGTAATTTATAGGTTATTAGATTCTTTTGCTCCTTATACTGTTTTTCAACGGAAAAAGATTTCTTTATGCATTCAGCTCCCGGAGTAGGGGCTAAGATCAGAGAAAGAAGTGAAAGACAAAAATCCGCCTGTAGTGCTGTAAAAAATCATCTATCTTAGATGCGCAGTTTTTTCGAATACCGGTCTCAGTATTTAAGTAACATCACTTCCTGTTGATAAAATGGATGGTGCTACAACTCAGAATGGCATGGCGAATAACAGATCAGCCTGGCAAACCAGGTAACCATAAATTCTTTCATTGGCCTACCGATCAGCCGTCTACAGATTCCATCTTTTAAGGTCTACTGGAAGAAAGCGTGGGGAAGAAGCAATCATTTGCCATCAGCACATAAACACATTGACTCATTAGCTCATTAATCACAACCTATATGTCTGCTTCTCACTTAACCCGCCGGCAACTGTTGCGAATGTCCGCCTGGGCCGGAACCGCTTCTTTGCTGGGAAGCTTTGCCAAAGCCGGCATTTCACCCAAAGGGAAAACGCCTCTCCTGAGCCAGCAGGAAATCGCGGCCATTGAAAAAGCCCTGGGCAAAAAAGGCGTCTACAACGAAGCACAGGCCGTGCATAACACCCCTTTCCCCCGCAATGATCTGCAGATTAAAGTAAAGGGCGAAGCGGTACCCATTCCCTTCGGTTTTGGCGGCTGGGCGGCAATCAAAAAGACCGTCGACGGCAAATCGGCCGTGCTGATGAGCGATACTGTGCTGCTGGAAGAAGAAGTGAACCCACTCATTTCCGCTGCCCAGGCAAATGGACTGGAGATTAGTGCTATCCACAACCACTTTTTCTACGAAGCGCCCCGCATCTTTTATATGCACCTGCACGGGATGGGTACGCCCGAAGAGTTGGCCAGGAAGTATGCCACTGCCATCAGTCAGACGAAGGTAGCCCCGGCCAACCAGCCCGCTTCCTCCGCCGCTTCGGGGCCAACCGGAAAAGAGCTATTCGATCTGCCCGCCCTGGACGGAATCGTAAAATCGACCGGTACCGTCAACGGACCTACCTACAAATACACCCTGGGCCGCGACGACCAGACCATCATGGCAATGGGAGCGGAGATGACCGCCGCCATCGGTCTCAATTCCTGGGCTTCCTTTGCCGGTAAGCAGGACCAGGCCCACATCGCCGGGGACATTGCGATGCTGGAAGGGGAGGTGAATGAGGTAATCAAAGCGTTGCGCGCTAACCAACTGGAAGTAGTGGCCCTGCACCACCACATGCTGGGCGAACAACCGCGCATTATTTTCCTGCACTACTACGGCCGCGGCGAAGCTACCCAACTGGCGCAAGGCTTCCGTGCGGCGCTGGATGTGCTGGGCAAAGGGAAGAAATCTGTGCACGGAATACACTGAGTAAACCGATGGCGCTTGGGTGGGTCGACTTTCACCATACGCAATCCTGGTTATTATAATATTACCAATCATAAAATAAGATTCTCTTATTTTATGATTGGTAATGCATCAAAAGCCCTTTGAGCTAACTCCCTTCGTAGCGGAATATGCGGCTCTAACTCTATTTGGCCTTTCAAAGGGAACTTATGGCTCGTTGCGGATCTTCTTCAAAGTCAAACTGAAGTTGGTATTCGTAATCGGTCGGAGTTGATTACCGTCTACTAACAACTGTTCAGTGATGGTGAAATGAGAAAGGGAATCAAAGCCGGATAAAAACAAGGTATCGCCTTTTAATTCCCACTGGCCCTCCAAAGAGTAAGATAAGCAGCTAGTGGATGAGTGAGAGTGAAACGTTTGGTCTTGCTTTAACTCCAGCCATTCACCAAACACAAAAGTGGGGCCCCACAATATTCTAATCACCGGTCGGGTAAGTACATTGCCCATATGTTTCGATTTATAATACATGCCGGTAATTGGCCTCTCTGACCTACAAGAGAAGAAGGTGAACGTATAAACACCTACGATAGCCAGACACCATTTTTTCATCTTATAATCAGTAATGATGGGTCAAGAGTCCCATGCACCAGACGTTGGAACGATGTACGGAAGTGCATCGGTCAGCGGCGTTTAGTGAGAAGGTATTCTGTTCTATTTCCATTTTGATCTTCTCACCTTTTCGCCTTTACAATAGGTTTCCTTCAATCAACAGCGCCTTTTCGATGGACGCTTCCTTCAGGTGCAGGTATTGTAATCTTTGCGGATCGTCGCGGTAAGACTCAAAATCGGATCGCGTCGGGAAAGACACCAGATGAATTTCGTAGGGATAACCCCAGCGCGTAGCAATTACCTGTTCGGCGGCAGGTCTTACGCGGTAGAGCAGTTCGCCCCGGTGATTTTGGAGCAAAGGCAACACGTATCCTTCGAACTCATTAAACGCATCCTGTTTTCCTTCTTTTACAAAAATAACCTGGGTATAGTAAATCATAAGATGAAAAGTGAATTGAATCGTTGCGTTTGAATTTGTACCGACCGCCTGGGTAATGCAGAGGAAGGGAACTCCATCTGCATTGGAAAAAGCAGGTCTTTGCTCAGCAGGAAGTCAGTCCGGTTATCCGCCATTACGGTATTAGTACCAACTATTGTTCTTTGTTGTTTAGAAATAGGTCTTTTAGAAAAGCGATCTTTTCCGGTTCCGACCATTTATCGGTTATCGTCACTGAACAATTAGTTACGGCCCCATTCTTTGCACCTACCAGGAAATAGGTATCGATTTTTACCGCATCTATATCCCCGAAAATTTTCCATATAAGAAACTGATTCGTGCTATCCTTTTCAATTAGCTTTCTGTTCAATCCGTAGGTTTCGACAAAGTAGTTGGAATCCCACTCATTAAAAGGCTTCCGCAAATGCAAACCCCGTTAGTTTCCCGTTGGGGTTAAACTCATAGTTATTACTGCCAATGGCAATGGCAATCTTGATCGAATCTGCATTGGTAAAGAATTGCTGCCGGCTAACCGAATTATAGCTCGTTTTTTGCCATTTGCCGGGAATCGAAACGCGGCCATAGGGCAAAACAAAGTAGTGGGTCCGATGTTGGCCTTCATCATAATTAACGCCTTCTATTACGGATACGCGTTGGGTAGCACAACCCGATAAAAACCACCCTACGATCAGAAGAAAGACAATGCTCCGACTGTTTATATGAAGAAAGCCTATCGGTTAGTGTATTGGTTGTGTTTTATTTATTTATCCGGGTAATGCTGCCTGTGGTACGGTAAGGACTAGTCGAGTATAAAGGTAATAAGGTTTGAAGAATGCTTGGATAAACAGGAAAAAGACTGGTTGGAGACTAGCTCTTTAGCTACGTAATTATCTCCATAGCCAATTACAGAAACTGTGTCTCCTTTTTGAAAGCCTGCCGCTTTTAATTCAGATTGCCATAACTGCAAAACCGGTTTATTGAAAAAATAAGCATAGGTCATCACGTGGTTTTCCACTGAAACCTGATTGCCTTTATTGAAGAATAATTGAATGTAAGGTAAGGGGGGAAACTCAGCCGGGAAGTCGGCTTTTAAGTACACGTTTTGGGCATCCTGTTGCAGGAAGGCCAATTGTCCAGACGGAAGGGTAGAGATTTGGCCTAGCTTCAACTCTAACACGTTTGAGAAGGGAGGAATTGCTGTTTGTCGGTTATCGTATTCCATTAGGAAACCATTGTCCTGATTGACTAATTTGAAGGTGTAATGTTCTCCTACGTAGCCTTCTTTCAGTATAGTTAGTTGGTATTGCCCAATAGGAATACTGTCAAACCTTATTCTTGAGGAGAGAAATGAGTTAATTTCAATGATAGTATCTCGTTGGAGTTGTTCCCCGCTTAATACTAATCTTACTTGACCAATATGTGTAGGAGCGAGAAGTTGATTATATTGGTCATATAACTTAACTCCTACCTGAAAAGCAGTTTTAGGCGTAACAACTACCTTAGCAGGGAACGGATCAGCTTGTCTTTGGCATGAAAAAGCAAGTAGGCTAATCGAAAAAAAAGCGAAAATCTTTTTCATAAAGTATGTCAATACTAAAGTAATACTAGGACAGTAATGTCACTTAATGGTTTGATTGTCAAATATTTATAGCTAAACTTCCATAGCCCTTAACCTACAAATACACGACACTACATATGGTAAACTGCTCCAATTTATAAAATAAACGGCAATTTGAATTTATATATAGCATTAAAAGAATTATTTGTTAAAATAAAAACTCCTATGAAGTGAATGATGCTTTGCGCCTTGCTGGAATTAGCTCACTTCGCTTGGTACGAATAGTGGACAACTATCTTGCCATCCAAACCTTGCAATTCTGTTTCTAAACCCAGTCGAGTTGACGATAATTCAGTCACCCTATACTCTTTTCGATCAGTAGGCGGCAATACAAACTGCATAGTAATGATCAACCGTTGCTTTTCGGAATCGTAACTCCATACCCCGTTTGCACTGCCAGACTCATCGGATGAACACTTATCCGTACCATAATTCTGACTTACACTTCTATCCGCTTTGAATAAGATAAAATCGTCTTTCTGGCAGGCGGGCACGGGATCGTCCATCGTTTTTCCATTTTCCGTAAAGCGAATGGAAGTCAGGTACCAATGTTGGTCAACTAAAGATTTGGTATCCGGGTTTTTGCTTTCCTTGGAACAAGCGCTGAACAGAAGAATCAGTAAACCGAAAAGAAATACTTTGCGCATAAATGTTGAAATGGTTTGAGCGGGAATATCCTTCTTTCTTAAAATCAAAGTGCATCACTGCAATCAGAAGACAATAAAAAGAACTCAACGGTTGTGATAACCAAAACTATTTGCTCATTTTTTGCAACCAATAAGTCCACTGTATTGAATCACAGGATAATCCATCATTCAAAAAAGCCCCGTCCTTGGTGTAAGAACGGGGCTTTTGGTCATAAACTACGCCGCGTAGGCTTAGCCTTTAAACATGCCCTTCAGCTTTTCCAGCTTGGTTTTCATATCTTCTTCGGGCTGGGCGGCGGCTTTTTTCGGCTTGTTGGTCGCTTGTCCTTTGTCGGCTGGTTTGGCCGGGCCATTGCCTTTCATCGACAGGGCGATGCGCTTGCGGGCAATGTCTACTTCTACCACCCGCACCTGTACTTTCTGCTGCACTTTGACCACTTCATTGGGGTCGCGCACGAAGCGGTCGGAAAGTTCGCTGATGTGTACCAATCCGTCCTGGTGCACCCCAATGTCGACGAAGGCACCGAAGGCAGTCACGTTGGTGACAATGCCGGGCAGCATCATCCCGGTGCGCAGGTCTTCCATGCTCGAAACGCCCTCGGCAAAGCTGAAGGCTTCGAACTGTTCGCGCGGATCGCGGCCGGGCTTAGCCAGTTCGCTTACGATGTCGCTCAGAGTAGGCAGACCGACGGTATCGCTGACGTATTTTTTCAATTGGATCTGTTTACGCAGCGACTCGTCCTTGACTAGATCGGCAACGGAGCAGTTGAGGTCTTTGGCCATCGTCTGCACGGTTTCGTAGCGTTCCGGGTGCACGGCGCTGCTATCCAGCGGATTTTTGGCGTTGCGGATGCGCAGGAAGCCGGCTGCCTGCTCAAAGGCTTTTTCGCCCAGCCGGGGCACTTTCCGCAAAGCCGCCCGCGATTCGAAAGGACCGTTTTCGTTGCGGTACTCCACAATATTTTGCGCCAGTTGAGGGCCTAAGCCCGACACGTAGGTCAGCAGTTGCTTGCTGGCGGTATTTACTTCCACGCCCACGGCGTTTACGCAGCTCATCACCACATCGTCCAGACTTTGCTTGAGCTGATTCTGGTCTACATCGTGCTGGTACTGGCCCACGCCGATGGATTTGGGGTCGATCTTCACCAGTTCGGCCAGCGGGTCCATGAGGCGGCGGCCAATGGAGACGGCACCACGTACAGTGAGGTCGTAGTCGGCAAACTCTTCACGGGCGACGTCGGAAGCGGAGTAGACGGAAGCGCCGCTTTCGTTCACCACCACTACCTGGATGTGCTTGGGCAGCGCAAGCGATTTGACGAAGGTTTCCGTTTCGCGGCCGGCCGTCCCGTTCCCGATGGAAATGGCTTCGACGTCAAACTTTTCGCAGAGGGCCAGAATGGTAGCGCCCGATTTGGCTGTCTGGCGCTGGGGTTCGTGCGGGTAAATGGTTTCGTTGTGCAGCAGTTTGCCCTGGCGGTTGAGCACCACCAGCTTGCAGCCCGTACGGAAGCCCGGATCGAGGGCCAGCACGTTCTTTTGCCCCAGCGGAGCCGCCAGCAGCAGTTGACGCAGGTTTTCGGTAAATACCCGAATGGCTTCTTCGTCGGCTTTCTTCTTGGAGGCAAGCCGGATTTCCGTTTCCATGGAAGGCTGAAGCAGGCGTTTGTAGGCATCGCGGACGGCCAGTTTAACCTGCTCAGCCGACTCATTTCGGGCCAGCACGAAGCGGTTTTCCAGTTCGGCAAGGGCGTCTTCTTCGGACGGGGCCGTATCCAGCATCAGGAACATTTCCTTCTCTCCCCGGCGCATAGCCATGACCCGGTGCGAAGGTGCCGTTGCAATGGGTTCTTCCCATTCGAAGTAGTCCTTGAACTTCTGCGCTTCCGCTTCCTTGCCGGATATCACCCGCGATTTGATAGTGCCCTTTTTCCAGAACAGCTCACGCATAGCGGCCCGGGCTTCGGGGTTTTCATTAATCCATTCCGCTATAATATCGCGGGCACCTGCCAAAGCCTCTTCGGGAGTATTTACTTCCTTCTCCGCATTGACAAAAGCCGCGGCTTCGGCATCCAGGTCCACTTTTTCCTGTTTGAAGATGGTTTCGGCCAGTGGTTCCAGTCCCTTTTCGCGGGCAATGGTAGCGCGGGTGCGGCGTTTGGGTTTGAATGGCAGGTAAATGTCTTCCAGCACCGCCATGGTAGCAGCCTGGTTGATTTTTTCCTCCAGTTCCTCCGTCCACTTGCCCTGGTCTTTGAGCGACTTCAGGATACTTTCGCGGCGTTTGTCCAGTTCGCGCAGTTGCAGGATGCGGTCGCGGATGGCCGCTACCTGCACCTCATCCAGGCTGCCCGTCATTTCTTTCCGGTAGCGGGAAATGAAGGGCACCGTTCCCCCGCCGTCGAGCAGTTCTACGGTGGCGCTAACCTGGTTGGTAGATAGGTTTAATTCGTTGGCAATCTGTGAAAAATGGGCCTGACTCATTCAGAATATAATTTTTTAGGTATTGAAAACAAGACGTAACGTCGGAGAAAACAATCTTAGATAAAACGAAAGCGCCCTTTTCTATAGCCTTCAATGCGGGGCTCAGTCCGCCTTTTTCCGAAGTTGGAGGGTTCAAAATTAAAGCTTTTCCGACGCCGGAGAAGAAATGCAGGCAATTTCAATGCGTAAAAATCGGGGCATTTAGCCAAGTAGCTGTCGCTCAGCAAAGAGCCTTTGTCTACTTTTCTCAACTTTAGGGCCCGTTTTGGGGTATACGCCGACAGAACCGATTGCCTCCACTCCCATGCGTACCTGCTTTTTGTATATCCTGGTATTGACGTTGCTATTGATGGCCGGCTGCCAGGAAAACTCTTCCTCCCATGCCAACTTACCTCTTTCTGACACCAGCCCGAAGGAAGATGTGATTTTCTACGCTTCGCTGAACCGAGCCATTCACCAGGGGCAGTACGACGGAGCAATGACCGTAGCTGACTTATTGAAACACGGTGACCACGGCGTGGGAAGCACCGACCGGCTGACTTACGAACTGGTCATTTCCGATGGAAAGGCCTACGGAATCCCCGCCGATGGAAAAGTCTACGAACTGTCCGATACCACGCGCATTCCCTTTGCGGCCATCAAGGCCTTCCAGCCCGATCAGAAACAGCAATTATCCCGGCAACTGAACCTGAATGACCTGGAAAATTACCTCGATTCGCTCATTACGCGCAATGCCTTTGCCGCCATCCGGATCAAAGGACGGTTTCCTACCGTCCGTTATCGCAGTTTCCAACCGCAAAACCCACCTTACCGACCTACCGATGAAGTGCCCAACGTGATTTTTACCCGTTCGAATCTGGAAGCGACGCTGGTCGGCTTTTACACGCCCGCTTCGGCCGAAGTGATCAACAGTCCGGTGTATCACTTTCATTTCCTGGATCGGGAGCGCACCACCGGCGGGCACGTACTGGACCTGATTGTGTCAGAAGCAGAAATCGAAGTTGACTATTCCCTGGGATTACAAATAAACCTGGCCGATACCAGTCTGCTGCAGCACGTTGATCTGACCAGGTCTATAATGGAGTGAGGGATTGAACGGGCCGGGGACTGAGTGATTACTATTCATTTTTTTGCAGTAATTATTTCATGCCGATGGAAAATTATGGAATTTGCGGCCCCAAACGAACCACTCATTCTATGGCGGAGACGCAACCCCAACTCGGTCAACTGCTGGATGGCAAAAGCACATCCCAGGCCATCAAAAATGAAATAGCGGCGGAAGTAGCCCGAATGAAAGCCCAGGGACTGCGCGCACCGCACCTGGTGGCCATTCTGGTGGGCAACAACGGTGCCAGCGAAACCTACGTGGCCGGAAAAGTAAAGTCCTGCGCCGAAATCGGATTTCAGTCGACCCTCCTGCGTTTTGAGTCATCCATTTCCGAAGCCGAACTGCTGGACGCCGTACAGAAAGTGAACGAAGACGATGGCGTTGACGGGCTGATCGTACAATTGCCCCTTCCCGCTCACATATCGGTGGAAAAGGTGACGGAGAAAATCCTGCCGCACAAAGACGTGGACGGCTTCCATCCGATCAACATGGGCCGTATGGCGATGGGTTTGCCGGCTTTCATTGCCGCTACCCCCTACGGAATCATCCAACTGCTGGAGCGCTACAACATCCCGACCGTGGGCAAGCATTGCGTGATTGTGGGCCGTAGTCACATCGTAGGGCTGCCGATGAGTCTGCTGATGGGAAGAAACGCGTATCCGGGCAACTGTACCGTTACGCTTTGCCATAGTCGTACCGCTGATATAGCCGAACAGACCCGCAGAGCCGACATCCTGGTAGCCGCCCTGGGCAAGCCCGGTTTCATTACCGCCGACATGGTGAAAGAAGGTGCTGTAGTCATTGACGTAGGATTAACACGGGTGGAAGATCCGTCCAAAAAATCGGGCTTTGCGCTCAAAGGTGACGTATTATTCGACGAAGTGGCTCCCAAAGCCAGCTACATTACGCCCGTACCCGGCGGCGTAGGCCTTATGACCAACGCCGCCCTCATGCAGAATACGCTGCTTTCGGCGCAGAAAAAGATTTACAATTGGTAAAGTAGAAAAGGAAACCGGAGCAAAGAAGAGAGGAGGAGTTTACATCACTGGCTGGTGAATCACAATCCATTGCTTTCAGTAGGCATCATAGAAAAGGGAGAGCAAACCAATGGTTTACTCTCCCTTTTTCCTTTATCCGGTTTTCTCTACTCCGGTCTCCGTGTTAACTATTCTCCTCTGGCAGCTTTAGCTGCGGTTCCTCATCATCCTTACGGCGTCCGGTGATCCATTTCCAGGCGGTGGCTCCCACGCCGGCGATGGCCATAATGATGACTTTCCCGAATTTGGCAATGATGGCGAAGAAGCCCGCTTTAGCCAATACTTTGCCGGCCACCAGTCCACCCACCGTAAACGCTGCTACCTTATCTACGCTGGGGTTGAAGTCAGAATACTTGTTCCCTTCCGCAAAGGTCACGATATCAGTTACTTTAGCAATGCTGGCATTCACTTCCTTCAGTTCATCCATTGTCGAAATGGCATTGATGACCAGTACGCCTTTCCGGCCCAGCACCCGCACGTTGTAGTTCAGCGTATTTACGTCTGCATCACCGAATTTAATTTCTTTCGCCCAGTGCAAAATGTGTTTTTCTTTGTCGTAGTAGGGCTTGGAGGCCCAGCCAACCAATTCTACCCGGTCGTAGCCACTTTTCTCCCGCTCTTCGTTGCCTTCTGAGATTTCCGTCTTCATTTCTGCCAGCAAATCGTCGTAATCCACATCATCAGCGTCGTCATCTTCTACAAAGCCCATCGGGTCGTACTGGATGTTGAAGGCGTAGGAGCCATCGGTCATAGGGCCCGCGTTGGCCGGGAAGAGCATGCCCAATGAGCTATTGCTTCTGGGATTACCCCAGAGGTCTTCCAGTACATAATTGCTTTGAGTAGCATCCAGGTACCGGTATCCTTCAGGAACTTTCAGGTCGGCCAGTTCTTCACCTTCAGTGGTTTTCAGGTGAATGATGCCTGTCTGGTATTTCATCGTGGCATTGATGGAATCTTTCATTGCAGTCAGGGACTGCAATGAGTCTACCTGGGCAAAAGAACAGAAGCAGGCAAGAAACAAAAGACAAGTCAACAATAGAAGTCGGTTCATAAATAGACCAGGGGGTTAGGGTGGTGAATCGGAATGGACTTTAACAGAAGGAGCTCTTTAAATCTATTGATTACAAACCAACGAATAACTTTGATAATTATCAATATGTATAGTTGGAAATTTTTTTCACATCACAGGAAATTATTGTGAATTTTTTAGGACCATAACTGAAAATGAAAGGAAAGCATAGGTCGGAAGCCAGCAATCAACTCAGGAAGGTACAAATAGTGCGTCGGCATCTGCCAGCACCGGCTGATTAAATGGTGCCTTGTTTTAGATGCTTTAAAGCAAGGGATGGCCAGGGAACTTATGGAAAGCCTGCGAAGTGTCTGGCCAAAGCCTGATTAATAAAAAAAATTTACTCCACCTATTCGATCCATTTGCCCTTTATAATTTGGTCATTTTTACAAAAGGTAGAATTTTCGCTTCTCAACCCGTCTATTTCAGTATTTAATCAAAAATATAGATTTCCGTTTTGTTCTCAATGAGTTACCTTCTGCCTCGCTCAAGATATATAGGAATGATTTTGAGAAAATAATAAAAATCAGAACCAATATTAGAATAATTTTAAATAAATCAGCTATAAAATTTCAACATTTACAAATTAGTGTTTTAAACAAAAATGAAGATTAATATGAAAAATTTAAGATCAGTGCTCGTAGCTTTGTTGATGGTATCAGTGGTAAATGGCTTTGCAAAGGATAAGGGCTTGAGTACAGAAAAAAGAAGTTCTAAAATAGTAGTAACCTCCGGACAGACTGCCAATAAAGACGTTTATCGGCTGGTGTACCAATCGGAAGTGGCTGGAAACGTAAGCGTGTCTATCTACAATGAAAAAGGAGAACTACTGATGGAAGACCGGATCCGCAACGTAAGTGCATTTTCCCGTCCTTATAACTTTGATGCGCTGCCTGCCGGAAAATACAGCCTGGTTGTGGAAGATGCCAAAGGAAAAGAAACAAAGGAAATCTTCCACCAGGTGTCTGCTGTAGCAAGCGCCAATACCAATGTGGTTGTAAAAGTAACGGCGGTTGAAGGCAGTGCAAAATATGCTTTGAGTGTTGTAGGTGCTCAGATCCAGCCGGTTGCAGTAAAGTTTTACGATGCTTTCGGTCAGCTGGTGTACGCTGACAGCATTGAAGAGACGGAAAGCTTCCGCAAGGTATATGATGTAACCAAAGTGAAAGGCCGTGGTCTTACCCTGGAAGTGGAAAACAGCACGGGTGTCCTACAAACAGTGGCTTTGTAAGCCAACCCTACAGTATAGAAAAGCCCTCTGGTCGCTTGATCAGAGGGCTTTTTGTTTAAAAAACGTTGGCTTCCTCAGGCGCAAGTTCACAACGTTCCTTTCGGCTTGAAATAGAACGCTCCCGGGTTTCTCAACTTTTGTTGGGCACAAGCGTAATCAGGAGCAGGTTGTAACTGATACGCAAATGAGCCAGCAAGGAAAAAAGATTGAAAAGCGGGAAGACGTGAATCCCGAAGAAGGCATCCGCAAATACGGGGATGTAGCGTTTGCCGACCCGGTAAACAAAAAGTATCCGCTCGATACCGAAGCCCACGTACGGGCGGCACACAACTACATCAATCATCCCGACAATGCTGCCAAATACAGCGCCGACGAAGTAAAAACGATCAAGAGCCGGATCAATCAGGCGGCGGAAAAATACGGTATTGAGATCAAAAATGATTGAAGGTAGTACCCTGCAACCAGGCTGATTTTCGCATATTCAACCAGGGCGAACGATTGGCAGGCCATTTTAATGACTGCCCTGCGTAAGGAACGCCCGCATCTCCCGAATCACTGCTTCCGGATTTTCCTCCTGCGGAAAATGACCGGTTTCCTCCAGCCTCACTACGCGGCGATAAAAAAAGTGATCGGCAAACTTATCCAGATACTTCCCGGTGATAAAAGGATCTTTCATTCCCCAAACAAATAGCGTGGGTTTATCGGTAATGCAAGCCCGCCTCATCCACAGACTTTCAAACCAGGCCTGGTCTTTCAGTAATGATCGGGCAAAAGCCACGGTGCCCATTCGTGAGGCAGGCTTGTCAAACGGACGGGTGTAATGGCGATGAATGTGCCGACTCAATTTGTTTCGGTCGCCAAATGAACGGGGAAGCAGAAAGCGGGCGGAGAAGTTGAGGTACTTATACAAAAAGGGCAACAGCGGACTGCGTAACATTTTTTTTGCCTGTTCAAATTCCGGTTCACCTTCGCTCGACCACAGCCAGGTGTTGAGAATCACCAGTTTTTTTACGTTGTCAGGCTGCCGCAGCGCATAATTCAGGCCGATGGGTCCACCGAAATCGTGCACCACCAGCGTGATATTTTTCAGATTCAATTGCTCAATCAACACCATCAAGTTGTCGGCGTGGGTCTGGGTACGGTACGGATAGCTGGTCGGCTTGTCGGAAAGACCGAAGCCCAGGTGGTCGGGGGCAATGCAGCGGTGGGTAGGAGAGAAAGCCTTGATCAGGTGCCGGAAATCGAACGACCACGAAGGCGTACCGTGCACGAATAGCAGCACTTCTCCCTGCCCTTCGTCTACGTAATGCATTCGGTGCGGACCGATTTCCAGGTAATGCGGAGCAAAGGGATATTCGCGTGTATCGAGCCAATGCGGCATCGTTTCAATTCAGATTAAAGGCTTAGGCAGGAAAGAACGCAATAAAAAAAGACTTTTCAGCCAGGAGAGGCAGAAAAGTCTTTTTTATCCAATTAAGAAATCATTCAAAGCAAATCGGATCGCATTAGCGCATTCTCCTTACTGTCCCACTTCCTGCTTGCTACGGCCGTATTCCAGGATGGCATCGATGAAGTGGTACGGTTTGTAACCGTTGATGGCCGTCTGATGGAAAATACAGGTGGCGGGTGTCATGCCCGGCAGGGAATTGACCTCAATGATGATGGTTTCCGCGCGGTTGTCTTCAAACACCCGGACAAAGGCATCGATGCGGGCGTAACCTTCGATGTGCAGAATGCGGGCTACCTTTTCCAACTCCGCCCGTACCTGCGCCGAAATGTGCTTCTGCTCTTCGCCGTTGCGTGAGAAACGGGCGGGCGTGATGTTCTGTCCTTCGCCGGCCAGGAACTTCTCTTCCAGCGAAAGCACTTCGCCGGTAGCCAGGGTTTCGGAAGGCTCGAATATTTCGTAACGGATGTCGCCGTCCTGCGTGCGGTGCGTCAGCAGGCCGCCGGTTACTTCCAGGAAGTGCTTGGCTCCCCGGCGGGAAATCAGTTCTTCGATCAGGAAGTAATCCTTCTGCGGAAATTCCTCATTGTACCGCAGTTTCAGCGTCTGCGTCTCCACCGGATTGTCGGTAAAGAAGTTGGGCGTGCGGCGGAACATCAGGTTGCCGAAGGCCCGCAGCTCTTCGCGGGTCTTGATTTTTTTCACGGCCGAACTACAGCCATCGTCGGCGGGCTTGGCAATGATGGGGAAGCCGAAATCGTGCTCAATCTGGCGGAGGGCCGCTTCCGTATCTTTTTCCCAATACGCCCGGTCTACCAGTTGGTGCTGAGCTACGCTGATGCCGTGCTGGCGCAGAATGCGGTTGGTTTCGTATTTATTGATGGTAATCTGAGAGCTTTCTACGCCGGAACCGTTGTAGGGAATGCCGTAGCGTTCCAGTTGGGTTTGTACGGCACCGTCTTCGCCCGGGCGACCGTGCAGGGCAATGAATACTTCGTCTACCTGCTTGGAAAGTTCGGCGTACGTCACTGGAACGGGTTCGAATACGGCATTGCGGGCGTATTTGCCGGTAATGCCGCTGGCTTCCTGCATGATTTGCTGCAACACAGGATGCTTGCTGCCTTTGCCGGTAAGCGCCTGACCGATCTTTTCCCGGATGTCGTCGGCATTGTCTTTCAGCATGATGTTCACCGGAATGATGTACAATTCATGCTGTGCTTCGTTGCCGGTCAGGAACACCGGTATGGGTTCGTATTTGTCGGAAGAACTGAGCTTTTCGTAAATGTTGCGGCCGCTTTCCACCGAAATGTGTCTTTCCGAAGAGAAGCCGCCCATGATCACGCCCACCCGGATTTTCTCCTTCGCTGCCTGGTTCAGACCCACGATTTGCGTATCCAGTTCGGCCAGCATCCGGCGCAGCTGATGGTTCTGCTTGCCGGTTTTCACCCGCTCAGACAATGACGTACGAATGATGTAGGTCAGGAACTGCGAAGGGTTCAGTCCGATTTCGGCCGACTGGTGGAAGAAGAACGAAGAGGGCAGCATGCCCGAAGTGGTATTCGGGTCGTTGAGGAACACGTCACCGTTCGACCGGATAAAGCCGTCGATGCGGGCGTACACGTTGCAGTTCAGGTCCAGGAAGAGCTTTTCACTCTCCTTTCGGATCTTCGCCAGCCACTCATCTGACACCTGGATGGGCGTAATTTTGCGGCTCATGCCCGGCAGGTATTTGGAACGGTAATCGAATACCTCACTGCCTTTGCGGATTTCGGTGGGCGGCAAAGCCAGCGGTTTGCCATTTTCATCCTGCACCACAATGCACGAAAATTCCTTGCCGTCGATGAAGCCTTCGATCAGGACGGCTTCTTCGCTGTTGGCGCTGGTCAGGGTAAGGGTCTGGTAGCTTTGGGTATCCAGGTAGCGCAGCAGGTCTTCGGGATGGTAAATCAGCTGGCCGTCTGCTGAAGAAGCGGTGGCGTTGCCGGAGTGCATATACACCGGCAGACCGATTCCTTCGCGGATATCGGTGAGCGAAGTGATGAACTTCACCTTCTGTTCGGGACTCTTCTCCTGCCAGGCCGACTGGTGAATTTCAACAATGAAAAAGCTCTTATTGACGGCTTCCGTAAATCGCAGGTTGTCTTTTTCAGTGAGCATCGTGACCCCAATGGACGAACCCTGGTTGGGCGATTTGATCACGAAAGGCAATCCGATGTTCGCTGTCAGTTTTTCCAGCAAATCGCCGCGATACTGGGTGTTGAGCCAGTCTTCGCGCGTGATCACGTAGTTTTTCGGACGGTTAAAACCTGCCTTCTTCAGCAGGTCGTTCTGCACGATTTTGTTGGTACCAATGGCCGATGGCAGAATACCCGAACCGGAGTAGGGAATGTTGTACCATTCCAGAATGCCCTGAATGTTGCCGTCTTCGCCGTAAGGACCGTGCAGGGCCAGGAAAGCAAAGTCGAACAACTGGCGGAACTGGTGGGGCTGGATGCGCTTGCCCACTTTGGCAATGAGTGCCTCCATTTCTTCCGCTGGCAGCTGGCTCAGCGATTCTACGTAAATCTGGAAGCCATTGGGCGTGGCAGGCAGGGCGCTGGCGGGTGGATAAAAATCCCGGATGGTGCCCTTGTAAATGTACTCCCAGTTGAGCAGAATAAAGTTGCCCAGGCTATCTATAAAAACGGGAACGGCCTCAAAAAGGCTCTTGTTCAGGTTGTCGTATACCGTGCGGCCTCCGGCAAAAGAGATCTCTCTTTCGCGTGACTGGCCTCCAAAGAAAATGCCTACTTTCATATAAACAAAGGTAATAAAGATAGTTCAAACCCTTTTTCAGAAGATGTCAAATACGATGTGACAAATTGGTGAAAAAATGATAGAATAAGTGGTATTTGATGAAGGAAGACGGGTTTAATTTCATGCGAATAGAAATGATGTGCAGATAGGCCGTTTACCTTTTTTGAGAAGCGAATGGTTATCAAAATTCGGCAATTATTTTTTATTCTAAAGCTGATAACCAAACGCTGATTGCTGACAGCTATTTAACCTACTGTAATTTCACTTTACGTGCCAGGAAAGTGGATGCCAGCAACAGAAGACCTACGATCGCCAGGCCGAATGACAGACTCACCTGCTTGGAAATCAGCCCGATGAGGGGAGGGGCGGCCAGAAAGCCCAGGAAGCTGAATGTAGCATAAGTGGCCAGGCCAGCACCCGGTGCCATACCGGGAATGCGTGAGGAGGCGCCATACAAAATAGGTACTCCTAAGGCACAACCCGCTCCCAACAAGGTAAAGCCCAGGATGGCCGTGGGAGCAAAGGGCACCAGAATGGCCAAAGCCAATCCGGCGGCACCGGTGAGACAACTGGCTACCAGAATGGCATTGCCACCAAAACGGGGAATGATGGTATCGCCGGTGAAACGACCCAGTGTCATAGTCAGGGAAAAACCCGCAAAGGCCAGGGCAGCCACCTGGGCACTGGTTTGCACAGTTTCCTTCATGTAGATGGCGCTCCAGTCGAAAGCCACGCCTTCACCCACCCCAATGGTCAAGCCGATGAAAATCATCTTCAGCAACGTCTGGTTGGGCCAGGCGAACAGAGACGAAGCCGGTTCGGGACGCACGAAAGGTACGCTCATAATAATGGGTCGTTGCCAGAAGTTCAGGGTGATGACCAGGGCCGCCAGCCCCAGCATGTGCGCTTGGGGCGTAACACCCAGGCTCATCAAAACACTGGAGAGACCGGCACCCACCAGGCCACCCAGGCTCCACATGCCGTGACAGGTAGACATAATGGTAATCTGATCGTGCTTCTCCAGCGCCGTGGCGCAGGTGTTCATGGCCACGTTGAGCAGGGCCTGACAAACACCCGTCAGGAACAGGCCCAGTACCAGCAGGAATACGTTGGGGGCCACAATGGGTGTGACAATGCAGAAACAGTAGAGCAACACACTGACCGCCGTGACCAGCGGCGCACTGAACCGGGTGATGATTAGACTGGTAAACGGGTTCATCAACACCAGTCCGGCGGGTAGCGCAAATAAGGTCAGTCCCAACTGCGCATCGTTGAGGCCCAGCTTTTCCTTCACGTAGGGGATGTGCGTAGCCCAGCTACCAAACTGAATGCTGAATGACGCAAAAACCAGCCCGATGGCACGGCTTTTCGGGTAAATAAAAAAGTGCTTCAGATTACGGACAAACTGTTGCCGTCTGCTGAGGGGTTGATCAACGGAAATATTCATACGGATGGCCTAAGGTAGATAAAAAACCTTTCTATCGACGGACAGCATAAGTAGCCAACAGAAAAATAGTCATCCCGGATAAAAAGCTTGAGATGACTAGCTGAAATGAGATGGAAAAGTCAATTGATCGGTGTTCTACGGCTTAGTGTTGCACTACCGGCTTAGGGCGCAGACTTCGGAAACGAAGGTTGTAGATCAGGATAGAGACGAAAATGAGCGCGTAAGACACCAACTGGTGATAGCCCGTTTTTTCCCCGTAATACAGGAAGGCCACGGCAAAGTTGATGAGCGGATTGACGTACATCAGAATACCAATCGTGCCGGATTTCAGCTCGTTCAGCGCGTACAGGTTCAGGAAAAGCGGAATGACCGTAAAGACGGCACTCAGCAGGAGAATCCAGCCGAAGAAGGCGGGAGCCGTGGGGAGTTGTTCGCCCAGGTAGAAGAAAATCGGACTCACCAGCACAAAGGCAATCACCAGTTGCAGGTTGAGCAGCACCATTTTGTCGTACTGCCTCACCAGCCGCTGGGTGATCAGATAGAAGGCGTAACTGGCGGCGACCATCAGACTAAAAGCCAGGTTGACCAGAGAGCCGACGCCAATCATATAACAGCTCAGCACGCTCAGTCCAATCGCCAGCCACTGCCGGGTTTTGAGTTCTTCTTTCAGAATCAGAAAACCCAGAACTGCCGTCATAATCGGGCAGATGAGGTAGGCAAAAGAGGCCGTCTGAATGCTGATGTGATTCAGCACGTAAATGAAAGTGAGCCAGTTGATCGTCAGTAATACACCTCCGGCGATGGCATAAATCAACGAACGGCGTTTTTCTTTTCCAGCCAATTGTCTGAACAGCGACAGGCTCTGAGCCAAAGCCTGGCGACGAAACGAAAGGTTGATGATCAGCAGAAAGAAAAGTGCAAAGCAGAGCCGGAAGTACAGGATCTGTAAACTGGAATATTCGCCTAAAGCCCGCAAGGGAAAGGGAATGAAGCCCCATATGACAAATGCCGAAATGGCGGCCAGGAAGTGGGATTGATTTTTCAAGGATGCAAACTCCTTCAAAGGGTGAAAAATTTCTGAATTGACAGACCGTCGTTTGGAATACCGGTGCGTACTTTTGTGGTTTGCCTGATGAATAGATGACTCATATACTACAATCCAGCCGTTTTAGTTCCCACCGGATTCCCCAGGTTCGACCCAAGCGGGAACTTTTTGTGTGGGACTTCATTTATAAGGGTTGAACGGTTTTGCCATCAGATTGAATTCCGGGAAGTGCATTCCAAGAACAGCAAAAAGGTTGTCAAAATGAATGGCTAGTTTTGCGAATGGGTAAAATCGAAATAAGAATAATTGATATCAATACCCACCTGATTACTTCATCCCAAATTTAAGTTGGTTCTTCTTCCTCAGATCCAATCATCCGATCTTAATTTTATAATTTGTGTCATCCAAACCGGAAGTTCGCGTAAAAGACGCTAAGCGATGAATGCCGGTTACATTTGCGTTTGATTTATGCATACCGAATCCGTTTCATTATCCCTACCCAGGCGCACCATTCGGGCGGCAGTAGGTACTTTTTTCTTTATTCAGGGACTTTGCTTCGCCTCCTGGGCCAGCCGTATTCCGCACATTCAAACTCAGTTAGGGCTGAGCGATGCCGAATTGGGTGGGGTGCTGTTGGCCCTTCCCGTCGGACTGATGGCCAGTCTGCCCCTGGCCGGGTGGCTGGTAGCCCGCTACGGAAGCCGGCAGATCGTGATCGCGTCGGTGTCATTGTACGCTACCACTTTGCCATTGATCGGGCTGGCGCAGGCTTCTTGGCACCTGGTGGCCGTCCTTTTTATGTACGGGCTCTGGGGGAATCTGGCCAATATTTCCATCAATACCCAGGCCGTAGGTACAGAGGCGCTGTACGGGCGTTCCATTATGGCTTCTTTCCACGGCATTTGGAGTCTGGCCGGTTTTTCGGGTGCCGCCATCGGCACCATGATGATTTCTTTTCACGTAGCGCCGTTTGTCCATTTCTGCCTCATCAGTCTGTTGGCCTATCTGATGGTGCTGGTGGCTTTCCGGTACATCCTGCCGCAGGATGCACCCCGTGATGAAAACCAGCCTATATTCGTCCGACCTGACCGAACCCTGCTGCTACTGGGCCTGATTGCCTTCTGTAGCATGACCTGCGAAGGAGCGATGTTCGATTGGAGTGGGGTCTATTTCCATAAGATCGTGAACGCACCACCTGAATTGACTACGCTGGGTTACGTAGCCTTCATGAGCACCATGGCCGGTGGTCGGTTCATTGGCGACTGGCTGGCCGTCAAGCTGGGCGTGAAGCGACTGATTCAGTTAAATGGTGTAGTAATTGCCCTGGGCTTGCTGATTGCCGTACTGTTTCCCTACCTGGTTTCGGCCACTTTGGGCTTCCTGCTGGTGGGCATTGGGGTTTCTACCATTGTGCCGCTGGTCTACGGAGCCGCCGGAAAATCAAAAACCATGTCGCCAGGAATGGCATTGGCGGCGGTTTCTTCCATCAGCTTCTTCGGCTTCCTGCTGGGGCCCCCGATGATCGGGTTTATCTCCGAAGCCTCCAGCCTGCGCTGGTCGTTTGCCATCGTCGCCGTACTGGGCTTCTGTACTTCGCTGCTGATCGGAAAAGTGAAGACGGAGCAGTAATAAGGAGAAAGGGAGAATGGAGGAAAGGAGACGGGCTAAAAGTGCATAAGCAAAACTTAACTTTGCTGAATGAACTGAAGGGACAAAGGAATCAGTTGATGAAAGAGCTGTCTTTTACTCAGGCTTCATTACCCTTACCTTTTTCTTTTCAACACTTCTCCTTCTGCTATTCCTTGTTCAATTCTTTTCATCCTTCCTTTTAACCCTCCTCCGGTGTCCGGCCTCCCTTGCTTCCGTCTCCCTTTTGCTTCTACTCCGCGGCCAACACAATCAGTTTGTCTTCGGGAGCAAAGGTGACCAGTGTAGATTTATGCGGGTTGAGTTTCACACCGTACGATTGAGTAGCATCATTGGCCAGGGCCAGGGTACGGTACCCAATGGCCACCTGTCGCTTCTGTGCCGCCGATTCCACCAAGGTATAAAAGTTGACCGGGCGGCCGGTTTCCACGTAATCGTTGATGGGCTTGAGGTAAATTTCGGAACCCTGGGCGCTGAACAGTTCATCGAACACGGATTTCAGGTGCCGGTTTTGTGATAATTGAGTCAGCTGAAGGCTAATCAGGCGATCGCCCACGATGAAGTCGTCGGCCCGGGTGATTTCGGCCAGCACCCGGTTCCGGATGTCCAGCATCTCACTTACAATGCCGAAATGCCGTTGGTGCTGTTCGGCAATAGTGCGTAGGTGCAGCAGGCAAATGAGGGTCTGGGCATCCGCTTCCTGCACGGGCAGGCCCACGTGGCTCAGAATAATGACGTGATCAAAATCCTGGGTTCCGATGGCGTCCAGCGTAGCGCGTCGGGTGATGATACCCCGGCGAAAGCTGATGTGCTGGCGGCTCACCAACGATTGTAACTCATCCACTACTTCATCCATGCCCGACACATCCGAAAGGATAACCAGTTCCGATCCGGGCGCCACGTAGTTGTCCAGTTCTCGGACAATCCGCCTTCCTTTGGCATTCCAACCCAGAATAAGCGTCCGCTCCGACACCAGCGGTCGGTTCTGCGCCTGTCGAATCAGGTTGTGGTCGATGCGGATATTCTTTTTGCCCGACCAGCGAATGGCATCGTCGTCGGGAGCCACCGCGATGATGGTACTGTCGCTTTCCATCCGGGTGTCCATCGGCGGATTGAGGAAAATTTCTCCTTCCCGGTTTTGATAACCCAGTACCGCGGAGTCTTCGTATTCAAACAACACTTCCCGGAAAGTTTTGCCCGCCACTTTTGGTTCTGCTTTGAAGTAGACTTCGGCCCCGCCAAATTCCAGCAGTTCGTTGTGTACCACGCTGATGCCCGACTGCCGGCAGGTTTGTGCCGTGACCCGGGAAATCAGGTCGGAGGAGAGCACGTACACCACTTCCCCGTTGCCGACCAGTTCGGCGGCCTCCAGGTTGTCTTCGTCGCGAATTTCGGCTACAATGTGGTAACGGCCCTTTTTGCGCTTCGGGTGATTGGTGAGCGCCAGCACCGATTTGATGACGTGCGTATCGGCATTTTCTTCTTCGGGAGAAAGAATGATGATGGATCGGGCATCGTTGGGACTGGCTACTTCCAGTTCGGTGGTATCGAGGGGGCTGCCCGTCCGGCAGATGATCCGCGTATTGCGGGTCTTGCTGATTTTCGCCCGGATGTCGTCTTCCATCTCCACCTTGTCACGGTCGGCCAGGATCACGATGCGGGAATGGTGCTGGTTGGCATTGGCCGTAATGAGTTCAGAAATAATCGAGAAGATCTTGGGCGACCAGCCCAGAATCAAGGTGTGGTTTTTTTCGAGTACGCGCGAACGGCCCTTGCGCATTTCGTTGATTTTTCCTTCCAGGCCGGAAGTAATAACGCCAATCAGCGTACTGACGATGAAGATACCGCCAATGGTAACCAGGAGCATTACCGTGCGGAACGACCAGCCCCGGTCGTCGCCCATGGTACCGGGGTCCAGGGTGCGCATCAGGCTTTGCCAGGCGGCTTCGGTAAACTCCAGGCTTTCCCCTTCCTCCGGACCCAAACCGGAGAGGGCAACAACCAGCCCGGCTGCGATGACAATAAAGAAGGATGCCACGGCCAGCCAGCCGATCAGGGCAATGGTGCCGGCCGAAAGGGTGTTTTCAAAAGCGTAGGTTAAACGATCTTTAAGGGAAGGTCGGGACGAAGACATACTGAAAATAGATGCTTGATGCGCCTAAATTAAGGGATTTTTAATACCCCTCTGATGAGCACTGGTAATATATCGGCGGTGCAAAGAATGTTTTTGGTTCTTTTTTGCGCTTTAAGGGCGTTTCTTGCTCAGGCATTTTGGTGAAAAACGGATGGGGCAATTAAGCCAGACGAAAAGCCAGCCCTTCGGAACCGCCCAAACAAGAGCGCTTTTCCCAAAAGCTGGCTTTTCAAATGCACCGGAAGATCATAAAAAGGCGGTTTGCCTTTTATCCGGCAAATGGTTTATCGTTTTGCGTCTGCCCGGCGCTTGATTTCCTCCACGGGCATCATGATCATTCGGCCCATCGGTTTGTTTCCACGGTAGGTAATCACTTTCAACGTTACCGCTTCTTTCGGAATGCTGAGCACCTCCGTATACTTCGGGGCGTGGTGATCGGGAAAAGTATTGTCGAAGCTGTAGTAAATGGACAGATCGTCTACTTCCGTACTCAGCTCAATCTTCGGTTGCTGGTCAGGGCCTTTGCTGATGGTAAAGATGGGATCGTAGACACTGGGTGCGTACTTAATGTCGGCCACGTCGAAGCGGGCAAAGTGTTTTTCTACCCGACCGAAGAAGTCTTTCCAATTTTTCTTCTCTTTGGGCGACCACACCGATTCGGCAATGGCCATCCCACGTGGCCAGGTCATGTACTGGGCGTGGCGCATGTGATACACCTGTTCGGTCCAGAGGTTGGCCTGCCCGCCTTTAATCAGCTTGGCGTCTACGCCTTCGGGAACCGGTTCAAACTGATACGCTTTGTTCAGGCGAAGGGTGGCGTAAATGCGCGGTTCGATGATCGGGTCGCCCTGCATGTAGTCAATATAGGCATAAGTAGTGGGACTCATGACCACTTCGTGACCCTGCTTAGCCGCTTCGATGCCGCCTTCCATTCCCCGCCAACTCATCACTGCGGCGTTGGGTGCCAGACCTCCCTGCAGAATTTCGTCCCAGCCAATGAACTTCTTGCCTTTGGACTGCACAATTTTCTCCAGTCGCTTTGTAAAATAGCTTTGTACTTCATCCATCGTTTTCAGGCCTTCTTTCTGCATCAATGCCTTTACTGCATCGCTTTTCTCCCAGTAGTTCTTGGGGCATTCGTCGCCGCCCATATGGATGTATTCAAAAGGAAAAAGCTGGGCCACCTGCGTCACTACCTTGTCCAGGAATTCGTACACTTTTTCATTGGCCGGACAAAGCGTATTGTCTACCAGTGCAATGGGCGGGTGACCGTGCGACCAGTCCATAATTTCTTCTCCCGACCGCACGCGGTACTTGTCGACGCCGGGTGTACAAGACAGTTCGGGATACGAAACCACCGTCGCCAGGCTGTGCCCGGGCACGTCGATTTCGGGCAGGATATTCACAAATCGTTCCTGCGCATACCTTACGATTTCCCTGATATCGTCCTGGGTATAGAAACCGCCGTAGTTGCGGGATTCGTCGGGAGCTGGCGGGGCAAAGGTGCCAAAGTAGCCGACCCGTTTCACGTTCCAGGCCCCTATTTCCGTCAGCTTGGGTAGCCCTTTGATTTCGATGCGCCAGCCTTCGTCGTCGGTCAGGTGCAGGTGCAGCAGGTTGTACTTATAGCGCACCATCTGGTCGATGTACTGCTTCACTTCTTCTTTCGTGAAAAAGTGCCTTGAAACGTCGAACATCAGACCCCGCCAGCCGAAGCGCGGGTAGTCGGTGACATCGACACAGGGGAGGGTCCAATTGCCGTTTATCACGGCTGCCGCACTTTCAATTTCCTTGGGAAACAACTGCAGCAGCGACTGTACTCCGTAAAACAAGCCGGCCGGCTGATTGGCTTTCACCCATACCGATTTGGGCGTTACCGAAAGCTGATAGCCTTCTTTTCCCAGGGTAGCATCGGCCGTTTTGTTGAGCTGGAGCCGGATGGCAGCAGTCGGTGCGTTGGCGTTGACTGTCACCTGTCGGCCGGTCGCGGCAGTAATCCGGTCCTTCAAAGCAGAAATTACGGTCTTTAATTCGGCCTGGCTGCCCGCTTCGATGGTTACGCTTTGCGGAAGCACGAACTGTCCGCTGCGTGGCGTGACGGTGACGGGTTGGGGAATAATGGCAATGTCGCTCTGTCGAACCTGCGCCTGGGAAGCGAATGTGAGGAGAAGGAAGCAACAAATATGTTGAAGTTGGTTCATAGAGATGGTTTGGTTTGAAGTGTGAAACGTAATTTACGGCAAGTAGTGGTACAAAATCAGTTTATGCTATTTTTTACATAAGCGTCTAAACAAAAAGCTGACAGCCTTGACGGCCCCGCTTGATTTTTTGCGGTTCCCCGGTACGTCCCGGCGGGGACCGCAAGAAAAAAGTGACTAAAAACGCTCGGAAAGAGTCCAACCTTCGGAAATGTACGCTAACATCAACTTTAGCAAGCTTACTTGGTACGGCAGTAAGTCTAACATTCGACGTTTCTTTTGTTAAAGTTCATTACGTTGAAGCGATCCTTCATTTCGTTTGACCCGTTGAAAGGAGAAACAAAAGTTCACCGGAAATGGGCTTTTGAAATGCTTCGCTTATCTGTATTTCCTTTCGTTATGCGCATTGACCAGCTACCTCCCTTTCAATCCCAGTCCGGCGAACTGAACGTGATCATCGAAACGCCCCAATGCAGCCGGAATAAATTTACCTACGATCCGGACCTGGAGCTTTTCCGGCTGAAGAAGACGCTGCCATTGGGTGCCAGCTTCCCTTACGATTTTGGCTTCGTACCCTCTACCCTGGGCGGTGACGGCGACCCGCTCGACGTGCTGGTGCTGATGGAAGAGCCGGGTGTAACGGGTTGTCTGGTGGAAGTCCGGTTGGTCGGCGTGCTGGAGGTAGAACAAACGAAGGAAGGAAAAACGGTACGTAATGATCGGTTGATCGCCGTTTTCGGCCAATCGCCCCTGTACGAAGCGGTGAAAGAAGTGGAAGACCTGGCTGAGGGCTTGCTGAAACAGATAGAACACTTTTTTCGCTCCTACATCGAAGCCGAAGGCCAGCAGTTGCGGGTGCTGGGTCGGTACGGAGCCAACCGGGCAATTGAGCTGATTCGCGAAGGGGAGAAGTTGTACCAGAAAAAGGGAAAGGCGGGAGTTGCTTAAGCTCCTCAGGACATTACTGTACAGGTTTTACTTGTCTGGCCGCAATGGTTTCCCGGATCTTCTCCATCCGGTTCTGGGGACTGGGGTGGGTGCTGAAAAATTCCGCCTGCCGCTGTTTTCCGCCGGCTGCTTCCAGAATCTGCATGACCTCCAGCATGGCTTCCAGACGGTAGCCGGCATTCGCCACGTAATTCACGCCCATCTGGTCCGATTCCAGTTCATCGCTGCGACCGTATTTCATGTTCACCATATTGCCGATGAGCGCGGCCACGGCGGCAGTTCCCATGCTGCTCGGATTGTTGGGGTCGTAGGTAGCAATGACAGCCGCTCCCGTCAGTCCTTCGGTGAGTTTTGCCTTCGCTACCTGTTCGGCCGAATGCCGCCCGATGACGTGCCCGATTTCGTGACCCAGTACCCCCGCCAGCTGATCTTCGTTCTGCAAGCGTTTGAGCAGTCCCTGGGTAATAAATACCTGACCTCCCGGTAGGGCAAAGGCATTGACCGTGCTGGAGTCGGCCAGAAGGTGGAAGTCGAAGCGGTAAGGGGATTCTTCCAGGTTGGTATTGACAATCTTCTGACCCACCCGTTTCACCATTTCCGAAGCTGCCCGGTCGGCTGAAAGGCCTCCGTACTGCTGGGCCATCTTGGGAGCCGCCTGCAAACCCAGGGCGATCTCCTGCTCTACCGACATCCCAATGCGTTGTTTCTCACCCGTCACCGGATTGGTCTCGGTTTGGGTAAAGTAGCTGAAGGCTGCCACCAACGCAGCGATCAATGCCGCTATAATTCGGAAGAGGGCTTTCATAAAAATGGATCGGAAAAAGTCGAAGCCTGGTAAAAATCAACTCAGGTTCTTTTACGTCAGCCGCTTACAAATAGTTTGGGTTTTTTCGATGAGTGTTTGCTACAGAGGTTCTCAATTATTCAGACAACAATTTAGCGCTTTGGGCTTCTTGGCGGGATGATTAAAAAGACAAAAATGTGCGCATTAATGAGTTTCAGGCCTGGATTTTGCTGCATTGAATTATTCATTAATATAATTATTTAATATGCCCATTATGAAAAAAGTTTACCTCTTAGTGATTCTGATTTGCCTGCCTGTGATTCATACATATGGTAAGAAGCCGGTAAATGGTTATTATATAACACAAAAAAATGATACAGTTCGAGGTACCTTTCTGGTTCCTTTTGGCCTCTTGTCGATGGAGCCAGATTATGAAAGTCTTCAACGTAGAGTTAAGTTCTTAGAAACCACCGGAAAAAAATATACGTTGTCGCCCAAGGTGATCAAATCCTTTGTTTTAGATCTTAATGGGAAGCCAATTATTTTCTTATCTAGAGAACATCCAATAAGTGGTGCAAGTCCTGGGCGTTTATTTCTTAGGCTGATATCGGATGGCTATCTTAAAATGTTTGATTACTATTTCACAACTAACGGTGGATCTATGTTTAATGCATCTGGCGGATTTAGTACCGGTAGTTCTTTTTCTTCCGATAAATTTTATCTGCAAAAAGGAGACGGCCCCTTAACCCGGATGAGAAACTTGTTTTTTAAAAAAGATATGAGCGAGTTTGTGTCTGATTGCCCGGAATTAGTCCAGAAAATTCACAATAAAGAATACCGCAGTGAAGATCTGGAGACCATTGTATCCGAATACAATAAATGGATAGCACGCCGGGCATCACTAGATAATTAATTCGAGATCTGGCAACCTGTTACCAGTTTAGCTAAAAACAAACGCAAGAAACCAGGTATATGAGCCTGGTTCCTTGCGTTTGTTTTGACTATAAAAACCTATATGTCCAACTGTTCTAATTCGTCATTGCCATCAACAGGTCGGCACGGGTGATGATGTGTACCCGGTTGGCTTCGTCGCGCACCAGCAGGGCGTGGTTTTCCCGGTCGATCAGCGAAGAGAGTACGTCTACTGTATTGTCCAGGCCCACAAACTTAAACGGAGCGTCCATTACTTCCTTCAGTGGCAAATCCTTAATTTCGGGATTCTCAATCAGTTTGCCCAGGATATTGGTATCCGTGAGGCTGCCTACAATGTGCTCTCCGTCGGTGACCGGAATCTGAGAAATGCCCTCCCGGTTGAGCAGACGAACCGCTTCGCCCACCGGCGTATTTTGGTCGATGCTCACCAGTTTGCTCTTTCCGTTTTTGCCGTGCACAATGTCCTTGGCCGTAGCAAAATCGCGCGACTCCAGAAAGCCGTGGTCTTTCATCCAGGTATCGTTGTAAATTTTGTTGAGGTAACGGGTTCCGTGGTCGGGCAGGATGATGACCATCGTGTCTTCTTCCGTCATGTGCTGACGGGCGTATTCCAAGGCTCCTACTACTGCCGAACCACAGGACCAGCCTACAAACAAGCCTTCTTCCCGGGCCAGGCGGCGGGTCATAATGGCAGCGTCTTTGTCGGTCACCTTGATGAAGGTGTCGATCAGGCTGAAGTCCACGTTTTTGGGTAGAATGTCTTCCCCAATGCCTTCCGTCATATAGGGATAAATCTCATTTTCGTCGAACACGCCGGTTTCTTTGTATTTCTTAAACACCGATCCGTACGTGTCGATGCCAATAGAGACGATGTTCGGATTTTTCTCTTTCAGGTATTTCGAAACCCCGCACATTGTGCCACCCGTGCCCACCCCGCAGGCGTAGTGGGTCACCTTGCCTTCCGTCTGCGACCAGATTTCGGGGCCAGTCGTTTCGTAGTGCGCCGCCGTGTTCGACAGGTTGTCGTACTGATTGGGGTAAATGGAGTTGGGTATTTCCGTATTGAGGCGCTTCGCCACTGAATAGTAGGAGCGGGGATCTTCGGGTGCCACGTTGGTTGGGCACACAATCACTTCGGCCCCCACCGCCCGCAGAATGTTGATCTTTTCCTGCGACTGTTTATCTGACATCGTGAAGATGCACTTGTAGCCTTTGGCAATGGCGGCCAGTGCCAGTCCCATCCCCGTATTGCCCGAAGTGCCTTCGATGATGGTCCCGCCGGGCTTGATGCGCCCTTCCTTTTCCGCGTCCTCAATCATTTTGACGGCCATCCGGTCTTTCACCGAATTGCCCGGATTGAAGTATTCTACCTTGGCCAGGATGGTACCCTTGATTCCCTTGGTGACCTTATTGAGCTTCACCAGGGGCGTGTTGCCAATCGTTTCGATGATGGAATTGTGATACATGGCCTTAATATAATGAGATGATGGGTTGTTTTGACGTATTGAATTGGTGTAATGAGTTCAAACGGACGCTTCGTAGAGTACGCCCGTTTGCTTCCTTTTGCCTGTGTCGACAAAGGTACAACATTCCGCCTGACTGGAAAGTTGCCGCTGATGTAAATGCACGGACTGTCTTTGGAAGAAGAGAATAGGCCCTCAGGCCTGGATCAGAGACCCGACGCTCTTTTGTTCCTGGATCTCCATATCGAAAAGCCGGGCCAGGTGTCGCAGCAACCTGTCTTCTACTTCGGTCATATCCACTTTTCGGCCCAGTTCCTGCGCCAGCGAAGTCACCGCCTTATCCGCAATGCCACAGGGAACAATGTGGCCGAAATACGAAAGATCAGTATTGACGTTGAGCGCGAAACCGTGCATCGTGACCCAACGGCTGGATTTCACACCCAGGGCGCAGATTTTACGCGGGTTTACCTGCGCTTCGTAATCCAGCCAGACGCCCGTCAGGCCGGCAATCCGACCTGCATTCAGCCCATAGTCGGCTAAGGTCAGAATTACGGCTTCTTCCAGCGTTCGCAGGTAAAGGTGGATATCGGTAAAGAAATTGTCCAGGTCTAGTATCGGATAGCCCACCAGTTGGCCCGGGCCGTGATAAGTGATATCTCCTCCCCGGTTGATTTTGTAGAACGATGCTCCGTATTGTTCCAAATCGGTTTCATCCAGCAGCAGATGGCTTTCCTTACCACTTTTGCCTAAAGTGTACACGTGGGGGTGCTGACAGAAGAACAGATAATTAGGCGTAATCTGCTGCTGATCAGGCGGAAGATTCCGATTGGCTATTTTCAACTGAACCGTTTCGGAAAACACCTTTTCCTGATAATCCCAGGCATCCTGGTAGTCGATGGTGCCTAAGTGTTGGTAGATGACCCGTTTGTTCTGAAACATAGATTGGACGTAAATCACCGGCTGAAGAATTTGAAAAGAATCGGGTAAAAGGTAATTTACCCGGCAAATATACGCATAGTATGAGCAAACATCTCCAAACCGGTCGGGAAGGGGAGCAGAAGGCCGCCAACTGGTTGATTCAACGGGGGTTTGAAGTGCTGGAGCGCAATTACCGATTTGGCAAAGCGGAAATTGATCTGATTGTTCGGAAAGAAAAGTTACTGGTCTTTGTGGAAGTCAAAACCCGGAGCGGTACTTCCCACGGAATGCCCGAAGTGGCTGTCAACGCTACCAAGGCGGCACTCATTGTTTCAGCGGCTGAACATTACCTGGAAGCGATGAACTGGCCGCACGAAATCCGTTTCGATATCATCTCCATTCTCATCCAGGGCCAACGCGATCAGATCGAGCACCTGGAAGACGCGTTTTATTAAAAACCAAGTCCGATCAAGGATTCGGGAGTACTGAATAATGAACAGTGAATAGCGGGAAAAAAAGTTTAGGTCACTGAGCGAAAGAACTCATAAAAAATCACTCAATCCCGCTCCGCGGCGGACCCAATCACCTAATCCTTTCCCTAAAACCTCCGCTTCGGAGCGCCGGGGCGGGTTTTGTTGTCGAACTTCTTGGGTTCGGAAGGAGCGGGTTCGGTAGTGCCCGGGGTGGGAACTGCCTCCTGCTTTTCCGATTTTTCGGTAACGGCGGGGGTGGTTTTTTCTTCTGCCGGAGATTCCTTTGGCGTAGTGGTAGGATCAACGGTTTCTTCGGGCTGCTCTTCCTGATCCGCCTCTTTTTCCTTTTGATTCGCCAGTTCTTTTGAGTTTAATGCCGTTTTCCGGCTGGGCGGCTGGTTCTTCGACCCCTTTTTGGCGGTGTTGACGGGCTCTTTACCCCGCTCAGCCAGCCGGTTGATGCCCTTGTCCTTATCCAGCAGTACGTTGCCGTTTTCGTCCCATTCACGCACTACGTAGGGTTGGAAGTCCGTATCGAAGGCATCCTTGCCGTAGACCGTTTCCTTTTTGCGCTGACGCCGGTACTGATAGTATTCCATCCAGCGACCTACCTTAATGCCGTTGTCGTAACGTCCTTCCACCTCCAGCTGACCACCATCGTAGTAGCGGTAGTATTCGCCTTTAACCACGCCATACTCTTTGGGAATGACTTCCTTGATTTTCTTTTTCTCAGTATCGTAATAAGAGATGTCGGCTTCTTTGGGAAAGCCCCGAAGGTATTTAACTTTGTCCATCAGGGTATTGTCACCCTTGTATTTTTCCCACCGGCCGTGCTTGGCTCCCACGTAATAAAAGCCTTCCTCAATTACTTTGCCGCCCGCTATTTTCTGGTAAGGGCCGTGCAGGATCATCACCGTTTGTTTGTCTTTGATGGCGGCGTCCGTAATCTTCCGGTTCTGCCGGTCGTACCAATACACGTGCCGAACGTAAGGATTCGGGTCTTTGTATTCGGCCAGGGTATAAAACAGTTCAATTACCTGCCGGTCGCCACTGCCGGTCTTCGTGAAGTTTTTGCGCGTTTTGAGTCCGAAGAAGACATTTTTCTTGATCTTCTTTTTCTTTTTGGTCTCTTTTTCCTTTTTCTTCCGCTTGTCGGCATCCAGCATCAGATCCGGTATGGCGTCGCTGCTGAGTTTGAGGGTATCATAATCGCCGGCAGCCAGTATTTCCTCTTCTTCCGACATGGTGGAATCGGTCGCCGAAGCAGCCGGACTAGCCGCGGCTTTCTTAGCAAACTTTGACAGGAATCCCTTCTTCTGTGCCAGCAGGTCAGGAGCAGACAGCACCGTGAGCAGGAAGATGAGAAAGCTAGGGAAGATCAGTCCGTTTCTGAAGGTAAACAGAGGTCGCATATCAAAAATTAGAGCAATGAATCAGTAGATTGAATGGCTGCCGGATCAAAAAGAACACATGATGGGCATATCAGACTACCCGTGATGTTGGCTTTACCATAGTCCGGATGGCAGGGTGCCTCAGTCAGAAGCGGTTGCCAGGATTTAGCTTGATACAATAAGGTAAACTACCGAATTTTATTCTTTAAATACCCACCCATAACGGAAAACGTCGTCCGCTATTGTTGTAAAAATAACAAAAAAATGACCGCTTCCCTAACCGGGGTGGTGTCTCGTAAGTTATTCCTGAAAATCAAACGTATTTCACCATTCCAGTGCCGGATATTTAATTCAACCCAAGTCCTGAAAATCAGATACGATCCGGATTTCGTACCTTGTATGGCCGTTTAAATGCGCACCTCTTCATAATGTCAATCTGTTCAACTGTTTGCGAACCAAACTTTTATTGCAATGGATTTATTAAGACATGCTCTCATTCCCCTTAATGAAGCCGAACGCCTGCGGGTACTCAGTGAATACGATATTCTGGATTCGCTCCCAGAGAAGGGTTTTGACGATATCACCCGAATCGCTGCTCAGATCTGCCAGACTCCCATTGCCCTGGTCAGCCTCATTGATGCGAAGCGACAATGGTTTAAATCATGCCGTGGCCTACAAATCAGTGAAACAGCCCGCGAACTGGCCATCTGTTCCCACGCCATCCTCCACCCCGACGTCTTGCTGGAAGTGCCCGACACCCGACTTGATGCCCGTTTTGCCAATAACGTACTTTTGCAGGCGGAGTTAGGGGTGATTCCTTACGCGGGTGTACCGCTGGTCAATCCCGAAGGTTTCGCATTGGGCACCCTCTGTGTGCTGGACTACCAGCCCCGGCAACTGAGCCCGGATCAGCGGGAAAGCCTGAAAGCCTTGGCCAATCAGGTTATGGCACAACTGGAATTGAGAAGAAAGGTAAAGCAACTCAAAGAGAGTCAGCAGGAACTCACTCAGTTTGCTTTTGTGGTAGCCCACGACCTGAAGGCACCGCTCAATCAGATTTCGTCGCTGGCCCAACTCATCACTCTTGAATACGGCAAACAAATGGGCGATGAAGGGACCAGTATGATTCAACTGTTGAATCTTTCGGCTCAGCATTTGTCCGCACTGGTGACCGGGATTCTGAACTATTCCACGGCTTCCAATGGACAACTTTCTGCCAACGAGCCGGTTGCCCTTTCCGATCTGTTGGATGAAGTGGTCAAACTGTTGTCTTCACCCGACCATTTTGAATTCCGCTACGCCCCCGATCTGCCGACGATATCTACCTCACGGACAGCCCTCACTCAGATTTTTCTTAATCTCTTCAGTAATGCCATCAAGTATTGTGACCAGGAGAAAGGTTGGGTGGAGGTTCATTTTTCTCAGACGGATTCCCACTATCAGTTTGAAGTGAGCGATAACGGACCCGGCATTAGGGAGGAAGATCACCAGAAAATATTTGAACTGTTTCAGAACCTGGGAAAAAAAGACCGGAACAATCACCTGGGTACGGGCATTGGTTTGGCTACCGTAAAAAAACTGGTGACTGAGCTGGGAGGTACCATCCGCGTGGTTTCTCCAGCCCGTCGCGGAACCACCTTTGTTTTTACCCACCGGAAGTGAACTTCATGTTCAGTGATTCGTATCAATAGCCAATCCTTTTTTGGAAAGGTCTGGGTAAGACGGCAGCGCAGTTAGGTGTTTGTAAACAGATAGCCGACGTTCGCCGGCATTCAACTTTACGCTCCGTCCCGTCTTTTTTTTCTGAAATCCGTTCTTCATCTTTGTCAGGAGAAACCCTGGACACATTCCAAGTACAAGGGATTTGTTGCTCAGGCAAACTAACTACAGTTTAGGAACAGGCCTGCTTGCTGGCGTTTCTGGCGGGCCTGGTTAATTCACCGGTTAACAGCATCACATTGGAAAAACACGAAAAAATTTACGTTGCGGGTCATAATGGAATGGTCGGATCGGCCATTCTGAGGAAGCTACAAGCAGAAGGCTTCAGTAATTTTGTGCTGCGCTCATCCAAGGAGCTGGATTTGCGCCATCAGGAAGCAGTAAAGGCGTTTTTTGATCAGGAAAAGCCGGATTACGTTTTTCTGGCTGCCGCTAAAGTAGGAGGGATACAAGCCAACAACATCTATCGGGCAGATTTTCTTTACGAAAATCTGATGATCCAGAACAATGTCATTCACAACGCTTACCTCAACCAGGTAAAAAAGCTGATGTTTCTGGGTTCTTCCTGCATCTATCCCAAACTGGCACCCCAACCGCTGAAGGAAGAATCGCTGCTGAGTGGTTTTCTGGAGCCCACCAATGAACCCTACGCCATTGCAAAAATCGCCGGTATCAAGATGTGTGAAGCCTACCGGAGTCAGTACGGTTGCAATTTTATATCGGTCATGCCCACCAACCTCTACGGCACCAACGATAACTACGACCTGCAGAATTCCCACGTACTGCCCGCCTTGCTACGCAAGTTTCACGAAGCCAAAATCAACCATCAACCTTTTGTGGAGATCTGGGGAAGCGGTTCGCCCCGACGGGAGTTTATGCACGCCGATGATGTCGCCGACGCCTGCTTTTTCCTGATGCAACACTATGACGAAGCTTCATTTTTGAACGTAGGTACGGGCGAAGACGTCACCATCAAAGAACTGGCGTTGCTGATTAGGGAAATTGTGGGGTATGACGGTGAGTTGAAATGGAATACCGACAAACCCGACGGAACGCCACGTAAGCTGATGGATGTTTCGAAGCTGCACCAGTTGGGCTGGAAACACCGGATCGACCTGCGGGAGGGCATTGAAAGAACTTACCGGGAGTTTGTGGAGCTCACTGCTGCTACGGTCTGAGAGGTCGGAGAAAAACGTACCGTTCCCCGCAAGGCAAGAGGCAACTGCAAAAGAAAAGGCCGCCGTGGAAACCGATTCCGCGACGGCCTTTTATAATTTTCCCTTTTTCGCAGGCTGATCTGGCCACTGCATTCTGGTTTATTAATCGGATGCTTTAGCGCAGTGATCTCGAAAAGACGCGACAAGCGCTGGCTTTTACCGACCAAACAGCCTGGTTATAGATTGGATTTTACAAATTAATCGGCTCCAGGGATTGAAATGCGCTTTCCGTTACCTGGTCCGTTACTTTGATTTCCGTTATTTTTCGTTCACCGCGGTCGCCCGACAATTTGATTTTACCATAGGTCTGGTAATCGTTCCAGGGCAACACAAAGTCGGGTTGGTCGCTTCCGGCCTTTCTGAAATATGCCCACTGCGATACCAGGCGGGATTCTTTGTCTACGTATACTTTGTAGCCGTTTTCGGGAGTTACGCCTACCTCCTGGAAGGTCAGTTGAAGTACGTCAGCCGGCTTTCCCGCTGCGGTGGTGTCTTCGCCCAGGTATTTCAGGGTAACGCCGGAATCTTTGAGTTTGAAAGGCATGACCAGCCAGTAGGAATCGTTGATCCAGGCTTCCTTCCCTTCCTGCAGATACTTCGCCAACGAATCGGGTTGCGTGATTTCGGCTCCATCCCGAAACACCCGCCCTTTTCCATCGTTCACATTCACCAAGACCCGGGTGTCATTTTTCAGGTAATCGACCCGTACGTTGCCGGAATGTTTGTCCCACAGCAGCTTTCGGGCACCAAAGAAATTCCAGGTAAGGTAATGGGTTTCATCCCAGCTTTTGCGTCCCCCCTGGGCCTTCATCACTTCATCGGCAATCTGAATGGCTTTGGGGTCTGAGCCCGCCTGATTGAAGCCAGGCATCGGCGGATTGTCTGCTGACTGTTCTGAACCCTGGCGGCAACCACTGATGGTGAGGAGCAACAAAAATCCCAGGTAGGTCAGGAATTGAAAAGAGATAGGCTTAGGCGATAACTTCATCGGTTTTAGATACAGTAAAAGGTAGTATAAAGAGAAATTCGGTTTTTTGTAAATCAGCTTCTAATATATAAAAGCATGTTTTGGGTTACTATGGGAAGCAGTTAAAAGTCTGATCCAGAAAGTTATTTGATTTAGACCAAAGCCTTGTCGAATGAGCCGCTTGCGCTACTCCTAATTTTAAGAATAAGCAGCTGATCATCAGGGACGCGAAGAGCTTCGGAGAGAGCCGAGGAAAATTCCTAAGCCTCCGGCAATCAACGAAATCACCAGTAAGAATTCAAAAGCTGACATCGGACGGAGCCTGAATTGGATGCTGGCGAGCACTCCTAGCAGGAGGCAGAGCAAGGAAACAGCAGCCAATAGCCATCCCAGATAATTTCGGGCGTTGAAAAAAATCATTCCAACTCCCAGCATAAAAGGGATTAAGATGAGGCCTGAGGTAACGGTGGCGTTCCCGACGGAAAACAGCGAGTAGCCCAAATGAAAGGTATTAGTGACCTGTACTGCATTCAGAAATATATATAGGCCACTGAAAAACATCAGTAAGCCGACAAAGAATCGGAGAACGCCTCCTTCTGTACCTCCGGCACCTTTCATATTGTTCGTATAAAGGTTATGAATCTATTTGGTTGGAAGGTAAAAAAAATATTTTAATAACGAGTTTCTGGCATACAAATTGTTTAATTTTTATTTCATCATTTTCTGGTTCTGGCGGGTAAGCATTTGCTTAAAACAGATTCAGTGAATGAGCTAAAAATAATATATATTCTAAATATTAAATTATTGATATAGACATACAAAAAATACAAATAATCCTAATTTAAGATACCTTTAACAAAATATTTCACATTTGTCAAACAATGTAAGATAAATGTGTATTTATTGTTAAACACGTAATTCTTTTTTTTGAATATTACAATGATTTGATGTCTTTTGTTGAAATATTCATATTTTTTATTCTTATATTTTAAAGCCCTCCCCCCTTTTTGCTTGTAATACAAGTTTAGTTTTAAAACATTATACGTGTACTCTGACAAAATTTTTTGAAAGTTTACACAAGAATTTGCCCCGTAGTTTTGATCCTGATATGTAAATGGCCTGTTTCATTCGGCTGCAGATGAATGAAATGAGTCTTCGATCAGTGGTTAAACTTGTTAAATTCGGGGAAAATGACAGTTAGAAGATTTACGTTATTAGTTGCTGGATTGTTCATTACTTTCCATCTTTCTGCCCAAACCCGCCTCGGGCTCTATCATACTCAGGAAGAAGTCAATATTTGGAAACAACGCGCGGCAAATGGCCCTTACCGCAATAAGGGAGACGTAAAAAGTAACTCACCGGGTGATTGGAGTCGTATCTTAGCCAACGCCAACGAATTTGCCTCTAATCCCAGCAAGTGGCGCTGGAAAGGCAGCACTTCCGGCGGATGCATTCCAAAAATGTCCGCCGATCCGAAGACGGAAGGTACCAAACTGCGCGACGCCGCTTTTGCTTTTCTGATCACCGGCAACACCAACTATCGGGATGCCGTCCGAAATGAGCTGATTGCTCAGGCCAACGAGCCTCTTACCAATTTCACCAACACCTCCCGTTTTTGTTTGCCTCCCAACGATTTGAACGATGCCAATCCTTCGTTTGGAATCGCTGAGTGGGTAAGCCGATTGTTGGTAGGCTACGAATACATCAAAAGTTCCATTTCCAGTACGGATCGGGCGAAGCTGGATGCCTGGTTTCTGGGAGCAGGGATATATTTTCAAAAGTGTATGGATGCCAATTTCGATAAACGGTACGTTGACCGCGACAATGGCAACCACACACTTACTACCTATAGTATTAATTCTGAAAAAAACAATGCTACTTATGCCCTCTACTACGGAGGAGCCAAAGCGGGGTTTCTGGCGCAGGCCTACAACAACCGCCGGGCCAATATAGTGCGTATGATTGGTCAGGTGGGAATTAGCCAGAACCACGCTGGTTTGAAGAAATCGGCGAAGCTGTGGTTTCAGGAATGGCTCAAATTTTCCGTATTTCCCAATGGTGACGTAGCTGATTTGCACCGGGGTGTCGGACCGGACGCCGGCTACGCCAGCACCAACGAAAAAGGGCTCAACTACGCTTTTTCGCTCACCGGTTCCATGGTTGACTTAGCCGATGCCTTTGCCCGTAGCGGAGATCCCACTTTGTACAATTTTTCTACTTCCGAAGGTGCCTTTGGCACCCAGGGTTCTTCCAAGAGTCTGAAAGGCGTCATCAAGAACCTGTTGGGTTTTCTGGACAAGAGCAAGTATAAGTACGCAACGTCCAGTGGCTCCAACAGCGGCAATTCAGCTTACCTGATTGATGGCTACGATCCGAGCATTTCGGCCAAAGCAAAAGAGATAGTATACGATTCCTGGTTTGCCATGGCCAATGTTTATTACAAGGATCAGGACATTAAGAATGGGTATATGCGCAATGCTTCCGGCACCCGCCCGTATCCGGAATATCCCCGGGGCATCGGTGCCAACCAGCCATGGAGCGGACAAACTGATATAGTGCCAGGCGAACTGTTTTTGTTCGGGCAAATGGAAGGCAGAGTATGGCCTTACGAAACCCATACCAATAATGCTCCCTCCGTGAAAATTACTTCCCCTTCTAACGGAACGAATTTTACTACCAATTTCCCGGTCATTATCAACGTAGATGCTACGGATAGCGATGGAACCGTATCGAAGGTGGAATTTTATCAGGGGAGCACCAAACTGGGAGAGGATAATATGAGTCCCTTCAGTTATACCTGGAACGGTGCGTCTGCGGGAAATTATGCCCTGAGCGTCAAAGCTTACGATAATGACGGAGCACAGACTACTTCGTCTGCCATTAACATCGTCATTCTGCAAAGCCCGGCCAAGTGGAGCATCCTGCGGGAATACTGGTCAAACGTTGATGGCAAATACGTAACGAATATTCCGGTTAGTAAGTCTCCTAACTCAAACAGTCAGCTCAACCTGTTTGAAATTCCCGCGCACAAGGCCGATAAATACGGTGACCGGGTTCGGGGTTACGTTTGCCCACCTATTACCGGCAACTATACCTTCTGGATTGCCTGCGACGACGACGGAGAACTGTGGTTGAGTACCAACGACAGCCCAGGAAACAAAGTCAAGATTGCTCAAAGCAAGGGTAGCGGGATTTACGAACGCCAGTGGACAACCTACTCCAGTCAGCAATCAGCGCCCATTTACCTGGTAGCAGGTCGCCGGTATTACATCGAGGCACTCCACAAAGAAGAATACGGTGGCGACCACCTGTCCGTGGGCTGGCGACTTCCCAACGGTGACCTGGAAAGACCTATTCCCGGCAGCCGCTTGGCTCCCTACACATCGGGAAGTGGCCGTACCAGTGTAGAAGAGGAGGAGATTGCCCGGAAGGAAGTGGTTGAATCAGGAGAAACGCAATCCGTGATTGCTTATCCGAATCCTTTTAATGACCGCCTCACGGTAGAATGGGCAAGCCCTCAGAATGGCCCGGTTTCCCTTTCGGTAATTGACCCGTATAGTGCCGTTCTCTTCCAAAAGGAAATTACCCTGGAAGGCAGTTCCCCTAGCCTGGAAGTTGACCTGGGTAAAATCAATCTCAAATCCGGGCTTTATTTCCTGAAGGTTCAGTCCGGAATGGGAAGTCAGGTAGTGAGAATAATGAAGAATTAATCCGAAGCCCTTATTGGCATTCATCAATCGCCCGGCGAGCCTTCCACTGTATGTCGGAAAGCTCATTGGGCGATTTTTCTTTTATATGAAGGGTAAACCTAGGTATGCATTGGCACGTTGATTACGTAGTAGGAACATCAGGCGAGCACTCAATATGAATGATACGATCATCTGTTATTTAACTGTACCGACCTATGGAATCTGACAAAGAGCACAAAGAGGTGACGGTTGTCATAGAAAAAACGCCGGATACGGGTTATAAGGCAAGCATTGAGGGCGTAGAAGGGTTTGCAGTGGAAGGAAAAACAATGGCAGATGCCCGTAAAAACCTTTGGGATTCGATTCGGTCCCTGAAGGACAAGCTTTTTTCGGGCAAGCCCTTCAAAGTAGTGGAAAAGATCAGGGTGTTCTTTCCGAAAATGCGGGGGAACCAGTAAGAAATGAGCTTCGTGGATGGTCTTGCGGCCATCAGGCCTGATTTTCTCTGAACCAGTTTTTTTCTAGTTTTGCCATTTAGTTATTCCAGCACCTATTCGTTTCTATGTTCGATTTTTTCAAAAGAAAAAACCACGCATCCGCGTCAAAAGATACCGTAAAGTCTGCCGTTCAGATGATGGATATGAATGGAATTCCCCTGCAGGAAGGTGACATTGTGGAATGTCTGCGTTATAATATGGGCCGCTGCCGGGTAATTGTGTCCGGACAAAGCTACGGATACCAGTCACTGGCTACGGGCAATGAGGTAAGCTGGCTGAAAATGGTGGATGCCGCAACCAGTTTCCAGAAAGTAGTGAAAATTATTGAAGTAAAACCGCCCAGCAGCGACCAATAGCAATCGGTGCCGGCAGTTGTAATGTCTAAGCTTGTTCCTCTCTCAGGATGAGCTCTGTTTCCGCCATTGGTTTCAGGTTAGGTAGCTGAACCGTAAAGTGGGTACCTTCGCCCAGCCTGGACTCCGCTCTGATTTGCCCCTGTAGCTTTTCTACCACCTGCTTCACAATGTACAATCCGAGCCCCGACCCGTAGGAGTCAATGGAGGCACGAAAGAACATATCGAAAATGCGCGGCAGGTAATTGGAGTCGATGCCTTTCCCATTGTCCGTATAATGGATCAGCGCCCGTTCGGCATTGCAATGAATATCAATCTGCACGTAGGCATCGTCGATGTGCAGGCGCTGGTACTTGACCGAATTGGAAAGCAGGTTTTGTAAAACGGTGCTGATGCGAAGGCTGTCGGAGTAGAAAGGGGCTTCCAGTTGCAGGTTGGTTCGCAGCGTAACGCGGTCGGCATTGTCCATATAGCGAAGGTTTTCTGCGCAATCCCGGATGATGTCATCAAAGTCTACCGGCTGGATGTTCAGTACCTGTCGGCTGTTGCGGGAAAAATTGGTCATGTCATTAATAAACGTGTCCAGCTTATTGACACTCTTATCAATCAGCGACAGGTACAGTTCGCGTTGCGGCTGGTTTTCCTCCATCCGTACCAGATTGGTCAGGCCTAGTAAGGAGCGGAGCGGTGCCCGCATATCGTGCGAAGAACGGTACACAAAGCTGTCCAGCTCAAAATTGATGCGCCGCAGTTCGTCTTCCGATCGTTTCTGCTCTGAAATATCCTTAGAAAACACCGCCACGCCCGTAATCAGGTTGACTTCGTTACGGATGGGCGTAAATGAGGTTTCAAAGAACGCGCGGTAGATAAGCGGATGGCCGTACTCCTGCACCAGCGAAAGCTGTTCGCCACTCATGGCTCTTTGGGCGTACTGGGTCAGCACATCAAATTCCTGCTCTAAAACTTCCGTTTTCAGTTCAAGTAAACTCATGCCTTGTTCGATCTCTACCCCGTACAGTCGGTTCATAGTGGCTTCGTGCCGGGAGTTGAAAGCAATGTAACGATAGTAACTATCCAGGGCGAAAATGGAACTTTGGGTACTTTCCAGTATGGTCGTGAGCTTGGCATTGTTGGCCCGAATGGTTTCCTCATCGCGGCGCTTATCGGTGATTTCCCTGGCAAAGCAGATGTAGCCGCCCTTGGGGTCGGAAAAAAAGTACTTATCGAAATACCATACCTGCCCGTTGGTTTCGCCCTTGCATTCGTGAATGGTGCCTGCCTGGCTGGCCTGTGCTACTATGGCAGGTGTGAATGTGGGATACAGTTCGTGGAAGTTCTGGCCGATCAATTGATTTTCTTCTAACCCAAGGGTTTTCAGGCCGTTACCCAGCGATTCCAGAATGGTGCCGTCAACGGCCAGCCGATAAAACATCACGGGCATGTTGTTGAGTAGCATCCGCAAAATACTGCTTTTGTGACGGCTTTCTTCCTGGGCCTGCCGACGTTGGGATATATCGCGGATGATGGCGATGTAGCCGATGGCCTGATCCGATTCATCGTACCATACCTGGGTGGTTACATCGACGCAGAGCCGTTTGCCGCCGGGCAATTCGTGCAGCATTTCCGACCGGCACCTGCCTTTCCAAACCAGATCCTGGTTCGCCGCCGCTTCATATGCCGGTTCCAACCAGATAGGGCGGTACACTTCCTGTATATTTTTGGAAATGACCTCTTCGGCAGTCAGTCCGTATTGTTGTTCAGCTCCTTCGTTCCAGTAGGTAATCTGGTATTCATTGTTCATCCCCACAATGGCATCGTGCACATTGGATAGAATGCTGGCGTGGAAACGGAGTTTTTCTTCGGATTTGATGCGTTTGGTGATGTCTTTTGAGATAAAAGACATGCCAGTGACCGTTCCGTCCCTGCCCAGTATCGGATTAACCCAGACTTCCACATCAATGGTATTGCCCTCTACGATATAGCGCAGTTTTTTAGAAAAGCGTTCGCCGGCGCTGGCTCGTTGATGGATTTCCAGCCAGGTTTGCTTTTCTTCTTCCAATATGTAGTCCAGAATCCGGCTGCCTTTCCGTAGTTCTACTCCCGTATATTGCTGAAACGACCTTTTGAAGGTGTTGTTCAGCGTGAGAATGCGCCCCTCCCGGTCCAGTGACCAGATGGCGTCGGGCGTGTTTTCAATGAGTGCCGTCAGATTGGTCTCCGACTCCCGCAACACGGCTTCCGTCTGATTATTGGTTTTTAACAGTGAATTTATGCACAGCCAGAACGTAACTACGCAAATGCTGAAATTGATAAAAAAGGGAGAGGACTGAGCAGAGATAAGGGGCGTAGCCAGCAGTGAATAATGGGTATACTCCAGTAGCAGCAGGCACATAACCGGAATGCAGACGTGAAGCCACCGCCGGACGCGCTCCTGCAGGTCGTAGAGAACAAAAATGCCGCAAATGATCGGCAGATAGAGAAGATTGTTGCCGGAATGCCGCCCCTGCGTAGAAGAAACGATAAAGACGGATATGCAGGTAGAAAATACCAGAAAGGACCTGGCGGCATTCAAATAACCGAAACGGTTAAGCCCGAATGCCGCAATGTAAAGTAAGCTGAGGGTCAGGTTGAGGTAGCCCAGTACAGAAATGCCGAATAAAAATCCATGGCCGCTGAAAACCAGGGCCGCAGAGAAAGCCAGCAGACTCAGTTGGTGCGTGAGGAGTACCTTCTTACGGGTAGAATCTTCGGTATACTGGTTAAAATGAGGGCTAAATACAGATTTCCTGGGAATAAAAAACATGGTGAGGCACTTCTTATAGGTAAGTAAAGTAGCACAAGAACAACGTAATCGTTTTTATCCGGGCAACTTTCGGTAAAAATAAAGAAGTTTCAATGTGTTGTGGTGTCTATCTTGATAAAAAAGGTATTTCGTAAGGCAATTTTTATTTTGGAAGAAATAGCCTGGCGGTGCTCAGCCGGTTGCAGAATGAGCACCGCTGTTCATTCAACTAAGCCGGGCAAATGAACTCTTATTTGAGTCATTATTTGGTCTTTCGTTTTTTGGTACAGTTGCAGGTACCTGCTGCCACATAGTAGGATTTGTAATTGGCGCACTTAGGGTTCATGCAGCCTTTCAGATTCAGCAACTCCACGTTTCGGAAGTCAATGGGATGACTTTCGGCTTGCAGAGCGATATAGCCTTCTTTTAAAGGCATTCCATTTTTGCTTTTCCATTCCTTGGTGTAAGCGTCTTCTTTGCCCTCCGCCCAGTAAACTTCGCCAATCTGCGGCTTTTGATAGGTGAGTACGGTATCGCCTTCGATGAGGTGGGTGATCAGGGAGTCGCCCAGTACAATGATTTCTCCTTTCACCCAACGGTCGCCGTGATAGGTTTTGGAGTTCGATTCGATGCAGTGATTCGGGTTCAATTGACCGTTCATATGTACGATCGTTCCGGGAGTACAAAGGTTGCCCGTGTGCCTTTCTTCCGTACCCAAGCCACCCAGCGTCTGAAACTCCAGCGATACCGGAAAGTCCTGGTTCAGGGTCAGACTCTTGGCCGATTGGGAATGAAACATCACGCCACTATTGCGCACGTTCCAGGCGGCACCGCCGGGCGTCTGTTTGCCTTTAAAGCGGTATTCGAAACGCAGGATGTAATGAGAAAAGGGCTGCTTGTAGTACATATGTCCGTATCGGTCATCAAACTTTTGATATTCATCGTAGGAGATCCGGACCATTCCGTCCTCAAACCGGAAGGTATTTTTGTGGTTCTCATTGAGCGGAAAGCCCGCAATCTTGATGTCCCAGCCGGATAAATCTTTTCCGTTGAACAAGGGCTTCCATTCCTGTTGATCGGCTTTTTTCTGAGCCTTGGCCGTGTTTAAGGTAATCAAAAGGAACAAAAAGAGGCGAAAGCAGGGAGTTAGGATGGTTTTGAGCATGGACGAAAGGGACGGGTTTGGTGTAATGAAAAAGAAGGGCACAAGTAAAGAAAAAAATGTTTCTGATGGGAGTCAGTTAGGGCAATAAGCTGATTTTTAGATTTACGCGCTCATCCAGCCGCCATTACCGGAATTGGTTTAGTTGCATGCTCCAATCGTACGTGGTATAGCGTATTTGGGGGTTTGCATGCTCCGGTAACTGGCCGTATTGCCGGAGCATAGCCAAAATGCCCTTCCGGCCCCCAAAATCGCCCCGAAACCAGAGGAAGAGCTTGGGAATCCATATTTCGTTGGCCCCTTCCCGGTAGTCCGTCATCTCTGCCAGGTACGATTGCGTAGCCATATCCAACTGCTCGTCGATCCGGGTGGGCTGGTAGAAGCGAATCGGAGGGCAACTGCTCGCTCCGCAGTTGAGGGCAAAGTGGATCCGGGCATCCCGCCGTTCTACGCGATGGGCTTTTTCAAAGGAATCCACCGGCCAGTGGTTAAAGTAGCCAAAACCCAGCATATGTCGGGAGCGCCGTAGTAAGCCATGCTCCACATCATTCAGACTGAGCCACTCACCGGCCACGTGAATCTGCCTGAGTGCGTAAAAACGCCGGCGGTTTTGGTAAAGCGAAGGTTGATTACGTAGAATAAGTTGCGTAAAAGCATTGTACACATTGAGCCAGAAGGCCTTCCTGGCAGCATCGTTGGGCAGGGCCGCAGCCAGCGACGCTTGGTCCGACGCTGCCATTTCCTGCGCGTACGCTTCGTGGGGCTGTTCCATCCGGGCGGCCAGAAGTAATTGCTGAGAAAGGTGGATGAAGTCGGTCAAGGGACAAGAAGTCAGGAAGTGAAAGGCGGAAATGGTTATGTGATCACTGCATTCAACTACTTTCGGCAATTTCGTTAGTGCATCATCACTTTTGCCCATCAGTCTTACTCTGCTTCTTTGCCCGGATATTGAAGGTCTAGTTGGTCAAGGGCATCGGTGACTGCTTTGGCAATCAGGTATTCCTTATACCACTTGTGATCAGAAGGAATGATGTGCCAGGGAATGTCGGGGCTGCAATGTTCAAAAATGTCTTCGTAAGCTTCTTGGTACTGGTCCCACTTTTCGCGGGTAGCAAAGTCGCCGTCGTTGTGCTTCCAGTATTTTTCCGGATTGCTGAGTCGTTCTTCGAGCCTTTCCAACTGTTTTTCTTTGGAAATGTGCAGGTAAAACTTCAGGATCAGCGTATCGTTCTCCTGTAGCAATTGTTCGAATGCGTTGATGTGGGCAAAGCGCCTTTTGACCGCCTTCTTATCAATCCATTTTTCCACCCTGGGCACCAGCACGTCTTCGTAATGCGAACGGTTGAATATCCGGATAATGCCTTTGGCAGGGGCGTGCGGATGAATGCGCCACAGAAAATCGTGGCTTCTTTCTATTTCGGTTGGTGCTTTGAAAGCACTCACGTCGCAGCCCAGCAGGTTCAGGTTGCTGAATACGTTGTTTACTACGCCATCCTTTCCTGACGCATCCAGGCCTTGCAGTACCACCAGCAGGCTGTATTTCGCCTGCGCATACAGTACCTTCTGCTGCTCACGCATTTTTTCCAGCAAATGGACCGTTTTTTCTTTGGTAGCCGACTTGTCTACTTCTTTGGGAGACCGGGTATCAATCTGGTTCAGACGCATATAGAGATATCAGTAAGTTATGATGAATAGTAGAGACGCCATTGATGGCGTCTTTGGCGTTACAGGGTAACGTCGTATAGCAGTAAATAGCGAAAAGAAACGTTTAGTTCACTGAGCGGAACACGAAGTGTCGGACCATGAAGTGCCCTCAACGTTTCTTGGAGCGGGCAGTGCCGTCTTGTAGCCGAAGCCAGGAACAATTAACTGTTCCTACGTCCGATGTGTTTGCCGGCGATAAAGCCCGTGCTCCAGGCGCTTTGAAAGTTGAAACCGCCCGTTACGCCATCGATATTCAGCACTTCTCCGGCGAAGTACAGGCCTTTGCAATGCCGGCTTTCCATCGTCTGCAAATCCAGGTTATCCAAAGACACACCTCCACAGGTCACGAACTCTTCCTTGAAGATGCTTTTTCCCGCCACCGCAAAGCTGCTGCGGAACAATTGCTCAATCAGCTGGTTCATCTGCTTCTTGGGTAATTCGCTCCAGCGGGTCTCTTCACCAATGCCCGATTGGCCAACCAGTTGACGCCAGAGCCGTTGGGGAAGCCCGAACAAAGTATGGGCCCCCATTACAGTTTTTTTGGGGTGTCGGTCCCGCATTTGGTTCATCTCCTGTCGCAAACTTTCGTCGTTCAGGTCCGGCAGCCAGTTGACCAGCAAGGTAAAGCGGTAATCCCTTTCGTGCAAATCGCGGGCACCCCAGGCAGAGAGTTTGAGGACGGCCGGACCGCTGAAACCCCAGTGTGTGATAAGTAGGGCACCTTCCTGCACCAGCCTGGTTCCCGCCACTTTGACGCCCGCTTTGGGCACCGATACGCCCGCCAGCGCCAGCAGGGGAGAGGCGGGCGTATGAAAAGTAAACAGCGATGGCACCGGCAGTTCGATGGCGTGCGGCGCACCAGTGGGATGGGGTTGGATCAGCCATTCGTAACCCTGTGCCTGCGGATGGCCACCCGTAGCTACCAGTACCCGATCGCAGTGGAGCGTAGAACCATCGAGCAAGGCAAGCGAAAACGGAGGTGCCGACTCCTGCTGCACCGCAATGGATTTGACACCCACGGAAGTACGTACCTGCACGCCCGCCCGGTGAGCCGCCTGCGTAAGGCAAAGGATAATGGTTTCGGAACTGTCGGTGGTAGGAAACATCCGGCCGTCGGTTTCGGTTTTGAGCTTCACGCCGCGGCTTTCGAACCACTGTACGGTTTGGGCTGCATCAAACTGCTTTAAAAGCGCTGGCATAGCCTGGTTACCGCGCGGATAGTGCTGGGCCATCTGCCGGTTGTTGAAACAAGCGTGGGTGACGTTACAACGCCCGCCCCCCGAAACCCGTACTTTCGACAGCACGGAGCGGCTTTTTTCCAGCAAAATCACTTCGTGCTCCGGATGCGTTTCCGCGCAGGTAATGGCCCCGAAAAATCCCGCCGCTCCGCCACCAATAATTACAATTTTCATAAAAAGGGTTTAAAGCAATCAGTGCTCAGCTGTTAGCTACTGGCTTCTAGTCATCGATTTTGAGCAAAGATAGGATATGAAAAAAGCCCCGGGAAGGGGCTTTACGAATGAATGTCTTGCTGCTTTCCTATCACGTTTTCTGCTTCTTCTTTTTGGCCGCCGGAAACAGAATGTTATTCAGAATGAGACGGTAGCCGGGAGAATTGGGGTGCAGGGCCAAGTCGGTGGGTTCTTCGCCCACCATATGGCGGTAGTCTTCGGGGTCGTGACCGCCGTAGAAAGTCCAGGTTCCCTTGGCGATGGTGCCGTGGATGTAGCGCACCTCCCCGATGGATTTGGTTTCACCCATCACCAGTACGTCAGACTTGAGCAGGCTTTTCTTGAAACCGGTGGTTTGTCCCATAAAGCCCTTGATGGTGCTTTCGTGGTTTTGAGTAAGCATCGTCGGCACTGGATCCCATTTGGCCGAAAACTGGAACAGAGAGAAAAAGTCGTTGTTTTCGTTCAGCCCCCGCTCAAAATCCTGGTTATCAATGTTGGAGTATTCGTACTGAAAAGGGTCCAGGATCAGTTTGAAATCCTTGAAGGCCAGCGTGTTGTTGTAGTTTAGTTTCTGTTGGGCCTTGGGATCGGCCGGGTCGCCATCGTACATCGATTCGCAGATGTCCACGCCTTCGGCCGCCAGCGCAATGTCGTAGGTGTCGGCGGCAGAGCACATGGCGAAGAGAAAGCCACCACCGGCGCAGAAGTCACGGATTTTTTTCACCACGGCCAGTTTCAGTTGCGATACTTTCTGAAATCCGTACTTGGCCGCGCAGGTTTCGGCTTCCCGCTTCTGGGCAATGTACCAGGGATAATTGCGGTGCGTGGAGTAAAACTTGCCGTACTGTCCGGTAAAGTCTTCGTGGTGCAGGTGCAGCCAGTCGTATTCGGGCATCTTTCCGTCCATCACCTCATCGTCGAATACAATGTCGTAGGGGATTTCGGCGTAGGTGAGCACCATGGTGACCGCATCGTCCCAGGGCTGCTTCGACTTGGGCGAATACACGGCCACTTTGGGTGGCTTTTCCAGCTTCATAATGTCCATGTTGACGTCCGGATTGGTAATTTCGTTGGTAATCTGCGCGTACTGCGCATCGGAAACCACCTGGTAGCTCACTCCCCGGATGACCAGCTCATTTTCCAGCTGCTGACCGTAAATAAACATGAAACTGCCACCCCGGTAATTGAGCAGCCAATCTACCTGGACATCCTGTTGCAAAATCCAGTAGGCAATGCCGTACGCTTTCAGGTGATTCGTTTGGGTTTCATCCATCGGTACCAGAATACGGGAGGCTTGCACGGAGAAGCTACAGCACATAAAAAGGATGAACGGAAGGATTGCACGTTTCATCGGTTTGAAGTTTTGGATGGTAATGAACTAACTTAGTGGTTGGTTGGGTAGACTGGCCCTGCCTGTCATCCGGCATACGTCTGTAACGTACATTCGGCTGAAAACATTGGGCGGTTTTTCTAAAATTAGACAAATATTCTTAATTCCAATTGCTTGACCTGCCTCACTAATGGTATTTTGAAGGGAAAGAGGGGTAAGGGTACGGCGGGATATGAAGCTGATCGAAGTCTGTTTATGCACAAATATACTTTTCCTCTCCTATGAACCTGATCGAAAACATCAACGAAGGCCTGAGGGCCATTATGGCCAATAAGCTTCGGACCGTGCTGACGGCGCTCATCATCGCCATCGGCATTATGTCGCTGGTAGGCATCCTGACGGCCATTCAGGGCATTCGCAATTCGGTCGACAGCAACTTCGCCGCCTTGGGTGCCAATTCTTTCGACATTCGGGGCACCCGGCAGTGGGGCCGGCGCAACGGAGGGCAGAACGAAAAGATTTATCCCCCGGTAGAGTACCGGCAGGCGGTTCGTTACAAACAGGAGTTCAAGTATCCTTCTACGGTCACAATCACAACCATCATTACGGGATCTGCCGAAGCCAAGTACGGTTCGCTCAAGAGCAATCCCAACGTAAGGGTCGTCGGTGGTGATGAAAGTTATCTGACCATCAAAGGCCTGAACCTGGCCAAGGGGCGCAATTTTTCTTCCATTGAATTACAGAATGCCGTGAACGTGGTAATTGTGGGTGGGGAACTGGCGGAAACGCTTTTTCCCAACAAAGAGCCGCTCAACGAACTGGTCAGCGTAATGGGAGAGAAATACAAGGTGATCGGCGTACTGGAAAAAAAGGGAAACAGCATGGGCGGTGGAGGCGTAGACCGTACTTTTTTGGTGCCGCTGGAAGTAGCCCGCCGGCTGGCCGGCAACCGAGTCATCACTTACGACATCACGACCCTGTTGCTCAGATCCACCGACTTCAGTATGGGAATGGGCGAAGCCACCGGACTGATGCGACAAATCCGCCAGGACCGACTGGGACAGCCCGACTCCTTTGAGATCACCAAGAGCGATTCGCTTACCGAAGAGCTGGACAATATTACCGGCTACCTGCAGACTGGTGGTTTTCTGGTGGGCTTCATCACGCTGCTGGGCGCTTCCATTGGTCTGATGAACATTATGCTGGTGTCGGTGACGGAGCGCACCCGCGAAATCGGCATCCGGAAGGCACTGGGCGCTACCCCCAAGCGGATCCGTCAGCAGTTTCTCATCGAAGCCATTGTGGTCTGCCAGTTAGGCGGCGTAGCCGGGGTATTTCTGGGCATTCTCATCGGCAACCTGCTTTCGTCGCTCATCAGCGGAGGTGGCGCTACGGTAATTCCCTGGACCTGGATGGGTATGGGCTTGCTGGTGTGCGTGGTAGTGGGCTTGTTATCGGGGTATTACCCCGCCTGGAAAGCCTCCCGGCTCGACCCGATTGAGTCCCTGCGCTTTGAATAGCGTTAGCCAACGGGTGTAATTAATTAGTTCACAATGTATGAATAAATCCCGTCCGGGTGTTGTGTTTTTTTCAAACATTGAGCAATTTTACCAAAGTCCGATTTATTTATTAATCGCTGGTTCAATGTCTCACTGTTTTTTTGCTGATCTGAATGGTAAATTCCTGCGTATCCTTCCCGTATTTGTTTGCCTGATTTCTTTTCATGGCTACGCTGCCGAACTTACCTTGTCGGGGTTTTACCAGGGAAGGAATCTGTTTGTACAGAATCCGTTTGCTGCCGATAAGCAGAGCTATTGCACCAACGAAGTATACGTAAACGATCAGAAGGTGATGTCGGACATTCGTTCCAGCGCCTACGAAATTGACCTTTCAGCTTACAAGATCGACGACCCCATCAAAGTACGCATTCTGCACAAGGAAGAATGCGCCCCCAAAATTCTGAACCCCCAGGTATTGAGGTCCGGAGCATCTTTCCAATTCGTTTCTTTCTCGGTAAACAAGGACGAAATCACCTGGACTACCTCCGGTGAGCAGCCCAACAGCATGTACTTTGTGGAACAATATCTGAACAATAACTGGCTAGCCGTAAAGACTGTATATTCAAAAGGCACCGGCAAAAGCGGACTCTATTCCGTAGCTCCTTCCCACAGTGCCGGCAATAACAGATATCGGATCAAGTCGCAGGACAAGGAAGGGAAGATTTCCTATTCGCGGGAAGAAAACTTTACGTACACGCCGGATGCGGTCACTTTTTATCCCAAAAGCGTGACCGACAAGATTACCCTTTCTCAGGAGGTGCCCTACGAAGTGCGGTCGGTAGACGGCAAACTGATCAAGAAGGGCAAGGGAAAGGAAATTGCCCTCAAGGAAATCAAGACGGGCGTGTATTACCTGACCATCGACAACCGGAAGGAGAAGTTCTTCAAGAAGTAGGCAGGAAGCCGGAGGAAGCGTGTAAGAGGAAGCGTGTAATTGATTGTGCGATTGATCTTTACGTTGCATTTCTGGCTTTGTTTATTCCGATTGCCTGCTTCGTCGCTTTCTGGATACAATTCTTCCTCAAGTATTTTTGATACGCCTGCCAGCTTTTGGATAGATTTTTTTCGGGCTACGGCTTGCACGTTCTGTTGAATCTACTACTTTTGCATCCCGTTCTTAAAAGTAAAGTTAACCAGCCCACAAAATGCCCAGGTGGCGGAACTGGTAGACGCGTTGGTCTCAAACACCAATGATTTCACGATCATGCCGGTTCGATTCCGGCCCTGGGTACTCAAAAGCCTCAAATCAAGCAGATTTGGGGTTTTTTATTTGGTGTTAGGTAAAGTGTAAGGTGACTAAGTTAATGGTTTTCAAGCCCCGCATTATATGGGGAAGATTGCCTTCGAATAAAATCAACCTAATAGGTGGTAAACAAAGGCCAGTTATGATGTAACTGGTCTTTTTGTGCCGGACATTTTATTTTTTCTGACAACTTAGGCCAAGTATTCTCTATGCATAAGAGTTTATATGCCAGAATGATAAAAAGGCCAGTACCCACAATTGCTTTTCGGTGGTGGATGTAGAATTGGAAATGATAGATGAGGGCATAAGGTAGATGGTTCGATTGCTGAGAGATAATCAGGTGGCAACTTTTGAATCCAGTGAAGGTGGTATTACACAGCTTGAGTAATGGAGTGAAAAGGGGCAACTTTTGCCATACGTTTATTGATTATAAGTTTCCGGCAAAATAGGAATATATGGATATGGAAGGTAAGGTATTTATACGGTGGGCCTGATCAGAAAATTACGGTAAAAACCAAGCGTGATTTTTACATACCAATTCATACCATCATAATATCATATGGGAGGTCAACATTTGTTAGGACAAAGTTTAAGGACACAGCGGATTTTGGGGAGTTTGATCAGGGTCGGCTGCATTAATTTCTACCGGAAGGGTACTTATTAACAGAAAGAATATTTCGCAGAAATGTGGTATATTGTAAATTGCAATGATATTGATTCATTTATGACTTTTATGGCGGCGCAGCTTTAAGAGTACTACCTGGATCCAATTAGTAAAACACCTTTCATAAGTAAACCTAAGTATCAATGGACAGTATTGATCAATACAAATTTGCTGCAAAAGCAGCCAAAGCACTGGGCGATCGTACCCGGCTGCTGATTTTCCGGGAGATCCAGGATCGGGGCAGTATGAACATGTCGGACGTAATTCAGCTCACCAATCTGGCACAGCCATCGGTGTCGTTTCACGTCAAGCAGTTGGTGAATGCGGAGATCATAGATGCCGAAAAAGTAGGGAGAGAAGTACATCTGAAGGTCAATCACGAGAGAGTCAATCAATTCTTCTCTGACATTGAAAGAATCAATAAATCGTCTAACCCTGCCTAAACCCGGGTGGAAATGACGCGCTATGTCTTTCCGGGAATTGCTTTGTGAGAACCAGCTGGTCTATGGCTGGATGGAACCTGTTGAGGACGGCCGGTAATTGGCTTGTAAACCCGTGCTTTGTCAGGACGCCGCTTGACCAAAGCACGGGTTCGGTTGAATCATACGACGCAAGACCTGAAAAAGGCATTTATTTGATTATCAGTAGCCTTTTTGCATCTATGCCCTGGCCGTCTATCACCAGACGGTAAATGTACGTGCCCGGCGGTATCAAACCCACCCGAAGCGTTAGCTGACCTTCGCCCCGTTCGCCGATGAGGAGGCTTTGCAATTCCTGTCCGTTCGGGTTGAACAACTTAAGACAAGCACTGAAGGCTTTGGCCGGAATGAAGTAGCGGATTACCGTGGAGCCGTCCGTGGGATTGGGCTCATTCTGCCACAGTCGGGCAGCAGCAGATTCGGCGTCGGGCGACGGCTTTTGTTTCAGCAAGAGGCTTTTGATGGCGGCCAACTCTTTCGTCAGTTGATCGATTTGCTGCTGATGGCTTTGAAGGGCCGTCTCTTTCTCCTGTAGCTGGCGAATGTATTTATCGTCGAGTTCGCGAATGGCATTGACCAGAATGTAAGGGAGTGCCCCGGCGTCGTAGTCGAGATAATGCGCCTGCTTACCCGTGGAGTCCTGGCTGGTAAACTGGCCGATTGTGTAAGGAGCTACTTTTTGCATTTCCTGGGCCACTACACCCACGAACCGCTTGCCTTTGGGCATGCCAGCTCGTCCGTTGTAGCTAAACCACACCGGCCTGATTTGTTTCACTACCTCCAGACCATCGGCGAAGGTGGAAATGTCCTGCTTGAGCTGGCGGTCGGAAGCCACTACCCAGGCCGAAGAGCCAGGTTTGGCAGCTTCTCCACTGCCCAGTTGCAGGCGATAGATAGGATTGGTAAGCCCGATGCCCACGTTTACGTCGGCCGTAGCCCCGTTCACCCCGTTGATGCTGCCCAGTACCAGGCTGTTGCTGGTTGTTACACTCGAGCGGAAACCGATGGCGGTGGCATTGTTAAGGTTGGATTGCGCCTGGGGCATGCTGGCGTGGTGACCCAGAAAGGTATTATTGCTGCCAGTCGTAATGTCATAGCCGGCATTCCGCCCGATCACGACGTTGTTCCTGCCCGTGGTATTGCGCCAGGCGGCTTCTCGGCCTAAAAATACATTGGATGATCCGGTGGTGTTGCCCAAACCGGCATCCTTGCCGACAAAGGAATTACTGTGGCCAGTTGTATTGGCTTTTCCGGCCTGCTGGCCCACAAACGCATTGGCATCTCCGCTGGTGTTGGTATAACCGGCTTCGCTACCCAAGAAAGTATTGTTGCTGCTGGTAGTGTAAAGACCTGCCAAATATCCTACGATGGCGTTGTTGGAACCGGACCAATTGCCCTCGCCAGCGCGAAAGCCCAGCATCGTGTTGTTATTGCCCGTTAAATTAAAAAAGCCAGCTTCTGCTCCAAAAAAAGAATTGTAAGAACCCAGGGTGTTCCGGTAGCCGGCGAAAGACCCGACAAATACATTGGCCTGCCCCGATATGTTGTATTCACCGGAAGCCTTGCCAAAAAAGGCATTATCCCGGCCAGTAGTGTTTTTCCAGCCGGAAAGCACCCCCACGAAGGCATTGTTGGTACCCGTGGTATTGCTGGAACCGGCTGCCTGCCCGGCAAAATAGTTTTGTGCAAAAGACACCCGCGAAAGCAGCGTTAAAACAAGCACGGCCATACCAAGTAGCCGGAGGGAATGGAATTTCATAAAAATGTGTGTTGGAATAAATATTGGATGAATGGTTAAGTCAGGTGAATGGCCCAGGTTGGTCAATGCGGATAGCGTAGAAGAAGTTGGTAAACGCTTGATTATAAGCAGTTTGCCCAGCAACAGGGCTGGTGGAAAATGAAATGAGTGCCGGCTTGTGTAGATGCAAAACCGGCACCGGGTAATCAAGGCTTTCGTTTGGCCGTCAGGTCGTAATCCAGGTCGGCAAAGCCCCGCACGGCGCACTTGATCGAGAGCACATCTCCGTTAAGTGTACCATTGCCGCTAATGACCAGTTGCTTGCCGTTTGGATTCTTGAACGTTTGGGAGGGAATGGTCAACTGCGTGCCAACCGCTTCGGCCACCAGGGGCACGTTCAGAAAACTCAGCATTTTGGTAATGTTAAAGCTGTTGGCCTTGGTCGGGTGTTTGGTGAAGGTAAAAGTGTACACTTCACTCGGATCTGAGGACTGTACTTCGTACTTCCCTTCAAAAGCAGCTGCGGCCGGCAGAGCGGCTTCATCGTTTTTCTTACAACTGGCCAGACTAATCAAGGCAGCCATGATAAGCAATACCAGTTTTACCTGGATAGTGATCGGGCTGATACGAGCCCAGGAATGAGAAAGGGTTTTCATTGGGTGTTGGGGTTTGGTTAAAAGGAATGAATTAGGTTTGGTGTGGAAGGCAGCCCCAAAACCATATCCAGGCTTCCATTTCCGACGATGCAAACCTACATTGGGGCAGCGCAAGCGTGTTTACACACCTGTAACATCCTTTACAACCCTTGTAACACGGGGAATAAACGGTAGAAAAAACGGCCCGGGCTGGAATGATTACAGCAGAAAATGAAACAGCAGCGGTCCAGGCAGTATTGTTACTTTAGTTGGGCACCGGCTTGCTCCTTGTATTCACTGGGTGGCACCCCAAACTGCTCCTTGAAGCACTTGGAAAAATAGAAAAGGGTATTGAAGCCCACTTCATAAGCGATCTCCGACACGGTCGCCGACTGGGCTTCGAGCAGTTGGGCCGCCCGTTTCAATCGCATCAGTCGGATAAAATCTCCGGCCGACTGCCCCGTCAGGGCAGTGAGTTTACGGTGCAACTGCATGCGGCTCAACCCCACTTCCCGGCAAAACTGTTCGGCCGAAAATTCCGAATCGCCCAGGTGTTCTTCCACAATTCGCATCACCCGTTGCAGGAATTGTCCGTCGGCCGAGGTGACCGTGATATCGGTAGGTTGCACGCGAATTTCCCGGCTGAACCGTTCGCGCAGTTTGCGGCGGCTCTCAATCAGATTCCGGATGCGTAAGTGCAGTTCGCGGGCGTCGAAGGGCTTGGTCAGGTATTCGTCGGCACCGGTTTCCAGTCCGGTCATCTTGCCTTCGGTGGTGGCCAGGGCAGTCAGCAGGATCACGGGAATGTGACTGGTCCGCTCGTCGGTCTTCAGGCGTTGACACAATTCGATGCCGCTCATTTCGGGCATCATCCAGTCACTGATAATCAGGTCGGGTAAGTGGTCCAAAGCCGTTTCCCAGCCCTGGAGGCCATTTTCGCTTTCCAAAATCTGGTATTGTTTTTCTACCTGCACCCGAATGTAGTGCCGCAAATCTGCATTGTCTTCTACGAGAAGCAGCACCGGCAGCGGATTGTTTTCCGGCCCAAACTGCGGCAAGGGATCGCTTGTCGTCGGGATATTGTCATCTGCCGGATGTGTTTCTACCAGATAATCCGTGGATGTAAGACTGGTTACGGGTGCAGAATCGAAGGGCAGGAACGGCAACTGCACGACAAACCGGGCTCCTTTCCCTGTCTCACTTTCTACCCGGATGGTACCGCCGTGCAATTGAACCAGCTCCCGGGTCAGGGCCAGCCCGATACCGGTTCCCTGCTGGTCGGTTTGGTAGGACTGGCTTCCCTGATAAAACCGGTCGAAGACTTTTTCCAGTTGGGAGGCGGCAATGCCCGGCCCGCTGTCCTGCACGGTCAGTTGCACCAGAGGGGGCGGGCCCGTGATTACTTCCGCAGTCAGGCTAATCTCTCCGCCGTCGGGGGTAAATTTAAAGGCATTGGAAAGCAGATTGTACAGAATTTTCTCTGTCTGGTCCACATCCAGGCGGCACAAAATGGGTTCGGCGGGCAGCAAGGCTTGAAAGCGGAGGCGATGAAATGCGGCCAGGGATGAAAAGGAAGCGACTACTACGTTCAAAAGCTGGTTCAGGTCTACATTCTGAGCCTGAAGCGTCATCTGACCGGACTCTACTTTAGACAAATCCAGCAGTTGATTGACCAGTTGCAGCAGGCGTTGGGCGTTACGGTGCATTACCTTTACTTCCGTCTGAGGAATGGAAGCGGCGGGTGCCTCCTGGTGCTGCCTGAACCAACCCAGCTTATCGCTCAGGGTGCCTAGAATGAGCGTGAGGGGGGTACGGAATTCGTGGGAAATGTTCGCAAAGAAGTTTGATTTCGCCTGATCCAGTTCGCGGAGCTGGCGGGTTTGCCTTTCCAGTTGCCCGGCCTGCTCTTCCAGCAACTGACTTTTGGCCGCAATTTCGCGGGTGCGTTCCTGTACAATGGCTTCCAACTCCACATTTTTCGCTCGCAACTGCCCCAGCCGCCACCGAACGACGAGATACATCAATCCGCCCGCCAACAAAGCGTACAATCCGTACATCGGCCAGGTCTGGTACCAGGGTGGTGCAATCCGGAAGCGGTAGGTGGCCGGCTGCCCCACGTGGCCGTAAATATTCCGGGAGCGAGCGACGAACGCATATTCCCCAGCCGGAATGCGGGTGTATTCCCGGAAAGATTCAGGTCCCCAGGCCGACCACTCGTCATCGTAGCCTTCCAGGCGGTACTGAAATTCGTTGCCAGGCACGTGGTCGTAGCTGGGCGCACCCAATTCAAACCGTAGGGAATTGTACTGGTAGGCAAAAGAAGGCGCGTTGCCGGAAGGATACACCAGCGAATCGCGGTTAAGGATAATCCGGTCAAGCACGGTTTGAAACGCGGGTAAGGTGAGCTTTTCGTCGCTGAGTTCCTGCCGGACAATGCCATCCGGCCCCGCGTACCACACCAAGCCATTGGGTTCGGGATAAAAGGTGCGGCCTACGTTTTCGGTAATCCGGTCCAGTCGCACCGTTTGCTGGTAATACGTACCATTGGGTTGGCGCAACAGCCGGACGCGTTGCCATTTCTTGTCCCCGGCCGTTTTGGCCCGCACCCAGAGCGTGTCAGCCGATGCCTGATTTCCGCTGGGATAAGCTTCTCCTTCGGTCAGGCCGAACCGCCGGGCAAAGTCCTGGTTGGACACGTAGCGAAAACGGTGGGTAGCTTCGTCAAAATGGTAAAGCCGGTAGTCATCATCCATTCCCGCCCAGGCCTCTCCGTTGATCACGACCACTTTCACGTACCCTTTGGGCAAGCCTTCAGCCTGGCCCAGCCTTTCGATGCGGGGAGCCGACGACTGGCCGGTAGCCGGAAAGGTGAGTCGAATGATGCCCTGCCAGAACGTAGAGAGCCAGATCCGTCCATCCGGCGTTTCGGCCAGGTAGTGGATCTCTTCCCGAATGTCCGCTAACCGCCCTTCATCCCGCCATTGGCGGCCATCCCATCGTAGCGAAGCCAACCCGTCTTCCAGCGTAACAAACAGGCGGCTAGGGTCCTTTTGAGAACGGTACAGCGTGTTGGCGCGGTAGGCGTTAAGCCAGGCGACCTGGTTGTTTTTTATTTGACAGACGCCCCTGTCAGTAGACACCATTAGCGCAGTACCATCCGAAATCAGGCCCCAACACGGTTCTGAAAGCCCCGGCACGGCACTAAACCGAGCCGATGATTCCCAACTGGCCTGCGGGGTATCTAAGCGGTATAAGCCCATGGAAGTGGCGGCGTACAAGTGACCCTTGTGCCGGGTCAGGTCATTGACAGCGCCTTCCAAACCCTCCGCTTCGCCGAACCCGGAAAACGCGGAAGCCATTTCCACCCGACTAATGCCTCTTTCCAGGGCCAGCCACCAGCCTCCCTGCGCGTCGGTGCTGAGGTTGTAGACGACATCGGTGGGCAGGCCTTTGGCTTTGTTGATTAAACCAAGCACCTTTCCCTGTTTATCCATCCAGATGGCACCGCCACGCAGGGTTGCCAGCGCATAGCTGCCGTCGGGCAAGGCCTGTGCCTGGTAGAGCTGGTTCTTTTTCAGGAAATCGTTGATTTCTGACTCAAAAGGGGCAATGGAGGTACCGTCGTATACGAACAGCCCATCCTGACGCGTCCCGATCAGAATCCGATTCCGGTCCAGTGGCAACATCGTCTGTACTTTCAGGTTGGTAAAGCGGTCGCCCTGTGGAATGGGATGGAAGGCATCGTCCTTCAGCTCCAGCAATCCTTTTTTCCAATCCTGGATGTACAATCGCTGGTTGACCTGGAACGACCAGTAAAACGCACTGTCGGCTTTCCACTGTTTGAACCGCCCACCAGACCAGCGAAACAGGTAGTGGTCGGTTTGAAAGTAGACCCCTTCGGGCGTGGGGTGTATCTTCCAGACGTCGGCAAAATGCCGGTCTTCGGGCTTGATGTGCTTCAGAAGGGAATGGAAGGAAGGTTTTCCGGCGGAGTCAGGAGCCAGGTAACCCAGGTCATCGGCCGCTCCGGCGTATACCCGACCCGACTCATCCTCGGCCAATGAGCGCACAATGCTTTTGTCGGGGGTTGGAATGAGTCGCCAGGAAACGCCATTGTAGGTGAGTACACCGTGGCCGTTGCCGAAGTACATGATTCCCTGCTGATCCTGTAATACGGCCCAGTTCTGCACGAAAGCTCCGTATTCTTTCACTCCGTAATTTCTCAGGTAGGCGTGCCCCTTCTCCGGTCTGCCCGGGTTATTTAGGTGGGTGGATGTAAAAGGCTGGTTATCCGGTTGGGCCAGACAAGCGAACGTGTTGGCCCTGGCAATGAAGAAAAGAATGGCCAGCCGAAGGCCCCATCTCTGCAGGTTTGCCATGGGGAATGATTTAAGTAACCAGTTTAAATTCAAGGCTTCAAAGAGACCTACTAAAAAATTTGGCTGAGGGAAGCTGATCCGAAATTAGAGGAATGCGGCTATAAAACAGCATTGTGGCAAAGATTTTTTGCCGGAAGGGCTGGTTGGCATTCCCCGGAAATTGGAAGATAAACAGACTCCGGTAACCACGGCTATCTGTGTTTTGTTAAGGGTGAATGGAGAAGTAATGTCAAACCCTTTCCAGGTCCTGAAGTATGTGGTGAAGCAACTGGAAAGCCTGTTTTCAATCAAAGCCATATCAGTCAAAAGAGAAGAAGACGCGTCTTCTTCTCTTTTGACTGATGGATACCAGGGCCGGCCAAGCCGTAAACGCGCTAATGCACAGGCGTTTTATTGGTGTTATGACTCGCCCGGATCTTCCAGGCAGTTCCATCCTTTACGGTAACCCAGGTAAACAAGCCTTCCCGCGGCTGGCGGGGCGTTCCGTCTTCGTTGCGGTCGCCTCGGATGCCCCAGCTGACGTGAAGCAAGGCCACATCCGGACGGAGTAGCGCTACTTCCACGTTCTTGACTGTGATGATGCTCTCCTTGAATTTGCCGGCGTGGACCCGGGCGTGTCCTTTCTCAACCATTTCCCGTCCCTTGCCACGGCCGGCATCAACGTTGACCCAATCGACATCTTCTGTCAGCAAGCGGCCGAAAGCCGCCATATCGTGGGTATTCCAGGTGGTTTCGAAGGCGGTAGCCAAAGCCCGATTGGCCTCCTCAGCGGCTGGATCCGTAGTGACGTTCGTGGTAGTATGACCTGGGGCAATCGCCGGCTGCCTGAAGGCCAGGCTGGCTGTCAAAACGATGGCAGTTACTGCCAATAATATTCTTTTCATCTGTTGCCTCCTTTCCAATGGGTTTATCTGAACTTTTGCACAAAGCCGGGGAGAATTGAAAGGTACTCAGGCAAAGTAAGCAAGCCCATAAATCAGATTCAATCACCCTTTATACACATCTTTCCCTCATCACTACCCGCACAGATCCGTATCTCCCCGTGCATTCCCGGCTTCAGCCCAATTGCCTAATTATGATGCAGTTGGCCTTTCTACTTCCGTTTTACCCAACTACTTCGGGGCTTATTTTTTCTACCTGAGGGATTTCGGAGCACTTTGGGCTTTCATGTTTGCCTGGGGCAGGCATAGCTTTGGTTCATCCAACCCAACACCTGAACCAATGACAACCAGCCTACACCAACCGCTCCCTGCCGGCAAACGCATCGCACTGATAGATGCCTTGCGGGGACTTGCCTTATTGGGCATTATTCTGGCCAACGTTCCGACTGCTTCCACCCTGACTACTGACCAGTATTTTTTACTGGATAGTCGTCCCTTCAACGGCTGGCTGGAAGCCCTGATGCACATCCTGATCAGTACCAAGTTTATTACCATCTTTTCGATCTTGTTCGGATTTGGTTTTTACAATCAACTCAACCGGGCAGCGGAGAAGGGCATCCACTTCCGGAAGTATTTCAGTGTGCGCATGCTCCTGTTATTGCTGATCGGTTGTCTGCACGCCTATGCCTTGTGGTTTGGCGACATCATCCGCTACTATGCCATCTGCGGACTGCTGTTGCTGCTCTTTCACCAGGTATCTACCCGGAGGCTGCTGGTCTGGTCCCTGGTATTGATGGGGCCCCTTACAGCCCTTACTTTTATTCTCAATGGCCTATTTGACCTGCAGCAGTACAGTTACGACCGCAGCATCGTGGGTCAGCTGTTTCAGGTAACTGATTATTGCACGTATCTGCGCTACAATGCGACAATCGATCCGATGGTGAACTTTATCCAGGATTCGCCCCTCACCTTCGTTTCCTGTTTCGGCAAAATCCTTTTTGGCTATTGGCTGGGCCGCATTCAATTTTTCTCCCAAGCCCTTCAGCATGGACCCATGCTGAAAAAATGGCTCACCTGGGGATTGGCGGGCGGATTGGCGGGGAGCATTGGCTATTGGGCGGTGACTTCGGGCAAACTGGAACTGGATCTGCCCTTGCTCTGGCTGCCTTTTCTGATTGCGGCGGGTCTGATTCTGCACAGTCTTTTTTATATCGCCTGTTTTGTAAAGGCATTTTATACGGCAAGGGGCCAAAAAGTTCTGATGTTCTTTGCGCCTATCGGGCAGATGGCGCTCACGAACTACCTGCTGCAAACCGTTTTCTACCTGGGCTTTTTTTACCAATGGACTTTTGGCTTTGCACTAACCGGAAAGATCAGCCTGGCGGATACCTATCTGTTGGCGCTTCTCTTCTTTGGGTTTCAGGTCCTGTTCAGTCGGTGGTGGTTGAAGCGTTATGCCCAGGGACCGGTAGAATACGTCTGGAAAAAGCTATCTTATCAAAGCGTGCGCTCCGGCAGCCCCGTTTTGTCGCCGGCCGATCAGGCCATTGTTGAATGAGCAGTCTAGAATCGTCCATTCCTAAAATCGGAAGCATGAAAATGGCAACAAGTTGGATGAAGCCCATCGCTTTTTTTGTTTCTTTAAGCATCATCAAGCGTGCTTTTGCGATGGTTCTGCCAAAAATCCATAAGAAAGTTTCGTACCGCGATCTGGGCATCCGGATTCCGGGAAGTATATTGATTTCATACCTCATCGATGCCGTAGGAAGAGCAGATTCCCTCTTCGTGCGCATCACTACGCTCAATTTTTACATTGATTTGGTCGGTGGTTTCCTGATGACTTTTCTGGTTTGGGGATTCATCCGCCACGTCGTCATTTTTCTGGATCAGCGGTGGGACTGGCTCCGGCAAACGGCAGTTCGGCTCATCGTCCAGGTGGTACTGGCCGTTTTTCTACCCAGTCTGCTGAGCTTCCTTTTAACTTTTGGCTATATGAGATGGATGTGGCAGCAGGATATATTTGTGGCGGAGTGGCTGAACAACGAGTTTTTTATGGTTGTCATTCTGATCGTTTTTATCAATCTGTATTATTTCACCTACTGGCTTTACCTGTCTCAGCAACCATTGAATGCTCCCTCAAATGTTTCTGCGACAGCCGCTCCGCATGCGGAAGAAACCCACAAACCAGCGAAGACTGCGTTCAGATCCGGAGCCATTGAAGTGACAAAAGGAGAGAAGATCCGGCTGATTCCCCAGGCAGAGATTGCCTATGCCTATCTGAAAGACAGCTATTGCTACATCAGAAAGTTCGACGCGGAGCTGTTTATTACTACCTACGCCCTGGACGATCTTTTTGGGTTATTGGAGGAGGAACATTTTTTCCGGATTAACCGGCAAATGATTATCAACCGAAAAGCCATTACCTCCTACAGCAGTATCGAACACGGCAAAATCGCCATTGACGTAGAGCCGGTGCTCAAGGAAAAAGGCATTGTCAGTCAAAAGAGAGCGAAAGCGTTTCGGGAGTGGATCAGTTACGAACGGAAATAGACTTGATCGCCGGGCTTTTGCCTGATTGTAGTACCATCACAGCCTCTCTATTCATCGTAGAGGGGCTTTTCTTATGGCGGCTCGGGTCTGTTTAGGCCTGTTGAATACCTGAATCGTTTTCGCCAGCCCGTTACCCCACCAGCACATTAGCATACCACCCCATTATTTAATTGGTACATCTGCTTATCTTGGGCTTTTATTGCAAACGACTCACTTCATATTGAATCAAATTTGAAAGGCTAATGGAATATCCTCACCTGAAAGGCTATGCTTACTTCCTGTTGGACAATCACCTGAATGAATTCACCCGACTCAGCCTGCAACGCGCACGGGAAATTCAATTGCCCATGCTGAAACTGTTTGATCATCTCTCGGAAGAACAACTCTTTGAGTATAGCCGGCAAAGCATGCAAACCCTGCTCTCCGATCTTTCGGAAGGGGTGGCGCTGGATACCCATCTGACCAACCTGCAGAATTGGAGAGAAGGCCAGATTAGAGAAGTGCCTGTTCAGTCGGTCGATGCCCGCGATGTAGCTTTTACCTTCCACATCCGCAAGTACGCTTTTGTTCAGTTATTGAGCCGTTATACCCAGTCAGTTGATGTAGTCCAAACGATTGTTCAGGAAATCGAGCAATTTTATACCCAGTGCCTGACTTTTTCACTGGAAACCTTTGTAAGTGTTCAGCAACAAGCCTTGCAGGAGGAAAAAGATTTATTGCAAACCGTCATTGATACGACCGAAGAGGGCATGGTAGCTGTGGATATGCAACAGCGGGTTACGCTCTGGAACCGGGCCCTGGAAAAACGGACGGGCGTGAGGCGGGCAGATATTCTGGGCAAGGGGGTCTTTGAAATCTTTCCCGGAAATACCGGAGACGAAAAGCAGGCTTTCCTTGCTGCTATGCGGGGGGAAGAAGTGCATTTGCAGGATTTGCCAATCCGGGCCCGTGAAGGTTTTTTCGACATGAGCGTGGTACCCTTGCGCGGGCAGGATGGCTACATCCGTGGAACGCTTACGGTGTCGCGGGACGTGACGGAAAGAAAGAAAGCCGCTCAGTTTCTGCAAGCTGCCAACGAAGAGTTGAGGGTGCAGCAGGAAGAACTGGAAGCCGCCAATCAGGAATTGCACGAGCACCTGACCCGGCTCGAAGAAACCACGCAGGCCCTTTCGGAGAGCGAAGCCCGCTTACGTGAGGTACAGGCCATTGCTCACCTGGGGCATTACCGCTACGAAGTGAAGCCGCGATTGCTTTATTGGTCGGAGGAAATGCAACATATTTTCGGCCTCAGTCCCACTTTTGAGGAAATGGCCGAAGGAGGGTACTTCTCCCTTATTCATCCGCTTGACCAGGATGAAGCCCGGCAGAAGTTTGGGGAAGTGATGCGCCAGGGAGGCGAGTTTTCTCTGGAGCACCGCATCTTGCGGTCCGACGGGACGACGCGCTGGCTGCTGCTGCAGGGGCGGGTATTGAATGGGGCGGGAGGCGAACTGGAACGTATGGACGGGACGTGCCTGGACATTACTGACCGCAAGGAAGCGGAATTAAAGGCAGAGTCGGAGCGCTACTTTATCCAGCGGCTCACGGACACTTCTCCGGATGTGATCACGCTCTACGATTTGGAGCAGGGGCAAACCCTATCTTCCAGCCGGGAAATCTACTCGTTGCTGGGGTTTTCACCGCAAGAACTGGAAGCGATTCAGAAACGGGGACAGAGTGCCTTCGTAGACTATTTCCATCCCAATGACCTGGCCAACATCTTTTCCTTCCTGGAAAGTTATAAGACGTATACCGGAGATGCCCCGCGGGAATTGGAGTACCGGATTCGCAATGCGGCCGGGGAGTGGCTCTACATCAATGACCGCTACAATGTGTTCCGTCGCAATGAGCAGGGCTTGCCCATTCAGGTTATGGGGGTAGCCCGCAACGTGACCGACCGCAAGCGGGCGGAACAGGAAATTGAAGTCAAAAACCAGCAGTTGCAGGAGGCCTACGAAGAGATGGCGGCCGCTCAGGAAGAGTTGCGCCAAACCAACGAAGAGCTTTTTCGGGTCAATATCGAACTGGAACGACGAATCGACGAACGCACGCAGGAACTGGCCCTGGCACTGGCAGAAAGCCACCGGCATAACCAGGCCCTGCAAAAGACTAATAATGACCTGGACAATTTTGTCTACACGGCCTCCCACGATCTGAAGTCGCCGGTGACCAATCTGGAGGGCTTGCTGGGCTTACTGGCCAAAAGAGTGCACCCCCGGCTGGAGCCCAAAGAACTGGAAATGTTCACGATGATTCAGGCGGCTACTTCCCGATTAAAAAGGACCATTGGCGAACTCACCCAGATTGCCAAAATCCAACGCGATACCGAACAGGAAAGGGAGCGGGTGTCTTTTGAACGGATGCTCAAGGAAGTGCAGGCCGACCTGGCCCACCTGATCAACGAATCCAACGCGCAGTTTCGGGTAAACTGGGAAGTGGAAAGCCTGGATTACGCACCCAAGAACCTGCGCAGCATTCTGCATAATCTGATCAGCAACGCCCTGAAGTACCGTTCCCCAGACCGGGTGCCGGAAATAAGCGTTTCCACTTTTACCAGGGAAGGAAAAACGGCGTTACGGGTGGCAGACAATGGCCTGGGCTTGTCTGCCCAACAAAAAGAAGGCTTGTTTACGATGTTCAAACGCTTTCATAACCACGTGGATGGCAGCGGAGTGGGCTTGTATATGATCAAGCGGATAGTAGAAAACAACGGAGGCTCCATAGAAGTAAAGAGCCAGTTGGAAGAAGGCACTACCTTTACGGTGTGTTTTTAGTGTTCCGTCCGCGCTTTTGGCTTTTCTTACAAACGAACGCCTGGCGGTTTGAATGAGCAAAATGCTCATCCAAACCGCCAGGCGTTTTAGATCCCAATGAAGTAGCTCCAGACTTTCGGATTCCTTTCTTCGGTCTCCCTTTCTCCTTCCCTTAACCTTCCAGCGTTTGCAGGTCTTCTTCCGAAAGTTGCAGGCCGGCCGCCGCCGTATTATCTTCCAGGTGCTTCACTTTGGACGTACCGGGAATGACCAGCATGGCCGGCGAACTTTGCAGCAGCCAAGCCAATGCTACCTGATATTCCGTGGCTCCGTATTTTTCGGCCAGTTGGTGGAGGCGTTTTTGTCCTTCCAGATCGCCCGCGTTGAGCGGATACCAGGGAATGAACGCCATCTCATTTTCTTCGCAGAACTCCACGACAGACTCCCATTTGCGGTTGCCGAAGCTGTACATGTTCTGTACCGATACCACGTCGACGTACTGCTGGGCCTGTCTGATCTGTTCCACACTTACCTCCGACAAGCCGATGTGGCGAATCTGGCCTTTGTCCTGGGCCTCTTTCAGAAAAGCCAGCGTCTCTTCGATGGGTACCTGCGGGTCGAACCGGTGCAGCTGGTACAGGTCGATGCGCTCCAGCTTGAGGCGCTTCAGGCTGCCTTCCAGGGCTTCACGGAGGTGTTTGGGAGAGGCATCTACCGGCCACTGGTTCGGTCCGGTGCGAAGCAGGCCGCCCTTGGTGCCAATGACCAGCCCTTCGGGGTAGGGATAGAGGGCTTCGGCAATCAGTTCTTCCGAAATGTGGGGGCCGTAGCTATCGGCCGTATCGATGAAGTTGATGCCCAGTTCTACCGTACGGCGGAGTACCCGAATGGCTTCTTCCCGGTCTTTGGGTGGCCCCCAGATGCCGTCGCCGGTGATGCGCATAGCCCCGAAACCCATGCGGTTGACAGTAAGATCACCGCCGATGGTGATGGTGCCGGCCTGAGCGGCATTGACGCGTTGTTTCGCTTCCATAATCGTGATTTTGGTTTTAGGTTTCCTGGCTAACCCACTTCATCTTCCTAAAGTTCAAGGTTCATCAAACAAAGCGCATGGCCGGGAAGTTATCAGTCAGGGTCGTTTCGGTGACCTCCCCCATTTACTCAAAGGCAACAAATTGGCCGCATTTGCTATGAAACTATGCATTCGTACCCAGGTTAATCAGAACTACCACCAGGTATGGGCGGGATTCGACCGGCAACTGTTCCTGCTGCTGAGTCCGCCTTTCCCGCCCGTCAGCCTGCGGCGCTTCGACGGTTGTCACCGGGGAGATATAGTAGAAGTAGAATTGAATTTTTTATTTTTCCGGCAGGTATGGAAAAGCGAAATTGTGGATCAGCAAATGGGGGCCGACGAAGTCAGCTTTATCGATGAAGGCCGGCGTTTGCCTTTTTTTCTGAAATACTGGCGGCACCATCACCGCATTCTCCGTCGGGGCAACCAGTCCGAAATTGTCGATGACATCTCCTACCATTCGCCTTTCCTGCTTTTTGACTACCTATTGTATCCAGTGATGTACCTGCAGTTTGCCTACCGGCGGCCCATCTATCGGAAAGTGTTTGCCTGATTGGGCTGAAGCGAATGGGATGGATGCACAAGGAAAGGTTATTTCAAAATAGGATGGTTTTCTTATCTTGCGCTACCCACAGCCTGCCTGCAGGTAATCTAATCCCGGAATTTATTCATTTGCATGAAAACATTTCACGTTTCGATTGTCATTATTGTTACCCTTGCCATAGCCGCTTTGCTGACATTGGCCAATCAGTTTGGTTTCATTATCGTGCCATCTCCCTGGCTGCTGGTCACCCGCTGGCTGGCGATCGGCGGACTGATTTTGCTGGGCCTGAAGAAAAAATCACTGACCACCTGGATCCTGGTTAGTATGGTGATCGGAGCCGAAATTGGCAACGATTTTCCGGCTCTTGCAGTCAATCTGCGGGTATTGAGCCAGGTATTCCTGCGGCTGATCAAAACCATCATTGCCCCGCTGCTCTTTGGCACCCTGGTGGTGGGCATTGCCGGACATTCTGACCTGAAGCAGGTAGGACGCATGGGGCTGAAAGCCATTATTTACTTTGAAATCGTTACTACAATCGCCCTGTTCATCGGACTGGCAGCTATCAACATCAGTCGGGCGGGGGTAGGGATTACCTTGCCCACCGCGGCCGCCCATGAGGAATTGCCGCAGGTAGCCAAGCAAAATACTAGTGATATTATTCAGCACATCTTTCCGGAGAACATTGCCAAATCGGTCGCCAACGGAGAAGTGCTCCAGATCGTGGTGTTCAGTGTACTGTTTGGCATTGCCCTGGCCATGGTAAAGCAGCAGCACCGGCAGCCCATCCTGCGGTTTGCCGAAGGCCTGTCAGAAACCATGTTCAAATTCACCAAGATCGTGATGTACTTCGCTCCGATTGGGGTGGGAGCCGCCATTGCTTATACAGTCGGGCATATGGGGCTGGGTATTCTGGTGAATTTATTTCAACTGCTGGCTACGCTGTACGTTGCGCTGCTGTTTTTTCTGTTTGGCGTACTGCTGCCCATTGCCCTTTTCATCAAAGTTCCTATCCGGCGTTTCATCAGTGCCATTGCCGAGCCAGTTTCCATTGCTTTTGCCACCACCAGTTCCGAAGCGGCCCTGCCCCGGGCCATGGAAGCGCTGGAAAGGTTGGGTGTACCACAGAAAATCGTGGCATTCGTAATGCCTACCGGCTACAGTTTCAATCTGGATGGCACCACCCTCTATTTGTCGCTGGCTTCGATCTTCGTTGCCCAGGCTGCCGGCATCGAACTGAGTTTCGGGCAGCAACTCTTGATGGTATTTACCCTGATGCTTACCAGCAAAGGCGTAGCGGGCGTACCCCGTGCTTCGCTGGTAATTCTGCTGGGAACGGCCGCATCCTTTGGCTTACCGGTAGAACCCATTTTTATCATCCTGGGCATTGATGAACTGATGGACATGGCCCGAACTTCCGTGAACGTGATTGGCAACTGCCTGGCTACTGTAGTGATCGCTAAGTGGGAGGGAGAGTTTGAGTTGAAGCCGGAGGTGCTGCCGGAGGAGGAAACGGTATAAGCCCTGAGCCAGCATGGAATGGCGGGTATCTAAAATGAGATTGATTCTGAAATAAACATTCGCGAAAAAGAGCCACGACAATCGATTATGCCGCAGCTCTTTCCGATCCGTGATTCCGTCGATGTAAAAAAGTCTTTTCGAAATCTACTCCGTGCCCAGAATGGCTTCGGCGGTCTCCGTCCCTTCGTCCACCTTTTTGGAAGCCCGGATTTCAGGAATGGATTCCGGGTCGATGTATCCCCGTTCGGCCGCGTGCAATGCCGCCTCTACGGTGTCTTTGACCAGCAGCATTTCTACGCCCAACTCTTTCAACTCCGTCGCCAGTTTTTCCACTTCCGCCCGCCGCGCGTCGGTCGTTACTTCGCGGATGTAAATGGCCTGGATGCGACCGGGGAAATCCAGCACTACCTGCCGGTAAATCTCCGGGTCGTGTTGTCCGCTGTCGCCGATGAGGATGAAGGGCAGGTTCGGATACGTAATGAGGATGTGCTCAATCTGGACCATCTTGTGACCCATATGGCTGGAGCGGAGAAAATTATCCTTGTCAAAGCCCAGGTCGCGCAGCATAAGCGGCCCTTTCGGAATGCCGTGTACGTTGAAGAAATCCACCAGCAGGTCGTACAAATTCCAGGAACTGCTTGAAACGTAGAAGATGGGATTGAAAAGGGAATGATCGGGGCCGCTCTGGAGTGCCCGGTAAAAAGCCGAAACGCCTTCGAAGGGCAGCCGGGTGCGGGCGTTGTTGAAAAAAGTCAGCTTGGCCATTTTGAGCAGGCTGGTCGCGTCACTGATGAGCACCGTATCGTCGATATCGGAAATAATGCCAAACAGACTCAGGGGAGGCGGTACCAGAAACTGACCTTTTTCAGTCACCGTGCCCTGCCCGCGTACTACTTCATCCAGCAGTTCCAGTTCCAGATCGTGCCAGGCCCGATTGGCGGGCAGGGGGCTGCTGGGTTGCATGCGCACTACGAAATAGCCCTCACTGTCGGTGGTAACGATCTGCTCATCATCCCGGTAGCGGACCCGGACGCGCACGTCCGGAATTTCGTCGCTTTCAAAACGTTTGTACATCGACAGCAGGTTGTTCCAGACGGTATCGTTGTCAGCCGAAGGTTTGATGCCCTTGTCTTCCAAAACGCGGCCTTTCAGGTAGATGACCTGGTCCTGCCCAAAGCCCCGGTAGGGTACGATCTGCACGGGGTTCATTTTGCCCAGCCGTTTGAAGAGCCGGTATTTGAAGCGGTCAAAACGATCTTCTGCGTTGCTGGCGGCTCCCATCAGGGCTTTTTTCCAAGTAGACATAGTAGTGTGATTGTATTTCGATACAATATTATACGGTCTGCCGGCTTTGAGTTATTGCAGTCCGTGAAAAATGTACGCCTCTCCCACAAAAAAACCTTTGTGCATCTATTTCACAAAGGTTTTTTGTTCCCCAATCAATCATCAAATGTCTTTCACCTTGACTTTCCCGGCAATCTCAAAAACCTTATCCAGGTCAATCTTTCCCCGGAGCGCCATCACTACGAAGTCTTCCTTGTCATTGGCCAGCAGGAGCAGTTCGCTGATTATGTCGTTCTTTTCCTTGATAAGAATGTCGACGTTGCTGTCGGCGGATCGAAAAGTGACCAGCTCATCAAACGCTTCCTTCCGGATGTCGGTTTTCAGATTTTGAAATTCCTGCAGGTTCAGGCCGCGCTTTTGTTTAGGAAGTTTGAAAATCTTCACGTGTTTCACCCCTTTCACCAGTTCACGCATTTCCCGGTCCTCTTCGCTGCGGTCGAACCACATCAGCAGGCGCAGCAGGTGACCATTTACGTTGAGTGAAAGGCTTTCTTCACTGCCTTTGTACTTTCTTTGCAGCGCATCCAGGGCTTTGCTTTGGGCTTGCATAACGGAGGGCAATAGGGCCAGACTCAGAAATAGGATTAGGGTTTTCATAAATTAGAGGATTGAAGGATTGAAGGATTGAAGGATTGAAGGATTGATATTTTCTATTAACTGAATGCTGATAGCCGAAAGCCAACTGCTGTCTTACTTCTTCTTATTTTTGTACTTGTCCTTGTCTTTTAGCTTTTCCAGATCTTCCAGGCCGTTGACATCCACGGATTTGGACAGTTTGGACACCTGCTCCAGGTCGATGTCGCCGATCAGACTCAGCAGGAAAAAGTCCTTGCCGCCGCCCGACAGCATCAACAGTTCCTTGATCTTGCCTTCGGCCTCAATGATGAGAAACTTCATCTCCGTGCCTTCACTTTTCACTACCATTAGTTCTTCGTAGCCTTTGTTGGGCAGCATCCGGATGGCTTCCTGGTACATCTTCTTGCCATCGGCCAGCTTGTCCGAACTGAGGATGCGCAACCCTTTCAGTTTGCTGATGGCCTGCTTGATTTCCCGGTCCTCCTTGGCGTCTTCCACTGTTTTGGCGAATAAATTGAACATCCGGTTGGAGACGTACACGCTGGTAAACTTCTCATCGTCGGAGTACCGGCTGAAGTATTTGCTGATGGCGTCGTCCTGCGCCCGGCACTGCCAGGACAATCCCAGCGCAATAAAAAGCAGAAAGATCTTTTTCATGGTTTAATGTGCTGATTTGCTAATGGGTTAATGTGCTGATATGCTAATCAGTCTTATTACTGACCAATTTGGCTAGTCGTCATCTACATCCCCCTTGCCCCCTTCAAAGGGGGAATTCGCTCGTCAAAATTCCCCCTTTGAAGGGGGCAAGGGGGATGTTTAATCGGTTTGAAAATCAAATTGTCCAGTAATGAGCTAATCAGTACGCCAACGGTAGTAATTGTTTCACTGGTTACTGATCACTGATTTTCTACTGTTCCTGTCGTACTACTTCTTCGGCTTCGTTGATTTTCCGGATTTCGCTGGCGTAGCTCTTTCCCCGGTTTAGTTGGGCCGAAACCAGCAGCAGGGCTTTACGCGTTTCTTCGTAAGCTTTCTGCGGGTCTTCATACGTGTCCAGTTCGGTCAGGGTGGGCGGTACATTGTTGGCCTGCTGATTTCTGAAGATCCACACTGCCGATACCACCAGCACCAGACAAGCCGCCAGTTTCAGGAAGTTAAAGAAAAGGGGACGGGGACTTTCGGTGCGGGTGAAGGGACGGTTTTTCAGTTGGCCCAGCAGCTTTTCGTCGAAGGTGGCGTCCAGAGCGGGTTGCTGCTCCTGGGTTGCGTAGTACCGGAACAGTTGCGCCACTTCCTGCATTGGTTCGGATAACTGAGAAAGGTCGCAGGAGTTGAAAAAGCGCTTCAGTTCCCGATCTTCCTCCACGCTGGTTTCTCCGTTCCAGTACTTTTCTACCAGGGCGTCTAATTTATTGGGTTCCATAATTTTCGGCGTTTAACAGGCCTTTTTTCAGTGCCGTGCGGGCCCTGAACAGGTTCACCTTCACCTGATTCATGTCAATCTCCATCACGTCGGCAATCTCCTGGTACGAATAGCCTTCTACATCGCGTAGGTGAATAATTTGTTTTTGTTTGGGCGGCAAATCATCCATCAGCTGCTGGATTTTCTGCATCGTGTCGTTGCTTTCGACCACCTGATACGGGGTGCTGGCGTCACTGGGAAGCAGCCGTTGACTGGCCGATTCCTCTTCGGGAAGCCGGCTGGTCGTCTGGTGCCGCTTCGATTTAACTTCGTCCAAAAACCGGTTTTTCACCAGTCGCATGCACCAGGCTTCCACGTTTCGGTACTGGTCCATTTCCTGCCGCCGGTCCCACACCTTGATCAGTACTTCCTGCACCATGTCTTCGGCGTCTTCCACGTTGCCCGCCAGCCGTACCGCAAAGCGGAAAAGCTTGTTTTTAACGGGCAATACACGGTTTTTGAAATCTTCCAGACTCATAAGAAGGTGCAATTGTGAACGAGACGAGCCAAGACAGGCAATGTTACAGTGGTTTGGATATTATTTTTGTGTGAGTGAATGTCTGGAAACTCCATTTGAATATATGAAATAAAGGAAGAATGAACCCGATACCAGTAAGCCAACAAGCGGAAGGTGAAAGCCAGGAATGGCCATTAATAAAAAAGCCCCGAAAAGGGGCTTCAAGGGTTAACTTATGGAAAGGGCAGTTCCGGTATCCAGGTTCTGTTTGAGCTGGGCAATTCATTCCGGAGGCAAGCCGGTGATGCGGGCTGCCAGTTCTATCCCAAAACCTTCCTTCAGCATATGGATTGCCGTTTTTTCTTAATACCGCCAATCGAATCAGTTGCAGGGCTCGTTGCGATAACTCCAATGAAATTGAGAAAGTCAAACGTTATTACGGCACTTCTTCATCCGTCGGTTCTTTTTCAAACCCCATCCGGACGCCCGCTTCTTTGCGCAGGGTTGAATCCTGCGGGGCATTTTTGCTCCAATAGTCGGTCTTGATGGTGTGGGTGCGAATGGCCCGGGTCGTCAGGGTTTTGGATCGTTCCTGGTAGGTTTCTTCCCAGCCCGCAATCCCATAAGGGAATTTATTTTCAAATACGATGCGCAACGTGCGGTCTGGATACGTGAGGGTATATGCCATCAGTGAATCACTGGTTTCTTTTGCCTTAAAAAGACTGTCCGTATAAGCACGCAGGTCGGCTTTGACTGCCTGGGGTTCCAGCCGCTGGTGACGGAGGCGGGCGGTGGCCGTGCCCGGAATCAGCCGGATGTCGCCCAGGGGCAGGGCTTGCGGGTTGAGCCGGATGCGGGTCCAGATTTCGTCTTCCAATGTCGTTGTTTTTACCGCGTAATCCTCATCGCCTTCCTGCTGAAAATAAGAGCGGGAAGTAATCCGGTATTCATTTTTCCGAAAATTCAACTGGTAAAAGGTCTGTCCACACCATTCCTGCACCGTAGTGGTCACTTTCAGGCTGTGAGGAAACTCATTCGTTTGAATGGGCGTGAACACGGAAGTAAGCATGGAGTAGTCGTAAATGCCGGTGGTAAATTTCCGCGATGCGTTGAGTTTGAGTACCGAAGTAGCCTCCTCTTTGGTATCGGTTTCTTTCTTCACCTGGGCATCGGTCAGGAAGTCTTCCGTGACGAAAATAAGCACCGCTTCGCCCGGGTGCATCGCTCCGTAGCGGGACTGCTCCAGGCGGTAGCGGCTGATTTCGGCCTGGCCAGCATACCAATAGGCCGCAAATGGGGCATTGGGGGCATTGTCCGCTGGGTTGCGCTTTCCGGAAGGGGAGCAGGCGATCAGCTGGGAAATAACAATTAATGACGTGAGCAGATGAAGAAGAGAAGACGTACGCATAAATCAAAAAGGATTTGGCTCAAAGTAGGGAAGGGCAAATTGTTTTATCAGTTTATTCTGAAGTGATTTTTTCAAGCGGACAGCTAAAAGCTCAGTGCTGGTTGCTACCTATTCATATACTTTTTCACCCTTTTCCAGCCATTTTCCCCAGAGCCGGGAGTACGCGTGGACTTTTTGGGTAGGACGGCCTTTTTCGTCTACCACCGCATAACCGCTATTGACCCAATCGAACAAGCCGCCGTACAGGTTGCGTACCCGGGTGTAACCGGCTTGTTGTAGTTTTTCGCCCACTTTTTCGCTGCGGTAGCCCACTGAGCAATACACCACGATCAGGGTATCTTTCGAAAGGCCGGCCGGCAGCCTTTTCAGGTCGAAGTCGTCGTAGCCTACGTAGCGGGCACCCGCCAGGTGACTGACTTCGTATTCCCGTTTGGAGCGCGTGTCCAACAGTACCGGCCTGGCAGAAGTATTGCTTATTTCCCCGGACAACGCTGACGGCAGCACAATCGGAACCGTCTGTTTGATCAATACCGATAGCACTTCCTGCTCAAAGGCATTTTTGGGTTGGGCGCAGGCGCTCAGGAGATCAAACAGGACGGGAAAGAGGAGGAAAAATCTTTTTTGCATGGTAAATCACGTTGAAATATACTGCCGACAGCACACACACAGGCTTCTGGTCGGCACCCGTTAACTGGCCGTCCAGCCACCGTCGATCATCAGGGTAGTGCCGGTAATGAGCGAAGCGGCTTCCGAAGCCAGAAAGAGCACGGCACTGGCCACGTCTTTGGGTTCGCCTACCCGCCCCAGCACAATCTTGGAAAGCACTTCCCGTTTGAATTCTTCGTTGTCCAGCCACTTTTCCGTACCGGGCATTCTGATGAAAGTGGGCGCTACGGCGTTGACGGTAATGCGGTGCTTTCCCCATTCTACGGCAAAACACTTGGTCAGGTGCGCAATTCCGGCCTTGGTCATGCAATACACCGATTCGGTGGGCAAAGCTATAAATCCGGCCTGCGAACTCAGGTTGATGATGCGTCCGTACTGCTGTTGTACCATGAACGCACCCACTGCCTGGCTGACGAAAAAAGTGCCCTTCAGGTTCACGTCTACGGTGGCGTCGAAGTCGGCTTCGGTCACTTTTTCGATGGGGTTGGGTGGACCGATGCCAGCATTATTGACCAGAATGTCGATGCGGGAAAAGAATTGCCTGGCTTTTTCCACGGCCGTTTTGATTTCGTTCAGTCGGCTTACGTCCATTTGCAGCGGCAAGGCCTTTCTGCCCAACGCTTCAATTTCCTTCACCAAACCATAGTCGGAGCGTTCGTCTTTCAGACCCAGTGCCAGATCAGCTCCTGCTTCGGCCAAAGCCAGGGCGCAGGCTCGGCCAATGCCCCGGCCGGCGCCGGTCACCAGGGCTACTTTTCCTTCTACACTTACTTTTTCCGTATATTTCATCAATAAGGTTGAATCATCCAGGGTTGAAATGAGCAAACTTCTTCATTCCAACGGCTTTAAGTGCCGTGTTAATTATATTCTTTTAAATAATGTACTGTCATTCCGACGATAGGAGGAATCTATTTTAGCCGTTTAGAACAGATTCCTCCTCACGTGCCAATGACAAACCGGGATAACAAAAATTAAATAAAATTATTTATCACGGTAGAAAGTAGTCATCAAAAGGGCATTCTAGCTGTAAATAACACTTACTCATTCTAAAGCTGACAGCTAATGGCTGATCGCTATTTAGCATCAATTGTCTCCTCCTTTTTCCTGCTCTTTCGTGCCGTTCTGATACTGTTGGTAATACTGGCTGATGACTTTTTCGGCTGGTTTGCGCTGGGGCGTGTAGTCGTCATTGTCTTCGCCGCCGGCTCGTTCATAATGGTCGTACCACTTCCACAGAAATCCGCCGGCAAACCACGATTGGTGCCAGAAAGTACGATAAAGTGCTTCGTACGCATGGGTTTGCGCGGTCAGATTGACCGGCGCTTTGGTGTTCCAACTGTCGGGTAGTTCCCACTGCTTGCCCGCCGTTTTGTCTACGCTGCGATAACCGTATTCAGTAAATAAAATGTGCTTGCCGTGCTTTTGGGCGAACGATTCCAGGCGGCTTACTTCCTTTTCCCAGGCGTCCTGTAGTTCGGCTACGCTGGGTGTGGTGCTTTCCGAAATGGGGAAATAGGCATCGATTCCGATGTAGTCCAGGTCGTCCCAGAACTGCACCGAGCGGTATTCGTCCCAGTTGGCTGCGTAAGTCAGTTTACCTTTGTACACGGCCCGCACCTGACGAATGAGGTCAGTCCAGAAGTCGGGGCGGTGTTTGACGGCTTGCCGGTATTCCGTTCCGATGCACAGCATTTCCGCGTCGGTGCTTTGCGCGATGCGGGCGTATTCCATGATGTACTGCGCGTAACTGGTTTCCCAGCGTTTCCATTCTTCTTCGGAGTCCAGCTGGAAGTCGCCCGCCCAGCCTTGTTCCTGCACCCATACGTGCGGTTTGATCATCACTTTCAGTCCGTGGGTACGGGCGTAACGAATGCATGCCCGAATGCCTTCCGGCTTTTCGCCCCACCACTGCCGCTCCTGGTTGTGAATGATTTCGGGTTGCGCTTTTCGCGAAAAGGCGTAGGGCGTCAGCGCTACCCAGCCCGCGTTGATCTGCCGGACCGAAAGCATGCAGGCTTCTTCCACTTCTCGCGGCGGGGCCACAAAATTCACCCCGTTGATCTTGGGCATTTCGGCCAGTCGGGGCGATGAACAGGAGGCGCCTACGCCAATCATCAATGCAAAGAGTACGCTTTTCATGGTGTTACCAGTTGTTGACGGAAGTCGCTCCTCCCAATCTCGTAAATTAGCCAGCCAAATACAACCCCGTATTCCAGGGCCACCAGCCAGAGATTTTCTTCGTAGGCAGAGCTGCGATAAGTAAAGTAAGTGAGTGGAAGCAATGCGGACCAGACCAATGGAAAGCGGTAAGGTGTAATCACCGAAAGCGCCACCAACGTGGTGATGTACCAGGGATGCACCGTGGTAGCGCAGGTATAATAAACGGTGAAGGTAAAGAGGGCAAAAACAAAAAGATGCGCTTCGGCAGGGGCAGATTGGGTGAGCACCTTCAATCGCGTTGGCTGGGAAGCCAGGTAAAGAATTGCCCCCAAAGCCAGCAGAGAAAGGGTTGGTCCCGCCGTCCCAATCACGTTATATCCCTTCAGTACGAATCCCACTGCCCGCACCAGGTAGTAGAGGCTGGCATTGAACTCAAATTTCCGGAAGTACAGGTTGACGCTGGAAGTGAAATGCCGGACCAGATCAGCGCTCAGAAAGGGCAAAAACGTGAGCAGCAAAACCAGCCCTGCGATTGCACAATACATCAGGCCCCGACGAAAACCCAGGCGTTTCCACAGTAAAGGCAGAAGCATCAGGGGCATCAGTTTGGTGGCAACTGACAGGGCCAGACTCAGGGCGGAAAGCCCCCAGTGCCAGGGACGGGAAAGGAATGCTTTACTCAGCCAATAGAGCGCCAGTAAAATGAAAAAAATCATCACTGCTTCAAAGTGCAAATTACCCGTCAGTTCAACAATCACCAGGGGATTGAGCGCGTACAGGAGCACATTCGACCGCGGTAAATTGAGCTGCCGGGTAAGTCGGAGCAGCAGAATGATCGTACCTGCTTCTGCCAGCAGCAGGCATAACCTCCATACTACGACGCTCCCCAGCAGATTGTCCGGAAATAACCAGGCCGCCAGCGCAAACAGCGCCTGATTGAGTGGCGGGTACACCGTGTAGTAATTCGGTGAGTTCAACTGGTTGTATAAGGTCTGGTTTAAGCCGGCGGTTGCTGCGCCCGGCGTTTGAATGAATTGAGAGGGTAATTCCAGATACGGATTGAAGCCATTTGCCAGCAAGCGCCCATCCCAGGCGAAGCGGAAATAGTCGTCGGAGAGGTTGGGCCAGGCAAACAGGAGGGCCAGTCGGAACAGCAGGGCGGCAACCAGAAGCGGACGGAAATACGCTTCTGCTCTGTATTTTCGGATAAAAAAGACATAGGCAGCGAACAGCACTGTGTACAAGCCAATGAGTTGCCCAAAGTGGGTTCGTGGCGTGAAATAGAGGAGGAAGACGTAAGCACCCAGGGAAAGCAGGATCAACAGAAGGAAGAGGCTTTTCGGATGCTTCATCGGCCAACCGTCCGGGAATGGAGCAGTGAATAGTAGAAAACACAACCGAAACCAAATGCGACCATCGTGTGAAATGGAATCAGTCCCGGATCGCCGAAGTAAAGTCCAAGCGCAATGCCAGCCAGGAAATAAAGACACAATAAGCCTTCCAGCACCGTCAGGCCGGTAATCCCATTTCCTGAGTAGCGGTTGCCTTTCCAGGTATCCTGATTAGTGCGGATGTTAAATTTGGGCGTACGGATAAAGGGTGTTTTGCGTCCCAGGTAGCCTTCCAGCACGGCAATGGCGTTGTGCAGCGACATGCCCATGGAAAAAGAGAGAAACATCACGAACTGCCGAACGAAGCCCCACAACGTGACCGGGTAACTTTTCCGGGTTTTGGTAAATGCCACCCAGTAGAAAACCAGTAGCAGAAAGAAGCCCAGCAGGCAAACGGTGCTGAGACGCAACAGCGTGCCGTACGCCTGGGTGTAGTGTTGGATCAGCAGCACGGGAACGCTCAAAATGGCCATCACTACGCCGCAAACGAACAGAAAACTGTTCATGAGGTGAAAGAAACCGTGCAACTTGGTGCTCAGCGAAAGCTGATTCGATAATAGCACGGAAGGCAGATTTTTCCGGGCGCATTCGGCGGCTCCTTTGGTCCAGCGGTACTGCTGCGATTTGAGGGCATTCATGGCCACGGGCAGTTCTGCCGGCGAGCCCAGGTCTTCCAGGTAATGAAACTTCCATCCGCGCAGTTGCGCCCGGTAGCTCAGGTCCAGGTCTTCGGTGAGCGTATCCGATTGCCAACCACCCGCGTCGATGACGCACGTTTTGCGCCAGATGCCCGCCGTACCGTTGAAATTGATGAAACTACCCGCTTCGTGCCGACCCTGTTGTTCTACCGAAAAATGAGCATCCAGTCCGAAGGCCTGTACCTGCGTAAGCAGTGAGTAGTCTTCGTTGAGGTGTTCCCAGCGCGTCTGTACCATACCCATCGCCGGATTCCGGAAATAGGGAACCGTTTTTTGGAGGAAGTCGGGGGTAGGAATAAAGTCGGCATCGAAGATCGCAATGAGTTCTCCCTTCGCCTGTTCCAGACCCCAGGCCAGGGCACCGGCCTTGTAGCCTTCCCGGTTGGGGCGGCGCAGGTGATGAATGGAAATCCCCGCTTGCGTCCATTGCAGTAGCTTCTGCTGAATCAACTGCGTGGTTTCATCCGTGGAGTCATCCAGCACCTGTATTTCGAACCGCTCTTTCGGGTAGTCCAGCGCAGCTACCGCGTCGATCAAACGCTCAATCACGTACAGTTCGTTGTAGATGGGTAATTGAACCGTTACCAATGGCGCATCATTCGTTTGTAAGGGAAGGTTGGCCGCTGGGGCAACTTGATTGGACTTCTTATTCTTTCGGCGGTGATATTTCAGGTAATGGTATAGCAGATGGCCCTGCACCAGACTGTTGCAGAATATGAAAAAGAGGGCCAATCCGTACAGGACAAAAATGAATTTTTCCATTCCCTGAATTTGCAAGCTACTTAACCTTTTCGCTCCATTGTTTGTGCAAGCCAGCTTACAAATATCGAAAAATGGTCGTAATTATTTTGTAGCCAGCCATCACCGTGCCCTTCACTGTACCCGAGACTTTGGAAACCCCGATGCGTTTTCGGTAGCTCACCGGCACCTCTGCGCACCTGAGTTTCAGCTTGGCGGCTTTCAGCTGCATTTCAACGGTCCAACCGTAGGTCTGGTCCTGCATACCGATGGCCATCAGGCTATCGAAGCGGATGGCCCGAAAGGGCCCCAGATCGGTAAAGGTAGTGCCGTAAAACCAGCGGAGCAGGGTAGTAGACAACCAGTTACCAAATACCTGCTGCGGGAGCATCGCACCCCGTTCCCGGTTGCCCAACGCGCGTGAGCCAATCACTAGGTCACTTTCTCCCCGCAGGATGGGCGCTACCAGCAGCGGCATCTCTTCCGGATGGTCGGAATAGTCGGCATCAATAAAAACTACCACATCGGGGGGCTGATTCTGGTTTTTGATGTATTCGATTCCTTTCAGACAGGCAAATCCGTATCCCTGCCGTGATTCGTGCAGCACGGTAGCACCCGCAGCTTCGGCTTTTTGAGAAGTCAGGTCATTGGAATTGTTATTCACCACCACCACTTCCTGAACCAGGTCTTTGGGAATATCCCGGATTACTTTCTGGACGGAATTCTCTTCGTTGAATGCAGGTATAATGACTACAATACGCGGATGGGAGACTAAAGACATGAGTAGGAAATTTCAGAGCCAGCCTTACTGAAACGGTATGCTATGCCTGCGAAGATACGTATTTGATACGGTTTGCCTTTGATTCACCCGAATCGCCTGCAAAAATAAAGCCTTTGCAACTTGCTGCAAAGGCTGGAGGATGAAGAAAAAGGTTTACGGGAATGGGATTTATATTGAACAGCACACCCCTGGCGGAATAGCAAAACGCCAGAAAAAATGGGCGTACTGTAAATTCAAGCTGGTTGAAGGATCTTACTGACTTCTCTGCCGGTAATATTCCTCTTCGCGTTTTTTAAATTCCGCCGGCGACAGATCTTCGATGCGGCTGGAAATCCACCACATGTTACCGAAGGGATCTTTTACACCACCGCTGCGTTCGCCATAAAACTGGTCGGCCGGCTCCATAGCCGTGGTAGCACCGGCCTGCAATGCCCGTTGGTACACGCTATCGACATCTTCCACGTACAAGTGAAGCATCGTAGGCATGGGAGGAAAATGTTCACTGGATTTTCCCGTCATCACTACTGAATTTCCAATCATCAGTTCGGCGTGGCCGATGCTGCCGTCAGGCTTGGTAGAGTTCATCAGTTCGGGTGCATCGTCGGTGGCTCCGAATGCCTCCTTCATAAATTGGATCAAACCCGGAACGTCTGATACAATGAGATAAGGGGTCACGGTGCCAAATCCGGTGCGAATGGCGGTTGTTTTCATGGGTATAAGGATTTAGAATGGATAATCACATGAGGAGCAGGGCAGACTCAGAAGTGTCAACCTGCATAGCTCCCAGGATGGTGCCCTTGGGATCTTTGAAGTAAGCCAGGCACCCAATGCCGGGAAAATCGAAGACGGCAGACAGAATTTCGCCACCCAATAATTCCACCCGCTCCAGGGTAGCAGCCAGGTCATCTACCTCAATGGTTTGTATATCCGGGTAAAAAGAATACCGGCTGGTTGTTGTTTCGGGTGAGTTGTACGCGTAGGCTTGATTGAGGGGGGTAAAGCCATTGGAAAGGTTACAGGGCCTGCACGTATCGTCAGATTTAAGCTGATAAACTAAAGGATCACGCTTCCGGGATGCTACCAGCACGTCTGAATGGGTGATGGGATACATGGAATACAATTTTAGGTGAAAGAGGTTTAGGCGATATAAATGCAAAGAGAAACTCCGGATCATTGGAGTACCAGTACTCTGATGGTGCTCGCCTTATAGCAGGCAGCCCGCTGTATCGGTATGTGAGACAGTAAAGCTGTCTGATTGGCTAATATATGCCGGAGAAGGAATGGTTTTCTTCTCCGTGAAGAGGCCGGAAACGGCTTTCAGTCATCCCATAATCAGAAGGATAGACCTTCAGATTAAAAACGAGCCGATTATAGGGCTTCTGTCACTCAAGGCACTTGCCAGTGTTTTAATAAGCAGTGATTATTCACCGTATCGTTGAATCACGTTCTGCGTTGGCATTCATAGGTTCACGCATCGGTGATGATATATGGAAAATGGGTGCTTGATGACCGAAATCACGTACACCTTTCGTATTGATCTGTTTCCTTCCGTTAAAGGTGGGTCAGATGCGTGGCACATCAAGCAATAGCATCCCCTGAATCTAACCAATACAATCAGATATTGCTGACCAGCCCTACTGGATACTGAGCAAAGCAACGAAGGGTCGCTGGTCTGAGCCTAACCGATTGATTGAAACGCAAGGAGTCCAAGTAGCTTACGCCACGTTCTTCATATGCTTCTCGTTCCGCAGTTCTTCAATGCGATGCTGGAAGATTTCGCTGAGGGTACGCATGCTGCATACTTCCGTCCGGCGAAGGCGGTTGTTGGCAAAATCAGCCGGGTGGTTTTCTACATTGGTAACTACCAGCTCAATGTATTCTTCGATCAGGCGCTTACGTTCGGTGAGTTCTTCGAGGCTGAGTTTCATAAATTCATCCAGTTTAGTGTCCAAAGTCATTTGAATCGTTTTCATCGGTGATAGTAAGAAGATTTGTGGGCCTTGGTTGGTTGTGCAAGTAAATACGTTCATCGGGTTTTTTGCAAATCTGAGCATACATGTAAAGTTTAAATGAACCTATATATCAAAACCTGAAATACATTTTGTGTTTATCGCAAACTTTGTGTTACTTTGTGTAATGATGATTCAAATATATGCAATGAAAGTGATACAATGCAAATTTTAAGATACAATATTTTAAAAAATATCCTATGAAAACGACTTTTGGAACCATACTGGCCGATTTGAGGAAGCAAAAAGGAAAGATGACTCAGCAACAGCTAGCCGAAAAGCTGGGGGTAGAAAGGGGGGCGGTCGCCAATTACGAGAGCAAGGGCAAATTGCCGCACCTGGAAACGCTGATGAAAATCGCCGACCTGTTTGATGTAAGCCTGGATTATCTGGTGGGACGCGTAGAGGAAGATGCGCGAAAACTGGCGGCTGAAAAACAAGCGCCGGTCCTAACGGCGGAAGTGGCCGAAGCCGCGGAGGCTTACTACAGTGGAAAGCAGCTCAAAATACTGCCAATTGCGGTAGACAAGGACGATGTGGAACGCATTACGCTGGTTCCCCTGCGGGCGGCAGCCGGTTACCTGTCCCGGTACCAGGAGGCCGAATACATTCAGGAGTTGCCCACTTTCAATCTGCCCAACTTCAACGATGGCACCTACCGGGCTTTTGAAGTGGAAGGCGACAGTATGAAGCCGACCATTCATCCGCGTGACATTGTGGTGTGCAAATACCTCGAAAACTGGTATCACATCAAAGACAACCACGTGTACACGGTACTGGGAGCCGGCGGCATCGGCATTGTGGTGAAGCGCTTACTCAACCGCATCAAGACCGACAATAAAGTGATCCTCCGTTCTGACAACGATTTCTATCCGGAGTTTGAGTTATCGCTGCAGGACATGCACGAAGTGTGGGAGGTAAAAGGCACCATCAGCACCAACCTGGAGCCGCCTTATTACCTGGAGAGCCGATTCCGCGAACTGCGCGACAATATGAGCGGCGTATTCAACCTCATCTCCAAGTCGATGGGCAAGGAATAAATCAGACCTGAATTAAACCCATGAAATGAAAGGCCGGCCGTACACCGGCCTTTTTAATTCGTATCTTTTCTTTCCCGAAATCAAACTGTAAATCTGACTCAGATGGCTTTTTCAACTCCCAATGGCCCCAGCATGGCTCAGTTGCTCAATACCCTTCCCCAAATCGGAGAGGTAACCTGGATCGGTATCCGTCCGCTCCGCCGTGCTCCCCTGGAGGTGAGAGAAGAAGTACACGTAAGCCCGGAAAAAGGCCTGCTGGGTGATCATTACGCCGGGAAGTACAATACCAACCGGCAGGTGACCCTGATCCAGGCCGAACACCTGTCGGCCATTGCCTCCTTCGTGGGCTTGCCGAAACTGGAGCCAGGTCTGTTGCGCCGCAATATCGTGGTAAAAGGATTGAACCTGCTGGCGCTCAAAGACAAACATTTCCGTATTGGAGAAGCCCTGTTGGAAATGACCGGTGCCTGTCATCCCTGCTCCCGCATGGAGGAAACCCTGGGGCCGGGCGGATACAATGCCGTTCGCGGACACGGAGGAATCACGGCACGGGTGCTGGAGGGAGGTCTGATCCGGGTGGGCGATACCGTGCAAGCAGTTTAACCGTGATGAAAAGCCTTTCTTAAGGCATTACTCAATAAAAAACCCTGAGGGAATGAACCTTCAGGGTTTTTTGGTTTGATTATGATTGTGGTTAAAATTAATTGGGGATAAATGCCTGAACAGAGTCGTTTGCAACATATGCTTAGCACAGACTGCTAGATATCAGCTTTTTGCACTCATATACTTTGTACTTCAAACTGTCTGCTCATTGATGAGTTTACTGCTTACAATGAAGAAGGCTTTCTGCTTCCTGGCTGTTTTTAACCCGCACCTGGTTATCCACCGAAGCGGCTCCGCATTCGTAGGCGGCCAGCGTCAGATACCTTAGTTCGTGCCAGTTGTCTACCTGCCCGGCAATTCGGGCGCAGCCCTGATTCACGGATACTTCTATCTGACTTTCGTCAATAAAAGGAAACCAGAAAAGTTGTTCACGGAGGGCTTTTTCAATTTGCTGATCAGTGTCGGCATTGGTTGCCAGGTCAGTCTGGGCAGGAAATACATAGTCGATCATCAGCACGGCCCTTTTTTCGCGCACCTGCACCCGGTTGTGTACTTCTACCACGCCCGTAATACCGGAGGCCACTTCTTCCGCTTGTTGCAGTTCGAAATAATTATCTACCGTGCCATACAACGCAACTGTGCCGTATCGGACGTGCACATAAATTGCGAAGTGGGAAAGGTAAACACAGCGTGCCTGGGCTGCTTTTACGTTTTCTTCCATCTGGCTGTCGGTAGGTGCCTGATAGGGGCGTACCACTAACGCATTGTTCACGTTCCATACGCCCACTACGTTGCGGGCATCCTGTTCGGCAGCTCTTTTCGCTCTTAGGTTGCTTACGGTGCCGGTAAGGGTAATGGTACCATTGTCTACTTCGATCACGAGTTGGAATACCAGTACCCGCGGGTCGGACAGGAACGTATCACGAACGGCTTTCTTTATTTCATCGTCGGTTTTGCGGTCATACTTGGCCTGCCGCAGGTCTGCGTTCCGAGCCCAGTGCTCTACGTGCAGGTCTTCACTATTGACCCAGGTGGCCCCGGCCGTCCAGGCGGTGGCGATGGCCTGCTTTTTTTCTGCGACACTGCCCACTACTCCCTTCAGGGTTACTTCACTTTTGTTCACCTGTACGTCGATCAGCGCACTGTTTACGCGGATGTCCCACTGCAGTCGTTCCCGTATCTGCGCCTCCATATCGGCATCGCTGTGTTCCACCCGGAAAGTAATCTGCGTCTCTACCGCATTATGAATCTGGCGCACGCCTTTAACTCCTTTGACCACCTTAATCACCAGTTCTTTCTCCGGCCAGGACTGCACCTTTCCCCGCACCTGAGCGACTCCGTTGCTTACTGTGCACTGAATACCCAGGTCAGCGGTGGCCGGGTCAGAGAGCAGCGCCTGCTCCACGTCATGCTGAAGCAGAAAGTCGGGCACATCGGAAGTGTAAATCAATATTTCATTCACCACCCCACGCACGCCCCGCACCATTTTAACAATTTGAGCAGCTCTTTCCTGGGAAAGCAAATGATCAGTATATCCTGAAAGGGTGACGATGCCATTTTCGATTTTCAGGTCGATCAGCTGCGCATTTACGCCTTTCTGCATTCTGAATTGTCTTTGGATGGCTTCCGCAATTTCCTGGTCGCTGAGGGGCTGGGTGATCGTGTCGGGCCTGATGATGGTGGTCTCCATAGCTGGAAAAAATGGTTGGTTCGATGTTGACTGAAATGAGATGCGACAAAAGTAGGACCGCTCGGACGGCTGAAGAATGATGCGGAATAGCTACGAAGCTGATTTTGGTCAGGGAGTGGGAAGGAAATATAATTCATTCCGAAGACATCCCGCCTGCCTGTTTACCTAACTGCCACTTTCGGATAAAAGCTGTATCTCGGATACAGAACCAGTTAAAAGAGTTCAGGGAGACATTTCTGCCTCCCTGACCGATAAACAAAGCCCGCTTCAGTGATAAAAGTTTAAGCCGACTGCATGGAGGTTTTGAATGCGGTGTCGGTATGAGTCGGAATGCCAACCATTTCCTGGTTACCGGGGAGCACCAGTAGCGGGCAGGAGAAGATCTTTTCCCGGCCAAAGCCCTGTTTGTTCCAGCGGGAACGCAGTTCCTGAGAAAGCGCCAGGAGATCGGTATTGCTTTCTTTGAGGAAAGAGTCCAATTCCTGCAGCAGATCTTTGCGGAAAGTCCAGTGATAGGTGTGAGGCAGGGAATCCAGGAGGTCGGCTAAGCCCAGTTGTTTGACTGCCTGGCGGAAGAGCCGGGGTTCGCTTCTCTGATGACCTATGTCTACCAGATGGAGCCGGGCAGAAAAAATACCCGCTATTTGAAACAAAGCCTGGAGTGATGCTTTGTCCTGAGGTTCGGCGAAATCAGTAACCAGCGTTACGGTACCTACCCGCTGGAAGGAGGCCTGGGCTGGTACGGACAGAATCGGACAGTCGACCTGGGCCAGTTGGAGCAGGTTGAGCATGGGATTGTTGTGGGCCTGCTGGCTACCCGTTATAAACAGCGATGAAGGGTGGTTGCGGACAAAGTCTAGAAATTCGTAGCCATTTACGTACTCATAAACGGAATAGCTGTGGGCAGGTGCATTTTCTCCACCATGTAGCGACTGGTACATATGCGACAGCAAGTTGTGCAATTGCTGTCGTTGTGTATCCCGGTTCTTCCAGCGCACTTCCGATGCGTAAAAAGCGGGCGAAAGCGGTGCCGAAGCCGCACTGGGTTCCTGCCGAAAGAGAAACGTGATGGGAGTTCCGGTTACCTGCGAAATTCTGAATGCGTAATGTACGGCATTCAAGGCGGAGCTCGATACTTCGATGGGGACCAGTAAATGTTCCATGGGATCGAATTTTGTGGTGTAAGGAATGGGTTCAGCCACCGGTTGGTCCAAACAATAAGACTGACCAGTTACAGGGCTGATGAAGTTAAGGTGTTGAGAACATTGAAGGCCCGGAAAACCAGCAAAGGTACACCGGTAAGGCAGGTCATCCGTTTGGCGTAATTCCGCCTCGATATCTGTCCGAATAAATTTTGCTTGGGTAAAGCCATGGCTAATAAATCAGCGCCGGTTCGGCCCAGGTATTCATTGATGGTACGAATATAATCGGCACCCTTTAATTGCTCCGTGTACGTCTTCTCGTAAAAAGTATGGTGTTGTACTTTCGATTGAAGCTGACACAATCGATTGTTGCCCTCCGGCTCGTAAGCATCGGGAGATACGTTGAGCAGGGTGACCTCCGCACCAAACAATTGCGCCATTTGGGTAAGTTCAATGGCGTGTAAAAGATCACTGTCGTGGTAATCGATGGCCGATGCCATTTTATGCAGGCCCCGGTAACTGCTTCCTTTGGGAACCACCAGGACCGGGCAAGAGGTGTTTTCCATTACTTCGGTAGTAATGGTTTTGATGAAGGCCTCTTCGGACGGAGCCAGGCTTTTAGTGCCCATTATTACCAGGTCAACTTGCATTTCGTTTGCCAGCGAAACAATCTCCTTAGCGACATACCCATTCCGTACTACACATTCCGTACGGAGGTTTCTGCCCGTAAAAGCGAAAGCGTTTTCCAGTTCTTCCATCTTTTTCAAACTTTCCTGTCTGATACCGGCTTCTTTGCTTCTGATTTCAGCCGGAGATTCGAAGGAATACACGGTTTTCCAGAAAACGTGAGCCAGAATAAGCTTCGCCCGCATTTTTACGGCTATCTCAATGGCATAGCTGAGCAGGTGATGAGTCTGGGGAGAAAAATCGATGGGAACCAGTACTTTTTTCATAGGTGATTGGGGTTAAATAATCAAAGGCAAACGGTTTGCTTATGCGATACAAAAAAGGAATGCGGATTCCGAATCGTTTAAACAGGGGCCGGGATCAGGCTCTTCTCCAGGATCAGTTCATTGCAAAGCAAACCTCTTTCAATCGTCAGTACCCAGCCCGGCCCATGCCAGGTGAGTATTGTCGCTTGTTTCAGTTGACTTTCCCCTTTTGCGTTTGTTTGGTGATGTTGTCTCAGGTTACCGTTAATCAACTCAAAGTCAGCCACGTGGGGCTAACTCTATCAGCGTATGATTGGCATACACAATAAGCGTCTCAATAAAGCAAAACACGTTGCTTAAAATGAAAGCATTAATAATTGAAAAAATATAAATTAAAAGTTGCCCAATTCATTGAACAATTGACCAAACGGGTAATGGTGTAGTGGAATCTATGAAATGAGGCATTTCAAGATACCCGCCTTCAGCTGCTTGATCATAAATTGATTGGGATGACAAATATAATACATTGTTTTCACCTACAAATAGGTATAAACACTGTATTTTTTATTTAAGTGTTTACTCTTACAATTTGTTTTGTGCGTTGTAATCCTTGCGTAAGCTGATTTATTTGCCGAATTCAGGTAGATTGATTCGGGTATACTATTAGATATTGAGGCGTTGATGTCTAAGAATATATAATTTAATCCTCAGTTTTTTGTACTGCTACGCCCCGCAGAGATACCCTATTCAAAGGAAGACATGAAAAGATGAAATGAATATCTTACATCCGCATCCGCATCAGTTGGGGATAGATACGAACGTAAATTTGTCCGGCCAGCGGGTTTTTGCCGTAGACCGAATGCAGCAGCGGATCGTTCAGATAAATACTTCCCTGTACCCCTACCGACAGGTTAGCACGCCAAGCCCGCAGCAGCGTGTAATTCGTACCGATACTCAGCGCATTGATACCAAACAAGCGGTCGTGGTCGTATTCGTGTACCTGTAGTTCTCCGGCCGACTTCTGTATCCATTCGTACCGGCCGTACACCGCAAAACGATTCAGTTGCAAATTCGATTCCAATGTAACGGAGTGCTCCGTATGATCGCCACCGGCATCGTTGAAGCCCCAGATCAGGGCCGACGTCAGGTTGTAATTGCCGGGTTTCAGGGGCAGCGAATGGAGCGCCGAAGCCGTAGTCCGTCTTACGTTTTCATCGGGTTCCAGCGGTTCGGGGCTTTTGATATAGGCCTGAGAGACCTGCAATGCCCACTGCGGATGTGGGTTGTACGAAAGCCGGTAGGAGTAAGAGTCAAAACGCGGTCGGTCCAGGCCATAACGGGCCTCTCCCGGTTCACGACCCGTAAACAGGGAACCTTCTACCTTCCAGGCCCGATAGCGAAATCCCAGCGTAGCCACCCCGAAGGTGATGTGCGTAGCATCCTGCCAGTGATGCCCCAGGGGCGAATCCAGGTTATTCTGGCTCGAAGGGCGGTGCATAAAGGCCACCGGACCCAAAGCCGGTTCGCCCGGGTAACCCAGGTACACGAAGGCATCTACATCGGGATTGAACTGGTGGGTATAGCCAATGGAGAGTTCCGAAAACAGGTTATGCGGGTGCTGCCGGTCTACCAGGGGTTTGCCTTCAAAGGTTTCTCCGGTCTGGAACAGCAGCGGATAGCCTGCGCCACCGAAGAGCGGGTCCAGGGAAAACATCGTGTTGAAGTGGAAGAGCCCCCGTCTGCCCACCCGGCGTTGCCCCATCGCCATCACCCAGTTGGGAGCATCTAACTTTGCATCGCCCCGGCTGCCTTTGTTGGTCAGGTCCTGCTTATTGTAGCGAACAAACACATTGCCGTGGAACATAAACATCCACTTGCGGCTGTGCGCCATGTATCCGTACATCGGTGAGGCATCGGGAAGCCAGCCGGTACCCGATCCGTTGCGGGTCATCGGAAGGCTGAGCGAATAAGAATGGCTCATTGGGGCGTGATCATCGCCTTGCATCAATTGCATGTGCTGCAACGATTCGGCAGAACCATCCATTTCCATCACGTGGTCCGGGCTGGCGTGTCCGGCTCCCGTGGCTGCAGTATGATCGTGGGTTTGCGGATGTTCTTTCGTAGCAACGGTGTCCGGCTGGGTGTGATGCTCATGTTGGGCCTGGGTGCTGTAGCTTACCAGGCCAATTGCCAGCAGCAAAAGTATTTTCTGATTATGCATAACATAAGTGAGTAGACAGTTGAAAGTAAATAGGGTAGGAGTATCAGTATCTGAATGTCAAATCTTTGTTTAACCAATCTGCTATTGATACTTATGTTCAAGTACTTACTGGTAATTAAACGGATGTGAGTGAGGGGAAGGCTACTTATAAGCCTTCCCCTTCAGTTCCGAATACCTGCAGTACTTCCGACTTAAAGCCCGCTTTCTGCAGTACGTTTTCTACCCGTTGCGGGTCCAGGTTGGTCCCGCTTACCGACAGAATCTTATCCGGGTTATCAGTATCCACCTTCCAGGCTTCGATGTTTTCTTCTGCATTCAGGAAAGGTGTTACAGTGGCTACGCAGCCTTCGCATTTGATATTGGTTTTAAACTGAATCGTTTCCATAGTTTTAGGATGATGGGGTTTGAATGAAAAATGAATGCTGGTTGAGAGACACATAGTGGTGTCCTTCATATTACTGTCGCCGTGCAAACAGGGTTACGTCAGGAAATGAATCCGTGGTCTGCCTCATCCCAGAAAATGCGCGTTACAAAATTGGGCAGAAGGGAGTAGGCGGGCTTTACAAGATTTGGAGAAAGAGTTACAAAATTTTGCCTGCGTTGAGGATGGCAATTATTGAGAAAGGAAAAATGAAGCCCTTGAATGAATTGAGATAAATTTGCTAAAATTAGGCCCCGATAACTTTTTCATCCATGATCATCGAGACGGCAAAGCGCCTGAAGCATTTAAAGGAGTATTATTTTTCGGTAAAGCTGAAAGAAGTGAAGACCTTGCAGGACGCGGGCAATGACGTAATCAACCTGGGCATCGGCAGCCCCGACCTGTTTCCTTCCGACGACACCATCGATACCCTCATCACTTCTGCCCGGCGCAAGGGCAGCCACGGCTACCAGCCCTACAAAGGCATCGCCCCCCTGCGGAAATCCATTGCCAGCTGGTATCAACAAACCTACGGCGTTTCGCTCGATCCGGAAACGGAGATTCTGCCGCTGATGGGCTCCAAAGAAGGCATTACCCACATCTCCCTCACTTTCCTGGACGAAGGCGACGAAGTACTTATTCCCGAACTGGGGTATCCCTCTTACCGCTCCGTCAGTGAAATGGTGGGTGCCCAGGTGCGCACGTATCCCTTGCTGGAAGAAAAAAACTACGAACCCGACTGGTATTATCTGGAAAACGAAGATTTCAGCCAGGTAAAACTGATGTGGGTCAATTACCCGCACATGCCCACCGGAGCGCCGGCCAGCCGCGAACTGTTTGAAAAGCTGGTGGACTTCGGCCGTCGGCACCGCATCCTGATCTGTCACGACAACCCTTATAGCCTGGTGCTCAACGATAAGCCGCCCATCAGTCTGCTTTCGGTGGAAGGGAGCCGGGAAGTGTGCCTGGAGCTCAATTCTATGAGTAAATCGCACAACATGGCCGGCTGGCGCATGGGTTGGGTCAGTGGGGCCAGGGAGTACATCGATGCCATTCTGAAAGTAAAGAGCAACGTCGATTCGGGCATGTTTCTGCCCGTGCAGGAAGCCGCCGTGGCCGCCTTACAAAATTCCGATGAGTGGCACCAGGAGCGCAATGCCGTGTACCGCAAACGCCGGGCTTTTGTCTATCAGATTCTGGACCGGCTGGGTTGCGTGTACCGCCGCGACCAGCAGGGCATGTTTATCTGGGCCAAAGTGCCGGTACAACTGCGGTCGGTCGAAAAGCTGGTCGACTACCTGCTCTACGAATACAGTATATTTCTCACGCCGGGCTTTATTTTCGGCGAAAAAGGGGCGCGTTTCATCCGCATTTCGCTGTGTACACCCGAAGACCGGTTGCAACAGGTAGTGGAAAGACTGCAAAACATCCAGATCACCGACGCGGACGCCTGGGAGCGGAACTGACAGCTCAGGCACTGAAGACCATCTATTATTGAATCAAACCCGTTTATGAAGATATGCATTGTGGGCGTGGGCCTGCTGGGAGGCTCCCTGGCCCTGCAAGCCAAGGAAAAAGGCCTGACCAAAAAAGTGATTGGCGTAGATGCCAACCCTGAACACGCCGAAAAAGCCCTGGAACTGGGCATCATCGACGAAGTGCATTCGCTCGAAGAGGCCGTGAAAAATACCGACCTGGTGATACTGGCCACGCCCGTCGACGTCATCTTGCGCCTGTTGCCTACCGTGCTGGACCTGGCTGCCGACCGTACCGTGGTGATGGACCTGGGCTCCACCAAAGGCCTGATCTGCAAAGCCGTGGAAAACCACCCCAACCGGCACCGCTACGTGGCTTCGCATCCCATTGCCGGCACCGAAAATTCCGGCCCCGACGCCGCTTTTTCCGGCCTGCTCAAACGCAAGGTGATGATTCTCTGCGACAAGGAAAAGAGCAGCAACAGCGCGCTGACTACGGTCGTCTCTTTGTGTCAGCAACTGGAAATGCGCCTCAGTTTTATGGGTGCCGATGAGCACGACCTGCACCTGGCCTACGTGTCGCACCTCAGTCACATCAGTTCGTTTGCCCTGGGCGTAACGGTATTAGACAAGGAAAAGGACGAACAGAGTATTTTTGAAATGGCGGGCAGCGGCTTCTCCTCTACGGTGCGCCTGGCCAAAAGCTCTCCCGATATGTGGGCACCCATTTTTACGCAGAATACGCAGAACATCTCCAATGCGCTGGATGCCTACATCCGGAAGCTACAGTACTTCAAGGAACTCATCGACACCCAGGACGAAGCCCGCTCCCGCGACCTGATGAACCAATCCAACGAAATCCGCCGCGTACTGATGGGCATCGATAATAAGCAGGGGCAAGTTTGAGGGGGAAAGGATTAAGGGAGTTTGCTTGTAGTATTATCCTGCTTGCGGAGTGGAAGTGACCACCGCTGCTACGATGATTCTTCCTTTGTCATTCCGGAGGAATCTGGCTGACCACTACCACGCAGAAGAGAGGGCAGTGAACATTTCCGTACATCAGTAGTGGTAACGGCCAACCAGCCCCAGACAGCGTACCAGGATGCTTGACAGAATGACCAATTGGGGAAAGGCAATGATCCTTCTCTGGCGAATTCATCAGGTAGAATTAGATACCTGGAAGGCTACATTCAATTTATCCGCTACTTCTCCCCCCAAAAGCCCTACCTTTGGCCCCATGGACAATTCCCAATCAATTTCCAGGGTGCTGGAAAGGCTCAACATAGCGGCGCTGAATGAGATGCAACTGGCTTCGCTGGAAGCCAACAAGGAAGAAAAAGACGTCGTGCTGCTGGCACCCACCGGTTCGGGCAAAACGCTGGGTTTTCTGCTGCCGATTCTGAGTCGACTGAATCCGGACGTAACGGGCGTACAGGCGCTGGTACTGGCCCCTTCGCGCGAACTGGCCCAGCAGATTGAGCAGGTATTCCGGCAAATGGGCACTCCTTACAAGGTGACTTGCTCCTACGGTGGCCACCCGATGAAGGTGGAACAGAACAACCTGACCGAGCCGCCCGCGTTGCTCATCGGTACGCCCGGCCGCATCGCCGACCACCTGCGCCGGGGCAGCTTCGATCCGGCTTCCATCCGTACGCTGGTTTTGGATGAGTTTGATAAAGCCTTGGAACTGGGTTTTCAGGACGACATGGAGTCCATCATCAACCGCCTGACGGGCTTGCAGAAACGCATCCTCACTTCGGCCACCCAGGCGCTGAAAATCCCCGCCTTTACTGGTCTTAAAAACCCGACTCAGCTCAAGTTCCTGGGCGACGTGATTCCCGCCGGGCTGTCGCTCAAAGCCGTAGTGGCCAACGAAAACGACAAGCTGGAGGCGCTGTTCCGGCTCATCTGTCAGATCGGGCAGGAGTCGGCGCTGGTGTTCTGCAACCACCGGGAAGCCGTAGACCGGATCAGCGGCCTGCTGGTCGGCAACGGACTCATTCACGAAATTTACCACGGCGGCATGGGGCAGGAAGACCGGGAGCGGGCGCTCATCAAACTCCGCAACGGCAGCAACCGCCTGCTCATCACCACCGACCTGGCTTCGCGCGGGCTCGACATTCCCCAGATCCGCTACGTCATTCACTATCAACTTCCGCTTACCGAAGAGGCATTTGTGCACCGCAACGGTCGCACCGCCCGGATGATGGCCGAAGGCACGGCGTATCTGGTGCTGGCGCAGGACGAAGCGCTGCCGCCCTACCTTAACGAAATACCGCCGGTGGAAGAACTGCCCGAATCGACCGTTTTACCGCCCAAGCCCGAATGGGCCACGCTCTACATCGGGGCCGGCAAAAAGAACAAAGTCAATAAGATGGATGTAGTTGGGCTGGTGCTGCAGAAAGGAGATTTGCAGAAGGAGGAATTGGGCCTGATCGAAGTGCGGGATTTTTCCTCTTATGCTGCCGTAAAAAGAGAAAAAGCCAATCGTGTTGTGGATCTGCTGAGGAAAGAGAAAATCAAGAACCAGCGCGTAAAGATCGAAGTAGCTAGATAAAAGATCTGATCTATATTTGCCTTCGCGATACCCACAAACCATCCTGTCATTTAAATGAAGAGCGGTAATCGTTTCGATCAGCCGTGCTTCAAGTATTTATTTCTCTCATGAGCAAAAGACGAATTGGAAAAGCACTTCTTGTTGTAGTTGTCATCCTGGTAGGCGTAAAGATTTATCTGGAATGGGATGTTTACCAATACGAGAAACGGTTAAAATCCCTGAAATCCGATCTGGAAAAAGCACCTCAGCGGCCGATTGGGGAAGAACATCGGGTATTGGCATTGGATGGGTATAACATCCACTATTACACTACTGGAGATAATAAAAAAGCGGCCCTGCTGTTTCTCCATCCGGCATTCGGAGATCACCGCTGCTTCGACCAGCAGGTGAAAGATTTATCGGCCGATTACAACGTGATTACGGTAGACCTGCTAGGGCACGGCCTGTCCGGGGTAGCAGATGCCGAAGTGAAAATCGATGCTTCAGCCGACCATATTCGACAGATACTGGAAAAAGAAGGGCACCGGAATGCGCACATTGTGGGCGTCTCGATGGGCTCACTGGTGGGGCAATACTTTGCTTTGAACCATCCGGAAAAGACCTTTTCGCTGACGGTTGTGGGTGGATACAACATCAACCGGGAAGACAAGGAAGTGCAGCAGGCACAGCAAAGCGAAATGTTCAAGTGGCTGTTTAAAGTCATCCTTTCGATGGATTCATTCCGAAAATACGTGGCGACAACAGCAGTGAGTAATCCGGCAAACCAGGCCCGGTTTTATGAAATGGCCCAGCTTTATACCCGCCAATCATTTTCGGTCATGCCAGGGCTGAACAACATCATTCAGGCCCGGAAGGATGTAAAACGAGCCTTCCCGCTATCAATCGTCGTAGGGGAGTACGATATTGATCTCATCAAAAAGCACATTGCGCAGTGGCGTGCGGAAGACCAGCAAATGGCGTATTACGTCATTGAAAAAGCGGGCCACTGTGCCAATATGGACCAGCCCGAAAAGTTTAATCAAAAGCTAAGGGAGTTTTTGAAATCAGCCGGAATGTAAGTGCTGAATCCAGGTATGCCCATCAGCAAAAAATAATACTGAAATTTCAGTATTGACTCCTCTGCTCAACGCTTTTACTTTTGAAAACCTTGGGATTCTTTGAGCCATCGCAACAAAATAAATTTATTTTTCAGAAGGGTGTTTACTTCATCCGGGTGCTTATCACCAAAGCACAAGATTATAATCCCTTTTTCTTAGCACCACCCTTGTAAGCAAGGGAGCCGCTTGTCAAACGCATAGTGGGCAATCGGTGGCAATTGGTAATAGCAACCAGGTGATGGCCATCGCTACGGCCTTCAGTTGGTTTTTTCAAATCGAAAGCGCATTTCAGCCGAAAAAGAACGGTAGTTGATAGACGCCTGGTCGACAGGTCCAGGAGGAGCTGCATTGATTATTGTGTCGTTACCGGCATGTAAAGTGTGCAGTTTCCTTCGGCGATCAGGATATCTGCTTTGTAATAAGCAGGTTGTACTTGAAATAGTCTAAGGTGATTTTGATTGACCCCTTATCTTAAATTAAAGCTGATCGCTGACAGCTAATCGCTACTTAGAATAAACAGGTGTCTGGCAGAAGGTCTCTACCCTGCTGCCGACACGCGGGTGGTCCGTTTGCATTCCGGCATGCCAAGGGCGCAGGTTTGCAGAAGGTGAAATAAATAGTGCCTGATCAGCGCTTCTTCAGCGCTGTCCGGCGCTGGGTTTTTCTCTGGCCTGATACGGCATTCCTTTGATGGGCTGCCTCCTTTAGAATCACATTCTCCAATTCCTCTCCCTTAACCTTCTGCAATATGCCCGTACAAACCAGTTACCCCGGAGTCTATGTACAGGAAGTACCCAGCGGTGTGCGAACCATTGTCGGGGTGAGCACCTCCATTGTTGCGTTCATTGGCCGTACCAGACAAGGGCCGCTCGATAAGCCCGTCAGGTGCCTGAATTTCACTGATTTTGAGCGTGTTTTCTCCTCAGAAGATCCCGGGGGAGATACGACCCGAAACGGCAACACGGCCCGAGCCATCCGGTTGTTCTTTCTCAATGGGGGCACGGAGTGTTACGTGGTGCGCATTGCCAATGGGGCGCTGAGTGCCGCGGTTGACCTGCCCAATGAAAGTGGAGTAAACGTGGTGACGGCTTCCGCTAAATCGCCGGGGACGGTCGGTAATACGGTTCGCCTGGTCGTCGATTACAACACCCGGCAGCCCAATGCCACGTACAACCTGGAGGTATTCCGGTGGATACCTAACAGCGCGGGTCAGATGGTGAAGGCAGAGGTGGAGAACTGGAAAGAACTCAGTATGGACCCGGCGGCGTCGCAGTCGGCACTGAAGGTAGTAAACCAGGGATCGAAGTTGGTGCAATTAGCAGCCCTGGCGGCGGCGGGGCCGGCATCGGCCTCCTCCCAATCCGGCAGGGCCATCAGAAACGCCAGCCCGCGCGAATTCTGGGAAGATTGGCGGCAGATCCTGAAGGGCATCGGTAATGTCGGGGTACCGCCGGTCTGGACGGGCACTTCCGTGGTTACTGCTTCCGGCACCTATTCGGGCTCAGTCGACAAAACCTTCACTTTTACCACCGATCCGGCCGGTGGCACCGTGGGGACCGACGCAATCGAAGTGGATTGGAACGACGGAGCCGGAAATACGGGCACGCTTACGCTTCCCGTGGGATACGCCGGGGCTGCCTTACCCGTTGCCGAAGGTTTGAGCCTGAGCTTTGCGCCAGGAACCGTAGGGGGTGCCCAAATCATGACGGTGCCGGTACAGGCTTCCGTAACCGGGGCAGTGGCAACGGGTGCCGGATGGACGGGCACGTCGGCCATTACCGCATCGGGTGGGTATACCGGTCCGGTAGATAAAACCTTCACCTTTACCGTAACGGCTGGCGGCACGGTGGAGACAGACGCCATCAACCTGGATTGGGACGATGGAGCGGGTAATACCGGCACGCTGTCTTTACCGGCCGCTTATGTAGCCGATACCCCGGTACCCATGGCTGAAGGAGTCAATCTGGCTTTCGGGGCCGGCGACCTGGTCGACACGGAAACATTTACGCTTCCCGCTACGGCTGCAGTCGTTGGAGCGGTAGCAGCACCGGCAACCTGGACGGGTACGTCGGCCATTACGGCTTCGGGCGGGTATATTGGTCAAACTGAAAAAACTTTCACTTTCACGGTAGCGGCCGGCGGCACGGTAGAAACGGATGCCATCGACCTGAATTGGGACGATGGGAGCGGCAATACCGGCACTTTGTCCCTGCCTGCAACTTACGTAGCCGATACGCCCGTGCCCGTAACTGAAGGAGTCAGCCTGGCTTTCGGAGCCGGCGACCTGACCGATACGGAAGCTTTTACCCTGCCGGTTCAGCCCTGGGGAAGTCGCTTCCGGCTCAGCATCAACAATGGGCTCTCCTTTGTGGAGGTAAACCTGGATGACCTGGATTTTGACAATGATCCGGATTACGATGATACGGCCACGGGAGCGCAAGCCAATCTGGCCGCTGAGATGGAAAGCCGGATTACCGCCCTTTTGCCGGCATCACCTGCCGGGCCACCCGTTACCGTATCTATGCCGACCGGACCAACCGCCAACACCGTCTTGCTGCGTCTGGAAGCAGCCAATACCGATATTCAGGTGCAACCCGCGACTACCCTTGATTTGACGCGTGCGCTGAGTTTAGGGGCCAGCCGGGGCGGTCTGGAAGTGAGCCGTTATTCGGCAGCAAGGCCCGCCGCCAGTGCGGCGCTACTGCTGGCCGGCGGTACCGACGGAAACCCTACCGACTTACCGCAGTACGAAGCCGCCTTTGCCCGCATCGATAAGGAAGTGGATATTTTTAACCTGATGGTACTGCCGCACGATCCCGATCATTCTGCCGAAACGACGGAAAGCCTGTGGGGGCCGGCCAGCCTCTTTTGCCAGCAAAGACGCGCTTTTCTACTCATCGATCCCCCCGAATCGTGGACCAGCGTGCAACAGGCAACCGACCTGGCCGATGGCGTGGACAAACTCCGCATTGGCTTGGTCAAAGACCACAGTGCGGTTTTCTTTCCGCGCGTTACCATTCGCGAAAACCGGCAGCTGGTGCACGTAGGACCCAGCGGGGCCATTGCCGGTCTGATGGCGCGTATCGACTCAAGCCGTGGGGTCTGGAAGGCTCCCGCGGGGACCGAAGCCGATCTGCGGGGTATCAATGGCCTGGAATACCGGTTTTCCGACGCTGAAAACGGCGTCTTGAATCCGCAGGGCATCAATACCATCCGGATTTTCCCGAACGGCATTGTGAACTGGGGTGCCCGTACCCTGGATGGCAAAGATGAGTTTGCCAGCGAATGGAAGTACATACCGATCCGTCGCACGGCTCTTTTTATTGAAGAAAGTCTTTACCGGGCTTTGAAATGGGTGGTGTTTGAACCCAATGACGAACCGCTCTGGGCGCAGATCCGACTCAACGTGGGCGCTTTTATGCACAACCTGTTCCGGCAGGGTGCTTTTCAGGGCCAGAAGAAGAGCGATGCCTATTTTGTCAAGTGCGACGCGGAAACAACCACGCAAAACGACATCAACCTGGGAATTGTGAACATCTGGGTAGGCTTTGCCCCGCTCAAACCGGCTGAGTTCGTCATCCTTTACCTTCAGCAAATGACTGGTCAAATTCAAGTTTAATCAATCCAATTCGTATGGCAGGAAATCAATTCGTGGTCAATGCGTACCGTTTTGACCCATATAAGAATTTTAAGTTCCGGATCCGCTGGGATGGGAAGGTCGTGGCCGGCGTGAGCAAAGTCAGTGCGCTCAAGCAGTCCACTGAGCCGGTGACCCACCGGGAGGGAGGCGACCCCAGCACCTCCCGGGTGACACCCGGTGCCTGGAAGTTTGAGCCGATTACGCTGGAAAGGGGCGTGACCCACGATCCGGAATTTGAAAACTGGGCCAAACTCATCTGGAACGTAGAAGGCGACGTGGCCATTTCGCTGAAAAATTTCCGCAAAGACATCATCATCGAGCTGCTCAATGAACAAGGGGTGGTGGCCAAGGCTTACAAGGTGTATCGGTGCTGGGTTTCTACTTACCAGGCCCTGCCCGAACTGGATGCCAACGCCCACGCGGTGGCCATTGAACAAATGGTGCTGCAAAACGAAGGATGGGAGCGGGATCTGGAAGTGCCCGAACCCGTACAGACCTAATGGTTGAACCATCAAATGCCGCCTGGGCGGAATGATTTGCTGACGACTACTCATCCTTTTGTGCTTAGGTATACGCCCGGCCAGCCCCGGGTATTCCTGCGCGATCTCTGCGGCCACGACGAACTGGCAGTAGGCGATGCCGGAACGTTGGGGGCGGTGCAGTTGCTGAACCGACTCCTGGTAGACGTTTACGGAACCCGGGCGGGTGGCTTAACGGCCGAACAACTGGTGGTGGCCGACCGCGACCGGCTGCTGGCGCTGGTCTACCGCAATACCTACGGACCCGGCGTGGAGAGCACGGTCATTTGTCAGTCATGCCGTGCCCGCTTCGACCTGGATTTTTCGCTGGACGACCTGCTGGCGCATCAGGAGGCAGATTCGGTTAGCGAATCGGCAGAATGGATGGAGAACAGTGCCGTTTTCAGAATCAATGAGGCGCGTTTCCGGCTTCCTACCGGTGAAGATGAACTGTCCGCCTGGGGTTTACCTGCCCGGCAGGTAGAGCAGTCGCTGCTCCGGCGCTGTATCCGGGAGGGCGATCCGGCTACTGACGGGCCCGCCGTACAGCAGGCAATGGAACGGATTGCGCCTTTGCTTCAGGTAGAGCTGCTGGCGCATTGTCCGGAGTGCGAAAAGGACCAGGCGCTTCAGTTTGATGTGCAATCCTTCCTGCTTTCCCGGCTGATCAACGACCAGAAGCGGGTGGCCGGCGAAGTACACCGGATCGCCATGGCCTACGGATGGAGTTCGGGCGAAATTCTGAATTTACCCCGTACACTGCGACGCACGTACGTAACGCTGATTGAAGCCGATCGGGATACCTTTTAAAACCCATTGCCGTGAACGATTACCTATCAAAAATCGCGATACGCTCCGTCCCGGCTGGTCCGGCAAACGCCGACCTGCGGAGGCTGACGCCGGTTGCCCGTCCGGAAGCGTCAGTAGCGGAGCGGATAGAGCCGGATGTCGTATCCCCTACCGATGAAGTGCCCGCGGAAGAACGGCGCAATCAAGTGGCGGAGCCGGTTGCGAATCGGGAAGAACCAGCACATCAAAGTGGACAAAAAAACGCGTCGCGCTCCTGGTTTTCCGAACCGTCGCCCTTCTCTGCTTCCCTGGAACCTTCGTACTTCCGCCGTTTTTCGGAGCGGTCGCCGGTGGTTACTCCCAACCAGCAGGGGTCCGAAAGGAAAGAAAGCGATTCTGTAGCACAGGCTAATTCAATAAGGCCGGTCCGATCGGAAAACGCGTACGAAACAGGGAGGCAGCACGCCGATTTCTTCCCGGAAACACCGTCTTCTCCGGAGCAAAAAGCGGGGGAAATCATTGTGAAGGAAGGGACTATTCCGTCAGAAAAAAGAGTAACCAGGGAAAAATTAGACAGTCCAGAAAAAGAAGGTTCGCCCGGCGTTCCGGACCTTTTCAAAAGCGAACCCGAACGTCGGAGCACCGTGCAGGTTAGGCCGATGGAAACGGATGCCGCTTATTCCGCGAATTCGGGCAAAAAACCGCCTGCTCCGGCTAAGCTGGTGATTGGCCGCATTGTCGTGGAAGTGGTGACCCCGTCACCGGCAGTTCAGACCATCCGCCGTCCGGGGCCGGCTCCCGCGGGTTCCGCACCTCAGACCGGCAATGGACGCACGCATAAACTCAGTTTTGGACTTGGACAACTGTAAGTATGGCGCTCCTCGATCTGTCAGAAGTAACTCGCTCGGTCATCACCCTGATTCGGGAGGCGTTTGTCATTTCTCCGGCCTGGACGGTCGCGTCTCCACCTGAGGTGCTTCCGGAACCTCCGATTCGGATAACGGGCGATGGGCTGGGTTTTTACCTCTACCACATTCAGGAAAACGCGCATTATAAAAACCTTCCTTCGCCGGGAAGGGACCAGCCGCCCTTGCGGTTTACGCCGATGGCGATCAATTTATATTATCAGCTCAGCGCCAACAGCACCCTCGACGATGGTACGGGTGCTTTTCAGGAACAGCTGATGATGGGCATTGCGCTGAAGGCATTGCGCGACTTTCCGGAAATCAACGATACCACGCAGATCAACAGCACGCTGGTACTGCGGCCCTCGCTGCGGGGAAACGACAACCGCTTCAGCATTGCCTTACAGCCGATTCCCTATTCAGATGCGGTACATTACTGGACGGCCGGTCAGTCGCCTTTGAAACTGGCGGCGTATTACGAATTGTCGGTGGTGTTTTTGGAACCAGAACAAACTCAGACGTATACGGGGCGGGTGCTCACCTACGGCACGTACATTTTTACGGAAGGGGCACCCCGCATTACGGGCAGCCAGAATATCCTGGAATTTACCATTCCGGGAGAAACAAGCCCCCGGCAGGTCAAGTTACAGCCCGCCCAGGTGCCGCCGGACCGACCACCGCCCGCACCGCTTTTACCCAGCAGCCAGGTCGATTTTTTTGGAACTGGTTTCATAGGCAATCGGATTGAATTACTGCTGATTCATCCCCGGTGGTCGGGCCCGGCCGTCGCCGATGCGGCCTGGGAGGTGACACTGACGGCAGCCAACCGGCTCACTGCCCGCGTGCGGGAAACGGCCATCCTGCCAGGTTCCGGAGCCACCGCCGATGTGCTGCCCGGTATTTATGCGGCGCAGGTCAGGGTGGTGCATCTGCGTACGCTGCCCGGTGGCGAAGTAAGGGAATTCGGGAATACCTCCAATCAGTTTCCCTTTGCCGTTACGCCGCGCATCGACTCCATTGCGGGTCCGGTAGCCAGCATCGTTACCGTGACGGGCTACCGGTTTCAGCATCCCGATTTGTCAGACGATGACCTGGAAGTGTACCTGGGAGAAACCCGGATGACCCGCGATTCGGGCGGGGCGTTTGATCCCGCTGAGTTCCGGGTAACGGGTCCGACAACGTTGGAAATTCACCTGCCGGGTGGGTTGACATCCGGGCAGCGATTGCCCGTTCGGATCTTAGTGGCGGGCATGGAATCACCGCCCGCCTGGATTACCATTCCCTGAAGAAAGTTTGTTGGATTTGTAAACCTGCGCCCATGTCCGTTTTTATGCCACCCATTGCCCTGCCTCCAGACGAACGATCCGAACGTGCGCTGGATACCCTGGATCCCATCATCGAAGCCGTGTTGCAGCGGGTGCGCCTGCGGGCACGCCGGCGAATCGCGTGGCTGCGAAAAGTTTGGACCGAATCGGGCAAGGAAAGCCAGGCAAACGATTATCATTCTGAAGTAGACGGGTACCTCAGCAACGCAGACGATCCGCAAGCCGAAGCTGACTGGCTGGCCAACGAAGAAGGCCTGCAGGACTGGAACCGGGCACTCGCGGCAACGGAGCAGCAGTTGGCGCACGACTCAGATTCCAGATTGGCGCTTCTAATCCGGACTTTTGGCTTGAATCAGGCCGAAACCGATGTGCTGCAGGCCTGCCTGGCCATTGCCCTCGAACCCAACCTGGGGCGGGTGTATGCCTATTTGCAGGACCACAGTGGTCGTGACTATGCCACCGAATCACTGGTCGCCCGTCTGTTTGGTTACGGTCGCTGTCTGCCAATCAGAACCGAATCGCCCTTGAGAACCTGGGGACTGGTGGTGGCAAACAGCGGAAGGGCCGGTGACCCATCCCGTCTCGAATGCGATCCTTTCGTGCGCAACTGGCTGCTGGGCATTGATGAGCTGGACGACGCCCTGGTTGGTCTGGCGCAGGTGATACCCGTGCCCGCTCCTTTATCCAATTGGCCGGTCGAAGAAACGGCCACTACGGTTGCTAGTCTGTCAGGTGGGATATTTCAGGAGCGGGTTCGGTTGCTGGTGGTCGGCGCGGAAGGGAGCGGGCGCCGGAGTTTTACCGCTTGCGTGAGCAGCCAGTTGGGTATGCCACTCCTGACGCTGGACAGCGATCGAATGGAGGCGTCGCACTGGCCTTCGGTTTTTATGCGGGCACAGCGGCAGGCCTACCTGAGCGGATATGCCCTCGCCTGGTACGGTGAAAGTATGGGAGAGCGCTCTTGGCCTACCCATATTTCGTGGTGTGGCGTGCAGTTCATGATCGGGGAAGTCAGCGAATTTCTCCCAACGGAAGGGGGCGTAATTGACTACCGCCTGGAGTTGCCGGACTTATCACTGCAGGAGCGTCAGCGTTTGTGGATGAAATGGGTGCCGGCGGCAGCCCGGTGGCCCAGGGAAGAGATGGTGGAGATGCTGCAACGCCGGAAAACCAACATTGGCCAGATCGTGACGGTGGCCAACCGGAAAGTGCAGACCCTGCCGGAGGCCATGGAAGTGCTCAACGGATCTTCCCGGCGTCGGCTGGGGAGCCTGGCCCAACCGCTCACCAGTTCCTTTCGGTGGAACGACCTGGTCGTGCCGGACTGGCTTTGCCGGGGACTGGAGGACTTTCTCTACGAAGCCACCGAACGCACCGCTCTGTGGGAAAATGGCGAAACACAGCGGCTTTTTCCGCAGGGAAAGGGCTTGATCGCCCTGTTTGCCGGTCCGCCCGGTACGGGCAAAACGATGGCCGCCCAGGTGATTGCCAATGCCCTGCAACTGGAACTCTTCCGGATCGACCTGTCGACGATGGTGAGCAAATACATTGGCGAAACCTCCAAAAACATCGAACGCATTCTTTCCCGGGCGCAACGCATGGACGTGGTCCTGCTCTTTGACGAAGCCGATGCCTTGTTTGGCAAACGTACGGAGATCAAAGACGCCCACGACCGGTTTGCCAATACCGACACCAATTACCTGTTGCAGGCCATTGAGCAGTATCCGGGTATTGCCATTCTGGCGAGCAATAAAAAAGCGAACATCGACGCCGGTTTTACGCGTCGCCTCCGCTACGTGCTGGAATTTCCCAAGCCGGATGCATCGCAGCGGCTACAGCTCTGGCGTGGCCTGGTTGGGGAACTGTCGGGAAATGAGCGGGCAGTTTCGCTGGATAAAGGCCTGAAATACCTGGCCGAAGCACTGGAAATCACGGGAGCGCAAATTAAGTTTTCCATTCTGTCGGCGCTGTTTATGGCCCGAAAGGAAAAAACCGAACTGGCCCTGCCGCATCTGTTGCGGGGGCTGGAACGGGAACTGATGAAAGAAGGACGTGGGCTGGGACGGCAGATGCAGGAAACACTCAAACAATTTTCAAAAGCATAAATAGACGATGGTTCAGATTGACGAATTGATCATGCGGATTCCCGGCTTGAATGCTGACCAGGGGAGACAACTGGGCGAAGATGTAGCGCAGCGGGTGGCGGCGGCTTTGCCACCGGGTAGTACGGATCGGCACATTCCGGAAGTAAATGTGCGTCTTTCCGTTCCCGCCGGAGCCGATCATAGCCAGCTGGCAGAAACCATTGCCCAACAGATCATCACCCAGCTCCGGTTGGCCATTTCTTAAAAAGAAAGTTTATCCAATAACCATGAGATCCATCGCTTTCACTCATCCGTTTCTTTCGCAGAAAACCCTTGTGCAGCCCAAGCTGGCGATTAATGCACCGGGCGATCGTTACGAACAGCAAGCCGATGCCATGGCCGACCGGGTGATGCGCAGCCCGGTTCAGACCGGCGCTCTGCGGCTTGATCAAGCGCAATCGGGTTCATCCATCCAGCGGAAATGCGCCGCCTGCGAAGAGGAAGAAGAACAAAAGCCCCTGATGCGCAAAGCCGAAGGAGGCGGCGGGCTGGCAGCTTCTCCCGGTCTGGTTTCTCAACTGAGTGCCACCAAAGGCGGTGGTTCGCCCTTGCCCGCTGGTACCCGCAACTTTATGGAAAATGCCTTCAGTACCGATTTTTCCCGTGTACGCATTCACGCCGACGGACCGGCAGCGGCGATGAGCCAGGACATTCAGGCCAGGGCATTCACCCACGGCAGCGATATTTATTTCAACAATGGGCAATACAATCCTCATACGCAGGAAGGCCAGCGGCTGCTGGCACACGAACTCACCCATACGGTACAGCAGGGAGGAAAACCGGGAAGTGCCCTGCAACGACAGACTCAACCCACCTTTTTCGGACCGGCTGCCAGTGGCGCACCCGCCGACTGGAGTACGCAGGTGGCGCAAGCCACCACTTCGGTCCAGAAAGCCGCCCTGATCCAGACGGCCCTTGGAAACTCCGTAACCGTAGTGGACCGAACCTCCCAGAGCAGCAGTGACCCGGCTCCGAATCCGGCCCATTTGGTGCCTTATACAGCCAGTACACCGACGGTGAATTTTGATGAGAACCTGCAAAGCAAACGGGCGGTGGCCGGTGGCCGGTCTTTGCAGAATAATGCCGGATATTCCCTTTTCAGCAACGGTCGCATCTACGTCATTCTGAGCCCGGCGGCTTTGTCGGGGAACGATTTTTACGATACCATCACCACGCTGAACCATGAAATGGACCACATCCGGCAGCACCTGGCAGGCAGTACCCTGACCGGAAATGCGTCTGAACTGGATGCCTGGACCAGCACTTTCATTCGGGAGTTTCACCGAAGTTATGTACTTGGCAATCGGGGAGGCACGTGCTACGTCCATCAGATCAATGAGTTTGCGCCCTTGCTGATGTATTACAGCAGTGTGTCTTCGGCTTCGGAGAAAAGCCGGGCCGTGCAACGCATCTCTGCCTATCATACGTCGGTCATTGCTCCCCATGCCGCGCATCAGCACGTTTTCCGATTCTGGATTCACCGAACCTTAAAAAGGTCAAGAAATCCAGATTTGGCCGCCGACCTGAACAGCGGTTTGAGCTTGAACATTACCGCCTCGGACTCACTGACAACGACCCGGCAATTTAGCTGTACCGGTTTGACGAGCCTAACGTACCCGGCACCACCATCGGTCAGCTTGCCAACCTTTCCAACGGCAGCGCCAGCAGGTTCCGGCAGCGCCCGAGGGGGGGCGCGGTAAGCACAATGTGAAAAGAATTTGAGTTGGGAAAGGCAAACGGTTTTCCCGGCAGTACAGAAAGACGATTGGACGGAACAAAGCGGTATAAAAGAAAGATTTCGCTACGTAACTCTACTTTGTCAGATTGAAAAATGAGAGGCCGATTGGTTTGAGTCGTATCTTTTTTCATGTCATGCTGAAAGCATCTGGCTGACCACTACCACTGCGGTGAGGGGTAACAAACCAATATTTTAAGCCGCAGAGAGAATGGCAGGCCAGATTTTTCCAAAATGACAAATGGTCAACCTGTTTACTCAAGTCAATCTGACAAAGTAGAAGTAAGTGCTTGGACAAGAAATTAAAAATCAGATACTGATACTCATACACTTTTTACTTTAAACTGTCTACTCACTTAAAGTATAATCCACCAGGATGAATCAGAGAAACGCATACGCCAGCAAAGCCAGCGCCAAGGTAAAGCCTTCGACTGGGCTCAGCGTGCAGCCCAAGCTGGCGGTCAATGCGCCTGGTGACCGCTATGAGCAGGAAGCCGATGCCATGGCCGACCGGGTAATGCGCAAGCCTTCGCAGCCCTTGGGGATGTCTCCGGCTTCGCTGATGCGTAAGCCTGGGGGTGGCGACGGCGGTTTTGCGGCTTCTCCCGGCATGACCTCCCGGTTGGGCAACACCAAGGGCGGTGGTTCGCCATTGCCCACTGGTACCCGCAACTTTATGGAAAATGCCTTCAGCGCCGACTTTTCCCGCGTACGCATTCACACTGACGAACCGGCGGCGGAAATGAGCCGGGAGATCCAGGCCAAAGCCTTTACTCAGGGCAATGATATTTACTTCGACCAGAACCAATACCAGATTGATTCGGAGCAAGGGCAGTGGCTGCTGGCCCACGAATTGACCCACGTATTGCAGCAAGGCCAGGGAGGGAGGGCGATTACCATTCAACGCAAGGGCAGCGACCCGGATACCGGTAGTTTGCCCACTTCCACCCAGCCCGCTACGCCGGATGTACAACCGGCTACGAAGAAGAACACCCTGCGGATCGGCTACCTGAGTTTCCGCTACCAGACCGAAGAAGAGCTGCCTGCCGCCAGTCGGGACGAAACCAATGCGCCGCAAGTAATCTGGTATATTCAGAAAGCTTTCAACCTGGACAAGGCTACGGCAACCCAGATTGTAGCCCTGGTGCAATGGAGGCCCGAAGCAAGTCGGCGGGCACGGCGGGCAAAAGAGTGGATTGAATTCAGGCTGTCCATCCAGGGAATTCAGGCGACACTGGGCCACCTCAGGGACTTTGGCAAGGTGGACAGCAAGGCAGTGGAAAAATTTGAAAAAATTCTGGCCCACGCTGAAGCAATGACCCACCGGGACTACGAATACTTCGTCAGGTCGCGGGGCAATAAGTTTTCCAACCTGAACATTGAGGGCTTTACCGTTGCCAATCTTTCTAAAGTGGAGGCGGCTTTTGTCGAATTCGAGGCCGACAAGGAGTCGGTTCTCCGTCCGTTGGGCCTGCTCGATGATTACTACCGGGCTGACGACACGATCCGGGACCTGGAATTTGAGGCGCTGAAGGACCGGCTCTTCGACAAAAGTGAGAGCGATCTGACCGAGGCCGATAAGGAAAGCATCCTGTCGCTTTTCCGCCAGAAAGCCATGCGCAAGGTGTTCCGGATGCTCGAAAAGTCGAACACCATTTCCCGCCAGGAACTAACCCGTTACCAGACCAGGCCGCAGGAGCTGGACCAACTAATTGCCATTCTGAAGGGGAACTTCCATCCACTGTACGAAGAAGCCAACCAGCTACGGGTGCGGGCGCTCAGTAAGTTTTTTGCTGATTACCAGATCAATGCCTACTCGGTACCGGGTGGAGAGAAGACCCGTGACCTCCGCAAGCTGTTGAAAGCGTATGGCGAAGGAGATGCAGCCTTACTGGAAAGCGTCAGCACCATTGCGTCTGCCAGCATCGAATGGCAGGTCGCCAACTTCTTTGCCCACAACCTGTTTCTCAAATACAATGCACCCTACCACAATCAGGTGAACAGCTACGCCGAAGCCTTTGAAGCGTCGAGGATCATGGTAGCGAATGAGTATCCCGACCTGGCAAGGGCCAGTGAGAAAGACCAGGCTACTTCCGAACACCTGAAAAATAATTACGCAGAACAGTATCCGATCCTGTACGACCTCTCGCTGGATTTCCGGCTGCTGTCCCATCTCCCCAAAGCAGATCTGAAAGGGCGGATTCTGACGGAGCTGAAGGACAAGGAAAAGAAATCGGCTGAAACCCAGACCCGCCTGCTGAAGGAGCCCTGGCTGATCTGGGAGTTCCAGCCGCTCCTGTATAGCCTGATGACGGAAGAGGGCATTGCGAAAGAGGATGCCATCGGAAAGGTGATTCACGGGAAAATTGAGTCGGTGAAGGACCATAAATTCTGGCGCAGCCTGGCCCTTGCCGCCTTGGGTATTGCCCTGGGGATCGCCGGGTTCTTCACCGGCGGGGCAACCTGGGTCGGATTGGCGTTGATCGGTGCCAGCATCGTAGTGAATGTCATCGATCTGCATTACGAGCTCAAGGACTATTCCCTGCATTCGGCAGCGGCCCACGCTACCTTCGAAGGCAACCTGACCAACGAACCCAGCAGCATCGGGGTGATTTTTGCCATCGCTGGCCTGGGGCTGGATCTGTTCAGTGCCCTCAAGCTGGTCAAGTCGATTGGCAAAGCCCTGAATACCGCCGAAGACGTAGCCGCCTACGCTTCCGAAGCCTTCGACAAACTGAGCAAGGCCGGTAAGATTCCGGAAGGAGTTACCAGGGAGATTTTTGTAAAGTCGCTGGTGGAAAACTGGCAACGGCGGACCGCCCTGATGAGCCAGCTGCCCAAGGATCTGCAGGCCATCGTCAAGGGCAAAGCCTTCCAATCTTTGCATCAGGGCGTGCAAGAGGGCCTTTTCCGGATTTTCGATGTCGACAAGGAAGCCTTTGCCTATCTGCTCAAAACCTTCAAGAAAAATCCGGACATCCTGACCCGGCTGGGTGCGCAGTCCATGCTCGATGGCAAAGCCAGCCGGGCCGTGTCCGACCTGTTCCACCTGTCGAAGGAAGCTCCCGGTCTGGCCTTGGACGACATCCTGCGGTACTACGGAAGTGTCGGTTCGCACGCCCTGAGCAGCGCACCCGATGTGTTGTCAGTATTGCTCCGAAGCCATATCCTGGATCAGTATCCCGAACTGGCGAAGGAAATCCTGACCAACCGCACCCTGCAGGAAGCCTTGCTTCGCAACGCCTCCGACCCGAGTATGCTGTTGCGGCATTGGGAGCAATACCAGGCCAAACTGGCCACCTTGCCCAGCAAGGGTGCCAAGTCCGGTTTTCTGCAATACCTGGAAGAGCAATCGGCCGTTGCCGCCCGCCTGGCAGAAGAATCGGCGGGCATTCCCAAGCTGGTTGACCTGGCCGTGGAGCAGATCCAGGTTACTGCCAAACTGTCGGAGACGGACATGAAAATCGTCCGGGAGATCATTCAGCAACTGGTGAAAGAAAAGGCCTTTCTGACGGGCCACCAGATGCAGGCGATCATCCGCATGGCCGAACAGAACGCTGCGTTGCTAGCGGCTGGAATTTCCAAAAACCTGCGGGGCTTCCTGTGGCAACTGCGCAATGCCTCCACCGCCATCGGCAAGACCGGCATGAACCCCGATAACCTCAAAGCCCTGTTGCGAGGCCTGGAAAATGCCGACGAGTTCGAAACGGCCCTCCGGTTGGTCGACACCCTCAACAATCCCTCGCACGGGGTGCGGGTAGTTGACAACATCCTTTCCTCCATGACGATGGTGCAACTGGATGCGCTCCGGATCAGCGAAGGAGCCGTGTTTTCCATGAGCGATCTGGCTTCGGTAGTGAGTCGCGTGCAGGGTACCGGCCAGGGGGCTGAGATCTGGACGTTGGCGGAGGCGGCGGGCAAATATACCGGCAAAACGACTGACCTGAGTCGTTTGCGCAGTATTCTGGAATCGCTCGACGAAGGAAAGCACAGCGCCGATGCCGTGGAAACTGCCATCCGGAATGCCGACCTCTTCGATGAGCGGCTGGCAAAGGCACTAGCCGACCCTAACAACGGCCTGGAGGAAACTGCCAGGTTGATCTGGGGAGACGAAGGGGTGTCGGTGGCGAAGGGAAAAATCACGGTGCCCGGCAAATTTCGCCGGGCGGGTGAGCAAGGGGTGGCGGGTTCCGGCAGCCGGGCCTACAAACAAGCCATGAGCAATGCCGACACGCTCATCGGCAGGGTGGTGGCCGGGGGAGAGATCGACCCGGTGAAATGGGCAATGGTACGCAAAGCCATCACCGATGCCACCATCGACCAGGGCATCAAGAACAACATCATCGGCGAGCTGTGGGCAAGGGCCAACATCCGGCGCTTCAGCAACGAGTACGACCTGATCAGGCGGGAAGCCGGAATCCAGTTCCATACCTCCGATGGGCTCAAAGTGCCCACTGCCAAGGCCGATGCGGTGATGAAGGCGAAGAAAGGCGACGAAATCCTGATCCTGGAGTTCAAGAGCGGCGATGCCGAATTCCGGAAGGCGCAGGAACTGATCTACGGCATGATTAAGAAAGGCGAGTGGGACAAGCTGGCGGCAGTCAATCCGGAGTTGGCCAGATTGCTCAAAGCCCACCCCGACAAAATCCGGTTCCTGGAAATCCGGGAGCCCTTTACAGGTACCTGAGGAAGCGCTGTTGGCAGCCTTTAGCGGCAACCTGTCCTTTTCACTCTTTCAATTGAAAGTTCACCGGTCATCCGGCATCCGATCATTTCAACAGTATGCAAGCGACAAAAAACCTGTTATGGCCTTACAGCAAAATACTGGCACTGGCTGCCATCCCGGTGATCGTATGCCTGTTTGTCCTGTTATTTTCTTTGACTCAGCGGTACCTCGACTGGCCGGGAACTGATTTCCGGAAGGAACTTATGCTGCTGGCTTTTCTGGTCAGCTTCCTGCCTATGGTCCTGATTCTGCTGGACTTTTTCTCGAATCGGGGGGCGGTGATTGACGTGCGGGGATTTAAGATCGATTTTGGGCGAATTAATTTAGATCAATCCGATATCAAACGCCAGTCGTTCGGCTTGCCGGATAACATCGGACTATCGGGTCCGATTGTCACCGATACAATGCCCATGAATATCATCGACACGCTGGAAGAAGCAACCAACCATGAAATTGTAGTCATCAATCTGAAAGAGGGCAATGCCTGGTGGGTTACCCGATTGCTTGCGCTGAGTGCCGGGGCAGTTCGTACCCATTCGCCGTACGCGCTCATTTTCATTGGCACCAAAGAAAATGTTCCGGATTATTTTCTGGGATGGGGAAAGCCCAAAAATATACTAGAAGCCATTTTAAATGACCGACCTGAATACCGGTTACGATATAACCGGGCGCTGCAAATTGCCAGACAAGTCATCATGTATGGAGATTACACCTTACGACCTCCCCAAGTAAACTTTCCGGTGGAGGTATTGAGGTATATCAACCACCCGGATTTTGCCAATAAAGGCGAAGCAGTGGTCGAACAGATCGTAATGGACCAGTTGGCATCCAGCCCCGAATCATTGGAGAATCCACCCGATCGGCTTACCCTCAAACGGCTGGAGGAGTTGTTCGGGCATTGCCTCTACCAGGATTTCATTGAGTTGAATGGCTCCAATGAGCAGCAAATGGAACAAGTGCTGAATTCGTTGGCGTCCTACATCGCCTTAGTAAGAAGAGGAAAATACGACAGTATAATTAAACGGGAGGCAGTCGAACAGCTCATTCTGAAAGAGTTGTACCAGCAGTCGACCCGGAATTCAAACCAAGCTAGATAACGCGCATGACCGGCTACTCCCGTTCTCCCAAACTGCTCAAAGGTGCTCTGGTTGAGTTCTCTGAGCGTTTTATCGGCCCCATTCCCAACGTGATCATCTTCCAGTACAACCCGGAAACGATGACCCGGGCGCTGGAAGTCTGGAATGCGGGCGGAGGGCCTTCGGCCAGTGGCAACGCTTCCTCCGGTTCGTACGACGCCTCCCAGACGGCCCAGCCCGACGATCCGCCCGAAACCTTCAGTCTGGCACTGGAACTGGATGCCGCCGATGCACTGGAAAAGCCCGAAAGCCATCCGGTAGCTTTCGTGTTCGGCGTGGCTGATCGCATTGCAGCCATGGAAATGCTGCTGTATCCGCAGGGCGAAAGTTTGCTGGGAGGTTTGGTGGGATCCGTGACGGGTTCGCTGAGCGGTGGGGTAGGCGGGGCCATCGGAGGAGCGCTGGGGAGTGGGGGAGGTGCCAAACCCGTGCCGCGCGGAACGGTGCCGGTAGTGCTCTTTGTCTGGGGTCCGGGGCGCATTGTGCCGGTTCGCCTGACCAGTTTTTCGGTGGAAGAGCAGGCTTTTTCACCCCTGCTGTACCCGATCCGGGCCAAAGTCACGGTGGGGCTGAAGATTCTGACCCCCAAGGATTTTCCGTCCTGCGACCGGAAACTCAGCGAAGACATTGCCATTGCGGCATTCAAATTTACCCGGAAACAGAAGGAAGTGCTGGCCATGGCCAATATCGCCAACAGCGTGGAATCCATCCTGGGCATGCTGCCTTTTTAGACAGGGAGAGATTGGGTGATTGAGTGAATGGGTAAGGGATTGAAGAATTGATGATGTAGAGACGCAATTCATTGCGTCTTTGGGCCACCCGGCGTCCGAAGCCCGGAACACTGAATAGCTGACAGATCTAAATGTTTAAGAACCATCAACTGACAATAAACCATGTTTGAAGATCAGAGCCGATACAAAGACAAGGAAACCTATGCGGTGCGGGATCGCCGGGGGCGTACCGTGCGGGTGGTGAGTGTGCCCGAAGCACCCCGGCAAAGTCTGTTGGGCTTCCACCTGCTGAAGCAGGGCCAACGGATGGATCACCTGGCCTACCGGTACCTGAACGATGGGGCGGGGTTTTGGCGGATTGCCGAAGCGAACGAAGCCATGCTGCCCGAAAGCCTGAGTGAACAACCTGAAATTGCCATTCCTAACAAACGCTAAGCCATGGGACTGGGTATTCTCATCAGTGTCGATAATGCGCCGAACGAAAAGCTGACGCAGCAGGTGAGCCAGGTAGAGGTCTACGAAAAAATGGACAACGCCACCACCTACAAAATCCGCTTCATGGTCGACATCTGCGACAGGGACATTGCCAAAGGCCTGGAAGAGCAAACCGACCCGGGTTCGATGCTGGGCGTTCTGGTCGAAGTGAAGGGGGAACTGGTTTGTCTGGTCAGTGGGCCGGTGGCCCGGCAGCAGGCGCACCTGCAACACGGGGGAGCCGGTTCCTGGATCGAAGTGGAGGGAACGGATACTTCACAGGCAATGGACCAGGGGCACCGAACCCGTTCCTGGGAGGATGCAACCGATTCGGACATTGCTACCTCCATCCTGGGGGACCATCAGCTGCGAACGGATGTAGAATCAACGCCCGATTCGGCGCACCTGGAAGAAAACCACAGCCTGGTCCAGCACGAATCCGACCTGAGCCTGATTCGCCGGCTGGCCCGCCGCAACGGCATGCATTTCTGGATCACCTACGACCCAGACGGCACTGCCACGGGACATTTTAAGTCCAGGAGCCTGGAGGGGCAGCCGGTAGCCGAACTGATGGTCAATCTGGCGGAGAACAACATCGAAAACCTGCGCATCAACTGGGATGTCCGCCGCCCTACCCAGGTAGAAGGCCAGCAACTGGACCTGCGTACCAAAGAGGTCATGGGCGGTCCCGTCACATTGAACGGAGAGGGCAGCCTGGGTGCCCAAGGGCTGGCCCAGATAGCGGGCAGTCAGGCGCATACCACGCAACTGGCACCTCCAGCCGACGACGGAGGCACCATGCAAACCCGGGCCCGGGCGCTCCTGCGGGAGGCACAATGGTTCATTCAGGCTTCCTGTCATACCAGTATGCACCGGCTTTGCAACAAGCTGATCCGAAGTCATACGGTGGTAGAAGTACAGGGAGCCGGAAGCCGGTACAGCGGCAAGTATTACGTGACGGGCGTAAAGCACCTCATCGATGCCGTTTCGCACGGAATGGAAGTGGAACTGGCCCGTAATGCCTGGGGCAACGAAGCCAGCGGGGCACAAGGACTGTCAGGCCTGATTCCCTAGTGCTCAGGAAAGTTATTTTCTTTAAGAAGACAACTATCTGTCAAGGCGGGGAGGCCGCCTGTCCAGCGAGGGGCGCGTGAGCCAAGCGGGCGGAAGCATTGGACAGGCCGGGCGGCGGCCCCGCTTGATTTTCTTTGCGGTTCCCCGCTGGGATTACTTTCTTTGATCAAGCAAAGAAAGTGACAAACCGTTCGGGAAGAGTCCAAACCGTCAAATAATACTCTACACCCAATTTCAATAAAATAATTTTCAAAGAACGAGTGAAGCACAAGCAAGCGATGCAAGCGCATGGATAGTCAGCTAACGGAGCAATTACTGGATTGGACACGCAACCGCTACTTCGGCAAATACCGGGGGCTGGTCACCGACAACGATGACCCCACCCACCGGGCCCGGGTGAAAGTGCGCGTACCGGCCGTGTTGCAGGATGTAGAAGTATGGGCGATGCCGTGTCTGCCGTACACGGGCAACGGCGTGGGAACGCATTGGGTGCCCGAACCGGGAGCAGGCGTGTGGGTGGAATTTGAGGCGGGCGATCCTTCTTTCCCGATCTGGACCGGTGGATTCTGGGCCGATGACGAACTGCCCAAAAACGAGCAGGGAACCGTTGCGAAGCCTGCTACCCGCATCATCCGCAGCGAAACCGGGCTGATGCTGAACCTGGATGATGAGGGAAAGGTCGTCACCCTGAGCGATGAGGACGGCAGCAACCTCATCACGATCGAAGTGCTGCCGGGGAAAATCAAGATCAAAGGCACGGCCAAGGTGGTGGTGGAAGCGCCGCAGATTGAGCTGGTGGAGAATGCCACCCACCCCCTGGTGTTTGGGGATAACCTGCTGACTTATCTGAACCAGATCGTGACCATGTTCAATGCCCACGTGCATCCCGGTGAGTTAGCCCTTGGCGTGTTGCCGGTGACGCCCGCTCCACCCGTACCGCCCCTGCCACCCGCCACGCCCAGCCTGCTATCCATTCAGGTGAAAACCGGATGAAGCGGGTAGAAGGCGGTTGAAAGATAAACAATGAATCACTCACGCAAAAGCTGAAAGCTGTTTGCTAACAGCTACTTATTATGGAACTGAAAGCAGGTACAATCGCCGATCAGTCGGGTAGCATGGCCAAAGCCATGGAAGAAGCATTTCTGGCCGAATGGCCCAGCGTGATGGGAGATCAACCCCTTCCGGAACCCAACGACCAGATGCGGCTGCTGTTCATTGCCGTTGCCCAGGGCGTCATCCGGCACCTGGTAGCCAATCCGGATGCTTTTGTGGTCTCAGTGGCATCGGCCATCAACCATTCCCATGCTGCCAGTATTTCAATCAAAAGCACAGAGAATCCCTAATCGAACGAATGATGGAGCAAGCCATTACCAGTATCCGCTATCCCTTCGCCATCGACCCCGGATTGGGAACCCTGGCAGAGGAAAATTCCTACAGCCGGCACGTAGAGCAGATGATCATGCAGGTGCTGTTTACCAATCCCGGTGAGCGCATCAACCGCCCGGATTTCGGATGCGGTCTGCGCCGGATGGTGTTTGCTCCCAACAGCGAAGTGAGCGCCAACCTGACGCAGGTAACTGTGTTTCAATCGCTCGAAAAATGGCTGACCGACCTGATCAACGTGGAAGAAGTGCGGGTGAATGCCTTGGAAGAACGTTTGGAAGTACGCATTGTCTATGTGCTCAAAGCCCGGCAGGAACGCCGCTATTTAAACCTGGAAGTAACGTTATGACCCCCGCTCCGGATCGCATCGAAGAATTGCTGGCCCAGTCTCGCGTCACGGGCATTGACTTCATCTACGTCTATCCCGACCAGACCATGCTGGATGTCTACTTTCTGCGTTCTCCGGCTACCCTGGATGCGCCCCTGGTAGGCACGCTGGATCGGGATGATGTGCGCATTTATTCCCCTTCAGGAGCCGCCCCCGCCATACCCGTCGCGATACTGGCCTGGGACACGGTAGATGGGCGTGACGTACTCCGCTTGCAGGTTGCCGAGCCAGGCGATTTTACGTTGTATAAGCTGGTCATTGACGACCTGCGGCTCGATCCCTACTACAACGATGTCACCTTCAGCTTCAAAGCCAATTGCCCGAGCGACCTTGATTGCGCGCCCCCCGATCCCGAATGCCCGCCCGAAGAGTGGGTCGATTTTCCGGTCGATTACCTGGCCCGTGACTTCTGGAGTTTTCGCCGGGCCCTGCTCGATTTTGCTTCCCAGCGCTATCCCGATTGGCCCGACCGGCTGGAAGCCGACGCCGGTATCATGCTCGCCGAAGTGATGAGCGCGCTGGGCGATGAAATGGCGTATTACCAGGACCGCATCGGACGGGAAGCCTATCTGGAAACCGCTACCCAGCGCCGCTCGCTGCGCCGCCACGCCCGGCTGGTCGACTACACACTTCACGACGGATTGGGTGCCCGGGCCTGGGTCGACGTCACCATAGAGGCCGGGGCGAACGGCCAGATTCCGGCCGGCATCGACGTTTGGGCTTCCGGCGACGGGAAGCGCATTGATTTTGAGGTTGGGCAGGGGCTGGCGGAAGTTTTGGCAGGGGAAAGTTACTACGTAGATGCCCGCTGGAATGAATTGGCGGTGCACAGCTGGGACGAAGACCAGGTATGCCTGCCGGTGGGAGCGACCGAACTTTTCATCCGGGGGCACCACGGTGCAGCCCCTCCGCTCACGGATCCTTTCCTGGCTCCCGGAAAATGGCTGCTTCTGAAAACGTCGCCCGCGAATCCGGCGCAACCGGAACGGCTGCATCTGGTACGGCTGACAGAGATAAGCAACACGACCGACCCTGTATTCAACCAGGACATTACGCGTCTGAGCTGGGACAAGGCCCAGGCGCTTCCTTTTGAAATGGACATGACAGTGCTGGTGGTTCGGGGAAACCTTTTGCCCGTGACGGCTGGAAAAACCCACACGGTTTACTTCCTCACCGGATCCGACCTTTCGGACTTGACCCCGGCCGGACAGCAAGCATTGCAGGAAGCAGATCGGCAGGCGATTCAGCCGGCCAGCCGGGCCATAGAACGGGAAGGCCGCGACGGCTCCGTCGCGTATTTGTTTTCCCTGCCTATGTCAGATACGCAGCCCCTGGTCTGGTTGGGCGACGATCCGCACAGTGCGCTACCCGAAATCGCCGTGACAGAGGTAGACTTTGATGGCAACTGCTGGCTGCCCGATGAACCATGGACCTGGCGAAGGTCGCTGCTGGGCGTGTATTCTTCCCAAAGCCAGGACCGCGATTATACCCTGGACGACGGCACCTGGCGGCGGGTGGTGGGTTATCAGCGCATCGGAGAGGAGTTTGTTCACCAGGATTACGCTTCCGACAAGGGCGTGATAATTCGGTTCGGGGATGGGGAATTTGGTCGGCTGCCGGCCGGAAAAACGGTTTTTCGGGTAGACTATCGGCTGGGTGGCGGCCGGACTGGCAACGTGGCCGCCGAATCGTTGCGGCAGTACGCCGATGACCGCCAGCCCGGCCGCTGCGACCCGAGCGTGGCCGATCTGAGTTTTGTCAGATCACTGAGTAATCCCTTGCCGGCCAGCCAGGGCACCGATGCCGAAACGCTCAATGAAGCGCGGTTTTCGGCTCCCGAAGCCTTTCGGGCGCTGACCTTCCGGGCCGTTCGTCCCGAAGACTACGCCGAAGCCGCCGATCGATTGCCTTGGGTGCAGCGGGCGGGAGCGGCCTTTCGATGGACGGGAAGCTGGCTGACGGCCTTCGTAACGCCCGATCCGGTAGGGGCCGTGGTATTGGAGGAGACGCAGCGCGATGACCTGGCCGGGCAGCTGAACCGCTTTCGGCAGGCCGGACGGGAAGCCTACGGGATGGACCCCGTGTATGCCAATCTGGATCTTGACATTTCCGTTTGTGCCGCCCCCCATGCCTATCCGGGTGAGGTGAAGGAGCGCGTACTGGAAGCGTTGCTGGGCAAAGGAAACGTTGGGATGGATCGAAGCTCCGGCTATTTTTCCCCGGATCGCTTCACCTTCGGTATGCCCCTGGAACGCGCTACCCTGGAAGCCACCATTCAGGCCGTTCCGGGCGTACGGGCCGTGGAGCAGATCCGCTTTCGGCGACGGGGCTGGTTTGACTGGAAAGTGCTGGAGGATTGGTCGTATGATCCCGGCAAAAACGCGATTGTCCGGGTAGAAAACGATCCACTGCACCCGGAAAGAGGAACCTTGAAACTATCTGTTCACGGAGGCGCATGAATTGTACGTGTAAAAATAGCGAATCAGGAGAAGGCACTTTTTCGTGCCCCTGCGATCGTTGGGAACATCCGCTTCCCTTGCAGATCGGGGCTGGGCTGAGCGAACTTCCCCGGCAGATCGCCGGCTTCCCGGAGTTTCGCCGGGCTATGCTGTTTGCCCTGCGCAGCAAAACCCCGCTGGCATTCTGGCGGGCCCGGAAGCAGAACGATCTGGGCGTGATGCTGCTGGAAATGTGGGCCTACGTCTGTGATGGGCTCTCTTTTTATGACCAGGTGATTGCCCAGGAAACCTACCTGCGCACAGTGCACCGGCGGCCTTCGCTGCGCCGACTGGTTGCTCTGTTGGGTTACCTGCCCCGACCGGCAGTAGGCGCTACCGTACAGTTGGCAGCGCTGGCCGAAGGGCGTCAGTCCATTCTACTGCCGGAAGGAACCGCTTTCCGATCGGGGGCTTTTGAGGGTAGTCCGCCGCAGGTATTTGAACTGGATCAGGCGACGATCATCCATCCCCTGACCAACCGTTGGCGCATTCGGCCTCCGCATCCCGGTGTGGTTACGGCGTCCAATCCGACTTTTCTGCTGGTTATTCCGCAGGCGGAGCTCAAGCCCGATGCCTGGCTGCTGTTACTGGATACGGAGAATACGACCCAAAACCAGCCCGTACAAATCAGCAGCGCTGAGCCTTTTATGGGTAAAGATGGCGGGAAGTATACCCGGGTCGTTTTCCGGTCGCCGACCCGGTTGGCAGCAGGGACGCCCCTGGCTCGTCTCCAACTCCTGGTGCCTACCCAAACAATCGGGCTGTGGACCCTTCCCGGAGAACCGATTGGGTCAACATCGGGCGGAAGTTCCGGTATTTCGTCCACTGCACTGGCAATCCAGGCGGGTGGGAGCATTTCGGCCAGGAGTGCATTTAGCCGCCTGACCCTCACTTTGGATAGCCTGAACCGCCAGATCAAGGCCGGAGAATACATCGTTGTGAGCCGACAACAGGAAGCGCTCTGGTATCAGGTCGAAGCGGTGGAGGAGGAAATCCGGGAGCAAAGCCCCGGCAGCACGATCAACATCAATGGCAGTACGTTCACCATGCCGGGAGTCAACGTGTCGGTAACGAAGCTGACGCTGAATGAGATCCGGGGAACCCTCATTCAGCTCTCCTCCGGGGTAGCCGGTTTTTCGGGTGCGCAACCGGGAGAGTGTACGGTTCACTATGGCATGCGACCGGCCGGATTGGTTGTAGACGAAGCTCAAACGACGTTGGCACCTACCGATCCGCTGTTCCTGGAAAGCCGCCTTGAAAGCCCGATTGATTACGCGGAACCCCATCGTTTTTTGCTGAGCGATCATAATGGGCGGGGCCTCTCAGTGGGTGGCAGACTAGATTTTGCGGGCAACCGGCTGCTGATGGATCAGGGAGAAAGCTGGCAACCCGACTTACACCTGCCGGTAGAGGTGTTTGGCAACGTGCTTACTGCCAGTCGGGGTGAGCGGGTGAAGGAAGAGATGCTGGGAAATGGCGATGCGTCGATTGCCAATCAGACTTTTAAACTAAAGAAAAAGCCGCTTACGTACCTGTTTTCTCCTACCGCAACCAATGAGCAGGGCGTTCAGAATACCTTGCGGGTGTACGTGAATGGCATCCGCTGGACGGAAGTGGCCAGCTTTTACGGAAAAAAGCCGGACGATCAGGTATATACCGTGCGGCAAAACGACGAAGGCGATTCCCTGGTCACTTTTGGAGACGGGCAGCGTGGACAGCGACCCGCCACGGGACAGGGCAATATCGTGGCATCGTATCGTTTCGGTGCCGGAGCGGCCAGTCCACCCGCCGGTGTGCTCAACCAGATCGCCAAACCGGTAAAAGGCCTGAAAAGCGCCCGGAACCCCCTGGCTGCTGTGGGCGGAGCCGATGCCGAAACTGCCGAAGGCATGCAGGCGTACGCGCCCCAATCGGCGCTGGTGCTGGGCCGGGCAGTATCGATTCAGGATATGGAGGCGGTGGCACTGGCCATGCCCGGGGTGAAGGCCGCGCAGGTGGAATGGCGCTGGCACGCTACCAAACAGCGCCCGGTGGTACACGTCTGGTACCTGGGCGAAGCGGGTCTGGAGAGCACCCTTTCCCAACGACTGCGAAGCCTTTCCGATCCGTCCATACCCATTGGGGTAGAAGCCGCGCAAGCCGTTCCGGCTACCTTTTCGCTGGACGTGGGCCTGGACGAACGCTACCTGAAAGCCCAGGTAATCGCCGAACTGAATGCCGTTTTGACCCAACCCAAAACCGGGTTTTTGTCCCCGGAACGCCTGGGAATCGGGCGGACTTTGTTTCGCAGTCAGCTTTTTGCGGTGGTTCTGTCGGTGGCGGGTACCGCATCGGTCAGGCGTATGCACTGGAACGGAGCCCTTTTCTCCCAATTCGCCGTCACGCCCGGAGCCGGTCGCTATTTCAGCTTTGCCCCGGAGGCCATCCAGGTAAGCGGATAGCCCATACGCTCAGCTCTTTTCATCAGCCCATTCACTTAATTTCCATGAAAACCCTTCCCAACGATCAGTTCAACCGCTATTTCACCGAGAAGATCTGGGAAATGATCCCGGCCATTTACCGGCACGAAGATGGTCTGGGGGCAAATCCGGGCGTCTTGCGGGCCCTGGTGGAGGTGATGGCGGAACAGGCAGTCATTCTGCGGCGCAGCCAGGACCGGCTCTGGGAAGATCAGTTCATCGACCTGTGCAACGATTGGGCCGTGCCCTACATCGCCGACCTGCTGGGCACCCGCCTGATTTCGGTGTTGAATAAGCGGGGTCGCCGGGTAGACGTGGCCAAAACCATTTACTACCGCCGTCGCAAAGGCACGCCCCGCATTCTGGAAGAACTGATCAGCGACATCAGCGGCTGGGACGGCAAACTGTTGGAAAGTTTCCAGCGGCTGGGGCGGGCCCGCCACGGACTCGACCCCCAGCCAATCAAACTGGCCGGGCGCTTTACCGGTACGCTGCCGGGCGGCTGGGCCGATTTGCGTCAACCCCGGGGCAGCGAACTGGCCGACGGACCCTTCGACGAATATTTTCATACGCCTGACGTACGCCGACAGCGGGGCCTGGACGGACGGTATGGCATTTCCAAGCTGGCTTTTTATCTCTACCGGCTGGTCGCCTACAAAGCCGAAGACGTTACCCCGTTTTCCCTGGGCGATGGTTTGCGGTTTACCTTCGATCCCTCGGGACGAGACATTCCCCTGTTTGCCCGGCGAAAACGGCCGGAAAAGCTGGAAGATCGCCGGCTCCGTCCGCAAAACTGGGAGCGGGAGCGGAGTCAATACGAAGACTGGGAGCAATGGCGTTCGGCCTTCGAATGGGAACTGCCGACGCCCATCCGATGCCGTTTGCTGGGGCACGCCGAATACCGGATTTCCGAAGCGGTGATTCAGCGCCTGGTGGATGACCACGGACTGAGCGTGGGCGGCACGACGGATTTACGCACCCTGCGCGGCTGGCAGTTGCGCGACGAAGCCCGGCTAAGAGCCACCCTGATGACCTTTGCCAGCCAGGCCGAATTGCTGAGTCCCGCTATTTTCATCCCCTTGCTCCGGTACGCACTGGTCGCAGAGTGCGGCAAGCGGGCACTCCTGCCCGATACCACCGGGCCGATCCGGCGGGATAGCGGTTCGCTGGTGGTGGCGGTAGGGGCCTCACCGGCGGGAATGATCGGGACGGAGCGAACCACCGGAGCCAGCCTGGAAAACTGGTCGGCCAACGCTTTTCTCAAACAACTGGCGATTGATCCGGAGCGGGGGCGGCTGCGGTTTCTGGATGGTGCCGTTGATGAAACGGAGGTCAGCGTTACCTATCACTACGGTTTTTCCGCTCCCATCGGGGCTGGTACGTTTGCCCGTCCGGGAGTGGAAGCGTCCAACCCCACGGTACCATCTAAAAGCGGGGGAGGGCCACTGCTGGCTACTGACCTCAGCGACAACGGCATTGTGCAACTGGACGACAGCAAGACCTACGGACCCGTGGCCGATGTACTGACCGTGCAAAACCTGACCCTGCAGGCAGCCAACCCGCAACGACCTTACCTACGGCTGGAATCTGACTGGATACTGCAAACGCCGGCAAATCAGGATGCGCAACTGGTGCTGGATGGCCTATGGATCGGGAACGCGGGCGATGAAACGTTTGAAATCATTCTGCGGGGCGACTACGAATGCGTCACCCTGCGCCATTGCACGCTGGACCCCGGTGGCGATGTCAATGCCCTGGGCGAAACCCTGCATCCGCTCTCACTCATTGTGGAAGGGTTTGTGGAGAAGCTGTGCCTGGAAAGCTGCATCCTGGGGCCAATCGCCACCCGAAACAACGGCCTGGTGGAAAAGGTGGTTATCAGGGATTCCATCTTACAGTCAGTGGTGGACACCGTGCCCGCCATGCACATCACTTCCGGGAAGGTAGACATGGAATGCGTCACCGTTTTCGGCGAAATGCAAGCGCATCGCCTGTACGCCTCGGAAGTGATAGTAACGGGAAGGGCTACCGTAACGGATACCCAAACCGGTTGTTTCCGTTTTAGTGCCGCTCCGGTCGGCAGTCGGTTACCGCGGCCGTACGAATCCTTTCTCTTTCCATCCGATACCAACCACTGGTTCAGTTCCCGCAAATTCGGACAACCCAACTACGCCCAACTGAGCGAAACGGCACCCGGCGATTTGCGGACGGGAGCGGAAAATGGGTCAGAAATGGGTGCCTTCAGCCGCTGGATGGCTCCCATCAAGCAGGCCGGGCTACGGGCCAAAATAGACGAATACATGCCTTTCGGGTTGATTCCCGCCTTTATTAACGAAACCTAATCCAACGTCATGGCAACTTTTGACATTTCCCGCGTGGCCTTCGATCCACGAAAACATTATTCCAGCGTGCGTATGCAGCAGGGACGCGTATTGACGGATGACGATTGGAATGAAAATGAAAGAATCGAAAACGAAGAGCGGCGACGCACCCGGGTGGATGTGATTGGCCCATACGGGAGTCCGGATGCCGGCTTCCGGGTCGAAAACCTGCGCTGGACCGGTAGCGTATTGGACTTCGACATTCAGGCCGGTACCCTGCACCTGGGTGGATTGCGGCTGGAAATGGACGAACCCGAAACGTACCGCCTGCAGAAAGACTGGCTGCAACAAGCCCCCGACAGCGATCCGGCTCCCCAACCGGGTGCGTTCACAACGGACCAGGAGCGCTTTGACCTGGTGTATCTGGAAGCCTGGCAGCAACCCGTGAGCGCCATTGAAGACGACTCCCTGTTTGAAGTGGCCCTGGGCGGACCCGATACCACCACGCGGGTACGGAGCATGCGACGCGTGAGAATTCAACCCAACATAGGCGTTGCCGATTGTGCCGAAGCCTGGGCGAAGTTGCAGGAGATATGGAAAGACAGTCACCTGGGTGAGATCACGCCGGAATTCGAACGGGTGCCCGATGTCCGGCTGACGGTTTCTTTTACGGACGCGGGCGTATCTGACGACCTGTGTTCTCCTGCCGTGGCCGGTGGGTACCTGGGTGCCGAAAACCAGGCCATCCGCGTGCAGCTGACCAGTCCCGATACCTTCACCTGGGGCTTCGACAACGCCGCGCCGCTGTATCGGATCACCGTATCGGAGGGAGGGATCGTCACCATGCTCACCGAACCCAAAGACCAGTATCATTGGCCACTGGCCGGGCAGGTAGTCGAACTATTGCCCTGGTCGGCGGTTTTGTCGAATGGGCAGAAGGTGGCGGGCCAACAGGGGCATTTCAGCACCGTATCGGCTTCGTACAACCCCGATACGGGCCAATTTACGCTGACTTCGCCACCACCGGCGCTTTTTGGCAGCGAATGGAAAAGCCGAAGCGACAAAGATGCCCTGGCCCAGCCAGCTGAGTATTTCTACCTTCGGGTTTGGAACCGGGGAACGGATACGGGTTCCCCGCCCGAAATCCCTCTGACCGCAGGAAGCCCGATTCCCCTGGGTACGACCGGCGTACAGGTACAGTTCGATGGCGACGACCGGGTAGCGGAAGACTACTGGGTAATCACCGTCCGACCCGAAACGCCCACGGTGATTGTGCCCAACGGATTGACCCAGGGCATGCCTCCCTTTGGGGTATGTCGGTTCTTTGCGCCCTTGGCAGTCATTCGCTGGTACCTGGAAGCCCGGCAGGTGCAGGGCGAAATCGTGCACGATTGCCGCAAACCGTTCCGGCCCCTGACCGATCTGGAATGCTGCTGCACCTATACGGTGGGTGACGGCGTCCACAGCCGGGGCGACTTCAATTCCATTGAGGAAGCCCTCCGCCATTTGCCCGAAGCCGGCGGGAAGTTGTGCGTTTTATCGGGCATCCACGAAGCCAACGTGGTCATCAGCCGACGGAGCCGCATTCGCATTACCGGTTGTGGAGAACATACCATCGTTCGTCCGCGGGCAGCAAGGGAAGGGTTCCGAAGGCCTATTTTCCGGATCGAATCTTCGCAGTCGATCCAGCTGGATTCGATGACGCTGGTGACGATGCAGGGGACGGCCATTGAGGTAGAAGATGTAAACAATGACCTGCCACCTTCGCATGGCATCACCATCAACGACAACCGCATCCTGGCCCTGACGCACGCCATCCGGATTCGGTTGCAGGAAGACCGGGGTGGAGACAATGACATTGCCATTCACCACAACCGCATTGGCATGCTGGACAAGCCGGAAGGAAACGTCGCTATTTTTTCGATTGCCGACCAGGTACGCATCGAACGGAACCGCATTGTGGTGGTGTCCGACCCCCGCCGGGAAGACCCCAATGGACCACTGGACGGAAATGATCCGGGTGGTGGCGTTTTCGATCCCTGTTTCGACCCGAACAAACTGTATAAAAAGACTGCTTTGTTTAAGTATGCCATCAAACAGTTTCTTCTCTACGTTTCAGTCTACGTGCCGACTCAGTCCAGGACGGATTATCAGACCCCGGGCGGCATTCAGATTGGGGGTACTTCGGAGCGGGTGCGGATCGTGCAGAACGAAATCATCGGCGGATGGGGCAACGGCATCACACTGGGCCACCTGACTCCCTGGCAGGAAGGCAACAATCCTTTTAATAATACCGATAGTCAATTCCTGTTTGCGACCAACTGGTCGTCCGAATCATACAAGGCCAATGTGACCGAGCAGTTCCACAATACCTTGTACGAAATTGCCATCGAAGAAAATCACATCCAGCAGATGGGGCTTTCGGGAATCGGGGTGGTGGCGTTTTTGAGCAGCCGTAACATTGGCCTGGTGGTGCGGGTGGAAGACCTGGGGATTTACCGAAACGTGATCCGGCAATGTGCCCTCCGCATTCCGACCCAACTACCGGCGGAACTGCTGGACGAAGCTGCCTACGGCGGGATTGTACTGGCGGCGTGTGAAAATGCCTGCATTCGGGAAAACCGGGTAGAGGAAAATGGAATCAGCCACCGGGAACCGGTCTGCGGCATCTTTGTCCTGCACGGCGACAAAATTGAAATTTCGAACAACCGGGTGATCAACAACGGAGTGCGTACTTCGGAGGCCAATGAAGACGTGCGGAGAGGGCTGAGGGGTGGCATAGTGATCCGGATGGCCTTCAAACTGCCCGATTTCAGAAACAAACTCCTGCTGGACAATCAACCCTCTTTTGATGGCATTCCGGCGGCCAAAATCCACGATAACATCGTCAGTCAGCCCCTGGGGCACGCGCTCTTCCTGATGGCCTTCGGGCCGGTTTCGGTGGTGAGCAACCAGTTCACTTCGCAGGGCACCGACATCCGCAACGTGTATTCCCTGTTGGGCGGCAGCGTGTTCCTGATGAACCTGGGCATTTCCAAAGACCTGATCCTCCTGTTGCTGGGTTTTATTTTCAAGTACATGGCCAATGCCAATACCGGGGCCATCGGTACGGCGACAACCAACTCCCAAATCCGGAACATCATTCGAATACTGGCTTATTTGCCGAATGGGAAAGTGATGTTCACGGCCAACCAGACCACACTGGATATGCGGAGTCCGGACGTAAACCTGGCCGTCAGTTCGCAGATGATCGTTTCCCTGGACGACATCGCTTTCAACAGCAACCAGTCGGAATGCGCCGCCCTGTTGCTTCCCGAACCGCCCACCTTCGACATAGTACTACTGAATACGTTCCTGATCGGCGTAAGCATCCGGTCCAACGACAACCGCTTTTCCGATGGCCTCACGCTGACCAAGTATTCCCTGTTCTCCTACGGCTTGCTCAATACAGCCACCGGCAACCAGTCTACGCATTGCCTGCACGTATTGGGTGCCCGAACGGAAATCAGCGAAAACATCGTTCTTTTATCGGGTGAATGCGAAGGCGATAAGCGAATCATTGGCAATAAATTGGGAGTGAAAACAGCTCAGTAAACAGTAAGCAGTGAACAGTGATAACTTCAATTAGACTGTTACGATGAAAAGCAAACGTTTGAACCAGGATGACATGTTGAATGCCCTGGATAATGCATTTGACCAGTTGGAGGCAAAAAGGTCCGAAGAGCTGGAAAACGCCCGTCGATGGGAGGAAATCCAGCAGAATGCCGCCCGGCGGGAGCAGGAACGCCTGACCCGAAAGTACGGACCGGATCACCCCCGGGTGCAGAAACTGGCAGTTCGGGTGGCGTACCACGAGCCACTGGCCAAAGCGATGGATACGGAGCAGGAGCGGTCTAAAACCCGGACCGAACCTTTTGAGGCTACTTCCTGGCGGGTGCACGGGCAGGTGACCGATCGCAACGACGCGCCTTTGAAAGGCCATACCGTTTTTTTGACCGATCCCAAAAACCCGGAAAACCCGGACATGGGCTACGCGTGTACCGATGAACGGGGACAGTATTCGATCACACTTACGGAAGATAAGTTAAAGAATCTGCCCAATGCCGCCCTGTACCTGGCCGTTTCCGACCCCAATCAGCGGGTGATTTACCAGGACACCGAACCCATCCGACCAACTGCCGGCATCATCGACTACCGACCCATCCGGATTGGAGACGATGCCTGCCAGCCTCCGCAGCGCAAAAAGGATGAAAAAAAGCCACGGTAATTGTAATTGATTAAACTTTTATTTCTGGAGACGTTCCGGCAACCAACCGCATCTTTCCGAATCCAAGCGTGCGCGGCTTTCTTTGCTGGAAAGACAATTGCCACGCCTACGTCAGGCCGACTGGCTGGCTTCCTCCAAATAGGCTTCCAATTCTTTCAGTCGGGCTATCTGGCTGGGACGGGGTTGAATAAATGGGCGTACCTTTTTGACCAGTGCGAGGGCGTCGGTGTACGTAAGGTCCGTTTTGAGCAAGTAGGCAATCGCCATGCTGGGACCACGGCCCAGGCCCTGCCGACAGTGAATGTACACTTTGCCTTTGTTCTTCACCTGCTGCTCAATAAAGCGGGCACCCTTCAGCAGGTCTTCCAGCGTTGGAGGTGTGTTGTCAACCGTAGGAAGGTGCAGGTATTGAAAGCCCTGATAGCGTGCTTCCGGATAAATGGACGTTTCCCGCATATTAACGATGGCCGTAATCCCTATCGCCTTCAGCCTGCGCAGTCCCCGCAGGTTGTACTGTCCGCCCAGAAACAAGTCAGCCGTGATCTGGCTTCGCTTCAGGCGGGGAATGCCCACGAGCAGGCGATACGTAATATCCAGTATTTTCTGCGTAAAAATGACCAGGGTGAGCCAGTGACTTTTCAATTGACGCAACATAGGAAAGTAGGATGGACTTGGAAGGATCGGTTGAATGGCCGGACTGAGTGATACCTGGTCACTGCCCGTTCATAAGGGGATGGCCCAAAAGGAAACGGGTGTCCCGGTCCGATGGGGTCAGGACGGTGGGGGAGTTGGTACCACCACCCGAATGGCCCGGGGCAGAACGCGAATGTGCAGGTGTTCCGTATCGTGGGCATCGTCGTCGAAGATGAGTTTCTGACGCTGGGCAAAGTGAATTTCCACTTCTTTGCATGCCCAATGCTCCAACACGTTCGATTCAGTCTGTAGCAGGGTGGTACCGGTTAGTCGTAGTATCGAACCCAGGTTGGCTTCCCGCAGCAGCAGAACGTCCAGCAAGCCATCGTTCACACGAATGTCGGGCAGAAAGGTATAGTCACCGATGCCGATGCTGCCGCAGTTGGTGACCGAAAGCGCTACGCCTTCCCGGCTGACTTCCCGTCCGTCGATCCGCATCCGGTAAGCGATTTTTTCCGCTTGAATCATCGTGCGAAGGGCGGTAATGCCGTAAGCCAATTGGCCCACCTGGTTTTTCAGTTCCCGGTCGGCTTCAACGACCATATTGGCCATAATGCCGGAATTGACGCGAATCATAAAAGGAATGTCGTTGGCCAATCCCATATCCATTTCGGTCACCTCTGCCGTATCCTCGGTAAGCAGCGCAATGGCCGCTTGGGTATTGACCGGGATACCCAGTTCCTTCGCAACTACGTTGGCCGTTCCGCCGGGCAAAATGGCCATCGGCGTCGAACTTCCCTGCATGCCCCGGGCTGCTTCGGCCACACTGCCATCGCCTCCGTACACGGCTACTACATCCACTTTGCCGGCCTGCTGACGGGCCATTTCGGTAGCGTCGCCCGCTCGCTTGGTAATGGATACCTCCCAATCGGTGGAGGTGCCGGAAAAGGCCTGATTGAGATAGGAAAGAATGGGTTCGTCCTGTCCGGAAGCCGGATTAATGATGACGTGAATTGTCTTAAATGCCATTGATTTAAAGGAGGGTCTGGAATGCATACGTCCGGACCGGCCTTTGGTTGGGCTCCGTAGAAGGCATAACAATTTCTTAAACTAGGCGGTAAAAACGCAGTACCGGAGATAAACGGGAAGGCCGGTTTTCTGCGTTGCCGGCGGACAACTACGCCTGGGCAGTACTACTTCTTTTCGTATTCCATCGCAAAGTGCCGCATCTCTTCAATCAAAGGCAGCACTTTCCGGCCTTTGTCCGTGAGCTGGTACGTTACCCGCGGCGGCGCTTCCTGGTGGTCAATCCGCGCCACCAATTCACTTTGTACCAGCAGTTTCAGTTCCTGAATGAGTATCTTTTCACTGATGTCGGGAATGCGCTTTTTCAATTGGGAAAGACGGAGCGCCTCAGGAGCCAATCCAAAAATAATCAGTAGCTTCCACTTGCCGCCAATCAGCTCCATGGTCGTTCGGATCGGGCATCTGGGTCTTACGTCCAGGTTTTTGGGTATCATACTGACAAAAAGGTTAGTGTAGCGATTGCACGCTTGTACGTAGAAGCAAGGTAATTTTGTTCAGGCAATTTACCCTTCAATAAGAAAATGAAAAAGATCGCTTTATTCGGCGCTTCCGGTCAGACCGGGCAGCAATTTCTGGAACGGGCACTGGCCAAAGGGTATTTCGTGAAGGCCCTGGTTCGCAATCCCGCTAAGATCGCGCAAAAGTCGCCTAATCTGGAAATAATCGTCGGAGATGTGTTGCAGCCCAGCGACGTGGAAGAAACAGTGAAAGGCACCCATATTGTCGTAAGCCTGTTTGGACACGTAAAAGGTTCTCCCGAATGGCTGCAGACCAACGGCACCCGGCACATCGTGGTCGCTATGAAAAAGCACCGGGTAGAACGGATCATCTCCCTGTCGGGTGGCGGACTGCCGTATCCGGAGAAAGACCAGCCCAAACTGGCCGACCGGTTGATTCGTACTGCAATGAAGCTGATAGTCCCCAAGGTGTTGAACGACGCCATTGCACACCACCGCGTGCTGACCGAAAGCGGCCTGAAGTGGACCATTGTGCGGGGGCCGCGATTGACCAACGACGCCGGGCGGGGGCAGTACCGCGTGGGCTGGGTGGGTGTGAACGCCAGTACGAAAATCAGCCGTGCCGATCTGGCCGATTTCCTGGTCAAACAGGTAGAAGACGAACAGTTTAATTTTCAGATGCCCTTCGTCAGTGATTAATTTACCATTTGCCAATGCCGGAGATAGAAGGTGCGGCGTTCGGCTTAGGCCGTAATACATAGGAATGTACCGCAGTCCTGAATCCATCAACCCGTGATAAGCGGTACAATGGCCGACTGGGGGCGGGCAAAGAGCGCAAAAGCTGCCTGCGCGGGCTGCCGTAGAATGTCAGGAAACCAAAAGGTACTCCCCAGCACGGCCCTGGCAATGGTGACCGTCAGGATGTTCAGCGCAATCAGGATGACCGGCGTCAGGGGGCGTTTAAACAAAGGCGTTTTCATAGCGCAGTGCAGGAGAGGAACACCCCTCAGAAGGTGAAAATGACATTCAGTCCGGCCTGTCCGCTTTGGAAGAGCTGGCTATCGCCCAGACCGGAGATGGTACCGTTGCGGCGGCCGTATTCCAATTCCCCTTCCACACTGATGCTTTTATTTCGGAGCGGAAAGGTCCAGCCCAGTCCGCCCGCCAGCACTGAACCGATGGCAAACTGGTGCAGGTACGTAGCATTGGCGTCGTTGAACTGGTGTTTGGTGGTGAGCTGACCAGTGCCGAAGGTAGCGCGGGTGTACAAACCCTCATTAAACTTCCGGCTGAGCGGATAATATTTGGCGCTGATGCCCACGTGGTAGTAGTTGAAGAAATAGTCTCCTCCCTGCGCGTCCTTGGCGGGACCGGTGGCACCCGAAAACTTGAGGCGGGCGCCTAACCCGAAGCCCTTCCACTTTTCCGGCGCCACGTAAAACCCAAGCAGCAGATTACCGGCGATGCCAGGCTTGAAATCATTGGCACCAATGGCCTGGCTCAGTTTGCTTTTGATATCGCCCAGGAAGAGGGTTTGGCCGGCCCCGAAGCCAATTTCACCGTAAACAGTTTGCTTGTGTTCTGTTTGGGCCCGTACGGACTCAGCGCAAATAAAGAAGGTAAGGGCAAACAGGAGATAAGTGGGCTTCATCTTCGTAGTGGTTTGGTGAATAAAGATTGAACCCTGCAAAGATGAGGCACGGGCTGCCCCCAAAAATTGACTTCGGTTAAGATTTACGGCGCTGATCGTAAAGGCGTTTGCGGATACGGCTCAGGCTTTCGGGCTGAATGCCCAGGTAAGAGGCAATATAGCGAAGCGGCACCCTTTCTATTACTTTCGGTCGGTGGGCAATCAGGTGCAGATAGCGTTCTTCGGGGCTTTCCGTCAGAAAGGCAACGTTGTTTTTGCGGCTTCCCAGGTAAGCCTGTTCGGCCATCAGCCGGCCGAAGCGCTCTATGGACGGAAAATGGTCGTAGAGTTGATACAGCGTCGTTTTGGGTAACAACAATAGCTGCGTCGGTTCCAGCGCCTGAATGGTTTGATGGGAAGGCTGACCCGTCAGAAAACTTTCGTAATCGGTGTACCAGCTGTTTTCAAAGAAAAACTGCCCGGTGCGTTCTTCTCCGTCGGCTTGGTAGTAGTACCGCAGGCAGCCTTCATTGATGAAGGCCACGAATTTGCATACCTCCCCGGGTAGAAGAAGGAATTGTTTCCTGGGCAGCTCTTTTACCGTCAGCTTGTCGCGGAAAGCCGTAAAGGCTTCTTCCGATAAGGAAATGTAAGCGGACAGGCTGGCCTGAATCTGATTGTACATAGGATAGGAGCGGTTCTCTCCGGGTGTCCGATCAGCAGGTAAGTTATCATATTGTCAGGAAAAAAGGGAAAGAAAAACCAACAGCCGGTAATTACTATGCACCGGCAACTTTTACCGAAGCCAGTTTCTTTTTTACGTTCAACTTGCCTAAAATACGATTCTAATCTGCTTTCAATAGTGCTTCCGGCTTGAACTATCGGGTGGATCTTTAACTCTTTTTTGCTTTTATAGTGATTCCAGTCACTTTTTTTACAAAAGAACAGTTGAAATGGGGAACTGCCCATTTTTGTTGAATTCGTGATCAGAAGCACTATAAATTTAGCAACCCACAACAGGCCCGGGAGTTTAGCCGCCGGGATCGGCGCAGCCCCTGGAAGCCGAATCGTACCGGCTCATTGCGCACCGGGGCGGAGTAGTCTATGGGCTGATGAAATTGGAAGACGTAGCCGCGTGGCTCAGTGGCAATGAAAAGCGGATGATCGACCGGAAGCCGACTCCGCCTGCAGAAACCTATTACCGCGAACCGGAGCGCTTCCTGGGGCAACCCACCGGCTGGTCAATGCCTACTTTATCGACGGCCTGGCGATTCCCGTAGCCTTCGGCCAATATTTTTTATTATCGCTATGAAAACCACCGTCGGGGCGCTGAACGGGACATTGCGTTCCTGAAAGCCTGCGGCATCCGCAAATTTCAGATCGACTCCGACGACTGGCTGGGAAAGGGCAATCAGTAAGGACAAAATGGGCTTGCTTACTGCGGCTCTTGCCATAGTTTGAAATCGAATAGTGATCCAGCGGTATCAGCAGTGTTTTCTTCTTTTTTCTACGGTCGCATAATTGCCGGATATGTCCTGGTTCTACGAAAGGTGGAAGAAGCGGATCATTCATCCTAACGGAGTCAGGGCCAGAAAAAAGAATCCTCTTCAATGGCTTGCAGGCATTCTTCTAAAGAGAAGGCTTCAAATACCTGAAACCATTGACTGGTATGGCGGAAATAAGCCAGGTGAAACCGATCGGAGCCAGCGTACTACATTCGCGCAAATTTCAATTCCATTTCCCGCAGACCTTCCGGCGAATCTTTTTTGAGCATTTCACAAAAGTAATAGTAGTAACGGTACCATTTGCCGTAAATCGCGCTGGTGTAGTTGAATGTTTCGTGGGATGACTGAATTCACTGGGTTTCATTTTCTCCATGAGCGCCTGACAATTGGCTTCTATCCGCGCTTTTTCTGCGGTCGAAACAGTGGGTGTCGGTGGTTTGGCGGGTACCCAACCCCAAACGGCTTTGGTTTTCTTTACTCTTCTTCCCGGTAAAGGCGCACCAGTACTTCACCCCTCCAAGGGTTTTGAACCCTTGGAGGGGTAGACGACGTTTGGTCTAACCAGTACGACAATTAATCCACGATGGCCTGGTACACCAACACCCGGAACAGGTCGTGCAATTCCCCTACGTGGGTGGTGGGATACACCTGCGTCATAATCAACGCCACCACCCCTTCCTGCGGATCGGCCCAGTAGTTGGTGCCAAAGATACCACCCCAGCTGAAAGTGCCCGGCGATACCGGCAGTTTGGCGGCGGACTTTTCAGTGGCTACGGAAAAAGCCAGCCCGAATTTGTCTTCACCCAGCGAAAGGTCGCCGATCTGGTTCATCGTCATCATTTCCACCGTATTGCGGCTCAGCAGGCGCTTTCCCTTGTATTCGCCTTTGTTGAGCAGCATTTGCAGAAACACCGCGTAATCCATCGCCGTGGAGGACAGGCCGGCCCCGCCCGCGTAGTATTTGCCGCCGGCCAGGAGCGGAAAATCGGGAGCCAATCCCTGACTGGCCTCCGTGTACTTCTCTATTTTGCCCGCCTTGTTTTCCCGGTAAAGGGCAGTGAGCCGGGAGCCTTTTTCGCCGGGGAGGTAAAAATACGTGTCTTTCATGCCCAACGGTTCGAACAGGCGCTGGTGCAGGAAATCCTTGAGCGACTTTCCCGATACCACTTCCACCAGGTAGCCCAGCACGTCGATGTTCATGCCGTACGTCCACTTTTCGCCGGGCTGGTGCAGCAGGGGCATTTTTCCCAGTTTCCGGATCTGGTCACCCAGTAGGTACTCCGCCGAAGCCACCCCGATTTCCCGGTATTTTTCCTTGGCGTAAACCGCTCCCAGCCGTTTGGGGTCGAAGGCCGCGTAGCCGATTCCCGACGTGTGGGTCAGCAGGTGGCGGATCGTAATTTCACTTTTGGCGGGCACCGTGGTGTATGAACTGTCTTTTTCGTTGAAAGTCTGCAGCACTTTCGGGTTTTTAAATTCCGGAATGTACTTGGAGACCGGATCGTCGAGCAGGAAGCGGCCTTCTTCAAACAGCAGCATCACGGCCGTACTGGTAATGGCCTTGGTCTGGGAGGCAATGCGGAAAATGTCGTCTTTCTGAAGCGGGTCGTTTTTACTCACGTCATCTTTTCCGATGCCTTTGTGGTACACAACCTTCCCGTGCCGGGCTACCAGCACCACCGCACCTGGAATCCACTGCCGGTCGATGTATTCCTGCACCACGCGGTCGATCCGGGCCAGCCGTTCGGCCGACATGCCCGCTTCTTCGGGGCGGGCCGGGCTGAGTACCCGTTGTCCGGTTGAGGTTTGAGCGGCTTTCTGGGCTTGCCCGTAGGTAGGCAGGGTGAAAGGAAATAAAAGGAAAAAGAAGAGGATCAGTTTGCGCATACCGAAGTAGAATAGAAGTGATTGGCAACCCGTGCGGTTGATGCGCCTAAAAATACGGGAAGCGAAGAAGAAGTTGCGCTTTGTCCTCCTAAAATGGCAAAAGTTTTTTCCAATGAGATCCACTTCCGCTTAGGTCGGAAGAAATGGGTATCATTCCCCTATGCTTGCCTCTGGTGATCGTCATTGATTCTAATTGAGCGTCCGGAATTCGTTGGGGGTAGCGCCTACCCGTTGTTTAAACACCCGGCTAAAGTGTTGCGGGTACTTAAATCCCAGTTCGAAGGCAATCTCATTGATGGTTTTGCCCGTGTCGAACAGCTTCTCCTTGGCCACCTCCATCA
>Ga0209902_100074_pt1 | contig 198866 bp, 163 predicted proteins | sample FECB27metaG_FD_188304 | JGI IMG/M metagenome (GOLD analysis project Ga0209902, IMG submission 188304) | Cyanobacterial communities from the Joint Genome Institute, California, USA - FECB-27 (SPAdes) (version 2) | ecosystem: Environmental > Aquatic > Thermal springs > Hot (42-90C) > Microbial... | reverse complement strand
GCTGTGGGCGAAGGTTCTGGTTCTGGTGGTTTTGGTGTTGGTGCGACGGCACTTTGTAGTGGTTCTGGTGGTGTGGTTGGTGTCGCTGCTCTTTGTCGCAGTTTGAATGCTAATGGTTTGGTTGTCGGTACAACGGTGGTTGGCGAAGGTTCTGGTTCTGGTGGTTTTGGTGTTGGTGCTATTGCCTCTGGCACTGGGCTTTGCGCAATCGCCTCCGGTACTGGGCTTTGCCCAATCGCACTTTGTAGTGGTTCTGATTGTTTAGTAGTAGGAGCAACCGCACTTTTCTGAGGTTCGGGTTCTAGTTTTTCAGGAGATTGATTTGGTGATCCTGCTTTTTGTTGCGTTTGTTCTTTAAGCAATATCTCAGAAGGTTTAGAAGCAGCAGAGGTGGGTGCAGTGGATGATGCCGACTTAGCAGTCGAAATAGGTGTTTGAGGTTTTGCTTTTCCACCTGCAACAGAATCTTTGGTAGCGCGTCGTGAAGTTTGGGGAGGCGTTTTTGTCGTATTGGGAGGAACTTCAACGTACTCAATTGGTATTGGTTCGGAAAGCTCTTGCTTAGGCGCAAAAGCTCGCAGCCAATAATCGCTGCCAAGAAAGAGAATAGAGTGCAGCAGGATGGAAATCACTACACTAAAGACCAGATTCTCTGGGCGATCGCTTCTTGCGAAGCTGCGCCAAGTGTAATCGCTTCTGTAGCCCTGTAATTTATCAGACTTAGCCATGTTATTGTGCCTTGTTGACAGCACCCTCAACTGTTTATTTAACAATGTAGGTGTGGTGACTGGCAAACATCAGCAATGCCGGCTTGTTGTGTCAGGCAATCTTTCATCTTAACCATCTGCATCAATGCGGTAGGATAGCGCGAACCAGCAGCTATTCCTGGTGGCATGATAGCATCCATTTGAAGTAATTCATCCGGAGTCAGTTGAACTTCTAACGCGCCAACGTTCTCTTCAATTTTTGCAACACAACCGTCTCGGGCGCGTTTTTCGGCTTTGGCTCACTCTTTGTCAAAATAGCTCAACTACTTGTCTATTCTGAGTTAAACATGATTTTTTATAAGTACAAATCTTACCCGAAACTTATTGATAATGATAATAAGCTTCAGGATAGGGGGGGCGAGTGACGTTCGCCCCCCACTGCACGATTATCATTCTTCAACGCATTTATTTCAACTTTTAGACGTATTGACAAAATACACACTTATTTTTAGATGATTCAGAATGGGCTGAATTAATGCTCTAAAAGTTAACGGAGTCGCGGAAGTCCCCACCCTCAATGTACCCATAGGGTGGGGATGGACACCGGGAGACGACGAAACACCCCGCTCACGGCAATAACCGCAGGTTATTTAGTGCAAGGGGTGGTAGAGGAGTCTCCAATCTCTGATGTCGGTAGTCGGTCTATGTAATCTTCAATAATTTGAGTGATTGTCTTTTCTTTGTTCGCGGCATATAACCGGATTTTATTCAATCGACGTTCGCTAATTCTAATATGCAATCCTTTGGTTTTCATGATAAATACGTCTATACAAAGTCTAAACGTATGCTATCATAGGTGTATCAGCTAACCAGTGACCAATCGACACAAACGTACTAGCAATTGCTAGGTGAACAGTGCGAACGCGAGTGCGTGCCCGAAGGGCATACGTTGGGAACGGTACAGAACCATGACAATTGGTAAGGGGTTGCATTGAGAAAGATTGCTTCATGCATGAAACCATCAATGCGTAAAACCAGTTTGGTTTGGTTGTTTAACTTTCGTGTCCTTGTACAAAGTTCCGGTGGGGCGTCACGGAACTCGCTTACTGCCTGTGGAGGTATCGAAACGTGGATGTTGCTGTATGACTTGTTCTTGGGGCATCTGGAGTAACGACCAATGAAGCAGGAAATTTCTATAAGGCGACTTGTAGAAGCCCCACCCTCAGCCGTCAGGCAGAGTGGGGAGAACGTCACCTCCAGTTAGATGACCTGCACCCTTAGAAAATTGTTTAATTGAACAAGCGACCTTGTCTGATTCTCTGGTGAATCCATTGGCAGTTTCAGTAGGGTTTGTCCATTGAGTCTAGGAGCGCAGACATCATGCATCAGGGAATCGTGATTTCCCTCGGTAGCGTCAATGCTGATTTTCAAGTGCGGGTCGATCGCCGTCCTGACTTGAGCGAGACGCTGTTGGCACACGACTTTCTCCAACTGAGCGGTGGTAAAGCGGCAAATGTTGCCTATCTGGCTCGCAAACTGAATGTTTCGGCAATGCTGATTGCCCATGTGGGTGACGATGCATTGGCAGAACAGGCATTACAACCGCTGCGAGACATCGGTGTTGACCTGCGCCACGTACATACCGTTGTAGGCAAACCTACAGGTGTTTCGATGATTACCGTTCCGCCGGATGGCAAGAAGGGAATTATTCTGGCTGGAAATGCAAACAACGACTGGTCAAAGGACGATATTGCTGAGGTGGGTGCAGCCATTGCAGACGCACCGTTAGGCTCGGTGCTGGTGGTTGATTACGAGATTGCCCCTTTTATCGTTGAACACGCGATTGCTGCTGCTCATGAGCGAGACATCCCAGTCATCCTCGATCCATCGCCCGCGGATCGAGTTGATCCAAAACTATTCCCACAGGTGACTTACATCGTTCCCGATGCGGGGGAGGCGAAGAAGTTAACAGGTATCGCGATCGACTCAGTGGATCACGCAATGCAAGCCGCCCATCACTTTATGGAGCAGGGGGTTAAAAACGCCTGTGTCAAACTGGAAGATGGTGGCTGTGTTCTGGTGAACCGAGATATGAGGTTCCATGTTCCGTCCATCCCATTAGAGGTTGTCGATGCGACGGGTGCCGGGGATGCTTTTGCGGGTGCTCTTGCCGTTGCTGTGCTGGAAGGTCGCTCACTGCAGGATGCTGCCTGTTTTGCTACGGCTGCCTCGCACGCTGCCGTGACGAAGTATGGTTCCCAACCTGCCTACCCGACGCGATCGCAGCTAAACACACTCTTTGAACAACTCACCCATCATGCCCATGTCCTTTCCTAGCAACCCTCATCCCCCAGAAGACGCCTGGAGTATTGTCTATGATGACTACGATCCTGAAGAAGAAGGTCGCCGGGAAGCCTTGTGTGCGCTTGGAAACGGCTATTTCGTCACCCGTGCGGCGGCACCGGAGGCAACAGCGGATGACGTTCACTACCCTGGCACCTATCGGGCAGGTCTCTACAATCGCCTGGTTAGTCAGGTCAATGATGAGGAGGTGGATGACGAGTCAATCGTTAATCTGCCCAACTGGTTGTCGCTGACGTTTCGGATTGATGGTGATGAGTGGTTTTCCATCGACACCGTTGAGATTCTTGCTTATCGCCAAATTTTGCAATTGCGGCAGGGTCTTCTACAGCGCGAGGTGCAGTTTCGCGATCGCCAAGGACGGCAAACAACGCTACGGGAACAGCGCTTTGTCAGCATGGATCAAGCGCATCTTGCCGGACTGCACATTGAGCTAACGGCACAGAATTGGTCAGGCAATTTAGAAATTCGTTCGGCGATTGATGGACGTGTTACCAATAATAATGTTGAGCGCTATGCACCGTTCAACAAACAACATTTGCAGCCAGTTGGCACCGGAACAATAAAGCCAGAGGGGATTTGGCTGGCAATGCGTACCTGCCAATCTCACATTGACATTGCAATGGCAGCCCGGACTCGCGTCGCTGTGAACGGACATGAGTTTGATGCAGAGCGAACCCACGACTGCGACGAATCCCAGGTTGCAGAGCGAATACAGGTGCAGGTTGATCGTGGTGCAACAGTTGCGATCGAAAAGATTGTTGCCCTTTACACCTCACGTGATCCGGCAATAGCTGAAAGCACAGAAGCCGCGCAGCAAGCTATCCAACGCGCTGCCAGGTTTGCCGAGTTGCTCAAGGCACATCAGCGAGCCTGGGAACGGCTCTGGCTTCGCTGCGACTTTGACCTCGACCCGGTGAAATATCTGGAAGCAGCCCGACTGCACATCTTTCATCTGCTGCAAACCGTCTCACCCCACACCGTTGACTTGGATGTCGGTATCCCGGCGCGGGGCTGGACTGGGGAAGATTATCGCGGGCACATTTTCTGGGATGAAACTTTTGTGCTATCGTTTTTGTCCTGTCGGTTTCCGGCGATCGTGCGTTCCATTTTGCTGTACCGCTATCGGCGACTCGATGAAGCACGACGATTGGCGCGTCAGCACGGGTACCGGGGTGCGATGTTTCCTTGGCGCAGTGCCAGCACCGGAGGCGAAGAAACTCCCCGCTTTCAGTTCAATCTCCTTTCAAAACGGTGGATGCGAGACAACACCTGTCTGCAACGCCACATTGGGGCAATCATCGCCTACACGGTTTGGCAGTACTACATCACAACCAACGACCAAGTGTTCTTGAGCGATTGGGGCGCTGAACTGCTGATTGAAATTGCCCGTTTCTGGGCGAGTATTGCCACCTATAACCCTAAGCGCGATCGCTATGAAATTTTGGGTGTCATGGGACCAGACGAATACCACACAACGTATCCCGCGGCAGAAACTCCTGGCATTAACAACAATACTTACACCAATTTGATGGCGGTCTGGACCCTTTGCCGGGCGCGGGAGGCACTCGATCAACTGCCCCCTTCCCGTCGGGCTGAGCTTTGGCAAGTATTGGAACTGAGCCAGGATGAGATTGACCAGTGGGATGTCACAAGCCGCAAGATGTATGTCAGCTTCCACGACGATGGGATTTTGAGCCAGTACGAAGGATTTGAGCGTCTGCAAGCGTTTGATCTACAGCAGTTCCGCGAGCAGCACGGCAAGCAGCGAATTGAGTGGATCCTAGAGGCAGAAGGCGACGACATCAATCGCTATCAAATCGCCAAGCAAGCCGATGTTGCCGTTTTGTTCTTTCTGCTAAACGAAACCGAACTGACAGCCCTACTGGAACGGTTAGGATACGCTTTTGACCGGGAGCAGATGCAGCGGACGATCGCCTATCACCTGCAGCGCACTGCTCACGAATCGAGTTTGTCCCATCTTGTTTATGCAGGGGCAACAGCGACGCTTGATCGCGATACCTCCTGGCAGCTATTCAGGCAGGCATTGTTCACCGATTGCTCTGATGGAGGCGGTTCGAGCACAAAAACGGGCATCCATTTGGGTGCGATGGCGGGTACGCTACACATACTCCATCACTGCTATCTCGGCTTGCGCGCCGATCATGAAACTCTCTACCTCGATCCATCGTTTCCGGCGCACTTGAATCGGCTGCGTGTCAGTTTGAATCACCAGTGCAACGATCTGCTTCTTGAGATTACTCAAAAGCATCTGAGCATTACAGCCGCTCCTGAAAACAGGGAATCTGTAAAGATTATCTGTCAGGGACAAGTTGCAACTGTGCAACCCGGCACTTCGATCATCATTCATCTACAGTAAAACGGCGGATGAAAAAGCGATTAGGGATATCTTTTTCTCGTCCTGGCAAAAGGCGATGACGGATACGCGCCTCAGTGACCCAGACATTGCGACCTGCTACAGTCAAGTTAACTGGTGACTCGATGTCTGCTGCTATGGTTTCCACCGACTTAGGTTGAGTCCCAGGCGAAAGAACATCGATACGTAGGAGGCGACCATTTCCACTTGTAACTGCACCTTCAGTAACGAGCAATCTGCCATCTGGTGCAAACTGCATTCCGTCTGGGTTTTCTAGCTTGCGCGGCAGAGGTATAGGCTCAACTTTTACACGTCCCTGGGATTCTGGTACCACCTTAAACAATTCTCCACCAGAGAATAGCGCCACGACCATAACACCATCCGGTCTACGGGCAATACCCGAGAGTCCTATCTCCTTGGTAGCCCAGCGTGTGTCTTCTGCCCAAATTTGAAGCTGAGTTGCCCCAGGCGCGAGATAGTAGATGCGGGGGCGCGAACTGTCGGTAAGGTAAACGCCGCCATCTGCATCAAGCGCCATGTCATTGCCAAAGCCACCATCAGGCATCAAAGTTACACGCAAAACCTTTCCCGTACGGGTATCGATTGCGAAAATCCGATGCGAACGGCGAATAGTTTCACCATTTGAACCAGGAACTCCAAGAAAATCAGGAGAGGTTCCCCAAAGAATTCCTCGCCGTTCGTCTAGTCGTAGACTTGTAGCGGCAAAGATTTCGTCGCTTCCAGGGAAGAAAGCCTCGCTCTTGCCTTGGGGATTAATACGCAGTATTCGCCCGCTTGTGACCGAACCGACATACAGCGTTCCATCGCTAGCGCGTGCAATTCCGTTTGGATAATGGAAATCAGCAGGCAACTCGATAGGGGGTAGCACTTGTGCAGGCGCAGCGATAGACTGAACAGAGCTAGAGACAAACACCACAAGTGCAGCAGTAGAAAGGAATGTCTTAAGCATGAAATTTGACCTCCTCAAGTTCTTGCGATCAATTCCTCAAACCTGGAATAGTCCACCCGCCATCAACTAAAATGCTTTGACCAGTCACAAATGAAGCAGCATCCGAACACAGCCAAAGAACGGTTTCGGCGACTTCCTCGGGAGTTCCCAAACGTTGCATGGGAGTATGAGCAATAAAGGGTTTGAGAAGCGCCTCATCATCACCAAATCGCCGCAACATTGGTGTATCTATGATGCCAGGATTAATGTTATTTATACGGATGTTATGCTGGGCAAATTCAAGAACTGCTGGTCGTATGAGTCCATCGATTCCGGCTTTGCTAGCAGAATAAATGGTTGAACCAGCCAGCCCACCAACAGCAAGCCAAGAAGAGGTGTTAACAATAGCACCACCCGTTCCCTGCTTAAGTAAGGCTTCGATTTCATATTTCATACACAGCCAAACTGCTTTCAAGTTGACTGCAATAGTCTGATCCCAGATTTCTTCTGTAAGCTCGGTCATGGGAGCGAATACCCCTTCCGTGCCAGCGTTGTTGAAAGCACAATCTAATCGACCGTAGATATCCACTGTTTTGTCAATGAGCTTCTGAATTTCGGCACTATTGGCGACATCCGTCTGGATGAAAGTCGCTTCCCCGTTAGCATCACGAATCATTTGCACCGTCTCTTTACCTTCATCCTCACGGCGACTGGCAACGACAACGCTTGCGCCTTCCCTTGCAAATGCAATTGCAGTCGCACGACCAATACCTGAGCTACCCCCAGTGACTAGGGCAACTTTATCTTTGAATCGCATGATAATTCCCCTTTGCTACGTGGTGTAAATGACTTTTACAGCGGTTTGCATTTGCATTCGACACAATTCTTGTGGGGTGGACATCTTGTCCGCCGACACAATTCTTGTGGGGCGGACATCTTGTCCGCCGACACAATTCTTGTGGGGTGGACATCTTGTCCGCCCCCAATCCAGGACGGGCGAGACGCCCATCCCACAAGAAAATGAGCCACAAGAAAATTAGCCACAAGAAAATTAGATTGTAGTCCACTGCATTCAATTGAAAACCGCTCTAAAGACAAAACAAAATCCCCCAAATTTATCTGTGCGGTTATTCTGCATTCTGTGTTCTGCGTTCTGTGTTCTTCTTTATGATTGTCATTATGTAATGACTCTCAAAGTTCTGTCCAAGACCTTTTTTGCGCTAAGGTGATACCAAATAGGTATCACCGCTATGGAACTGCGACAGATAAAATATTTCGTCACTGTTGCTGAAGAATTAAACTTTCGTCGTGCCGCTGAACGACTGTACATGGAACAGCCGCCACTGAGTCGTCAGATTCGCCACTTGGAAGAAGAACTGGGCGTGGAGTTATTCCACCGGACGAAGCGCGGTGTCACCCTGACGGAAGCAGGACAAGCATTTTTGGAGGAGGCGCGGCTCACACTTACGCAAGCAGAACTTGCTGTACAAGCAGCAAAGTTGGCAAGTCGTAGCAAACAAACCACGCTTAAAATCGGGTTTTCGATTTGTACCTTTAATCGGCTACTGCCGGAAATGATACAGGGATTTCGCCAAGATTTTCCTGATGTCGAAGTCAATTTGCAAGAAATGACCACTGTAGCGCAAGTAAAAGCGTTGCAAGCAAGTGAAATTGATGTTGGGTTCCTGCACTTGCCTATTGATGCAGATGATTTACACACAGAAGTCGTTATTGTAGATCAATTCGTCGCAGTTTTACCGGAAAATCATCCGTTAGCGAAACTGCCCCAGTTATCATTGCGATCGCTCGCCGAAGAACCGTTTGTTTTGTTCTCCAGACAAGCCAAACCCGATTTTTACGAACAACTCATCAATACTTGTCAACAATTTGGTTTCACACCGCGTATAGTTCAAGAAGCTACTCCGCCGGAAGTCGCCATCAGTTTTGTGGCGGCTGGGGTAGGAGTTTCACTCGTGACTGCTATCCATCAAGAAAAGCAGAACTCTGGTATCGTCTTCCGAAAACTTAGTGATGCGATTCCACCATTAGAAATTGCGATCGCTTGGCAACAAAATAATACATCTTCGGTTGTGCGCTCTTTTGTGGAGCTGGCGAAGAAAATCAAATCCCCAAACTGAATGTTTTCTCTGTTCTGCCGTCAATTTTTTTGGAAATTAAACCACAGATGGACACAGATGGACACAGATAATTTATCTGCATCCATCTGCAGTTTCAAAGAGCCAAAAACCAGATTTTTGCAACAAATCCATTCTCACTTTTTCGCGTTGCTCTCACTTAAGATAGGGTCAGAACTTGCTACGCTTGCAATGCAATCAAGTGTGCATACAACCCATTTCGTTGCAGCAATTGTTGATGATTGCCAATTTCAACAATCTGTCCCTTATCCAGCACAACAATTCGGTCAGCCTTACGAATTGTAGAAAGTCGATGGGCGACAACAAATGTGGTACAATTTTTCATTAACCGTTCAAGAGCTTCTTGAATCAAAGCTTCCGATGCAGTGTCTACTGAAGCCGTTGCTTCATCTAAAAACAGCACTTTGGGATGACGAACTAAGGCACGGGCGATCGCCAGGCGTTGACGCTGCCCACCTGAGAGTTTTGTTCCATTTTCACCAATCAGAGTATCAAGTCCTTGTGGTAAGTTGAGGATAAATTCTAGTGCGTTAGCATCTTGGATTGCTTGGTGTAACTGCCTTTCACTCACCCCTTGCAACCCATAAAGAACGTTTTCCCGCACAGTCCCCTCAAACAGAATCGTTTCTTGGGGAACTACTGACACAAACTGGCGATAAGTTCTTAAATCCAGAGCGTTCATGTCTTGCCCGTCGAGATAAATCTGTCCTTGTGTCGGTCGCAAAAAACCAATCACAAGATTGAGCAAGGTGGACTTTCCGGCTCCTGAGGGACCTACGAACGCGATTGTTTCACCAGGAACAACATGAAGCGAAATATTATCAACTGCTGGATGCTCGCTGCTAGGATAAATGAAACTAACAGCATCAAATAAAAACTCTCCTCGCACTTGCCTGACTGGGTGCTTGCCTTGATTCTGTTCTATGTCGGGACACTCCAAAATTTCACCCACCGAGCGAATCGACTCAAAACCTGTTCCAATCTGTGGTAGCACTGCCAGAATTTGGACGATGGAATTAGTGAGGGCGTCAAAATAACCTGTTAACAGAATCACGTCACCAGAAGTGATTCCCATCTTACCGGTGTAAGCCATATAAGCAGAGGTCACCAAACAGATAGCACTAAACAGGCGCAGCGTCACCCAGCTCGATGCATTAGTTATGGCGTTAATGCCATCTAAACTCATTGCCGCCCTTTTAACGGAGATCAGGCGCTGTTGTGTCCGATCAATTTCGGTTTCTTCGATCCCATGCGCCCGTGTGACTGGAATAAGCTTAATCATCTCAATCAGGTGAGAAGATATGCCCTCCATTTGTCGGCGGAAAATATGATTACGCTGTTGAATCGGCTTTTTGAGGACTTGCACTAAAATCACTGCCGCCGGCACTGTTGCAGCAAAGAAGAACAAAAACTTCCAGGCACGCATCGCAGTAATGGTGATCGCAATCAAAATAGTCAATAACGCTGAAGGTAGAAACTGAAAAATGGAGCTTGTCAGTTGCTGAATTTCTTCTACATCCCGCAACAGCTTCACTTGTAGTACTCCTATACTACGCTGCTTGTAAAATCCGATGGAAAGCTGTTGCAACTGTCGCGTCAATAAATCGCGCACATTAGTTTCCATTTGGCGGGTTGCCGCACTCAAACTCATGATGTGCAAATAGTGGGTGGGAATATTTTGTACAATGGATACCGCTAAAATCGCCCCATTAAGCCATAGCTGTGTTAGCGAATGCTCTTGAGGGCGAGAGATGATATCGATGATGTTGGCAATGACAACCGGTCGAATCCACTCTGGGCTATGTTTGATGACGTAGAACACCATTGACAGTGCTAGCTTGTCCCAGTCATGAGAGTACAGCAGAAGTAACGTTTTAAATGGAGCATGACTGCGGTAAAAAGGCAATAGCAGCTTTGTGTTGGATTGTCGCTTGTGGTTAGGTCCTTTCATGGATGAGCAACGTGAACTACCGGCACTGACCTAACGGTAAAGTATACCGCTGCTTGGGCAAAACTAAGTATTAGTTAGATTGACATCGTTTTTCTGAGCACTATTAGGATTTATTGCCAATCTTACTAGTCTGTATACAACAAGTTTTTTGATTCCTAGCGGGGCGCTTGCCAATTGTCCTTCCCATAGATAGTGGGATTGGGATACGTCGGCTAGCAAATCGAAGGCTTTTCTTTAAGTATCTTGACTCTATACCGTCCAGACGGTATAGTAAATTTGTGAGAGGTTGCACTCCTCGAAGCAATCTAGATTTTGATTGCCGAAGACTTCATTGCTGAACAGTGCAATGCAGCGCTATTCCCTGTTGCTCTTTTGGACATTCCTATGGTTCCTCCCAAAAAGTCAAAATCTCGAGCAACCACTCGTGAAGCTCTCTTGCAAGCTGCTAGCCAGGTTGTGATCGACAAAGGTGTCGAGGCATTGACCTTGGATGCAGTAGCTCAACAAGCGGGAGTCAGTAAAGGGGGCTTGCTTTACCATTTCCCCAACAAAGACGCTTTGATGACGGGCATGGTGGAGCAACTGATTCGGGATTTTGATGCCGTCCTGCAATTAGAGTTTGAGCAGGATGATGCACCGGGGACACCGGGGCAGTGGGTGCGGGCATACATTCGGGCAACGCTACGTTTTAGCAAACAATCGCTGGCATTAATTGCCCGTCTTACTTCAATTGCGGCTGACTCGCCCAATCTGTTTGAAGCTGCCAAAGTCTATGATCAGCAGTGGCGACAGCGGATTGAAACCAGTGGAATTGATCCAACGAAGGCAACGATTATTCTGTTGGCGACCGATGGTCTGTGGTTATCAGAAGTATTCCAGGTTGGCACTCTAGAGGAACCTCGTCTCACTCAAGTTGTGGAAACGTTGCTTGCTATGACGCGAACAACCGAATCAGTTAGCTGATATTTTTGAATCCGTTAATTCAACGCTGATGGCTTCTCCAGTTCATTCAGTCAATTTGTTCTGCAAATTTTCATGATTTACCACCTTAAATCGCATACTCATCATGCTGATTGCTCAGTACATGACCAAAGCACTGACTACCTGGTCAGTTGGGTTTTTCCCCTATTTTGAGGTTTACGCAGCAGTCGCAGCGGGGATGGCAATGAAACTCGATCCGCTTTCATCGGTGGTTTGGGCAGTGTTTGGCAACTTTACTCCGATTCCTTTGCTCCTGTGGGGTTATAGTCGCCTGATGCGTATTCCGCAATTACGCGCCTGGTTGTTGCGGATGGAAAAACCGGGCGGACAAAAATTAAAACGCGCCTTTGATCGCTATGGAGCCTGGTTTCTCATTCTCATGATCCCGATTCTTGGCAGTTAGACGATCGCCGTTGTTGCCCCTATAATCGGCATTCATCCCAGACGAATACTCCTATTTTCATTCATCGGCATCACTCTCTATGGAGTGGTTACGGCTGTGGCGATAAGCTGAGTACAGCTTGCGCTTCGCGATCGCATTGGGCGTGAGTTAGTTCACGCACCATTAAGCCCCAACTTCAACGTTCGGTTTCTAACTTGTTCGTCATTCATCTGCCAGATAGCGAGAATCTGGCTCGGTTCAACCTGCAAATTTTTCGCTCATATACAAGGAGATCTATTATGCAAGCCAATCAACTATCGATTACAACACCAATGACTGAACTGTTTGGCAATCCCTTTCCCTGGTATGCCATAATGCGCCGTGAATCGCCCGTGTTCTATAACGCAGAGCAGCAAAGCTGGATGGTATTTCGCTATGAGGATGTGAAACAGGTATTTGCAGATTGGCAAACGTTTTCATCTAAAATACCATATCCACCAGAGCAAACCGATCTTACTCAAAGTCTGATCTCCACTGACCCACCCAAGCATCAATCGCTGCGATCGCTTGTTGGCAAAGTATTTACTGCTCGTCGGGTAGAAGAATTAGCACCGCGCATTACTCAACTTACCCATGAACTGATCGATAAAGTTTATGGTCAAGAGCGGATGGACTTCATGCATGACTTGGCAATTCCACTGCCAATCATTGTGATTGCTGAAATTTTGGGTGTTCCCATTGAAGATCGGCATGACTTCAAACGCTGGTCAGATGGCATTGTGGTGTATGAGCCGAGTGCACCGAAAGCAATGGGTGACTACTTCCGACATCTGCTAGAGCAACGGCGACAAAATCCTGGCAAAGACTTGATTAGTGATTTAATTGCTGCTCACGAAGCTGGTGAAACCCTGACGGCTCAAGAATTGGTCGATTTCTGCATGCTGCTGCTAATAGCTGGCAATGAAACCACAACCAACCTGCTGGGGAATGCCATTCTTTGTTTTAACGAATATCCAGAAGCGTTTGAGCGGCTGAAGCAAGAACCTCAATTGCTGCCGGTGGCGATCGAGGAAGTATTGCGCTATCGCTCATCAGTCCAGGGGATGGAACGGTTTACCAAAACAGAAACCCAACTGGGGGGACAGACAATTCCAGCAGGACAAATGGTAATCGTTTGGATCGGGTCAGCCAATCGGGATGAGACTCAGTTTGATCGCCCAGATGAGTTTGTGGTCGATCGTGACCCAAATCCACATTTGTCCTTTGGTAACGGCATCCACTTTTGCCTGGGTGCGCCCTTAGCTCGTCTAGAAAGCAAAATCGTGCTAAGTGCTGTACTAGAACGCCTGCCAAACCTACGCATTGACCCAAACGCCACGCTGGAATTTATTCCCTCAACGGGGGTGCATGGCGTTAAGTCCTTGCCTGTCCTGCTTTAACCATCAGAGGCTGAGCTATCTGATATATCGTTATTCTTGGCACAGATAGATGCGATCGCTCGGCGACAAATAAATGGGAGCGTGAACATCTAAATGCTGCAAACGCGCTTGAGCCAGTAATTTGGCAAAATATTCTGAGCGATTGTCAAAGGTTTGACCAATGGCGATCGCTCATCGGATTACGAGTGCAAAGTTTTTGAACGAAGCCAGCTAACGCCAAAAGTCAGCGGTTGCAGTGGACTCGAAACGCAGCAGCGATCGCCCGTCAATCCGCTGCACTGACGTGTTAGCTGGATGCCGCCACCGATCGCCCTCAACCACTTACTCTCTCCCACTCACCGATCGCCTCTCACTACCGCCCTCACCAACGATCTCCTGAGCGGCTTGAGACACCACCACAAACCTCAAACAACGGTCACAACCAACCATCTCCTGAGCGTTTTCGCACTCACTAATAGCCTCCAAGAACAAGTGTAAAAGACTCTGTGCGGAGCCAGCTAACGGTTGAACTCACCGGACGGGGATAATCTTTGCAACTCAACAGATAACCTACGCTCCGTTCCAGTGCAGTGATTTGTTAGGCTGCGGGTATACTCGACCATGAATGATGCTAGATTGAGCAATTGCTCTCCCACACCAGAAGGCATTGGGGAGAGAGGCGATCGCCCCCTACCCATATCCTTTTTTCAACTATGCCCTCACCAATAACCTCAATTGTTTCCCGTAAGACCATCTCGAAGTACAAGCCCAGTCCTTAAAACGCAACATCCGCAGCAATCTCCTGCCATTGAGTAGCCAAATCCTCCGCAGTAGAAACCTCAACAGCGGCAAGGTTCAACGGATAGTCCACGTTGTCTCGCTCGATCCAGCGCGCGGCTGTGAATTGAGCATTGCTTGCCCTTAATATAAATCCAGACTCTCGGCATTCTCCAGAAGCGAGATATAACACTCCGGGGGCTACTTGATCGGGTCGCAAATCCTCTGGCTGATCTTGTACGTTCCACATCCGCGTTTTGGGCTTCATAAAGATTATTCAAAGTTGGTCAACCTTGGCAAAATGCCCAACGCGCGATACTCGTTTTTGAAGTAAATTCTCAGGTTTGGTTGGGCATTTTGCGGCCTCAAAGCCGGGTATAACCTATACCGAGTAAATAAGGTTGACCAACTTTGAACAGGATTTTCCCAAGGCTACTGGTGAAATCGCATTAACGAGAATTCCATGCTCTTTGCCTTCAACCGCGAGCACATTCATCAAACCGATCTGTGCCATTTTCCCCATCGCATCTCTAGGCGAGACCACTGAGTGCATATTGCTGATAAATAGCTCTATCCGAAGTCGTCAGCACAATCCGTCCGTAGTTTTGTCGCTTCATAATCCCAAAGGCAGCTTGAGCCAGCCATGTTGGTGCTTCTAAATTAATACTGATGGCATGCGTCAAAAATGGCGTTTCGTTGGTTGCTCCCCTATCTTGCTTGGAATGGATTTACGACGTTCATCAAAATCTGGAGGTTGCTTCTTAACGTGAGCTAACGGATCAAAGCTGAGCGACGCTTCAGGGCGCCTGTTGGTGTGAAGAACGGAACCGGGGTGGCCGCCCTGAAGCGTTTGATCGAGCGCCGTGTTAGGCTGTGTGGCCGGACGATGGAAGCGGACAGACTTCCATGGCTTGAATCAAGCCCTGCGCAATGGTGAAACGATGACCGACGTGCTCATCGGCAAGAACGGCTCCAGCCAGGTCGCGCACGACCTGATGCACATCGACCAAGATACGCCCGGCCTCCTCCGGGTGAAAAGTCACCGGCTCCACGTGCGGGTTGATCTCGCTCCATTGCTCCGTCCAGTAAGCGCGGACTTCTTCAGGTCCACGGACAAAACCGCCTTTGAATGCTCTCGGCCAGGTCACGTCCGGAGTCATTCGGGCGAGGGCGGCGTCAATGTCCCGCGCGTTAAAGGCCGCGTAGGCCGCGCGGAGCAGTTCGATTTCTGGTGTAGGTTTCACTGACATAAGTGGTGTGGTGAAGGATACGCAGTAGGGCCTAACAATTGATAGACAGAAAGTTTCCGCCTAAGATCCGCAGTGGGCGGATAGACAGAAAGTTTCTGTATAATACTCCAAAGCTGCTGTTTAAGCCGAATCTTTGCGCATAATACGCTCATTTGGGTGGATAGGTCGAAAGTTTCTGCATAACATCCTAAAGGGTAGAGGCTAAAGGGTAGAGGGTGGATTGGCTCTATCTATTAGCTACCCAACTATTACCTCACTGTTACTATCTGTATAATCCGTACTTACAGTCACCTGCTGCCAAACATCCAAATCCGTTTTGATCCATTCCAGTTTTTCATGAATCAGGCTCATAGCATCCGTGCCTAATACCAGTCGCATCGGTGGATGAGGACTTTCCACAGCTTGAATGATGGCTTGCGCCGCTCTAGGTGGATTGCCAAGTTGCTTACCATCCATCTCTTTGAACCACTGCAATGAAGCACCGCTCACGGTCGCATAGGCATCAATGGATTGTTCTGCTGCTGCCAGAGAGCGTCCGTTGAAGTCTGTGCGAAATGCCCCAGGTTCAATTAAAGTGACTTTAACTCCAAAGGATTCAACCTCCTTAGCCAGGGCCTCAGATGTGCCTTCCAGGGCGAATTTAGTGCCACAGTAGATGCTGCTTCCACCAAATCCCACTAATCCTGCTGTGGATGACATATTCACAATGTGACCCCTGCCTTGCTGACGCATCAAGGGCAAGACAGCTCGCATTAGACGGAGCGCCCCAAAGAAGTTGGTTTCAAACTGTTGGCGAATATCAGCATCACTGACTTCTTCAAGTGCTCCAATTAGTCCATAGCCAGCATTGTTGACCAGCACATCAATTCGACCAAATGTGGCGATCGCTGTATCAACCGCTGCTTGTATGTCTTGGGACAAGGTTACATCCAGACGTACAGCCTTTGCGGTCTCCCGATAGTGCTCAATCAAAGCGCGAAGTTGCTCTGGTTCGCGAGCAGTAGCCAGCAGGTGGTCGCCCTTCTTCAACACAGCTTCTGCTAGGGCACGTCCGAATCCTGTTGAGCATCCTGTAATTAACCAAACTTTAGGAGCGACACGATTTTTGTCTCTTGTCATTTGTTTTCTCCAATCCAAAAACGATGAGACGCGCCTCATATTTCTTACGATAGGAGACAGCCATGCGACTGTCCAATATATATTTGACTAAGATTAATAGGTTAGACATATAAGTACGATGGAATTACGGCACCTGCACTACTTCATCGCGGTGGCAGAGGAACTACACTTTAGTCGAGCAGCCCAGCGGTTGCACATTTCCCAACCCCCGCTCAGTCAGCAGATTCGCTGTTTGGAAGATGAACTAGGAGTCAAGCTGTTTGAACGAACGAAGCGGCAAGTGCATCTGACTGAAGCAGGCAAAGTGTTTTTAGAGCGCTCCTATGGAGTGTTAGCGCAACTCGAACAGGCTATCGTTGTGACACAACAGATCGGGCGGGGTGAGGTTGGACAGTTGGCGATCGGCTTTGTTGACTCTGCAATGTATACGTTACTACCAGAGATTGTAAGGGTCTTTCGAGAACAGTTTCCTGCTGTAGAACTGCGATTGCATGAACTGACGACTGCTCAACAGATTCAAGCGCTGCATCACAAACAGGTTGATATCGGCATTGTTCGTTCTGCCATCAGCGAACCAGGTTTGAGTGTGGAGTGCCTTTTGCCAGAATCATTGGTCTTGGCGTTGCCAGAAACCCATCCGTTGTCTGCCCAGACTCAAGTGTCGCTCTCCACATTGGCTTCGGAATTATTTATCCTATTTCCTGCCAAAATGGGACCCGTCTTTTACGAGCAGATTATTACCATTTGTCAACAAGCTGGATTTCGTCCGAAAGTGGCTCAAGAGGCAGTTCAGATGCAGACGATCATCGGCTTAGTTGCAGCAGGACTGGGCATTGCGATCGTTCCCGCCTCCTTGCAAAACTTCCACAGAAGCGGAGTCATTTACAGACCCTTACAAGAGCAGATACCTAAAACCGGACTTTATCTTACTTGGCGGCAGCATGATTCCTCACCAGTAATAAGAGCATTTCTCAGCTTGGCACGGAAGACGACACGGCGGGGAGTCAAATCGTGACGATACGTGAGCAGTTAGGGATCAATCACCTCACCTAAGATGGCAATGAAACTGGATGCGGTTTCATCAGTGGTTTGGGCAGTGTTTGGCAACTTTACTCCGATTCCTTTGCTGCTGTGGGGTTGTGGCGATGCTCCCAAACGGAGCCGCTTTGCGATCGCTTGTAAATCGCTTGCAAACCAAAATGAGCGCGATCTGCCGAACGCGAGTGCGTGCGCTTTGCGCTTAGGCAGCAGCGAAGCTATCGCCGCATTCCCTAGTACGCCGCTTGTCATCGGTCTGAGATATAGTCTTGGTTTTTGAATCCCCTTGCGGGGAAGTATTGAAAACTGACTCAACGATTCAGAATACAACGAGAGAGCAAGTTTCAATCCCCTTGCGAGGAAGTTACTTAATTGTGGTTTAGCGTTGTACTTTGCTACTTTCACTTTAAGTTTATCTTGTTAAGAATCTATATACAACTTTTAGCTAAAAGTATTGTAAATATAGTTGATGAGCGTACTTACTAAATACTTAAGTTAATTTTTGTCTATAGTATATAAAATTACGGAAAATTACGGACAAACCAGAATTGGTCTATTACAATCTAAAGTAATGTTTTTGGAGATATACATGGGAATTCCAGACAAAATAAAACCAATAAATAACTCAACTGACGCAACTATTCAAGATACACGAGACGAGCGAGTTTGGAAACAAGGACAGTCAATGACAATCTATTACTACGGAAAGACTCCAGGAAGACAGTCAACAAGCCAAAACTCCTGGGTAGCATTTTATTGCAAAAATCAACACAACGCTTTGTTTCAAGCGGGCGGACAGTCATTGAACTGGGTAACTATACCAGGAATACCGCAAGCAACGCAGACTAAAAGCATAGAGTTTATTATCTTGCCTGTAGCATCGGTACAAGTGCTACCTCAAAATCAAGAATCTACCGCCTCAAACCAGGATTCCTCAATAAATAAGATTAATGCTGTTAACTCAGTTGCAAAATCAACTGAGAATGTTTTGATACGCCTAATTGAAGCCCTATGCAAGAATCCAGAGTTTAATCTAGACTTTGCTCTAGTTTGCAAACGTATTGGCTTGGAGTGGAAATGGAAAGCAGAGTTAAAGTTATAACAGACTCTAACAAGAGGGTTTTGATTTAGTTGAAGTCAAAACTTGTTAAGAATTATCTGACTGACACTAAAGCCCCATAAGGCTCTACGCAGATTCATACTGGTGGAAGACCCCTATTCCACCAGTATGACATAATAGCAGTCGATAAAAAGCGACTTGGACTTATGAGTGTACTCACGCCCGTATTATGTCTGGACAGAAGTGGACTGCAAACTATTGAAAGTTTGAGATAGTAAATTATGACAAATTCTCAACACAGCATCACAACGGCAATTAGCTGGTGTTTAGCTTGGGGAGACAAGCGAGAACCCAAGTTTGATATAGCTGTTTTACAGCAGATGCGACAAGCTTTGAATGATGGGAAAGATGTTCCAGAAAAAGTGCGTATCCTTGTCGAACAAGTGCAAGAACTACAAAAGTTGAAATTTCCCGAAACACTAGAAGAACTAAAGGAGTTTACAGAGAAATATCCTACATTATGGCAATCTCAAATTGGCTTAATTTATGGTGGTGCAACTAAGATAAAGCAATATGTATTTGAAGCGGCTAAACTTCAAGATATTCGCGGTGCTTCTGCGCTACTCGATAGAATTAACTTAGTTGATTTGCCTGCTTTTTTTAGTTGCGAGCAGCATCCAGATTATCCCCAGTGTCAACAAGCGTCAGATTACTGCAAACAAGTTAGAGAAGATTGGTTAGATAAAACAGAGAATTTTCCTCAGCTTTCAAAAGCACTGATTCCAGAATTAATTATTTACTCTACAGGTGGAAATATCCTGGCATTTTGTCCGGCTGACTTTGTAGATGATTTGGCTAATGCTATTGAAAAACGTTATACACAACAAACTTTAACAGCTAATTCCTGTGCTGTTGGAGCAAATTTTAAGCCTTTAGAAATTCGCTTTGGGTTGTTACCAGATAAAATTGACAGTGAGACATTTTGGTTAGAAAAATATCGGAATAATCTAGAAAATCCATTAATCAAGGCTTACTTTGAGCAACCTGATACATCTGCAGAAGAAGCTTTCCAAGAACGTAAGACATTCAATGAATTGGCTGGGAAGCTAGCATCTGAATTTAATCAGCGGCGGAATGGTAATAGTTTACAAGGAAGCGATAGAGCTTTGCGTTCTCATCCACCCATGTTTGAAACCCATCCTTATCTAAGACGAGATGAGGGCGATCGCCGTTCTGCTGTGATACAAGCTAAAAGTTCTCCCGACGATCCAAGCCAAGGACTTCCAGGCGATCCTTGGTTTTCTGAAGCGTCAGCTCGTAAGAGAGTTATAGGACAGATAGCTAAAAGAGATGATAGTTCTCAACAATGGTATGAACAGGCAGGTTTTGAGTGGGAACCTGGTGAAAAAGCTATCGACAGTTGGGTTAATAAATTTGAGAGATTTCTATACGAAACTCCACACAAATATTACGGCAAAATCCGTTCAGAAAATCTTCATCCTAGCCGAGTCAAAGAGGCTCGTTCAGTAAGAGAAATTGCTGATGCTAGTCATCCTTCTGGTTTTGTTACCTATATTTATGCAGATGGTAACAACATGGGTGGATATATTCAGAAAGAAATCAAAAACCCGAAAGACTACCAGCGTTTTAGCCGAGATATTTTTGATGCTACAGAGAAATGTGTTTACGCTGCTTTAACAAAACATCTTCAACCTCATAAATTAAATCCCAATTTGCAATCTGAAAGAAACAGTACAAAAGAAGTTTGGATTCATCCCTTTGAAATTTTGACTATTGGGGGGGATGATGTGATGTTGATTGTACCAGCGGATAAGGCTTTGGCTATTGCCCAAACTATTGGTGAAGAATTTGAAAATGAACTTTTGCGTAAAGGCGATGCTCCAGTAGGGAGCCACCCAAAGGGTGAACGCTACAAATCAGGTAAGAATTATAATCCGCAACTAGTGCATCGTTATCAGGGAAAAGGTTATCAGGGAAAAGAACCACCTTCCGGTAAGAATCAATGCAAGTTGAGTATGTCAGTAGGAGTGCTGATTACCGCTGAAGATACACCAATTTACTATGCTGAAAAGCTCACCAGTCAGTTGCTTAAATCTGCCAAAAAGCGCGCAAAAGACCTGAAAAAACAAGATTACTACAGTGGAACAGTGGACTTTTTGGTGATGAAAGCTGTAACAATGATTTCTTCAAATATAAGCGAATTCCGCTCTCAGGGATTAACCAAATCTGGACTGGGACAGCAAAAACTCAAACTATATGCAGCACCCTACACTTTACATGAATTAAGTGGACTTTTGGAAACTGCTAAGGCATTAAAAGCAGCAGATTTTCCCAAGTCGCAACTCTACCAAATCCGCAGCTTGTTAGAACGGGGTAAACAGACAGCTATGCTCAATTATCGCTATTTCCGAGTGCGGTTGGCTGACAAACAAGCGCAGGAATTACTCAGAAAACAGTTTGAAGAAGCATGGTGTAAGCCTAAAGATCCAAAAAATAATGGTAACCTTGCACCCTGGATGTCTTTGAAAGAAGACAAGGAAAACGCTCTTGAGAAAGTGACTTACGAAACTATCTGGCGTGAGTTGGTAGATTTATACCCGTTCATTGAAAAACCACAAAACCCATCAACTCGTCCCGAATCACAGCAACAGACAGTGCAATCATGATTTCCTTGCAAACTTTAACCGAAAATCCGGTCATAACAATTTCCTTAACAGCAGTCATTGATACTGCATTATGTATTGGTGCTGGTGGTTCTGATGGTTCTCTTGCAGATAAACCCATCGTCCGCAATGCGAGAAGACAACTACTGATTCCTGCTTCGCAACTCAAGGGGAGACTGCGCCATGAATGCGAAAAGCTGGCGAGGGGATTAGGATGGCAAATTTTTGAATCACCTGGTGCAGAAACACTTTGTCCTAGAGAAGAACAAGTAGAAAGCCAGTTCCGACAAAGATATCAAGTTGCAGGTTACAAAGGCTATCACTGCCTAATTTCTCAGATATTTGGTAATCCTATACTGCCATCACGAATTGTAGTGCATGACTTGATTTCCCATCTAGAAGCAGAGGATTTACCAGAAGTACTACGTCCTGGTGTTACTATAAACCGCCGTCGCCGCATAGCAGAAGACCAAAAACTCTACTTTCTAGAGACTTCCCCACCTCATAGTCAATTGGAATTTTCAGGGGAAATTCATCTGTTACCAAACTGTCCACCATACGCCAAGGCTTTGATTTTAGCAGGCTTGCAGCATATTCACGCCCTAGGCGGGAGTAAATCTGTTGGGTTGGGTTGGCTGAGATGGAAAGAACTCGAAACACTCCCAATAGATGATTCAGCCTGGGAGAAACTACTACCGGAGGCTAAGTCATGAAGCGGATTAAATTAGAGATTACAACTTTGTCTCCGTTAGCGATCGCCGGGAAAAAACCCGGTTCTGTCAGTGAAGTTGAAGATCATATTCCAGGTTCAGTGATTCGAGGAGCGATCGCATCTCAAATTCTACAACTCTCTAACCAGCAAACACCAGGCATAGCGGAACAAAACTTAACAACAGGCGGCGGTGACTTTGAAGCATTGTTTTTGGGTGATGAACCTGCCATTTTTCAAAATGCTTATCCAGCCGTAGCTAAGATTGCAGATGAGTTTAATTTTACTAAAAAGAATTCTACAAAAAAGAAGCCAGACTTAATTTCCCAGGTTGTGACTGATGAGGTAATGGTTCTACCCGCAACAGCCGTAAGTTCTAAAACAAACTCAGGTTTTAAACCCAAAGGTAACGGAGTTTTTGATACTCTGATTGACCGCTTCTGTGCAGATGCATATAATTTTCCTTACGACCCTAGCGATCCAAAATCTCTAGAAGACAAAACAGATGCGCGGGTTGAACCTTTTGGCGGCTTCTACAGCAAAACTAACGAGAAAATTAACGATAGTGAAATTAAATATCAATATCGCAGTCATTCTACTAGCACTCGCTTCCTAACAAGGGTAGGAATTAACCGCCGACGCGCCACATCTGAGGATGATATTCTCTACAGCATTGAAGTTTTAAATGAGTCATTTGTAGAAAATCCCCAAGCAGGATCTAAAAACTGGAATCCCGTTGTTTACCGCAGTGCAATTCTAGTTAAAGACGCAGAGTTAGCCAAGTCTCTAGAAAATTTCATCAATCAAAATTCTCATCTCTTTCGTTTAGGTGGAGCAACTTCGCGGGGTCTAGGAAAGGTTACAATCAAAGCAGAAGTTGAAGATGCTTCAGCAGATATCGAAGCTAGAATCAGTAAATTTAAAAATAAACTTCAGCAACGCTGGGAACGTTGGTCAGTTTTTGGTAAGCCAGAAATAAATCCGTTAGAAAATCGTACCTATTTCACCCTTGATCTGCAAGCCGATGCCATTCTCACAGAAAATTGGCGACGCACCACAGTCATTTCACCTACTATGCTGTGTCAATTTGTAGGTTTAGATAATGAATTCTCGCGGCTGAATGCAGAAGATCAAGACAATTTTCTCACATTAGAAGTAGCCTACAGTAGCTATAACTATCGTTCTGGTTGGAATGCAGCTTGGGGGTTAATGAAAGATATAGAATTAGTCACTAACAGAGGCTCTGTCTATTTATTTAGCACAAATGAAGGAGATTTATGGATGGATAAATTAAAGGAATTGGAACTGAAAGGAGTAGGCGATCGCACTTGTGAAGGTTTTGGTCAAGTACAAATTTGCAACCCATTTCATCTTGTCATGCGAGAGGAGGCAGTATGATACCTATAGAATCAAAAACAGAGTTACAAGTCCAAAAAGGGATTCGCCAAGCTGAAGATGAACTAGTAATCTGGATTCAAGAAGCTTTAGATAAAGCAAAATATGGCGATTTAGAAGAATCTCAATTTCGTAACTTAGTGCGTGTTTCTGATACGACTGAAAGTGTAGAAGCAATTAAAAACTTCATCCGTTATCAAGTAGGTAGAGATAAGAAATGGGGAAGAGGGAAAGAATCACTAGCTGAGAAAATTATTGAGGATATTGATGGCAATATTAAGAAAAATGCTCAAATAATTGCCGAGTGTTGTCAAACAGATTTTAAACCTATTTGGCTAGAATTGATTCGTCGTTATTTGGGCTATGGCGCACGTCATTTAAAGTATTTACGAGACAAAGATAAACCCTAAATATTGAAATCGCCAAAATTATATAGGAGACAATTAGAATTATGCCAAAAATTCTTTTAGTTACAGTCGGTGGTTCTCACCAACCTATCGTGACTGCTATTGGAGAACTTCAACCTGAGCGTGTTATTTTTCTGTGTTCTGATGGTAGTAAGGGTAGTAAATCCCAAGTCATAGGAGAAGGAACTCCTTGTGAAGTCAGGCGTGGAACTGAAGTCATTGAAAGGCTACCCAATATTCCCAAGCAAGTACAACTAGGCGATCGCTTTCAACCAGACAGAGACGTAATTTTAATTCAAGAACCAGATGACTTATCAGAATGTTATCTGAAAGCTTCATTATATATTCAGAACATTCAAAGACAGTCGCCAGATGCTCAAATTATGGCTGATTATACAGGCGGTACCAAATCTATGTCTTTAGGTTTGGCAATGGCAGCAGTTGATTATCAAGTCACATTATATGTCACTACAGCCACCCGTACAAACATTATTAAAGTTGAAAGAGGACAATTGACGGAACAAGCTAGTGTAGCACCTGTAGTTGCACAGCGTACTATTGAACAATTTGTACCAGTTTTTTTACAACAGTACAATTATCCAGCAGCGATCGCGCAACTAAAGCGACTCCTGTCTTCAATGGTACTACCACCAGATACTAGACGAAAGATTCAAACATTATATGCTTATTGTTCCGGTTTAGATGCTTGGGATCGATTTGAACATAGGGAAGCTTGGTGTTTCTTAGAACCTCAAATGAAAAATCCTGAAATTCAAAAACTAGCCCTATTTCTCAAGCGTGTTATTAACAGTCGAGGACAGATAGATCAAGATTTTGATTCGAGTAACGGTATACAAGGACACGGCTATGAAGTTGTTCAAGACTTACTACGAAATGCCGAAAGGCGTACTGCTCAAGAACGTTACGATGATGCTGTTGGAAGACTTTACAGAGCTTTAGAATTATTAGCTCAGATTCATCTGTTGAAATCTTATGGTATCAGAACAGGTGATGTTAATACTCAGCAACTGCCAGAATATCTGCAAGAGGAATATGAGAAAAAGCGCTCTCCTGATAGGGGAAAAATTGAACTTGGTTTAAGAGAAAGCTATGAACTTTTGAGGAAATTATCTGATAACACTATAGGAAAACTTTATCAGGAAAGTGGAAAAAAAATCCTTAACGGTCTAGAAGTTCGTAATAAATCAATATTAGCTCATGGATTTAAGCCTATTACTGCTAGTGACTATCAGATGGTAAGCGGTTTATTTGTCAATTTCATCCAATCTGCTATTGAGGCTGTTATTCCACCTAGATTGCAATTACAGCCACCACAATTCCCCAAGAACTTTGAAATTTAACCACTATGTTCGACACTTTCAAGAATCGCCTAGAAATTACAGGTACACTAACTACAATAACAGCATTACGTATTAGTGCAGGACGTTCTAGTGAACCCATTGGTTCTGATTTACCTGTGATTAAAGATGCTTTGGGTAATCCGTTAATACCAGGTTCTAGTTTTAAGGGTGCATTACGATCGCGCTTAGAAAGTTTCCTCCGTGGTATCGTTGGAAATAATCGCAAGCTTGTAGCTAACCCAGCTATTGAAGATGAATGGTCGCTCACATCTCGTGAAATTAGAGATATCAAGGAACTCAATTTAGAGCAATTAATAACTTTGCATCAAGTACAAGTCAGGGAAACAGACGATTTTAAAGATTTGTCTTTGGAGGAGATAATAGAGCGCATTATAGAAGATGAATATCTACTACCGGAAAATGAACTCAAGAATCTGAAACAAGAATATAATAATGACTCTGCTTTCACAGCAGTAATTCAACAAAACACAGATTTAGTTTCTCACCTCTTTGGTTCTCCCTGGCTAGCTAGCAAATTCCAAGTGCGGGATTTAACAATAATACCTGACACCTGGTTTGGACAATACCAAGAAAGAGATGGTGTCGCTATTGACAGAGACACCGAAACAGCAGCAGATGGTAAACTCTACGACTTCCAAGTTGTTCCTGCTGGAACGCAGTTTGAGTTTAGGGCTGTGGTGGAAAATGCTGAAGAATGGGAATTGGGACTATTGATGATAGGTTTGCACCAGTTTGAAACAGAACAGGTACCTTTGGGTGGTGGGCGATCGCGTGGTTTGGGTGTTGTTAAGCTGGATATTAACGAGATGCTTTGGTTTGACTATCCCAAAGACCAACCAGAGTTATTACTAGATTATCTCAAAAAATTGGTTATGGGAGATAATAGTGCCTATGAAGATGCACGGGATTTTAAAGACCATTGGGTACAAAAGTTAATTGAACATCTTGAGAGTAAAGCATCTCATAAAAATAACACTGAAGCTAAGAGGTAAATATGGCTTTTAGTAGCTACAAAACTATTGGTGAAGTTCTCAAAGCATTTCAAGTTATCTACACCGAAGCTAATTTCGTAGGCGAAGTAGAATTTAATATACCTGATTACTTCCGAGAAGATTTAGAAACAATGATGCGGGATGGTGTGGTTGATAACTCAGAGTTTGCTATTTGTGAAAATCTGATTTACCCGGTTTTGAAAGAAGTTTGGAAGCGCTACCGCAGTCATTTCATTTTATGGAGTCATCAATCACTCAATTATGACGAAAAATTATCGGGTTTTCCTGAGTATATTTTGGCTAAACGTTCTCCTTTAGGAAAAGTAGTATTTGACAAGCCATACTTCATTTTAGTAGAAGCCAAGCAGGACAATTTTGAAGCAGCTTGGGCACAGTGTCTAGCTGAGATGATAGCTGCACAAAGATTAAATGCTGAACTCCCCATAACCATATTTGGCATGACTTCTAATGGCGATCGCTGGCAATTTGGCAAGCTAGACGGAGAAGTATTTACTAGAAATATCACTTTTTACACGATTCAGGAACTAGATAAACTCTTTGCGGCTGTTAATTACATCTTTCAACAGTGTGAGTTGCAGCTAAACAATCTGGTAGCTGCTTAAGATTCCAGATTTTTATCAACTAAATTTAGTCATGCATAAAAGATTTGTTAACCACTGCACGATTGATATAAGCCTCATTCCTGATGGACCAATTCTCATCAAATCTGGTAAAGAAGGAGCAGATCCAACTAAGCCTGATATGGAATTTGTAGAAACTTATCATGCTGGCGGACGTTCTATATATTTACCGGGAAGCAGTTTAAAGGGAGCAATCCGCGCCCATGCAGAACGAATTGTCAGGACTATAGGGAGTGAAAAACGTCCACCAGAAAATACTCAAAAACTTTGGTCTAGTAATCTATTAGACGAAAGAGACAAACAGAATAATCCAAATTTTTATCTTGAAGATTGGAAAAACCGTGAAAAAAAGAAGAAGTTAGAGGAGCGACATCCTCATCCAGGGGCAGAATTATACAAACAATCATGCTTTATCTCTCAAATGTTTGGCAATACTTCCATCGCCAGCCGAGTTAGAATTGAAGATGCTTATCCTAATAAATCTCAACCATTAAAAATTGAAGAACGCAATGGGGTAGCAATTGATCGGGTATTTGGTTCTGTCGCAGTAGGACCATTCAATTATCAAGTTTGCACTGCTGGCGAATTCCACACCAAAATTCATTTGAAAAACTTCACTCTTGCACAGTTAGGTTTAATTGGTTTAGTGTTGCGAGATTTAGATGATGCTTGGTTTGGCTTGGGTTTTGCAAAATCTCGTGGTTTGGGTACAGTACAAGTGAAATTGAATCAAGCCGTTGTGCAATATCCTGGCTGTATTTTATCGGAAGATGAACAGCAAATTTGCGCTATCGGTAGTGAAAAAACATGGTCTAAGACTTTCCTCTTAGGTGCTGGAGAATTTTTAGAACTTCAAGAAGCGCAATCATATGGTTTCCTGACAGAAAAGTATACAGAAGACCGTCAAGATACCCCTGTTGCTGCACAATCAATGGATTTGGGTTTTGGAGTGCAACTTACCTGGCGCTCAGGTACAGTTCATGATTTATTTGAGCGAGCCGTTAAGTCTTGGAGTCGTTTACTGGTGGGGGTAAAATGAAACCTTTTGTGGGTTATAAAAAAGAACCTTTATCAGTATCTCAACTGCTAGAATTAATCGCGCAATTAGCAATTGAACCTAGCTACTATTTCTTACGTTGGACTTACAAAGTTAGTGGAATTGTAGAACAGCCACCCACAAATATTGACTTTCCTATGATTGAGGGACAAATGTTCAATCATGAGTGCGAACTGCGGTGGAAGCACAAGCGCCAAAATACTTATGAAGTGCTGCTGCTCACAATTGCTGACAAGCATGATGATTTTACCCCGGTCAAAGAAACAATTAAAAAAGCAGGGGATGAAAAAGAAGCTTGGAGAATAGAGCCTAATAATCCCCAAATTTTCCCATCCTATGGATATCCCGCTTATGGGTATCGTCCAGATACAACTCGTTTTCCCAAAAAGCTAATTTTCCCCGACAGCTTAGATATTCGACTTAAAGAAGAAGAAATTAAAGAAGAAAAAAACAATAAGCCCAAATTAGCTCAACGTTATTTTATTGATAATGAAACCTCGACTGTGCAATTTGTGGCTTTAACTGTGGAGGTAGCGTAAACATGACTGGAAATCGCCCTCAACGACCTAACCGTGTGGATTCATCGCCTGAACTTGCACCAAAACCTTATGAATTCGTCTCCTTTCCCAAAGAACGCCCCAACTTACAGCGTCCCGTTGGACATCACAAATATTTCAGCGATCGCCTACACGGTACTCTATATCTTACCCTAAAAGTGCAGACATCTCTCCACGTCTCCACTGGGGTAGTTGTCATGGGCAGCGACATTGGCAGTCGCATTCCCCTCATTAAAACAATGGTACAAGGTGCTGACCAAAAGCTCTCAATCCAAGGCAGTTCTCTCAAAGGTTGCATCCGGTCTGTATATGAAGCAATTACCAACAGCACTCTCGCAGTTGTCACCTCAAAGTATGTCAGGGATAATAAGTATCCTACCGAGCGCTTACCTTGTCGCAACAAAGAACAACTTTGTCCAGCGAGTCGGGTATTTGGTGCATTAGATTGGCAAGGGTTGCTGGATTTCAACGATGCTAAGTGTGAAAGTATGGGCTTCGCCACTGGATTTATGCCTTCGCTGTATCGTCCTCGTCCAGAACCAGACAGCGCATACTTTCTTCGCGGTAAAGTAGCAGGTCGTAAATTTTACTACCACACAGTCAGGGCGATTGATAAAGGGCAAAATGCTGGCATTCCCGTACAACAAGCCGCAAGAGAGTATACTTTCAAAACTGTGCTGCACTTCAAGAATTTGCAACCAGAAGAGTTAGGAACTTTATTAATTGTCCTAGGACAAGACCCCAAGCATCCCATCGCCTTGAAAGTGGGTGGTGGTAAACCTATTGGTATGGGGACGATGACAGTCACTGTGGAAAAAATCTTACAAGCACAAAACCTGCAACAGCGCTACTCGTCTTATAATCTCAATGAATCTAACGAAGTTATAGGAGAAGAATTACAAAAAATTATACAAGAAAATATTCAAGCAGCCCACTCGCGCCTGATTCAGAAACCACAACTAGAGGAACTCACAGCCGTACTGCGCTATCCAACCGACCGCGAACCCCCATCTGGAATGTACTAATTTTGACATCCTCACCGCCCTATAAGGGCAGTGATTCCCAAGACTCACGACTTAGGTTTCTGTTTCTTTCCCTTACGGGTATTTTGCAACTGCCCTTTGGACTTATGCCCATCAGGTCTTATGTTCGCTCCACAGACTGTCACGGTGTGTCCCACCGCCAAAATGTTTTGTGCTGCGTTGATGTCCCGGTCATGGTGCGTCCCACAGTTGGGGCAATCCCATTCCCGTACATTCAACGGCAAGCGATCAAGAATGTGACCGCAACTTCCACAGCGTTTAGAACTGGGAAACCATCGGTCAATTTTCACCAAGGTACGACCATACCACTTGGTTTTGTATTCCAACTGCCTAACGAACTCACCCCAACTAGCGTCACTGATAGCACGGGCAAGTTTCAGGTTTTTGACCATGTTCTTAACAGCCAAGTCCTCAACCGCTATCGTTTGGTTTTCACGTACCAGTCGAGTCGTCAGCTTGTGCAAATGGTCAATTCTCGAATCAGAAATTTTGGCTTGAATGCGGGCAACCTTAAGTCTCGCTTTGTCTCGATTTCGAGAACCTTTTTGGCGACGACTAAGAGTTTTCTGCGCCTTTCTCAGTTTGTGGTAGTGCTTGTTAAATCCCTTAGGATTGGCTATCTTCTCACCTGTACTCAGGGTGACGAGACTACTTATCCCAACATCCAGTCCCACGGCAGTGTTAACTGGCTGCAAACTCTGGTCAGATGGATCGTCAATTCGCAAGCTGACAAACCAGCGTCCAGCTATGTCGAGCTTAACCGTGATAGTTGTAGGTTCACAGACTGTTGGCAGATGTCTAGACCATTTAATTGGCAATGGTTCAGAACACTTTGCCAGATAGACCTGTCCATCCTTCCACCTGAATGCGGACTTGGTAAACTCTGCACTGCCGCCATTGCGTTTCTTCTTGAAGTTAGGGTATTTCGCCCTACCTGCAAAGAAATTGCTGAAAGCAGATTGCAAGTGTCTCAAGCCTTGTTGCAATGGTACACAACTTACTTCATTCAAAAACTGGAGGTCATCTTCCTTCTTCCAACCAGTCAACAAAGTAGAAGTTTGAGCGTAATCAATACGCTCTTGCCTTTCATACCAAGCATCGGTTCTCGCTGCCAGAGCTTTGTTAAAAACCAACCGCACACAACCAATTGTTCGACGCAAAAGAGATTCTTGCTCGATAGTTGGGTAAAAACGGTAGCGGTAGGCTTTTTCCATACTTCACATTTTACCACGTTTTTTGTAAAGCCGTCCTAGAAGGACGGGGTTTCTACCCAAATTTCTGATGACTATGGTTGAATTGTCCTCCGAATCCTTGACAGATGCACAGTGGGACATTGCCCATGCGATCGCTCAAAGCCTAGTTAAAGAAGATACAGATGTGAATGAATTAGGGAAGGCGATCGCCTATCTGCGTACTATTGTTAACGAACCAGATGTCACTTCTAGGTTTTTCAAGTACCTGAAAACCCTGGTAAGTAATGGCAGACTAATTGGACACAGTGGCAGAACTACAGATTATTACCGCAGTATCGAGAAAGCTTGTAGTGATTATCTCAAAGGTGTTGGGGATGGTTACACAATACTGCAAATTTTAGGCTGGGTATCTCGCCTGATGCGTTACTACAAAGATGCTGGCGTACCCATTGGAGAAACTACAATTCCCACCCCATCCCCTGTAGAATCAGCACGTCAAGTAGAAATTGCCAAAGTAGTGCGATCGCAAAACTTTCAGGTTGAGCAAATTCTAGAAGCAAAAGTCATCAAAATCAATGGTAACAAGGTGACTTATGAGATTTTGGGGACAATTAAATTAACTGAGAAGGAACCTAAGAAAGCTAGTGTTTTTAAGGAAGGACAGACGGTTCAGGTGAAAATTGTCTCTCTCAGGGAAGACGGGAGTATTAAAAGCGTCAAGGGAAATAATTGAGATAGAGAGAACATTGTAAATACAGCGGAATTCAATTGGATGAAGTACAAATTTATCTGTGTCCATCTGTGTCCATCTGTGGTTCCATAATTCTTTGATGTATTACACCCAGTTGCAAATCGCTATAATTCAGTATTTATGCCCAAAATCCTTTTAGTTACTGTCGGCGGTTCCTTCCAACCTATTGTCACCGCCATCCGCAGTTTACAACCAGAACGCATCATCTTCATCGCCTCCGATGGTGAAAAAGGAAGCAAGTCGCAAGTCATCAGTGAAGGAACGCCTTGTGAAGTACGCCGGGGAACGGAAGTTGTCGAAAGATTACCCAACATTCCTACACAGGTGGAGTTGGGCGATCGCTTTCAACCCCAACGGGATTTGATTCTCGTCCAAAACCCAGACGATTTAGCAGAATGCTATCTCAAAATCCAGCAGTGCATTTGCCATCTCCAGCAGGAAGCACTTGAACATGAGATTCTCGCAGATTATACTGGTGGGACAAAAACTCTATCTGCTGCTTTGGTATTGGCGGCGGTTGATTGCGGGATTTCTTTGTATCTTACTATTGCCACCACGCGGGAAAACTTGGTAAAGGTGGAACGGGGAGAGTTGACGCGACTGGTGGATACGAGTTTTCGCACTTAAGGATTAGCTGAATAAAGACTTAATTAGCCAAAATAGTAATAACTGTTTCCGTCCCCTTGCAGGGAAAAGGTAGGCTACGACACCCGCGAGGTTTCCCGTTACTGTAGAGCTGACCACCAGCTGTTTCCGTCCCCTTGCGGGGAAAAGGTAGTCTACGACTATTCGCCAAGCGATGCGCGACGGCGCGCGCCCGGAGGTGTTAACGTTTCCGTCCCCTTGCGGGGAAAAGGTAGTCTACGACTGGCGCGTTTATAATTTTTCAGTTAAAAACCGCGCCAATGTTTCCGTCCCCTTGCGGGGAAAAGGTAGTCTACGACATGGTCAAACAGCCATTGCTCATTCTCAGGAAAGATTAGGAAGTTTCCGTCCCCTTGCGGGGAAAAGGTAGTCTACGACTTTTGACGCTGTTCAGGAGAAATTGCATTCAAAAAGCGTTTCCGTGCCCTTGCGGGGAAAAGGTAGTCTACGACCCGATTCCTGGCGTGCGAGAGTTCCTCGCGGAAGCTCGCGTTTCCGTCCCCTTGCGGGGAAAAGGTAGTCTACGACTTTTCCGCATTAACGCAATTAATCAAAGCACGAATGTTGTTTCCGTCCCCTTGCGGGGAAAAGGTAGTCTACGACCTGGGATGGGCCATCTCGGTCTTTATCTTCCGTGATCTGCCGTTTCCGTCCCCTTGCGGGGAAAAGGTAGTCTACGACTAGCCTGGCAATGGTCTACCAACTGGAGAGCGAGATAAAAAGTTTCCGTCCCCTTGCGGGGAAAAGGTAGTCTACGACAATGGGCGCCGTGCCCATTGCTGTGCCTCACCAATACAGTGTTTCCGTCCCCTTGCGGGGAAAAGGTAGTCTACGACTGTGGGGTTCCTCCATGCCGTACCCGAACGCAGAATTCATGGTTTCCGTCCCCTTGCGGGGAATAGGTAGTCTACGACGACTAGTTGAAGAATTAACAGTGTTCGACAGAAATGTGTTTCCGTCCCCTTGCGGGGAAAAGGTAGTCTACGACCGAGAGATAGCTGAATCTCTCTAGGAGTCGCCCTTCTATGTTTCCGTCCCCTTGCGGGGAAAAGGTAGTCTACGACTTGTACAGGCTGCTCACGAAGATATTGTCATAAGCGGTCGGTTTCCGTCCCCTTGCGGGGAAAAGGTAGTCTACGACCTTGAGAGCAAAGGCCCAGGGCGTTCTTGAATCTGTTGTTTCCGTCCCCTTGCGGGGAAAAGGTAGTCTACGACGTTGGAAGGACGTTCAAACCCCTTCGGGACTGGAGAGGTTTCCGTCCCCTTGCGGGGAAAAGGTAGTCTACGACCTGAGTGGGTTCCATTCCGTAAGCTCGTTAAAGCAGTGGTTTCCGTCCCCTTGCGGGGAAAAGGTAGTCTACGACGCGGTCTGTCAATCGCTATCGGGCACGGCAAGAACCGTTTCCGTCCCCTTGCGGGGAAAAGGTAGTCTACGACCCTACCTTGTGGAAACTCTTACCATATTTAGTTTTCAAGGTGCAGTTGCGCCAGAGTACTGATACAAATATGTAATTTAATTGTTCAGTATTCATTTTCTGAAACATTTCGCGCCAAAATATGCTTATACAGTTAATTTAACTGCAAAAGTCCAACGAATCAAGACGAAAAAAACTCATTTTCTCTTACAAGCAATATCTCGCTTCTTAATACTTCTAGTATCTCACTGCGTCATGACCACAGATATATTTACAATCCGTTACAATCTTTAGCAGCTTGGTATTGAGGTAGTTTCAGCATTTACATACACGTATGAAAAAACCATAGTCTTTACAAAATTAAATAATCAGGTGGTTCGTAAGGCGGCGCACCACCATAGACTCGCGTCTGTTGCTTTGCTGTTGCATCTAGCGGATAAATCCTGAGATTGTCTTCACTCAACTTGAGTAAAGGCAACCAGTGCTTTTGTAGGTGGTAAGCTAAAATGCTGTCTTCCAACGGACACTCAAAAACTGAATACTGAACTCGCTGACAAGACTGTTCGATTCGCTTTGCCAATTTAGTACGGCGCTTGTCATCAGCCACGTCGTAGCACACCAACCAAAGTTTTGTCATTTGATAACAAACGCCTCATAATCTAAACTTAATTCCATCAAACAGCGTCCCAAACTCCGAGCCTGTTCTAAAATAATTTGGCTCAAACTCAAACGGCGATTTTGTCGCGGATACAAAACTGGATTACGGAACTGCTTTTCTAACTCGCCTAAAAATAATTTTTTCGCCAAACTACCCAACCACACTCCCACCCCATCTGGAGATGATTGGAAATCTTCTGGTGAAAGTAGCTGTGATTGGATAATTGAAATGACAGTTTGGTCTACCACCACTGGTCGAAACTCTTCCATTAAATCCAGCACTAAATTTGGGCGATAAGGTTCTGTAGCATGGAAAAACCCTAGATATGGGTCAAGCCCAGCCTGCAAACAAGCAGAAAACACCCGTGCTAACAATACCCCATATCCCCAACTCAAAAGTGCATTAATCGGGTCTAGGGGTGGACGGCGATTGCGTCCGCTAAAATTCCACTCAGTAGGAAACCAATGTCGTAATCCTTGATATTGACACTCCCCTGGCTATCAAAACTTCGCTGTCGCTCGTTTTGATTTAAAGCCAGGGGATTCTACATTCACCGTCGCCACTTGCTCTACCAGGTTTGCACCAAGCAGCGTAGAGGTTGCGACTCCTGTAGCGTTACTTCGGGATTGCCCATCCCTAGCTTTTGCAAGATTCAGAATATTTATTGCTGCATTCACATCTCTTTGTATCTCGCATCCACAACTACACTTATGGGTACGAGTTGAAAGAGATTTTTTCACAATTGCACCACAATCAGAACACTTTTGAGAAGTCATTCTAGGATTGACCGCAACAACTGTAGTACCTAACTTAACAGCAAAATATTCTAACCAACGACGAAAAAGAGTCCAAGCCACATCATTAATGGACTTAGCTAAACAGTGATTCTAACCCCGTGCCTTTCACATTCAAATTTTCATAGGCGACTAAAGCGTTAGCTTTGCATAAGGTTCGCGCCAATCTCTTGGAATGCTCTGTCCTTTGCCTATTTACTCTTAAATGCTTTCGAGCATATCTTTGTCTTGCTTTACGCCGTTGGTTTTTTCCTTTTTCTTTTTTATATATTTGACGTTGAGCGTGTTTAATGGCTTTTTCAGCTTTACGGAGAAACCTGGGATTTTCTTCATGATGCCCATTGGAATCAGAATAAAAATATTCCAACCCAACATCAAGACCTAGTTCACCATCACCTATTCTTTGTTCAGGCTTGACTTCAATGTTAACTGCAAACTGGCAATAGTATCCGTCGGCTTTTCTAACTAATCGAACTCGTTTGATTGATTTGACAGGATAAGTGTGAATGTCCCACTTTCCTAGTAACTTGATCTCTCCAATACCTTTTTTATCAGTAAAAGTGATGCGCCGTTTTGTGGGATGCAGTGACCATCCACTAGTCTTGTACTCAACCGAACGATTATCTTTTTGGAAACGCGGAAATCCTTTCTTAAGTGCCTTTTTGGATTTACAATTACCGTAAAACCTGTCAATAGCTGACCATGCTCTCTCAGTAGCAGATTGACAAGCCATTGAGTTTAATTCTTTTACAAAACCAAACTCTTTACGCAGCGCTGTTGAGTAGTTGTTCAAAGCAATCTTGTCTACTTTTTCGCCATTGGGTGCATCCATCCAGTAACGAATTGCTTTGTTTCGGATGAATTGAGTAGTTCTAATAGCCTCATCGATAGCTCGATACTGCTGTTGTTTACCTTTAACTTTGTACTCTAAAACCAGCACTGCGGTATCACCTCCTTTATTTACTTCACTCAATTCATGATAACATTAATGCAACGCCAACCAACGCCAATATGAAAACTAAAAGATTAAACGTAAGACTAACTGACCGCAGATACTATAAGCTAGTCTTATTGTCAGCCGAGTTAGACCGAACTATCAGCAGCATGATTGATGAATGGATTGATTCTTTACCTGAGCCGCAAAAAGAAAACATCACTGTAGGCTAAAGCCTACGTTGTGGCTTTCATCCCCTGCCTAAAGGCAAGGGGTTTTCAGCCTACATCCTTATAAGAGGAATAATTACCTATCAAATCAATTGCTTGTGTCAATTCGGCAATTTGTCCTTGAGTCGCACGGTTACGCCGTTGCAGCAGCACCCGTTGGTTACGAACTTTACCCATAACCAATTTCTGTGCCAACGCCATACCAAAGGTGGTTTCCACAAGACGGTACTGTGCTAAACGAATTGTTGGGTTAGTGGAAAAGTGCCCTTGCAGACGTCCGCGAAATTGACCATCTTGGCGAAGAAAAATGGTTTCAATCCCCCGGTCGAGTAGCTGTGCAATAGCAACATCGGTTAATTGCACGCCAGGTAAAACGATGACTAAGCTTACTTCTGCCAAACGGCTATTTTGGGATTGTTTCTGTTTGATAATGACTAGTGACTCGTTGCGATAGCGGACAATCGTTCCTGGTTCCGTAAGATACAATGTGGTCATAGATAATAAAAGAAAAAAAGAAGTCTGTTTTTACTTCTTCCATCTTTATTTATCGTTGGAAAACGCCTTTTCCATTGCCGCCACTAAGAAGTTGGTGAAGGTGGAACAGAGACTGGATTCTTTAAAGCCCGACGCGCTAACTTAACATAAGTCTTCACCGTTTCATAAGGCATCTCTAAGTCTTGTGCCACAACCTGCAACGACTCTCCCATTTCCCGCCGTGCCAATATAGTTGCCCATTTCGTTGCGGTTTCTTCTGCGCGATCGCCACCAGTACGTTTGCGCTGTGCTTTAAAAATATCTGTCAGTTCCTCAACACGTCTTGCCAGCAAGCTTTGCACGTCTGGCACTTCTGGCGCTACTTGCGATGACCAACCTAACCGTGTTTGACCTAACCCAAACGTCGTTTTATGACCAGTACCGCAGTAAGGCGCTAACTTCCCCAAAGCATAAAACAGCTTGCAAAAGTCTGGTTGCTTTGATGCTTCTTTGGTCAAACCAAATTCTATCGCGCCTGTAAATCCTGTAACCGCACCCTTCTTACCTGCTAGTACTTTCGCTGATGTCAGTTGGTGACGGGTAATCAACACATTTTCATCCACCCAAAAAAGAAACGCCTCTTGTTCAACTGGTATCCCCGAAAAGTCATTCCACCGGCGCAGGTAACTGTGAAAGACATTCGTTGGCATTGGCAAGGGGAAGTGATGACCTTTGCGACGAAAGCTTGTGGGACTAGTGAACTTTAGGGTGACTGTTTCACCATGTTCAGAATTAAGGAGTTGAGCATAAGTTGTGGCAGGATGAGCAATTTGACAAGAGCGTATTTGCAAAGGTGCATCCCGCAAATTCAGTTGTGTGGGCAAATTTTGCACCCACTGCAAAAGCCACTGCACAACTCGACTCGATAAAGCGGTAACATACCAGTAATAAGTGGTGTTTGCCTTGAGTTGCACTTCCCGACCGCTACTCACCATTTCTCCATCCAACGCCGAAATGGTGAAGGGTTTTTCCGACTCGCCATCGTGGAGGTAAGCAGATAGTTCCGGTGAGAACGAACGTACTTGGTCAAGAAACCAAGCGTGCAGCCCAATGGTGTACTGAGGGTAAATAGAAACATCTGCTTCGGAGAGTAATTCAAATACCAATCCGACCAATTCTGTATCGGGCGACCAAATTAGGTTAGATTCTGGGGAATTAAGCTTTTTTGGAGTGCGTCGTGGCATGACAAGTTATAAATCCCAATAAATCAGCATATATCCGTATTGAGTACAGCACTTTTGGGAATTATGAGTTCTCACTATTGTATCTCGTTTTGCTCTTTCCATCCCCTTGCGGGGAATAGGTAGTTTGTAACTTTGTAACTTTAACTCGCGATCGCTTCAGAATAAAGTCTTGCGGGGAATACTACTTTAATCACCGTCCTCTTGCAGGTATTGTGCAAATGGTGACAGCTTGTCTAAGGATTTAGCTACTGCCATGACTTGTTCTGAAGTCTTGCTGGCAATATTAGCAACTTCCAGAACAGATTGGCTGGCGGAGGTTGAAGCTTTTGCTTGAACTGGAGCGGTTTGGGCAAGCTCCTCAACCAGTTTTTTCATTTGGTCGGTTATAGTAGCAATTTCATTAAGCTTGAGCTGAGTTTCTTTTACCAATTCAGTCCCAATTCCCACCTGTTCTGCCCCAGACTCCATAGCAGCAATAGCTTCATTGGCTTCTGTCTGAATTTGGGCAATCAGTGATTCTATTTCTGCTTCTGCAATACTCGCGTTCAATTCCTGCACTTGAGAAAGTGCGTTGTCAGCAAGCATTGCCAATTTTTGACCAGTTTCTGGGGTGCGACTTGCTTCAAGTGCTGTATTCATGACTTGCAGCTTAAGTTGAGATGCAATATTACTAATGAGGTTGGCTACCTGGGAGAGCTTTTGGGAAGGTTCGTCTAGACGCTGGACTTTTTCGGCAGCTTCCACAATTGTTGTTTGGATAGCACTGAAGTTGTCTAAAATCGGGTTCATAGACTCATGCCCATCCTGTACTAACTGGCTCAGCCGCTGATCCTGCAGTTCTGCTTGTTGCGCACAAATCAGCATTCTCAAAGCCGAATCAGCTAACGTTTGAATTTGATTGTAGGCATTTGTCACAGACTCCATCTGACTAAGAGCCTCGGTTGAAAGGGTTTGGACAACTGTTTCACTACCTGTAAGCAGTTCTGACACCTGACGCTGGAGTGCTTCTTTTTGTTGACGCTGCTCGCGTTCTGCTGCTTCAGCAATTTCGTACGCCTGCTCTACCTGGTATAAAAGCCTAGCATGGTCGAGAGCAAACCCCACTTGTGTAGCTATCTGGGCAACCAAATCAATCTCATACTGCTGCCAATCACGCGGTGCGGAGCACTGATGTGCAATCAATAAGCCAAATAGCTGGTCGTCCTTGAGAATGGGCGCTACCAAATTTGCCTTGACAGCAAACGGTTCGAGTTGACCAATGTAACAATCGCTCAAACCTGCTTCATAAATGTTATTCGTAGCTTGAACTCGACCCGCTTGGTACATTTCTACATAGCTCTCTGCAAAGCAGGGGTCTTTAATTTCGGCTCGCAACGCTTTCGGAAAACCTGGAACAACGGATTCTGCAACCACAGTTCCATACCAGTCGCTGTCAAAGCCAAAAACAACCACTCGGTCAGCGCCCAGTGCTTTGCGAACTTCATTAACGGTGGTTTTGAGGACGTCTTCTTCGTTGAGCGATTCGCGAATGCGGCGCGTTATGTCCCCAAGCAATTGAGTTCGCACACCTTCTGCATCGATTCGCTGAAGCAGCCGCGCATGGTCGAGAGCAAATCCCACTTGCATAGCGATCTGGCTGATCAAATCAATCTCATACTGCTGCCAATCACGGGGTCCGGAGCACTGATGTGCAATCAATAAGCCAAATAGCTGCTCATCCTTGAGAATCGGCGCTACCAAATTTGCCTTGACAGCAAACGGTTCGAGTTGACCAATGTAACAATCGCTTAAACCTGCTTCATAAATGTTATTAGTAGCTTGAACTCGACCTGCTTGGTACTGTTCTATATAGCCCTCTACGAAGCAGGGGTCTTTGATTTTGGCTCGCAACGCTTTCGCAAAACCAGGAACAACTGATTCTGCAACCACAGTTCCATACCAGTCGCTGTCAAAGCCATAAACAACGACTCGGTCAGCACTGAGTGCTTTGCGAACTTCTTCAACGGTGGTTTTAAGGACATCCTCTTCGTTGAGCGATTCCCGAATGCGGCGGGTAATATCTATAAATATCTGAGCTTGATCGGCTTTCGTATCTATCCGTTCTAGCAGTTTAGCGTAGTCGAGAGCAAATCCCACTTGCGTAGCTATCTGGGTGCAGAAATCAATCTCAGCTCGCTGCCATAAGCGTGGTCCGGAACACTGATGTGCAATTAATAAGCCGAATAGCTGGTCGTTCTTGATAATCGGCGCAACCAAATTTGCCTTGACACCAAATCGCTCTAGCAACCCAATATGACAATCACCGAGATTAGCTTTATAAATATCATCAATAGCACGAACACGACCATTTCGGTATTGTTCGACATACCCTCCCTGGAAACAGGGGTCTGAGATTGTCGTCCACAATGTTTTCGGCAAACCAGGGGCTACGGATTCTTCTACAAAGGTTCCATCCAACTTGGAATCGAAACGAAAGATGACCACGCGGTCAATTCTTAAGGCTTTGCGAACTTCTTCAACAGTCGTTCTGAAGACATCTTGTTCACTAAGCGATTGCCGAATACGCTGGGTAATGTTCATCAACACGCGCGATCGCTCAGCTTCAGCTTCTTGTTTCCATAGCAAATCCGGAAGCTGTTCTTTTATTAAGCTGATGTTGCTCTCTAAGACAACCAGCTCATCAATGCTCCTGATGGGAGCGGGAGTACCAACCTCTTGACGTAGGCTATTCACCATACTACTAGAGACTGTTGTCGCGTTCAGGATGGGACGAATGGCGCGATTAGCTAAAAATGCTGCGATCGCACCTGCCAACACTGCCGTCACCCCTGTTTCAATTAACAGAAGTGACAGTAATCTGTCTAGTGCTTCACTTTTTGCTGGACTTGTGGTATTCGTTTGTCTAGATTGGGAAATTTGCTTAGCAGTCAACTGGCTACCAAAGTAGTAAGTGACTGTCCCTACTGCCAACACAGGCAGCATACTGATACCAAGCGCCCAAGCTATTGCCTTAGTTTTCAAGCTCGATTCCTGTCCCTTCTGCTGAGCAACAGGAGACTGTTGAAGATTTTTTGGCTGATTAAATTTTTGCTCCGCTGGCTTTTGAGAAGAAGGCTGAGTCATACACGAAATCTAGTTCTGCTGCAATAATTTATTAAGGACAAAAGTATTGGTCGCTACATCGATTTCCTCAACTAGGGAGGTAGGGTAATGCTGCGTTGGAATTGTTACTAAGTTAAAGGTAGATTAAAAAGTTGCAACCTTGTCCTGACTTTATTTAAGGCTTTTGTGTAGGACTAAAGAAGCGCCACAACTAGGGGTATTAGAGTTTTTACCAAAGGGGCAAAATGGCTCTAAAACTCTTACATGGTTTGCTTTTCACTCCTTAGCCTTTCTGCCTCTCCTCAAGGGTTTGATGTTCCAAATTAATAACTTTATTATATGAGTATTCAATATTATTAAAGTATAATATATTATTATTGTGTGAATTTTGTATTAACCATTCAAAAGCTGTGTGCGCGAGCTTTTTACAAAAATGAGCAAAACAAGCGCAACTGCACATACCAAAGACACTATTCTTAGCGTTGGGTTGTCCCACTGTTTTATGGCGATCGCCACCATTGCCCAAACTGTGACTCCTGTATAAGCAATGTCTCGGCGCTGGACAGTCATGAATGTAGCAACTGCGGCTGCAACTAGCAACATAATCACTGTCCATACTTGGGCAGAAATTCCCCAACCATTCCAACCGACAAAATACAACGCACACGCCACATTAACAATAGTTGCTACACTAATCCACGCTAGATAAATACTGATAGGAATGGTAACGCACCACTTCTTGATACGAGATACAGGATTTGTGCCAATCCCTAACCTTACGTATATACTTATTAGGGGTAGCAAAATTCCTAGCATTGCTACCACTGAAAGTGAAAAAAGCCGGGACAGGAACAGATAAACCCAGATACTTTGGGCAAAACAAGCAATCACCAGCAAGTAGCTTATTTTACGTAAATCGGAATCATGTCTCTGGTTTGGCAAAACTTGGTAGATTCCTAATGCAAAAAGACCAAGGTAAATCAATCCCCAAATAGCAAAGGCGTAATTAGCAGGAATAATCTGCACATTTTTGAACAGAGTATTAGAAATTTCGCCAATATTGAGTCCATTTAAGGGAAAAATGTTCGACACAACGTTGACGACAAAAGCGCCGATAATGGCAGCTAGGGTCACAAGCTGTCGCAGTAAATCTTGGTCATAGCTAGAGTTGGATTGCTGCATAGCTACTATTGCACCGCTTATAGATACTCTGTTGTGCTTCTAGCTTACATCTTTCTTGGAGGTTGACAACCCAGAAGCAACGATAGTAGAGTTAAAAATAACGAGCGTTCGATATAAATTAATTAGAGAGATGCCGAAGATTGTTGACCATGACCAATACCGCAAAGAACTGCTCAGTAAGTGCTTTGACTTATTCGCCGAGAAAGGCTATGCTGCCATTACCATGCGCCAAATAGCTGAAGGTTTAGGTGTTTCTACTGGAACGTTGTATCACTACTTTCCTAGTAAACAGGCGTTATTTGAGCAATTGGTAGAAGACATATGTGAACGAGATGTATTGCTGGCAAAGGCTGAGTTGGAAGGAAAGCAAACTTTGCCGGAACGGATGGAAGCTTTAGGAAAATTTTTAGCTAAAAACGAAGGTTATTACATTAAGTGGACTTATTTACAAGTTGATTTTTGTCAGCATCAAGACTCTAAAGAAATGCAGGGTAGTAATGCGTTTCAACGTGCAACAGAGCGATATGAACAGGTAGTGTGTGATATTTTAGGCATTCAAGACCGAGTGTTAGCTTGGTTTATTTTTAGTCTGATGGATGGCTTAATCCTTGAGCGACTAATGGATAATGAAATGGTTTCTATTCCTGAACAATTTGCTTTGTTGAGCAAAATGCTAACGGCATATTTAGAAAAACAACTCTCGAATCATACTGCTAACAGCTAATGAGTGAGGAAAATTTATGAATGTTAAGGTATTATCAAAACCTGGGAATCGATGGTTAATTGGGCTAGTTGTAGGTGCAACTGCAATCACAGGTGGAATTGTTTTTTATGGTATTTCTCAGTATGGGATGGTCAGTCAAAAACCCGCACCTGTGGAAACTGCTCCTCCAGTAAAAAAAGTCACAGCATTAGGACGACTAGAACCAGAAGCTGAGGTGGTTAACTTGTCTGCACCTTTAGCATTGGATGGCGATCGCATAGCTCAACTGCTCGTCAAAGAGGGTGAGAATGTAAAAGCTGGACAAGTTGTGGCGCTTCTCGACTCACGAGATAAACTCCAAGATGCTCTATCGCAAGCACAAGAGCAGGTTAAGATGGCTCAAGCCAAACTCGCACAAGTAAAAGCTGGGGCAAAATCCGGGGAAATCTTTGCTCAAAAAGCAACTATTGAGCGGTTGCAAGCACAGTTGCAAAGTGACACAATAGCTCAAGAAGAAGCGATCGCCCGATTGGAAGCGCAGTGGCTAGGCGATAGAACAGCACAAGAAGCAACAATTCGGAGACTTGAGGCGGAACTTAAGAATGCTCAAGCCGAAGATCAACGATATCAGCAGTTGTACAAAGAAGGAGCTGAATCTCGTTCCTTATTTGATAGCAAACGCTTGACTTTAGAAACCGCGCAACAGCAACTCAACGAAGCCAAAGCAGTTCTTAACCGAATTAATACCACTGCTAGCAAACAAGTTCGTGAAGCGAAAGTGGCGCTACAAAGAATTAATGTTACTGGTGTCAAGCAAATTAAAGAAGCCAACGCCACCCTCGACAAGATTGCTGAAGTTCGTCCCGTGGATGTGCAAGCGGCGCAAGCGGAAGTGGATAATGCTGTAGCCGCTGTCAAACGCGCACAAACTGACTTACAACAAGCTTATATCAAGTCACCAATCACAGGAGAGATACTCAAAATTCACACACGAGTTGGAGAAAAAATAAGTGACTCTGGCATTGTGGATCTAGCGCAAACTGAGCAAATGGTTGCTGTCGCAGAAGTTTATCAATCAGACATTGGTAAAGTGAAAACCGGACAAAAGGCAGTTGTTACAGGACAAGCGTTCAACGGAGAATTGCAAGGAACCGTTTCGCTGGTTGGCTTGCAGGTGAACCGACAGAATGTTTTCAGCAATCAACCAGGGGAAAATCTGGATAAGCGAGTCGTCGAGGTGAAAATTCGCCTCACACCCGAAGACAGCAAGCGAGTTGCAGGTTTGACCAACTTGCAAGTGCAGACAGCGATTGAACAGTAAATTTTCTTCGCTAAAAAATATAACGAATGTTCGATATAGATTGGTGTGACAAGGAGGGAACTTCTACAAATGCTTTGCAAAACGTCTCGAATCCGGATTCTTAGGAGAACTTATCCTTGGGCGACTTTGGCAATTACAGCTTATAGACTCAAATGCTTAAACAATGTCAACAGGAATAGAGAAAAAACTCGTTTTTTGATGGCTTACTTCAAGATTGACTTTGCAGGCATTCTATCGCTCATGAATGACATGATTTTTTAAAGTGTACTAAACACATTGTCTCGTAAAAAAAGGTGTCAAAATGCTGAAAGCCACATACTTAATTCTTTGCATTCTAGGTACTGTTTTACCGTATTCACAATTTTTTCCTTTTCTTTTAGAACACGGATTGAATGTGAACCTTGCCTTAGAACAGCTTTTTGCTAACCGAATTTCTGCATTTTTTGGTATGGACGTGTTTGTTTCAGCGCTGATTCTTTTCGTTTTTATATTTGGAGAAGGTTCACGGCTAAAGATGAAAAATTTGTGGGTTTATGTTGCCAGTACTTTGTTAGTTGGTGTTTCTTTGGGCTTGCCTTTGTTTCTCCTCATGCGACAACACAAACTTGAAGAAACAACAGTGAACAACAAGATTCCCGACTTCTTTAAGAAGTCGGGAATCTAAGCCAATGGATTTTCGTATGTCAAGGAGTTTTTTGAAATGTTTCGTAAATGGTTTCGTAGAACGCCGCTGGCATTGCGGCAGGTGATGAAAGAAAAAACTCGTCTAGCAGTGGCAGTGGCAGGTATTGCCTTTGCAGATATGCTGATATTTTTGCAATTAGGCTTTCAAGATGCACTGTATGACAGTGCGACACAGCCCCATCGCCTGCTGGAAGCAGATTTGGTGATGACTAATCCTCAATTACAAACCCTTTTCTCTGTCAAAAGCTTTTCTCGTGAACGACTTTATCAAACGTTGAGTCATGAAGGCGTTCAGTCGGTTAGTTCTGTGTACATAGGTACAGGACAGTGGAAAAATCCAGAAACTCGGATTAACCGCGCCATATTGATATGGGGAATTGAGCCAGAAGCCCCTAGCTTGAATTTGCCAGAGGTGAAGCAAAATGCAACGGATCTTAAACTTTTGAATAGAGTATTGTTTGACCGTGCTGGACGTCCGGAGTACGGGGCTGTAGCCGACGCTGTGCAAAAGCAGGGAACGCTGGAAGCAGAACTTAATAGCCAGAACATTCAAGTCACTGGACTGTTTACCGTTGGTAGCTCATTTACTGCTGATGGTAATGTGATCACGAGTGATTCAACGTTTCTGAAATTGTTTCCAGAACGTCAACCCAATCAGATAGAAGTCGGTTTAATCAAACTCAAACCTGGTTTCGATCCGACGCAAGTCCAAGCACAGCTTGCGAAAGAATTGTCAACAGATGTACGAGTTTTAACACCAGAAGGTTTTGCGGCGGTGGAAAAATACTACTGGGAAAGTCAAGGGACAATTGGATTCATTTTTGGACTTGGTGTGATTGTAGGGTTTATTGTGGGAATCGTAATTGTCTACCAGATTCTTTACAGTGATGTTTCCGACCATTTACCAGAATATGCCACGTTAAAGGCAATGGGCTATAGCGACGGTTATCTTCTCGGTGTTTTGTTTCAAGAAGCATTGCTATTGGCAGCATTGGGCTATATTCCTGGATTTTTGATTGCGATCGCACTCTACCAGTTAACATACGCAGCAACACTGCTACCCGTTGGCATGACGCTTGCCCGTGCAATTATTGTATTTATCATAACAATCATGATGTGCAGCTTTTCTGGGGCAGTCGCGATGCGGAAGTTACAATCTGCCGACCCTGCGGATGTATTTTAGTTTTGGGTAACAAATTGTCTTAAAAAAGAAAGCAAACCCTTTGTTGCCCAGAGTCACACAAATGCTAACAATTTATTCTGTGTATGATTTCTGATAAAAAACTGCCTCGTTGGCTCAACATAGGATTGGCTTTCCCCGTCATTTTTTTAAATGGTTGGCTCATACTCTTACTTTGCCAGTACCTACAGCCCATCGTCAGTATTGTATTTACAGCCAGCCTCGTTGCTTTTTTACTAAACTATCCCATCGTCTTTTTAGAGCAGCAAGGCGTGAAGCGAGGTTGGGCAATAGGGCTAGTGTTGCTTTTTGCGCTATTGCTGTTGGGAGTTTTGGGGTTAGTCCTAGGTCCTTTAGTTTTTCAACAATTGGTTGAGTTTGGCAACCGTGTGCCAGCTTGGATTGAAGCAGGTAAGCAAGAATTACAAACTTGGGATGAGCAGACAGTGTTGCACCAGCTGCCATTTGATGTCAGTGGAATTACGTCTCAGTTGACAAGCAGACTGACTGGAGCAATGCAATATCTCACAGCTCAAATTATTAACGTGACTTTGGATACTATTAATAGTGCCTTAAATCTTGTTTTGACAATAGTTCTGACAATTTTTCTGGTTTTTAACGGGAGAAACCTTTGGGATGGGCTTTTTAGCTGGTTCTCTCCCGAGTGGAATGAGCAGATTCAATTATTCCTGAAGCAAAGTTTTCAAAACTACTTTGTAGGTCAAGCAATGACGGCTTCCATCCTCAGTGGAGTTTTGATACTTGCGTTTTTGGCTCTACAGGTGCCTTTTGGTCTACTATTTGGACTAGGTATTGGGTTTGCAAGCTTAATACCGTTTGGAGGAGTTCTCAGTATTGCATTAATCAGCTTATTAGTCTCGTTTCAAAACATTTGGCTAGGAGTCAAGGTATTGACAGTTGCTGTTGTGCTTGGTCAAATCAACGAAAATGTTGTGGCTCCCCGACTGATAGGAGGTATGACGGGACTCAATCCTGCTTGGGTATTCATCTCTTTATTAATAGGAGCAAAGCTGGCAGGAGTTTTGGGTCTACTTATGGCGGTACCTACGGCTAGTTTTATCAAAAAAACAGCAGATTCTCTACGGAGTTCCAATTCTAGTTTGAAGCTACCAATGGTTTCAACACTTGAGGGTTAATTATGGGTCGATGTGTTTTAGTTGTTCTGGGAGTACCCAAATGGCAAATGATTCGACAAATGCATTAAACAATGAAACTCGTGATGCGTGGAACACTAACGCTTCTGTTTGGGACGCCCGCATGGGTGATGACGGGAACGACTTTCATCAAGTGCTGATTCGTCCAGCAATAGAGAGACTACTTGAGGTAAAACCGGGTACCCGCATTTTGGACATAGGCTGTGGAACTGGGCTGACAACCCGCAGGTTAGCCAGCCTGGGCGCACAGGTGGTAGGAATAGATTTTGCCGAAGAGATGATTGCCTCTGCCCGCAGGAGAACTCAACAGCATGAAACATCAATTGAGTATCACGTTCTAGATGCTACGGATGAGACAGCGTTACTTGGGCTGGGGGAACGCTCGTTTGATGCTGCTGTATCCGCGATGGCACTTATGGACATGGCAGACATTGATCCCCTTTTACAGGCACTGACAAAGTTACTACGACCTGGAGGCTGCTTTGTCTTTGCCGTGATGCATCCTTGCTTCAACAGTACCCACGTCACTATGGCTGCAGAAGTCAAGGATTGCGAAGGTCAGCTTGTGAGTGAATACTCAGTCAAAGTATCTGGGTATCTACAACCCTCCACCACAAAAGGTTTAGCACTTGAAAATCAACCAAAACCACATCTGTACTTTCATCGACCGTTACACGTCCTATTAGGTGGAGCATTCCGTGCTGGGTTTGTGTTGGATGGCTTAGAAGAACCAGCTTTTCCATCTGACCATTCTTCTAACACTCGCTTTTACAGTTGGTCTAACTTTACCCAAATTCCACCTGCGCTTGTTGCTAGGTTGAGATTTTCTGATGAATTGTTACGCAAATCCTAGGCGATTAGTCAATAACCATACAGAACAAACTGTAAGCAACCCCCGACTTGAAGTCGGGGGCTTCAGCAAAAGTTGAAGCCCTAGTTTACCAGACTAAGTACTCCTTTGTACTACGTTCAGAACAAGTGTTAAAGTTCCTACCTACAAATGCGTAGCTAGTTTGTAGCTCTAGAAAATCAAGATTAAACATCTGTAATGGGTTAAGGAAGTGTCTTGATTAAAGTACCGATTCTGAACTTTGTCGAAGCTAACATTACCCGTAAGGAGGGACAATTGTCCAAAGTGTTTGTAATAGATTCAGAAAAAAGACCATTAAATCCAATTCATCCAGCGCAAGCAAGGCAATTATTACGAAACCAAAAAGCAGCGGTTTTTAGACGCTTCCCATTCACTTTGATTCTCAAGGAATTCCGTTCGGATTCTCCTGTGTCACCTTTAAGATTGAAGATTGACCCTGGCGCAAAACATACGGGATTGGCATTAGTCAACGATTCAACTGGTGAAGTAGTTTTTGCAGCCGAATTAAAACATAGAGGCTTTGCTATTAGAGAATCTCTTACTTCAAGGAGGCAATTACGTAGAAGTAGAAGAAGCCGCAAAACTAGATATCGTCAACCCAGGTTTAATAACAGAACACGCTCTAAAGATTGGTTAGCACCAAGTTTGGAAAGTCGGGTTGAGAATATCAAAACTTGGGTTGAGAAGTTGCGCCGATTTGCACCCTTTGGAGCTATCAGCCAAGAATTGGTGCGCTTTGATATGCAGTTGATACGCAACCCAGATATTCAGGGGAAAGAATATCAGCAAGGGACTCTTTATGGTTATGAAACTAGAGAGTACTTACTTCAAAAGTGGAATAGACAATGTGCTTACTGTGGAGTAAAAGACGTTCCACTTCAGATAGAACATATTTATCCCAGAGCAAAAGGAGGTTCAAACTCAATTACAAACCTTACTTTATCTTGCGGAAAATGCAATACAAAGAAAGGGACTAAAGATGTTAAAGATTTTCTCAAAAAAGACCCGACAAGATTAGAACAAATTTTGAAACAAGCTAAAAAACCTTTGGCAGATGCAGCATCAGTAAATACAACTCGATTTGCATTGTTAAATGTTTTGAAATCAACTGGGCTACCTGTAGAAACAGGTTCTGGTGGACTAACCAAGTTTCACAGAACTCAACAAGGTTTGCCCAAAGCTCACTGGTTGGATGCTGCTTGCGTTGGTCAATCAACGCCAATCTTGAACATCAAAGGCATCAAAGTTTTGTTCATTACAGCGAACGGTCACGGAACAAGACAAATATGTCGGACTGACAAATACGGATTTCCAAATCGCTATTGCTCTAGAACTAAGTTTCACTTTGGTTTTCAAACTGGTGACATTGTTAAAGCTGTTGTCGTTAGTGGTAAAAAAGTCGGTCAATATATTGGACGAATTGCAACTCGTGCAACTGGTAGTTTCAACATTTCGACCAAAAACGGATTGGTACAAGGAATTTCTCACAAATATTGTAAACACATCCACAAAAAGGACGGATATAGTTATGCATTTTAGGATAATTGTACGGCGATTAAAATCGCTCGTGTCGCAGTTCCTCCGTGGTCTAAAGACACACGGTTTCCCTGCTCCCGGAGGTTTTTAGATGACAAAAATAACTTCTTCTCATAACTCAATGCACATAGTCACAACTCAACCCGTCATCTGTGCAAGTAACCTCAATCATTACTTTGGTGAAGGTACGCTTCGCAAACAAGCCTTATTTGATATTAACCTAGATATTTACTCTGGCGAAATAGTGATTATGACTGGACCTTCAGGTTCAGGAAAAACAACTTTGTTGACTCTTATGGGAGGACTACGTTCTGCCCAAGAAGGAAGTTTAAAGATTTTAGGACAGGAAATGTGTCGTGCGAGTAAAAAGCAGCTGCGAGATGTTCGCCGTCAAGTTGGCTATATTTTCCAAGCACATAACCTCATGACATTTTTGACAGTGAAAGAAAATGTCCGGATGTCGTTAGAGTTACATGACGAGTTTTTAGATCAGGACATGGATGCTCAAGCAGTTACGATGTTGGAGAGTGTTGGTTTGGGAAATCGTGCAGATTACTACCCAGAGAATTTATCAGGTGGACAAAAGCAACGGGTGGCGATCGCCCGCGCCCTGATTAGTCAACCAAAAATAGTCCTAGCAGACGAACCCACTGCTGCACTCGATAAAAAATCTGGGCGTGATGTTGTGGAATTGATGCAGAAGTTAGCGAAAGAACAAGGCTGTACAATTTTGCTGGTGACTCATGATAACCGTATTCTTGATATAGCCGATCGCATTGTATATATGGAAGATGGTCGTCTCGTCAGCGATGGTGTAGATGCTACCGCTAAAGTCGGTTAAATCTAATAACCCAAGTTGCGGGTTACGCCACCTTGTAAAGATGCTGAGGAAAACATCATATGATTGTAACTAACACAGCTTGGTAGTGAACTACCTACACCGCCGCTTGCGGTCGGTGTAGGCTTCTGGCGTTCCTGAGAACTACCAGAACTTCCTTCTCCCAAGGGGAGACGCTGCGCGAACGAGGTACTATTAGTAGTAGAGTCACCCACTACCGGATTCGCTTTACGGCATTTTATCGTGGGGAACAGTCCCAGCCCCACGCGCTTTATGTTGATGGATGCGTTTACATCGCGGTCAACCCAAAGCGATTCTTTTTCGTCCCAATATTCTCGGATACCGCAATCAATGAAGACAAACTCGTCACGATACGCGAGTAATTGAGATGTGTATGCAGGTTTTACTGCTATTGTCCACACCCGGTGCTTTTGCAGCTATGTATTCTAGAATGGTGAAAAACTGTCCAAACGCAGCATCAGTCCAAGATTTGTTTAACCCAGACTTGGCTGATTGACCATTGGGTAAATACTTCCCGTCTTGATCAAGCTTTGCTTTGTTTCGCTTTGACAAAGCTCTGAGGGTAAGATCTTCGTGTACAAAAACTTTTTTGTTTGTACGCAGCAGTGCGTGAGCAGTCTTGAATGCATGGTCAATCCTAGCCCTGGCAATGCGTTGATGTTCCCGCGCTTCCCGCTTGGCTAGTTTACGACGTGCTTTACTGCCTTTTTTCTTGGCTGATTTGCGGCTAGAAACTTTAGCCAACCTTTTTTCAGACTTTCTGAAAGACTTCAAAGCTGGAAGTTTGGTATTCTCTGAAGTCGCCAAATAATCGTCTTCATGTAGTACCGCATCCAAACCGAGCGTGTTATCCCAAGTTGGAATTACATTATCTGGCGTAAAAACAGGAACATTGGGGTCTTCCAAGCAAATCGTAATGTACCATCCGTCTGAAGAGCTTGTTAGTAAAGCGTTCTTAAGCACAAAACCATTAGGCAAAGGACGATGCAAACGCACCTTCACCCAGCCATTAAGCTTTGAAAAAGACAGGAACAACCAATCTTTTTCGATACGTTCAACGGTTATGGCTTGACCTTCAATCCTCATCGTGCGGTAACGTGCAGCATTTTTAAAGCGTGGTTTCCCACTCCGATTACCATTACTGTCTCCCTTAATGAAGCGAGAAAAAGCCAAGTCTACTCGCTTGGACACATCCTGCAATGTTTGAGACGGTACACGGGTAAAGTCTAGCAACTCTCCAGAATACCCGACTTTGAGCAAATCTTCCTTAAGAATTGGAAGCAGTTTTTTCTGAGAGTAAAAATCAGGATTGTCTCGCAGTTCCGGCAATGAACAGACCAAAGGGCAAGCATTAATGCTGTTGCGGTTATTTTCCCACCAGTCAAACCTGTCTCCCAGTTGCTTGTTGTACCAGTACCTACAAGTTCTCAGCCAGGTATTCAATTCTAGTTTTTGATTAGTGTTTGGATAAGCGCGGTACTGATAATTAAGCAACAGAAGAACTTACCTCCTTATCTCTTGGGCAACGTTGTTATTTTATATTACACTGATTGTATCAGAGTTCCTGAAAAAGATGTGAAAAATGATTTTGTTTCCAAAGGTAGGTCAGTCAGTGACCTTAAGATTCATTTGGTTTTGACAACAAAATATCGCGCCCATGCTATCACTGGCGAGATGTTGAAACGCTTACACGTTATTCTTGAAGATTTATTGGTTAAGTGGGATTGCAAGCTTATTGAATTTAATGGGGAATCTGACCACGTACATGCGCTGTTTCAGTACCATCCAGACTTACAATTAAGCACGTTGATTGGAAATATTAAGTCAACAACATCTCGTAGACTTAGGCAAGAATTTGCAGAACACCTGAGTCGTTTCTATACAAAAGACGTTTTTTGGAATGGGTCGTATTTTGTTGCTAGCTGTGGAGGCGTAACCATCTCGACCTTGAAACAGTACATTGAATCACAAGATCGACCAGAGATAGACAATTAAGGCGCTGTCCCCACTCCCTCAATAACCTGCGGTTATTATTGGTCGGGGGACGCACCTTAATTGTCCGGTCATTCATCCCACCCTGCCCTTCGGGTCAGACGTGGGATGAATGACCGATTAAGCTAAAGAAGAGCAAAGTTTAAAGGGCGTTGCTGAATCTATGTATGAAAAAGATGTCGTGTGATTCCAAACCCTTATAGAGACGTACCATGTGAGTCCAGCGCGCTCTTGGTAGGGTTTCCCGACCCAGGCGACTGGCTCTCCCGTTGGGGTACGTCTCTACACTTGGATTCATACTTCAAATCAGCAATGCCGTTTAAAGAGCATACGGGTAAACACATTCGTGATTTGCCAATCACGGCAAACAAGCTTTTGTGATACGAGGATTATTCTTACCACATGAAAGAATTACAGAGCATTATCAAAACCTTCAAGCAATGCAAACAAAGCGGTCAACGTACTGCCCTCGCTACTGTCGTTAAAACCAGTGGTTCAGTTTACCGTAAACCAGGGGCACGTATGTTGATGACTGATGACGGTCAAATGATTGGTGCCATCAGTGGTGGTTGCTTGGAGAGTAATGTCTTTGAACAAGCACAAACCCTAATGTTTTACTCAGGCACTCCAACAGTGGTAAAGTATGATACAAGTTCTAGTGACGATATTATCTGGGGCTTCGGTCTAGGCTGTAATGGAGTTGTGTCTGTGCTGATTGAATCCTTGGATGATGTGGAAGCAAGCAGTCAACTGGAATTCATCGCCGACTGTTTTGAGCAAAATCAACAAGGAGTCGTTGCAACTGTCTTTCGGGTAGAGGGAAAAAACCAAGTCCAAGTTGCTTCTCGTCTGTTTCTAAAACAAGATGGCACTATCATCAACGGGATAGAAGACAATCAGCTTGCCCACAAGGTACAGGAGGATGCTCAACGGGCGCTACATAATAAATGCTCACGTATTGAATCTTACTTACTTGTCAATGGTATTGCTGAAGTGTTGTTTGAGGTGATTCAACCACCTCTTTCTTTGCTTATATTTGGTGCAGGTCACGATGCTATTCCAGTCGTCCACTTTGCTAAACAACTTGGTTGGCATACTACAGTCATTGATAATAGACCAGGTTATACAACAGGCGATCGCTTTCCTGTTGCAGATAGAATTATTTTCTGCAATCCAGAACACCTTGAGGCACATTTGACCTTCAATCCACGCATGGTAGCAGTGTTAATGACTCACAAATATACACATGATTTAGCACTGCTGCCAATTCTACTTTCCTCTGGGTTGCCTTACGTGGGTCTTTTAGGACCGAAAACTCGACGAGAGCGATTACTGCAAGACTTACAAGCATCTGGATTCATTCTCACACCAGACCAGTTACAACGTCTTTACAGTCCAGTTGGTCTTGACATCGGCGCTGAGACTCCAGAAGAAATTGCCCTTTCCATTGTGGCTGAAATTCAAGCTGTTATTGCCAATCGTTGTGGTAATTCACTTAGACAACGCGCTGGAGCTATTCATTCTCAGGATGAGGAGGTTAAATGTCTGGTATCGGTCTAATCATACTGGCAGCAGGTGCATCCACCCGAATGGGGACACCCAAGCAATTGCTGAAGTATAAGCAGCATAGCTTACTGCGTCACATGGTTGAGCAAGCGATCGCCTCAGTCTGCAAACCCATCATTGTTGTGTTAGGGGCGTATGCTGAACGTATTAGACCGGAGATAGAGTCATTTAATGCACATATTGTCGAAAATTTAGACTGGTCTGATGGGATGAGTCGCTCAATTCAAGTTGGCATAGAAGCTTTGAATATTGTTAATCCAAATGTAGAAGCTGCTGTGCTAATGCTATGTGATCAGCCGTTTGTCTCCACCCAAATTATCAATCAGCTTGTTGAAGTTTACCAGACTACAAATCAAAAAATTGTCGCATCAGAATATACAGGAATTTGGGGTGTACCTGCGTTATTCAACTGCCACTTATTCCCAAAACTTACTATGCTCAGTGGTGCTGCTGGTGCTAGACAGGTGATTAAAGAACATATTCAAAAGGTTGTAAGTATTCCTTTTCCAGAAGGTGCGATTGACCTTGACACGCTCGAAGACTATGAGCAGTTTCAAAGGATGAAAAGCAATATCATTTAACTCTTAAGATGCACATTTCATAACGCTTACATAGCAAGGCTTTCAGAAAATGAAGAAAAATGTGCTTTTTTCATTTGTTGCTAGCCTGGAGCATTATAAATATAGTAAGAGCGTCCCGCCCGTTCTGGATTCACAGGCGGGCAGTATCCCACAATTACAATAACTTATCCGGTGTAATAGGTAGATTGCGGATGCGCTTACCTGTAGCATGGTAAACAGCATTACCAATTGCGGATGAAACACCAGTAATGCCTATTTCACCAAGAAAGAATCATCCGCTACTAATCATTCGTCAGAATATTGAACGCGTTTTCTCGTTATGAATCAAGAGTTCTGGTTTCTGAGTATTGGTCTTATGCCCCCGAATTTATTCGTGGAAAAAAAAGAAAGTTTTTCCATTCTTAAATCCCCCGGATTCCCCTTGTGGGGATATCCTCGCGCTGCGGTTCTGTGTTCTGCATTCTTCTTAACTACACCCCTGACACCCGCTGGATTAAAGTTGAGGTCAGGTTCGCCAACGAAAGCAACCTCAATGCGAGGAATATCCGCGTGTGCGGGAAAGTGATAGGTAGCAAAGTCATAAACCACCGGATAGCCGATATTTGGGTCAAGGTGGCTCTCTTCCATCAAAGCTTGCCCAATCCCCATGATCACGCCGCCCCGCACCTGAGACGCGGCAGTTTTAGCGTTGATAACGCGCCCAATATTCATTACGGATACCCAACGCGTCACCTGTAGGCGTCCAATTTCTTCATCTATACTGACTTCACAAAAATGCGCCCCCCAAGATTGAAACGCCCATTTCTTTCCTTCCTCACCTGGTGCTGAAGATGCTGTTGCCTCAACAGCAGCCCGCCCGGATTGACGGAGGTTGGCAAACACTTCCTCAGCAGTCTTGGCTTTGGCAGTTTTCAGAACCTCCTGACAGGCAGACATGACTGCAGGAAGGAGGGATGCTGTCATCATGGAACCACCTGCTAAGCCGCCATCTGGTAGTAAGGAGTCACCAATATCTACCCGCACTTTTTCTACAGATAGCCCCAAAACTTCTGCGGCGGTGGAGGCGACAATCGTATACGCACCAGTACCCATATCATTCGCTGCAGTCAAAACATGTGCTGTACCATCTGGTAGCAACCGTACCTTCGCGGATGCTGCACGCCTGAGACCAGGGAAAGTTGCCCCTGCCATTCCCCAACCGATCAGTTTACCATTACGTGTTAGCGATCGCACTTGTTTTGGTCTGTCTTTCCAACCAAATTGCTCTGCACCAAAGCGCAAACATTCAGAGAATGCTTTGGCTGAAAATGGCAACTCTTGACGCTGGTGTTCCTTAGTTTCATTTTTCAACCGCAGTTCCACAGGGTCAATATTGAGTTTCCAAGCCAGTTCGTCCATTGCTGACTCCAATGCCCAAAGACCGGGATTTTCTCCTGGTCCTCGCATAAATGTTGGTGTCCCGATGTTTATCGCCGCCACTTCTTGCTTCAACCGGATATTTGGCGTAGCATACATGACTGGAGTAATCCCCGTACAAGGTTCAGTAAAAACTTCAACTGGTGATGTACAAGATTTAACATCATGTTCAACAGACATGAGGTTACCATCAGCAGTGGCTGCCAAACGGATAGTTTGCTCGGTTTCAGAACGGTGTCCTGAATTTGCGGTCATCTGCGCTCGTGTCAGGACGACTTTGAGGGGGCGTTGGAGTTGGCGAGCAACAGCAGCACAGAGAATACCGTGAGGCCAGGGAAAGACTTTAGAACCAAAAGCTCCTCCAATAAAGGGGGTAACAATACGCACCCGCTCTGTTGGGAGTCCAAAAAGTTCTGCATAAGTACGCTGAGTACCCATGACCCACTGGGACGGTTCGTAAATTGTCAGAGAGTCGGAACCTTGCCACTGAGCAATGGTAGCATGAGGTTCCATGGGCGCGTGCAATTCGGTGGCAGTTTTGTAGGTCACTTCCATCTTTGCTGTTGCACTTGCCATTCCTGTGGTAAAGTCTCCCTTTTCAAACTTCAGCTCCTCACCAGACTGGGGTGGGGCTTCTTTGAAAGTACCCTTTGTCAGATCTACAAGGGGCTTCTGAGTTGCGTATTCAACCTTCACCAACTGTGCTGCATGACGTGCTCGTTTAAAGGTATCTGCTACTACCAAGCCAATGATTTGTCGTGCATAATGAACTTTATCATCAGATAATGGTAAACGAGCCTCTTGACATCCTCCCCGCCCAAGAATGTGCGGGGATTCCAAGAATCACTTCTTGGGCTTTCTGTTTCTACGAGTTGACTTGCTTGAAGGAGTTTCCTCACTCAAGTATAGCAAAACTTCCTTCAACTTCTAAGCAAATCTAATCATCTATAGTCAATTGTTCCAATTTTGGTGCAGGTAATTTAGCTATTCTAGGATGGCATATTGCTTTTTCAGCTTGAGTTCTTGGGGAGAATAAGTCATGACTATTTGGGTAAATGAACAAATTGATTCATCCGGCATGATTCATGCTTGTATTGCTTGCTGTAACGAGTCTCAAGCCAAAGATTGCCATCAGTCCTTTGAGCAAAATTTGACTGAAGAGCAAAAGGCATGGGGTTGGGTGGCGCGATTGCGGACGGTCAATTCTTGGGATGACGTTCCAGTCAATGCTTTAAAGCTGGATTAAGAGTTATATTCGTTCCTTAGGGTATGGAGAAAAAAAGAATTCTTTCCTTGCCAAATAGAACATATTTTATTTGTGGGGACGCAACTGTATTGTGCGTTCTTCTTAATTTTTACTTTCTTTTACCGATTCCTATAGGGGCGCAAGCCACTGCGCCTCTACTGCCTTAGTTTCTATAGCGCAACTCAATTGAATGAAGTAATTATAAATCTCGTGTCCACTCCCCTCATTCCCCCTTACAAGAGGGGGGGGAAGACAGAGGAAAAACTTTTATTTATTGTCCCATGAGTAGTTCATTATTTCTTTGGTGTACCTTACTCCGGGTTGCAAACCCCTATATTGGCACAAGCACAGCAGCTAGATCAGAATATGAGCGAAGATAAGGTTAAAGAAATATTAAGAAAATAATATAGTATTAGAAAAGCTTCAAATAAACTAATCTATTATGGAAAATAGATGTGTTTGTTGACTATTTAAGAGTTATCATCGGTACAAAAGATGAATTGAAAAAAAAACTTGTAAAAAACAAAGAAAGTTGAGTGAACTATCCAACAGTTTACACTGCTCTTCCAGGCTCTCCCATCCATTTGGTTGGCAAAACGGGACAAGCTGTTCAAATTTCAATTCATTCTCCTAGTCAGTATATCTGTGCCAACCGCGAGCAGATATTACCAGATTGGAAAAAACAGGTTTCTTTGTGGGTCGTGATTGTTTTACAGCAATCAGGATATGAATTAGTGGAAAGTACCCCGGAAATTGAGACAGAAAAAGAACGGTTGCGGGAAAAGTTTATGAGATTTGGTTGTGATGTTGCCTTTAATCTGCGCGATCGCAACTATTTAACAGACGTGATCGACCCCCGCACAGGCTATCCTTTGCTTTCGCGTCCGGGGAAAATTTTGCACGACGACACTGCAGCTGTGAAAGCTTTACTGCGCTACCCAGTCATTCAAAACAAATGCCGCGTGCTCATCCATCCCAGTTGGGGAATGGCAGTTTATCCCGGCATTTTGATCTCACAAGCTCCCCCATTCTTGATCGAATGGGTGATCAAGAGCATAGCTCCCTTGCATGGTTGGAAAATGAAGACTGAAGACTGAAGAATAATAAAGGATGAAGACTTCATAATTTTTTGTACTCTTGATACCATTGCACAAAAGAATTTATACCTTGCTCAAGGGGAGTACTGGGCTTAAATCCAACATCACGCATCAGGTCATCTACATCAGCATAAGTTGCAGGAACATCTCCCGGTTGCATTGGTAATAGGTTTTTCACTGCTTTCTTGCCAAGCGCCTTTTCAAGCACCTCAATAAACGTCATCAATTCCACAGGATTATTGTTACCGATGTTGTAAAGTTTGTAACGGGCATTGCTGTTCGCTGTGTTGGATTCAGGTGGTTTGAGCATCACCCGGAAGACGCCCTCAACGACATCGTCAATATAGGTAAAATCTCGCTGCATTTTGCCGAAGTTGTAGACATCTATGGGCTTACCTTCTTCTATCGCTTTCACGAATTTGAAATACGCCATGTCGGGTCTTCCCCAAGGACCATAAACTGTAAAAAAGCGCAGCCCGGTTGTCGGAATTTGGTAGAGATGACTATAAGTATGGGCAATCAGTTCATTTGCTTTTTTGGTTGCAGCATACAGCGAAATCGGGTGGTCAACATGATCGCTGACGGCGAAGGGAACTTTGGTATTGACACCATAAACAGAACTTGAGGAAGCAAATACCAAGTGCTTGATTTGACTTTGGCGGCATGCTTCTAAAAGATTCACAAAGCCTGTAACATTGCTATCTAAGTAAGCCCAAGGATTTTGTAAAGAGTAGCGCACGCCTGCTTGGGCAGCAAGGTGAACGACATAGTCAAAGGTGTATTCTTGAAAGAGTTGAGCAATCTCAAGGCGATCGCCCGTATGTTGCCGAGCCTGTTCTTCCAGAACAGGCTCCCCCAAAGCAGAGCTTGGTTGGGCAACAGGGCGCGCTTCGCGATCGCCGTCTGGGCGCGCCCCTTTGGGACGATCGCTCAACTCTAAAAACTGAAACGTAAACCCCGGCTGCGGGTGAAGCTGCGCCAAACGAGCTTTTTTTAGGTTGACATCGTAATAGTCATTCAAATTGTCAACGCCTATGACCTCGATTCCTTCTTGTAAAAGACGCTGTGCTAAGTGATAACCAATAAATCCAGCAACACCAGTAACCAGTACCCTCATCGTTAACACCACTCAAAAGTCCATAATAGACATCATATTCATTGCGCGAAGTATACGTGTGCTGTTTAGCATCTATGATCATAAACAACACTATAGATTGGACTAACCCTTACGAGGTCGGCGCAATTTCTTAGAACGAATAGGTCCTAAAACTTGGTTGAGTGCACGCAGTTGTTCAGCTGTCCCCATAGCGATCAGAACATCTCCCGGCAAAAATACCGTATCAGCTGTAGGACCACCGATAAGTTCGCCATTGGCGCGGCGAATGGCAAGCAGCAGTGCACCCGTTTGCGCTCGTAATTGTGCCTCTCCTAAAGTTTGACCCACAAAAGGACAAGTCGCGGGGTCTAGCAAAAATTCTTCCATGTATAACTGTCGGTCTGTACCTGAGATAATGCCATCTACAAAGTCCATCACTTGGGGTCGCAGAGCTGCTGCTGCCATGCGCCTTCCGCCAGTGATGTAGGGAGAAATGACGGCATCTGCACCGGCACGTTGTAATTTTTGCAAAGCTTCCTCTGTGCTGGCGCGGGCGATCGCCCTAATCTTTGAATTCAGTGTTTTTGCTGATAATACTATATATAAATTTTCAGCATCTGAAGGAAGCGCCGCGACGATACAAATTGCCCGTTCAATACCAACTTTAAACAATGTTTCATCCAGAGTCGCGTCTCCTTGGCATACAACGTAACCTTGAGCTTGGGCGATTTGTACAGATTCCAAACGCGAGTCAATAATGACAAAAGGAACGCCTTCTGCCCGAAATTCTATGGCAATTTGGCGACCTGTCCGGCTAAATCCACAGATGATATAGTGTTCCGCTAAGGATTCCATTAAGCGCCTCTGTTGTCGTATGATAATCTCGTGCTGAAAGTAACCTTGGATGACAGCTTCCGTGAATCTGTTCACAATGTAACCAATACTGATAACTCCCATCAAAATCAAGGCGATGGTAAACAATCTTCCTCTCGGTCCTAGCGGTTGGGTTTCACCGTAGCCAACAGTCGCCAACGTGATGACGGTCATGTAAGCTGCGTCCTCCCAAGACCAACGCTCCACAAATCGATACCACAAAGTGCCAATGAGGAAGACACCAGCAAGGGCGGTAATCCCCGCCTTTAACTCTTGCTTGATACGTTGATATTTTTGCTCAAGTGTTGAGTACACAGTTTTTTTTCGATCACCACTCGTTTGAGAATATCTGAGTGCTAGCTTAATATGAAGTTTGTAAGAAGATTTTTTTCCAGATTCTCATAGAAACCACCAACCAACGATAAGATGACAAGTTTTTAGGAGTTAAGTCAGTAGTGAGCATACAAACTCTGGTTGAACAAGCGACGATAGCGTCTAGCCCCTTTGAAACAGATAGTTTCAATCAAGTTGTCATGTCCACCTACGCACGGTTTCCCATAGCCCTAGAACGGGGCGCTGGATGCCGTGTTTGGGATACGCAGGGGCGGGAATATCTCGACTTTGTGGCTGGAATTGCCACTTGCACTCTCGGACACGCCCACCCTGCTTTCGTAGAAGCAGTGACACGGCAAATACAGAAGCTACACCACGTTTCTAATTTGTACTACATCCCTGAGCAGGGAGAGTTGGCAAACTGGATAGTGCAGCATTCCTGCGCGGATCGCGTATTCTTCTGCAACTCCGGGGCAGAAGCCAATGAAGCCGCAATTAAACTGGTGCGAAAATACGCACATACAGTGCTACAAATTGAAAAACCAATCATTTTAACGGCACGCGACAGTTTCCACGGAAGGACTTTGGCAACAATTACCGCTACAGCTCAACCGAAGTATCAAAAGAACTTTGAACCTTTGATGCCTGGTTTCCACTATGTCCCTTACAACGATATTGGTGCGGTAGAAGCGGCGATTAGCGAACTCGATGAAGGCGATTACCGGGTAGCGGCAATTTTGATAGAACCATTGCAGGGGGAAGGCGGCGTACGACCAGGGGATCTTGCCTACTTCCAAAAGCTGCGGCAGATTTGCAATGAAACTGGCGTTTTGCTGATCTTTGATGAAGTGCAAGTCGGTATGGGACGCAGCGGCAAGTTATGGGGTTACGAGTGCCTTGGCGTTGAACCGGATATTTTCACCAGCGCCAAGGGGTTGGGCGGTGGTATCCCGATAGGGGCAATGATGTGCAAATCATTCTGCGATGTTTTCCAGCCAGGAGAGCATGCCAGCACCTTTGGCGGAAATCCTTTTGCGTGCGGAGTTGCTCTCACCGTTTGCCAAACTTTGGAACGGGAGAACATTTTGCAAAATGTACAGGATCGGGGTGAACAGTTGCGAGATGGTTTGCGGGCGATCGCAGCAAAATACCCCAATCACATCACCGAAGTACGTGGTTGGGGTTTGATCAATGGTTTGGTGTTGAACTCAGATACCCAGTTAACAGCGGCGGAGGTTGTCAAAGCTGGGATAGATGAAGGTTTATTGCTCGTTCCCGCTGGTCCCAAGGTTGTACGATTTGTACCACCCTTGATTGTGACACAGGTAGAAGTAGAACAGGCGTTGCAAGCTGTGGACAAGGCAATGGCAGCTGTGACAAAAGAATGAAGAAACAAGAAACAAGAGAGAAGAATAAATTCTTCTCTCTTGTTTCTTTTGGGGAATGATTAATTCAATTACAGTGTTGAGAGCAGAAACTCTACTCATGTTGGTGCAAACCTGCTTGAGCAACTTTCGACGTTGAGCCTAGAATCCCACGGCTTATAGCCGTGGGAGTGTCAAGAATTAGAGAGCGTATCTGCCATTCTTTGCAGTTTTCTACCGACTTCTTCCATCGTGTAGAAGAACGTGAAAAACCTCAGTAACTCATCGATAGGATCATCTTGCATCTGTATTCCTTGCAAGTGATTGAATTGCTCCGTTGCATTCGTGAGTGCAACTTCTATCTCTGGTAAAGATAAATGGGATTTATGCGACTTAACAGTATGTGCCAAGACGAGCATCGCACTTCTGGTTTCCTGTGCTAGTTGGGTAAGTTGGGGTGAGAGCATCTGCCAGAAGGTGTCCTGTTGGCGGACAATTACAGTATGTTCCATTGTCAGGATATGCTCCCAAATCCTTCGGATTAAGAACTCCCAAGCTTCATTTACCTGCTTTTCTGGTGGTTCACGAGTTTGTCCCTGTCTGACTTCCTTCCATAGTTCCCGCCCTTTCTGTAATGAACTAATAATAGTGCCTTTTATCGCCTCCGCTTTCGGGCGCTCATAGTTTCCTGTCAACGCACCATCCACAACCAATCCGTAAAACTGCTCCAAACTCACCAACGTTTGCGACAAACAACGCCTTAGTTCTGAGCCAGCAGAGGCGGGAAAGACGAAGTTGTTGACCAACAGTGCTACACCAATGCCCAACAGAGTTTCTAGAAATCTACCCCAAGCGTACAACCAGGGAGACTGGTTGTGAGTCAAAATGACAATTGCCGACACATACCCCGCTAACTTTGCCGCCTCATTAAATTTCCAGTAGTTGGCAAGAAAGATAGTCAGGAACACACTGATTCCCAACGACCAGGGATTGTTACCTAGGGTAGCGCTAAAGATTGCGCCACCAATGGCACCGATCACCGTTCCAATCAACCGTTGAATCCCCAGTCTCAAAGTGCTGCCATGCGTCGATGACATCACAATAATGGCTGCTATAACTGCGTAGAAAGGATACTCCCATTGCAACCACTGAGCAATGACCAAAGAGATTGCAGATGCTAGTCCCATTTTTAGTGCCATCTTGGCTAGCATCCCATTGGGAGAACAAGCCCAATTGTTCAATGCTGTGATGATTGTTTGTTTGGGCAATTTCTGCTGGCTTGTAGTTTGGCTATCCGGAGAGGGAAGAGTGTTATTGGGTTTTACCATATCTACAAGGTAAAAGAAGGAGTTAGGAAATCCAACACAGACTAATACCACATGGTTTTTGACCATTAGTATTTTATGCTGGTTTTCAAATCTCCACAGGATGTTGCCCGTAAAATGGTAATGCTTCTGACCAGTTAGGACGCTGCCCTCGTTGCCAGTCTAGATATGCGAGTTGCAACACGTTTGTCACTGTCGCTGCTAATCCGGATTTTGCTTCAATAAGTTGATAATCTGTGTCCCAGCTAGCTAATTTTTCCTGCCATGCTTCTGGTGTCATCACAGTATCTGGTAGTAAAACCTTAAGTTCAGAAGCATCTGGTGTGGGTTGATAAATAGCCCCGAAAACTTGACCTCGTTGGGCGGGCATTTGTACAGCTATGGCACTTTCTGACTGAAATCGCCTCCCCGTTGACGGCGAGGAGGTTTGGGGGGTGGGGTCAACAACGTGTGACCACGCCATAGCTGCCAAAGTAGAAATGGCAAATACAGGAATGCCTAGTTGTTGCCCCAAAGTGCGGGCGGTGACAACGCCAATCCGAGTTCCAGTAAAACCTCCTGGTCCGTTTGCTACGGCAATAAACGCCAAGTCTGCCCAAGTTTGCGGTTTAATAAATTCAACTAAATATTGATGCAAATGACTGGATAGTTCACGATCTAAATCCCAAACTTGAGAACGGCTTTCGGCAGCAAAGTTACTCATTGCCAAACCCAATTCACGAGTTGTGGTGTGTAGTGCCAGTGCGTATTGCGTTGGTTGGAGATTTGCTAATTGAGTGGTCAAGCTATTTTTAATATTGGTTTTTTTATAACGTCTTGTATTTTAAAGCATCTTTCTGCGTTAAATTAAACATAAAAATAATCACGACTACCACACTAAACAGCAGTAGCCGCGTTTAACATACACAACACAACTCATGCTCAAGTTGGCACCAACTCACCAGGACGTAACTTCGACCACTTACCCATTTCACGCTTAAAGCTGAGACATCCTACAACATCCCATTCCATTTCAATCACATCGTCTCGCGTACGGATGTTGACATTGATGGAGGGTTCATTCGGCTCAAAATTTGGCGTTTCGGTCAAGTGAGGTTGTTGGTGCTGGGTTTCTACCGCATGGTAGGTGATACAGCGGTCTACATAGTGGCAATTTACACAAACACACATAATTCAACCAACTCCGGGGACCTTTATTGATAATCTAGCTTAAGCGCCATTGTTATTCACTAGTCGCTGGGTTTATTTTTATTACGATGGACTGTTCAGTTCCTTCTATGCTTTCGCCAGAAAATTGGCCTTTTAGTTTGGAATTATTGCCACAACCTGCATACATGGTAGGTGGTGCTGTGCGGGATGCGATTTTAGGAAAGACTCGCGAGTACTTGGATCTGGATTTTGTTCTACCATCTGATGCGGTGAAGGTAGCTCGTAAAATAGCGACACATTACAAAGCTGGTTTTGTGTTATTAGATCCACAACGACAAATTGCTCGTGTTGTGTTTCCCCACGCTACAGCAGATTTTGCACAAGCTGAAGGCAATAGCTTAGAAACAGACTTGCATAGGCGGGATTTCACAGTAAATGCCATAGCATACAATCCCCACACTCAAGAAATCATTGATCCCTTGCAAGGCTATAATGACCTGCAACAGCGTCTTTTGCGAATGATATCACCTGCTAACTTGGAAGACGATCCCTTGCGGTTAATGCGGGCATATCGCCAAGCTGCTCAACTCGGTTTTACAATTGAGCCAGAGACTCAGGCAGTAATTCGCTCTTTAGCTTCACACATCACAAAAGTTGCCCCTGAAAGAGTGCGGGTAGAATTAGGGTATATGCTGGCAAATGCTCAAGGGAGTTCCTGGATTGCAAGTGCTTGGGAAGATGGTTTAATTACTCCTTTCTTTAAATACGCCACAAAAGAAAGTGTGAGTTTATTGGCGATGGTTGACTCTTCTGCTTCTCAACTGGCGGAAATTTGGCAGCAATTTGGAGTGGAACTTGCCCAATATGTACGCGATACCGTCAAAACCACTTGGTTGGCAATAGCTAAACTTGCAACTCTAGTCAACCCGGAACCAGAAACAGCCCAAATAGAGTTGGTGGAACTCACCTATAGTCGTGCAGAAATAAAAGCGGTAACTACCGTTTTAAGGTTGTTACCGCAACTGAAAACACCCCTGATGTCTTTGCGAGAACAATATTTCTTATTTCAAGAAGCGGGATTTGTTTTTCCAGCGATCGCCACTTTAGCAGTCGCACACACCATATCAGTAGAGGCGATATCTAACGACAACGCTCTAGATATGTACGCACCCTTAATCACCCGCTACCTTAACCCTGATGATCTGGTTGCTCATCCCACAGCTTTACTTAGTGGGGAAGATCTAATGTTAGCACTGAACATTCCTGCTTCGCCACTAGTCGGTCAACTCCTTACAGAAATTGCCGTGGCGCAGATTGAGGGGAAAATTTCCACACAAGAACAAGCGATAGAGTTTGCAGCTGGGTTATTAAAGATTAGGGATTAGGGATTAGGGATTAGGGTTTGAAACTGTAACTTATTTTCCTGACAAAACTACCCATACCTTACTGATTGTCCACGTCTTCCAGAAGCTTGTCCACATATTCCCTTAGCCGTTCTTGCCAGTCAGGGACGGCTTTAAGTTTCTCCCTCACTCCCACACGCACATTGAAACATATGGGACGCTTATCAAACGGCTCATTGTTCTGTGGTTTAAATCCTAACTTGTTACCTTTCTGAAATGGCATCACACAAACTTAAATTAATATGTTAATATATTAACATGTAGAGAGCATAACAATGTTATTAGGTTTTAAGACAGAACTAAAACTGAATAACGCGCAACGCACCCAACTGCTTAAGCATTGTGGTGTATCCCGTCATGCGTGGAACTGGGGACTAGCTTTAACCAAACAAATACTGGATCACAACAAAGCTAATCCCGAAGCCAAGATAAAGTTTCCTAGCGCTATTGACCTTCATAAATGGCTGGTAGCACTGGTAAAGAGCGAAAATTCTTGGTACTACGAATGTTCGCGCGTCGGCTCCACAGGAAGCACTAAGAGCATTGAGGATCTCTTGGGACAGATGCTTTAATAAGACATCTGGAGTCCCGCAGTTCAAAAAGAAAGGACGTAGAGACTCATTCACGCTTGAGGGAATAGTCAAAATCTTAGGTAGTAATAAAATTCAAGTACCTGTGATTGGTGTTCTCAAGACCTACGAACGACTGCCCTTCGGGTTCGCAGTCCCCTAGGTCGGGAAACCCTCCTGCAGGGCTGTCTCACCACAAGTGCTAATCAAGTCTTGTACAATATCTCGTCATGCATCGAGATGGTTTATTAGTTTCAGGTTTGATGTAGAACAACAGCATTTAGGTAATACAAGCGTTGTAGGCGTTGACCTTGGTGTTAAGAACTTGGCAACCAAGAGCACTGGTGAGGTAATAGCTGGAGCCAAGTCTTACAAAAAGTACGAAGCTAAGTTAAGCAGAATGCAGTGGTTGAACCGCCATAAAATCATCGGTTCAAACAACTGGAAAAAAGCGCTCCTTCAAATAGCTAAGCTTCACAGAAAAATAGCCAACATCCGGAAAGACACATTGCACAAGCTCACTACGCTGCTTGCCAAGAACCACGGCACAATAGTGATTGAAGACCTCAATGTATCAGGCATGATGGCTAATCATAAACTGGGCTTTGCGCAATTGCTGATATGTCTTTGTTTGAGTTCCGTCGTCAATTGACCTATAAATGCGAATTATATGGTTCAAAGCTCGTTGTCGTTGACCGATGGTTTCCAAGTTCCAAGACTTGTTCAAATTGTGGCACTAAAAAGGAAACACTCACCTTGAATGAGCGAGTGTTTGAATGCTCCGAGTGTGGTTTTGTTGTTGACCGCGATTTAAACGCAGCGATTAATTTGAAGCGAAGCGGTTCCTTTTAGGAACTAGAACGCGGTCAGTTAGACCGTATGAGCCTGTGGACTGGTCTTGTTGCCGACTTCTCCAGCAATGTTGCAGGAAGTAAACGAAACCCAACCTCTGTGACTAGTACCAGTCATCTTGTTGTATAGAAAAGTCTAGTTATGGGTAGCTTTGGGTAGGTTTTATGTAACGGAATTCTCACCTAAGAGTCAACAGTCCCCTTTACAATTTCTGAATTTAAGGGTATTGCGGAAGTCCCCACCCTCAAGGTACTCAAGCAGGTGGGGATGGCATGCTGTGCAAAGATGAAAACATTTCTGACCAATTCAATCCGTAGGATTGACAGGGAATGCGATGGTTGTTCGCGTAGCGTGTCCGGAGGACATAGAGTTGCCAATCTTGGCATTTGGTAGTGAGCCTATATAATCTTCGATTACCGCAGTCATCGTTTTATCTGTAAGTACTGCATACTCTCTAAGTATATTTAGCCTGCGGTCTGCTACTTCACGCACTAGCAAAAAAGCTGGTGATCTTGAGGCAACTAGGGGCGAAGAAGCGTCAAAAATCTACTCTTACTAGGCTGGATGTAGAAACCAGCCCACAGGCGAAGTAAGGGCTGGTAGTTCATAAAAATTTCATCTACCGATACAGTGGGGATTTATCTATTCCTCCAACTTGATTAAGAGGCCAAAAGCGAATGACAGCACGTCCGATAATGTTCTCGCGGGGAACAACACCCCAGCAGCGGCTATCATAGCTACTGTTACGGTTATCTCCTAATACTAAGTATGAGTTGGCTGGTATGGTGACAGGTTGCGATAGGAAAGGTGGTTGCTGACCTGATGTGCAAACATCGATAGCTGTACGCTGTCCAGTTGCTAAGTACTTTTCTGACAGGCCTTTGTTATCGATATAAACTTTGCCATTCCTCAGTTCTACCTTTTCTCCTGGTAAGGCAATCACACGCTTAATAAAAGCATCTTGATATTGTTCTTTTTGTAACTCTTGCGTCGGTGAAAATACTACAATATCGCCTCGCTGCGGGTTAGAAAATTTATAACTTAATTTATCGACAATAATCTTGTCCGCCTCCCATTGGTTTGGAGTACCGTGTAGGGTTGGTTCCATCGAACCAGAGGGAATCCAACGCGCTTCAGCAACAAAGGTGCGAATTCCTAGGGCTAGGACGATGCTTAATACAACCGTCCTACTGAGTTCTGCAAGCCAAGAAGAATTACTGGGTTGTGGGTGGCGAGAGTTGTTATCAGACACTTGATTTTGCATGAAAGAAATTACAAAAGTAATGGCAATAGAAGCAGGTGATTCACTTGCCCAAGCAGGGATGCTGTATTTTTATCTTAACTTTACAATCAAGCTGTTGAGGTTGTGTAGTCATCTTGACAGGGTTCTCGGTTAATTAAGAAGAATAAACTTTTTTGTGACAAACAACACAAAGGCTCCGCAAAGAGTTCAACTAAGTTTAACCTATAGGGATAATTATGTGTTAAGCTCAGTTCTTGTTTTAACGCAGTTGACCGCATGTCATCTCCTACGAGTTTGCTGATTCGTCGCGCTCGCATAATTCTACCCAATGGTGAATCACTCCTTGGGGATGTGCTAACGCGCGATCGCACGATAGTTCAAGTTGCACCAGAAATTTCCGCTGCAACGCCGATTACAGAAATTGACGCACAAGGGTTAACTTTGTTGCCAGGCGTAATTGATCCACAAGTCCACTTCCGGGAACCAGGACTGGAACACAAGGAAGATTTATTTACCGCTAGTTGCGCTTGTGCCAAAGGGGGAGTCACCTCATTTTTGGAAATGCCCAATACGCGCCCCACAACCACGACTCAACAAGCTCTTGATGATAAACTACAACGAGCTTCGCAAAAGTGCTTGGTGAATTATGGCTTTTTTATTGGGGCAACAGCAGAAAATTTGCCTGATTTAGTTATGGCAAAGCCAACTTGTGGGATCAAAATTTTCATGGGTTCAATGCATGGACAGTTGCTCGTTGACCAAGACGCTGCACTAGAAGCTATATTTTCTAAAGGCGAGCGTTTGATTGCCGTTCATGCTGAAGACCAAGCCAGAATTAATGAACGCCGCAAGGATTTCGCTGGAATTCATGATCCTGCAGTTCATTCCCAAATCCAAGATAATCAGGCAGCCCTACTGGCAACTCAGCAAGCATTAAGACTTTCTAAAAAATACCAACGTCGTTTGCATATTCTGCATATGTCAACAGCAGAAGAAGCAGACTTACTACGTCAGGATAAACCAGGTTGGGTGACAGCAGAGGTGACGCCTCAGCATTTACTTCTCAATACCAGTGCTTATGCGAAGATTGGCACTTTAGCGCAGATGAATCCACCATTGCGATCGCCCCACGATAACGAAGTCCTGTGGCAAGCTTTGCGTGATGGCGTGATTGACTTCATTGCCACAGATCACGCACCGCACACTTTGGAAGAAAAAGCTCAAGAGTACCCAAACACTCCTTCTGGGATGCCTGGTGTTGAAACTTCCCTACCTCTGATGTTAACAGCTGCAATGCAGGGAAAATGTACTGTTGCTCAAGTGACTCATTGGATGTCACAAGCCGTCGCTCAGGGATATGGTATCCCAAATAAGGGAGCGATCGCTCCTGGTTATGATGCCGATTTAGTGCTTGTCGATTTGAATACCTATCGCCCTGTGTTACGCGAGGAATTGTTGACTAAGTGTCGTTGGAGTCCTTTTGAAGGTTGGAACCTCACTGGATGGCCTGTGATCACTATAGTAGGCGGTCAGATTGTGTATGAAAAAGGAAAAGTACATACACACGTGCGGGGTCAAGCCTTAACTTTTACTCATTAAACAAGAGTGCAAAAGTCAATTTTATGAAAAAAAAACCACAGATGGACAGAGATGGACACTAGTTATTTATCTGCGTTTATCTGTGTGCATCTGCGGTTCTAAATATCAATTAATCATACTTTTGCAAGAAGTGTATTAGCTAAAACGAAAATTCATCCCACGTTTGTTGCCGTTGGGAGGCGTGGCAATACTGCTTGGATCAGCAGCTTTTTCTATTAATCAACAAACTTTGTAGAGACACGCTGTTTGAAGGGTCTCTACACACTGAAATTTCTACCGTTGACACTGTAAGCTTAAGCCGTGACAGAGTGGCTTTCATCACGCTCGCTAAAACCACAGGGTTTTCAGCCTACCTTCTTATAATCCAAAACCCGATTACTATCACTCACCACTCCCACTAATTACATTCTGATATCAAGTCCGGTTAATTACTTATAATTCCTGCTTTACCTCACCCGCCTCCCTTCCCCTCTCCGAACTTGCTACAGAGGGTTGGGGTGAGGTTCTTCGTTTTTTATAAGTGTTCATCCGGACATAATATGAGTTCTGAATTCTAAATTCTTTTTCTGAATTTGGCAAAGCGTTGCTTAGTGCGCCTTTCCAGCCACAAGTCTCAGCTTTTGAACGTATTGAGTAGAGGTTTCTTTACTGAATACGTTTTTATTTTATACAAACTTCATAATTGATCAAGTAAATCTACGTATGCATTTGCTTACATAGTTAAGGGAGCTAGCAAATATCAATGCTAGATATACCTACTGTAAAAAATTTTGCAAGTGAGGTTTGATAATTAAGATGACAATCTTAGCTAATCTAAATGATGAGCGTGGTAGCGGTAGATTTGGCGCTACCACGGCAAACACATTTGAGCAAAGCGAGAATGTGTCATAAAGACCGTGAAATTCTTGGCTGAATGCGCTGCTTTGAACGAGTCCACTTACCATGCTGTAGTTGCCTACACGATGCACCTAGGTGGTTCTCTGCTCAAGCTTTTGCTCTGTTACGCAAGCCTGTTCTCGTCCGCCCCACGGTAGGAAACAGATTAAACTCCCATCGAGGCTATTGCTTCGTTGATGGTGCAATTATGGAGCGTAATTTCCGCTTGACGAGTGCCTTCATCTCCATAAGTCAAGCGTACAGCAAAATAGCTATTTGGTTTGTAGGGCATACGTTCTGCCCATTCAATTGCCACAATTCCTGGTGTGACCTCAACACCTTCCCAGTAGGTTTCTAGGTTTAAGTCGGCGACTTGTTTTGGTTCCAAGCGATATAAATCTAGGTGGTAAAGGGGAAGGCGTCCTTCCATGTACTCGTTAATGAGAGTAAAAGTTGGGCTAACAATTGGATCGCTGATGCCTAAACCTTCCCCTATACCTTGCACCAAAGTTGTTTTGCCAGCACCTAAATCACCTTCGAGTAAAATAACATTGCCAGCATTCAGCGATTGACCGAGAGCAATTCCAAGCTTTCGCGTCGCCGCTGCATCTGCCAAAAAAATTTTTATCATCAGTCAATAGTTCTGGGCTGGTCCCGTATATCCTCACTTTCCATGATGAGCTCCACTATACCACCGCCACAACACCCGCGCCAGTCGTTGGGGGTTGTGACGCACGCAACCTGTTTCATCTTCATGCATCACATTAGCGAGAACAATCCGCCGCCCTAACTGACCTATAGCTTCTCGATCCAGGAAAACAGGATGCGATTGTTGCTGGGCGTAGCGGATAAGTGCGCGGGGACTAGGAGATTTTTTATGTACTAGTACAGCGTTAAATAGGGGTCTGCCGCAAGCAGCATCAATTGCCCGGATGTGGTCAGCAACGGTGTATCCTTGAGTTTCTCCAGGCTGTGTCATGATGTTACATACGTAGATACGGGGTGCGTCCGAGGCGGCGATCGCATCAGCAATTTCTGGTACGAGCAAATTGGGAATGACGCTGGTATAAAGACTGCCAGGACCCATGATGATGTAATCGGCTTCTTTAATTGCCTTAATGGCGGCTGGCAAGCCGGGAGGATTTTCCGGAATGCAGCCAATCTTGACAATAGTACCACCGGCTTCGGTAATTTTAGATTCTCCTTGTATACGGCGACCATCGGATAACTCAGCCCAGAGGCGCACATCGCTGAGAGTTGCTGGCAGAACTTGTCCCCGGATGGCTAGGACTTTGGAACTGGCGGCGACACCTCTTTCCAAATCGCCAGTAATATCACTCATCGCCGTCAAAAACAAATTGCCAAAACTATGACCTAGCAATCCCTCTCCAGCCTTAAAGCGGTACTGGAACAGTTCTGTCAATAACTTTTCTTCATCAGCCAGTGCAGCCAAACAATTGCGAATATCTCCAGGTGGTAGCACGCCAAATTCCTGGCGTAACCGCCCTGAAGAACCACCGTCGTCGGCTACAGTGACAATGGCAGTAATATTGGCGCTATAAACTTTCAAGCCTCTAAGCAATGTGGAAAGTCCCGTACCACCACCAATTGCGACAATTTTTGGTCCCCGGTGCAATCGGCGATGCGCCATGAGGACATCAATAAGTTCCTCATCGCCTTCTGATCGCAGTACCTGAGTAATTGAACTGACTGTCCGAGTTTGTCCCCATAAAAGCAACAGCAAGCCGCCCAGTATCACCAAAGGTCCGCTAATGTAGTACGGTACAATGTCGGTGATGAATTCCAGAATGCCCCTCAAAAACTTAATTGCCCAAAAAATTGGGGTTAGCCTAATCCAGATAGCAAATCCCAGACTTGCTAAAATTACACCTCCAATACTAATTAGCAACCATCGTTTCACCGATAGCCCAGGAGATAACCACTTGAACCACTGGTTAACTCGATGGGAAGTGCGACGACGTGACTGCTTTTGCAAGGCGTTGAGGGCTTGTCTGAGAAAACCAATTGACATACCTGATTTGGAGCAGTGCTACTAACAATGATTAACAGAAAATGTACACTACCTGGTTTAAACCCAAGAAGTGTGGAATTATTAGATTTTTCAATCTCATTAGACCAAAAGTGCATAGTCTAAGTTGCCAGTATGCCGAGTGATTACGCCTTTTGGTCAACAGAAACAACAAATCAATGGAACAGCGAATTTTAGGAATAGATCCAGGACTGGCAATTTTAGGATTTGGGGCGATCATATGCCAAAAAAATCAAAACAGTGTGCAACATGATTCAGTAAACCTACTAGATTTTGGTGTTGTCAATACGCCAGCTGGCACGGAAGTGGGACAGCGGCTATGTACGTTGTACGACGATTTGCACACCCTGATCAAAGAATTTCAACCTGAGTTGGTAGCAATTGAAAAACTCTTCTTCTATCGTATGTCAAATACTATCCTCGTGGCTCAAGCGCGGGGAATCGTCATGTTGGTATTGGCACAGCATAACTTACCGACTGTAGAATTTACCCCTGCCCAAATTAAACAAGCGTTAACGGGATATGGTAATGCTGACAAACAGGAAGTCCAGCAAGCAGTGGCGCGGGAGTTGAATTTGGATGCCATACCTAAGCCAGATGACGCCGCCGATGCTTTGGCAGTGGCGCTGACAGCGTGGTTTCAGATTTAGGTGTGTAAAACGAGAATTTGTAGCTCATCAAGACTTTGGATGCGATCGCTGTAAAGCGGGCGCTTTGCGCCATCGCCCAAACGGAGCCGCCCTTTGGGAGCATCGCCGCAGGCGGGTACTCCGTGCTCGAAGCGCTTTTCTCGTGCTAAGGTGCAACAAGAGCATCGATAATGAATAACGATGGCAGAATTAAGTCTTCAAATTCCCAATGAACTGGCTCAAGGTCTTTGGGGAACACAATAATTCTACCGGCTTTGACTGCTTATTTCCAATAAAGTCTAGACTATTAAGAACCCTTAGACGAATAGGATGCGTCATGCCGACCTATCGATCCAAAACCTCGACCCAAGGACGCAATATGGCCGGTGCCCGCGCGCTCTGGCGCGCCACCGGAATGCACACCGAAGACTTCGAGAAGCCAATCATTGCAGTCGCCAACTCCTTTACCCAATTCGTACCCGGTCACGTTCACTTGAAGGATCTGGGCCAATTGGTGTGCCGTGAAATTGAAGCCGCCGGTGGTGTCGCCAAGGAATTCAACACCATCGCCGTGGACGATGGCATCGCCATGGGTCATGACGGGATGCTCTACAGTCTGCCCTCGCGCGAGATCATCGCCGATTCAGTCGAGTACATGGTCAACGCCCATTGTGCCGACGCCCTGGTCTGCATTTCCAACTGTGACAAGATTACCCCCGGCATGTTGATGGCAGCCCTGCGTCTCAACATTCCCGCCGTATTCGTCTCTGGCGGACCAATGGAAGCTGGCAAGACGAAGCTCTCGGATCACAAACTGGACTTGGTGGACGCCATGGTGGCTGCCGCGAACGACACGATCAGCGACGAGGTTGTCGAAGAGTATGAGCGTTCCGCATGCCCGACCTGTGGCTCTTGCTCCGGCATGTTCACCGCCAACTCCATGAACTGTCTCACCGAGGCGATCGGTCTTTCCTTACCCGGCAACGGCACCGTGCTCGCAACCCATTTCGACCGGAAGGATCTGTTCCTCAACGCCGCGCGCACCATTGTCAGCATTACTCGCCGCTACTATGAGCAGGACGATGAATCGGTACTGCCCCGCTCTGTTGCCAGTTTCAAAGCGTTCGAGAATGCCATGATGCTGGACATCGCCATGGGCGGCTCCACCAACACTATTCTGCACTTGCTGGCCGCCGCCCATGAAGCCGATGTTGATTTCACCTTGAGCGACATCGATCGCCTCTCGCGCCAGGTTCCACAACTCTGCAAGGTAGCACCGAACACACCCAAGTATCATATCGAGGATGTCCACCGGGCTGGCGGCATCCCCAGCATTCTCGGCGAGCTCGATCGGGCCGGACTGCTCCACACGGACTTGCCGACGGTCCACAGTAAGACGCTGAAAGAAGCGCTCGATCACTGGGATATCGTGCGTACCGATGACGAAGCCGTCCACACCTTCTTCAAAGCTGGCCCTGCGGGTATTCCAACTCAGCAAGCGTTCAGCCAATCGACCCGGTGGCCCTCGCTGGATCTGGACCGAGAAAACGGGTGTATCCGCAGCATCGAAAACGCCTACAGCACCGAGGGCGGACTGGCTGTGCTATACGGCAACTTGGCTGAGCGTGGTTGTATTGTTAAGACGGCAGGCGTAGACGAAAGCATTCATGTGTTTGAAGGCAAGGCGCGCATTTATGAAAGTCAGGATGCCGCTGTCAAAGGAATTCTCAGCGATGAAGTGGAAGCGGGCGACGTGGTGATCATTCGCTATGAAGGTCCGCGCGGTGGACCTGGCATGCAGGAAATGCTCTATCCGACCAGTTACCTTAAATCCAAGGGTCTGGGCAAGGTTTGTGCATTATTGACCGACGGTCGCTTCTCAGGCGGTACTTCGGGACTCTCGATTGGTCATGCCTCTCCGGAGGCGGCGGCGGGCGGCAACATTGCTCTGGTCAAGGACGGCGATCGCATCCGGATCGACATCCCCAATCGCAGCATCAATGTGGAGCTATCGGCGGAGGAATTAGCCAACCGTCGTGTTGCCATGGAAGCAAAGGGCAAAGATGCCTGGAAGCCTGCACAGCCCCGGCAGCGTCGGGTGACAGCGGCGCTCAAGGCTTATGCACTGCTGGCGACTAGCGCGGATCAAGGCGCGGTACGAAACCTGGAAGTGCTCCAGTAGAGAAATACAAAAGACACAAAAACAGGGGTTCTGTCACAAAAACAGGTTAATGGTAAGGTGGGAAAGGCTATCCTTGCCTCCCCACCCTCCTAGCGTCTACTCCTTCTGTGTTTAAGTGGCTAGAACTTACGCATTGGCAGGAAGTTGACATTGTGAATTTAAGCCCACCTTTTGTTTAAGATGTTCGAGAATGAAGTCACGAGCGACTTGAATAGATAATTTTCTCGCTTTGAAATCAGTTGCAGTAGAGAATGTGTGTGTTTTGGGCTAGAAAAAGATAGGTCAACTATTCATATATTTACTTATCACAAATCTGATTACACTTACCAACTTGCGCCCAAACTTGCCTATGAGGTAAATCCGTACTCTCCCCTAAAAGTTCTACCTCAAACAGCTTTAACTTTTCTCCCGGCTGAAGCTTATCTAGCAGTCGTGATGACGGAGATTTTTTTTCTCTTAAATCCACCTTCTGTTTAATAGTGACTATTGTGTTTCTTGATGGAACAGTAGGGAGATCAATTATCTGAGGATCTGTGGTTTGAAGCAGTTTATCTCCAAAAATTAAACTATTCGAGGTATTATTAACTAGACCAATCTGTATCCAGCCAATTGGGGTTACGTATTGTATTGAGTTTGGAGTTGGGTTAGCTTCTGATAAAGGAGTCTCTAATAAATTATGTCGTTGAGAAATTAAGAGCATACTACCTACTAGCACAACACCTACACCTACTACCACAACACTTGCTACAACAACCTTCACAACAGGCACTATGGTTGCCCGACTCTCGCGATGAGAGGTTAATATCCCAGTAGAAGCAGAATTAGAAAGTTTCTCAACCACTACCCTAATACCTTCAGCAATATTTACAAATGCTTCATCGTGTGTTGCCCAAAACCTACGATTAGTTACAGGTTGACCATTGTCAGGGAGGTATTGTAGTTCACTGAACGGTGTATTCTGCCAGTTATCAATTGGGCGGAGTTTAATAGGTATAATATGGGCTTTTCCAGCCTTGCACCGTTCCATAGCCCGCTTTACGATTTTCCTGCCATGTTCCGAATCTACAAACTCTGGACTCACCAGCAAAATAATCAAATCGGCTCTATTTAAATATCGGTTATTTTCCTGCTTCCAGTCCCTTCCCGCCGCCGTTTGATATTTATACCAGTTTATCTTCACTCTAGGCTCTTGTTTCAAACTACTAAGATGTGGCTCCAGCTTGTCCCGCAGTTTTTGGTCTTTGTGGGAGTAGCAAAAAAAAATTTTGATAGGTCTGGTAAATATCGGCAAAAAAGACATAAATTACAGTTTCTTTTTACTGCATCACTAAGTAAGTTCGCACCTTTAATGAGAAAAACTTCAAAATCTGCACTCAAAGTGATTCGATGCCTAGTTTCTCGATTTGTTCTGCAAATTCTTCAGTAATAACAGAGAATGCTTCATCCTGGTTTTTCCAACCCCTACCAGTTACAAATTTACTATTCCTAGGTAAAGGCTGAAGGTCACCAAGTTGAAACTCCCCAAACTTTACACTCTGCCAGTTTGCAACTGGACTCAGAAGTACAGGAATCACCAAAGCTTCTCCGGATTTTTGTCTTTCCATTGCCCGCTTAATCTCTAAGTTGCGGTGGTAATCAGCAAGAAAATTCCGACTAATAAGTAGGAGAATTATCTGGGCTGAGTTTAGGTGTTTCTCAATTTCAACCTTCCTATTTTCACCTGCTGCAATTTTGCGCTCATGCCAAATTTTAATAACGTCTTGTCCCTCTAAACTACTTAGAGACGTTTCTAGTTGCATTCGCAATTTTTCATTTTCTCGAGCATAAAATAAGAACACTTCTATAGCTTTAGTAGGTAGCACAGGCATAGGTTTGTTTTTTACTAAAGGCAAGTTTTTGGGAAAAGTTGGAGCAACAGTTGTAATGCTGAAATTAAGCTTTTTTTTAATAGTTGGAGTCAGTTCCTCTGAAATACCTTCCAACTGAATGGCATTAACGCCAAATTTGTGCGCTACCTCTATGGTTCGCCCAGCCCCTAAAGCATCATAAAAACCAACAGCAAATTTAATCGCAGCCCTATCCCCAATTGCCTGCTTCATCCCAATTACATAATCAATGTGTTGGACAATTGCTTCAGCCTGCTTCTCTGAATAACAAGCATTGAGCAGTACACACTCCACCTCTGCAAATAACTCAAACAGTCCAGCAAGTGCCTCTGGCTTTACTGGCTTTGCTTGCCCAGTTATGTCCTCAAGTACCAATCCGCCGTTCGCTTCACCATGTCCGCAAAAATGGACGATTTGTGGCTCAAAGTCCAATATAGATCGGCGAAGATCATCTGGACGTACTGCCCACCTTGACTCTATAACAAATTGATTAGATTTTTTTGATCGCCGTAAACCTTCAGCAATTTCACGAACCTCCTCATCCAAACGGAGTTTTGTAGTATTTTTTGGATTCGCTGCTAGAACCAAGATTTTTTTTATGGGAGTATCACTGGTCATGCAATGGTTCAGTATAAATACATTTTTTTAGTAGTATAACTTTTGTCATCTAATGAAAGATACTGTAGGGAGCTATGTTAGAAAGCTTGCTGCCCTCAGTATATTTACAACTCAGGATTGAGGATAAGGTGAATAATCGTACCCCAATTAACTAGTTAACGTTTAACGGTTCCACCACTACCCTCTTCTCATCCTCATCCACCTTAACTCGTGCCAGCCCAAATTGCGAAATCACCCAAGCATTTGTCGTCAAGTGGGTACTCACCTCAGGTACTCGGTACTCACTCCTCGTTGATGCCAAAGCAGCTGGCAATAATAACTGATCCGCCAAATGTTCATCCACTGGTGCGCCTGTTTGATGAAACTTCAACAGTTCCTCGCAAGCCATATCTGCTACTTTTTCCGCTGCCAAACCAATGCGCCCTAACGCACCAAACCCAGCTAAGCTATTCTCGTACTTAGCAGTGAGAAACAAACCCGCCCCTGGTGCCACACCTTTTGCTCGCAATGGCTGCACAGATGGTTTCAATTGGGCTTCACGCAACACATTTTCAGCACGACTCGCCATCCTTTGGGGAATGTGAGAAGGTAATTCCGTGACGACTGCTAACCCCCGCACCTGTTGCAAGTCGCCGCGTTCCACCAAGTTGATCCCCCCAATGCTACCACCACTTATTAACAACTGCACTTCTCCACCACCTTGGGGATACCACCCCCAAGCCTTCAGTTCCACCTCAACTTGCACACCCATGCGTTGCACAGTTGGTAAATAAACTTCTTGAATGTAAGTCACCGAAGGGCTGTGGGTGACGTGAGTTCCGCCCTTAAGTGTTACCTGAGAGTCACCAGTAGCCAGTACCAAAGGTAAGAGAACAGTCTGCAACACTAAACCCACAGCACCAGCCGAACCGCCTTGGCGCGCTTCACTGACATCAAAGGTATAATTTCCCGCTTGTACAGCACTACCAGGAATAAACTCCAGCGTCGTCGAACCCAAAGCATCCCCTTGCACTTTGGCGTTGCAAATTGCTGCGGCGGCGCGAACCGCTGTCAAGTGTTGTGCTGCAAGCCCCGGCTTTGGGCGCCCGGCGCGGATGTTGCCGATCCGGATGGGATGACCAGTAATCGCAGCTAGACTTAGGGAGGTGCGGAGAATTTGCCCGCCGCCTTCACCGTAGGAACCGTCGATGTGAATCATGGACAATTTGAGATTTTGTCTTTTAAATTTTGGATTGTCCCGATGATTTTTGAATCAAACCACAGATGGACACAGATAAATCTTGATTGATGTTTATCTGTAGTTTTTTAATTGTGGCTGCAAAGGAGATTTACGCTTCGCTTCGCGTATCCGTAGGGGATATTTTAAATTCCAACACTTTGCTCTTACCAGGATTCATTAACCCATAGGGGTCAACCATTTCCTTAAACTTCAATTGCTCGGGATCAATCACTTTTCTCCCACCGTCTTCAATAATATATGTGTGGGGATTAGCAATAAACACACCGCGCTCTTCGTGATAGCGGATAATTTCATTGAGGCGTTCTTCTGTAGAGTAGCGCACAAGTTGCAAAGCTGCAGGAGCGATCGCACCGTTGACTCGAATAAATTCTAAATGCATCATCACCTCATCGCCAAAGTGATGATACAGATGCTCTACCAGTTGTAAATTTTTATCATCAGGCAATATACTTTGCAAGTAGGTGATGGAAGTATCTACAGTCCGGGCGTGTAAGGTGGTGTGGTTCCAGGTAAATTCCCCTAAGTGCGTCCCTTTTGCTGCATCAATAGCAGGTTTTTGATATGTAATTTTGCCACCATATTGCTGTACTAACCCAGACAATAATTCTAAACTTGGTTCGGCAAGCATCAGTAAAGCGGCGTGAGTTCCATCAGGAATATACTCTCGTAGAGGTGCAAAATACTGTGGAATTGGGGATGCAAAAATGCTAATTTCTTTCTTAATCATCCCATCAGCATTGGCTAAAGCTTGACCAAACTTTGCCGCCGCCATAAATTCTGGGAAGGTAACAATCACTTCTGCCCAAGGGTAAGCTGGTCCTAATGGGATTTCGACTTCAGTAATAATACCATTGATGCCCCAGGCATGGTTGACTTTTTGCACGTCGTCGCCGCGCAGTTCAATGACACGCGGTTCATCTTCCATTGTCACGACTTGTAAAGCTAGAAGATTGCCGCGATCGCCTAACAATCCATATTGTATCGACCCTATTCCGCCGCTACCACCTGCTACAAATCCGGCAATCGTCGCTGTGCGATAAGTTGAGGGTGCCATCCGCATTTCCCAACCGATTTCTCGTGCTTTTTTATCCAACGCTGCCAACTTTACCCCAGCTTCCACCCGCGCGACTCCCGGTTTCACCCAGGGTATTTCCTGCATCCGCGTCATATCTATAATGACGCCTCCATGTAAGGGTACGCATTGCCCGTAATTTCCCGTTCCTGCACCGCGCACTGTAACGGGTACTCTGTGTTTCACGCAAGCTGCTGCTACTTTTAACACTTCTTGTTGGTTCGCAGGACGCACAACTAGATCCCCGATTTTTCCTTCGAGTTTGGGTACGAGTACCGGGCTGAAGGTGTGGTAATCTTGGGATAATTTTGCGACTTGTGTAGGGTCGGTAATAATTTCAATGCCTTCTAAGGAAGCAGTGAGAGCATCTAAATCAAATGATTTTACAGGTGTTGTAGTCATAGTGAGAATTTTCTAAAAATGGAACCACAGATGGACACAGATAGACACAGATAACAGTCACTCGCTTCTCAAACATTCAAAATTATCAATTCAAAATTCAAACATTTTACCCACGGCTGTCTTCCGTGGGCTTGAAACAAGGACACCGTATTTCTTGCGCTTGCGCCAGAGCGAAATACATCTTTTTTTGAAGTGGGCTTGTATCCCACAACTAAAGTTTTTAAGCCGTTTTCCATTTTGAATTTTGAATGAGCGAATTTTGAATTGTTTTGTCATCTGTGTTCATCGGTGTTCATCTGTAATTTTAATTTTCATGTTTGACTGCACTTTCGTGCCATTTACTTAATATAAGGTCAGATAAGGCACTCAAGCTCACAAAAATCAGAACACCTAAGCCTGTTGTGAGAAATAATGCGGCAAACATACGGGGAATTTGTAAGTTGTAGCTGGAGATGAGGATGCGATAAGCAATTCCTGCTTTTGCCCCACCAGTACCAGCAACAAACTCCGCAACGACTGCACCAATTAATGCTAAACCACCACTGATTTTTAAGCCGCCCAGAAAATAAGGCATGGCACTGGGTAAGCGGAGATACAATAGTGTTTGCCACCGGGAGGCTTTGTACAGTTGAAACAAATCAAGCAAGTTGCGGTCAACGCTGTTGAGTCCTAGTGTGGTGTTAGAAATGATGGGAAACAGGGCAACTATCCAAGCACAAACGACTAGGGCGGCAAAGGTGTTATTTTTTAGCCAAAGGATGATCAGGGGCGCGATCGCCACAATTGGTGTTGTTTGTAAAATGACTGCGTAAGGAAATAAACTTTTTTCAATCCACTTGCTTTGGGCGAATAATATCGCAATCAGCAAACCAGAAATAGCAGCAGCAATAAAAGCAAAAATAGTAATTTGTAGTGTAATTAATAACGAGGGAAAAAGCTCATTCCAATCAGTAATTAGGGTTTGAAATACTAATATGGGATCGGGGAGTATATAGGGAGGCAAATTTGTTATCCGTACAAAGATATCCCACAGAACCAGTGCCAAAAAGCCGACTGCCACAGGTGCCAAGACATCAGCAGAAATAAATTTTGCAAGTATCTTTTGTGTTTGAAGGCGACGGATGAACAGCATAAGCAATTCAAAACTGCAAAATTGAATTTTTGGGATTGCCCATTGCTGCCGCTAGATGTTTAGCAACCTTGTGGCAATATTCGTTGTATGCTGAGGACATACGAAACGCCTCACTACGCGGGTGTGGTGCATCAATTATGACATCTGCTACTATACGTCCGGGGGTTGTCCCCATGACAAGCACCCGATTTGATAAATACACTGCTTCGTAAATATTATGTGTCACGAAAACGACTGTCCAGTGGTGTAGATACCACAAATCTAGTAAGTCACGGTTGAGTTTGCTGCGCGTAATTTCATCCAATGCCCCAAACGGTTCATCCATCAACAGGATATTCGGCTGAGTGACTAATGCCCTAGCAATTGATACCCGCATTTTCATCCCACCCGATAACTCGCGGGGATAACTTTTTTCAAAGCCTTCTAACCCTACCAGTGCAAGCGTTTGCTGCACCAAGGGAATTGCATCTTTTCTGGGCATTCCCGTTAATTTCAAGGGTAAGCGGACATTTTCCCTAACATTCGCCCAAGGCATAAGTGCGGCGTCTTGAAAGACAAAGGCAAGTTTCCGTGCTTGCTGAGTGATACCGCAGTCAATACTGCCAGAAGTCACACGCCCAAGTCCAGCAATCAGGCGCAACACGGTACTTTTACCACACCCAGAAGGACCAACTAAGCTGACAAACTGTGACTTGTGGATCACAACATTTAGGTCTTGCAAGGCAACAGTGCCATTGGCATAGACTTTGCTAACGTTAGTGAGAGTAATAATAGGGTTGGTCATTAATCAACTTTCACTACGGCGTACATATCTCGGTTCAATAACTATTGCAACTGAATTGCGAATCTGACTTTTCACGGTATGTGGATTCATCGCATTTTGAGGGTTTCCCAAGCCCTGATTTTTTCGTCCTTAAGAAGAACACAGAACCGCAGCTAGGTAATCAGAATATCCCCACGGATGGAATCCTCTTGATTTGAACGCGGAAGACTTTCTTTTTTTCCACGAATCAATTCGGGGGCTTGGAACCAGTTCTCACCGAAGCTGAACTCTTAATTCAGCAAGGAGAAAATGCGTTTAACATTGTGACGAATGATTCTGAGTTCTGAGTTCTTTCTTGGTCATTTTCCTTAATCCACGACTATTAAGAATCAGCCTGTGGAAACCACGTTGTTTCGTAGTTTGAGGACTTCCCGTGAAAAGTCAGGTGTCTCACCCGTGCTAAAAGCGCAACTACGAACTAGACATTAAGACTTGTACGCCTGCACTCCCCTATTGACAAATTTCAAAGTGAATGCTTGCTTGTATTTTGTATTAGGTTGGAAAAGTTTCGCTTTAACCATGTCCTGAAACATTGTATCCCAACGCTCCTCGGTCATTGCCCCGATCCCTTGTTTTTCTGCTGCCCCAGAAACAAGTAAACCATATTCTTTAAGCTTTTGAAGACTATATGCAAGCTGCTCGTCTGTCATTTCTGGGTTATCTTTTTTAATAAGTTCATTACCAGGAGTTGGGTTGTCCAAGTAGCTGTACCATCCCTTAATTGAAGCATCGACAAACCGCTGCACTAAATCTGGATTGTTCTCGACAAGTTCTTTTTTTGTCTCAATTGTGGTTGCGTAAGGTGGATAACCAAAATCTGCTAATAAAAACACTAGAGGCTTAAATCCACCCTGCTTTTCAATGGCGAAAGGTTCTGAGGTAACATAACCCTGCTGGGCAGAGTTTTTGTCAGTCAGAAAAGGTCCGGGATTGAAGTTATAGGGGCGCTTTTGTTCGTCGGTAAAACCGTACTTCGCTTTAAGAAAGGGCCAAAAGGTGACATTGGCAGCAGCAGAAAGATAAATTGGCTTACTTTTAAGGTCGGCAAGAGTTTTCACTCCTGTGTTAGGGTGAGCAATGAGACACTGGGGATCTTTTTGAAAGATTGCCGCTACAGTCATTTTAGGGATTCCTTGAGCTATGGCATTGACTGCATCAATCCCATAGCCCATAAAGAAATCTACCGCACCACCCATCAACAACTGCGTTCCACTGGGAACTTGGGGACCACCCATTTTTATGCGAAGATCCAAGCCGTGGTCTTTATAAATACCAGTCGCGATCGCCTGATAAAATCCCCCGTGTTCTGCTTGCGCTACCCAGTTGGTACCAAATGTGACTTTATCCAAGCCAGAGTTGTTAGACTGTGGTTGGTCGTTATTGGCACAAGCAGCAATGATGCTACTACCAATTAACACTGAACCAGACTGGATAAATCGGCGACGACTCAGGGTATGAATTGCTGTTGATGAGCGTGGTGACGGATTCATATTAAAATTTTGCTTTCTTTGCTCCTAGTGCTAGTTCAATCGGAAAGTGCATTCCAAAATCAATTTTTGATTGACTTGGGAATAAGGTTGAATCTCCAAAGCACGGTGAAATGCTCTGATAGCTTCAACGTACTCTCCCATCGCGACATAACACAAGCCTAGACCGTGAAGTGCGCCGAAATGTACTGGATTGATTTGGATGACCATTCGACAGTCTCTCAGAGACTTTGAATACTCTCCAGTGGTATAATAAAGAAAAGCTCGGCGATTCCAAGCTTCAGCAAAATCTGGTTGGTCGTTAATAAGTTCTGTCAGCAAAGCTTCGGCTTGAGCTATTTCTCCAGAATCCATTAACTTTTGACTGCGTTCAATCATGGACAGTCCATGAACTCCCTTTTGTTGAAACCAGATACGCCAGATTTTCCTGGTCGCTTGGTCGCGGACTGTTTGCTCGGGATTTTTCAAGTCTTCAAGTAAGGAATCGATAAATAAAGAATCCATGAATTCAAGGTCGGTGATAGTTACTTTGGATCAAATTTCGCACATTATTATCTAAATGATCTAATTAATTACTAAAAAATTCTGATTCCTGAGTACCAAGAACCCAATACGTGCAACACAGAAATGCCGGAGGAGGTTTCCCCGGATGGCAACTGGCGTTGCTGAGTCAAATTTTAGAAATTCAAAAAATGCGACAGCACTCATTGCTTAGAACTGGGGACAATGAAATTAAAAATTAGCAATTAATTTACTATCTTCTGTAGTCTGTAATACGATCGCTCTATGATTCGATATTTAGAGTCATTAGTGATGGGTCATTAGTATGCCATACTTTTACAAGTCACAACTATGCTGGTAGTTGTAGAGAAATCGCTAATGACTAAGAATTGATAAAAAGTAAGAGAAAAAGAAACGACTATGCCAAAGCAAAAAAGCGTTTCCAGGCATATTGTTCTCACTTCGCATCCCAGTCGCTTTGGTCCTAAACCGATTCCCATCCAATGGGGAGCAGCTGATCCAATGCAACGCGGTCCAGTGATTGCCACGCTGGTAAAGCAAGCACACCGCAATGTGATTGGCACCCACTCTGGTGGTTATGCGATTTACAGGGCATTAGCGGTGGCTAGCGGAGCACTTCAGTCAGATCACAGGGCAGATCTTACCAACACATCTCCAGTAGAATACATTGGACCACACCCAAGCTGGTACGAGCCAGATAAAATTGTCTCGCTTGACCCGTTTGGGGCGATGGTTGGTGAGGTGTTTGCATCATACTGTGCACAGGGATATGACATTCGTCCTACGATCGCCATCACAAACGCGCACATCAACTTACCCGAATTACAAGAAGCGGTGGCAAAAGGACGCTTGCAGGTTGATGGTAAGATTATGAAACCTGGTGGCGATTTAGTGGTCACTAAAGCCGCAATTGAACCAGTTTGGTACTTACCAGGAATTGCCAAACGGTTCCAAATCACCGAAGGGGAGTTACGCCGCGCTTTATTTGAACAAACTGGGGGAATGTTCCCAGATTTAGTGACGCGATCTGATTTGGAAGTATTTTTGCCGCCAATCGGAGGTGTGACTGTGTATATCATTGGAGATATAGCAGCCCTGACTGACCCGGATAAACCCTTAGCAGTACGCGTACATGATGAATGTAACGGGTCTGATGTGTTTGGCTCAGATATTTGCACCTGTCGCCCCTACTTAGTACATGGTATAGAAGTTTGCGTCCAAACGGCACAAGAAGGTGGTGCAGGTGTCATTGTCTACTGCCGTAAGGAAGGGCGTGCTTTGGGAGAGGTAACGAAATTCCTGGTTTACAATGCCCGCAAGCGTCAAGAGGGTGGCGATCGCGCTGATTCCTACTTTGCCCGCACTGAGTGTGTGGCGGGGGTGGAAGATATGCGGTTCCAAGAACTGATGCCGGATGTGTTGCACTGGTTGGGCATTACCCGTATCGACCGTATGGTATCAATGAGTAATATGAAGTACAACGCTATTACTCAGTCGGGAATTGAGATTGTCGAACGAATACCAATTCCAGAAGAGTTGATTCCCCAAGATGCCCGGGTGGAGATAGAGGCGAAGAAAGCAGCAGGTTATTACACCACAGGAGAGGTGTTGGATGCTGACAGTTTAGCTGCGGTCAAGGGACGTTCTTTAGTAGATTGAGTTTAAGGCGATAAGGGGGACAAGGCAGACAAGGCAGACAAGGCAGACAAGGGAGAATTCCTCAAAAAAACTCTCCCCGTCGCTGCGTCTGCCATTCTCCACGTCATCTCCCTCATCTTCCTCATCCTCCTCATCTCCCCTCGGGGTGTATCGATATAGCAGGCACGTCCTAACCCTCAAATTCCTGCAAAAAGTTGAATAAAGCTAAACTTCACTACTCATCTTTTTCAATTTTTTCTTCAAAGACTGAATGTACTGTCGCAGTACTTCAGTTCTATTCAAATCGACGAGCTGACAATATGCATCCAATATTTTTAATTCGTCTACCGTAACCCGAATCTCTATCCTTTCCGTTTGTTTAGCCATTGATATTTCCGTACAATTGTCCGTACAATAACTATAAAATCAAAGCGCTTTATCAGCAATGTACGCCATCAAAGTAGAGCTAAAACTGAATAACAAAGAGCGAACTTTGATGCGTAAGCATTCTGGTTATGCACGTTTTGTCTACAACTACGGCTTGGCATTAACACAGGGTTTGTACGCTTCTGGAGTAAAAGCGAGTATCGCTAAACAGATAAACGAAGTAAAGAAAGTATTCACCGGATATACCAAAAAGCAGCCTGAAAATCAGTGGATGAACAAACTCTCATCCAGAGTGTATCAACAGGCTTTTATGGACTTAGGGCAAGCATATCAGAGATGGTTTAAAGGACTGTCTAGGAAACCTGTTTTTAAGTCTAGAAAGTCCGGCGATTCGTTTACTGTTTACGACGGTAACGGGAAAGTATTGACTACCAGTGGGAAGGAAATAAAGATTCCCACGCTTGGGACTTTCCGCTTAAAAGAAACTTTGCTTTGTCGTTATGTAACTCAAACTTTTACTATTAGTCGCCAAGCCAATAAATGGTACGTCTGTTTTGCAGTAGACGCTGATAGAATTCCACCGACTTATCACCCAGAGGAAGCGGTGGGAATTGACTTGGGCGTGAAATGCTTTGCAACTTTGTCAGACGGTTCTCAGATTGAAGCTCCATTACCTTACAAACAAGCGAAAACCAAGCTAGGTAAGGAACAGTGGCGGAATAGAAACAAGCAATTTGGCAACGGTCGTCAAGGGATAAAGCAGTCAAACAGAGCCAAGAGATTCTTTGATTCTCTTGCCAAGAAACACGCACGAATGGTCAATCAGCGCCAAGACTTTCTGCATAAGACAACAACAGAGATAAGCCGCAAGTTCTACCGAATTCGGATAGAAGATTTAAATGTCTCAGGGATGGCTCACAGCAGAAAATTGTCAGCAGCAATCTCTGATTTAGGATTCTACGAATTCCGTCGTCAACTAACCTACAAGTCTGAGTTTTTTAGAACCAAGGTAGAGGTAGTCGATAGATGGTATCCATCGTCAAAGAAGTGCTCAATCTGTGGAAACAGACACGATAATCTAAAACTTTATGACAGAATTTACCAGTGTCAAAATAAGTCGTGTTTAGCGCACACAATAACGATGGATAGGGACTTAAACGCAGCTTATAACTTGTTGAACGCACCAATGGACTTTGTACGGCAGGCTCAACCGGAAATCACGCTCGTGGACAAGAAGTAGCCGACTACCTTGGTTGAAGCGAGAAATAAAAAGCAATGTTCAATGTTGCATAAGTTTTATGGAGCAGTCAGTAAGAATGGAGATGCGAACCGCCAAGACGCCAAGGACGCCAAGAACAGATGATCAAGAGTTGGTTGCTTATTTGCGATCGCCTGGTGCTATCCGCGAACGTTGTGGGCAACTGTTTGCGTTAGCTGTTGAGGGTAAGTCGCATCACTTTAGTTGCGATTTGACACGGTTGACAAAAGTGGGTGATTATGTAATTGAGGTAATGCAGGAACAATACCCAGATTTGCAAATTCCTTTTCACAGCCGCTGGCGGCATTTTGAGGCTGGGGGTGTACCGCGTTTATCTCAGTTGGATGAGCAATTAGCCGAACTAACGCCTTTAGAAAAAGCTGGTGCCAAGTTTGATTTGGCGATGATTAGTGTTTTGTTGGATGCGGGGGCGGGCGATCGTTGGTATTATCGCGAACGGGAGACTCAGCTAAGTTTTAGGCGTTCTGAAGGTTTGGCAGTTGCTAGTTTCCAAATGTTTTGCGATGGAACTTTTTCTAGTGACCAGCAAACAGCACCTTTGCAAGTTCATGCTGAAAGATTGCAAGCCTTAACAGAACAAGAACTGGCAGATGGGTTTGGTGTGAATGCAGAGAATCCTTTGGTGGGAGTTGCTGGGCGGTTGCAGTTGTTGCAAAAATTAGGTCAAGCCTTACTTTCTTCACCTCATTTATTTGGAGAACAAAACCCCCGCCCGGGTAATTTGGTTAAATATTTAATAGAAAAATCTAGCAATAATCAATTAGCTGCTACTACAGTGTTGGATGCAGTTCTAGAAGGACTAGGTGATATTTGGTCTGGACGAATTGAGGTTGCTGGGATTAATCTGGGTGATGTTTGGTTTCACCCAAGTGTTGCTGATGATGGCTTAGTGCCATTTCACAAACTGTCCCAGTGGCTTACCTATTCTCTGCTAGAGCCTGTACAAGAACTTGGTTTGGAAATTACTGGCTTGGATGCCCTTACTGGATTAGCAGAATATCGCAATGGCGGGTTATGCCTTGATTTGGAACTCCTGCGCCCCAAAGAGCCAGAAATTTTGCTCAAGCCTCATCCAGTTGCATCAGAGGTTATAGTTGAGTGGCGTGCCTTAACCGTGATGCTCTTGGATCACATCGCTGCTACAGTACGCGAAAAATTAGGCATGAGTGCTGAAGAACTGCCACTGGTGAAAATCCTGCAAGGTGGAACTTGGACAGCGGGGCGAAAAATAGCTGCTCAATACAGAAAGGGTGGTATACCCCCCATACAGATAGAAAGCGACGGCACTGTATTCTAGCTCTGGGCAGTCATTAGTCACTTTATCATTAGCTTTGGAAAAAGCAACCGACCAAAAAGCTAATGACTGATACCTCTTTTCTTGGTGTCCTTGGCAAGGGAACGGACAATTGCACGCCAGTCGCACGCCACTTGCGGGACTCGGGACGGACAGTTTCTCCCGGAGGGAAACCCTCCAAGAGAACTGTCCTCGGGAACCCCAACGCCAGTCGCCTGGGTCGGGAGACCCCAACGGGAGAGCCAGTTGCCGTGAGAGCGGGAAACCCTCCTGCAGCACTGGTCTCACCTCCTGCATGGCTAGCGCTCCGCAACGCAGTGGTTCCACCCTTCGGGAAGTCGCTCCGCGTCTACAACTGGTGGGAACCAGAGTACGGCACTGTCGTCCACTTTGCTTTCGTCGGGACGCAAGCGTCCTCATCTTGCCGTTCGCATAATAAAACATTTAGAGCTTATGTACAGTCAAGTCATAATAATCGAGCATCCGTTGATTCAACACAAATTGACGCTCATGCGTAAAGCCGAAACCACCACGGCAAAATTTCGAGTCTTAATTAAAGAGATTAGCTTGCTGTTGGCTTATGAAGTCACGCGAGATTTGCCTCTAAAACATGAATTGATTAAAACACCACTAGCCCCGATGAAAGCCCCAGTGCTTGCGCCAGATAAAAAGCTAGTGATTGTTTCTATCCAACGGGCGGGACAAGGAATTTTGGATGGGATGCTGGAACTTATACCATCAGCAAGAGTAGGACACATTGGATTATACCGTGACCCCAAAACCCTAATTCCCGTTGAATATTATTTCAAAGTACCTCAGGATGTCGATAAGCGAGATGTATTGGTGGTTGATCCGATGCTGGCAACTGGCAACTCAGCAGTAGCAGCGGTTGAACGCCTGAAATCAACTAATCCGAAGTCGATTCGGTTTATTTGTATACTCGCTGCACCAGAAGGTATTGAGTATTTCACCGAAGTACACCCTGATGTCCCTATTTACACTGCTGCTATTGACGATTATTTGGATGAAAGCGGCTACATTATTCCTGGATTGGGAGATGCAGGCGATCGCTTGTTTGGGACGAAATAAGCTGATTTGTATTCAAATTGTATAGTTTGACGTAAAAAAGAAGGTAAAAGGTGAAAGCTATAAGGTAAAAAATCATATTTTTCCTTTTTCCTTCTTATTCCTGAACTGCTACTTTCCTAAGTTTAACAGTAAAGTTTAACAGTTTTATGATCACTGGTTGAGGCAATTGTCTGACCGTCAGGACTGAACGCCACATTCCAAACTATATTTGCTCAAACCAGTGAACCTTATTTGCAGACGTGATGAATCACGTTGGTATGTGATTGAACTAGTAATTTTTTTCAAAAAAGTGACTGGCTCAATCACATTTCTTTATAGTACCTATAATTTTTGATACTTGCTCTCAATAGTAGCAAGCTTGATTCTTGCGACTCATTTGCTGTGCTTTCAATTTTCATGTCCTAAAGCCTTACAGCAAGAGTTTCATAAGCCAAAAAGCGCAAGTTCAATGCGCGACAGCTTATCATGAGAAATTTACTAAAAAATTCTTATTTTGCGTATTAATCATTTATATTCTATTCCTATAACTGTTTTTATCACCCTCCCAAAAATGTCTAAACCAACGATTGGGCAACTCGAAAGAGAAATAACACATCGTATCCGTTCCCTCTATATGAAACAACTTGGACATCGCCCTGGCAAAATTATTTGCCAATTTTTTGATACAGAATTGGCAATCTCAATAGAAAACTCTGTAAGCGTTCCTGAGCAAACTCTTGTGAGGGCAGGATATGATATGTTAGCTGAACAAGTGCGATTAGATCTAAACAAAATCATTGCTCCACAAATCAAGGATTTGATTGAGGAGATTATTAAAAAAGCAGTAGTAGACTTGTTGCTCAATACCAATTTAATAACAGGTCGCACTGGCATTATTGTTTTTTTAGAAGCATTGCCAGAAGTTCGGAATCGCGAAAGTATTCCTAAGGCTAATTGCAAGATTGCGCAAGAGTGAGATGGCGGTAGATAGCAGCTTGTAATTCATGAAAATTATATGGTTTGGTAATGCAGTCATCAGCTCCTGCTAGAAGAATGGCATTTCCATCTTGTTCACAGGTTAAAGTTGTCATTCCAATAATTGGAATCATTGCTGTCTCTGGGTTGCGCTTTAAATAATGAATAACCTGTAAACCACTTAAATCAGGTAGTGCAATATCGAGCAGGATTAAATCTGGTTGGTGTGTTTGTGACAAAATCAAAGCTTTGATTCCTTGTTTAGCACAAATACACGATACATTGAGTAACTTAAGCTGACAATTGAGAAGTTCTAAATAGTGTAGATCTTGTTCTACAACTAAAACAAAAGGCTGCACGGACATAAATTATTCTTCACCTTTAAAGAAGGACCATACATCAAAACCCTCGTGACTAAAAAACTCGTTTTTAGGAAGGTCATCCTGTTAGCAAGATGTACGAGGCTTCCTTCAGGCGGCTGTTAGCGGCTTGAGATGGAGTGACTCGTCTGTGACTCACAAGGCTTGGTGTCTGCGCTGATATCCAGGGAAGGATACGAAGAGCTAGTGGCAACATTAAGCAAATATCATCATATTAGATGTGTGTTTCGTCAAGTCTTTTTTGAAAAAAATTTAGCTTTGGTTAGCTGTGGCTAAATTTTATAGAGCATGGCTCTTGATTAGGACTGACGCCAAAATTTTGATTGTGTGGGACTCGCCATAGTGCATCTCTACATAAATCACCTCAACTTAGTAGCGTTTTGAACCTAGAAGACATAAGTCCTGATAGCTGCATTATTAAGTAGGTGTAAGTGAAATCAACTTATGCACTTAATTAAGATGGAACGTGGATTGTAGATAGCTGAAACATTTTGCAGCCGCAGCGCAATTGATCTGCAGATACAGAGAATGCTTCCCTGACGCTCGCGCATAGCACAATCCGGTTTTTTTGTACAGTGCCTAAGTCCTATTGGTGTCGGTTTTGTTTGAAGTAGGGGACTCCCAAAGCTGCTGGAGGTGTAGACTGTCCAGCTAATCCAACCAGGGCAAGCAGAGCGGTTATGTACGGTAGCATAATCAAAAATTGATAAGGAATATTTGCATTCAATGCCTGAATTCGCAACTGCAAAGCTTCCGTAGCACCAAACAACAAGCAAGCCAACCCAGTTCCTATAGGATGCCATCTGCCAAAAATTAAGGCAGCGATCGCAATAAAGCCTTTTCCAGCACTCATTCCCTCTGCAAAGTATTTTACCTGCACTAAAGTTAAATAAGCACCTCCCAATGCAGCTAGACAACCACTGACTACCACAGCAAGGTAACGCACCTGTTGCACTGACACCCCAGCCGTATCAGCAGCCTTGGGATATTCCCCTACAGCTCGTAAGGTAAGACCCGGGCTGGTACTAAACAAAATATAGGTGCTGATAAAAACTAAAAACAACAGTAAATATACGAGAATATCTTGCTGGAATAGCAAAGGTCCGACAAGGGGAATATTCGCAAGACCAGGAATTATAATTGGTTCAATTCCAGGTATGCGCTGGGCGCTACTACCACCAAATACTAAGCGTGATAAAAACGATGTTAACCCAGCGGCAACAAGATTAATTGCTAAGCCTGAAACTAACTGGTCAACCCGTAAAGTTACGGATAAGAAAGCATGGAGTAGTCCCACTAGTCCCCCAGCAATCAGAGAAGCAAAGACACCAAGCCAGACGTTACCAGTGTAAAAAGTGGCTACACCACTAGTAAATGCACCTGTCAGCAACATTCCCTCTAAGGCAATATTCAGTACCCCCGACCGTTCCGAAAAAAGTCCACCCAGTGCGGCAAATGCTAGGGGAACTGCAAGACGGAGGCTAGAAACGAGGTAATCTGAGAAGAAGTTTATGTTATTCATATGTAGTATATTGCACCCAACCCTGATACGGAGTTGCGTTGAAAGATATCACGTAGTTGTTGGGACAAGAGAGGGAGAGAGGGTAAGATGTATGAACCATTAGCGATTTTTTGTAAGGTGGGCATTGCTCACTAATATCTCAAATGTCTATCACATAAGCTTTTATAGGCAATGCCCCGAAGTTCCCTAGGTTGGGAAACCCGCCTGCAGGACTTCTCTCCACCCTACGATTTGTAGTCTAATCATAAAATAAGCGCTATAAAATGAGGCTACAAAGTCCGGATGACAAGGGCTTATTATTTGTGTTCATGGTTCCATCACTTTTATGCGATGTTCTAGAGCCAGACTAATGGCAATAAACAGTACAGTCAAACCTTGAATAGCGTAAACCACAGTCACTGGGACTCCCGCACTGCGCTGCATCACATTCGCACCACTGCGAAGCGCACCAAAGAACAAGGAAGTCAGTACGACACCGAAAACACTACCGCGGCTGAGAAATGCGATCGCGATCGCATCAAATCCATAACCAGCCGAAACTTGCTCAAACAATCGATATTTTAACCCCATCACTTCAGTTGCACCCGCCAACCCAGCTAAACCACCCGCCAACGCCATTACCAGCATGATCGTGCGTTCGACAGAAATACCACCATAACGGGAAGCAATAGGGTTAAATCCTACGGCAGCGATTTGGTAGCCTATAGGTGATAGTACGAGCAAAACCCATACAATGACTGCTGCAACTAACGCCAGTAAAATCCCCGCATGGGCGAGACTCCCTGGTAAAATAATTGGTAGTTGAGCAGATTTAGCAATCAATGGTGAATAAGGACTAGGCGCACCTGGTTGCTTTAAGGGGTTCTGAACAAGGTAACCAATAAAGTTAAAGGCGATGTAGTTCAAGAGCAAAGTTGTGATCACCTCATTTATCCCGCGCACCGCTTTGAGATAACCTGGAATCAAACCCCAAATTCCACCAAAAACAAATCCTGCAAGCAACGCCAGTGGTACATGAATTACACCAGGTAATCCCTGCACGTACAACCCTATCAACGCACTTCCCAAAGCACCCAGGTAAATTTGCCCTTCCCCACCGATATTAAATTGACCTGCACGCAAAGCCACCAACACCCCTAAACTGGTTAACAATAGCGGTACTATCTTGGTAAGAGTGTTGCCAAATCCAAAGTAGGTAGAAAGAGATTCTTGAAACAAAGCCGTATATGCTGCGATGGGATTTGCCCCAGCAAGTAAGATCAGAATTGCACCGACGAGTAACGCCGATGCGATCGCAATTACGGGAGGTAAGATTGGTAGCAGCAGAGGTTGAATCCGATTCGTTGTAGTCATCTGAGTTTACATTTTTGAATTTTGAATTTTGAATTTTGAATTGTTTATTTCCTTCCCCCAGCCATTAAAAAACCAATCTCCTCCACCGTTGCTGTCATTGCATCCAAAACACCCACAAACTCACCTGTGTACATTACTGCAATGCGATCGCTCATTGCCATAACTTCCTCCAATTCGGTAGAAATGTACAAGATAGCCGCACCGCGATCGCGTTGGGCTAACAACTGCAACTGTACTGCTTGTGTCGCCCCCACATCCAGCCCCCGCGTTGGTTGCATAGCTACTATTAACATTGGTTCTCTCGCCAGTTCCCGCGCCAGCACAACCTTTTGCTGATTTCCCCCCGAAAGCTGACTGACTTTCACACCTTCACTTGTCGCCCGGATATCAAACTCTTGCATTGCAGACTTAGCATTATTGCTGATTGCTTCCTTCTGCAACAAAAAGCGACGACAAAACGGCAATTTTTTAAAAGCTTTCAAAATGAGATTTTGAGCAATATTGAACTGCAACACCAAACCCATTTTTTGCCTATCTTCCGGGATGTACCCCACAAGGGCTTGTGGGGAGGGGTTCTGTATCAGTTCAATTTTTCCAGCCTTGACTGTTCGTAAACCAGTAATTGCATCTGCTAATTCTCGCTGTCCATTACCATCTACACCTGCAATACCCAGAATTTCTCCCGCCCGCAGTTCAAAAGATACATTGCGGACAGCGATTGCGCGGGGCGCAGTGCCTTCGGCAATCGCACCCCTGTCATCCTCAACTTGTAAATTTTGCACTGACAAAACCACCTTTCCAGGGGAAGCAGGAGTTTTGTCTAACCGTAAAGTCACCTCGCGCCCTACCATCAATTCCGCTAACTGCTGCGGCGTGGCTTCTTGAGTCGTTGTATTTGCTACTACCTTTCCGCGTCGCAACACAGTGACTGTGTCGCATAGGTTCATAACCTCATCCAATTTGTGGCTGATAAAAATAATTGTGTGTCCATTCGCTGCAAGTTGTCGCAAAATAGCAATTAATGATTCTACTTCTCTTGGTGTTAGCACTGCTGTTGGTTCATCAAGAATCAACAATTTTGCTTTCCGGTAGAGAACTTTGAGAATTTCGACTCGCTGTTGCGCCCCTACTGGCAAATTTCCTACTTTAGCAGCAGGATCAACTGTTAATCTATAAGCTTCGGATAAAGCCGCGATTTCCTGTTGTTTCTGACGCAGGTTTAAACGCCAGTGATTCAATGTTCCTAGAATGATGTTTTCTGTTACAGTCAACTGGGGAACCAGCATGAAATGTTGGTGAATCATGCCAATGCCTAATTCAATTGCTGCACTTGATGAAGATATTTTTACTGGTTTTTCTTGCAGGTATATTTGACCTGCATCAGGTTGATAAAGACCGCTAATAATGTTCATTAAAGTGGTTTTGCCCGCCCCATTCTCGCCTAGGATGGCGTGAATTTTTCCTGGTTCAACAGTGAGGCTAATGTTGTCATTGGCAATGAATGAGCCAAAGCGTTTGCTAATTCCTTCTAAGCGTAAATAAGACATATAACAAAACTGCACGAGACAAGAGAAAAGGTAGAGAAAAACCTCACCCCCCAGCCCCCTCTCCGCAAGCAGAGAGGGGGAGCATTTTTCCCTCTGTGGGCAGGCTGTAAGAAAACAAGGAGAGTATTTTTCCCCTCCTCGCTTGCGGAGAGCAGCGCCGTGCGGGGGTTCCCCCCGTTGAGGCGACTGCGGGGGAGGGGTTAGGGGTGGGGTCACACTGATGTATTTTCAAGTTAGATAGAAACGAAAAATAAAATGAGATTTTAAGCTGTGGTTTTTTTAACGCACCGGGTATCTTTGCCACCCTCTTGGCATTTTTCAAAGGTGATTTTTTTAGCAACAATTTCCTCTTTTGTATTGAGTGTCTTTTGTTTGATTGGTTCGGGAACGATCGCCCCAAACTTTCCTAAAGATAAAATATCTGGTTTTTCTAAACCTATCGTGTAAATTTGACCTTTGAGTTGATTTTGTTTGGCTAGTTCTGCTAAATAGGCGATCGCTAAATCCAACCGCTTTACCGCACTTGTTAAAACTGCTTTGGGTGCAATTTCTAATTGGTCTTTCGTGTTACCAAAAGCATAAACTCCTTTGTCGCTTGCAGTTTGCAAAACGGCAGCAGATGCAGTATCTAACCATTGATAGATGACATCAGCGCCAGAAGAAATTAAAGCAAGAGTGGCTTCTTTTGCCTTGGCGACATCGTTCCAGTCACCCGTGAATGTAGAACTGATTTTGATATCTGGCTTGAGAGATTTTGCTCCTAATTCAAAGCCGCGTAGTTCTTGTTGGGTAGCATCAAATTGTTGTCCTGCAATGTAAGCGAGTTGATTGGATTTGGTCATTGATGCAGCGATGATTCCGCACAGATAACTCGCTTGCAAATGGTCAATTCGCAAAGCAGCGATGTTGGAACCGTTGACAGCACCATTGACACCGATAAAGAAAGTGTTGGGGAACTGCGGCGCGACTTGTTCAATAGCAGCATCAAATTGTCCGCCGTGGGCAAATACTAGGTTATAGCCCCGACGCGCAAAATCTGAGAGAACTTCGGTTTGGTCTGCTTGTGCTATTTGTTCTACATAGGATGTTTCTGCACCCAGCTTTTGTTTAGCAAGCTGTACGCCTTCGTAACCAGATTGATTCCAGGCTTGATCGCTGATGACTCCAGGGAGGGCGATCGCTATCTTAAACCCTGGGCTACCCCCTGTCGTTGTTGAGTTGCTACTGCAAGCCTTCAGCAGTAAACTCGTACTTAAGGTAGCTGAACCATACAAAAGAAATTTACGCCTACTAAAATTTGCCGCCATACATTAGCCTTGAGAATCCTTGTTATTGATTACTATAATCTCCCTTATTCCCCTACCTCCTCGTTTATTTTTCCCACCGTTGACCGAAGACGTAGTGACCTGAAGCCAAACAAACTGAAGGAGTGGACGCAACTATAAAGTCAAGGGAATAGATGAACAATCTCAAGGAAATTTTTCGTGTCATCCTAGCGGTATGTATGATTGTAGCTGGAGTGACGCACTTTACATCTGCTGACCAGTATGTCAGAATTGTGCCGCCGCAACTGCCCTACCCTGTAGAAATAGTTTATCTGAGTGGCTTTTATGAAATCTTGGGTGGTATCGGGTTATTAGTCCCGCCTGTAAGTCAAGCTGCTGCTTGGGGGCTACTTGTTCTTTTTATTGCTGTTTACCCATCCAATATCAATATGGCAGTAAATCTCATTAAAATTGACCATATACCAAATTCACCCTGGCTACATGTGATTAGACTTCCGTTTCAGGCGGTTTTAATTGCTTGGGCTTGGTTGTATACAAAACCTTCAGATCCCGAAAAACAAGCTTCTATTATTCCCAAGTCACTTATTCCCAAGGAACTGCAGGAATTAAAGTGAGTCGTTTTCGCAGACCTTTGTTTAACCCTCTCCTGAAAGGAGAGGGAATCAAGGGTAAAATAATGTGGGTGCAAGCAGGTTTGATGTCAACACCCCTGCCTAAAGGCTAGGGGCTTAAGCGCCTCAAGTCTGGTGGATTAGTTGACCCGACTAAGTACCTTGAGTACTACGTTATTGGCAAGTGTTCAAGTTCTCACTCCGGGATACGTGATGCCAGTCCCGGATTCTGAAACCGGACGATTAAACACGTTTAGAGGGTTAAGCTAGTGTCGTTTGGAAAGTACCGACCAATAACATTGTCTAGGCTCACATTACCCCGAAAGGGAGGCTCGAATGAGCAAAACCGTTATGCGTACAGGTGAGTCCAGTCCTGTTCGCGCAGCGTCTCCGCTAGGAGAAGGCGGGTTTCCCAACCTAGGGAACTGGCTCTCCCGTTGGGGTGAAAAATATCAGTTCGCAATTGCCCGAACGAAAGTACAACGCAAAAGTACACGGTATTGAGTAACCCCAAGGCGGTAATGGTTCACAAAAACAAGAATGTGTATTGCCGTCCTATAAGGACGGGGTTTCTACCCAAATTTTCGATGAGTACATCAAAGACAGTTCAACAATTGCGGGCTGAATGGATAACGCCGGAAAGTTTTCGTCGATATGGACAGGTCATTTTTCCTCAGTTAGACGGTAAATCGTTTGATGCACAAGATGCTCAACTCGTACTTGATAGAGGTGTTCCCCGCTTTTATATCATGCAGCTGCACCGCAGAGGACGCAAATTTCACACCATTACTCGCCATGTACAATGTACTCAATGTCTGGGTTCACTGGAAGGGAAGGACTGGTTAATTGCGGTTTGTCCTCCTAATAATAATATTGATGAACCATCTTTAGAAGACATAGCAGCTTTCCGCATTCCAGGAAATTGCTTTATCAAATTAGACGTAGGAACTTGGCACGCTGGACCTTATTTTGAGCATGAGGTTGTGAATTTTTATAACTTGGAATTGAGTGATACGAATGTGGTGGATCATTTCACTCACAATTTTCTCAACAGTCATAATCTGGAGTTTGAGTTTGAGATTTTGTGAGCGATCGCTCTAGAATAAGAGTTCTAGCTCGCATCTGGATCTCCTCCTAACTCCCGCAATCGCGCTGCTAGACGCTCGGCTCGCTTTTTCTCCTGCTCCGCCCGTTGCTGCTCTCGCTCCGCTATTTCTTCCGGCAGCAAAATTAAGTTTCCTTGTGAGTCATACAACCGCAACCAGTAATATCATGTCCGCTTAATTACTTATAATTCCTGCTTGACCTCACCCCAACCCTCTCCTTCTTAAGGAGAGGGTGCCGTAGGCGGGTGAGGTTATTCGTTTTTTATAAGTGTTTATCCGGATATGATATAATAGACCTCTTGCACTCAGGCAAAACTTGGCCCAATCCCCAACCCCTTCTCCCAAAATTGGGATTCGGGGAGCCAATTTTAAAGTCCCTCTCCCAAGCTTGGGAGAGGGATTTAGGGTGAGGGTAAAGATTCATGCAAGAAGTCTAATGACTAATGACTAATGACTGCCTTAACGAGTTAACTTTATTTGTACCGACCTACTTATTTGTTAATGATTGTTAGCAAAAAAGTATCGGTTGCCATTCACCAATTTCGACAGGTATTTGCTGATTTACTAACGAAGACTTTCCAGGAACAGACGAAGAAGGTTTTGAAGGTGCAGGTAAAGAAAGTTCTTTAGGGACAAAAGGCTCACTAGAAGGTGCAGATAATTGTATAGGTATCTCTGCACTAATGCGACAACCTGCTCCCGGTCTAGAATCTAAATTGATATGACCTTGCAAAACGGCAACCCGTTCTTGCATTCCCCGCAGTCCATATCCGGTCGAGACTTGCTTAGGATTGAATCCCCGACCGTTATCTTGAATGATGAGGTAGACACTGGTTGATGTTGTGTAGACAAGAATTTGCACTTGTGTCGCCATCGCATACTTGCGAGTATTGTTGAGTGCTTCTTGAATAATTCGGTAAAGTGGTGTGACAAGCTGCGACGGTAAAGCGACAGAAAAGTTAAGCTCAACTATAGGTAACACGCCAGTGGTTTGCTGAAAATCATTGACCAGAAATTCGATGAGTGTTTGCAGAGATTGAGTCTCGTGGGTATCGTCGCGTAATGCTTGCACCGATTGGCGGACTTGTTGAGTGGCGATCGCCACTAATCGATGCGCTTCAGTAAGAGACTGCTGTGCCTGAGTGGGGTCTGGTTTACACAGTTTCATGGCAGTTTGTAATTGAAACTTGAGCGCGGTGAGTGCATGTCCCACAGAATCATGGAGTTCTCGCGCAATTCGGTTGCGTTCTTGCACCGCCGAGAGATTAGCAAATTCCAAAACACACTGCCACAAGTGTTGATGGATTTGATTGAGTTGTTCTGGTGTGTAGAGTTCTTCGACCATATTCCTGTTTAAGTTCGTCCAGCTAATTATTAGGTAGTTCTGGATGCAGGAAGCTTATGCAATTTTTCGGGAGCAGTTTCACTATTGAAAGGGACTAGGGATTAGGGATTGGGGATTAGGGATTGGGTTTAGAATCGAAAAATTATGTTCGGAGCAACAAAGCCCTCCCAAAGAAAGGAAATTTTTCCCAGTCATCAGTCGCCAGTCCCCCATCCCGGAGCTACCATCATTTACGGGTGTGTCAGCAATGGGACGCAATGGCGCTTTCTCAAACTGGAAGGCACAGTGGTGAGCCAGCTGCGGTGGTGAACCAGTGCTGCGGGAGGGTTTCCCGACAGCCAGGCAACTGGTGAAAGGGTTCCCCGGCATAAGCAAACTGGCGTAAGCGCAAAGCGCAGGCTCCGCCAACGCGTAGCGTGCCGAAGGCATACCCGAAGGGTGACAATCGATCTCAACGATTATCCCCTACCACCAGTTCATCAAATCTTAGGATTCTTGGTGTGGATGGTACAACACGCTTAAGTCCAGTTGCCAATCAGCACATACGCCGCCCAGAAATAGGGTTGTTGTCTAAACTTGGGGTCGCGTAAAATTTCAAGTTGGGCACGTCGCAGAGCTTCTGCCTTTGAGACACCAGTTTTACTAGCTTGCGCTAATTGATTATAAAATTGACCGATGAGTGTCGCTGAGGCTTCATCATTGACGCGCCACAGTGTAGCTACTGTACTACGTGCGCCGGATCGTACCGCAACTCCCGCTAATCCTAACGCCGAACGAGTATCGCCCGCTGCTGTTTCACACGCACTCAGCACCAAGAGTTCCAGCGAATTATCCCTTGACAGTTCGACGGTTTTTAGGACGCTACTGAGTTGATTGACTTTGATTTTGTTATCCCAAGTCAAAATAAAAGTGTCATCTGCTGTAGAACCAAATTGACCGTGTGTTGCCAAATGGACAATCGGTGACGAAACAGCAGATACCCTATTTTGAAACGCGGAATTTGTAAACTTTTGGTTAAACAGGATTTGGCTAGGAATCTGAGATTTAATTTTGTTCACCTCAGTCTCAACATAAGGCAGCGCCGAGAACTCTGGAGGACGCGCAGCATTGAGTCCAGCTACCAACGCACCCAGTTGTTCTTGCTTGAGCGATCGCGGCGATAAAAGTTGCAGCCCGGGTGTTAAAGCAATGCTGTACTGTTCCACGAGGAACTTTTGACCATCGTGCAGCGCCGCCATTGGGACATTTCGCAAAGCACCATCTAAAACAAAGACTAAGGTTTCTACTTTGCTCGCGGCAAGTTCTGCGGCTGCTGGACGAATAAGCCAATTGTATAATTGCTGGAGTTGTGGGAGTGCCAAGTTTCCGGTGGTGGGTTGCTGTAAGTCTAGGCGCAGCGGTGATACAAGATTTTCCACCTGTTTGCTGCTGACATCAGTTTTGTAGTAGCGTAAATTGCGAGGTTGTGCTTGCGTTTGGTTCGCAGATGGTGGTAGACTAGTAATAATAGCAAGCTCGTCTTCTAAAAGAATCGGATAAATGACTGCTGCACGTTGATCTACCTGATCAATCAATGCTGGGTTGCCGTTGAGACACGCTTCCCGGAAGAAGTTATCGAGTTCGACCAATTGTAATGCTTCAACGACATCCCGCGCAGTCTTCAAATCATCAGGTTTATTCGATTTCACCAGTAGCCCGACGAGTTGACGGTGAATTGGCTCAACGGCATCGCGGAAGGAAAACTGTACATCCGGACTTGCCGCAGCCAAATCTGTTCGCAGCGATTTGATTGTCGCGATCGCTTCTTTATAAGCTGCGATCGCACCTGTATTTTTGCCTTGAGCCTTTAGCACTCGTCCCAACTGCCACTGCCACAGATAAGCGCTATCGGCTGCGTTTGTTTGTTGTGCTAATTGGAGTGCTTGCTCGGTCAATTTTTCAGCCTCAGTCCACTGCTGCGTTTTTTCGTAGACACTGCCCAAGGTACCCAACGCGTAGGCAAGGGTGTGTGAATCTCCTAAATCTTTGGCTTGTTGTACTGCTTTTGCTAGGAGTTGTGCGGCTTCACGCAACGCAGATGTCTCTCCTGTTTGGCTTCCCATCCGCATCATCGACTGGGCGAGATTCACCCGTGCTTCAATAGCTGTACGACTGGGAGGTAATGCCTCGATTTGTTGTTGAACCTGTGGCAAGAGAGTTTGAGCCGCAGACTGTTGATTGGTATCGACGAGTAGACTGAGTTGATTGACTTGTGCTTGCACCCGTAGACTGGGGGAAACTGCAGAAGCCGCCTGTTGATAGAACTTCAAGGCAGATTCGGCAGCTTTGGAGTTCATTTGAGCGTCGGCAGTTTTATCGAAGCTAAGTTGAGCGCGGGCAGTGTTACCGAGGCTGAGTTGAGCTAATGTGATGATGTCGGGTAACTGCAACTTGTTGGCAATAGCAAGGCTACGCTCTAAAACAAGGCGTGCTTGGGTGAAATTGCCAGTCACCCGCAGCGAATCTCCTAAAGTACGAAGCGCGGTTGCGGTTTCGGGAGAAGAAGGAACGGCATTGAGCAGAGTTTGTAGTTGTTGAGCATTCGCAGTTGAACGCTGCGGTAATTTTAATGCGCTGTCGAGAAGTGCGATCGCCCGTCGATATAATCCTAAGTTTTGTAAAGCTTGCGCCTGCTTAATTTGGCTGATCAGTGCTCGTTCTGGCTTGCCTTGCTGGGTGTAAAGTGCTGCAGCGCGTTGCCAGGATTTCAGCGCAGCTTCCGCTTGTCCGCGTGCCAGGAGTAACCCGCCCTGGATGTCGAGGACTTGCGCTAGTGCTAGTGATTTCTCTGGGGTTGTTGGTATAGTTGCTTCTAAGAGTGAGAGACTGTTGGCGATCGCTTTGCTGGCATCGTTCCATTGTCCCAGCTGTTGATAGCACAGCGATAAATTGCTGAGACTGAGCGCTTGGCGGATGGGATCTCCGACGGCTTTGTAAGCTTGAGCAGCTTTTTCAAAGAGCGTTGCTGCTTCTGCAAATTGATTGGCGGTATAGTGCGTACGTGCTTGCTGTTCGAGAAAAGACCCCTCCCCGCCCTGGACTATTCCCCTCCCCGCATGCGGGGAGGGGTTAGGGGAGGGGTTCCGAGGAATTTGGGAGTTCTCAACCGAACCAGGAATTACTGAAATGTGAGCAAATACAGGTGATGCAATACACAACAATGAAGTCATCACCATTGGGATAATAAAACGAATAAATTTCTTATGGCGTCGTTTAATAGGTTTCATAAAAGTATTTTTCATCGTTATCATTGTTTCGATACCGGACATCCTGTTGCTGCAGGGCGAGTATTCGGCGTGACTTTAGGTGCAAAGGCGACTAATGTAATGTTGCCATCGCTATCTTTGACCCAACCTTGCGCTTCAACAATTGCAGGCGGAGTAGGCGTGACGACTATTGCTGGGGATGTTTGCGGTACATTAGCAGAGCCTTGTGAGTCCAAAGTTGCCAACTGACTGAGGTTAGGTGTACCTGCCAACGGTTCTAGAGGATTAGGAGATAAACTGCCGCGTCCTGTGATGATAAATTCGCCCAACGGTTTGGCATTAGGGCTTCTCGGGCAAATTTGGGCAATTTGATTGGTGGCGTCAACAAAAGAGACTGGTAGTTCGATGAGTCCAGAGGCGGGTTGGACTTCTGGTTCGGTGATGTCGATTTGTCCCTGCACACCGAGTTGAGAACTGGCAGTGATGTCGCTTTGTAAGGTGGGGAAGGAAGCGGGGACGATGCCAAACAGCCCATCGGTGTTGATGGTGATGTTACCGCCGCGTCCTTGGAAGGCATTGGCGGTGATGTCGCTGTTTTCATTAGGGACAGCAACAATAAATTTGCCATTGATTGTGATGTTACCGCCATTGCTGTCTACCTGAGGCGCTCCGGCAGTTGTAGAAATAAAGCTGCCTTTACGTAGCAGTAAAACATCATCAACGGTCAAGAATATATCGCCGCCACTTCTTGTTGTAGTTTCAGCAGAGATTTCTGAGCGATTATTTAATCGTAAAGTCTCACCTTGGACTTGAATTTTTCCACTTTCGCCGCTGCCAAAACTATTGGCAGAAACAACAGCTCGATTGTTGAGGTCGAGTGCTCGCGAAGTCATGAAGATTGTGCCACCCGTGCCCTGCCCGTTGGAAGTCACCCTACTGAGAATATCACTGTCGTCAACCGAAATGCGATCGCCAGCATTGAGAGTGATATCTCCAGCATCCCCTTGCCCAGCAGTCGAGGAAACTAACGCAGCTTCATTGCTTAAGGAAATAAGATCGCCAGCATTCAGGGTAATATCTCCACCCTTCCCGACTGCATTCAAACTCACACTGCTCCTAATATCTGCATTGTCTAAGGAAATGCGATCGCGTGCCTGAACAATTATGTTACCAGCATCACCTTGTGCTTGGGTACTTGTGGTGAGTTCCGCATAATTCGAGAGTAAGAGTGAACCTGTAGTAATTTCAATATTGCCACCTTTGCCAACAGCGTCTTTTCCAATCAAACCGGTAGACGCCGCACTAGAACCAAATGCGCCACTAGCAGTTCGCTGACTTGTTCCGTCAAACACCACCTGATCGCGGGCGTTGATAAAGATATTACCTGCGTTGCCACGTCCATTGGAGACTTCTGCTGCTAACTGACCACCGTTTGTGACAAACAATGAACCCGTGTTGATTTCAATATTGCCACCATTGCCAACAGGTTGTTTCAAAATTCCAGCTTGTCCTACAGTACTGAAGGCTCCACTGGAACTAACATAATCACCTTGCACAACTTGCACAAATTGAACATCATTAACAGTAATTTCCAATAGTTTACTGCCATCAAACACAATTGTATCGCGGGCATTGAGGCTGATATTTCCAGCATCGCCTTGCCCAAACGTGCTAGTGTCAATCTGACCTGCGTTATTGAGGAAGAGGGAACCAGTCGTGATATCAATATCTCCCCCCTGACCCTCTCCTCCAGGAACCACCCTGCTGGCAATAATGCTGCTATTGTCTAAAGTAATAAAGTCATTGGCATTAATCGTGATATTCCCTGCATCCCCTTTTGCACCTGTACTGGATTGCAATTGTGCATTGTTGGTCATCGATAATGAATTAGTATTAATCTTAATATTGCCACCATTACCGACTGCTCCAGGGTACACTAGGCTCAAGATGGTTAATCCAGTCTGATCTGTACCATTTAATGAAATGCGATCGCGAGCGTTGATTAATATATTTCCAGCGTCGCCTTGTCCAAACGTGCTGGTATCAATTCGTGCGCCATTAGTGACAGACAATAAATCAGTCTTAATCCCAATATTGCCGCCGTTGCCTTCTGCTCCAGGTTCCACTGTGCTGAAAATACCGCTAGGAGCTTTTCTTACCGTTGGGCTAATCCTATCTAAATAAACTTCGCGAGCACTGATAGTAATATTTCCAGAATCACCTTTTCCATAAGTGCTAGCACTTAATTGAGCACCATTAGTCAGAAAAAGGGAGCCAGTGGTCAGATCAATGTTGCCTCCTTTGCCTTTCCCTCCAAGTTCCACATCACTAATGATTGAACTGGATCGGCGTCCATCTTGACTGGTACCATCAAAGAAGATGCGATCACGTGCCTGAACGATGACATTTCCTGCATTCCCCTGACCGCCTGTATTTGCAATGATTCTCACTCCATCTGTGATAGTGAGTGAGCCAGTGGAAATCTGAATATTACCGCTATTGCCCATACTAGGGAGAAATACGAAAAACTCTGAAAAAACAGAGTTATCAATTATACTTTCCTGGGCAAGTTGAAGAGTTCCAGTGGTATTGAGGATAATATCTCCCGCTTGAGTGTTTGGTGTGCCCCCAAGTAAAATTCCCGCTTGTATACTACTCCTTCCAAAAATATCCAAATTGCGAGCGTCGATTGTCACGTTACCACCGCCATCACTCCTCACACTCCTCACATCAATTCTCGATTGATTGTTAAGCGATACGTCTGCACGTGGAAGATCGGGAGGAAAACTCAGACCTCCATCAGCATTGAACCCAACAGACCCTACACTTCCTACTGCGCCAATCTCAACACGACCTCCTAGTGCATACAACTGTCCCCCCTCCATCTGTACATTGCCTCCCACCAAGAGCAAATTCTTTCCACTGGGAACTAACAAGAGTCCTCGGTTATTAATCGCCCCCGGATTAAGTTGATTGAACAACAACGCAGAGGGATTGATAGTCAACAGTGGTGGCGCTTCTGGATTTGTCGCACTAAACACACCCTGCTCACCAAAGCGAAAGGCACTCGCTGTCGTCCCTACAAATGACCCACCTACATCCAATCGGGCGTTGGGACCAAATACAATTCCATTGGGATTAAGCAAAAACAGATTCGCGCTACCGTCAACGCCCAACGTCCCCAGAATATTTGAAGCTTCCTTACCTGTCACCCGCGTCAAAATATTTTGTATTCCATTAGAATTGACAAAATACACTCGTTGCCCATTACTGACATTGAACTGACTAAAACTGTGAAAAAGGTTGCTACCCCGTTGAGCGCCGCCAGAGATGCTGTCAGCTGCTGCACCCTTGATTTGAACGTTGGGTGTGACGCTTGAACTTTCTGCCCCAAGGGTGTTATCCGGAGTAATTTGAGCGTGAGCAACCTTGCTGGTAAACAGGATGAGGCTGCATAGAAGGGAGTGTTGAGAAAGCAGTGGAAATTTGTTACCGTCGGCATTTTCCAGCAATTCCCAAGCGGGAATTCGCTGATAGACGCGTTCCGGGGGAAGCGAGAAATCGACTATAGGTTGTAACCCAAAGGGCGGATACCAGTTTAAAGGAGGAGGTAAATCGCGGATTTTTGGCGCTTTCTGCTCAATTGCATCAACGAGTTGGGTGCGTAAACTCGTGACGCTACTTGTATGGGGCTTTGGTAAGTTAGCGATTGAGGAACGAGATGTCTGCACAAGCGACATCAAATAAGCGATTGGGCAAGCTTGGCGACAATCTTGATCTGGAAGTGGAATTTCCACAAAGTGGGGATCAACCACATCAATATATCCTTGCACTGTCCAATTTTGACTTGCAATAGTAGTACTTTTACTGATACTCAATTCACCATCTGGTTCCAAAATCCCAGCAATAATGAACCACATATTTTGGTCAACTGCTCGCTGTATTGCTTTTCCTAAATCTTTATCTCCAGATGGAGGGTCTTTTTGCGGCGTATCAAGCACCACATCTACCCCAACAACGGGCGCATTTAATTTTTGTAGGCGTTCGATTAACTTTGCTAAGTAGCTGCGATTTATCGGATTGAGCTGAGAAATGCCACCACGAGAAATGGATTTGGTATCAATTTGCACGAGTGCAACGGTTGGAGGTGACTTAGATGGGATTTGAGCCGTTACGTCGCGGTAAATTGATTGGACAAATGTCCGCCCGTTCAGCAGTTGCTCTGCAACAAGGGGAATGCAACTGAGAGCAATACTTGTGCATAGTGCGATCGCCTCAATTCGAGTTGGTAACAAATTACATAAATACTGTTTCCAGTCAACTGGGTTTATACGGAATAAGGCGGCTCCCGGATGGCAAAACAGCGAAGGCACCAAATAAGCAGAGGGATAAGTGTGGCTCTTTTCCATCCGCAGAAATTGACGCGCCGCCATCATTGACTCGTACACATCCAGGTGTTTCGCCAACCCTTGCAAGAATCGTACCAAAAATTCCTGCGCGACACGGTTATGTATCGGTTCACGCATCACCACAACTTGACTAAAACCAATATCAATCAACGCATCCGCAATACTCAATCCACTACATGAGTTGAAAATGGCAACTTGTAGTCCGAGTTTTTTTGCAACCATCAATTGTGGTTTGATTTCATTGATAGAAATTGACACACCAGGAGCAATTCCCAACTCGCCCCCTGTCATCTGGGTTTCGTTGCTGTGTCCAGCAAAAAATAGTATATCCCAGCCGAGCTTTTCTGTAATTGCGTCGGTAATTTGTTGGATTGCTTGCTCTGGTGTTTGCTTTGGTTGCCAACCGACAAACTGTATATCTGCAATGCGGGAGAGCGATCGCACAGCTTCGCGATCTGCTTCAAAATTTAACCCAGTATCGTCGCCTAAAATTGCTAGAATGCGGGCACGTCGCTGTTGTGGTTTATCATACCGGGTTCCACTTTCTTTAATATTTAAAGGAGCACGAATAATCCGAATTGCTCCAGTCGTTGCGAACTCTGTGCCAAGTTCCCAAGCCTCCCAAGGAAAACGGTCTAACTCAATCGGCGCACAGGTGAGAAACAGTTGCACTGCCTCAGTTGTTTCTGGATTCGCTTTAACAAGTTCCTGACTTGCCTGGGCAATTTGGGAGCGAATTTCGTATAACTCTGCACTACGCAACCAGCGATGAAACTCATACATTAACTTTGTTTCCGCTTTGACAAGTTCCGCGTGCCAGTCCACAGTAGTGAGTCTGGCAACCCCACCACCAACCGTCCGTCCCCGTATATGTTCCGACTGATAAAAGCTGAGATATGCCCGCCGCCATTCTTTATAAAGCTGAGTGAGGGCAGTTGGATAATTAACTTGCACAGTTAAATTTTGTCCTTGTCCCCAAGACAATTCAAATAAGCAGATTTGCTCAACTTTTTGAACTTTAAGATGAAAAAGACGGGAATAAAGTTTCATATAGGAGTTAGTTGTTAGTAGTTATATCACGTCGGTCGAATTGCCCATAATACCGGAACCCCACCCCCTAACCCCCTCCCTGCAAGTGCAGAGGGGAACCGAAGCGAAGCTGCGATGGGGTGGGGTTCTTTAGGAATCGGGGTTAACTTATCGGACATCATATAGCCCTTCTCGTTTGAATGAAGTACAAATTTATCTGTGTCCATCTGTGTCCATCTGTGGTTCTTATTTCCTGATGTATTGCACTCAATTACAGCTATTTTCAGGTAAATAGACCTTTTTATCTCGCGCAAAGCCGCAAAGACGCAAAGAAGAACGCTAAAAAATGTGCTCTAAATAAGTGAAAACTGAAGATTTCGCTATATTTCCAACTCAAAACCAAAAGGCGGAATTTCAAAAACCGCTTCATGATCAGCAGTTACTGTTACCCAAAATCGTTCGCCCCAATTGCCAATGACTTGAGCATAAAGTACGCCTTGATTCGTATCCTCCTGAGATTCTTCAAACAGTTGCTGAGTCTCATCTTTAATTTCCAGCTTGAGGTGCATTGGTATCTGCCCTCGCTGTTGTGGACTTAAAGCAATCAGTAACATCCATTCCGGACTATCTAATTCTTGTGATACCACCCACGTCACCGCATACAGTCGCAAACTTCCCTGTTCCCAGGACAAGTCACGGTAAGCGCCTCGCGCCGTTGGAGGAATATGGACACCTTGCTGTTCCAAGGCTGCGCGAATCTTATAAAATTCTTCTTCCAACGATCGCAGCGCAGACAGTGTCAATGATGGCATGAGCATCCATCCCAATTCCTGAGCCACTGTATCAATTTGGTTGCGTAACCACAAACCGACATTTATCAGGGGTTGAGAACGCACAGGAGCAGAAACTTCATACACCCAGTTTACGAGATCAGGGTTTTGCAATAGTGTCTTGCCTTCTTCGACTGTCAGCAATTGCCAAAGCGGCTTGGTTGGAAGTTGAGATTGCAGTGCTGTCAGTTTCTGCCGCAGTGCTACGTCACTGGTTTGTTGTGCGGATGCAGTTGTGGGTAGAACTATAGCATCTGGTTCTAGGCAACGCAGATTTAGTAGAAGCGCGTTGGGATCAGGATTAAACCAAGTTAGGGGTAGTGTATACGTCCAATCTTGTTGCGGTTGGAGCGATGTGGCTGCTTGGTATCGACGGTACTGTTCATAGTTTAAAAAACCAGACACTGCAACCTGCTGTTGCTCCTCGTCAACTTGGATCGGCACATAGAAATGAGCTGCAAAATCAGGGATATCAAAAACCGCACTTGGAAAGCTGACTTGATTCTCATCCAGACTGCTACAAGGCACGATGCAGAGTTTGAAGGAACCGACTTGAACGTTACACGCCGCCGTCATCAAATTTGCATAGGATGGTTGCCAAATCGAGGCATTTTCGCTTTGCACCCTCAAATCTGGGGCGCGATCGCCCAGCCATTGCTCAAATCCTAATACAGCCAACGCAGCCAAGTAGACTTGCCAGCGTTGATCTGGCAAGTGAATTGATTGACTCAGACGTGCAGCTTTTTGTAATTGCTCTGGTAATAACTCGGTTTGTGTATCATTGAGCGATCGCCAATCGAGTACGTCTGTTAAATCTGGCATTGGTGCAGGTTGATCAATCATGATGTAGGACTCCTTGAATCGAGATAACGGCAGATGCGACGTGCCAGCAAACCACGTAGGGGTTGATTGCGAACCGGATTTTTTGCCTCAGATTCTGCTTCCTGGATGATGCCCGTAATTTGTTCCTCTAAAATCACTTCCACCTGCTGATCTAAGCTTTGTAAACGTTGGGAGTCAGCATACATTTTGGCGCACTCAACAATGCGATCGCGCAACATCACGAGCAACCGCTGACGGATATCAGCACGTAAATCATTAAGTTTTAATAAACGAGTGACTTCATACTGTTTTTTAAATCCAATGTGCGGCGCGATTTGGCTCATCGATTGACCTTGGCAATGGAAAAGATGTAACGCAGTTATAAATAATTGCTCAACCGATGAACGCTTGCGTTGCAACTTAGAAATAAAATCACTAATAACTTGAGAAATTGCGTTATCTAAACATTGAATAAATTGATTTTGATAATATTTAAGAAATTCAACTTTTTCTTCATCATCCGGCTCTACCTGTGCGCGATCTACGAACGGTTGAATCTCAGGCTGATCGAAAGAAACGGCTGGAACCATTCCTCCTTGTGCCGAAATGCGATATTGCCGTAGTTTGGATGCGATCGCATTTAATTGACGCAAGACTGCTTCAGGCGTGAGCGTGCGACTGGTGCGAGCTTTCAGGTCATCAGCGATACGAACTAACTGCTCAGGCGTTGGTGGTTGACACGGTTGTTTCGTCCCCGTAACGCGCTGTTGCAGGCGGTCTTCACGATAGACTGCATGAAAGCTTTGTAAAAGTTCACAAGTTTGTTGGATTTCAATTTGTGTGAACTGATACACCTCCGAAAGAATTTGCTGTAAACGCTTCGAGGTTGTATCATTCAGCAACGCCCAATCGCTGACTATATAAACACCGTGCTGTAACAAAAACCGTTTGAGTTCTGGATGTTGCTTAACATAGCGTGTCACCCATGTGTTGAGCGTTCCCTTCGCTGGGTCAAAAGTTTGCAAAATCGTCGTCGCCAGAGAACGATAAGCAACACTTTGCGGCACCTTAGGGAGCAGCCCCTGATCATCTAAAACAAAAGGCAATAAATCTTCATAAGTAAAACCGTGGCGACTGCCAAACTTAGCTGCCAAATTCAGACACGCCTGATCAATTTGATGCGAGATATAGCAGCGTAAACAAATTTCAGCGAAAAAGCGATCATCGCTCTTCACTTCCCCATCCTGCCGCATTTGCTGCCAAAGTTGGCGTTGAATCGTTGTATCAGGGACGTTAACCTGTTTCGTCCATTCAGGAAATTGGTTTTGGAAATAGGTCTTAGCAGCGATCATTGTTTCCACCCGACGCGAGCCAGTCGAATTTAACTTGACAAATTGCCAGTATTTTGATGCAGAAACCACAGTGTTTTATTTATCCAAAGCCAGTCACTCTCAATTTTTTCATCTCCTCAATTTAAAGTCACTATTTTTTCAGTAGTGTTACTTATACTTCTTTCTAGTTCTGGCTGAGTCAACTCATGCAAATTCAGCGGCGAATCCAACCGCGACTATAGCGCCTCACTTCAGCTACTTTAACGTGAGTTCGACGAAACCTAACCCCAACCCCTTCCCTTGTAGGGAAGGGGCAAAAAATCCGCAACGCACGTACGAAAGAATAGGCTTTTTAAGCCTCTCCCCGCTTCAGGGAGAGGTTTGGAGAGGGGTCAAATCAGGATATATCAAACTCACGTTACTTTAGTAAAATGACAGGGATATACGCCTGAAAATTTTCAAAATCTTTATCTGTTGTTATCAGGCTGTAGCTACGACGATGAGCAACTGCACAAAGTAAAAAATCAGTGTTTGCTCCTTGAATACCATGTGTACGGCAAGTGTTGTAAAATTCTGCAGCTAACTCGTAGTCTTCGGTTGTTAACTCTAAGTCAGGGAAGGCACGGAGGTAGTCTCTGAGACGAGTAAACTGTTCTGCATGACGAATGCCTGAAAGTACTTCTTGTCGCACAGCCCCTAACAAAACGACTCGATCATCAATAATTAAATCACGCAACTGATTGACAACAGGCATTGCGTCTGATGGAGTATTTCGCCGTAGTGCCAATGACCATACAGACGTGTCTACGATCACTCTCATGACTGCAGTCGCTGCTGTTTATAGTTGTAATCTGCGTCATAGTCAATCGTTCCAAACAACTCCAGCACCCTAAGCTGCTTGCGGCGTTGTACAAATTCGCGCAATGCTTCTTCGACCACATCACGTTCAGTCTGTTGATTGCCAAGAGCTAAAGCTTCTTGAATTAAAGCTTCGTCGATTTGAATGTTGATGGTCATGCACTTGCTTTTGGACAAACGATAATAACACAAAAATTTTATCAGTTTCCTCTTCCTCTGCGTTCTCTGCGCCTCTGTGGTTCCATAAAAAAGTCCTGTTCACAACTCAGCTAGGAATGCTATATAAGTCTTCACCGGACATGACATGATATGATAACCTAATCGCTAATCCGCATTGCCCCTCATCCCCAAAGGGAACCCCGAGATCCCCAGTCTCCACACCCAGGAGTAGCAATAAACGATTAAGAAATACAAAATTTTATCAAGCCAAACTGGATTGCACAATAATTTGGCGCACTTGATTAGGAGTCAAAGTGGGATTGGCGCTCAACATTAGTGCCGCTACACCTGAAACATAAGGTGTCGCCATCGAAGTGCCATTGAGATAGCCATATTTATTACCGGGAATCGTGGAGTAAATATTAACGCCAGGGGCAACTACATAATTTAGCCGACTGTCAGAACCTGCTCGATTTGAGAGATTAGCCATATACCTATATTGATCAATCGCGCCCACTGCGATTCCCCAATCAGTTGCTAATGCTGCTGGATATATAGGTGTACCAGCACCTTCATTACCTGCAGCCATGACAACAGTTGCACCCCGTTGCGTTGCATATCGTATAGCCTGTTCAATTTCAGATGAATAACCTCCACCCAAACTGAGATTAATCACATCTGCGCCATTATTGGCTGCATAGACAATTCCTTGTGCAATATTTTTCTGAGTACCGCTGCCCTTTTCATCCACTACTTTGATTGGCATAATTTGAGAATTGTATGCGACACCTGTTGTACCAAATTCATTTCTCTCAGCAGCAATGATTCCAGCAACATGAGTGCCATGTCCCTCGTAATCCATCGGATTATTGTTGTTGCCTACAAAATTCCATCCAATGACATCATCAACATATCCGTTGCGATCATCATCAATACCATTGCCAAAAATTTCGCCTCGGTTTCTCCAAATATTGTCATTTAAATCTGCGTGGGTATAGTCCACTCCACTATCAAGTACAGCCACCACAACATTCTTGCCTGTATATCCTTTTGCCCATACTTCCGGTGCTTGAATCGTATCAAGTCCCCAATTGTATCCACCGACATTAGAAACATCAGCAAAAGGTGACTTCCCTATTGCTCCTGCTACGGCTACGGGTGCATTCACAAGTCCATAGCCAGACACCTTACTAAAGGTCTTTGATTGTAAGGTCAAAGATTGTGACGTTGAAAGCTTTTCTGCGCTCAACTCATTTGTTGGCGTTGCCGTTGCAAAATAATTTGCCTGTGTCGTATTGCCATCATTTGCTAGAAAAGAGAGTGGAATTTGATACTCAAATTCACTGTTATCATCAGCAAGAACTTGACCCGTGATTTCATCAATGGTTTGTGATAAAGCATCAACCTGGACGGAATGATTAAGATTGCGGTAAACTTCACTTGCGACCAAACTCAGTAAGTCATCATCTTTGTAGGCACATTGACGATGAGAAATGTCATCATTTGCAATGCCTATATAGTCATAAAAGCTGTATATTTCGTTAGAAATAGATTGTTCTTTTCCTAAATTCGAGTTATTAGGGAAATTGATTAGAAGATTATTAGGCTCAAATGAACCCGTAATTATAGGTGTTGTTATCGCAGATGAAATCTCTAAAGATACACTACAAGTATCTATTGAAGTGTCAAGCATATTTGTTGATATTTCATGTTTTTCTGAGCTACGTTATTCACTATTTCTCAAGGCAAGGGACATATGCATTTTGATGAAAACTTACATAAAGATAATGAAAGGCGTGTAAACAAAGCTCCTTGGCTTCCAAAGAAACGCAATAGCCTGTAATTAGCAATGTAGAGACGCGCCATGGCGGGTCTCTACATTAACTAAACTGTATTGATTTATGAAATGCTGTACTACGTAAACTATGTAACTTGCTTTGCATAGTAATATATCTACTGAGGATTCTACCTAATTTTCTTTTTACTGGGGGGTGCGATGTTTGAGATACCTGTGCGTCAGTGGTGGGAACGAGGATTAGGAATTGTTATATGTGGTGCGATCGCTTTTGCTGGAAATAGCTCACTCGCTCAAATCACCCCAGACAGCACTCTCCCAAATAATTCAAACGTCACATTAGATAGCGGCACTTTCAATATCACAGGGGGAACCCAAGCAGGGGCTAATCTGTTTCATAGTTTCCAGCAATTCTCTGTCCCTACTAACTTTACAGCTTCTTTTAACAATGCCGTAGATATTCAAAACATCATCAGTCGGGTAACGGGTGGTTCAATATCTAACATTGATGGGTTAATCCGCGCCAACGGTACAGCTAACCTATTTCTGATTAATCCCAACGGAATCATTTTTGGACCGAATGCCAGTTTGAATATTGGCGGTTCGTTTGTCGGCTCTACGGCTAATGCGATTCAATTTGGGAATAACGGCATTTTCAGCGCTTCCACTCTTGAAGCTCCCTCACCCTTGCTGACAATCAATCCTTCTGCTTTACTATTTAACCAAATTGCAGCTGCATCTATTCAAAATAGCTCAGTGGCACCAGCAGGACAAGCTCCCTCTGGGGGAATTTCTTCTGGTTTACGTGTTCCAGATGGGCGGAGTTTGTTGCTCGTAGGTGGCGACATCAAGATGGATGGCGGAGGATTGAGGGCTTACGGTGGACGCGTCGAGTTGGGAGGATTAGCTTCCCCTGGAACAGTCGGGTTAGAGGTGAATGGCAACAATTTAAGCTTGTTGAGTTTTCCTGATAACGCAACCCGTGCAGATGTGTCTCTCACCAATGGAGCTAATGTAAATGTATCAGCTGCTGGGGGCGGTAGTATTGCAGTCAACGCTCGCAATTTAAATATTTCGGGAGAAAGTAGCCTTCTGGCTGGAATAGGGCAAGGGCTGGGGTCAGAAGGTGCTGTTGCAGGAGATATTACGCTGGATGCCACAGGGGAAATAAAAGTGGTAAGCAGCGGCGGTGTGTTCAATGTTGTCTTCCCGCAAGCAGTGGGCAATGGGGGAAATATTACAGTCTCCTCTGACTCCTTCTCTTTAACTGATGGTGCTGAAGTGCTTGCCAGCACTTTAGGGCAAGGAAATGCAGGCAGCGTGTCGGTGCGAGCGTCCAATTCGGTTGATCTTGTCAATGGGAGAATTCTCAGCACTGTGGAACAAGGAGGTGTGGGCAAAAGTGGCAATATCAATATCAACGCTGCTTCTCTTTCACTCAAAGATTCCGCTCAACTACGAAGCATAGTTCGTGGAGCTTTTGACAATGTGCCAGCAGGAAGAGGGGATGCAGGTAATGTCACAGTTGATGTTACAGGTCCTGTGACCATTACCGGAACAAAGAACGGATTTCCCAGTGGAATTAGCACTGACGTGGGAACGGGGGCAACGGGCAATGGGGGGAACATTAGTATTTCCTCTGGTTCCTTCTCTTTAACTGATGGTGCTGTACTGGGTGCCAGTATCTTGGGACAAGGGAATGCAGGCAGCGTGTCGGTGCGAGCGTCCGATTCAGTTGAGCTTGTCAATAATGCGTATATCTTTAGCACTGTGGAAAGGGGAGGTGTAGGCAATGGTGGCAACATTAACATCAATGCTGCAACACTCTCACTCAAAGATGGTGCTCAACTGCTAACCCTAGTTCGTGAAGCTAGAAACAACCAGCCAGCTGGAAGGGGCAATGCAGGCAATGTTACAGTTAATGTCACAGGTTCTGTAACGATTGCTGGGAGAAAGGACACAATTCGTAGTGCGATTTCCAGCGAGGTGAGAAGGGGAGCGACGGGCAATGGGGGGAACATTAGTATTTCCTCTGGTTCCTTCTCTTTAACTGATGATGCTGAAGTGGTTGCCAGCACTTTTGGACAAGGGAATGCAGGTAACGTGTCGGTGCGGGCGTCCAATTCTATTGAGCTTGCAAACACTGCTGGCATCTTCAGTGCTGTGGGAGAAGGAGGTGTGGGTAATGGTGGCAACATCAATATCAAGGCAGCAGCACTCTCCCTCAAAAATGGTGCTCAACTGCTAACCCTAGTTCGTGAAGCTTCTGGGAACCTGCCAGCCGGAAGGGGAGATGCAGGCAATGTCACAGTTGATGTCGCAGGGAATGTGACCATTGCTGGAGTCAAGGAGGGAAACCCCAGTGGGATTTTCAGCTTAGTGGGAACCGGAGCGATAGGCAAGGGGGGAAATATTGCTATCTCCTCTGGGGACTTCTCTTTAACTGATGGCGCTCAACTGTCCGCCAGCACATTTGGACAAGGGAATGCAGGGAATATTACAGCTGATGTCACAGGGAATGTGACCATTGCTGGGATCAAGGAGGGAGAACCCAGTGGGATTCGCACCTTAGTGGGCACGGGAGCAACGGGCAAGGGGGGAAATATTGCTATCTCCTCTGGTTCCTTCTCTTTAACTGATGGCGCTCAACTGTCCGCCAGTACATTTGGACAAGGGAATGCAGGGAATATCACAGCTGATGTCACAGGGAATGTGACCATTGCTGGGATCAAGGAGGGACAAGCCAGTGAGATTTCCAGCAAGGTGAGAACAGGGGCAACGGGCACTGGGGGGAACATTAGTATTTCCTCTGGTTCCTTCTCTTTAACTGATGGTGCTCAACTAACTGCCAGCACCAGTGGTCAAGGGAACGCAGGCAGTGTGTCGGTACGAGCGTCAGATTCGGTTGAGCTTGCAAACACTGTAGTTATCTTCAGCACTGTGGAAGCAGGAGGTGTAGGCAAAGGTGGTAATATCAACATTAATGCAGCTTCTATGTCCCTCAAAGAGGGCGCTCAACTACAAACCTCAGTTCTTGAAGCTTTTAACAATCTGCCAGCCGGAAGAGGGGATGCAGGTAATGTCACAGTTGATGTCACAGGACCAGTGACGATTGCTGGCGTAAAGAACGAATTTCCCAGTGCGATTTTCAGCGTTGTGCAAACGGGGGTGACGGGCAATGGGGGGAAAATTAGTATTTCCTCTGGCTCCTTCTCTTTAACTGATGGTGCTGTACTATCCGTTAGTACTTTAGGACAAGGGAATGCAGGCAATGTGTCGGTGCGTGCGTTCAATGCGGTTGAACTTGTCAATGGCGGCATCCTCAGCACTGTGGAAAGGGAAGGTGTGGGCAATGGTGGCAACATCAACATCAACGCTGCAACACTATCCCTTAAAGACCGTGCTGCAATCACTGCTAGCAGTGCTGGCAAAGGCACTGCTGGCAACATAGAAGTTGATACTCGCTCTATCCGTTTGAGCGATCGCTCAACCATCAGCTCTAACACTGTAGCAGGACAAGGAAACATCAACCTACGTCCTCGTGATTTATTGCTGTTGCGTCGTGGTAGCAACATCACCACCAATGCTACTGGCACAGCGACTGGCGGCAATATCACCATTAATACCAACAATTTAGTTGCCGTTCCAAAGGAAAATACTGACATCAGCGCTAATGCACAAGAGAGCTTTGGCGGACGGGTAAACATCAATACTAAAGGTATCTTTGGGATTCAGTTTCGACAGCAAGACACACCATTTAGTGATATCACTGCCAGTTCTGCCCTTGGTCCGCAATTCAGTGGTTCTGTAGAAATCAACAGACCCGATGTTGACCCGACTCAGGGATTAGTAGAACTGCCCGTCAATTTAGTCGATGCCTCACAGCAAATTGACACCAGTTGTCGTCCCGATAGCAGGCAACAAAGGGGTTCCTTTGTCATCACCGGACGTGGAGGCTTGCGCCCAAGTCCCTATGATATGTTGACACCTCAAGTCGTAAATTTAAACTTGGCGACTCTGGAAGCAACAAGTGCAAGCGGTTCCTCAGCATCTCCTGTCAGTAAAGAAACTACGACTAAACCACCAGAACCCATTGTAGAAGCGACTGGCTGGGTGAAAAATGACAAAGGGGAGATTTTTCTAACAGCGAATCTGCCCGTCGTCATGCCTCATAGTCCTTGGTTGAAACCTGCTTCTTGCAGTGCGAGGCGTGAAGCTGAGTAAGAAAGGATAAGGATAGTGCATTTGCAAAATGTCTACAGCTATATTCAGCTAATTGAACCACAGATTTTTGTAGGGGCACGGCATTGCCTATTGGTGTCAACTTAAGCCAAAACCCTTGTTACGCTAGATCATGCTCTCCTGAATGCCCACAATCTCGCTTCACCCCACCCCGGTTTTGTCTTACGCCAAAACCTCCCCTCCCCTTAGCAAGGGGAGGGGATAAAGGGGTGGGGTTAAATCAACGTGGAATAAAGGTTTGAACGTTAAGTTGGCACCAATGTGTACTCATGCGCCCCTACCCCGTGGTTTATTTACTTGAAAAGCGCTGTAAGAACAAATCTCCCTTTATTGTTTAATTGTTTACATTTGGGCAACGTTGGGCTACATTCCAACCTGCATTGGGATTATTTCTTATATAGAAATGAATCCCAGTACGACCTTTATTATCTACTGAATACTCCGCGACCAAACCTGCTATTGGACCATCAATGAAATGCACGTGATTATTTGATGGATAAAACACATAACGTCCTCCGCTATAAGAGGAGGAATAATACGTACCTTGACCATCAAGTTGGATCTTTCCCAATTCGCTAGGATAAACATACATTCCGAACATATAGTAGCAATTGTAAGTTCCTGATAGTGCTTCTGGCTGAATGTGATTTGCATGGGCTGGAATCGCAGACAGCATGGTTAAAGCAACACAACTGCTCAAGTAATTTAGGATTAAACGCTTCATGCTTTTCATTCCTTCTTGATTTTTCTTGCTGCTAACATCTATTTCTCGTTGTTGAAAACTTATGCAAAAATCTCAAGAAACTATCGCATGCAAACGCATAGTTATGATTTTGACTGCTAGTTCTGCATGAGTCCTGTCTTACCAGAAATAGTCTAATATCATGTCCGAATGAACACTTATAAAAAACGAAGAACCTCAAGAGCCTACCCTTCTCCTGTCGGAGACGCACTCGCGTTCGGGAACGGCTTCGCCGTTAGCGAAGCTCCTCCGAAGGAGGCACGGCACCCTCTCCGAAATCGCCCAGAGGGTTGGGGTGAGGTCAAGCAGGAATTATAAGTAATTAAGCGGACTTCATATAACTTCAGGAATCACGAATCCGTTTCTGCGAATGGCTTAGGGACTTCCTTTCTTAAAAAATATCCAACTTTTCTTGTGGCATGGGATTGACGCCCGGGGCGATCGCCACGAACCGCAACAAAGAAATCCAGGAAACCGAACGCCTAATTGCACAATTGGAATTACAGCTACTTCCTTTATAGCCACTGTCTAATCTAGCGCGCAGCGGTCTTCAGTTGCGTCGCTGATATAACTCCTTGAACGGATACCAATTTTTTAAACTTTTCCGTAATCAAAATAAAATAAATTTTTTCTAACTCTTCAATACTTTTTTATACTACGTACAAAATCAAAAGAATTTTTATTTAAGTAATCACTGAGTACTCAAAAATATTCCTTTTGGTACTGTCAAAATACTTCTTAAGTGATATTTATTCTAATAATCTGAATTTCTCCACGGAATTTACACCATTTAACCCTGTCTTCTCGCTATAGTCATTTTCAGTGTTAATGCAATTGACAGTTAAGCTGTCACGTTGATCAGAAGTTATGAATCTAGTTCCAACAAAGAACACTTTCCAGTAACATAGTTCTGTGTTGTTTTGGAGTCACAACTTGGAATCATAGCTTTTGACTTGCTTTTTCAAACACTCACCCGCTCATCTCACTGCTCTAAAGTACAGTACTGGTAACGACTTATGACGCGCTCTCCAAAGTCAGGAAATGAACAGGAGCCTTCTAACCGTCGTCTGTGGCTTCTCCTCTTAGGACGTACTAGTCTTGCTGTGGGAGTGATTTTGCTAGCTGGAATTGCAGGTGGTGTTTGGTGGGCTAGGAACTATGTTTATAAAGATTTAGCACCATTGGTGGAGAACAATCTTCAGCAGTTGCTTGGAAGACCAGTAAAATTAGGGGCAGTTGAGCGATTTTCGCTTTCTAGTTTGAGATTCGGAGCGTTATCGGTACCAGCAACTCCCAATGATCCAGATAGAGTTGCAGCAAAAGCTGTGGATGTACAGTTTTCGCCTTTGCGGCTCCTTTTTAACCGGACATTGGCATTAAATGTTACTTTAGTTGAGCCTGATGTATATCTTGAACAAGATAAACAGGGACGCTGGGTAACAACTCAACTTAAGACGGGAGATGGAAAAGGTATTATCCAAACTGAGTTGCAGACAATACGGCTTCAGAATGGAGATGTGGTGTTGGTGCCAAATCCGACACCAAATAAACCCAAAGGTTCAGTTGCGTTAGATCAGGTAAATGGTACAGCGCGAATTCTGTCTCAAAATCAAGGAATTGGCTATGATCTCGGTGCTCAACCAACCACGGGAGGAACAGTCAAAATAGTTGGTGAGACACAACTGAAAACACTACAAACTAACGTCAAGCTGCAAGCGCAAAATCTGGAAGCAGCCAATGTTAGTCGATTAATTGAGCTACCAATTGCTTTGCAATCAGGTCGTGTAGATGCTGACTTAGGGGTTCAATTACAGCCAGATCAGCAAGAACCCAATAAGCAAGAAATTGCGATTAATGGAACGGCGATCGCCAATAAAGTCACTGCTCAAATTCAAAACGTTCCCCAAAAGTTTATCAATTCCATTGGCAAATTAACTTTCCAGGGTCAGACAGTTGGTATTGAAAGTCTAACTACAAACTATGGCACAGTTCCCGTTCTGGCAAATGGATCTCTCAATCTCCAAACAGGTTACAATATTTCCGCTCAGGTAAAGGCGGTTAGTGCCAAAAATCTTTTAGACACGCTGAATGTGAAATTGCCAGTTCCGGTTGCTGGAGAAGTACAATCAAAAATTCAGTTGCAAGGAGCAATTCAACAACCCATTCTCAGCGGAACTGCAAGCAACATCAAACCTGTTCAAGTTGACCGCGTTTTATTTAATGGTATTAGTACTGGCTTTCGGTTAAGCCTATCTAAAGCCGCATCTGGTATTACCGTTTCTAACCTGCAATTAATCCCAGCAGCAGGTGGGCAAATTACAGGGAACGGTCAAATTCAACTGGGATCTAAACCTCAACAAGGTGGAGTGAAGTTTAATCTGCAAGCCGAAGGTGTGTCAGCAGATGCACTTGCTAGTGCTTACGGCTTGACTCTCCCCACAAGTATTGGGAATGTGTCAGCCAAAGCCGAAGTTTCTGGTTCACCTGGAGGCGGTACACAGCCATTGACGCTTAACATATCTAGCGTTCAAGCAACACCACCAGCGGGAGGACAAATCACAGCAAACGGTCGAGTTCAACTTGTCCCCCAAGGTAACGTTGCGTTAAATGTTCAAGCTCAAGGTATACCAGCAAATGCGATCGCCCAAGGTTACGGCGTTTCAGTTCCCATCAACATTGGTGGTGTATCCGCTAACGCCACAGTCTCTGGAAGACTCGGTGCGCAACCTTTAACAGTCAATGTTGCAAGCGTGAAGGCGACTCCAGAAGTAGGAGGACAAATCACGGCAAACGGTCAAGTTCAGCTTGCACCCAAAGGTAGAGTTTCATTTAATGTGCAAGCTCAGAATTTACCAGGCGATGCTATTGCCAAAGCTTACAAGACTTCACCTCCGATTACAATTGGTAATGTATCGGCAAACGCCAGGATTTTTGGCTCACTTGGCAATTTGCAAACAGTCGCGCAGGTTTCAGCACCCACAGCCACGTATCCCACGAGTGGACAAGTTGTTGTCAATCAACAAGGTAATAGTGTTCTCTTCCAAGATGCTGTTGTCAAAGTGGCAGGCAGTACAATTAGAGGCAGGGGTCAACTTGCCCAAGGTCGCTGGCAAGCTTTTGTTAATGCCGATCAACTACAATTGAGTCGTTTTGCACAGGTACCACCCCAGCTTCAAGGGGGAGTCTTAAGCAGTCAGTTGAATTTGTCAGGAACCACTGCTTCGTTCCAACCGTCAACCATTCAAGCTTCAGGACAGGCAAGTCTGCGTAATGTGGCAGGAGGTACAGTTAACGTTAGGAATATTAGCCTTGATAATGGTCGCTGGCAAGCCCTTGCTAATGTTTCCCAAGTTCAACTCAACCGTTTCTCTCAACAACTGCAAGGACGACTCAATAGCAACTTGCAATTAGCAGGAACGACTGAATCTTTTGCGCTTTCAAATATTCGCGCCGCAGGACAAGTCGGTTTATCACAAGGGTTATCACTGCTTGCACAACCAATCACAGCACAAGTTCAGTGGAATGGACAACAGATTATTCTGCAAAACGCAACTTCCCCCGGACTGAGTGCTAACGGTGTTGTTGCAGTCCAAGTACCAGAAACTGGCACACCTCAAGTCAGTGGTTTTAATCTCAATGTGCAAGCACGCAATTATAACCTGCAAAAAGCGAGTTCCAATCTTCCTGGTAACATAGCGTTAGCGGGGCGACTTAATTTCACAGGACAAGTTACAGGTACGCCAACGACTCCTAATGCTGTGGGAAACATCCGGCTAGAGAATTTGAATGTCAGTGGTTTGGCGTTTGACCCGGTATTAGCTGGGAATGTAAAATATCAGGGCGGGCAAGGTGGACAACTGCAACTTGCAGGTAGACAAGACGAAATTGCAGTTAATATTGATGCAAACAATCGCCCAAGTTCATTTTTATTCCGACGTGATCAAGCAGTTGCCACTGGCAGAACTGAAGGAGAAAACTTGCTTGTCAACGTGCGAGATTTTCCTGTAGCTATTCTGAGTGGGTTTGTTCCTAATAATACGTTAAAACCTCTTGCAGGGCAAGCATCCGGCGATTTAGTCGTTAATCTCAATAACTATGCAGCTGCTGGAGAAGTGGCGATCGCCAAACCTGTCGTTGGTAGAGTCACAGCAGATGAATTTCGAGGTAACATTACTTATGCCGATGGTGCTGCTAGCTTAACGAATGGTCAATTGCGGATAGCAGAAAGCAGCATCGCCCTGAGTGGAAATGTGCAAACAGGGAACAACCCGCAATTTCAATTCCAAGCTAATTTTGACCAAACCAGAATCGACAGACTTTTACAAGCATTCAATGTCTTTGATTTTGGGGATTTTGGTGGAGGGTTGCAGGGTCCCGATTTGGCAGGAGCAGAGGTTCTTCAAACTCAGCCTCGGAGTTTGCCAGATACAGATTTGCTAACACAGCTAAAGTATTTCTCACAAATTGCAACCCGAGTCGTACAAGAACAAGCACAGCAAAAAGAACCAACGACTTTACCCACACTTGCAGAATTACAGGGTGCTCTTAGCGGAGGAATTGAAGTGGCTGGCTCATTAAAGTCAGGATTGAATGCCAGCTTTAATTTTCAGGGCAATAACTGGCAATGGGGTAACTACTCGATTAATGATGTCATAGCTAGAGGCACTTTTGCAAATGGTGTCGTGACACTGTTACCGTTGCGTGTAGATTTGAATCCAGGTTCGCTGGCATTTACAGGACAGTTAGGAACTGAACAACTGTCTGGACAGTTGCGTGTGGCAAGTTTACCTTTATCACTTCTACAGCCTTTTATAGAAAGATATCCAGTCGATGTCACAGGGAATGTGAATGCTGTCGCCACCCTAGGTGGTGATTTAAAAGACCCCAGAGCGATCGGTGAACTGACGCTGGTGGATGGTACTATCAACAAACAAGCAGTGCAGACTGGGCAAGTGAGTTTCAATTATAACAATGCTCGTCTGAATTTTGGCAGTACCGTGTTGGTGACTGGGACACAGCCTGTTCAGATTGCAGGTAGCGTACCTTTTGGGTTGCCTTTTGCTTCAGTTCAACCAGATAGCAATCAAATCAGCATCAACGCCAGAGTGCAGGATGAAGGCTTGGCGCTGTTAAACTTGTTTACCAATCAGCAAGTCACTTGGGTGAATGGTCAAGGGCAAGTGAATGTAGATGTTCAAGGGACTTTAAACCAGCCGATTATCAACGGAGTCGCCACAGTTAATAATGCAACTTTTCAGGCTCAAGCTTTACCTGACCCCTTGACAAATGTCACAGGAACACTCCAATTTAACGGCGATACGCTGACTGTCGAGAGCCTTCAAGGGCAATACAATAAGGGTGCAGTGAGTGCTGCGGGAGTCCTGCCCATTTTTGCACGTCAAGGAGCACGAGCCGAAGCCGCAACAAATCCCCTCACCGTATCGGTAAATAATTTGGATTTGAATGTTCAAGGGCTGTATCAAGGAGGTGTCAGCGGTGATGTCGTTATTGGTGGAACAGCGCTGTCGCCTGATATTGGTGGAACGATTCAGCTCAACGATGGTCAGGTGTTGATTGGACAATCCAATACAGCTGGTGCAAAACCATCAGGTACACAAAAGGACAGCGCAACAGATAACGCAACAACTATTTTCAGGGCACAACCAACAAATACGCAAGGAACTAGCACACCGGATGGCGCAACAACGACTTTCGGCGCACAACCAACAAATACGCAAGGAACTAGCACACCAGATGGCGCAACAACGACTTTCGGCTTAGAACAACCAGGTACACAAGATAACGCAGCGGCTACTGCGACTCGACCAAATTTACCTATAGAGTTTGATGGTTTAAGGCTGATTCTAGGTAACAATGTTCGTGTCTCCACTGCGCCCATACTCGGCGGCTTTGTACCAGGAGGCGAGTTGAGTCCGTCTCTACTCACCTTTGACGCAAAAGGCAATTTGACTATTAATGGTACGTTAGCGAAGCCTCTGCCCCAAGGAGTCATTCGTCTTACAGGAGGGCGAGTCAACTTATTTACAACTCAGTTTACCTTAGATCGGGGTTATGAACACACTGCGGAGTTTACTCCCAGTCGAGGACTCGACCCCGTCCTAGATGTCCGGCTTGTAACACTTGTACCGGAGGCAACAGGGGCAACAGCTAATCGCACTTTGAGATCTCCTTTTTCTAGCGAAATCAGTGATGTTTCTGCAACCAGCTTTGGTACTTTACGAACTGTTCGTGTTCAAGCCAGAGCAACAGGACCAGCCAGTCAATTAGCTGAGAATCTAGAACTGACGAGCGAACCTAGCCGCAGTAAGGCAGAAATTATTTCCCTGTTAGGCGGTTCTATTATTAATTCGCTGGGTCAATCAGACGCAACAACTGGACTTGTCACCCTCGCTGGTTCTACGATATTCGGTAGTTTGCAAGGAAGCATTACTGCGATAGGACAGGCGATCGGCTTTAGTGAATTTCGCATCTATCCTTCCCCCGTCACCACGCGAGCATCGAGGAACTCCGACCAAAGAGAGACGTCTTCAGTTCTCGGCTTAGCAGCAGAAGGTGTGTTTGACATTAGTAGGAATTTCTCTGTTTCCCTCTCGCGGGTTTTCTTGACCAATGAGCCTTTCAATTACAACGTCATATATAGAGTTAATGACGATCTTTTGGTGCGAGGCTCAACGAATTTAGCAGACGACAGCCGTCTACTATTTGAGTACGAGACACGATTTTAGTTGCTGTTGAGAACGAACTGTAACTTTTTCAACAACTCATCTGACGTGTAGGGCTTTGACATAAAGGTTTTGACACTATTACCAAGGAGTTGAGCCATCTTAGAGGTCACAAGTCCGCTAACAGCAATAATTTTAACCTGTGGGTTCATCCTTTTTAATACTTTGACGGTAGTTGAACCATCCATAGACGGCATCATCATATCAATTAACACAACACTAATTTTTTTCTGATGTTGCGTATACAGCGCCAGTGCCTCAATTCCATCCTTAGCAACTAAAACTTTGTAGCCATAGTTTTCCAACACTGTTTTAGTCACCTCACAAATTGAATCTTCGTCATCAACAACAAGAATCAATTCTCCAAATCCAATCGGTAATTTATGATCAGGTGTGACTAAACCATCTGTTTGAGTTGTCGGCGTTGCGGGTAAGTGCACCTGAAATTTTGTTCCCTTTCCGACTTCACTAACGACGTTGACAAAACCGCCGTGGCTTTTAACAATGCCCATGACTGTTGAAAGACCAAGACCTGTACCTTTGCCCACTTCTTTTGTTGTGAAAAATGGTTCAAAAATTCGCTCAATGATTTCTCTATTAATCCCAACTCCCGTATCAGATACTGTTATGACAACGTAGGGACCCACCTTAGCTTCAATATTCATTCGGGCATAATGACTATCAATCCAAAGATTTTTCGCAGAAATTTCCAGGATACCGCCATTAGGCATAGCATCACGAGCATTAATGCAGAGATTCATCAGAACTTGGTGCAGTTGAGTAGTATTGCTTGTGATAGTCCAAAGATTTTGCGCTGTTGCATCGGTGCGGACTTCAATGGCTTTGGGAAATGTCTGTTTAGTAATACGCTCAATTTCTGAGATTATATGCTCTACCTGTAGGGATGTACGCTCACCTTCAAGTCCGCGTGCGAATGACAGCACTTGTTTGACCAAAGTTGCTCCACGTTTTATATTTGTTGTAAGTATTGAAAGCCACTGCTGACTCTGCTCATCCAAAAGTTTTCTTTCTAAAAGTTGTACACTCAGCAGCATAGGTGTGAGCGCATTGTTGAGGTCATGAGCGATACCGCTTGCCAAGGTACCGATACTCTCTAAGCGCTGAACCCGGAGAAACTGAGCTTCGAGTTGTTTTTTCTCTGTAATGTCAGTGTTAACCGTAAGAATGGATTTCGGTTGCCCATCTTCATCGCGCACTAAAGTCCATCGGCTAGCAACGATAATTTTCTTGCCTTCTTTTGTAAGTTGATGTAACTCACCCTGCCAAGAGCCACTTTCAGCTAAACTTGTCTGAATGTTAGGCAGTTGAGATAAGCTTTCCTGTTGATATAAAAGCTCATTGACATTTTTGCTGAGCACTTCTTGTGCCTTCCATCCGTACAGACGTTCAGCCCCTTGGTTCCAAAATCGGATTTGGTGATCCAAGTGTCGTACAATAATTGCATCTGCCGTGATATCAAGCAGCTCCGCTTGTTCGCGGATTTTCTGTTCTGCTTGCTTGCGTTCTGTCATATCGAGGACAAAACCAACCATGCTCTTTTGAGACTCTTCCAGAAGCGCACCACCAATCACAACAGGAAGACGGCTACCATCTTTGCGAATGAACTCCTTCTCGAAAGGAGTACAAACTCCAGAACAGGCTAATTCTGTGATCGCCCTTTCATCCAAACTGCTATATTCTGCTGGAGTCATTTTATCCCAATACAATTTTCCTTTTAGCAGTTCTTCCCGTTCATATCCCACCATCTGCAAAAAGGCATCGTTGGCTTCTGTAATTTTGCCGTTCAACTCTGTCAAAATAATCCCAATAATATTAGATTCAACCAAGCGTCTAAAGCGGGCTTCACTTTCTTGAAGCGCTTGAAAAGCTTGCTCACGCTCTTCTTCTGCTCGTTTACGCTCGGTGATATCAATAACAAAGCCAGCCATCTGAGCAACATTGCCTGCACTGTCTAAAAAAAAGTACCCTTTGTCCTCAACTGTGATATAATTGCCATCTTGGCGACAAAGACGGTATGACAAATGAAATGGCTTTTTTGTAGATAAAAGGCGGTTATTCTCTTGCTGAAAGGGGTTTCTATCTTCAGGGTGAATGAGTTCTAACCACTGGTTTAAACCTCCTGACATCTCCTCTGGGGAGTAGCCTAATATCCGCTCTAAGTTGCCGCCATAGGTGACATCATTGGTATAAGGATTCCAGTCGTAGATTATCTGACCACTTGCCTGAATGAGTGCTTCATAGCGATTTTTCCAGTTGGCTAATTCATCTTTTTGGCATTGCAGTTCTTCCTCTATTTGCTTACGCTCAGAAACTTCCACCTCCAAACGCTGATTTTGCTCTGTGAGTCTTTTCGTTAGGTTTTGCAGGCGCAGGTGGATGTTTACCCGAGCTAAAACTTCTTCATGCTCTAACGGCTTGGTGATATAGTCAACTGCCCCAAGTTTTAATCCTTTAACTTTATCCACCTTATCGCTTAGGGCAGTCAAGAAAATGACAGGAATATCTTGAGTGATTTCATTCGTTTTCAAGCGACGGCAAGTTTCAAAACCGTCCATTTCCGGCATGAGTACATCTAACAAGATAAGATCAGGTGGGGCGTATTCCGCCATTTCAATCGCACTTTCCCCATCTTCAGCCACCACAACATTCAAGCCTGAATCTTCTAAAAAATCAAACAGCATTTGTAAATTGGTGGGAGTGTCATCGACGATTAAGATGACACCTTTTTCATGATTATTAAAACTCATTCAAACCTCTTAATCTTTTCAAGTCTTAATATTTTTTAAATATTGCCGAATTTGTTTTCCTTTAAAACTTTTAGCAAGTTGACGCAGATGCGTGGCAAACGGCACCCATTGCTTATCCAACTCCTCCAGTCTTGTGGCTTCCTGAATAATGCCTTTGAGGTCGCCCCTCATCGCCAAATCAAGTAAGGTAGCCACTTGCTGTGCAGGTGGAACTACAAGAGAGTCCTGAGTACTCAGTCCTGAGTACTCACTACTGAGTTGTACTTTGGTGTCTATCTCTTCATAAACCCATTCCAACCCCAAGTGAACCCGTACTTTTTCCAAAAGGTCTGCTTCCCGGACTGGTTTGGGGAGGAAACCGTCGCAACCAACTTTCCGGCTTTGTTGATGGTCGAAATCAAAAACGCTCGCCGAGATGGCAATCACCACAACCCCTTCCAACTCCGGCATCATCCTGAGGCGACGGGTCGCTTCAAAGCCATCCATCACGGGCATCACCAAGTCCATTAAAATGATATCTGGCTGAAATTGATGAGCTTTGTTTAAACCGTCTAAACCGTCAGTCGCTTCTAAAACTTCAAACCCCAAAGGCTCTAGCATATTAACCAACACAGAACGATTTGCCCACTTGTCGTCTACTACCAAAATTTTCCGCTTCAAGCCTTTGAAACCAATGATATTGTTTTCCGAAATATCAGCAACATCAATCCATTCAACTTCAGGTAAATCTAAATCCAACCAAAAAACACTTCCTTTCCCTAGTGTACTTTCTACTTTCAGTTCCCCGCCCATCAATTCAGCTAATTCACGGCTAATTGTCAGTCCCAATCCTGTTCCTTCAGTCTCGCGGATTTTCTCACCCGCCTGTTGGAATGGTAAAAAGATTTCTTCTAATTTCTCCTGAGCAATGCCAATGCCTGTATCTTCTACCTGAAAGCGGAATTTTTCTTGATGATAGCCAACTTTGAAAGTAATGTAGCCTTGTTCTGTAAACTTAACTGCATTTCCAAGTAAGTTAATTAAAACTTGCCGCAACCGCTTTTCATCTGCTCGGACGGCTTTGGGAATCGGTGTTAAAGTTTCGTAAATTAATTCTATACCTTTTTGTTCAGCACGAATGCGGCAGATTTCCGCAATAGCTTCTAGAAATTCCGGAAAATGAAAATTTTTCGCATAAAGTTCCATTTTCCGAGCCTCAATTTTTGAGATGTCTAAAACATCATTAATCAGATTGAGCAAGTGTTCACCGCATTGATGAATAATGTTCAGACCATTCTTTTGCTGGTCTGTGATAGTTTTGCCTTTTTTGAGGATTTGAGCATAACCCAAAATCCCGTTAAGCGGAGTGCGGAGTTCGTGGCTCATGTTAGCCAAAAATTGGCTTTTGGCTCGGTCGAGTTCCGCTAAAGCTTCAGCGCGTTTGCGTTCCATCTCCAAGGCGCGAGTGTTGGCAACTGCTGTTGCTATCTGCCCTGCAACCAAGCTTAAAAATCTGCTATAGGTATCGTTAAGAGCACGTCGAGGGCTAATACCAACGACTAAAAGACCAGTAGGCAGTGTAACACCAGGTTGTGCTACTGGCAAGACAAGTGCTACAAAGGGCGATTCTGGCCAAGGACCACCTGGCAAAGCACCAAATTGAGCTACCAAATTGTCTACTTGTACGGTTTGTCCGGTGCGTGCCACTCGTGCTAAAGGCCAAGATCCAGGTTTGTCTTCGGCACTTAGGTCAATAACTCGAGGGCTAGCAGGTGTATCAGGTTCCAGCCCCGTTGTTCCTGCCAAATGCGCTTGTCTCCTACTCTCATCTAACAGATAAAGTAGAGCAAAGGGAATATCAGCAGCGTTCTGACTTAAAGTTTCAGTCGCAATTCTACAAGCTTCTTGGGTCACTTGCGCCGTAGCGGTATTAATTCCCAAATCGTGCAGCGTCCGTAGGCGTCGTTCATCTAAGACGCGTTCTGTGGTTTCGGTAACAGCCTGGAAAATGCCGACGACCTGACCCGACTCATCACGGATGGGGCTGTGGGAGAACGTGAAGTACGTCTCCTCGATATACCCGTTGCGGTTCGGCAGAATTAACTGGTTTTCATACCAAGTGCCTTCACCCGACAAAACCCGCTCGAACATCGGAGTCAGGACATCCCAGATTTCTGTCCACCAAGGATACGCAGGCTGTCCTAGTGCCCCAGGATGCTTGAGGTCACCGAGGATAGGGCGGAAGCCGTCGTTGTAGAACTGAACCAACTCTGGTCCCCAATGAATCAGCATCGGGAAGCGCGAAGCTAGGAGGATACTCACCGCAGTACGCAAGCTTTGGGGCCAACTACTGACAGGACCCAATAGGGTTTTTGACCAATCGAGCGATCGCATCAGCGCTCCCATCTCCCCACCCCCAGCCAAACAGTCTTCGGGTTTAGCCGTCTTCACCTCACCAATCACGAGTTCTCCTCCTGTTTGACGTATGCGAATAACATTAACAAGAAAGAACTCAGAACTCAGAACTCAGAACTCAGAGAACCCCCGTTCTCTAGGACTGGGTGGCAGTTTTGGGGGTTTAAATCCCCCACCAAGTCAAAGATTTGGTGGTCTTCAATTAGTAGCGGGTCTGAATCCTTTACTAATTGCATTCTGAGTTCCTAGCTGCGGAATTCTGTATTCTTCTTCAATTTCTTTCAAATGTCTTGCTTATATACTAATTACGTAATTCAACTTAAAATTACGTAATTTTGAGTAAACTAACCTAAAGTAACTCCTCATAGTTATAACTATGGCTTCTTGAGAATAGAATGGCTAGCAAGCAATCAGCTTGATGAGTGCCAAAGTCAGCGTAGCGAAATGGAAAAAGCGTACAAGCTAGGTCAAAATCCTTTTTCTATCTACCTTTGGTCAACTAACTAATATCAGAAACATGACGAGCGGAAACTTGGTTTTAGTAAAAGTTTTGAGGGAATTTGAACAACGAATCATCTTACTCCACTTTACCCCTCAAATAAGGTTTCAAAACTTAATGGCAGAAGTTCTTAATGTACAAGATTCTTAATATACAAGATTCCTTTATTTGCATTGAATTGATGCAAAAACTGCAAGTGAATCCTTCTCATAAGAAACCATCTGTGCTAAGGATTTCATAAAAGAGAAATTATATGATGTCCGGCAAATTACCGATAATTACAGAACCCCACCCCTAACCCATTGGTGTCAACAATCGCGTTCAAACCTTTATCCCACGTTGATTTACCCCACCCCTTAATCCCCTCCCCTTGTTAAGGGGAGGGGAGGTTTTGGCGCTCTTACAAACCGGGGTGGGGTGAAGCGAGAATCGCGGGCAAATATAAGGGCATGAGGCAACGTAATTACAAGGTTCTTGCCTTAGACACGTATCCCCCTAACCCCTCCCCCTCCGGGTATGCCTTCGGCACGTCTATGTCCTGAGCCCTTCGGGCACGGCTTGAGGCCGAACGGACACGCTACGCGAACGACGAACGCCAGTCGCCTAGGTTGGGAAACCCGCCTGCAGCGCGCTTACTCCCCGCAAGCAGGGAGGGAAACTTCAGCCTAAGTACACGTCACCGTAAAAAGGGGTCGGAAATCAAAATTTTCATGACCCTGGACAAAGTTCATTCAAACAGCGAATTCCGTACCTCATTTATGGTGGGCTGTACTAAGGGAGGTTGCACGGTACAGACGCTCTCGTCCCTCACCGTAGGGACGAGAGCGAGGATCATTACGCAACCACTAATTCAGACTCACTTTCTGATGGCGCACCATCTTGTACCAACGAAGGTCTGTTATCATTGCGTTGCAACATATTACCTGCGAATGCTAACAAGGCGTTGGTCTTACGAGTGCGCCACTCATCCACGAGTTTTTGCACTTGGATTGCAGACATCCGCCGTGTCATGGCTTCATAAAGATAGGCAGCATGACCAGTTTCATCCTGGGCAATGCTCAACATCCCCAGTTTAAGGTTACGAGCAATTGCGTCATCTTCAGGTAACACGTTTGCCATGCGGGCAAAGTCTTTGCTAGCATCCAACTCTAGGATGTAGGTGCTAGCCATAAACACATCCCAATCAATATTCTCAGGTTTGAGCTGTTCTTGAGAGTAGCCTTCAAAGAATGCAGCAAAGAAGGGGCTGCGCCGTTCTTGAGTTTTATTTTCCTCCGGATTCTTAGGCAAACTTTTAAAATCTACAACTGTTTTATTAAGTTGTTTTAAGGCATGAGCAAAAATTTGACCATGCTTGGTTTCATCTGATGCGTGTTTTGCCAGTTTTTCTGCTAGCCATGTGTCGCCTTCTGCGGCAGCGCGATCGCTCAGTTTAGTGAGAAATGGAACTGAGCCAGACTCTGCCAACTGGAAGCCTGCAAGAACGTTGGGGCGGGTTTTGAGGTCGCGGATTTGCAAGGCATAAAAATAAGCCATAGCACCAGAACCAACTAAGTGCATGACATAAGTCAAGAAGTTCATGAGTAACTCGTGCTTATTGTGAGGAAGTTACATTCCTTATACTAATCCTCATTTTCGGTTTGGATTACTTATTTTTGGAGGATAGATTTGGCGAGATTAGGTTTGCATTCACCATAGAGTAGGGGCAGTGAGCTTTGCTCACCGGGTACGCTACACTGATAGCAATCAATCCCTAGGGGATGGGAACCATGACGAAAATCTCTAATTTTGAAAAGGTATCGGTTAGTCCAGAACTTCTGAAAGGTCTGCAAGGTTTCGTTGCCTTTATCGATGACGGAACAGATGTCGAGGCAATTTTTGATATTGCTGCTGCGTTAGCCAACCATGAAGTTTCTGCTGCTGCGATTACCTATCTCAAGTCCCATCCTGAAATTGCTCAACTTTTTAAAGAACAATATATTGCACCGACTCCCAATCTAGAAGCGTTACTCAAGCTGCCTGAAGATTCGTTAGGCTTTGCCTATGCCTCTCACATGCGAGCAGCCAACCTTGATCCAGAGTTTTATCGCAAAGTCGAGCTTCAAGATGACGCAAGCTATTTAACTCTGCGTATGCGACAAACCCATGATATTTGGCATACCGTTACAGGATTTGGCACCGATTCTGTTGGGGAAATTGGGTTGTTAGCATTTCAGATCGCACAAAATCGCTCTCCGTTTGCAGTGATGTTGATTGCCGCAATAACCCTAAGTATGATCAAGATGAATAGCGATTTAAACCCGCTTGTACGTGTCCTTCAGCAGGGCTACGATTTGGGGTATCAGGCAAAACCCTTTCTGGCGCAGAAGTGGGAAGAGGCTTGGTCTAAGCCGCTACCAGACTGGCGTAAGGAGTTAAATGTCACTCCTCCAAGATAAAGCCTGATCACAAGATGGCAGAGAATGGTAGGGCAATCGGCTTTGAGGCAGGAGTTTGAGGGCAGGTATCCCTCTTTCTCTGGACTCACCATTCTCAACAAGAGCCTCTGGCTCTAATATCTCGTTACCAGGTTCAACCTGGTAACGAGGGTTTGGAGGCTGAGCCGACTCACTGTTGCAACTCTTGCAAGATCTCAGTAGTAAGACCTGGTGATACATTAGAAAGCCAAGTGGTGATATAGCGCTGCTATGTAGCTCTTGGTATCATGAAAGTAACTGGCATCCCTATTCAGTAGCTTTCCATAATGCTGTGTTTAAGATCATTTCAAAGAGCTTATTTATTTGACGACTTTGAAATTGAAATCAAAGAAGAAATTTTCAGTAAATACAAGTATGCTTTGGCATATATTGGTGTAGATTTTGAGAGAGAAGATGTCCAAGAAGCTCTCCTCAACTGTATTGAGGGCTTTGAAGATGCCATATGTGCCACTATCGCTTACTGGTACTGGCTAACAGAAAATTCTCAACCTTTCTATGCAAATGCTTGTCTCATTCAAGCGATAGGTCAACGTTGGAACTCCAGGTATTGGAAAGACGAATACTTAGACAACCCTAATTTTAAAAGCCCAAGCCTTGCATGGTGGGAACAAGCAGGAAAAGTGTGGGGTCAGGATTTCAGAAATCAAATTATTGCTGATGTCAACGAAGATTATATCTTGTTCCGAACAGGCAAGAGAATAGCTTTTTCTGTAGCTACAAGATGGGGCTGGGAAAGGTTGAAGGAATATGCGCTCACGCAACAACTAGAAGCAGAGGAAAAATACCGTCAACGGCAAAGATTTTAACAGTTACCAGTTATCAAGTACAGTCCGAGTTATCAGTTTTATCGTTGGGGGAAACACCACACCAATTGGACCGAAAGCGTTGGTGCGCTGTAACACCACACCAGCTCGGTGGCGTCACTGCGGCTGGTACTGTTCACTGTTTTAATGAACGATTTCTGAAAAGCCCTACAGACTCGAAGTCTGGGGCTATACAAACGAAACCCACCTTCGTAGGCTAAAATGCTTGCAGGCTGCGGAGGCACACCAGTGTTTGTATGATTCTCGATAGCCCCACTCTTCTTTCTAGAGTAAGGCATTTTGGCGAAGGTCTTTTAAGAAGAATGCAGAACACAGAACACAGTAATCAGAATATCCAAAACGAGTGAATCCGGGGGATTTAAGTGCGAAAAACTTTCGCGTGTCTCCGCATGTTGTTGACCGGGGCTTTATACCAATACGAGCGCAACCTTAACTCTTGGTTCGCGACGAGAAAACGCGTTTAATATTCTGATTTCTGAGTTCTGATTCCTGAGTTCTTTGTTGGTCAAAGAAACCAGGTTTGTCGGCTACACTCTTGCAGCAGGTAAAGCTAACCTTGCAGGCTGCTCTAAGGTGGTATCTTCAGCGCTATACACTTGTTCTGATGCCAACAGTTGCCGAATGAACCTGGCTACAGCTTTCTGCGCCAACTGGTTGGCGACTTGTTGACCTAAACGCTGTACCCCTGGGTTGAACAACAACTGAGCAAGTTGAGGTGCAAGTCGCGCTGGGTCAAAACCACGGGTTTCTTGGAGAATATTCAAAATCCGTTTGATATGATCCAAGGTTTGTTGTTGTTCGATGGAAGCAGCAGGAGTTTCATTGACTGTTGTGATCCCAACTCTTTCTCGCAGCAGGTATGTAAAGTTATGCAAAACATTTCTACCTAAAGCATCGACTCCTTTGACAACTTCGTCCACGAGTTTGTCACGAATGAAAGCACCGCGTTCGGAAGACAGAAAGTCTATCCCCTGATTCAGTACCAAGTCAAAGTCATAGTCTTGACTATTACGAGCATTACGTAACAAGTTTTCTAAACGGTTCCAGCGGAATGTACCTTCTTTAAACAGCAAATCCCGCAACGATGATCTTAATTCCGGCGCTTGGTCGGTTAACAAACGTTTGGCAACGTAGGGATAAGCTTCGCTGAGGACTTTGAAGTTGGGGTCAATATTAATGGCGATGCCTTCCAATGTCACCAGCGAACGGATAATCAAGGCGTAGTAGGCTGGAACGCGGAAAGGATACTCATACATCAACGCCGATAGATCATCGGTAATACTTTTGATGTTCAACTCGGCAACACTGGCTCCCAAGGCGTTACCAAACACTCTAGCAAACGCTGGAATGATCGGTGTCAAGTCGGTGTCTGGTGTCAAAAATTCCAGCTTGACGTAATCACGACCTAAACCTTCAAAGTCGCGGTTCACCAAGTGAACGATCGCCTCCAGCAAACCATAGCGCTGCTGTGGCTTAATCTCGCTCATCATCCCAAAGTCGAGATAAGCCAATTGACCATCAACTGTGGCTAACAAATTACCTGGGTGAGGATCAGCGTGGAAAAATCCATGTTCCAGCAACTGGCGCAGCGAACACTGTACACCTACTTCAATTAAATAACGAGCATTTATACCGAGAGCGCGAAGTTCTTCTGTTTGGGTTAATTTAACACCATTAATCCACTCCATCGTCAAAACGCGACGATTGGTGTATTCCCAGTATATTTTCGGTACATAAACGTCTTTCATGTGACCATAAAGCTGGAAAAATCGCTCAGCGTTTTCTCCCTCATGAATATAGTCCATCTCTTCAAAGATGCGATCGCCTAATTCATCGAGGATACCAACAAGGTCACTCCGCACCCGTTTGATATTTCTTTGCGCCAATTTAGCCAGTCGGCGCAGGATATACAAATCAATTGTGATGCGTTCTCTTAAGTCCGGACGTTGGACTTTCACAGCGACTTCTTCACCAGTTTTCAGCTTACCTTTATAAACTTGACCCAAGGAAGCAGCTGCAATTGGTTCCCGAGACAGTTCAAGATAAACCTCCTCTGGAGAAGCACCCAGTTCTTCTTCAATAAACCGATAAGCAATTTCGTTGGGAAAAGGTGGTAATTTGTCTTGCAGTTGAGTGAGTTCCTCCAGATACACAGGAGGAACCAGATCCGGTCGGGTGGACAAAGCTTGTCCAATTTTGATGTAAGCAGGTCCCAGGCTTGTCAGCAGTTCTCGCAGCTTAACTGCTCGCCGTCGGTCATTTTTGACGACGACTCCCCGCTGGCTATCCCACCACAACCCCAAAGCAAAGGTCAACGTTGATGTTAAAACTGTAACAATACGTCCGAAAACCTGTAGGGGTCTTTTTTTGTAATGCGCCGAAATCTCCTGGGGATTGTAATGTATTGTTTCACCAGTGTTTGTAGTTAATAGCACCTCGCGAGTCTGAGTTTCCTCTGAAGTTGGTAAGCTGACAACTTTGATAGCACTATTTTCAAGCACCAGTTCACTATTGGACAGTTCATCTCGACGAAAATCCTTCGCGTGACTGTCCTCAACGGATAGTTGACGTAAATTGGAACCGCCACTTATGCGGCTGTCTTCCTTCATTAATTGGGAAGTAGGGGGAACTGTCTTAGCATTCATGTAGCTCTACCACCGCATCGGATTTATATGTAAAGTATTGTAACAATTTATGATGCATACGTGTAAATCCTTGTAGGGATAGGGTATGGAGACAGGGGATAGATAATATGGTAGAAATTCATAAAGAAGAACTCACAACTGAACGAGTGAGTTCACCTTGAAGATTGAGATGAGTTATGAGTTTGATATTTAGGTCTTTATGGGCAAAACCAAAACTCAAAATTTTTCTTGAGTGAAAATTAATCCCCCTAGAGGTGGAGTAATTCTGATGAGTTGGTGCGTTTTGCATTCTGACTCCTTTGATAACCTATTCCCTAATCAAGAAACTCTATCCTCAGCACCATATATATCAAACTCGAACTAAACTAAATTTGGTACACTCAAGAAGTCTTACTAGTCCAATGGTATGAGGTATTGCTAATTGCTTAAAGTTCATTCCTAGTGTCCCATAAATGAAAAGAATCCGGCGTCTGCCCTCACGGAGAATTTGGCTGAATGTTGTCTGTATTGCAAATAGAAAACTTTGCTCTTATTGACCATCTAGAATTGGAATTTGGCGCTGGGCTTAATGTATTAACAGGGGAAACCGGCGCGGGAAAGTCCATTATCTTAGATGCGATTGATGCTGTATTGGGCGGTAAAGTCTCCAGTCGAGTGATTCGCACTGGTACAAATCGGGCGATGGTAGAAGCCACTTTCACTTCTAACTCAGGATTAGCGGCTTGGTTGAGCGAACAGGAAATAGATTTAATAGAAGATAGTGTGATCATCAGCCGAGAAATCGCAGCCACCTCAAGTAATATTCGCTCTCGTTCGCGGGTGAATGGAGTGTTGGTTAATCGACAAATTATGTCAGGATTGAGGGAACGCCTGGTGGAAATCACCGCCCAAGGGCAAACTGTACAAGTGGGACAGTCTGCTCAAGTGCGTGAGTGGTTAGATATTTATGGTGGCGAGTCCCAGATGCAGCAGCGTCAAGTTGTCAGCTCTGTTTTTGGTGCTTATCAACAAGCGCGTACAGCATTAGAAAAACGCCGGATATCAGAACGCGATCGCCTGCAACAACTTGACTTACTGACGTATCAAGTGCAGGAACTCAAAACAGCAAACCTCAGCGAACCCGATGAATTAGAAAAGCTTTTGCAAGAACGGGAACGCCTCAATCATGTCGTCGAGCTGCAACAGATGAGTTACAAAGTTTATCAGGCTTTGTACCAAAATGATGGCGAAACTCCAGCAGCAGCAGACTTACTGGGAGACAGTGAGGAGATATTCAGTGACATGGTAGAATACGATACCCAACTGCAACCGCTGTTGGATATGGTAAGAGATGCTCAAGCAACTTTGGCAGAAGTCGCACGCCAGATAAATGCCTATGGAGAAGGTTTGGAAGCAGATCCCCAACGCTTAGAGGAAGTAGAAGAGCGTATTCAGGAATTAAAGCAAATTTGTCGCAAGTATGGTCCAACACTCGCAGATGCTCTTGCCCACTACCAGCGCATTCAGGGAGAGTTAGCCCAGCTTGATGATAGCGAACAATCTATTGAAAGTTTAGAACAACAAGAAAATCTTTGTTTGGAAAAGTTGACTCAAGCTTGTCAGGAGTTAACTCAGTTGCGGCGCACCACAGCGACTGCTTTAGAAGCAAAACTCCTCAGAGAACTGAAACCTTTGGCAATGGAAAAGGTAAAGTTTCAAGTCGAGATTGTACCAACTTCCCCAACCGCAGCGGGAGCAGACAAAATTACCTTTTTGTTTAGTCCCAACCCAGGAGAACCACTACAACCTTTGACAGCAATTGCTTCTGGCGGTGAGATGAGCCGCTTTTTACTAGCGCTGAAAGCTTGTTTTTCCCAAGCTGATGCTGAAACGACACTCGTGTTTGATGAAATTGATGTTGGGGTTTCCGGACGCGTAGCGCAGGCGATCGCCGAAAAATTGCATCAGTTGGGTCAAATTTCCCAAGTATTATGTGTCACACACCAACCTCTGGTTGCAGCAATGGCAGACCGACATTTCCGGGTCGATAAGCAAGTGATCACTTCAGACACAGGTAATAAAACAAACAACGGGCATCCTGAGCAGCGTACTGTTGTCCGAGTCACATCCTTGGATAATTTAACTAAGCGCCGAGAAGAATTGGCACAGTTAGCTGGTGGGAAGTCGGCGCAGGAGGCGATCGCTTTTGCTGATTCGTTGTTGACGCAAGCAGCTAACCATCGACGACAAAGTTGAATTATAGCGGTTCTCGTTTGGATACAGTACGCGGTAGGGGCATGACACATTGCTCATTGGTGTCTAAGGCAAGAACTTTGTCATTACGTTACATCATGGCTTTGTGCTTGCCCACAATTTTCGCTTCACCCCACCCTGGTTTTGTCTTAACGTGACTTTAACCCGACACAGCTATAACTTGAAGAGGACACGGAGACAAGGGGACGCGGTGACGCGGGGAAACCCCACGGATAAATCCGGGGGATTCAGGCTGCGGTTGAATTTCTTTTTTCTCTCGCGTTTAAATTCGCTTTCTTGCAACCATTCGCTCCGAGCGGAAGACACAGGCTCCTCTCCGCGTCGCCGTGTCTCCCATTCTCCGCGTCTTTTTAGGTCAAGCGTTACTACAGCGAATTTGCTACCCTCTAGTCAAGAAATGCACTAGAAATCTCTAACGGCTGACAAAATCGGTTATCAAGCCGATTTTTTCCATTTCACGTTAAAGGCTTATTTGGGGTAATTAAGCTAGTAGTCCACCACAGCAACGCGTGCAGGGTACAAAGATTCTCCGCGTCCCCCTTCGGGTATGCCTTCGGCACGCCAAGGGCGAACGCAGTCGCCTAGGTCGGGAAACCCTCCTGCAGCGCTGTCTCACCGTGTCTCGCTGTCTCCGTGTCAGCCTTCACCCGTCAATTTTGCTTTGGTCGAGTACTAGTGGCATTTCAAAAGTCAGTAATAAATCAGTAGTAAAAAAAATTAAGGCTTAAATATCTCTCGTCTATCCTAAGTCATCGCTGCGGTTTGATGGAATTAAGCAGAATTAAACGAACCGAGTAGCAAGACAAGCATCTGAATTCAAGTTTGAGGCTCGATAAGTTTAATTTGACCTAACTGTTCATCAAACATCGGAGGAAACTAGGCGATGAAGCGGAACATTATTATCAGCATCGAAGCAGATGGCATTGCAGATACAACCGGAAATGCCTTCCCTACACCAGATACATCAATAACTGAAACATCAAAGTCAGTTTCTCTAGATTCAGAACTGACAACACAAAATCAAGAAAGTCCAGATGAGCCTATCACTAATCTGGGAACGCCTCTGCAAACAGATCGCTGGATTTACCGGATTGTAGTTAGCGCACTGGCATTAACTATAGTGTCTTGTATTGGTAGTGCGGTTTGGTTGCAATCACAGGATAAAGAAATTCCTGAAATTCTCACTGGATTAGGGACGGGAGCGTTGGGTGGTTTGGCAGGGCTTTTAGCGCCGACTCTATCAAAACATTAGTAGAGGTGGCAAGAAAATTTGAACACTTCTCAAACGGCGTTTTGATTCAACAGAACCACTAAAGTGCCAATATAAAAAGTGAACCCACCTTGATTGTTGGGTTTGCTTTTGCAATAAACCACTACTGTCAAAACGCCCTTTAATTAGGTTGGTTTTGCGTGGATAACAATTCTGCAATCAACGTCATTAATTCATCTGGCATTACTGGTTTTGTGATGTATTTTTGAAAACCTGCTGCCAACATCTTATGTTCAGTTGTGCTTCCAGCATAATCAGTAAGGGCTATCGCTGGAATTTGACCTCCTTGCTGCGGTGACATTGCCCTAATTTGACGAATTAGGTTATAACCATCCACTTCTGGCATTGCTATATCACTTAGTAATATATTTGGCTGAGATTGCGGCATTAATGTTAGAGCTTCAGTCGCTGATGCTGCAATTGTTACGCTTGCTCCATGCTCTTGAAGTACAAAACTGAGAAATTCCCGCACGTCGGTATCATCATCAACTATTAAAATTTTGACATCCTTTAAATTGGCAGCAGGCTGGGACTGAGAGTTGTCTCTAGGCAATTGCTGGGGAGCTGACAACAGTGGTAGTCGGATAGTAAAAGTTGCTCCTTGTCCGACTCCCGGACTTGCAGCATAAATGCTTCCTCCATGCATTTCCACTAGATAACGTACAATTGCCAATCCCAGCCCCAATCCACTAAATTTTCTAGTTGTACTGCTATCTGCTTGACGAAAACGGTCAAATATGTGCGGTAAAAAGTCCAGGCTAATGCCCATACCTGTGTCGCTAACTTGAATTTCTGCATAGGAAGTAACCTGCTTTAAGGTCACTCCTATCCGTCCACCGTTGGGTGTAAACTTAACGGCGTTACTAAGTAACTCCTCTACAACTTGCTGTAAGCGGTTGAAATCACCTGAAATTTGACCAACACTAAAGTTAAGCTGTGTTTGAATTTGTATGGATTTAGCTTCCGCTTCCAAGTGCATTGTTTCCACAGATGCCTCAATCACTGTTGCTAAATCTACAGGACTTATGTCCAGTCTTAGCTTACCTAGGGAAATGCGGGAAACATCTAGCAAGTCTTGAATTAGCTGCACTAGCATCCGAGCATTACGATCAATGGCGTCCAAAGCCCTAGTAGCAGCAGCTTCATCAAGTTTACGAGACTTCAACAGCTTTGCCCACCCCAAAATTGGATTGAGTGGCGTTCGCAGTTCGTGGAAAAGAACGGCAAGAAATTCGTCTTTCATACGGTTGGCTTTTTCGGCTTCCCCACGAGCAACTTGCTCAAGTATAAGTAGGCGTTCACGTTCCGCTTCCAATTCCCTTAAATGGATCAGTTCAGCCTCTTGACTGGCTCGTTCAGCTTCTGAACTCGCTGTTAAAAACTGATAATCGCGGTCGCTCAAGCTTTTATTTTCTGCCCAAGCAGAGGCATCTATCAACGCCTTTCCGCGCAACAGCAGCGACTCATCCTTACAACCGGAATCGAACCACTCTATCAAAGCCATAGAATATGGTCGTAATTTGCTTAATTCTTGCTCAACCCAATTTCGATTGAAAACAGACTTGTAAATGCGATTATATACTTTTAAACTTCCTTGCTGTTTCACCACCAACCCGGATAACCGTAATTCTATTTGTTCCTGACTGTCATTTCTTATTACTTCCCCTTTCTCCAAAATTTCTTGATAAAGTCCCAACAGCCTTCCCGCACGCTGCTGATTACTGATAATGCGATCGCGCATCGTCCGCAAATGCTCTGGCTCATCCTGTGATTCCCAATTGTGGATGATTTGATGTTTTACAACACTTGCCACCCATCTTTTCTCTGAAAATTTGGAACTTTGTATTTTAAATGTTGGATTAGCTGGAAATTTTTCACAGTCCAGAAGCAGAAGTTGACATAGTTTTTGAGTGAGAAACGGTTGTCCACCCGTCCAATGCAAAACTTCTTTTAAAACAGCTTGGGGATTACTCACTTTCCCGGTCAACCCTTGCGCTAAAGGCATCACTTTCTCTAATTCAAACCCAGTGAGTTCAATTGCTCGACCAATATTAAAAGGTGTGCGAGTTTTATCACTTATTAAATCTGAAGGTGTTGCTACTCCCAATAGGGCAAAGGTCAAACGATTGTATTCTGGTTTTTCTGTACGACTGTTGTAAACAGCACGAATGGAAGCAAAAAAATCATCTTTAAAATTGATATTTAAGAGACTGTCAATTTCATCGATAAATATTACTATCTGCTGGGGAGTATATCGCAGCAGCACCTCTTCTAAAAATTCTCCCCAGCACTGCACTAAAGGAATATAATCTCTTTCCCGCAACCAAGAACGCAAGTTAATCTTATCTGTTAGTTCAAAGCGATTAACCAAATTTGCCATTAAGCCGCCGTACCACTGTTGCATGGTTACATTTTGAGTGCCAATAGCTGTAATATCAATAGAAGCACAGGCAACACCTTCTTTTTGCAGCCTTTGCATTACTTGCACCTTTAGAGAAGACTTTCCCATCTGGCGGGAGTTTAATACATAACAAAACTCTCCCGCTTTCAGGGCATTGTAAAGTTCTTCATCTGCTTTCCGCTGGACGTAAGTTTGGGCATTAACAGGTAAACTGCCCCCAACTTGATAAATTGAACAGGGTTCGACATTCATAATCAAATCCCGTTAATTGACTGTCATTAGTATCGCAGGCTGCTGTCTTTGTAGCATAACGTACATTACTTGTTTATTTTGATGGCGTACGGTTGGTTGCGGCTGTACCTAAGCATCGTATGAACTAACTTGAAAGCAATAGTCAAAATACTGACGGTACAAATTGCACGCAATTTTTACCTCATTTCCCACTTGCTGTACTAATCCCAAGCGATACAATTTATACCCCTGTATTGGTTCTAGTTGCACTGTTCCCGATGTCATGACAACTTTTTTTAGTGCCTCCACTAACCCCAGATGCTGTTGCAGCATCCCCCAATAGCGTCGGAGGTGGTTGCCATAAATCCCAGCTTCTGTAGGTGCATTTTGCAACAGTTCCTCCAGAGTTACACTGTACATCTGGAGATAAGAGAACGCCTGCCCGAGCAAATAGGGATGCCCTCCTACCATATCCATAAGTTGTGTAACCTGCGCCAAATCCCAAGTCAAACCATATTTTTCTGCTAAATTCTGTACCTGTTCTGGTGTAAACTCTCGTAACTCTACGGCTACACCTACGTTGAACGGAGACTCATTAACATTCAATTTTACGTAGACTTCCGTTGAGTGAATAACTACCAAGCGTAGCTTTTTCCAAATATGACGAGTTTTCGCATCTTCGTGCCAAGCACGTAGCAGTCCTAAAAACTCTGTTGCTACAGGATGAGGGAAAACTCGCTCCACTTCATCCAAGCAGAGAACTATTGGGGTTTCTGAGTGTTTTAATAAATACTGTTCAAAATAAGTACTGCAATTTGCCTTACTAGTAGAATATTCTTCATCCCAGTAATCAGCAAGTTGATTTGGCATTCCCAAACGTTCACCGACGCTGACACAAAACCACTGTAAAAATTTATCTAAGTTGCTAAAATGAGTTTTTTCTTCAGCATAATGTAGGTTCAAGCGCACTATTTTGTATCCCTTTCGTGATACTAATTGGGGTAGAACCTTATCCATTAATGAAGTTTTACCCATTAACCCAGGAGCTTTAATCCGCAGCAACGCGCCGGATTGGCATAGTGCCTGTTGACAAATCGATTCAATCGGAGGACGTTCAACATAAATAAAATCCTCGATTTCTGATTCATTTGGACAGGTTACAAAGCTAACTTCTGGTGGCTGCTTATTCTCTATCACAGTTGTATCGTTGCTTCCATTTGAATTATGGTCGGCGATCGCTTTCCAATCCAGTCCCAACCTGTCACAAATTTCTTGAAAATTTAGACAGTCTACGGGTTTACCATTAAGAAAATTACTAACGGTAGCAAGAGAAAGCCCTAATTCTTCAGCCAAATCTTTTTGGCGTGGATAACGCTGGCGTTGTACGGCTACTTTAACTCGGTCGATAAATTCTTTACCTACTTTAACAGAGCGCGGCATAACTGGGTTTTTTCAGCAAGATGCTCCGATTATAGAGCTGGGAACCATCTCTACACGGCAACTCAGTAATAAGTCAGTTACAAGTTATCAATCACTAGAAAATCGCTTCTAGTTGCTCCTGCCAATGCCTGAGAGATTGGGGCGCGGTACTACATTTTCAGAAGAAGTAGCAAGTGTTACACATAGTTGCACCATCTGGCTCATGCAACAACGCTTTCAGTAGCCAGTGGAGTCAATGGCACTTCGTCTTTATAGCATCAGTCAGGCGATTGCATAAAGGTACTGCCCCTTGGGAGATTGCCCGACTAAACGCACTGTGATAGCAGTGATATCAAATCGCTGTCTAGCCTCAGACAGCACTAAAAAGCGATTCAATCCCTAAATGTCATAACAAAATTCCCGCAGCGTAGTCACTGATCGCGTCAGTCCAAGCCTTAAAAGTCTTTCTAGGTACTCATCAGGAGTTGATGGTGGATTTTTGAGAGTGCTTCTATGTTTTTTGGCTGCTTGACAAACCTCTGCTGGGTAATGGTCAATCAAATGTAGGATAAATTCATCTGGGTGCTGGGATTCAATGCCATATGGTGCAAGAGCTTGATCTGGAAAATCCTTAAGGTTGAAAGTGACTATCACCGAGGCATTACATCGAATCGCAGCAGCAAGGACATGGCGGTCATCTGGATCTGGGAGGATAAGACCAGGAATTAATGCTTCATAACCTGTCACGAGACAATCTCGGACATGGGTATTCATCAGATTTTTGGTTCTGGTGAGTTGTTCAATTGTTAAATCAGGACGTTCTTTGAGAACATTTCGTATCCACTCCGAATGAATCTCTTGGGTCCATCGCGCTCTAAATAAGTCAGTGAGCGCAAGCCACATCAGAAAATCCCTGAGCGGCGCTGGGTATAAAACGCAGGCATCATAAATAGCCGTAAAATTAGACATGATCTTCACTCTACTAGCAGTAGGCTAGTAGTCCGCTCAGTCATATCCCATATTGAGTTCTTGAGCTTGAGCAGCAAGTTCCTCAAGAGTCTGCATTCGTTTAGCATCAATCCGGTTTTTGTAGTCCATTAAATCTTGATAACGTACTCGCCGACGTGTCCCAACTTTACGGAACGGAATTTCTCCAGACTCCAATAAATCCACTAAATAAGGGCGAGAGACATTTAGGATATCAGCAGCTTCTTGGGTAGTGAGTTCCTTCTTGACAGGGATAAGCGTCACAGCATTCCCAAGAGCCATCTGCGCCAAAATATCAACGAGCAGACGAAATGCAGACGCTGGTATCGTTACTGTTTCACTCTTTCCCGAATGCAAAAGAACCGTCAGAGTGGGGTCAGTCGTCTTATCCTGTACATAGGATGCCAAAGCTTGACTACTAGCTTGTGCCAGAGTTGTGTCTTCTTCTGTAGGTGCAACACATCCAATTGTTTGGTGAGTATTAAGTGCCATAAATACTAGAGAGTCATTGTTTGATATCAAATTGCGCCCCGCGTTATTCACTTATGATAGTTCTCATTCAAAATGAGCGCAATAAACGAAATGAGCGAAAACGCAGAATCGTTGATATCACCAGCTTGATAGCAACGATTCACCTTACCGGGGAGTATACAAGCGAGTGCAGACTTAATGAAAGCGATTCAGTACAACCGCTTTCATGGACAGTACATTAATCACCACGTCAACTGGTAGCTGCTATAAAATACTTAATTAAGGTGGGGCGGAATCTGAAGCGGTGTCAGTACCATTTTGATGGCGATCGCATCGAGTCATTGAAAGTGACAAAATACAGAGACACCAGAGGCGTGGGAGTGGATGAGTACAATAAGGTATTTGATGTGATTGATACGATCTGTGCTAAAGGGAAGCGGGATTATGCCTTATTTCTGCTGCTTTGGGCAAACGTCCTGCGTAGGGGAGAGGTTGCAAAGTTAAGAGTGGGGGATTTCGATTATCACGAAAACACGTTAACTGTCTATGGGAAGGGTAAGGGCAATGATTCTACCAGGATTGATTTAAATCCTTTTGTTGCAGAGGCATCGCCGAAAAATTGCATCAGTTGGGTCAAATTTCCCAAGTATTATGTGTCACACACCAACCTCTCGTTGCAGCAATGGCAGACCGACATTTCCGGGTGGATAAGCAAGTGATTACTGAAAGTACAAGTAAAGAAAAAAATAACGGACATTGTGAGCAGCGTACCGTTGTGCGAGTTACGACCTTGGATAATTTAACTAAGCGCCGAGAAGAATTGGCACAGTTAGCTGGTGGGAAGTCGGCACAGGAGGCGATCGCTTTTGCTGAGTCTTTGTTGACGCAAGCAGCGAATCACCGACGACAAAGTTGAATTATAGCGGTTCTCGTAACGTTAAAGTTGTGGTAAGGACACTCAGCGTGATCGCTACTTTCGTTAAAGCTGTGGTAAGGACAACAACTGCGATCCCTACTAACGTTAAAGCTGTGGTAAGGACAACAACTGCGATCGCTACTAACATTAAAGCGATCAGCTACACCATTTCCCTTTAATGCAATACGGTTCAGTTAAGGTTGATGTGTAAAAAATCATGTGTGTAGAGACGCGCCATGGCGCGTCTCTACATTGTGTTCCTGATAAGGATTCTGGTCTTATCTGAACGGTATTGGGTTATAAACCCCAGGCTAATAACGAAAGTCGTCTCAAGACGACTGAATAAAGAATTTAGTCCACTTTCACTTTGCACTACCAACGCCATCGCACAGATGCTTGTCATTCTCAGTTACACTTGGATTATTCTGCAAATAAGGGCGTACCCAATCGCAACCGCGCACCATTAAATTATCTAAATCCAAATTCCACAAAATTACTGTGCTGTCTTCACTGCCAGAAGCCAAGGTTTTGCCATCCGGGCTAAATGCCACGCTAATGACCGACTCGCTATGCCCAGTCAGGGTTGGCGAAGGGTTGCCTGTTGCCACATCCCAGAGTTTGATCGTCTTGTCATCACTGCCAGAAGCCAAGGTTTTGCCATCCGGGCTAAATGCCACGCTATAGACCCGCTCGCTATGCCGAGTCAGGGTTTGCGAAATTTTGCCTGTTGCCACATCCCAGAGTTTGATGGTGTTGTCCCAACTGCCAGAAGCCAAGGTTTTGCCATCCGGGCTAAATGCCACGCTCCAGACCTCAGAACTATGCCCAGTCAGGGGTTGCGAAATTTTGCCTGTTGCCACATCCCAGAGTTTGATGGTGTTGTCATCACTGCCAGAAGCCAAGGTTTTGCCATCCGGGCTAAATGCCACGCTCCAGACCCCAGAGCTATGCCCAGTCAGGGTTTGCAAATGCTTGCCTGTTGCCACATCCCAGAGTTTGATGGTGTTGTCACCACTGCCAGAAGCCAAGGTTTTGCCATCCGGGCTAAATGCCACGCTCCAGACCCCAGAGCTATGCCCAGTCAGGGTTTGCAAATGCTTGCCTGTTGCCACATCCCAGAGTTTGATCGTCTTGTCATAACTACCAGAAGCCAAGGTTTTGCCATCCGGGCTAAATGCCACGCTATAGACCGAGTCGCTATGCCCAGTCAGGGTTTGCGAATGCTTGCCTGTTGCCACATCCCAGAGTTTGATGGTGTTGTCACGACTGCCAGAAGCCAAGGTTTTGCCATCCGGGCTAAATGCCACGCTATAGACCGACTGGCTATGCCCAGTCAGGGTTTGCGAATGCTTGCCTGTTGCCACATCCCAGAGTTTGATGGTGTTGTCACCACTGCCAGAAGCCAAGGTTTTGCCATCGGGGCTAAATGCCACGCTATAGACCGACTGGCTATGCCCAGTCAGGGTTTGCGAATGCTTGCCTGTTGCCACATCCCAGAGTTTGATCGTCTTGTCATCACTGCCAGAAGCCAAGGTTTTGCCATCCGGGCTAAATGCCACGCTATAGACCGACTGGCTATGCCCAGTCAGGGTTTGCGAATGCTTGCCTGTTGCCACATCCCAGAGTTTGATGGTGTTGTCACCACTGCCAGAAGCCAAGGTTTTGCCATCGGGGCTAAATGCCACGCTCCAGACCCCAGAGCTATGCCCAGTCAGGGTTTGCGAATGCTTGCCTGTTGCCACATCCCAGAGTTTGATGGTGTTGTCATCACTGCCAGAAGCCAAGGTTTTGCCATCCGGGCTAAATGCCACGCTAGAGACCCCAGAGCTATGCCGAGTCAGGGTTTGCGAAATTTTGCCTGTTGCCACATCCCAGAGTTTGATGGTGTTGTCATCACTGCCAGAAGCCAAGGTTTTGCCATCGGGGCTAAATGCCACGCTCGAGACCCCAGAGCTATGCCCTTGCAAGCGATTGCGTTCTTTGACATTATAAACAGCGTTGAGCAAGGTAGCTACAACTTGTAGAGGAGGATTATCTTTTGAGCGCAGTGGTTTTGCGGAACGTAAAGCTTCAATGAAGGCATCAAACTTTTTGTCTTGATTCCAAAGTTCAGTGGAATAATTAGCAAGGGCTTCACTTTGACCTATCTGAATTTGTTGTGCTTGCCGCCATTGCAACCAGCTAAAGCCACCCAAGCCAGAAATAACCGCAAAAACACCAGACAGTCCAAAAACAAGAAATTGCTGCCTGCGTTTTCGTTGTCGAACGCTAACTTGAATAAAATCTCGCTCCTCCTGCGTCATTTCTTCGGTACGCTTGTGCAACCAATCTTCTGCCACAGTCAACGGCACACCACGCAACAAAGCCCCAGAGTCATGGTTGTTATTTTTCCACTCTCGTAATCCTACCTTCAGCCGTTCTTGCCAAGTGCGAAATTCACGGTTAGCATTTATCCACTTTCGCAAAGTTTCCCATTCCCGAATCAGCGCTTCATGCACCACCTCTACCGTATCTTGTGCGAAAGAGACCTCTCCCCCAACCCCTCCCCTACGAGGGGAGGGGCTTTCAATCCCCCCTTCCCTGCTAGGGAAGGGGGGCAGGGGCGTTAGGTCTCCCCCCGTCACCACCAACCGCGCTTGATACCCCGCCAAATAACTCACCAAGCCCCAATTATCTTCCCCAACTTCCGCACGAGTCGCTATACGTCGAGTATCCTCCGTCCCTTCCCCAGGACGCACTAATTGTACAAAAATTCGCTCTGCCTGTTTTTGCTGTGACTCATTAAGTTGTTGATAAACCTCTTCTGCATGATTAGCGATCGCCTTCTTAACTCCGCCAATTTCATCGTATGCTTGGTGAGTTAACACCCGGTTTTCTTGCTTCTCCCACAGTCGAGTTAAAGCAAATTCCAATAAAGGCAAATTACCCGGTTCTTGTCCCACATCATCCAAAATTCGTTGCGTCAGTTGCGCTTCTAATTGCACCTCTAACTTTTGTGCAGGTAGTGCGATCGCATCTTCTAGTTCCTCCCGTTTCATCGAACTCAACAACTGAGGTGTAAACTGCTGCAACGCATCCCGAAACGGACGGTAGGAAAGCACATAACTGTAAAAGTCAGCTCGTAAGGTGAAAACCAGTGTGAGATTTTCTTGAGAAATAGCAGCAAGCATTGCATCAGCAAAGCCTTCTTGTTCTTCCTTCTGGCAAAGAGTATAAAGTTCTTCAAACTGATCTGCAACTAATAACAGACGTTTACCACCGTTGCGTTCTTTAATGCTATACGCTACTTGCTGCAAAGTAATTCTACCCTGCTGCATATCACCTGCCAGTCCCGCCGCTTCCCGTAGTAGTCCAGTTTCACTCAGTTCTGGCTCTAATAAACGCACCAACGCACAAGCCAACTGATAAAATGGTTGATTACCAGGACGAAAAGATGAAATCAGCCAGTTTCCCTCACTTCGCAACTGGGGAATCAGTCCTGCAAACACCACAGAAGATTTACCACTACCACTCGGACCAATTACACCTACCAAAGGCTGTTTGCGAATCGTTTGAAGTAACTCATTCACAAAAGTCTCCCGTCCAAAAAAGAAAGCTGCATCCTCTTCCCCAAAAGCAGACAATCCCTGGTAAGGGTTGGGTGGAATAACATCTGTTTCAAAAGTAGTTGAGACATCAGTTAATTCATTTTTCTTCAGAACCGGAGTTTGATGCTCCATAAAAGCCATCATCTGAGATTTACCTAACTCGTAGGCATCCTCTATATCTAGCCCAGCACCTAGAGCATCGTAAAATGCCACAGCAAAGGCAATAGCTGCTTCATCACCCACAGCTTTATTCATGCCAATGACATATTTTACATATTGGCTAATAGCCTCTGCTTGCACTTCTGAATAACAAGCATTGAGAACAACACACTCCACACCCTTTCTCGCAAACAGCTTAAACATACTTGCTAGCGCGTCAGCTTGTACATACACCATCTGCTTCATCTCATTTTCGAGAACAATTCCATCCTCCGCAGCCCCGTGTCCGCTAAAGTGAACAATTTGCGGTTGAGTGTCGAGAATAGCGCGGTAAAAATCACGCGATCGCACAGCCCACTTTTGCTCTAATTTAAACTGTTTCCGCTTCTTTGCTCGTTGCAACCCCTCATCAATTTCCCGCACTTCTACATCAAGTTGCAGTTTAGAAGTATCTCTAGGATTTGCAGCCAGCAGCAAAATCGTTTTGACACGCGCTTGATTATTCATCAGGGAAGAAGTGTAATGGTTTGTAGAAGCCCGTACTATCACCAGTACCACTACAACTGCTTATCTACTCTTTACGGGCAGAGTAATTAGGACTTACACATTAAGCCACAAGTTGATAATCGGTGTTGTATGTTCCAGTCGCAAGCGCTGCACCATGTAGATACCTGAAAGTCTTATTATACAAAGATTTTAAAATTAACCAGAATTTTTTACCTACCTGCGGAATGTGGGTTCATTAAATACTGTCTCTTGTTTTTTGGGATAATATCAAGTCCGGTTAATTAGTTATTATTCCGTGGAGGAGTGCAAAAACCTTACACGTAGCTATAAATTTTTCATGGTTAAACACTACAATGAGTTGCCGGACGCCAAGAACTATGAGGCGTGACAGTAGATGCATTCGCTGTCAGAAATACCTCACCTTTGGCATTTATCACCCACCCGCTAGCTTCTACAATCGGTTGTGGTGTGGGCTTATGGGGATTGCTGCTGACACTTTGTGTAGAGCGGGTTTCATTTTCAGAGTCAACAACAATCCAGTTTGCGATCGCAGCATCACTGATCAGGGGTTCTGTGGGACTGGCTGCTAAGCCTCCACGTCCAGTAATGACAAATCTGTTTTCATGTCGATTTGCACCAGCTTGACACACTTGGGATACTTGTGGTTCCACGATATCCACTGGCAAGTTGACTAATCCCTGACTCGGGTCGATGCTGGGATTGTTGATTTCCACTGTACCATTTAACTGAGGACCTGCCTGAGAACTGGCATTAATATCGCTCAAATCAGTAAGTTCAGGACGCTTCTGGAGTCCATAAACCCCAGCAGAGGTAATCGTAATTCTACCTCCCTTCCCTTGGTCAGCGTTGGCAATAATGTCGCTATTCTCACTCTTGACGGCGAGGATGAAACCCGACGGAGCATTGATGGTGATATCTCCACCATTAGCATTGTTGCCAGCTTCAGCAGAAATCAAGCTATTGCGACGCATCAAGATAAAATCACGCACTTGCAAATCAATATTACCACCCTCACCAGAAGCAGTCGCTGCTTGTAGTTTGCCTTCGTTGTCCAGCGTAATCGAGTTAGCCCTGATGAATAATGAGCCTGCACTCCCTGTTCCTTGACTGCTGACAGTGACTTGCGATCCATCCTGAACAGTGAACTGCTCAGTCGTTATGTTCACATTTCCGCCTCGACCGGTGCCAGATGTCGTGGCAAATATCCCACTCGTCTTAGTATCGTTTGTCTGATGAGTTATGGAAATCTCATTAGCTTGAATATCTATGTCACCAGCATCACCCCGACCAGAGGTACTGGTAATAAATTGACCACCATTCGTCAACTCCACCCCTTTGGCACGAATCGTGATATTACCTCCTCGCGACGCGCTGCGGGTTTCTGCGGTTAAACTTCCCTTGTCAGATACACGTAAATTTCCAGTACTAACATTAACAGTGATGTTACCTGCTGGACCTCTAGCTCTTCGCTCACTCCGCGTTCTCAACTCACTAGCTTCAGGCGATCGACGCGGCTTCAATGCACCTAGAGATGGTTTCTTGCCAGAGATTTCGACAAATTCTTTAGCATTGATTTGAATATTACCAGATCTCTCGCCACTATTCGTTTGTGTTGACACTTGGGACCCAGCAAGGATAGAAACAGAGCGCCCATTAATATTGATATTATTAGCATTACCTTGTCCACCGGGGAAATTTGCGGCTTCACTGCCAACTTCAGTGAGGAGAAAGCTATTACGCAAAGACACTGGACCATTTGATTGTACTGTAATGTTTCCAGAATCTTTTCTGTTAAAGCTGTTGGCTGCCAGTTGGCTGTTATCAGCTAAAGACACTGATTCATTGCCTTGCAGTGATATGTTTCCTGCACCTCTGACATCAGAAAAACTGCTGCTGACAAGAAAAGCATTTGATAAAGAGATAGAACCGTTGGCTTTGAGTGATATATCTCCGCCCCCTAGTCCGTTTCTTATGCTGAAAGTCGAAATTACCTTGTCTTCCGGGCTGACATCTTGCCCAATTAACGAAATTGAGCCAGTTGCTTCCAGTGATACGTCTCCACCACGTCCTTTTCCCTGAGGCTGAGTATTGAGTGCCGGCTCAACAGTCGAATTAGGTTTTCTGGCAACATTATTTATAGAAATATCTCCAGCGCGAATATAAATGTTTCCCGCACTACCAACGCCACCAGTATTAACAACATTAACAATCTGGCTCTGCTGATTGATTTTCACTGTTCCAGTAACATCGAGCGTAACGTCTCCCCCTGGTGAACTACTTGCTGTTAAGCCTTTTTCTATACCAGCAAAAATTGTACTTCCTTCCAACAGGTCTATGTTACGAGCGGTGATTCCGACTCTACCCGCTCCTTTATCGCTGACATTAACTGAAGCGTTGTTGATAAACGATACATCGGCTCTCTGTATATCTAAGGGAAAACTCAAGGCAAGATTGTTGTCACGACTCTCAAGCCCTACCTTTCCCGAACCTGCGACTCCCCCCAACTCCACTGCACCATTGGGAGCCTGCAATGTTCCATTGTCCAAGCTCACATTGCCGCCTAATAATAACAAACTCCTACTATTAGGAACCGATAGCGTGGCTTTATTGACTTGAATAGAATTAATTTGTTGATTGGCAATTTGATTAAATAAAAAGGCATTGGGATTGACATTTAGTAATTGAGATGGTAAAGGTTCTAGTGGATTTGCACTGAAAATGTCACCATTGGTTAAGCCAATACCATTAGCTGTCGTTCCTACAAACGAACCCCTAATATCCAAACGAGCATTTTCTCCAAAGATGATTCCATTGGGATTCATGAGAAACAGGTTGGCATGACCGCCTATGACACCCAAGATACCAAAAATTTTGGAGGGGTTTGTTCCCGTGACTCGAGTCAAAATGTTCTCAATGCCAGCAGTATTGGTAAAATAGGCTCCTCGTCCTGAATCAACATTAAATTCGCGAAAACTGTGGAAGAGATTAACTCCTCGAGTTGCCCCACCAGAAATGACTTCGCTGTTGATACCATTAATATTGACACTGGGTGTGACTACGGTTGTATCAGCACCCAAGGTGTTATCAACTGTGATATTGCTTTGAGCTAGTGCAGATTCGCCTGACAAACCAAGAGCTTCACCAATGACCAAACAAGTTCCTAGGGCGAACCAAAAGCTCTTATACCACATGTGTCTGCTCCTATTTTATTGGTATGGCGACCCTCTCTAGTAGGGTCATAGGTCCAAGATCTTTGATAATCTGCATTTGTTGCTCGTTTCGTACGAAAAGGGAACCCGCAAATCCCAGTGAGTTGACGGCGATGGACTCGAAAGATTCATGCGATCGCGGTACAATCAACATCCATTGCCGTGTAACCAGAAGATTGTACGCACCAGATTGCCTGTTTGAACTTATGTCACCGTTTTTTAGGCTCAAATCACGCAGCATCTTATTATAGCACAAAAGCGTTGCTTGAGCCGCTTGTAATGGAGATTTTGCCCAATCAGGGTCTAGTCTTGTAAAGGCGTGTACAAAAGGAAGTTCCGGTATAGTGCCAACATTTTGAAATTTGGCAGATGCAAGCAGAGGTTCAATGGGTATCTGCGGTTCAGTGGGTACGAGTGGAAGTGGAACAAGTTGCAAGTGCTTGTGTCGCTGACTCGCACCTGCGGTCTTACCACCATTGTAAAATACTAAACCATCAATTTGGGCTAAACATGCCCACATCGCTGTAAAATCTTGCAGCGTCAGTAAAGTTTCTTGTTCCTCAAACGCACGCGTGATGAGCAGCAGGTGATAATCAGCAACGTTGTATTTGTTCAAGATGCATACATGGGTGTCGGAAATATCCGCAACAAATAAATCCTCCTCATAGGGAAGAAAAGGATTGAACTCCTTACCAGAAGAGGTGGTTTGTTTTTCCTGTTTCTGCTTAGCTGCCTCTTTACGCGCAAGGTTGGATAAAACTCGCACCAAGAAGCGAACGCCTCCCTGTTCTACGAACTCATACTCTGTTGGAATTGACACCAGCGCTTTGCATCGGAGAGCATGCTCAGTCTGCTCTATAACACGTTTCCACAACGTGCCTGGTTCCAGTAAAATTTCTGTGTGTGCAGTTAGTTTTTGTTCTTGCATGGTGAGATATTTTAACAGTAGAGTGTTTGTTATACTGCGTTTTTTATACAAATTTATTAAACCAACTGCTAAGACGCATAGATATCCAACGGACGGCTTATTTAACAGTTACCAGTTATCAGTTATCAGTGAGCCAGCGCTGCAGGAGGGTCTCCCTCCGTAGGCGACTGGCGAACCCGAAGGGTTATCAGTTTCATCGTTGGGGGAAACACCACACCAAGAGCACCAGAGAGCGTTGGTGGCGGGTTTAAATCCCCCACCATAGCAGGCGTCACTGCGTAGGTAGCTGTTCACTGTTTTAAGGGTAGGGTAGGACATTTTTGTTAAGGATTACCAAGAGAAAAGCCCCGACGTGTGGGTTTTACGCTTGCTAATTCTACTTGAAAACTCACCTGATCACTCATTCCACCATTTTTCGCTTCCAATGTCCATGTACCAGGGCGCAGAGTCCAAAATACAGAATGAGATGATGTAGCTAACTTTTCACCATTCAGCCACCACTCCACAGCCGCTGCGGATGTTCCTGCAAGCTTAAACTCCAGTCTTTGCTTCGTCTCGTCACCTGGATACACCAAGAATACATCGTCCTGATGAGGAGATAGAATCTTTAGCTTGTTATGGCGGTTTTCATTTGAGTCGAAGACATCAGGCGTGTGAGAATGTGGTAAATTGTGTGAATCTGTATCAGAAATTGAAATAGAAGTCAAACTAGATTGGTCTTGCCTTGCCAACCACTCATCATACTCACCAGACAAAGTGAAACGGTTCTGACGTTCATACTCCCCAAGGTTTTCTGCGTAAAAATATTCCTGTACTACTGAAGAACAATCTGGTGTTGGTCGTAACCCCGAATTTGCACAGATGGGTAATTGTACCATATCTTTTGGAGGGGGAAAACTTGCTGGTTCTTGATGCTCATGTAGGTGTAGTATAATCCGATTCCACAAAGGTGCTGCTCCTGTGACTCCAGAAACCTGGCGCATTGGATCGCCATCGAAATTACCTACCCAAGTGGCGACGGTGTAGTCAGTGGTAAATCCAACCGTCCAAGTATCGCGAAAATTCGAGGAAGTGCCAGTTTTAACAGCAGCAGGAAACGGTAAACTCAGCACTGAGTCTACACCAAATGCTGTTGCACGTGCATGGCGATCGCTTAGCATATCAGTCATTAATTGCCATGTCGTCACCCCACCCCCAGCCCCTCCCCGCAAGCGAGGAGGGGAGTAAATGCCCCCCTCTCTGCTTGCGGAGAGGAGCCAGCGCCGTGCGGGGGTTTCCCCCGTTGAGGCGACTGGCGTGGGGATTAGGGGGTGAGGTTCTAGTTGATTAAATGTAGTTATCAGCGACGTTGCTTCTCCCAGTCGTGCCATAGTGAGATAAGCTCTAGCCAACTCCCATAAACTGACTTCGCCACTACCCAAAGTCAATCCTAACCCGTAGTATTCTGCGCTTTGGTTGAGGTGTTCAAACCTCAACTCGTGGAGACGATCCAAAAAAGCCTGCACACCAACTTTTTCTAGCACTCGTACAGCTGGTACATTCAGGGAATTTGCCAAAGCCACACGCACCCGCACTGGTCCGAGGAAGCTTTTGGTATAATCTGTAGGACTGTAGAGTTTTGCACCGGGAATTGCGTAGTGAGCAGGGACATCTGCCAGAATTGTATTTGGGCGAATCACACCTTTTTCCAAAGCCAACTCATACAGAAACGGCTTGAGAGTAGAACCTGGTTGACGCAGCGCCTGAACACCATCATTCCTTCCCTGCTTTGCTTCATTAAAGTAATCAGGCGAACCGACATAAGCCAAAACTTCCCCGGTGTGGTTATCAATCACCAAAGCAGCTGCATCATGGACATTGTTAGCAGCAAGGCTGGAAAGTACTTGCTGCACCTGTGCTTCCACAAACTGTTGCAAGGGACGATCTATGGTGGTGCGGATAGGGCTAGAATTCCTCACCGATTTTGCCCCTCCCTGCTTGGGCTTCTGACTTTTCACGTCATCTGGAAAAACCAACGCGGAACCTAACCCCCCAGCCCCCTTCCCTAATAGGGAAGGGGGAGAATTAAAAGCCTCTCTCAGTATAAAAGCTGCTCCTCTTCCCTCCCCTTTTAGGGGAGGGTTAGGGAGAGGTGGAGAGAGGTTTGGAGAGAGGTTCTCCAGAACCTGTGAAAAGTAAGGCTTGCGCTTAGGGGTTAGGGGTGGGGTGCTTTGCTGACTTGCTAGCCAAAACAAAAAATGTGGTGCAGCAATAATTCCTCGTTTGCGAGACTGAAACGAAATTTCTTCAGCATATGCTCGTTCTGCTTGAGAGCGAGTGATGTACCTATCTTGTACCATACGATTGAGAACGTATTTCTGCCGCTGCTTTAAGCGTTGATAATGTTGCAGTGGGTCAAAGTAAGTGGGATTATTAGGGATAGCAGCGAGCAAACTAGCTTGAGCAAGATTCAGATCGTTCGCAGGTATGGAAAAATAGGTACGAGCAGCTGCTTCCACACCATAGATATTCCCTCCCATTGGTAAACGATTGATGTAAGAAGAGAGGATTTCATCTTTGTTCATTCCAGCGACTAACCGCCAAGAAAGCCAAATTTCTTGAATTTTGCCTGATAGGGTGCGCGAGACTGGATCTAACATCCGCGCCAACTGCATGGTAATTGTAGAAGCACCGGAAACAATTCTTTGAGTGTGTATTGCGTCCTTAAGTGCGCGGGCTGCTGCTTTGAGATCCAGCGCCCCATGATCATAAAAGTCCCCATCTTCTGCTGCGAGAATGGCGTGGATAAAATGGGAAGACACTTGATTTAATGGCACCACAGATGTATGCTCTTGGTCACGAGTAAGCAACGTTCCCAGTGGTAATCCATTGCGATCCGTAAATTCGAGTGCGAGTTGCTGTTGTGCGATATCTGCGGTGTGAATGGGAGCGAAATATGGGAGTAAGCGCACTGTCAGGCATATCAGCAGTAAGCCAATGATAACTTTGCCTCTTGTGCGATTGGCTTTGCCACTGCCCTTAGGGCGATCGCGCTGATGCCAAATTTTCTTTCTCATCTGAACAAGCCACCCCAAACCTAACCCCATCAATGAATCCCCTGCACAGCAAGACATACCTTAAATTTTGCGCTATGGTTCTGACAGAATCAGGAAATATTTCCAAGCTGTAACAATAAAGCTTTATAGCCCTTTTCATCTGAATGAAGTAATTATTTATCTGTGTCCATCTGTGTCCATCTGTGGTTTAATTTTTACTCTTCTTAATGTTGCAATCTATTTAATATTTACATAATACTTCATATAAAAAATCTATCCATTTCCGGAACAATCAGACTAGCTTGGGTATCAATGTAAATCATCCTTATATAGCTTTGTCGCGTGGGCATTGTCCACGACACTTTCGCTTGTCATAATTTTTAAATTTTTAATTGCTTAAACTTTAATACTATACGTCGTGCTAAATATGTTCATAAGAATTTTTATGCAGTCTCTGCTATTCCTAACACTTATGCTAGGAATAGCAAACTGTCATTTTGTTAACATCTCCCCAGGAAGAGAGCAACTTCCTACGGTTTCACAACTCGCACCGCCGCAATTACCAGATTGGATCGAACAGATTAGCCCATTTGCAGACACGAAATCTCTGAACCAAATCCGCATCCGGTTTCAAGAACCTTTAATTCCCGTTGAAAGTCTTGATAGTCCAGAACAACAAAGTTTGTTACAAAAGTTTGAAATATTACCACCTATACCTGGTCATTTTAGATTTTTGACACCGCGTATGGTGGGATTTCAAGCTGATGAAGCCATGCCAAAAGCGACGCGGTTTCAAGTTACCCTGAAAGCAGGCATGGCGGATTTAAAAAATCACCGTCTCGACAAAGATTTGGCTTGGACTTTCAATACTGAACCTATCCAAATAACTAACTTACCTGGTAAAAATCCTATAGAAAAGTCTGAACTTGAACCGATTGATTTACAGGACAAATTGCAATTCACCTCGAATACAGAACTAGATTTAGCTTCGGTACAGAAGCATTTACAACTGATTCCCCAAGGAAAAAACAAGGGTGTGCGGTTTAAGGTAGAATTTGCCAAAGAAGAGAAACCATCGGAACCTCTAGACCCTTTGGAAAAATTCGATTCTTCAACACGTAAATGGATTTATAACTTAACTCTGCAAGAAAATTTACAAAAAGCGACGAATTATCGCCTAGAATTTTCTCCTGGGATACGTCCAGCTTATGGTAATTTACCCAGTGAGCAAACATTTGTCAGTAAGTTATCAACTTATTCTCCCTTACATTTTCAGGGGATTAAGTTTTATGGTCAACCAGATGCTGGTGGAAGCTATGGAAGATTTGTGAATGGTAGCCCTCAGCTTGAATTTAACAATGGCTTAGTTGCTGAATCAGCTATTGAAAATATTAAAATTAATCCTGCACCAAAATCTATTCCACGAATTATACAAGCAATTGATCAAGAAAAAATTATCACTATCAATCCTTATGCTTTAGAACCTGCAACGACTTATACATTTACTATTGGTGCGAATCTCAAAGATAAGTTTGGGCAGACTTTGGGTAACCCTGTCACAGCGAAATATGACACTGGAGATTTGGCAGGAAGTCTCTGGGTTCCTGAAGGTTTAAATATTTTCCCATCTGCGAAAGACTTACGGTTAAATATTGCTACAACAAATTTGCCAGAATCAAATTACAAAGCAGCTTATAAAGTTGTTCAACCAACAGATTTAGTTTATTTCAATTCTGCTTATCCCAGGGGCAATGGTAATGATTTATTAGCAAAACCAAGTGACTGGGAAAGCTTCAAAGTATCAGATAAGAAAAATCAGCAAGTTGAAGTTGCTGTTCCTATCAGAGAAAAACTTGGTGCTGCTACAGGAATGTTAGCTTATGGAGTACAAGCACGCACGAATACTTATAAAGAAAATGGAAAAGAACTGTGGCGAGAACCTACGACTTATGGAATGGTTCAACTGACGAATTTGGGTGTGTTTACACAGTGGTTTCCCGAATCAGGTTTTATTAGAGTTCATCACCTTGCTGATGGTTCACCAGTCAAATCTGCTGCTGTCGAAATTTATCAATCACAATTAGAGTCAAAATCTCGCCCTCAACCTGTACCTTGTGCTTCAGGTAAAACTGATGATAATGGCACACTAAGGATAAATCGTGAAAATTTGCGTCAGTGTTTTGCAGGAAATAAAAGCTTTACAAAAGAACCTCAATTGTTAGTTATTGCGCGTGAAAATCAAGATTGGGCGTTTGCTCGCACTGAAGAATATAGCGGTGCTTTTGGCTATGGACTTGATGCAGGTTGGGAGAATGGTAAGCCTGTCTCGCGGGGAATTATCTTCTCAGATAGACAGTTATATCAACCAGGAGAAAAAGCTTCGTTGACTGGTTTCGCTGACTACTTGCAAAATGGCGAAATCAAGCAGGATAAAAATGCTGTTTATCAATTAACGCTTGTCAATCCGGATGGACAGAAGACAGATTTAGGTACGAAAACAACAAATGAATTTGGTACGTTTTCTCTAGAATTACCAACCAATAAAACTCAACGTTTAGGCTACTATACCATCCAGGCGAAAGGGAAAAACGGACAAGAAATTTCTGGTGAATTTCGCGTGGCTGAATTTAAACCGCCTAATTTCAAAGTAGAACTGGATTTGGATAAAGAATTTGTCTTAATTAACGACAAGGTAGAAGCGAAATCTACAAGTCAGTATTTATTTGGTTCTCCTGTGGAAGGAGGACAAGCGAAATATTTTGTGACTCGTCAGCAAACTCGTTTTATCCCGAAAGGTTGGGAGGAATATTCTTTTGGCAGACAATGGTTATTTCCTGAGGAACCGCCTTCTGTACCAAGCGATGTGTTGCAAACGAATGCAGAACTTGATGCAAATGGTAAAAGTAACCAAACGCTAACTGTGGCGAAAGATTTACCTTATCCGATGATTTATCGTGTTGATGTGCAAGTGGCAGACGTTTCTAATCTGTCTGTGGCGAATTCTAAAACTTTTACAGCATTGCCAAGCGATCGCCTGATTGGTTTAAAAACTCATTTCGTTGCTGAGGCTGGCAAAGATATTCCCATCATAGTCATCGTCACTGATTCTACAGGAAAACCACTTCCAGGTCAACGGGTGCGTCTGGAACTACAACAGATGAAATATAGTAGTGTGACTCAGTTAGTAGAAGGGAGTCGGACGGGAAAAAACCAAGTTGAATACAAGACAGTAGGACAAACAGAAGTTACATCTACAAACAGTCCTCAATCTGTAACGCTGACACCAAAAGAATCTGGTTCCTACCGTATCCGTGCTAATTTTAGCGATGCTAGGGATGATTTAGGCGCAACAGATTTGCAAATTTGGGCAACTGGTGAAAATCCAGTGTATTGGGGTGAGGGAGAAAAAGACCGACTGGAAATTAAACTCGACAAAACTACCTTCAAAGCAGGTGAAACTGTTACTGCGTTGATTCAATCTCCTTATCCAGAAGGAGAACTGTACTTTGCTGTCGTCAAGGACAAACCCCTTTATCAACAGATTACCAAAGTTAAGGGAGGCGCACCGCAAATTAAATTCCAAGTCACACCAGAAATGTTGCCAAATGCAGCTGTACAAGCTGTGTTGGTAAGACAAGGTGCGCCTCTTAACCAGTTGGAACCAGGAAGTTTAGACAACCTGTTGCGGATAGGCTTTGCTTCCTTTAAAGTGAACTTGGAAGACAAGTATTTAAAAGTGCAAGTGACTCCACTGCAAACATCGCTAGAACCTGGTGCAGAACAAACTCTACAACTAGAACTCAAAGACAACCAAGGAAACCCCAGCAAAGGACAGTTCACAGTCATGGTTGTGAATGAAGCGGTGTTACAGCTTTCTGGTTATCGTCCGCCGAATTTAATAGATATAGTTTACGCTGAACAGCCGATATCTACCCGCTTTAGCGATAACCGAAGAAATGTCGTAGTTGATCAACAAAATATAGCCAAACCCAAAGGTTGGGGTTATGGTGGTGGATTGTCAGCAGGTGCAGCAAATACCCGCGTCCGTACAGATTTTCAGTCTCTAGCTTACTACAATGGTTCTGTCCTTACAGATGCTACGGGTAAAGCACAAGTCACATTTAAACTACCGGATGACTTAACCACATGGCGCGTGATGGCGATCGCCACTGATGGAAATCTACGTTTCGGCAACTCCGAAGCGACTTTCATCACAACTAAGCCGTTGATCACTAACGCCATACTGCCACAATTTGCACGTCCTGGCGATCGCATCCTCGCTGGCTTATCCGTCACCAACAACACTGGTAACACAGGAAGTTTAACAATTCATGGTGAACTCGGCGGTACAGTCAAGTTTGCTGAGAATAACCCCACATCTGCGAATTTGCAAACCCAGGCTGAAACGGCTACCCGTGCATATCGCTTTCCGATGGTAGCAGGTAGTGTGGGAGAAGGCAAGGTTCGCTTTACGACTCAATTAAATCGTACAGCAGCAGATGCTTTTGAAGTGCCTTTGGAGATTAAGCCCATAGAAATCACAGAACAAGTGATTGAGACAGGCGTCACTGCAAATCAGGCGAAGATTCCTTTAAATGTTGACAAAAACACTTTCCCTGATGCGGGAGGCTTAGATATTCAACTGGCAAGTACCCTGATACCAGAGATTAAAGCACCAGCACAACAAGTTTGGGAAGATGATGATTTGCCTTTCGCAGAACCTGCGGCGAGTCAGTTACTCATTGCATCTAATCTGCAAACTTTATCTCAAAAATACAGCCAGACTTTTGCAGATTTTCATCCTAGCAAACGTGCCTCCCAAACTCTTGGGCAATTGCAAAAACTTCAGCTAGCGGATGGTGGCTTTGCTGCTTATCCTGGACAACAAAAGTCAGATCCTTGGGTTTCTTCCTATGCAGCCCAGTCTCTAGCTTTAGCTAATCAGGCGTTTCCGGATTTGGTAGATACTAAAATGGTATCTCGTCTCAAAGGATATTTGCAAAGAATGCTGGCGAACCCCGGACAATACGACTTTTGCAAACAGCAGCCATGTAAAAGTCAACTGCAACTTAATGCTTTGATGGCTTTGGCAGAATTGGGAGACAAGCGCAATACTTTCCTTGCAGATATCTATCGCCAACGCGACGCCTTTGATGTCGTGACTCAGATTAAACTGACGCGATACTTATCGCAGTTCCCAGAATGGCAAGATGAATCGAAACAATTGTTGAGCCAGTTGCAACAAAATATATATGATACTGGTCGTACAGCTGTTATCAGTTTACCGCGCAGTTGGGGATGGATGAGTTCACCGACGACGGCGCAAGCACAAGCTTTACGCCTGTTTGTTACCCAGCAGTACAAACCGGAAGTTATCGATAGGTTATTGCAAAGTCTGTTGGCACTACGTCGCAATGGGACATGGCAGACTGATTATAACAATGCCCAAGCGCTTACAGCTTTGGTGGAATACAGCCAACTGCAACCAACACCACCGAATTTTGTTGCTACAGTGGAATTGGCGGGTAAAAAGTTGGGAGAAAGACGCTTTGAAGGTTACAGTAATCCCAGCTTAGAAGTGAATTTGCCTATGAATAAGTTACCACGTGGGCGTCATGATTTGCAACTGCGAAAATCTGGAAATGGCACTTTGCACTATTTAGTCGCTTATCGCTACCGCTTACAGGGAAATCAACCAGGGAGATTTAACGGTTTACGAATTACAAGAGAAATTCGCCCTGCCGTTTCCAGCCTGAGTCAGGGAACGAGAGATAAAGTGTTGCAATTTGGTTTATACGCTTCTGATAAACCTTTGACTGTAGAAACTGGACAGGTGTTTGATATTGGTTTAGAAATTATTGCCGATCATCCTGTGAATCATGTGATAATTAGCGACCCGTTACCAGCTGGTTTTGAAGCGGTGGATGCGAGTTTTCAAACTACGACACCTACATTACAGGCAAAAGCAGACAGTTGGCAACTTGGTTTCAGGACTATCCATCGCGATCGCATTATCGCCTACGCCGACCACCTAGAACCAGGCGTTTACAGCCTCCACTACTTAGTACGTTCTGTGACTCCGGGTACATTCCTCTATCCTGGGGCGCAAGTCCACCTGCAATATGCACCAGAAGAGTTTGGGCGTACTGCTGATTCTACAGTCGTGTTGGGGGAGAAGTCGTGATAATGAATGCCATTTTTGACTACAACAAATCTAAAAATTGCTCAACATCTGTACGAGCCTGCTTTAAAATTCGAGCTAGGGTGGAACGCTTAACTGGTCGATGAGCTGGCACTGTCAATTTCAATACTTTATCTGGCAAGGTTTTTTCCAGTCTGATGTGACTACCGCGCTGACGCACAACTACCCATCCATCCCGTTCTAAAGCAGCAATAATCTTAGTGTAGAGACGTTCCATGGAACGTCTCTACAAAGGTTGTGATTTTTGCAAATTGTCTTATCGGCAACGGTATTGGGTTATGGTAACGGAAGCTAATCTACTGTGCCAACTATATAGTTATTTTTCTCTAAACTATCACAGAAATCTTACGCAATTTTTCCAACAGCTTAACTGCTTCCTCACGCACCCAAGAATCCTCATCTTGCAGCAGCGCCAGTAGTCCTTGCAGCACTGGTTCTGAGGCATTACCTAACTTGCCCAACGCCTCGGCAGCAATGGCACGTACCTCAGAATCTTCATCTTTCAAAATGCACCAGAAGAGTTTGGGCGTACTGCTGATTCTACAATCGTGTTGGAGGACAAGTCGTATTGACCAGAAAGAAAAAGGTACAAGCCCCCAACTTCAGTTATGGAAAAAGAAAAAATGTATTTCATCGAGTAGGCGCAAGAAATACGGCGTCCGCTGAGGGCGCAAAGGCGAAGCCCCTAAAGAAGCCCCTAACGTAGAGAAACACTTCCCGACATTCGCGTCGCAAGAGTTTAAATTCGCGATTGTTGCAACGGGTAGTGATGTGGTAAGAGTATCCTGCTTTGATATTGCGAGGTTTTCTTGGCATAAGGAACTTTAAAAAATGCTTGCAGAAGATTATGTATTAATCGGTAACAATAAAAATCTACGTTATATTGCTGAACATAAACGAGTTTTTGAAGTTGAACATCTTTATCCCCTAGATATCTTGGAGACTTTTGGCCAACAGGTTCACGATTGGGGGCTTGAGTGTTCCTGTAAGATTGATAAAGATAAACTTTATCCAGCCCGTTTCAATCTCTTTCGCAATCAACCGAATTCTGAACATTACCAAACAGTACTTAACTTCTTTCGCTCAGTTGAAGCACGAGCTGATGTCAAGTTTAACTATCAACGACTCCAACATTTTCTGGGTAATGACTTTGATTTTAGCCGAGTTGGACAAATTTTAGTCGGTGTTGATTTGCGAAGAGAATTCGAGGCTTCCCGACTGAAATTTTGGTTTCTCATTCAAAATTATCCCCAGAAATTAGCAACAGCAATTGCCCTATGCCAACCCCCGCAAGAATTACAGACATTGCTGATTGATGATTCCGTGGTAGTCGGGTTTGATTTCTACTTCAATGGTCGTAGCGAAATTGAGGTTTATCCAAGTATTCGTGGAGAGAAATTTAAACAAGTTGATGTACAAATAAAGTTAGCAAAAGTTTTCTCGCCTAAAGCATTGCAACTTTTAGATGGCTGTTGGTCATTAGTGATTGGTTTTAGCCAAGCTAACCCAGAAAAAGTCCTTTATTATCGTACCCGTGACCCCAACAACTTTATTCCCAAACTACGCTGCGGAGCAAGCTAATCGAGTTCATGCTTATTATCGAGAGCAACCTGTAAGCGGAACGATTATTGGGCTGCGGGAAAAAGAAATAATAGCTGAGAGGATCGAAAACTTAAATCTTTATTACCAGATGAGCAATAGTTTAACCTAAGCACTGTTTAAGTAAGTGTGCTTTAGCCCCAAAAGTTCAAGAGGCGAAATCAGAGCGATCGCTCCCCAAAATTAGTATTGGGATTTGTGCGATCGCCCTTGGCGGCGAGAAAGCTGGAGCATCGCCCTGATGAAAAATTTCTGTCAAATTGCGGCGATACACACAAGCCAAAGCCAGAGACTTATCCCTTGACTGAAATAGGCTTAGCGATGAGATTTGCTTTGTGGTTGGCGATCGCTCTTTGTGTTCAAAGCGTAGGTGATAGATTTGTTTTGTCAGAGGCGATCGCGCTCTTGTGTTCAAAGCGTAGGTGATAGATTTGTTTTGTGGAAGGCGATCTGCTGAACGTGAGTGCGTGCGCTTTGCGCGTAAGGCAGCAGCGAAGCGATCGCTTGACTCAAAGCGATGGTGAAATGAATTTGCTTTGTCAGAGGCGATCTGCCATTGGCAGCAGCGTTCCCGCAGCGTCTCGTAGAGAAGCGATCGCTCTTTGTGTTCAAAGTGTGTGCTTGGTGACTAAAACACCGTGATAGATAATATAAATATGAAGTATTAGCCCTTTTTTTGGCAGTATAATAACTACAAACAAAAACTAAGAGTATGAAAACAATTGACAAGAATCAATTAAAAGCTAATTTACTAGAATTTTTGCAACTTGTAGAATTAGAAGGTGAAGAAATTTTAGTGACTGATGGAAATAAACCAGTTGTGAGGATTTCTCAGTATGAAAAAACTCCTTCAACCGAAGAATTATTTAAGAATATGCGAGGTAAAGTTAAGTATTTTGAAGATTTAACTACTCCAACTACTGAAGAATGGCAGGAAGTATAAAAATTGTCCTTGACACTTGCGCTCTTATCTGGTGGAGTTTAGATCCAGACAAACTTTCTGAGCGTGCAAAAAAAGCTTGTTACCAAATGGAACAAGAAAAGAATGGTCTAGTTCCATCAACAGCAGTCTGGGAAATAGCTATCAAGGTCAAAAATAAAAAATTGGATTTAGGAGTAGATATTGATGACTACATCACAACCCTAAAAAAATCAGATGTTATTCGGATTATCCCAATTGATGAGGAAATTTGGTTAGAAAGTGTCAAATTAGAATGGGAACATCGAGATCCAGTAGATAGAGTAGTCGTAGCAGTTGCCAAAATCAACCAAGCTGCCATTATGACAGTAGATAAAAAAATAGCTAGTTTCTACTCTTTAGTAATTTGGTAAATTGAAAAGGAAACAGAACATTTGCAATAATCTAAGTAGTTGCTCATGGTAGAGAAAACTATGATATCTACTAACACAACTTCTCATCTTTTGACAATTCCGCCTTTAGAAAATGGCGACAAGCTGACTCGTCATGAATTTGAGCGACGCTACCATGCTATGCCTAATCTAAAGAAAGCAGAATTGATAGAAGGAGTTGTTTACTTGGCATCGCCGTTGAGAATCAAAAGTCATGGAGAACCCCATGCTTACATTATAGGTTGGTTAGCTACATACAAAGCAGCGACACCAGGCGTAGGTTTGGCTGATAACGCGACAGTTTTAATAGATGCTGATAACGAACCACAACCAGATGCGTTATTGAGAATAGAACAAGGTGGACAGTCACGCATTACTGAAGATGATTATGTCGAAGGTGCGCCAGAATTAATTGTAGAAATTGCTGCTTCTACTGCTTCCTATGATTTGCATGAAAAATTGAAAGTATATCGTCGCAATCAAGTCCAAGAATATTTAGTCTGGCGAGTTTATGACCGTCAATTTGATTGGTTTCGGTTACAACAAGGCGAGTATATCCAACTGGAACCAAATACAGATGATATAGTTTGCTCACAAGTGTTTCCTGGGTTGTGGTTAGCCAAATCAGCCTTATTATCAGGAGACTTAGCTAAAGTATTAGCCGTTTTGCAGCAGGGATTATCAACACCAGAACATCAAAGTTTTGTGGAAAAATTATCTATTTAGTAAAAGATACCATGTACAGTCAGGAATTCAGATACTTGTTTGCAAATTCCGATGGAGTTAAACACTCAAACTCTCCAGTTTAACGTAACCCAAAATTAACCAACTGCAAACCCTGTATATTGTCTCACCAATGACTCATGAAATGCTAAACGGAATATTAATTCTATGTCCTATAGCGAGTTTAGTTTAGCTAAAGCCAAGAAAGAGTTTGGCTTAACCACATTAGAAAAACGTGATATATTCGCGACTGTTCCGGAATTAACAGCCAGTAATTTACTCACAGAAACACTCAATTACAACCTGGCTATAGCTTTAGGTAGTAATAATGAAAAGGGTGTGGGGAATAGGGTGTGGGGTGTGGGGAACCCCATCAATGAATTGAGGGGTTTCAAACAAGGAGTCATTTGGTGCAGTATAGTATTACTTAATAGAGAAAAATATCTCTATATCTAAGCTATAATTGTGATAAATGGTGACAAACCTTTTTACTTATTATGGCTATTTCAATAACCATCAACTTACCCGAAAATTTAGTTGAATCTGCTCAGCGTCTTGGAGAAGCTACAGCGAGAAATCTCTCAGACGTTTTGGTTGATACCCTGGAAATATTATTGCCTACCTTCGAGAATGTCTCAGACATGAGCATTCATTCTGAAATTTCCCATGTTTGCGATCAAGAAGTACTGGAATTAGCTAACTTAAAAATGGATGCAGCACAAAACCAACGTCTGGGTGAACTGCAAGCTAAAGGAAAAAATACGGGACTGACGGAAGCAGAACGGTATGAACTATTAATTTTAATGTCAATTTACCAAATCGGACAATTAAGAAAGTCAGAAGGTTTAGCTGAAGCAGTGAGACGGGGAATAAAAACTCCTTTATCACCATGAGTTCTCTGTCTGAAAGCATACGCCAAAGGGTTAGACAACGGGCAGAAAATCGTTGTGAATATTGTCTTAGCCACCAAGATTATATTCTGGGCAGATTGCAAATTGACCATATACAACCTTTGGCAAAAGGAGGAGTTGATACAGAAGATAATTTGTGTTTAGCTTGTGAATTATGTAATCAATATAAGTGGACACAAACGGAGAGTTTAGATCCTGAATCTGGCAAAACAGTTTCTCTGTTTAATCCTCGTCAACAACAGTGGAAAGAACATTTTACTTGGAGTACAGAGGGAATAGAAATCATCGCTCTAACAGCCTGTGGTCGTGCAACAGTGAGGGCTTTGAGACTAAATAATAGTTTAGCTATTACTGTGCGTAAAAACTGGGTTCAAGCAGGCTGGCATCCGCCAAGTTGATTGCAGTTCATTATAAGTTCTCTAGCTCGCTATAAATTTAAAGCCACTCACTAATATCTCATGAATTAGTTTCCCTCAACTTCCTCCTGTTAAAATTTGAATGGTTAAAATTTGAATTGTTATATGCCCGACCTCACCGACATCCCCGGAATTCCTGAATTATGGACACGCACACTCGGCGACTCCCGCATTAAAATTGCCATTTTAGATGGTCCCGCTGACTTAGAACGCGCCTGTTTTGTTGGGGCAAATTTTACGCAATATCAGCCCTACTGGACACAAGATATTGAAATCAATGATGAATATTTTTATTACCTGAAATTAGCGACAGAATTTAACCAACAGCAAAAAGCCAAAAAAGAAGAATCAGACTACGACAAAGAAGAAGCGAAAAAAGAAAGAGAAGCATTTTTTGAGCAGTTTCCTAAACCAATTCGGGAACGTATTTATCCAGTCATGCCACGCACATCTCTAGCACCATCTTAGGGCAACACGGCTCACCCGCCCCCGGCATTGCACCCAACTGCACAGCAATCAATATTCCCATCGCTTATGATGGCGACAACTTCATCTCACCTGTCAACCTCACCCATGCGATTAATACCGCTTTGAAATGGGGGGCAAACATCATCCACATAGCCGCTTGTCACCCCACGCAAACAGGTGTCACCCCAGATTTATTTGCCCGTGCTGTCAAACAATGCCAAGACAATAACATCTTAATTGTTGCCCCAGGCGGCAATGATAAAGGTGAGTGTTGGTGTATTCCTGCGATTATCCCTGGTGTCCTCACCGTGGGTGCAATGCGCGATGACGGACAGCCGTTTAAATTTAGCAACTACGGCGGCGACTATCAAAGCAAAGGTGTGATGGCGAATGGGGAAAATATCTTAGGCGCACAGCCAGGAACTGACGAACCCATCCGCCAAAAAGGGACAAGTTGTGCTGCACCTATTGTTACGGGTATTTCTGCGTTGCTGATGAGTCTGCAATTGCAACGGGGGGAACAACCCAACGCCGAAGCAGTTCGCCAAGCGATTTTAAATAGTGCGATTCCTTGTGACCCCGAAGAAGTGGAAGAGGTGGAACGCTGTTTGCTGGGTAAGTTGAATATTCCAGGGGCTTATCAGTTAGTGACTGGGGAAGAGTTAATCACCCGCCCGGAAATTTCTCTCGTTCCCTGGCTGAGCCAGGGAATGAACTACCAGGAGGCTCTGCCTCCAGTACTGGTAGTCGAAAAAGAGCCTCGTAGCCTGCATTCCCAGCCTGAGGCTGGGAACGAGCAAAATAATCATAGTCCGTTTCAACGGACTTTAGCTATAAGCCAGGGAATTGATTCCCTGGCGGACGTGGCTGTTACAACCCACGCCGGTGCAGCAGTTGCTACCCTCACCCCCAGTCAACCGAATGATGGCATTACCCCCAGCCTGAAGACAAACCTTGTCTACGCTTTAGGAACATTAGGTTACGACTTCGGTACTGAAGCACGGCGCGACTCGTTTAAACAGCTCATGCCAGCTGTAGAAATTGACGGTACAATTGTTCCCGCCAATCCTTACGATGCCCGTCAGATGGCTTCTTACCTGGAACAAAACCCATCAGAAGGGAAATCTTTAATTTGGACGCTTAACCAAGAACTGACTCTCATCTATGCAATTGACCCCAAAGGTGCATTTGCTGCTGATGTTTACGAAACTTTGCAAGCAGTATTAGCCGGACAAGTGCAACCCCAAGACAGTGAAGACTACATCGAAGGGTAAGTTTCCCTGGACGGTTAACTGATAGAACCGTGGAGTTGTTTTCTGGGCAAGTCGTCCCTGTTGTTACACTACCAAATATCCGGGGTATGTACGGCTGGAAAGTGAATAGCTTGGTGAGTGCAGCCATCGAAAGTGTAACTACCCAACAAACTGATGCTGATGATGTGAGAGTGAGGCGATCTGCTGAAAGCAGCAGCGCTTCGCTATCGCTCAACAGTTTCTTGCAAAGAGTATACTTTGATTTGCAAAACTTAGGGCAAATTTCCAAAGATAGAGCGCTGAATTTTGCTGCGACTAATGCTTTTCAAGCTGCTTCCTGCTTTAGTGAAGCTGTGTCTAGAGGCATGGAACTCGACAACATCGAAGTGGAAAAAAGTCCTTTCTGTCGTCTGGATAGCGATTGTTGGGATGTGAAACTGAAGTTTTTTGACCCGGAAAATGGTCGCAGGGCGAAAAAGGTGTATCGATTTACGATTGATGTGAGTTACATTATTCCTGTCACTTTGGGCAAAGTTCGTTCTTGGTCTGTGCCGAAATAGGTTTTGTACTCAATTTAGCATAACGTTAAACCCATAATCTGCAAAATGCCAGTTGTTTTTGTAACAATAGGGTTGCACAAATTTGTACAACCCTATAAATTTAATGACGGCTAAAAACGTGGATTACGTCATAGCTAACCTTCGCACAGAAGTAGGAGTCAATAAACCAGTCACGAGCGATCGCACTTCTGCAACGGTAACAACAGGAAGCGAAGTCTAGTAGATGACAACGCTCTTTAAGTCAGAGATGGATGTCTGCGGTTATGGTAATGGAGGGCAATCTACTGTGCCAACTATATAGCAATACGGTTCAGTTCAGGTTTATGTGTAAAAAATAACGTAGTGTAGAGACGCGCCATCCGAGAGTTCTACATTCTGTTTCTGATAAGGGTTCTGGTCTTATCACCAAGCGTATTGTACTATATAGTTATTTTTATTACTAAATCATTACAGAAATATTACGCAATTTTTCCAACACCTTAACTGCTTCCTCACGCACCCAAGAATCCTCATCTTGCAGCAGCGCCAGTAGCCCTTGCAGCACTGGCTCTGAGGCATTACCTAACTTGCCCAACGCCTCGGCAGCGCAAAGACGCACATAGGAATCCTCATCTTGCAGCAGCGCCAGTAGTCCTTGCAGCACTGGCTCGGAGGCATTACCTAATTTGCCCAAGGTAGAGGCGGCAATGGCACGCACTTCAGAATCCTCATCTTTCAAAGCTCGCAGGAGAGTAGGAGCTGCAGATTTAGCTGCTGCACCAATCTTGCCTAATTCTTCCGCAGCACGTCGCCTATCTTCTACCTCTGGAACAAACAGATCATCCGTTAAGCGTCGAATGCGTCGCTTCAGTTGTTCTTGTTTTAGGGCTTCCAGATCCAGTCCTGCGAGTTTGCCCAGTTCCTCTGCGACAAAACCGGGTACTTTGGCTTGTGAGCCTTTGGAGAGACAGCAGTCTCTCACTGCTAGCAAAAAACCTTTAATTTCTTCCTGTGGTTTGCTTTCTGCTTGTGCCAGAAACTCCCGCCAGGATGTCTCGTTTTCGCGGTAACTGTCTACCAGATATAGCCCAGCCAAATACTCAGCTAACGGATCGAGAGCAAAGCTGATTGTGTCTTTATTGTATCCAGACTTGATCAGAAGGAGCTTTCCCTCAAAATACTGAAGGGACGCATCAGCTTTATTTTCCCCCAAGGCTTTAACCACTGCCTCACGCTCTACATAGCTTGGTTTATATTCGCGTTCCACGCATTTCCAAGCAATCACCTTGGCATCGTCTTTGACTGTGGGATATTCTTGCCCGATGACTCTTTCTGCCTGACGGTTGAGCTTTTCTAGGTGATCAAGCATCAGGTCTGGAATGTTGTCAAGCGAGCGAGCAGATGCTGATATATTCTCTTTAGCGTTAATCATCCGCTCCGCATATAATTTAGCCAGCAAAACTGTAATCGTTTTCTTGTCACCCACGATGCGTTGAAGTTTGGCACACTCTTGCAACAACTCCCCTGGCTCGTCCTCGTTCTCAAATAAATGCCACTTTTTGAGCTGCTTGAGGTAATTCTTGATAAAGGAAACCAACTCCTCTCCATCGAAGCGGAGAGTCTCAATCTTGGTGTCAATTCCTTTGAAATTTTCCTCGATTCGCGAGGTAATTACCAAAGCATTAGCGGGAAAGTCTCGGAAAGCAGGTTTAATCTTGTTACGGGTGTGTGTACTCATCTCTGAGAGATGATCCACAATTACCAGTATCCGGCGCTGTCGGAGAAGTTGTTCGAGTAATTCATCAGAAATCAGTTGTTCGTTGTCGCAAGCATCCTGGATTTCTCCAGCAATTGCTTCCATCAAAGGCTTCTTGCCTTCCCCAAGATCGGAGTCAAGTTCTTGCTCTATGAGGATTGGTAACATCTTGTGTTCGGTCAGGCGTTTGGACTGTTCATCTTCCATTGCCCATTTAGCAATCTGACAAGCAAGCGCTGTTTTACCCGAACCTCCCTCTCCCCAAATCAGCAGTCGCACTCGCTTTTGTTTAAAAGTTTTCCTCAAGGTTTCTGCAGTCAGTTCCTTAATCTCCTCAGTGTCTAATCGCACTGGTATGGAAACGTAATATTTGCGCTCGGCAACTGTCTCATTCTTGACAAAGTTCAGGGCGAAAGTGTCAATGTGTTTCTTCACCCAAAAATCCAGTACCCTGGGTCGATATTTCAGCCAAAGCAACACAGGAAGTGGTAGTTTGAATTCTGGGATGATTCCTAATTTAGGCAGCTTCAATTCCCCAGGTAGCCACAGCAACCAAAGCGGACGCAACCAGAGAACTCCCAGGTACACAACCACGACTTCCCCAAGCATTACCCCCAGGACAATCAAAGAGAGATCCTGCATTTTCTGTTGTTCAGATTTTTTCCTTTCCTCCTGCTTTTTCTCCTGAGTCGGTGGATTTGTCTTTTTTGCTGACTCTGGTTGACTCGGTTGGGGTGTAGCGATTTTGCTCGGTTGGAGTGGAGACTGCGCTGGTGTTTGAGCGTATACCAGACTATTATCCTGGTTAGATGCCTGCACCCAATTGTGACTTGTCAACAGCAGGGGAAATGAAACTCCCAAAAGTGCAACTTTCAGCAATGCAAAGAAAGGTTGTCTAGGATGCTTGGTCATGAATGAGACAGAGCAGAGAAGAAGATAGCAACGAGAAGTTGTGCTTATTTTAGCGTTTGAAAGATGTCGGCGTCGGTGATTCTTCGCTCTAATCTTTGAAACAAAGCCCTAACTTACAATACGACCAAGAGACTATTGCTCTTTGTCCATTGTGATAATTGATAGCGTTCTGCCCTATTTTGTTCTCATTTTAGACAAATTTTTGACAAAATTCTGATTTTATGCTCTGATTGAATATTTGCTACAAAACCACAATGGTTATTTTTGCGATTGACTTTGCCACTGCCGCTACATTTTTCCGAGACTTAACCGGACAACCTTAGCAAAAAAGGCGGGTAAATCTTTCAACAAGTACAAATAATTGAGAATGACCGCCTACGCATGCCCCCACCACAGATATCTGTGGGACCTTAAGGAGTACTCGTGGGGGATGTTGTCCTGTTTTGTCATGGTTTCACCCAACCCCTTGGGCAATCGCTATACGCGGGCACTGCGCTGCAAGCGATGGTTGCGGATCACCCACTGAGGGCGATCATCGCTTTGATGGCAACCCTCTTTGAAAAGCAGCACTACTCAGCATAGTGCATTTTGGTTGGTTAAAAAATATTTAAGGATTTATTAAGTATTGAACTCTCCTGGCTTTGAAAAACCAGGATTCTAGACTGTTGTTGCTACGTGGGATAGGCGCCACACTCCGCAACTTTGTCTTGTGTTTTACAAAAAACACGTTGGCTGGTTCATGCAGCCCTACCCGCCTCGACCAATTTCTTGGCTGTGCGGCTACTTCGGTATCTTCCAACCATGAAGATTTTACGTGTTGAAGGCAACTGTTAAGTTCTTCTCAACACAACCTTATATCTTCAGTTGTCGTGGTTCAGTCTACCCTTACGGGTTCGACACTTCCTTCAAGCCGGGGAACCCGTCCAACGGAGTGTCTCACCAACACGTTTGTTTTTTGGAGTTTTTCATCCTTGTGTTAGTATGACCTTATTATAGCGTCAATATGATGTCACAAAAAAGCTAACTGTAAGATTCTCGGATAAAGAGCATCAAGATTTAACCAATCTCTCTCACAAAACAGAGCGTTCTCTCAATGATTTAATTCGCGAAGCAGTCAGACAATTTGTAGAAAAAGAAACAAAGGGCTAAAGCCCTATGAGTCAGGTTTCCTCCCCTCCTTAAAAGGTAGGGGTTCTCACCCTCCCACTATGTTTCGATAGTTTTCACATAGCTATTTTATCGTATTAGTAAATAATATACGGTAATTCTACGAATTTACCGTATAAAATTGACTTAAGTAAGTACAGCAAAAACGTTGTGTTTATTAATGTAAAAAATAATAACTTCTACGGGCTTTGATAGGAGGAGTGTAGTGAGCAGGCATCTAACCCCCAATCTCGATTGGATGGCGGTTCTTTTTTCAGCTTTGCGGAGAATTAGACAGCGATATCAGCGACTATCAAAAGGTAGATTTAAGCTGAGGTTTTTTAAAAGTTTTATACCTCTATTTTTTGTAGGTGTCAGCTTGAGTGTGGTACTCGCTGCTAACGCCGCAAGTAGTAGCAATGTTTCAGGCGCGAGTCATTCTGGAAAGAGCGGCAATCTTATCGCTCAACAGAACAATATTGAACTGAACCTTGTTTCCTTCTCTGTCACCAAAGCTGCCCATGACAAGATTATTCCCAAATTTGTAGAAAAATGGAAAAAAGAGCGTAACCAAAATGTCACCTTTAAGCAGAGTTACGGCGCTTCTAGTGCTCAAGCTCTTGGGGTGGTTGAGGGAGGACTAGAAGCTGATGTAGTACATCTATCCCTTGCTCCGGATATTCAAAAGATTGAGCGAGCAGGATTGATTCAACCAGGTTGGGAGAAAGAGTTTTCTAACAACAGTATCGTCAGTAAGTCTGTAGCCGCAATTTTAACCCGTCAGGGTAATCCCAAAGGCATCAAAACATGGACAGACTTAACAAAAAATGGGGTCAGTGTGATTACGCCGAACCCCATAACCTCTGGAAGCGCACGCTGGAACTTCCTAGCGTTATGGAATGCAGCAATTAAAGCCGGAGGAGACGAGTCTAAGGCATTAGAATTTGTCACTAATGTCTTTAAAAACGTTCCTATCTTGCCTGAAAGTGCCCGTGAGGCAACCGATACCTTTTTCAAGGGGGGCAAAGGGGATGCTCTGATCACTTACGAAAATGAAGTGTTGTTGAAAGCTGTAAGTGGCGAAAAACCTCCATACGTTGTTCCTGATGTCAATTTCTCGATTGACAACCCAGTTGCTATTGTTGATAAAAATGTAGACAAGCACGGCACCCGCGAAGTGGCACAAGCATTTATTCAGTATTTGTACACTCCGGAAGCTCAACAAATCTTTGCTCAAACTGGTTACCGACCAATCGATTCGAGTGTAGCGCAAGCAAAAGAGTTTGTTGATAAATACCCTCAAGTCAAAATCGCAACAGCTAATGATTATGGCGGTTGGGCTACGATTCAGCAAAAGTTTTTTAGTGATAACGCCATTTTTGCCAAGATTCTGCGTACCGTCAATACAGCTAAGAAAGGTTAGATCCCTACGGCAAGCCTTCAACCGCTAATCGAGTGCAACGAGACCGAGGAACCAAAAGCTATGGCTTTGGTTCCTGCACAAGACTCAATAAACGTTTGTGCAAGTTGCGCGGAATTACATTCACTGATATCTACTTAAAAATATAAAATTTTACGAGCTTTAACTTCTTCGTCGTAAGTCCCGCGCTATAACGGTACTCCGTTTAGCGCCGGGATATAAGACGGGAGGCGACGAATCGCCCCTAAACGTCAACAACCGCTTTCCTGTTCAGTGCTAGGGGTGATGGAGGAGTCTCCACTCTCCAAGTTTGGTAACCTATCAACCCAATCTTCTATTAGTTGTGTCATTGTCTTTTCTTTTTTAGCCGCATACAGCTTCAGCTTATTGTATCGGCGCTCAGACATCCTAAACCGCAATGATTTCTCTTTCATTTTGTGTACACAAAATGCCACATAAATGCTATCATATTTTTATCAGCTAACCACTGACCACTCGACACAAACGGACTAGCTTGCTAGGTGTACAGTGCGAACGCGAGTGCGTGCCCGAAGGGCATACGTTGGGAACGGTACAGAACCATGACAATTGGTATGGGGTTGCATTGAGAAAGATTGCTTCATGCATGAAACCATCAATGCGTAAAACCAGTTTGGTTTGGTAGTACAAAGCTTTGCTTTTTGTACAACTCTCCGTGGGGCGTCAGGAGAGTATAAACTGCCTGTGGAGGTATCGGAGCGCAGATGTTGCTGTATGGCTTGCCTTGGGGCATCTGGAGTAACGACCAATGAAGCAGGAAATTTCTAGTTCCTAAAAGGAACCGCTTCGCTTCAAAGCGATTTGGAGAAGCCCCCACCATAACGGTACACCGGAAAGGTGGTGGGAGAACGTCACGGCTTGTCAAAATCAACTTGCATGTTCCCAATCGCTCAGTAGCTCAGGCTCCTGCTGTTTTGTCTGACGTGGGCGTAAAGGTGCTTGAGGAGTACCAATATTTGTGGGAGGAAAAGACTTTTGTTTTTTCTTAGCGGATTTGTGTTCCTGTTTCTTGGAGTCCATTTCTACAGTAGTCATGGCATTCACCTCTATGTTGTTGTTTCGGGGTTTGTGATTCTTGAGGCATCGATAAATCTGCAATCATTGCCTGTATTTGAATCTATATGGCTAAGTCTCTATTAATATCATCACTCTATGAGCAGTAATTTCCGGAAAAAGAAAAAACGACAAAGACAGACTCTCAAAGCTGCGCACAGAATCTGTCTGATTACCTAATATTTGACTGATGTTAAATTAACACAGTGGTCGCTCTCGCAATGACTTGATCACAACGACAACATGAGATGGCGATCGCCCTGCATAGCACTGGCACCTTTGCAATCGCCCATCCATTATCGCACCTCCTGCAAGTCACACCTCAATTCACGGGACTCCTGCCGAATCCTCCCTGAACAAGCAGCTTCTTGCAACCTCATGAAAGCATCAAAATCTTCCAACTCATACTTTGTTTTTAGAAGATTTCGTAATTGTTCTTCCGCTGCAACGCTCAGATATCCAGTTGTTATAGCCTCTTGAACGAGGTCACGGATTAACATCATAACCGGAAAAATCTATGTAATTCTGTCAAATACAATTTCTTCATCAGAAATTTCGGTTTTTGTTATAACTCTTTACAATCACTATTATTTAGCAAACTTTGCCATTGTTCAAGAAAATAGTGAAGTTACCTAAAATTATGACTATGTATAAATTTCCAGAGGATTTTTGCTGGGGTGCTGCGACTGCTGCCTATCAAATTGAAGGCGCATATCAAGAAGGTGGACGCAAACCCAGTGTGTGGGATACTTTCAGCGCGACTCGGGGAAAGGTTCTTAACGGTGATACGGGTGCTGTAGCCTGCGACCATTATCATCGCTACAAAGCCGATGTGCAGATCATGGCAGAATTGGGTATCAAACACTATCGCTTTAGTATCGCATGGACTCGCATCATTCCTGATGGTCGCGGCGCAGTCAATGAAGAAGGCATTGATTTCTACAAACGCTTGGTAGATTGCTTACAAGAGTACGGTATCACTCCCCATGCGACTTTATTTCACTGGGATAGCCCCCAAGCACTAGAAGACTTATACGGTTCCTGGCAAAGTCGCCAGATGGCACACGATTACGCTGATTATGTCACGGCAGTTGTGAAGCGGTTGGGCGATCGCATCACTCATTGGATGACTCTCAACGAAATTCCCTGTTTCACCCACATGAGTTATGACGAAAAGCAGCAACCACCCCACGCCCCAGGGACGCTAGTCAAGAGTCGAAAGGAAGTTTGGCAAACTTCTCACCATGCTTTACTTGCTCATGGCTTGGGGTGTCAAGCTATCCGTGCAGCTTCACCTGTTCCGTGTAAAGTTGCTTTAGTAGATAACATCGCCGTTACAGTTCCCATCAACGAATCTCCTGCCAATATTGCAGCAGCAAAAAGCGCCTTTCACACCTGTGGACAAAATGGCGGCATTATTTTCCCAGCCCTCACTGGTACCTACAGTCCAGCAATGCTGGCAAAGTTAAAAGAAGATGCCCCAAGTATAGAACCTGGTGACTTAGAAATCATTCACCAACCCCTCGACTCCCTTGGTCTTAACATTTACACTGGCACTTATGTTCGTGCTGCTGATAATGAAGATGGTTACGAATTCCTCAACCTTCCCAAAGGCTACCCACAAATGTATATGCCCTGGCTAAATATCTTGCCTGAGAGTATTTATTGGGGCATTCGTCATATCAGCGAAACGGTGGGGCGCAATGACTTACCAGTGTACATTACTGAAAGTGGCTGTGCTGCACAAGATGAAGTGAATTCTACTGGTGAAGTCATTGACACTGACCGAATTATGTACTTACGCCAGCACCTAAAGTCAGCTCATCAAGCCATCAGTGAAGGGTATCCTTTAAAGGGGTATTTCTTGTGGAGTTTCATGGATAACTTTGAATGGGCTTGGGGATACTCCCGACGCTTTGGGATTGTTTATGTGGACTACAAAACACAAAAACGCATCCCAAAAGCCAGCTTTGAATGGTACGCAGAATGTATCCGTCAGAACCGAGTCGTTTAACAAAAAGTACTCCGCAGCTAGTGGTTCATGTCATTAGTTTTGATGGTTTGTAGAGTTTGTAGAGACGATGCATGCAACGTCTCTACGAGATTTATCCGATCCAAAATGTGCAATTTAATAGTTAACGATGATGAGGCTTATCGCCCCTTCAGTTCTGGGGGAAATTAACAAGCAGAAATTACGCATACGTGATTTTATGCCAACACACAGGCGATTGTCCTTTGGACGAATCGCCCTGTAGAAAGCCCTCTGTTATACTTGTCATAAGCGCAATACAAGTATGACAAAAGCCATGCTCACAGTCAGACTAGACGAAGAAACAGAACGCCAGCTAGCCGATATCTTGGCTCACGAGAAAACAGACAAGAGTGAGTTGATCCGACGCTTGATTGCTGAGCGCTGGCTTAACTTGCAAGCAGGCAGAACTTTGGTTGATAGGCGAGGTGGACACCCTCAACATCTCCTGCAAGATGCACCAACAGACTTATCTGAACGAGCAAACCGCAAAAAGGCGATGCTCCAAGGGAGCCGCGCCTTGCGCATACGCACACTCGTCCCAAGCTGACTCCTGGCTCCTGACTCCTGACTACTTCTTGATCATTACTACCATTAAGCGATCGCTAAATATCTCACTTCCCGCCTGCAAATCACCCCTCCAATAATCGCTGCACAGAAACCGTAATTTCTGGAAATGCCAAAGGGCTAATTTCTCCATCTGTCAAAGTGAGTTCAGAGCGATAATCGCCATCGACTGGTTCACGAAATATTTTGACTTGTCGATGTTTTAAGTCTACAATCCAATATTCCTTAATTGCCGCAGCAGCATAAGTCTTGCGTTTAGGATCCAAATCCTTACTCAAACTGCTGTGAGCATACTCAATCAGCCAAAAAATGTTTTCCGGGTAAGGATGACGGGTTCGATATTCAACTCGGCGCGGTTCAACAACAGCCAAATCAGGTTCTGGCTCAGAACTGCTTTCGGGGAGAGTAATAGGTTTGGCATCTCGCACTAGGGCTTGCTGACTGAGCAGTTCGCGCAGGTAGTCAGCAGCATCAGTGCTGAGTTGGGCATGTTCTGGCCCCTCTGGTGCCATATTGATAATTTCCCCGTTCAATAGCTCGACGTGACGACCTGCTAAAAGACCGACTGAAATCATGCGATGATAGTCTTCTAGGCTCCATTTAGCGGTGGTCACTGTCATGGTGGTGAGTCTTCTTCTGTGAGAGCAGTTTCTCTAATTTTCGCATATTTACCAAGTCGCGCCCAGCCCAACGTCGATTCGCAGACTCAATGAAATTTTTTCAACGGAATAATCAGGGTTTTAGCTCATGTTGGAGCGCGAAGGTTGTGTAGATTCTGGTGTAGATGCCAGTACAGACAAAAGTTGATATCACTATTGATAGCAACGATTCCTCAAATGGCGGTATAGAAACAAGTGTAGACAATTTTGATAGCAATCTACCCCAGTCTGGCAAACGCCTGGGTTCTCTTTATAATGACAGCACCGCCCTGCGGCTGATAGATGTTTAACAAAGGTGTCAATTGATTTTGGTATTATGCCAAAATTAGCCATCAAGAGCGAATTACGCTGCAATGACCATCTCAAATGACCTGCTGTCGGTTTTACGAGCATTGCCTCGTGCAGATAAGCTGCGGCTTATGCAGTTTTTAGTATCAGAACTGGCACAAGAAGAAGGAGTGACGCCAATCATTAAGTTACTTGAATAGATTAACCTCTATACGCCATCTCGACATGATTTAGAAGGTTTAAACCATACGGTGCTATAAAAATAACAGGTTTATCTATGTAGTAATTCGGTTCTAGTATATCAGGTTGCAAGAAACGATTATCTGCTATGGGTATCACATTGGTCGATTTGTTGCCATAATAGACTTTGATATTTTGAGGATAGACTCTCAAAGGAACGTTCCCAGTGTTATGTAGCGTAACTCTCGCAACGTAAACATCATGCCCTGAAGCTAGGAGTACCGCAAGTGCTATAAAATTAGATGCCTTACCCTTAACAATGAATTCTGTTGCTACCACAGCAAGTTCTAAGGGTGCGGTACGCCAACTGAAGTTTAAACGTGCAACAGACTGAGCTATTAATTGCTTATCATTCAAGCGAGAAGATAAAGAAGCGTCGGAGATATTGCTACCCTTATTTATCAGGCTATTGGCACTATCCTCTGAAACCATTGACGTGACAATTTGCTGTGCATTAGCAATAGCTGGAGAAGTAATGCATACACCTAATGCTGCGATACCTGCAAGTAATTTCTTCATTTCACTATTTAATCTCTCAACACTGGCATCATAAAGTGGGTACTAGATCAAAAAAAATGGGGAGAAGATCAAAAAAAATAAAATTGATAAATTATCTTCTCAAGTCGTATGTCCAGTAAGCAGTGCTGAGTTTGAGAGTGTCATCACAAGAGTAGTTGGCAGCAATAATTCGTAGCCCTCTTAATTTGTCGAGAAATCTTTCGTAGGGTGTGTACTTTAGGCTTTTATCTAATAGCGTCCAGGTTGTAGCTCCGGAATGATATTGGAATTTACCATAAGCGATCGCCAGTTTAATCATGTCCCAATTAATTGCTCTTTGTTGCAAACGTCGATTGAAGTGATTGTGGTCTTTTGCACAAGAGAAAATTTCAATTATGGGGAGGGTTTTGATTATGTCGTCGGAGCTAATTAATTGACTGAGTTGTTTTTGAAATTTCATGGGTTTTACCTTGTTTTATTCAACTGAAGGCATGGTAAAACCGCTCCAAAATAAAGATAAATTGGAGGTAAATAAATAAAAAGAAATCAGAGTGATTAAATGCTTAATTATTAGCTGATAAGTATTGTTTATTCCTTACCAATATCATCGCAGATTTTTCGGTCTTCTTCGCTGACGTTGGGGTTATTGGTTAGGTAGTCTCGCACCCAATCGCAACCGTGTCTTATTACATCCTCTAAATCTAAACTCCGCAGCTTAAGCCCATTATCACTTTTGATAATATTTTTATTATCAGGACTGAACTTAATATCGTCACTATTATCTGTATATGGATCGGTTTGATCTATATTCCACATTTTTACTATGCCGTCATTCAGCGAAGCTAAAACTTTACCATCTGGACTGAATTCGATATCTTGCGCATCATCTTGAAGGGATTCAACCCAGGAGTAAGGGCCACTTTCAAATTGATGCCATATTTTGATTGTACCTTCGATAGTCAAAGCTATAGTACGTCCATCAGGACTAAATGTGATGTTTCTTACTCTACCGCTACCTTTAGCACCCTCACGTTCAAAAAAGGTTTCAGCCGAATTTTTATGAACACTCCACAGTTTAAAACCCTCATTTTCTATGTCTGTCCATGTAGCAATAAATTTTCCGTTTGGGCTAACTTTCATTGCAAAGGTTTCTGCTGTAGGGGCTTGAAAAGTTTGAAGTAAATTTCCTTGAAAGTTCCAAAGTTTTACTATGCCATCCCAACTAGCAGAAATAATAGTTTTCCCATCAGGACTAAATTTTGTTAAAATAATCTGCTCTGTATGAGCTTGAAAAGTATTCAGTAAGTTTCCTTGAAAGTCCCACAGTTTTACTATGCCATCTTTACTATGAGAGCTATAAGAAACAACCAATTGAAAATCAGGGCTAATCTGTAAACTACCGACCTTTTCATTTTCTTCATTACTTTTAAAATAACTAATTAATTTTCCCTCAAGATTCCAAATTTTAATGATTTTGTCCTCATTATCAGTATAAGCAATATTCTTTCCATCAATACTGAACACTAAACTCCAGTCACGGTCATTATCGTCGAGATGACTTTTAATGATATAAAGTAATTTTCCTTCTTGATCCCAAAGTTTAATTGTTTTATCTGCTCCATCAATAGTAGCAATTGTTTTCCCATCAGAATTAAAAACTAACCAATGACCTTGAATAATATGAAGTAATTCTCCTTTTTTATTCCACAATTCAATTTTTCCATCTCCTCTTATAAAAGCAACTACTTTTCCATTAGGATTAAAAAATATTCTTTTTTCTCCATATCCTGTACGTGAATCTAAAAGTGAGATATATGAAAATGATGTATCTTTATCAGATCTGACTCTATCAATCACGCCAACTTTTAAACGATTAAACTCTTTAACTCTAACCAGAGTATTCTGAAGTAAACTTGTCAACTTAGTTCGAGTTTTAGTATCAGATACAAGAAAACTATTTTCAATCTTTCTTCCTACCTTAAGTCCAGCAATAAGTGCATCAAATTCCTGATTCGATGCCAAAAGTGTTTCAACAGAATTACTCAGCGCATTAATTTCACTAATAGTGGCTCGACGCAGTTGCCACAATGCAGCACCAGCTATCATTGAAATTGCTACTATCCCTACTGTTAAACCACCAATAATCTGACGCTGACGACGTTTAGCTAGTTTTTCAGCCTTTTCTTTGGCTTGAATACTGGCATTAACAAACTCGTTACTTTTCCCAGAAAGATCATCAGCATACTTAGTATAAAACTCTTCATATTTTGCTAAAGCACCTTTGGATAATAAGAAACCATCTAGCTTCCCATTTTTTTCCCATTCATCTGCTTTTTGATTAATTTCTCTAATTAAGCGGTATTTCTCTCGATTCTCATCTAACCACCATTTCAGCGCTTCCCAATCCCGCAATAAGATTTCGTGAGCGATTTCTACTGTTACTTTATCTTTGCTTTGACTGCTGATAGTTTCTTTTTTAACAACAGCAGATACAGCTAAATTACTTTTTTGCTGATTCTCCTTTTCATCAGAAGCAATAAGCTGTTCTTTCTTAACTAGATATAAATTATTTTCTTCGCCACTGACTACAATTAATCGCGCCTCAATCAAAGCTTGCAAAGTAGAATCTAAAACATTCTTATACTTATTAACTGATAATTTAGATATGGGTAAGCGACGTCGGGTATCTTTATTGCTATCGCCTTGTTCTTCCACTAAAAAAACTAGAGACAGAAAAATTGACTGGGCGCATTTTTGTTGAGCTTCATTCAGGTTATTATAGGTTTCTTGGGCTTTATTGCTGAGAAATTTGCCCAACTTACCAATATATTGCTGATAATCCTTAACAGTTAACCTTCCTCGGCTGCGCTTGTGCCATAATTCTTCTAGGGCATATTGTAATAAAGGTAAACTTCCCTCTTTTAATTCTCCCAGCAGAAGAGCAATTAAACCATCTTCAACTTCTAAACCTACTTTTTGCGCTGGTTTGGCAATAATTTGACGATATTGTTCGTCTTCAAGACGACAAGATGGGACTAATACTTGAGATTTTGTAATTAAAGGAGCTAATTCGCTCATTCCCAAGCATTCATTAAGAAAATCACTTCTGAGAGTGATAATTACTTTGAAACAGTCCCTAGCTTTTTTGATTGTACCTAAAATAAGACTGATAAAATTCACACGGTCTGTTTCTGCTGTCAGGGTAAACAACTCTTCAAACTGGTCAATTACTAACACAGATATTTCTTTGGGTTGTTGGCGCAACCATTCCACTAAAGAATCAACTCCTAAATGTAATACCCCTTCTAAAAAATCTGGGTTATCTGGTGCTAATGTTTTTGCTAAAGCAGCTAAAGGATTATCCCCTAGAAGCATCACCCAAGATTGACAGGATTTATACTGTTCCGATTCAAAATCAAATAACCCTTCCGTTACTAACTGGGGTATAACTCCCGCCCTAACTACAGAAGATTTACCACTACCCGAAGCCCCTACTACGGCTAAGAAAGACGTAGATTGCAATTTCTCGATAATTTCTGCAATTAATTCTTCTCGACCGTGAAAAAAGTAAGCATCATCTTGGGTAAAAGCTTCTAAACTCTTATAAGGACAAACTTCGATTTCAAATATCTCATTATGGGAACGTTGTACTTCTACTGATAAAATTTCCATCACTTCAGTAGAACCCGATAACCAAAGTTTCAAATTAATATCGGGTTGGGAGTCGCGCCCCCCTGAACATTTAATTTGTAATTGAGTAATTAATTCCGAAACCCAAAATTCCTTTTCCGACTCTCCTGCGGTTTCTAATACAGTTACTAATTTATGGAGGAACTTTCTATTATTAGATACAGAAGTAGTTGCGGTAATCAAACACAGAGATTTCTCCTCACTGGGTTGCAAGATGTCAATTAAATTTTTAGTATTCCCACTTGTGTCTAAAATATCAGCAATAATGATAATTTCCTTCACAGGGGAATCCTGTAACTGTTGACCAAGCCAATTAAGATTGATTCTGGTGTCCTGATTGCAAACCAAATCGTATGTTTCTGAGTTAGTCGATTCAATTGTTCCTGCTAAATACAATAGAAGAGGTTTCTTAATTTCCTCCTGTAAATAACTAGCAATAACCTGTTGAAGATTTCGTCTCTGCTTATCTCGAATAGAAGAATAATAATAATCAACTGCATAACTTCCTCTAGCTTGCAGTATTCTACATAGGCTAATATCAGCTTCGGAAGAAGATAACTTATCGACAATCAAAGCCTTTTTATGAGTAGAAGGAGTAGCCAATCCAATAATGAATTCCCCACCACCTATAGCAATTCGTTGTGGAGTTTGAGAAGCATCAAAAGGGAGTCGCTTAACTTTTAATTTAGTAGATGATTCTTTTAAACTCCCTAACATCCCCTTAGAAAAGCTATCTTCATTTAGAGGGTTTTTCTTATATTCAATAAATTTCTTACTACTGCGTTCGACATACTTAAACAAGCTGTCCGCATCAATCTTACCTTCAGCGTTAGCTGCTTTCCCTCGTAAACCCTCAATCAGACAGTAGGTAAATAAGCCATGTCTTAATTCGGGAATTTCCCAAGAACGTTCTGTTTTATTGCAGGAAAGCATAGCATAAAAATCCTGACTTTGTTCTGCTTGCTGTTCCAAAACTGCCAACAGTTGACCAGTCGGATTTTGTCTAATTCTGTTATCTTGCTGTTGTTCTCGTTCTTGACAAGCATCCAGCCAAACAAGTTGACGTTGCGCTTTACATTGTCTGAGTTCATTTAACAGAATATCTAACTTTAATCCCGTTCCTGCTAAATCTTCTAAACTCGTATCCGTCACACATAAAATTGGTCGATTATTAGAGTCAAGATAACCATGTCCTGAAAAGTAGAATAAAACCGTATCTTCTGGTTTAGCTGAACGAAACTGTTGGATACTGGTAATGATTTCTAATAAATTAGGAGGTTTCTCCCCACCATCATAAAGAGCAATAATTTCTGTTTCCTGAAACTGTTGAGTCGCTATGGTTAAAGCTTCTGCTAACTCCTTACAGTCATTAGCGCAGTATTTCAGGTCGAGAATTTGACTATCTTGATAATGGTTTACTCCGACTAAAACCATCCAGAGTTTAACCTGACCTCGTTCTAACTGTTGTGTGCTAGGATTACTTACTATAGCTGACATCTATAACCTTCAATCCTTAAGTTAAATATTTAAAAACCAAAATTTACTGACGAGATTTTTAGGTATTGGTTCGATTTCCCAAATCAAACCAGTTTCAGGTGTTAAAATCATACCTACACAAAATATTTCTATAGCCTTTTTCACTTAGGTGAGTTACGCCTTACAAAATGTATAAATATTATTTTTTGGGAGAAATAATTAGGTTTTTTACTACTAACTAAAAATACTATAATTTTATACTTTCTACTCACAAAAAAATAAAATAAATAAAATTACATAAATAAAAATCAATTTAAATAAATGCCGAAAATTTTCCAGAGTTACTTTACAATAACAATCAAATGCTTTTGGGTTCCAAAAATGCCATTCTTAGAAAGAGAATACTTAGAGTACATAAGCGAACAAATTTTTCCTGGCAATGTACGTCCTGAGCTTCAGTATTGGACTTTTATCGAACGTTTTAATCCTAATAATTACTCTATCAAAAGTATTGAAATAGCTGAAGGATTAACCCAGATGCAAGGTAAAGATTATGCATCAGGAATTAATCAGCATATTAAAGAAGTCATAAAAAAAATATATCGCCGATTTCGAGATGAACTAGCTCAAGATGGTATTACCGAACAACAGCTTGGGTTAGGGAATCAAGATCCAGGTAGAAAGACATCCGACACAAAAAGTCCTTGGCAGATTGCTTATGAATGGTTGTGGGACATAAAATATCCTCGTTGGCTACAAGACTATATTTGGGACAATTGGAAACAAAGAGCAGAAACTAATGTAGAGTGGATACAGTTTTGCGATCGCCCTTCCGAATATTCTTCTAGAGGAATGAAAATTCCCCAAGCCTTACCTAAAGAGATTATTCCTATTAATACTCCGTTGAGCTTGAAAATAAATCTCGATAGTCCAGGAAGTTATCTACTCTTGTTCAATCGGGGGTTAGATGCTCAAGGCAATACTGCAACTAAATACTTAGTTACACCTTCTCAAGCTTTTGCTCCTAGCTATCAACTAGTGGAGAAAAGCGTCTTGATACCTCTACAAGATGCAATGTGCGACGATATCCAGTTTGATACAGTTGGGACAGAAGAATATATCGGGATTGTAATCAATAAAGCTTTAAATTTACCTTGGCTGAATCCCGATCCAGAGAATCCTGCTCTAGAATGGCAAGGTAAGCATTTAGAACAAGTGTGGGAACAGCTACACGCTCAAGATAACTGGCGAGTTTTCTATCAAGATTTTATAATTGCTTAACCCCTTTATAAGAAGCAGAGATAGAGGTTAGCTGAAAAAATGGAATAACTGCCCGACCTAAAGCAACTATCGCAACACCTTCTTCACCTATATCCGTGGGGAATTGCGCCTCTACACGCGACAACCAAAAAGGCAAATTTTCACCCTTCTTAATGCGAACATCTTCAATCCAAGTTACAGAAACAGCGCCTGGGATGCGATTGCGCACAGCGCAGTGCAATCATGTGATCGCGTGGACACCACTAAGTACTCAGAACTCCGCAGCGCTTGGACTCAGAATTGAACTGAGTCCTGTGTTTTGACCTATGTGTTCTTCTTAATCCTTGTTCAACAGAAATTGGTTTCCTGCAAGAAATTAAGAATCGCTGCATTCACCGCTTCTGAAGCACCAGAGGACGCATCATGATGGCAGTTAGGCAGGATTTGTAATTTAGCCTGGGGAAGGCGCTGACGCAATTTTTCCCCATCGCTAGCAGGAAACCAACTATCTTGTTCGCCCCATAAAATCAGGGTAGGACATGTTATGGCACCGAGATTATTCTGAATTTTACTAATTAGATTTGGTTTATCTGTTTGCAAGTGTTCAATTTCCCGCGCTGCTATTTGTAACTCTTCAGCCACCTTCGTAAGAGTCCCATAAATTTCAGTGTAAGGGTAAGTTATCCAGTAAACATCATCTTGCGTCAGTATTGATGGGTCGTACAAGACTCCACGCCTTTCTATTGCCATAATTTCTCTCACCAGTGGTGCAAACAGATGCGCTAGACGAGAGGAGTCAATTGCTTGCACGATTTCTAAAGGGATTTGGGAAAGCAACCACATTCCCCAATGAGGTAACCGTTGGGGAAAGATAGGGACATTTACCAGCACAAGCCGCGCTATTAACTGGGGATTTGCTTGGGCAAGACCAAGGGCAATTAATGCACCTAAAGATTCTGCCACAAGAACCACGGGTTCATCACATAAGGAAAGAATGACTCTTTCTAACTCAATAATTTGATGACCAGCCTGTTCTCTGCGAAACACAGGTTTTTCGGAAAACCCGTAACCTTTGGCATCAAAACAAATAACCCGAAAATACTTTGAGAGTGGCTCGACACTGTGACGCCAATTGTAGCTCCAGCTGCCAACACCATGTAAGAGAAATAAAGGTTTACCTGTTCCTTTTTCACCGTAAGCGATTTTTACAGGATACCCATTAGCATCGGTAATTACGAGACTTTGCCGCCCTTTGGGGAAAGTCGCTTGCCACCAGTCTTTCATTAATTTCGTCGTCACTTATCTAACCGCCCGTAAACAATCCAAGCAGCATTCCAAGCAGTTTCATGAGCATCACGGTAAATGCGACTAATCCAATAGCGACTATAAACAATACTGTCATAACCGCAAATACAAACCACTTGTCTGCCCTCTTCCTCTGGCTAGGAAACTTTAAATGATCTTCCAATAGCTTGATATTATACTCGTTAGCTTTCCAGCCGACATCAAATAAATCCCCTGCGATCGGTACTGCCCCTACTACGGCATCAATAATGATATTCAATACCATTCTGCTCAAAGTAGATGCTGGCGCACCTAACCGGGCAGATTCTAGGACAATGTATGCTGAAAGCATAACTCCTAAAAAATCACCGCCGACAGGTATTAATCCCAATATGGGGTCTAAACCAACACTAATTTGTGTTCCCGGAACGGTAATGACTCTATCGAGTAAGCGGCTAAGTTGACGCAGTCTTCTTAAAGTGGGTGCTTTGGCATCAAGTTCCATTGTGGATAGTGAGGGGGAAATTCAGAGATGAGGGCGTTTGCATTTGAGTTGTTAAACGCCTAAATATTCTACTCTTATGCAGGGAAAGTGAATGGCTTACCTCTAGTATATGTAACAATATGTACTAATTTTTTGCTATAAACTATGTTTTCAGGTTTTGCGGGTGATATGTATCAGCTTTTATGACTCAAGAATTAACTTCCCAGTGGTTGGCAGAAATTAAAGCACTCAAACAGCAGATAGCGGAACTTCAAGCAGAACATGATACAGGATGGCAAAGTGCCGAAAAATGGCGGAAACTCTACAACACAGAAGCAGAACAACGGCGTACAGATGCTCAGATGGCGCAACAGACGATCGCCTCTTTAAAAGCACAAATACACCAAATCCAAGGTATTGAGTCAGCACAACTTGATGATCCCACAGCGACAACAGCCATTCAACAAGAAGTCGAACAACTCGAATCAGTGGAGGAATTGAAAGCCAGATTGATTGCGGTAACGAAAGAACGCGATCGCCTGCTACAAGCTTTGAAAACAGAGCAAGACAACCACGCCCAAACGCGCAAAAGCTTAACCACCGCCTTAGGTGATGCTATAGATGGTTTAACTAAGGAAAGAGGTAATACATAACTAGGCAAGCAAGGGAGATAGGAACGTGGGGAGACTCAGAGAAGTTTCCCTCTCTCTCTCCCTCTCTCCCTCCCTCTCTCCTAAAATCCCATCGCCTCTGCGACTGCCAATAATTCTGGCGCAATGCCCTGTTTAAATTGACTTTGACTGTGTTTGATGGCAGTATCTGGGTCTTTTAAACCGTTGCCGGTGAGGACACAAACTACAGTCGCGCCTGTAGGAACTTGGTCTTTCACCTGCAACAAACCAGCAACGGAAGCGGCGCTGGCGGGTTCGCAGAAAATCCCTTCTTCTGAAGCCAAAAGGCGATATGCATCAAGAATTTCCGCATCGGTGACGGCGTGGAAACTGCCCATACTTGCTTGTTGGGCGGCAACTGCTTTTTGCCAGCTGGCAGGGTTGCCAATGCGAATTGCTGTGGCTATGGTTTCTGGATGTGCCACTGGCTGACCATTCACGAGGGGAGCTGCACCTGCTGCTTGGAATCCCATCATCTTAGGTAGGCGATCGCACTTTCTGGCTTGATGGTATTGACAAAATCCCATCCAATATGCTGTGATATTTCCCGCATTACCCACTGGAATACACAGCCAATCAGGAGCATCGCCCATAACATCAACAATTTCAAACGCCCCTGTTTTTTGCCCTTCTAAGCGGTAAGGATTGACGGAATTTACCAAAGTGATCGGATAACTTTCTGCCATTTCGCGCACAATTTCCAGCGCTTGGTCAAAGTTACCTTTGATTGCCAGGACTTCTGCCCCATACAGCAGCGCCTGTGCCAACTTGCCCAACGCCACATAGCCATCAGGTATGATCACAAAGGCACGCATTCCCCCACGCCGAGCGTAAGCCGCTGCTGCTGCTGAGGTGTTGCCCGTACTGGCACAAATGACCGCCTTTGCTCCAGCTTCCTTTGCCTTAGAAATTGCCAATGTCATTCCTCGGTCTTTAAAGCTACCAGTGGGGTTCAGACCATCGTATTTGACGAAGACACGCACTTGTCTGCCAATGCGTTCTGCAATTGAGGGAACAGGTATTAAAGGTGTATTGCCCTCCTGCAGTGTGACAACTGGTGTTGTTTCGTTGACAGGTAAGTATTCGCGATATTGCTCTATCAGTCCAAGCCAGGGTTGGCGATGAGATTTAGCAGCAGACAGGCTCAAAGTCACGGTATTTAAAAGCTCTTAGCTCCAATTGAAAACAGCATCTGGTATATATTTTGCACTCCAGATGCCACCGACGCGCAAGATGTTATCAATAAGTTACCTTGTCTCCCTCCGGAACCCTCCGGAACCCTCATCCCCCTCCGGAACCCTCCCTCACTCCCTCCCTCACTCCCTCCCTCTTAGTTCACGTGTTTAGTTGGGAACAAGACAACTGCATAAGCAGTCTCCTAGTACACAACCTGAGACATATTTCATTTGTGGTAGAAAAGTTTATAATTTTTTAATGATTCTTAAAACTTGGCTACTATAATATCTCTAGTGGTGTGAGTTGAGTTCTGGATAGATATGGCAATGTCTACATCTAGTGTTTCTGAAAACGAGTCCCGGGCTATCTGGGCAAACAAGTTGAACAAGTGTTATTACCAAGCCGAGCAGTTAGATAAGTTTATGCATCTACAGGCAGAGGTAGATTGCTTGCTACAGCAATTGCAAAGTATGAAAAGGCAAAACGTATCTGCTACACACAAGGAGGAATAAGTCGCCAATATATTAGCGATACTTATTTAAAGTTAGTCATGAAGCGCGAAAAACAAGCGGACTAACATGGATTATTAATTGAGAATTTTCTCAATATACATGTAGGAGCGGCTAGCTCCGAAGTAACGCCTGTGGACAAGTAAGAGCCGTCTCTCTTGGTAGAAGCAGGAAGCAGACAAAGTAGATGTCATGGACAACTATGGATAAGTTCTGTGTAGCAGTGTGAGCAGTCTACTATTCAAAGCGCTGATTCTTTTGTGACCAAACTTTCAACCTATAACCGTGGGCGTTCTCTAGAAGCAAACCTACAGATTGTCCTCCCGAAAGCTTGGCGATCGCCCTTAACAAAGCTGGGGAATCTTGCTTTAAGTCAGTATAAATGACTTGACCAGTATCAGACAAGATCAGCGTGCGAGGACGGGATTGATTTTTGTCAGGACTTGTGAGTGTTGACTGTTGCGGCTGAAAACTTCCGTCCTCGCTGGTATCTTGCATATCTAAAGATGCTATTGCCTCTGGCGAAATGGTTAGCACAGTTTCCGGCATTGCATCACCTGTTAAATCAACCTCTTGAACAGGCAAACTTCCTAGGTTTTGCAGGATATATTGCGAGTCTGGAACCGTACCATCAGGCAACTGACCAGATTCTTGGAGCGATCGCCACAATACCGGTAGCATGGCTTTTACCCTGAGCGCGTCTTGTTGGTACAGTTCTTGGAGCGTCATTGGTACTGACTCAACCCATTCTAAAGCAGAATTTGTCATCGCTAAAAGTGGTTGTTGTAGAGACGTTGCATATAAAGTCTCTACACTCTCATCTGCAGCAACGAGTAACCGCAAGACGCCATCGCGAAATTGCACGGCTTTGATGGTGGCTGTCGTCGTTACCTGTTCTCTGTTTGCCAGCCAGACGACTATTTGAATTTCCGGGTCAGAATCTATACCTAAAGCCTTCCACAAAAATTTTTCTGGCGAAGTTTGAGGAGGCTTTAAATTTGTAAACGGGAAATATAACCAGCGTCTTCCATCATGAAATGCAGAGACTTCCACCTGATACCAAACCTGGTTATCAGCTTTTTGTAGAGACACGTCTTGCTGCGTATCTACAAAAATACTATGGCGCTTATCTTCAAAAACCCTATGACGCGTCTGTTGTGAGGGAGGTTTTAGCCAGTCAGCGGCGTTAACTTCAGCGATTGATTGTACCGAACCAACAATCTGGCTCGAGTGAGTAGGGATTTGAGATGCGGCGTCACCATTGAGTTGTCCTAACAACCCTTGAATATAGGTAAGGGTGTCTGTTGTGGTTTTGGATTGCGTATTTAACCAGGAATTTGCCCGTTGTTGCCCATACTTGGCTGCTAAAATCAAGGCACCCCAAGCTTGCACCGACTGTTGATTTGGGTTCACCCGCAATTGTGCTTCTACACGACTCCACAACCGTCCTTTATCTGCTTTTAGTAGGGTGCCAATTTCTTGGGCATTTTGCAGGGAAGCCTCAAACACTTGTAAAGCTTTGTCCCAACGACCATCTATTAAATCTGCCAGGACTTGTTGGCTGGGGCTTGTCGAAGTTGTGTCTGCTTGGGTTTTGGTAACTTGGGAATGCAAATCAATCACATCCATTTGCGCTTGTGCTGCTTGTGGAAGCTGCTCTGTCAGTTGTTTTTTGAAAGATTCCAACTGTTTAAAGGCTGGTGTCCACAGTCCATTACGGGCTAACATCAAGGCATTTTGGTAATCTGAATCTTCGAGGGCTGGTGGAGTCAGGGAAATTTGCTCTAGTTGAATAGGGTTAAGGACAAACTTGACAGAGTTGACTTGATAAACGCGTAGTTGCGGTTCTAAACCAACTGTTTGATCCACAACTAACTCTTTTGCATCACCACCGGTGACTTCCCGCCATTGAGGGAGTTGTCCACTGGGACTTGTCCAAGGCAGCATCAGTTGTAGGTGAGCGCCATCAGGATTGTAGTAAACTATCTGACCATAAGCAATTCCACTTGTTCCTTGTTGACGCTGTCCTCGTAAATAAAACCATACACCTGGCGAGGGTGTATCGCCTTCAAAACGACCTACTTCGCTTAAAGGCAAAGGTAAACTGGAACCTTGGTTGTCATCAGTAGCATTCACAATGGGAGCGACGACAAAAGATTCTTCTGGTCCAGTCACTTTGAGTTGAGCAGCTAGATGATAGTATGCCTTTGATACAGATTGCAGTTCTGGGTTTCCTGCGCGTTGATAAACCCTAAGTTCAACTATATACTTGCAATCAGACTGACAATTAGCACGCTGCTTAAAAACAGGGAGTAAAAAAGAAGTTGTTGTGTCGCGTTCCAAAGGTAGGATTTGTCCCGCTATTTGTCCTTGTTTGCTGAGGGAATCTTGAATTTCTCTAAGGGTTTGGGAGCGTTTTGAGTTATTGTCGGAAATATTTCCCCATCCTGGTAAAGATTTATTTAGCCAGCTTACCTGCTCTGGATTAAGTATAAATTGAACGCTAATCCAGGCAAAAGTCGTAATTAAACCAGCGCTGCATAACAAAACTGTCATTGCTACCATCGACGCTAGCCAACTTCCCTGTTGAGGCTTTTCCTTGAATTTTTCAGTTAGGCGCTTGAGTGGACTTGAATTCGCCTGATTTGATCTGCATGGTTTTGGTGCAGGATTTGAAGGGTTTGCCATGCTACTTGTGCTGTAAATCCAATAGGTACTTTGGCAAGAGTATTTTCCTTTATACTCGTGTTCCTTAAATGTTGGTTAGAAACATTTAAAGGAAGGTAAGTGTGGAAAATTTTTCAATTTTCACTTTTGATTATTCTTTTCTTCTTCATTTACATTTATCAGGATGCAATGCCTGATTTCCGCACAATTTTCTCCTTAACTTTCTATTTTCTTTACAAAATCAGTAAATTCACCAATGCCATAAAAACCCGTCCTTCAATAGACTCTCATTATGTGTGTGTGAGTTGAGTGTAAAAAAAACCGAGAAACAAGAATGAACGGTTGCGGCTTTGTTGGTCGCGGCAATGAGAAACGGAGACATCAAAAGACACAGAGATAATTTTTTCCGCGTCGTAAGTGTCTCCGTGTTTTCTTTATTTTCCGATGTATCTATAAAGATTGGATATTTTTACTGAATAAATAAAAGCTATTTCATTAATTTTTTGAAGCAACTTTTTTTCAATAATTTTCCAATTCAAGGTTTTTGATTTGACGGGTTAACACAGGTTGGGAAATATACAGTCGGACGGCAGCACGGCTAAAATTAAGTTCTTCTGCAACGGTCAAAAAATATTTAAGATGCCGTAATTCCATGAATTGATTGGGTATACCTAAAAGTTATAGCTATCAGAATTATAAGACATTGGACTTTATATGTATGTTCTATTACCCTAATATTTGTCTATACTAAAACGCTTTCTTTCATTAGCAAGAAGAGATTGCACCTTCAACTTATTAAAGTAAAAGAATTTTATGCCTTCAAAGTTCTAGATGGAGTGGGTCGTCAAAGATCAAAATCATTTATCTTCTGAAATAAAGACGGATGGTATTTTTTTTAAAAAAGTACCGCAGAATTCTGGCAAATTTGTGTGTCAACACGTCCTTGTACTGTTCGAGTTTGGATTGAGGAAGTTTCGGAAGAGAGAAAGGGCGCTTAACCAGGGCAAACGCATCTAAATATTGATGAGCATGGATAAAAGTAGAATGCACTATAAGAGGGAAGATGACTGTCGGATTAGAAAAGATAATGCTCCACAGAATTTTGCAATTCTCAGACATATTGCAGTCAATCTTTTAACTCAAGAGAAGCGTGTCAAACGTGGAATCAAAAATAAACAGTTTCTCGCGGCGATGGATAACAAATATTTACTAAGTATTTTAGCGTTAGCTTAAAATAGTACATCCAAACTTGAGTTTAATATTTTACATAAAAGTTTTATCTATTCTCCAGGTAAATATAATTTTATGTGTCCCATAATTAAATTATTTTAGTATTAATGATTAGTCATTCAGTTGAAGATAAGCTAATTCACATTTTGGGAAAATATTTGATTTATTTTATTTATCATTTTATCAATTTTTACAATTCTCTATGTCATTTTTAAATCTTCCTTAGTTTTTATTAGTAAATAAGATGCGTTTGCCCTGGGGAGGTGGAGCGATGCTCCACCTCCCCATCCCACCTCAGGCGATTATCATTATATTTAGCTGCCGGATATTAAGCGATCGCTCACTTACCAACTACTTTTGACCACACCCATTGAGTAAACAGCCGTA